>ERZ1066117.2-NODE-2-length-718408-cov-46.421662_pt1 | contig 718408 bp, 585 predicted proteins | sample MGYA00382764_ERZ1066117 | MGnify/ENA primary metagenome ERZ1066117 (study PRJEB33369, sample SAMEA5778347) | biofilm metagenome | biome: Industrial cooling water; feature: Water cooling tower basin; material: Biofilm | place: United Arab Emirates | collected...
GGAGCGCCCTTTATCGTATTAGAAAAAATAAGGCATGGTGATCGTGAAGTCGAAGTTACTGTGCGGCACGTAGAGAGGTATCGGGAGCATTTACCGGTTTTGGTGGACGACATCATCTCTACCGCACGCACCATGATTGAAACAATCGGTCATCTGAAGAAAGCAGGAATGAAACCCCCTGTATGCATTGGTATACACGGCATTTTTGCGGGTAATGCTTTCGAGGAATTGAAAGAAGTCGGAGCCGCAAAAATTGTTACAGCCAATACAATAAGTCATCCAACCAATCAGATTGAAATTGTTAATTTACTAGCATCGGCATTTTAACTTTGAGTTAGGGTGCCGAATAACGACTCAAAATGATTCATGAGTATCCCCAAAAAAAGGCGAAAATTTTTACCTTTTCAATTTTCTGCTATATCATAAAATAGCCGTGCCGTTTTTGAAAAGCTGATATTAATCATTTATCAGACTGACTAAGACCATTTGCCACTGTGTCCTAGGATAATACTTTTGGGTGTGACATCCAAAACACGACAAAAATGTTAAGGTTCATCCTGCATACGATTGCGTTGACGACCCTGTTAGTTCCCATTCGGGAATTAACGGTCTTCCAGCATTTCTGTCACGACAAACTTATTCGCTCAGAACTATTCGAAAAAAATACGCATCAATGCTGTGAAACTACGGAAGAATCTTGTGACGGATGTAAGAATGAGGAAGTCACTCTTGCCATAGATGATTTCCAATCCGCATCAACTCCAACAATTGTATCCGCCACGAACCTCGTTTTACTTGTTATTCACAATACACAATTGAGTATCATTGAAGAGCTCAGAGATCACGTTTTACAACCTTCAATAAATGACCCACCAGTCAGGTCGGGCAAGCACCGCTCTATCCTGCTCCAAACTTTTCTCCTTTAGATCATTTAGCCGAAATCGATAAGTAATACGTTCATGTGTTGCTTACTCAGGCGTTTTCCAGGATTGTCCTTCAACGTCATTTCTAATCTTAATTGTTTATCCAAACCATTTAATACGATCATCATGAAAACTATTGGTAATATTCTCAAAGCCATACTTCCCCTACTATTCTTTACATCAGGAGTGTTGTATGCACAAGTACCGTCTTTACAATACTGGCGGCCCAATGACAAGCGGGGGCTCAACGTGTTTGAACCCAGCAAATCAGATACGACCTCTTTCCAGGGAATGAAAATTAGAATTGGTGGAGACTTCGCCATGCAATTTCAGTCCCTCAATCAGAGCAACGATCTTGATAACCTGGTAGAACTTGGATCAGATTTTAACTTACCTACGGCAAACTTGAACGTGGATGTTCAATTGCTTGATGGTGTGCGGATGCATCTTCGGTCTTACCTTTCTTCCAGGAACCACAATGATTTCTATATCAAAGGCGGTTATCTCCGCATGGACAAACTCGATTTTGTGAAGCCAGGATTCCTCGAAGGTGTGATGAAATTTACGAGCATCACTATCGGGTACGATGAATTCAATTACGGTGATACTCACTTCAGAAGATCAGACAACGCACGGGCGATATTCAATCCATTTAATGAGAATTACATCATGGATGCATTTTCGACCGAGCCATTTGGCGAAGTGACAGTGCAAAATAAGGGGTTCTTAGCAATCGTTGGTGTAACCAACGGAAAGCTTAATCAAAATGTAAGGGTCAACGACCAGAGCGATAACAAGCCCTCATTCTATGGAAAGTTAGGATACGATAAGCAGATTAACGATGACTTAAGGGTACGATTAACCGGTTCCTGGTATATCAATAAAGGTGAAACAACGGGTACTTGGCTCTATGGAGGTGACCGCACCGGTTCTAGGTACTATTATGTAACCTACACCCAGCCAGATGCCAACGGCAACGTGCAGGGCGGAAATTTTGATGGTCGTTATAATGCACGATTTACCAAAATCACGGCACTTCAAATCAACCCATTTATCAAATTTAAAGGATTGGAATTGTTTGGCGTAATTGAGCGGGCATCTGGTAGCAATGAATTCACTACCCCTCAGCCAGATAAAGAGGGTGCCTTCACCCAGTTGGCAGGGGATATAATCTATCGCTTTGGTCAAAACGAAAAGTTTTATGTTGCTGCACGTTACAACACTATCAGCGGAAAACAATTGGAGAGTGCCACCGACAATCTCGAAATAAGCAGACTAAATTTTGCAGGCGGATGGTATCTTTCAAAAAACATCCTAACAAAGGTTGAATATCTGAAACAAAGTTATGATGGCAAAGGATGGACAGGAAGATTTGCAGGCGCTGAATTCAGTGGCGTAATGGTGGAAGCAGTAATTAGTTTTTAATGAGAAATCAAGTTGAGTTTTCATAATTAGTTGAGTTTTGTTTAGGGTTAGTAAGGGCACATCTGGTTGGTGTGCCCTTTTCTCGTAGGCAAAAAAGGGAGTCCCAAATCCTTGGCCTGTTTTGCCAATTAACCATAACTATCAACCAAGGTTTTTTCTGCTCGGCATCTGCGTTCTTACTAATTTGAGTTCACGAAACAATTGCGCAAATGACTTTTAAACGATTCGGGATATGAATACAGTTTGGTCCATTGAAGAAATTGACCTTGCACCTAAGCAAGGGAAGAAATACTGGAAGAATTGCCACCGCGAGTGGAGGGAAGAATTTATCTATTTCTTACTAGTCGATCGTTTTCACGATGACCTGACGCGAAAGCCAGTCAAATCAAATCGACACAAAGGCTTTGGAGATGGTGAACAACTTAAACAAATTTGTGGTGGTACCATTCGCGGGATCATCAATCACCTTGATTACATTTCTGACTTGGGTTGCACCGCCCTATGGCTTAGTCCCCTGTTCGAAAATAATCCGGAGTCCTATCACGGTTATGCCATTCATAACTATCTTGAAGTTGATAGACGATTTGGTACCAAGGCAGATCTGGAGGAACTGGTCAACGCTGCTCATAAACTTGATATGCGCGTATTCCTGGATGTAGTGCTGCACCATTCTGGTAACAATTGGTTTTACCCCGAGGATGTTCCATACTATTATTATGAGGGCGCAAGGTTTCCCTTGGCTGGATGGCGCTCTGACGACCACCCGATACCCATCGAGCTCCGTGATCCTGAATTGTACGGACGCAAAGGACAAATTCGAAACTATGATTCATATCCGGAAACGCGCGAGGGAGATTTTCAGGAACTGAAAGCGTTTCGAATGGATGACTCTGTTGAGGCTCGCTATGTTCAGGATATTCTTATTCGAACACATTGCTACTGGATAAAAGAAGTAGATATCGATGGCTTCCGTTTGGATGCCGTGAAGCACATGGGAGAAGAAGCCATCAGCAGATTTTGCTCGCAGATCCGTGAGTACTCCTATATGCTGGGCAAAAAAAACTTCTTCCTCTTTGGAGAGTTAGTAGGTTCAGAAGATACGTATAACCGGTACATCGGTCCTACTACAACCGTAACGGTCGATGGACAAAATATTTATTACGGACTCAACTCCGTTTTGGATTTTCCGCTCTACCATATTCTTGCCGATGTCATTAAAGGAATTGCTTCGCCCGAGCGATTACTGGAGCGGTATGAGTCCCTTCGCAGAAATGCATTGGGCCGCGGTGACTTTGGTGAATTTTTGGTAACATTTATCGACAACCATGACCAGGTGGGCCAGTCGTTCAAACATCGGTTTGGGAAGGATGCAACCGAGGAACAAATCATTGCGGGTATTGGATTTTTACTCTGTGCGCTGGGTACACCGTGTATCTATTATGGAACGGAACAGGGATTTGAGGGCGCGGGTGAAAATGACGCCAACATTCGCGAAGCCATGTTTAATCCTGATGACAAAGTATCCGATGCCTTGGATCGGTCAAATAAAATCTATCAAGCCATTTCACAGATAGCAGCCATCAGAAAGAAAAGTTCTGTTTTGAAATTCGGGCATATGCACATGCGGAAAATCTCTGCGAACGAAATCCATTTTCACTTACCCGAATGTGAGAAATGCCTAATTGCCTTTTCCCGGGTTTTGTTTGACCAGGAAATTCTGGTGGCTTTCAATTCATCCACCACGGAAGAAAAGGAAGAGTACATCTCCATTAAACGCCAGCCGAATATTGACAAGGCTTTCTTTAAATTTCTTTATGGGGATACGGGGAAGATAAAAGTGCTAGAAAATCCGAATTACATTGGGCATTACATCAAACTCCGGCTAAGGCCAATGCAGTTTGTGATATTAGGCAATCATTAATATAATCAATGCACGATCATCCCTTTGGAGGATGACTAAAATCATTTCTATTGTGTGATACGAGTCACTGAGCAAATCCTGGGGTTTGGGTAACTATGCAAGCGTTACGTCATATCGAATCACGTTTTGAAATATCAAGTATATGAAAACCTTAAAGATTCTGTTAATCGTAGCCATAGCAAGCTTTACTTCCTGTAACATGAACAATGACCAACCTCAGCCCAACCTGTCAAGCCAGGTTATGGGAACCTATACGGGAACTTTAACCTCAAGTTTGTCGCAGCATGCAGTACCGGCAACAGCTGAAATCACTCCTGTTAATGATTACACCATTCAAATCCACTGTTACAGCGCTGATATCGATACAACATTTTCTCTCGGATTATATCCGGATGGAAATATGATGAGGGTATGTTTCACTGGCAGCGATTTCATGAATCAATACGGACACAATATGTCGTCTTATAATCAGATGATGGGAAATAATCAAATGATGGGGAATATGAGTAACGGGACCTCATGGCAACAGCATATGAGTGCTGAACACAACTCAAGTGATGAGCATTACGGTTATTTCGATATGAATGCCATGACATTCAACTACACCTTTAATTTCATGAACACTCCAAATGGCTACACCCGGCATTTTCTCGGTAAACGATAATCGGATATTGTTTTATTAAACATGCAAATAACGATTGGTGCTTGATAAGCCTTTTCCATCAGACTTTACTTTAGACTCCATCTAAAACTTATCCAGTTTGCGATATTAACCAACCAGTAAAGTGCCCTGAAAGAGCAGGGATAATATCACCTGCGCATAAGTTTAAACTTTAACGCAACCGTACTACATCAACTACTTTATACCCTGTAGAATTTATGGCGGACTCTATACTAACTTGAGATACCTTGCTTTCATCAAATTCGACTAACGCATTGCCGTTTTCAAAAGATGCATTTGTTTTAATAATTCCTGCAAGTTTATTTACCTCAAACATAACATGCTCGGCACATCCCTGACAGGTCATCCCGTTGATTTTGAATTCCACAGAACGGAAATCGTTCTCGTTAGCTACAATCACTTGCTTTTCAGAATGAGGATAAAAAATATGAGCATAGTATGGAAAAGCCAATGTAGAAAGCGCAAAAACTGTAATGAGCATCAGGAAAGTTTTCGTGTGCCAGAATGAAACTTTCTTCCCTTCTGTTTCACATGCACAATCGGGGGATTCTGTTGTTGGAAATACCTTCTTGTACCAGGCAAACCCTAGAACGGCAATTGTGACACCCGCCAGGTATGGCCGACCAGGCTCCAGCCATGAAAACGAAGCTGCAACACCACTCATTCCTGCAACTAGGGCCAACACAGGTGTGATGCAACAAAGCGAACTGAGTATCGCTGCGATAAGTCCACTGCTCAAAATACTATTTACCTTCATGTCTCTAATCAGAACTTACTTGAATATATTCAGTTTTTCCGTTTGTTGAGAAGCCCCGGTCTTGCAGCACGAAGACACGGAAGATTGAGTATAAGGGCATTGGGGGGTTCCTTTTAGCGGGCAATTTACAATCGGACATGCAGGTGTACCTTCCAGGGGGCAAGCCGAGGTTGTTTCTCTGTTCAATTCAAAAGCTGTTGCTCCCAGACTTGCTAAGGCTACAACGGAGATGAAAAATATTTTCTTTACCATAAAATATTAATTTAGAGGTTGAACGGTTTACTGATCCAAATGTAACTTCCGGGTGGAGGGGGGCTCCAAGTTATTTTGTGAAATAATTTTCTTCAAATGATCCTCGATTTTAGCCGCTTCCTTCAATTTTTCAGGTATCTCATCCAACTTAATATCAGGGAACAAACTGCGGAGCATATCAATATTCTTTTCATAACCGCAATTCCCAGGACAATTTTGCCATGAAAACGAAATCTTTTCTGCAAGCGCTTTACGGTAAACTTCATCCAGCAACATGAGTGTTGCTTTTTGCAGACCCGCCTGAACAGCCTTGAGCTGCAGCAGCGTCTGATCGGGGAAGTCATCATCTACCATTTTTTCGATTGCCTTCAGGTGACCGGATAAGGCCCTAATCGAATCTTTGAAATCCTTGGTCAAATCTTTTGAGATCATTTCATTCAGAATTTAAGAACAACACTTCTCACTTAGTTGAACAGGCGGACATTTTACGTTTCCGTAAGAGCAAAACACGCAGCAATCGCCTGTCTTCGGTTTTAGAAGCGCTTTGCAATTCTCGCACTCATATAAATACTGGCATGCATCTGTGGGCATTTCTTCTTCCTTGGAAAAGCCACATTTCGGGCATGTTATTGTTGATTGGGTTATCACAGTCTTCCCGGAATTCATCTTTGTTGAGAGTTAACTTTATCAGTCCTTGTTCCACTTAGATTGATATGCCGGAAGAATGGCTTCAAGATTTTTAAATGATCTTCCGTTAGGGAATAAAAGATAGTCTGACCTACACGTTTAGATTGAATCACATTGCCGTCTTTCAGTTTACGAAGATGTTGTGAGATCGCGGGCACAGTCATCCCAAGAATATCGCTAAGATCACATGGACACAACCCGCCTTCTTCTTCCAACAAATAGAGAATCTTCAGCCTTACTCCATTACCGGATAGTTCGAGAACCCGCGCCAGTTCATTGAACGCCCTGTCACTGGCTGTAATTTTTCTCTTGCACTCTTTGATCTGGTTGACATCAGCAAAAACGCGGATACAGGTATTTTTCTCCACAACACTATTATTGAATCTGGTGCAAGATATAAAATATTTTCTTATTTAAGCATAAACTTAAATATTAACATCTTTATTATTTGTTATTCGGGAAACTGTTTCATCATTCTATGAACGGAGGGATGAAGTTCTTTGTAGATGACCCGGGGATCATAAATATCATCGCTTGTAAAGCCGTTCCATATTACTTCTTGTGTTTTAGCGTCAATAAAAAGCACTTCTACTCCGCTATGGTAATAGGTTTGCTTTTTTGCATTCGTGATGGGATATCGGTTTGTGTAGTCAATTTTCCCACGCGGTGAGATTCGAATCGTGAACGGGTCAGCATAGTAGATGCTATTGTAATAAAAAGGTCTGTCCGTTAAATCAGGCATCGTTAGCTCACGGGCTTCGGCCATCCACCTGGTACGTACGAGTAGGTCAGGCTGAAGGGTATCTGCGACATATTGACGCTCGCTCAAACAATGCCCAATGTAATTACGTATCCGCTGTCGGATGAAGTCATTGTCAAAATCATTATCGCCAGCCCGATCTGCATCCGGCAGCCAGGCGTAAGTCTTATATTTATTGAAATCAATCTCTTTATCATATCTCACCTTCATGTTCGTGAAGGTCATGCACCCACTTAGAAGCATGGTTAAGGCTAATATTATTGTTGTTACTGTGAATGCTTTCATATTGATTTAGATCCCTTTTTTTGAGTTCACCTGCCTTTCTTACTGAAAATGTTATTGAAGGCGGCTATGCAAGCTCCGGTGAGCCATCCAAGAATAAAAGTCTGAACGATACCCATCAAGGCTTCTGTTATGGGCATATTCATTCGTACGATCGATGAAACATCAATGCCATGCAGCAAACTATTGAGAAACAGTACGGTGCCGTTCCTACCTACCGAAGCCATTACGAGTATGCAACCCAGGTAAAGTAGAACCGCTGTTGCCCCGCATGCAAATCCAAAGCGTCTTATATGAATTTGTGCCATACTAATTTTGATTTTCTTACTGATGTGAATGTTTGTTATCGTCCTGGTTATGCATGTTGCGCATCATAAAAAGGTGAGACGCAAAACAAATGACCATAAACAATAAAAATCCCGTGTTCGACTTGATACCAAAAACCGGCAGCAAGAAAATGAGGAGAAGTGGCAAGCCACATCCGATGATCATCCATAACCAATGATTTTTCATAACAGGTGGTTTAGAAATTTATTTTCAGTTAACTTTTTTTAACACCGTTTCAAAGAACTGGACTTTCACAAGGTTTTCACCTCCCGAGAGTCCGGTTGTCGGGGATAATCCCAACGAACCCAACTCTAAATCGAAGTAGAATGCAAGTTCGCAGGCCATTCCTTCCCCTCCACCAATATGTTCAAGACGACCAATACCCTTGATGGTCTGACGATGGTTTGGAGGCAACTCAAGAATTCCGGTCAACAGAAAATTCTGCGGAGTATGAGTTGTTGTATTGATGCGCCCAAGGTTAAGGCTTCCTCGTAACGTCCAGATATTATCGATTGCTTTTAAACGCTGATCAATTGAGTCGATACCAGTGTGCACGACCTTTGGATTGAGCATAAGAATAATGTCAGAGGTTTCATAATCCAGTGAAGCTTCAACTGCTTTCGTGTGTGCTGTAAAAGCATGGCCGAAGTACATAGCATCAACTGACACCGTTCCTTGCTTCGACCTGAATGTATTTTGTGCTTGTGATCTGCATGTAGGAAATGCGAAGAACAAAGCAAAAAGTACAAGGTATAATTGCCTGCCTTTCATTACCGAATTTAACGATTCATCACCAGGAAAAAGCGAAAAAATTTTGGCAACGATTTATATTTAATTGGTCTGGAATCCTCCCAGAAGGTTCGCGTTCGTGTTTTTATTAACACCAATAAAATGCACATCATGACCAAGAAAATTTGAGCCGAGCCTTCCGCTTGGAACGTTAAAAAAGTAACAAAATCATTAACGCCATGAGTAGGTTCGAGTACTGTAAACTGATCTTGAAAAAGATAAGCTTTGACAGAGCCTTGTTAAAGAAAGAATACTTCAAGGCACTCAGACTTTTGTCTGAGAGCGAAACCAGTTTGTTCATTGCCTGGTGTAAAAATGAGTTTGGAGATCGTTGTGAATTCCTGAATACGTAAACAATTAGTACCATGAAAACCAATTTAAATTTCATTATGGCTGCGTCCATTCTACTTTTGCTGGCAGCCGGATGTTCAGTAGTAAAGCCAGGCTATAATGCCATGCGTTGGAAGCCCCTAAGCAAAGGGTTGGTAACAGACAGAATTTATTCTAATGGTGTGGTGTGGCATTGGCCCTGGAATGGCGTGGTTGGCTACAATATGCAATGGCAAACCTACAATGAAAACGTGTCGATCCTAACGGAAGACGAATTACATATCGACCTTACCGTTTCTGTCACACTTCGACCAGTGGCTTCGGAACTACCACTGTTAGAGTTGGAAGTTGGTAAAGACTATTACAACAAAGTAATTCACCCAGAGTTTATGAGCCTGGTGCGAAACGTTTTCTCAACATACAAGTACACCACGGTGTCACCAAAAAGTCCGGACATCGAGTCAGCTATCCTCACACGCTTAATGATGCTGACAAAAGGAAAGCATATTGAATTCAACAACGTTACAGTAAAACATATTGAATACCCTGTGGTGGTTACTTCGGCTGTAGATAAGAAACTCGCAGTTCAGCAGGCCATTGAGCAAAAAGAGTACGAATTAAAGATTGCAGAGAAAAACGCGGAGATACAAAGAGTGTTGGCTAAAGGGCAGCGCGATGCACAGCAAATCATTGATGCTGGCTTAACCCAACGGTACCTGCAGTTCAAAGCACTCGAAGTGCAGGATAAGCTAACGTCTAGCCCAAATACCAAATTTTTCTTTGTGCCCATTGGTAAGGATGGCCTGCCGGTGATTCTGGATACTCATGATAAATAATTATTGTCAAACCTTTAAATATTAATAATATGAAAACGCTAAAATTCACTTTGTCTTTCCTGTTACTAAGTGCTGTATGGACATTCGCGCAAACCATTCCCATGAACATGGTAGAGAAAATCAGGGACGAACAGGTGCCGGTATCTGTCTTAAAGACCTTTGAAAATGAGTTTGCCTCTGCAAAAGCAGACATCAAAGGAGGCGTGTGGTATGCTCATTTTGAACATACCACCGCGATCCCCGGTGATCAGGGAAAACCGGGAACATCGAGAGCTATTCCCCTTCACTACAGTTACAGGGGTAAAAAAGAAGGCAAGAATGTAGAGATTAAATTCACGCCAGAAGGCAAGTGGGTATCATCGAAAGGACTACCGGATATGGTCTTGAATTGATCCTCACTTGATCTGGTTGCAAGTGAAATAAGGCGCGTGGAAAAAACTTTCATGCGCTTTTTTTTTGAGAGACCACTCCTGACAAAAGTCATTGTCTTAGCCAACATTGGTCATGATACGAGTAAACAGAACTCACTACTTTGCCATTGGATGACTCCCCTGACAACCATACGAAAATACAGCCTTTTCCTGTCCCTGTTCTTTACCTTATCGGTTTCGACAACCATTGTTTGCAATTTCGTATGTACATCAGGCATGGTAATGCACTCAGATCGTCCAGATTCTCATTGTAAACACACAAAGGAAATATCGGCAAAAGTACATCATTGGCTTACGAAGAATGTTGCCTTTGAAATCGCTCCCGAGGATTGCTGCTGTGCGGATGGGATGACCAAGTTTTTTGCGGCTCTTTCTTTAAGCACTGAGACATTGATTGTGGAGGTAGCCGCCAATGCTGCTCCTTTATTCAACATTGTTACCCCCGTTTCGCTCATCAACATCAATACCACCTTCTCCGCGAGTGTGGCACATCCCCAATTTCTTTATAACAATGAGGGGACTTACAAAAGAGTTCTTCTAAATTCCTTTCAAATCTGATAGTTAGTTTTCGAGATGCTTCCTGTTTAATCCGTGTTTCGCGTAAAGCGACACTCGTCAATTCTAAAGTCTTCTTCTTCAAAACGAAAATTAACTATTGGTTATGAAAACGTACGAACTTCATATAAAAAATATGGTCTGTGAACGCTGTGTTATCTACGTCATGCAGGTACTTCAGCAACTAAATACCCCTCCTCAAAAGGTTGAATTGGGTCGCGTAATTTTTTCAAGCCCCTGTGATACAATTTTACCAACGCTTGAAAAGAAACTACGTGAAGTCGGTCTGCAAGTCGTTTACGACAAAACAGAGGTGACGGTAGAAGAAATAAAAATTCATATTATTAAATACCTCAATGAAGTGGAAGCGGGGAATAATGTAAGCAGACTATCGGCTTACCTGTCCGATCACCTGGCTAGGAATTACTTTAGCCTGACCAAACTCTTTAGCAGAAACCAGAATAAGACAATCGAGGCCTTTGCTATTGAAAGAAAGGTGGACAGAGTTAAACAACTACTCAGGGAAGGGGAACTGACCTTGAGTGAAATCTCGTATCGCATGGGCTATTCCAACGTTCAACACTTGTCAAAACAATTCCGGGCGATAACAGGAATTTCAGTGTCTGCGTTTAAAACTGAATATACGCGAAGCGCGGCATAGTAAAACCAACTATTTGAAATTATGACTAAACCTTGTTGTCAAATAGAGACACCCAAGCCGTCACCGGAATCAGAGAAGTGGATCAGGAGATTTTGGATTGCTATTGTCCTTGCCATTATGTTGATCGTGATTCTGGCTGAAATTTTTAACTTCTGACAATTGTCATGGGCTGGATCAAAAGGGATTGGGTTTTTATAAAAGCCCCGAAATGAGGCCTTTTTGCGATTTTTGGAAGATATTACAGAGAATTTTATAACATTTCAGCAATAATGTATAATAACTTATATGCGTAAGCCCCGTATATTTACAAAGTCTTGAAGAAGTTTCGCACCATACTAACCGGTATTCTTGCATCGCTTGTGCTGATGTCTTCCATCAGCCATTCGGTTAGTTTTCATTTGTGTGGAGGCGAAGTCCAAAGCATGGCAATTTTTGGCCACGCTCAGGCTTGCGAGGAACACACACGTGGTTGTGATCATGATGGGGATCCTTCCGATCATACATCCGTTGGGCATAAAGGGTGCTGTGAAGATGCCACCGTTATTATCGACTCTGAAAAATATTCAACTAAGGTAAGTGAAACCATTACAATCAAACCACTTACGGATGGGTTGCCTTTAATCATTCCGTCTGTAGAACACCTGAATTCTGCTGTTGCGGTTGAACGTGGACACTTTTTCAATTATCGACCGCCATTGATCGAACGAGACATTACAATACTCGTTCAGACTTTCCTTATTTAATAACTGCGCTTAGGGGCGTGTGGATTGTGTTCGCATTTGCGAATAGCCTCTTCACACAATTAATCTTGTTTTAAAGCATTTGCAAGATTAGCTCCGCCCTTTCTTCATGTCCTTTTCCTTAGGATAACTGACTTCATTTTTATTATTCGATTACTATGATTGAGAAAATAATTTCATACTCTATACACAATCGTTTCATTATCCTGCTTATTGCAGCAGGCCTCTTCGGGTGGGGTTTACACTCCGTAAAGGTGAATAAGATTGATGCCATCCCTGATCTTTCTGAGAACCAGGTTATCGTGTTCACGGAGTGGATGGGAAGGAGCCCACAGATTATGGAAGATCAGGTTACCTACCCATTGGTTACCAATCTTCAGGCCTTGCCCCAGATAAAATATGTTCGCGGTACATCCATGTTCGGGATGAGTTTTGTTTACGTGATCTTCGAAGATGATGTTGACGTTTACTGGGCTAGACAACGCGTTCTTGAGCGGTTAAATTACGCATCGCGCTTATTGCCGGAGGGTGTTGTTCCAACCATTGGTCCTGATGGCACCGGTGTAGGCCATATTCTGTGGTATACATTGGAAGCGCCCGGCATGGATCTGGGTGAACAACGTGCTATACAAGACTGGTATATAAAATTCGGATTGCAGAATGTGCCTGGAGTTGCCGAGGTGGCCTCCTTTGGAGGGTTCGAAAAACAATACCAGGTTACGATCAATCCAAACAAACTTACATACTATGGCCTCTCCATCCCGCAGGTGATTCAATCCATTCGTGCCAATAATAATGAAGCGGGCGGAAGGAAGTTTGAAGTAAACGACATCGGGTACGTGATCAAGACTACCGGGTATATCAAGAGCATTGAAGCTATTGAAATGATCCCGCTTAAAACAGTAAACTCCATACCAGTTACGGTCAAGGATGTAGCTACCGTGCAAATGACCGGTCAACTTCGTCTTGGCATTTTTGATGTGAGTGGCGAAGGTGAGGCTGTGGGAGGCATTGTGGTGATGCGCTATGGTGAAAATGCCGATGAGGTAATCAAGAGAGTAAAGAAAAAGATGGAAGAAGTAGCCAAGGGTTTTCCCGAAGGCATGAAATTCAATCTTGCCTACGACAGAAGCGAATTAATCGAAGAGTCTGTTTCTTCCATTAAGAAAACACTAATTGAAGAAATGATCGTGGTTTCACTGGTGGTGATCATCTTCCTGTTTCACTGGCGAAGCGCATTGAGCATCATCATACAGATACCCATTACGTTGGCCACCGCTTTCATTTTATTAAATGCTTTTAATATCTCTTCCAACATCATGTCCCTCACCGGGGTTGCATTGGCAATCGGGGTAATTGTTGATAACGGAATTATCATGTCGGAAAATGCCTACAAACACCTCAGTCAACGCTACGCTGAAGAAATGGCAAAAAAATCAGGGAACCCTTAAAAAAGACAGCAATGAAATTTTTCAAAATATTCTCACGCAAAAAAGAAGACCCATGGATCACCGAAGAGGAACGTCTTGCGGTCATCGAAAAATCAAGTAAGCAGGTTTCTCGGGGAGTCTTCTACTCAACAATTATCATCATTACTTCATTTCTTCCGGTGTTTATGCTTACCGGGCAAGAGGGCAAATTGTTTCACCCACTGGCGTATACTAAAACCTTCATCATGATCGTGGATGCAGTATTGGTTGTTACCCTTGCACCCGTACTTATTTCGTTTTTCATGAAGGGGAAATTTAAAGACGAACACTCTAACCCGGTAAACAGAATACTGGAGAAGGTCTATGAACCCATTATCCGCTGGTGTATGAAATGGCGCAAGACTACAATTGGAATTAACATCGCTGCACTCGTCATCAGCATTCCCTTAATCATCAGCCTTGGTTCAGAATTTATGCCACCGCTTGATGAGCAGTCCATTCTGTTCATGCCCGTTACGCTTCCAGACATATCGAATGCAGAGGCAAAAAGAATTCTGCAGGTGCAAGATAAACTGATTCACTCAGTTCCCGAAGTTGACAAAGTACTAGGGAAGGCAGGTCGGGCCAGCACTGCAACCGATAATTCACCCATCAGCATGATCGAAACAATTATCATGCTGAAGCCAAAAAGTGAATGGCGACCGGGGATAACGAAAAAAGATATCGTTAATGAATTGGATGCCAAACTCCAAATTCCCGGAGTGGTTAACGGATGGACACAACCCATTATTAACCGCATCAATATGTTGGCTACCGGAGTTCGGACCGATGTAGGTGTAAAGGTGTATGGTCAGAATCTGGATACGATCTATGCCGTTTCGGAAAAAGTTAAACTAGCCCTCGAAGGTATTCCGGGAGTGAAAGACCTTTATGTTGAGCCCATCACAGGGGGCAAGTATCTGGTCATTGATATTAAACGTGAAGAGATTGGACGTTACGGCCTCAATATAGATGACGTAAACATGATGGTAGAATCCGCTATTGGAGGTACACCCATCACGCGTACCATTGAAGGCCGTCAACGTTTTTCAGTGAATGTACGGTTGGCACAAGACTACCGGAACAGCCTGGACCAACTTAAACGCATTCCGGTGCAGACCCCTGCATTGGGAACGATTCCATTATCAGATGTGGCCGACCTTCGGTTTGAAGATGGCCCACCGATGATCAACTCAGAAAATGCTATGTTGCGCGGTGCTGTACTTTTTAATGTGCGCGACCGTGACCTCGGCAGCACAGTACAAGAAGCTATTGATAAATTAAACAGTGACCTCTCAAGCCTTCCCAACGGATATTATATTGAGTGGAGCGGCCAGTACGAAAATCTTATCCGAAGCAAGAAAACATTAACGTTGATTGCTCCCATAGTTTTTATCATCATATTCCTCTCACTTTATTTCGCTTTCCATTCCATACGCGAAGCATTCTTTAGTTTGATAACCGTACCCTTTGCGCTTATTGGAGGGGCCTATATAATTTATTTCTGGGGTGTTCACCTATCGGTAGCCGTAGCGGTTGGATTCATTGCTTTGTTCGGTATTGCCGTAGAGACAGGTGTTGTGATGGTAATCTATCTCAACGATGCAATGAGGCAACTGGTAGAGTTAAGAGGCAACTCGCGCGAAACCATTTCAATGACTGAATTGAAGGAATTTGTAATTGCCGGAGCGGCAAAACGCCTCAGACCAAAACTGATGACTGTGTCCGTTGCTCTATTTGGCCTCGTTCCGGTGTTGTGGGCTACCGGTGTAGGTAGCGATGTAATGAAACCCATTGTGTTGCCCATGATTGGAGGCGTACTCACATCCTCCACGCACATCCTTTTGGTGACGCCCCTAATCTTTTTGATGACCAAAGAATATGAGCTTAGAAAATTCGGAAAACTTGAAATCCATGAAATCAAACATTAAAACCATAATCCTGTTCTGGCTTGCGCTTTGGGGCAGTCTCACTGCCCAGGCACAGCAACGATTAAAGTTGGACAGCATTCTCACTGTGATCCAACACAACAATCCCATGTTACAAGAATATCGATACAAAGCACAGGCGCTAAATGAAATCTCAAAAGGTGCGAAAAGTTGGATGGCTCCGATGGTCGGACTCGGAACTTTTATGACTCCTTATCCTGGTCAAATGGTGATGGACGAAAGGGACAAGGGATCTGTGATGCTCTCCGCTGAACAGTCCATACCGAATCCGGCAAAATTGCGAGCCAATCAGCAACTGCTCTCATCAAAAGCGGCCATTGAAGAAGCTGCGGGTTCATACACGTTCAACGAACTGAGGTCGCAGGCAAAAACAGCATTTTATGAATGGCTCGTACTGGAAAAGAAGCTGGCAATTCTTCGCGAGAATCAGGAAATCATTCAACTCATGTTCAACATTGCCAAAGCACGTTACCCCTATAACCAAAGTCCGTTGGGCAACAGCTTTAAGGCAGAGGGAAGATTGCATGAAGTCGAGAACATGATCTTTATGACGGAAAATGAAATCATTCAGAAAAATATTTCACTCAATGCATTGATGAATCTGCCCAAGGATGTCCGCTTTGACATTGATACTGTCTTCCAGGATTTTGATCCGGTAGAACTTGCAATAGACACCACCGTGCTGGCAAACAGCCGAAGCGATATCCGGCAACTCAACAACACTATTCAGTCAATGCGTTATGCCGTGAAGTTGGAAAGCTACCAGGCCAAACCGGACTTCAGAATCCGATATAACCACATGGCTCCATTGGGACAGATGATGCCCAGCGCTTACACGATTGAGGGTATGGTCTCTATACCAATCGCTCCGTGGTCTTCAAAAATGTATAAGGCCAACGTGCGAGGAATGAACCTGCAGATCGAAGCGATGAAACGCGGACGCGAGGCCATTCTAAACGAAGCCCAGGGTATGGCTGCGGGGATGGCTTGGGAAATTCAAACCACAAGGAAACAACTGGATAACTATGAGGAAAAAATTATTCCGGCACTTGAGCGAAACTATGAAACGGTAATGCTGGCATACGAAGAAAACCGAGAGGAGTTGCCATTTGTGATTGATGCATACGAGGCCCTCATTATGGCACAAACCCAATACTTAGATGTGATGAGAAGATATTATCAGATGATCGTGAGTTATGAAAAGCAATTGGAGAAATAATATGCAACGTGCAACTGATAAAACGCTGAAGACGTTCGCCCTACTCATCCTCATGCTGGGATTAATGGTAGCATGCAATTCAGAAAAAGAAAAGCAGGCGCATATTCACGATGAATACACCTGCCCTATGCATCCCCAGATTACTCAGGATAAACCAGGGACTTGTCCTATCTGCGGAATGGATTTGGTAAAGAAGTCTGGCGCTACACAACCAGTAGTTGTATCGGATGAAATGAAAGACCTGATCAAGCCTACCAATAGCTCGGTGATATCTGCTATAGAAACAATCCGGCCCGAAAGAAAAACGTTGCCTGTAAATATTACAGCCGCTGGAGTAATCAATTATGATACGCGCAAAACTTATTCAGTTCCGGTGCGCTTTGGCGGTCGCATTGAAAGGCTCTATCTGAAGTATAATTACCAGCCCGTGCGAAAAGGCCAGGTGATTATGGAGATATATAGTCCGGAGTTGATCACAGCCCAACGGGAATTACTCTACGTGGTAGGTCAGCATAAGGAACATATCGAAATCATTGAGTCTGCAAAGGAAAAGCTTCAATTGCTCGGACTTACAGATGATCAAATAGGGAACATCATCAAAACCGGAAAAGAAACTTTCGCCTTACCAGTGCTGAGTCCATACTCCGGGTACATCCTGGAAGCAACTGCAACACTCCCGGAGAGTAGCACATCGAATGGCACACCATCATCAATGGGCGGTAGCGGAATGAACAAAAAGGCGGGGGGTGCCATGAGTGGCGGGACGCAGTCAAGTAACTCAATGAATGCTGCAAATCCGTCACCGGTAATGGGCGGACAATTTTCAGTTCGCGAAGGTATGTATGTGTCTACAGGTCAAAGCCTCTTCAAAGTGGTAGATGACACTCGCCTTTGGGCCGAAGTATACTTTCCGGCAAAGGAAGGCGCACAAATCAAAAAAGGCGAACAGATTGAACTCCACGTGAAAGGTTCGCAAAAAGCCATCCAAGCTAAGGTGGACTTCATTCAACCCTTTTTCAGCGAAGGCAAACAATTCCTACAGGTTCGATCCTACATCGATGTAGGCAAAAATGAAATCCGTGTCGGACAACTATTAACTGCGCATGTTGTGCAGGCACATGATCAGGCGTTGTGGGTACCCAAAAAAGCAATTCTTGATTTAGGTGTTCAGCAAATAGTATTCATCAAAGAGAAAGGTACCTACACACCCTTTAAAGTAAAAACGGGTTTAGAGGCAGATGGCTGGGTTGAAATAACTGAAGGGTTAACCGAATCGGCAGACGTTGCCGCCAACGCTCAATACATGATAGACAGCGAGAGTTTTATAAAAGTAATTAATCCATAACAGCGATGAAAACTACAATTCAATATTCAGTTGTTATTATCATCATACTACTGATCGGGTGCAATGGAAAAAAAGATGGTCAGTCCTCTGAAATAAAACAAACTTATACATGCCCCATGCACCCACAGATTGTTCAGGATAAACCCGGCACTTGTCCTATCTGTGGTATGGACTTGGTTCCGATTACAGCAGGTGGTGATAAGTCAGAAGTAACACTCAGTGAAAGCCAGATTGAACTTGCTAATATTACCGTGCAGCGAGTGTCTGTTCAGGAAATTGGTAACAGCATACTTCTGAACGGCCGCCTCAGGGCGGATGAGACGCAGACTGAAGTAGTGAGCACCAGGGTTCCGGGCCGGATTGATAAACTCTTTATCAAAGAAACTGGCATCCCTATAAATCAGGGTCAACTGATTTATGAAATTTACAGTGAGCAATTGCTCACATACCAGAATGAATATCTACTTGCTCTTGCGCAATCCCAATCTATTGACAATAAGCGGTACTCCTCTTACCTGGAGGCTGCGAGGAAAAAGTTATGGTTGTACGGAATGACAGAAGATCAGATTGCTGAACTATCCAAATCGAAAACCACTAACCCACGCATACAATTCGTAGCCCCTGCCGCGGGCATCATTACCGAAATACCTGTTGCCGAAGGACAGTACGTTGCCGAAGGCGCAGCCATCTATCGCTTAGAAAAACTCAGCAAACTCTGGGTGGAAGCGGAAATGTACCCGCGAGAAGCATCGCTTATTAAGTTGGGCGACCGCATAACCATTTATGTTAACGGATTCGAAAATCAACCCATTGAAAGCAAGGTCATCTTTCTTTCCCCGGAATACCGACAGTCCAGCCAGATATTTGTATTACGTGCTTCCCTTGCTAATAATGAGCATCTCTTCGCACCCGGTATGCAGGCGGAGATCGTCTTCGAACATTCCAAAAAGAAAGCGTTGACGTTACCTGCGGATGCCGTTATCCGCGAAGAGTTGGGTAATCATGTGTATAAGAAAACCGGTGTTGGTAAGTACCGACCACAAATGATCACTACCGGGCTGGAGAATTTTAACAAGGTCGAGATTACGAGTGGTGTGGAAGAAGGTGATTCAATTGTTGTGACGGGCGCCTACCTGCTGTACAGTGAAATCGTACTCAAGAAAGGAGTTAACCCAATGGCTGGGCATAATCACGATCACGCGGCTGCACAAACAAATGATGCAACGCAAGTTACCACGGTGGAAAAGTCAATGGTGGTAGATCAGGCATTTACAAAACAGCTCAAAGAATTACTGACCCCTTACTTCAAAATAGAAGAGGCCCTTGTAGCATCTGATGCCAAGTCTGCATCTGCTCAAACAAGTGCGTTCAATACGGCTTTGAAGAATGTCGATATGGGTTTGCTAAAAGGAGATGCACATATGAAGTGGATGGACCAACTGAAAAGTTTGGAGACAGCTACCAAACTCATTTCGTCTGCAACGGATGTTGAGATTCAACGGGCGGCATTTTCCCAACTCACAAATGCTCTTTACTCATCAATTAAAACGTTTGGAGTGAACGGACTTGAGGCGTACTACCAGTTTTGCCCAATGGCATTCGATAACAAAGGTGCTTTTTGGATCAGCGATAAAAAGGAAATCAGCAATCCTTATTTCGGTGAGCAGATGCTGCGCTGTGGAGAAACAAAGGAGATTTTAAAATAACCTTATGGCCAAGCCTTGTTGCGAAAATAGTGATCTTAAACCACCACCATCCTGGAAAGTGTGGCCAAGAAGAATAGTCTATGCCATTCTGATTGGAATAATACTATTCGTTCTGTGGAGCCAACTCATGCATCAACAACAATAAAAAACAAAAAATGACTGAAAGCAAAAACTACATACCCGCATTGAAGTACGACTGGCTTACAAAAGTATATGACCCTGTCTTGCAACTGACCATGCCCGAACGAAAGTTCAAATCGGCATTGATCGACCAAATGAATATCAAACCGAATGATCGGATTCTGGATTTTGGATGTGGATCGCTCACGCTCTCCATTATGGCGGCTCAAAGACATCCGCGTGCTCAATTCTTTGGCGTTGATATCGATGAAAAAATAATTTCCATCGCGAACGAAAAACTTTCAAAGACAGGTCTAAACATTGACGTGCAGCAATACGATGGGAATAAACTTCCGTACCCGGATAACTCGTTCGATCATGTTATGTCAAGCCTTGTATTTCATCATCTTAGGCTGCGACAGAAATATTTTGCTTTGGAAGAAATCCGCAGGGTGCTTAAGCCTTCCGGAGAATTTCACATAGCAGATTTTGGCAAACCGGCTGGTGCCCTGCAGAGGGTAGGATTTTATGCCGTTCAACTTTTGGATGGATTTCAGACAACGACTGATAACGTTGAGAATTTGTTAGCCAAAGCCATCAAAGAAACTTTTCAAAAGGCAGAAGAGACTGCGCATTTTAAGTCGATGGTCGGCACAGTAAGACTTATCAAAGCAAGAAAAACAACCAATACGATTCTATAAACAACTAATGATAATCAATAACAACCATGAAAACAAAAATGATGATGCTTATCCTGGTTCTAGGTAGCTGGGGAGCTTTTGCACAACACGATCATGCCGGGCATGAACAGAAGAAGACCGATCAAGCGATGGTGATGTTTAAGGATCCTAAACTGGGCAAGGCATATGAGCACTACATTCATGTGAAGAACTCATTGGTAGCCTCGGACAACGAGGAAGCAAAAGCTAGCGCTATTGAATTGAGTCAAGCATTAAGAAATGCCAAAGTATCAACAGCTTCTATTGAAGCGGCTACTAAGTTAGCTAATACTTCAGATTTAGATGAGCAACGTAAGTTGTTTAGCACGCTTAGTAACGAAATGGCGACTTTGGTAAAGGATGGGAAACTATCAATGGGTATGCTTTATCTAGAGTATTGCCCCATGGCAAACAATAATAGTGGTGCCTATTGGCTCTCCAACGAAAAGGAAATTAAAAACCCTTATTTCGGAGACAAAATGTTGAAATGCGGTAGTGTAAAAGAAATGATTCACTAATAGCGGGTGGAGAGATGAGACGGAGTAAACGCAAATTGAAACGTCTCGCTCGACTCATGAATTTTTGATCGTTAATAAAACATTTTTCATCAGGGTTATGAAAAAGAAACAAACGTACCGACCCCCGACTCCTAACAAAAAGAAGAGGTTCAAATGGAATGGAATCTTCATCACAGCTTTCGCCATTGTCATGATTGGGGGTTGGTTTGTGTGGTTGGCGGTGCATACCTATCAGCAGGAGAAACACGAAAGTGAAATGAAGCAACAGTATCAGTCTTCTCTTCCGGTACCTGGAACAGCCGTTGACCATAAGTTAGTATGCATGGTTAACAACACGTACATGGGTGTTGATCAAATTCCGGTAATGGTGTTGGACAAGACGTATTACGGATGTTGTCCGAAATGTGTACGCGACCTTAATACGGATGAGTCCTCCCGGATAGCGATAGATCCTTACAGTCATGTGTCAGTGGATAAGGCGCTCTCATTTATTACGGTGAATCCCGATAAGTCAGGCGCAATTTTATATTTCGAATCAGAACAAAACGCTAAAAAATATTTAAAGAAATGAAACGTAGAGAATTTGTAAAACTATCAGGAACAGCAGCTGCGTCTGCGATCATGATTCCACCTGTGCTGCAAAGTTGTATGGACAACATGAACATGAATATGAACATGGGTTCTAATGCCGTGGCGGTTAAAGAAGGCGCATTTACCACGCCTCTGGCTTTCCCCAATGTGATGTCCAGTAATTTTTCAATGAAGGCCAAAGGAAACACTGCCAATCTTTTGAATAACCAGAGTGCCTCGGTATTCGGTTACGCAGACGGAATGTTAGGGCCAACTATTAAAGTTGACACGGGCACAACTGTGTCGATGGCCTTCCAAAACCTTCTTTCGGAGGAAACCAACATTCATTGGCATGGGCTATTAGTTCCTGCCGATATGGACGGACACCCCAAGAATGTTATCAACAGCGGTGGTAGTTTCGACTTTTCACTGCCCATTAACCAACGGGCTGGCACGTATTGGTATCATCCTCACCCTCACGGAAAGACGGCCAGACAGGTATTCACCGGCCTCGCAGGCTTTTTTATTGCCAATGACGCAGAAGAGCTGGCGCTGAACCTTCCTTCTGGCGACCGTGAACTTTTGTTGGTGATCCAGGACAAACGCATTGAAAATGGACAACTGAATTATTCGCCCTCCATGAATGAAATCATGACGGGTTATACGGGTGAATATGTTTTAGTAAACGGTACTTATGCTCCTTTCCACAATGTGTCTACTCAGTATTATCGGATGCGCATTTTGAATGGCTCAACGGCCAGGGTGTATAACATTAGTTTGAGCGATAACCTGGGTTTTGAAGTAATCGGTTCTGATGGTGGTTTGTTAGCGCAGCCTGTTTCTGTGAATTCCTTATTGCTAGGCCCGGGCGAGCGAGCTGATATTTTAGTGAGCTTTAAAAATCTGGCGGTTGGTAAAGAAGTTTACCTGTTAAGTAAAACTTTCGATGGCGGGGCTCAAGGCCAGCAGGAATTCAAGATCATGAAGTTTACGGTGAATCAACAAATGAGTGATTCGTTCTCTACACCCTCTCAACTTTCTGTGGTCACACCGCTGACAGAAGCTTCGGCATCCAAAACACGCTCGATGAAAATCAAAGGAATGATGGAAGGGATGAATATGAATGGTGGGGGTATGGGAAGCGGTATGCACACCATTAACGACAAAATCTATGATCTCAACCGGGTTGACGAAACGATTGATGCAGGTGCAACTGAAATCTGGGATTTTGATAACTCCGCAGGTGATGAAATTCACCCCATGCACATCCATGGCGTTCAATTTCAAATCCTCTCCAGAACAGGAGGCAGAGGCACATTGATTGCTTCCGAAAGAGGATGGAAAGACACCGTACTGGTAATGCCACGTGAAAAAGTAAGAATCATCATGACCTTCCCTCAGGATAAGGGAGTGTACGTATTTCACTGCCACAACCTTGAGCATGAAGATGATGGCATGATGTTGAATTATGAAATTGTTTAATGAATTAAACCCATTTGCCAATGAAAAATAGCATAATAATTACGAGTCTGATTCTCCTTGCAGGTTCGGCAGTTGCTCAGCACGATCATGGTGCGGGGCATACTAACGCGCCTACACACAGTAAAAAAGAAACCGTACACTCGCACCGTGCAGTTCCTGAATTTCAAGTGCAACTTCGTGGTGTGTTTACGGCCAGCCTCCAATTGAAAGATGCTCTTATATCTTCCGATGCTGCGAAGGCTACACTATCTGCTTCTGAAATTAAAAGCGCATTGTCTAAAGTAGATTTGGCTCTATTGAAAGACGAAGCCCTCATGGACTGGATGGGTTCCCTGAAGATACTCAATGAGAATCTTGAGCGGATCGGAAGTTCCACTGATCTGACAATACAGCGCCAGGCATTTTCTTCTTTTAGTAATGCACTATACAAGAGTTTGAAAGAATTTGGTGCCGGGGGCATCATGGTTTACTACGTGCAATGCCCGATGGCAAACAATAGTGCAGGAGCGTATTGGCTTAGCGATACCAAAGAAATTCGTAACCCCTATTTTGGAAACGAAATGCTTTCGTGCGGAAAAGTGAAAGAAACAATTCAATAGTACAAGTTCCAGCATCAAACAACCAAATCTAAATCTTATGAAAACGTTAAGCATAATCATTTTTCTTGCTACGATCACCTTTTCAGTTCAAGGACAGAAACCAAATGCTGACGATGTAACCACCGTTATCACAACGCTGGAGGCATACAAGAAAGCCATTGAAAAACTTGATACAATCGGGACAGGAAAACTCTTTGTATCGAATTCAATCGTAATTGAATCGGGCAAAATAGAAGGCAGGTACCAGGATTACCTTGCTCATCACCTGGGACCAGAACTTGGTGATTTTAAGTCTTTCGCCTTCAGCGACTATAAGGCGGATGTAACGGTCGATTTGCCATACGCTTTCGCCACCGAAACGTATAAGTACACTATTGTTCTGAAAAAAGACAACTCCGTGATTGAGCGTAAAGGTGTTGCAACTACTATCCTTAAAAAGGAAAATGGCACATGGAAAATATGGCAAACACATACTTCAGCGCGCAGACCATGAGATTGATGATGATTCTTTTGTTCTGCTTTACTGGACTCAAGACCACGGCACAAGAACAAGCCAGGGACATCGTGGGCCAATGGCTTACCGAGAAAGGTGAAGCTAAAGTTTCCATTTATATAGAGAGTGGATTGTACGTTGGAAAAATTATCTGGGTGAAAGATGATAAGGAAAATGCCAAGTTGAATACTCTTGTATTATCTGGTTTTAAATATGACTCCGAAACCCGCGAATGGAATGACGGTACAGTTTATGATCCAAGGCATGGCCACAAGGCTGATGGATATCTTGCATTAAAGGACTCCAAAACTCTCAAAGTTGTCGGTTACAAGGCGTTCCGTTGGATCAGCGATACTGAATTATGGACACGGATCGAACCGAACCCATAAAGCAACAAAAAAACCACAAGTCGTATGGAATCATTACCTGACATCATTAAATCTTACAAGCACGATCCAGCTTCGGTTTATAACACGTGGTTTATCGGCAACGAAGAGAGATTGAAAGCATTCCGGGCTATCAAACGAGGTGTGCTTCAAGTCATCGAAGATATTAAAAACGAAAAATTTGGAAATGATTTTAAGGGATCATCCCTCGAATTTGTCCTCAATGCCATCACCGAGCAAAAACAGGTATTTGAAGGGGCAGCACATCCATTTTATTGGAAACCTAAAATGCGGATCCCGGATATTTACGAAAACCAAAACAACAAACGCGCATTTGGCCAGTTCCTTGAAAACTGCTACAGTGCCACGAAAGAGGAACAAATTATTCGCGAAATTATTAAACTTGATGCGCTTAAAATTAAAGGTCTGGGGCCTGCCGTTGCCAGCATTTTATACTTTCTACACCCCACGCTTATGCCTCCATTTAACACAGCAATTGTAAATGGCTTCAATTATTTATTTCGGGATAATAAAAAGTTGGGTAGTTGGACAGAGTACTTAAAAATGCGCGATGTGATTCTCAGATCAAATGAGGAGAACAAAAGTCAGCTTTCAAATGACCTGGGAGCAATTGCAGGACTACTGTATGAAGTCGGTATGCGTAATATTATTATCGAAGGACAGGTAATATCGGAAGACGAGAAAACCAAACTTTTGAAGCAGTATGACAAGCGTCACAAAGAGGTGCTAGATGAGAAGCATGAAGAAGACCTTCATACCGAAATGCAATTCCATCTCCTGAAGGTGGGCAAAGCACTGGGGTACGATCCCATTACAGCCAGCAACGACCGAAGTAAATGTTATGGGGAGATTAACTTTTCATTCATCAGCCTTGGTCAGTTTCCCACGCTGAGCATTGATAAAGAAACGCTAAGCACGATACAATTGATCGATGTGATCTGGTTTGAAAGGGACACCAATAAAGTAGTGTGCGCATTCGAAGTTGAAAAAAGTACCTCTATCTACTCGGGTATTCTTCGATTAAGCGATCTGGCCTTTTCGTTGCCGGATCACAGTTCATCCCTATTCATTATTATTCCTGACAAGCGTGAAAAGGATGTACTTCTTCAACTGAGCCGGCCATCGATCAAGAAAAGTCAGGTACTTATAAAATATATTCTTTTTTCAGACTTACGGGAGCACTGTGATGCTCTTTGCAAGTTTGGCGACAGTCACATGATCTTGGAAAAAATTGCTAAAACAATTTCCTAACAACCTAAACTAACTTAACTACCATGAAAACAATTATTGCAAGTACGCTTGTGCTGCTCATAACAATTTCTTCCGGGTTTGGCCATGATGGAAAGAAGCACAAGAAAGATTCTGTTAAAACTGCTGACTCCATAGCCATGTCACAACAACATATAGCCGGGGATACAATCCATCATCATGACGAAAGTATGGCACATGATGAAAAGAAAATAACCGCTGACCTAACTGACTTCCCAACGCTTCACCCGCTCATCGTACACTTTGCTATTGTACTGATTCTGGTAGCCGCAGGCATCCAATTACTTAATCTGTATTTCATGAAGAAAGAAATTTCATGGATCATCACGGCCATTCTTTTGGCAGGGGTATTAGCGGCCTGGTTTGCCAGTAGAAATTTCCACCCTCACACGCATGGTATCAGTGAGCACGCACAACTTGTATTGGATCAACACGATAAGTGGGCCGACTGGACTATTAATTCCGGCATCGTAGCGCTGCTGTTGCAGATCGTCAATTTGTTTGTATTTAAGGGCACTCGATGGGCAGCAGTTGTTGTGGCCGCTGTGCTGGTAGTGTCGGCTTACAGTGTTTCGCGTGCAGGGCATTACGGTTCACAACTGGTCCATATCGAAGGCATTGGCCCGCAAGGCAAGTACCTGGAAATGGAACATAAACATTGAAATTCTTAACCTAAAAATCATAACTATGAAAAAATCAATTTTAGCAATCGCTATCCTGGTTTCAGGATTATTCGTCTCCTCAATGTTCGTTGTTGGTTGCGGAGGCAAGAAAGAACAAAGCACCGAAGAACACGAGCACGCAGCGGGTGACACTACCGGTCATGACCACGATGAAATGGAAATGGATTCCACTGAAATGCAAAAGATGGACTCCACAGAAATGAAAGGGCATGATCATTAAACCAGCAAAAAAAGTAATTCTTTCTTCCATCGGGGTTTGTATGCTGCTTACTGTTGCAGCATACATGCCTTTGCTGGCTCAGCATAACAACATGCACGATAAAAAGCCCACCGCACCCGGCAAGCGTGTAGAGTATGATCTCTACATTGACCACCTGATGGTAAACTATACTGGCAAAGAAAAAATGGGTATGGCCATCAACGGGGGCATACCGGGGCCGGTGCTGCACTTCAACGAAGGAGATACGGCCATCATCCGTGTGCACAACAAATTAAAGAACGAAGAAACATCCATTCATTGGCACGGCCTGTTGTTGCCTAATGAAGAAGACGGGGTGCCGTACTTGACTACAGCACCCATTAAAGCAGGCCAGACACACACATTTGAATTTCCGCTCATCCAAACGGGAACATACTGGTACCACTCGCACACCATGCTGCAGGAGCAATCCGGTATCTATGGCTCAATTGTTATTCATCCACGTGGTTGGAATGAATCAGCGAGTATGAAAGAACACGTGATTATGCTCAGCGACTGGACGGATGAAAATCCGCACGAAGTGTTGCGCAATTTGAAGCGCGGCCTCGATTATTATGCCATCAGAAAAAATTCAGTGCAAAGTTGGGGCGAGGCGCTGGCCAAAGGCTACCTGAAAGACCGCGCCAAAACCGAGTGGATGCGCATGCCCGCCATGGACGTTTCGGATGTGTACTACAACCGCTTCCTCATCAACGGAAAATCGGACCATATTTTTACTGATGCGAAGCCGGGCGATTCACTGCGGCTGCGCATCATCAACGGCAGTGCATCGTCATACCACTGGGTGCAATATGCCGGTGGCAAAATGAAATTGGTGGCCGCTGATGGCATTGCCGTACAGCCGGTTGAGGTGGATAAGATACTAGTAGCCATTGCGGAAACTTATGATATAGAAATTAAAATTCCCGATGGCGGCATGGCATACGAATTCCGGGCGACCGCACAGGATATTTCCGGCTATGCTTCGCTTTATTTTGGAAACGGCATGAAGATGAACGCACCCTTGCTGCCCAAACTCGACTACTTTGCCATGATGCGCGAAATGAACAATATGGGCAACATGGCCGACATGGACATGAGCAATATGAAAGGAATGAAAATGGAGGGCGCACACCAAGGCCATGATATGGGTAATATGAAGATAGAGGACATGAATATGAAGAGTGACCCTTCTATGAAAGACATGCCCAGAGATACTTCCATGATGAACATGGCAATGGATACCACATCCATGAAAGAAATGAACATGGATACCATGAATATGCAAGACACCGCAATGAGCAACATGGATATGTCGAAAATGGACATGGGCGATCAAAGCGAAGTCACCTTAACCTACGACATGCTCCGCTCTCCAACGCCAACAGTCTTGAACGATCAATTGCCCATACGCGAAATCAAACTCAGCCTTACCGGTAACATGATTCGCTATGTGTGGTCGTTCGACAACAAAACACTCTCGCAATCTGATAAAATAGTAATACGCAAAGGAGAAAATGTGCGAATGATTTTGGTGAACAATACCATGATGCGCCATCCGCTGCATTTACACGGTCATTTCTTCCGTTTCCTAAATGCACAAGGAGAATACTCGCCCATGAAACACACCTTCGACATCGCTCCGATGGAAACCGTTACGATTGAGTTTTATGCCAACGAAGAAAAAGACTGGTTCTTCCATTGTCACATTCTCTATCACATGATGGCCGGCATGGCGCGTGTGGTGAGCTATGAAAACTCGTCTCCAAATACGCAGGTTACCGCGAAGGATCAAAAGAAAGTTTTTAAGGAAGACCGCGCATTGTACTTGTGGGGCCAGACAAAAATAGCCTCCGATGCCGTGTTTGGTTTTGCCAACATCGTAGGAAACAAAGGGATTCTTGGATCGACCTACCGGGTGAACTACAAAAGCAAATACGAATTTCAACCTGACTACCAGCGCTTCCTCGACAAGAGGCAATTCTTATCAGCATTTATAGGCGCGGACATCCGGAATACTTTTCAGGTCACTGAAGACGGAAAGCAAGTGAACCGCAAAGTTGGCGTCATAGGCGTACGCTATTTGCTCCCCATGTTTGTTCTTTCTGAATTCAGGGTGGATCACCGGGGCGAAGTTCGTTTTCAGCTTTCCCGAAATGATATGCCGATTACCAAACGATTGAGGTTAAGCCTGGTGGGCAACTCAGATTGGGAGTACAACATTGATTTTGACTATAACATTGCCAAACGATTTTATATTCACGCGTCTTACGATTCGGACTATAAATATGGCGCTGGACTAACAATATTATGGTGATCAAACAAAGCAAATTTGAAATCGAATGAAAAGAATACTTGTTCCCACCGATTTTTCTGATTGCGCTCAAGCCGCTGCGGACGTTGCCATTGCCATCGCAGTAAAAACCAATGCAGAGGTTTATTTTCTTCACTTGCATGCCCCTGCACCAACAGGAGGACACATGGCCATGCATGGAGGTGGTTCTCATGAAGGGCACCAGCATCATGACTGTAGCGGTCCGGCAAGAGCTAGGCTCGATCAACTCGTAAAAGCTGCTGAGCACCAAGGCATTTCTGCCAAGCCGGCTTTGGTACTGGACGAAGATTGGAAACAGGTTGAAAAGCATGCAGCTGCATTCTCTATCGATTTGATAGTAATGGGATCGCATGGCGTCAACGGACTCAGGAGGATCTTTTTAGGCTCGCGCGCCCTTCAGATGATTCGTCAGGCCGATCTGCCGGTGTTAATCATAAAGTCTGCCATTGCCGATTTCAAAATCCGGACAGTAATTTTTGTCACAACCCTTGAAGAAAGAGAACAGGAAGCGCTTGCGTTCTTGGATCAAGTAACATACCCCTGGAATGCCGTTATCCATTTCCTCTATGTTAGCAAGCCATTGACATCCGAAGAAACCAATGTATCGCTTGGGAAAATAGAACAACTCACCAAAGGATTAAAAACCCACATCGAATTTTCCGTTTGCAACGAGGAGGCCGGGATAAAAAAAGTGGCAGTGGACTTGGATGCTGATTTGGTTGTATTAACTACTCATGGGGGCAACTCCTTAATCCGCGCTTTTTCATCCGGACTGGCAGAGAAGTTTGCAGGCGAGTTTGAAAGGCCAGTGCTTATCATCAATACGAAATAAACGTTCCATGCATAATCATAAAACCCACTGGGAAAAACTTTACGAAACCAAGGCTGGATCTGACCTCAGTTGGTTTCAACCTTATCCGCATACATCGGTTGACTTCATTAATCTGTTCAAGCTGCCGAAGACTTCCAGCATCATTGATGTTGGTGGTGGCGATAGTCATTTAGTAGATGCGTTGCTGGAGTTAGGCTATTCGGATATTACGGTGCTTGATATTTCAGCTAAGTCCATTGAACGCGCGAAAGCGAGGTTGGGAGAAAAGGCAGCAGCAATTACCTGGATAGAGAAAAACATTGTGGACTTTGAGCCTGAACGTAAATACGATTTCTGGCATGATCGGGCAGCCTTCCACTTCCTGACAGTAGAAATCCAAATCATAAAATATCTTGCCATTGTAAAACAGAGCATTAAATCCGGTGGCCACTTGGTTCTCGGCACCTTTTCGGATAAAGGCCCTAACCAATGCAGTGGCCTGGAGGTCAAACAATACACCGAAGCCTCTATGTCTGCGCTCTTTGAGAAAGACTTCAAGCGAATAAAATGTATAGAAGATACCCATATAACACCTTTTAGCACGCAGCAGAACTTCGTCTTCTGTAGTTTTCAACGAACCTTGAAACAGATACTATGATCAAAAACAAAAACCTGTTCATCCGTAGAATCCACCGTTACCTTGGTTTGTTCATTGGCATTCAGTTTTTAGGCTGGACGATCAGTGGACTTTTTTTTAGCTGGAACGACATCGACAGTGTGCATGGAGACCATCTGTTAAAATCGCCCGCATTTATTTCTGCCAATGTATCAACGGTCTCACCCACGATTGCCATTGAAAAACTCAGACAATCTCAGTCGGTTGATTCCATCCATTCCGTTCATCTTGTTCGTGTTTTAGATAATCCTGTTTATCAGATTGCCTATTTCTCAGGCCATGCTGGCGAGGGCATGCATCACCATATCCATTACGCATTGGCCAATGCGGGCACAGGCGAACTGAGACAAGCATTGACTAAAGATGAAGGACTTGCCGTGGCAAAAGAACAAGTGGTTTCGGGTGCACAAGTAAGCGCAGTGCAATACCTGGATCAGACCGATGGCCACCATGAGTATCGCGAGAAACCTTTGCCTGCATGGGCAGTAAGTTTTAAGAACCCCGATTGCACTGTGTATGTAAGTGCCGAACTTGGAACTTTTCAATCCATTCGCCATGACCAATGGCGGGCATTTGACTTTCTGTGGATGTTCCATACGATGGACTATGCCGGTCGCGACAACTTTAACAACTGGTTGCTGAAAATACTCTCTGTATTCGGTCTGCTCACAGTAATGTCGGGCTTTGTATTATATACCATTTCATCGCGTACCCTCAAAAAATTTTTTACCAAATAAATTCAACCAACCAATATGAAAAGAATTATAATAGTCCTTGCCATTGCACTCGTGTATTCTGTTTCCGTAAAGGCTCAGCTTAATTTGCCACCAGCCAGTACCGATGCTGAGTTTAAACAACAGATTGGCTTTGGTGAAGTGGAGATAAAATACTCTCGCCCCAGTGCGCGTGGCAGGGTAATCTTTGGCGGCCTGGTTCCTTTCGGAGAACTATGGCGCACGGGTGCCCACGATGCAACCACCATCCGTTTTTCGGAAGCTGTGAAATTGAATGACAACGACATTCCCGCGGGTACTTATTCTTTGTTCACCATTCCCAATCAGAACGAGTGGACAATCGTAATCAACAAGGCTGCTGAGATGCACGGCACTTCCGATTATACACAAGAGCAAGACCTCTTGCGCTTTGCAGCAAAGCCAGAGAAATCGGCACGCTATTATGAGACCTTCACCATCGAAGTAAATGATCTTTCGAAAGACGAAGCCGGATTGTTTCTACTATGGGAGAACACGCAGGTGAAACTGACCATTAAAATGAACGTGGACGAAAAGGTGATGGCCGAAATCGATGATCGGATTAATGTAAAGAAGGAAGACCGTCCAAGCCTTTTCTATCAATCCAGTTCTTACTACTTCAACAACAATAAAGATTTGAAGCAGGCTTATGCCTGGGTGCAAATAGCCAACAGTAAAGCGCAGGATGCCGCATATCTTCAACTACAGGCAAAAATTGAAGCCGCGATGAATGACTATGCAACGGCTCTTAAAACATTGAAAGCGTCTACCGATTTGGCCATAACGAAAAAGCTTGATCAGGTTATCGTAACAAATGAGAAACTGCGTATTGAATGGGAAACGAAAATCGGTAAAAAGTAAAATGAAGAAACTTGCATCTATCACACTCTTTGTATTACTGTCATTTTCTTCCTTTGCGCAAGGAAACAGTGCCGAGAAAACTGACATCGATCTGAAGCAAAGTAAACTGGAGTGGACGGGAAAAAAATTGGGTGGTGAACACTACGGAGAAATACAACTGTCATCGGGCAACCTTACATTCACTAAAAACAAACTAACCGGTGGTTCTTTTGAAATGGACATGACCAGCATTACGTGTGCTGATATTACCGATACGAAATCAAACAAGCGCTTGGTGGATCACCTGAAGTCTGAAGACTTCTTTTCTGTAGTGCGCTTTCCAAAGTCATCTTTTGTCATTACTAAAGTTGAACCAACGTCTGCAACCGAATATACTGTTACCGGTAATCTTACAATCAAAGGAAAAACAAATCCTATTACGTTCACAGCCAAGGTTAACAGTATAAATAATCAAACGGTAGCCGAAGCTACGCTGACGTTTGATCGAAGTAAGTACGATGTGAAATTCGGTTCACAATCATTTTTCGAGAACCTTGGCGAAAAACTTGTTTACGATGATGTCGATATGATTGTAAAATTAGTAATACTTTCAAAGTAGGTACGAAACTTTAACGCTTTTTATGATGGAACATCAACATAGAAATCAACAATTCACTTGCCCTATGCACCCCGAAGTTGTGAAGGATGCACCCGGTAAATGCCCGAAGTGTGGAATGGATTTGATTCCAATTTCAAATTCAAAAGGTGAGCATTCGGGTCATCAGCATCATCGACAACATGAGAGTGGACACGAACATCATCACATGAAGGGCGAAAAACATTTGGAGCATAAGCACCAACAGTCCGGTCATTCAGGCCATGCTCACCATGCTGGAATGATTGATGACTACAAAAAACGATTCTATATCGTCCTTGTTCTGGCCATACCGATCATGGCGCTTTCACCTATGATTCAACATTGGCTTGGTGTCGATTGGATGTTTACAGGTTCCTCGTATGTGCTCATGTTGCTCTCGTCCATTGTTTACTTCTATGGCGGATGGCCCTTCCTCATTGGCTTAAAGGATGAAGTGAAATCAAAATCGCCTGGCATGATGACACTGGTAGCAGTAGCGATTACGGTTGCCTATGTGTACAGCGTGGCCATTGTGTTGGGTTTATCCGGCATGGACTTTTTCTGGGAGTTAGCCACGTTAATTCTCATCATGCTGTTGGGGCACTGGATCGAAATGAAATCCATTATGAGTGCATCGCGCGAATTGGAACTGTTGGTGCAACTCATGCCCTCGGAAGCGCACCTCATTCATGGCGAGCACATCACGGAAGTGAAGACGGAAGACCTGAAAGCCGGGGACATTATTCTCATTAAGCCGGGTGAAAAAATTGCCGCTGACGGCATCATCACCGAAGGCAATAGTTACCTGAATGAGTCCATGCTCACAGGTGAGTCGAAGCCTGTAGAGAAGTCGAAAGGCGAAAAAGTAATTGCAGGTTCCATCAATGGAAACGGATCGCTTAAAGTGGAAGTGTTGCACGGGAGTAAAGACTCGTACCTGGCGCAGGTAATTAAACTTGTTCAGGACGCGCAACAAAGTCAATCCAAAACGCAACTCCTGGCTGATAAGGCTGCGGGTTGGCTTACCATCATTGCACTGGTATCGGGTGCATTAACGTTTATTGTCTGGCTGAGTATTGGTAAAGACCTGGCTTTCGCGATGGAGCGCATGGTTACAGTGATTGTCATTTGCTGTCCACACGCCCTTGGGCTTGCCGTTCCGTTAGTGGTGGCGCGGTCTACAGCCATTTCTGCCCAGAGCGGATTGCTGATCAAAAACAGAACGGCCTTTGAGAATTCCAGAAAGATTACTGCGCTGGTGTTTGATAAGACCGGTACGCTTACGCTTGGTAAATTTAGTGTGGTGAGGTTCGATTCATTAAGTGAATCGTATAATCGTGATGAAGTTCTTGCTATTGCCGCAGCACTTGAACAGAACTCCGAACATCCCATTGCAACCGGCATTGTAGAAAAAGCGAAGGAACTTAAACTTTCGTTGCCTGCTATTAATGAGTTCAATGCAATCACAGGAAAAGGCATACAAGCCATGTGGAGTGGAAAGCAAGTGAAGGTAGTAAGCCCCGGATATTTAAAGGAGAAAAATTTATACATTCAACTCCCATCATCAAGCGTGGCGGAAACGGTTGTATATGTTTTGATAGAAAGCAAAGTAGCTGGTGTGATTGCATTAGCGGATGAAATCAGAAAGGAATCACCTGACGCAATTAACACACTCCGCGCAAATGGCATCAAAACACTTTTGCTCACAGGCGATAACAAAGAAGTGGCCAGGAAGGTGAGTGAATCGCTGGGTATGGATGGCTTTATGGCCGAAGTACTTCCACATCAAAAGCTGGAAAAGATTAAAGAGCTTCAGGCGAAGGGTGAATTTGTTGCCATGACGGGTGATGGCGTGAATGATGCACCTGCACTCGCGCAAGCCAACATCGGCATTGCCGTAGGCTCTGGTTCTGACATTGCTGCCGAAACGGCTGGTATTGTTTTGGTGAACAGCAACCCGAAAGACGTAGTGAATCTTATTTTGTTTGGAAAAGCCACGTACAGGAAAATGATTCAGAACCTTGCGTGGGCAACTGGCTACAATGTGATTGCCCTGCCATTGGCAGCGGGTGTGTTGTACAACTTCGGAGTCATGCTCAGTCCTGCGATGGGTGCCGTATTAATGAGCGTAAGTACCGTGGTTGTTGCTATTAATGCTCGGATGTTGAAGGTGTAAAAAGATCTTAAGTGAAGCACATCCAAATTTTTGAAGACCACGCCACCTTCATTAGTCCAGCTATTCATACGGATCAGCACAAGCACCATGCCCTTGAAATAATTGTCAGTATAGATGGAGTAATAGAAATTGAAGATGCCTTTGGCAACGCCTTAGCTTCACAAGTTGTATTAGTATTACCTGATCAACTCCATCAAACTACAACCACTGGCGAAGCAGCCTTTATTTTTATTGAGCCAGAGTCTGAGCTGGCAAAGACTATGCTCACCACATTTAAGCCCGCTCAATCCGTTCAATCTATTGAAGGCAGAATGTCAGAAGCGGATAGAAAAGTATTTACTTCCGGTAGCATACCCAAAGCGCTGTCAAAAGTAATCAACTCTGTCAACTTGATTGACGACCGCATTCAAAGGGTTACAGACTTTATTCGTTCGCATATAACCACACATGAGTTTAACCTGGAAATGTTGGCCGGGATAGCCTGCCTCTCAACCAGTCGCTTCACTCATTTATTCAAAGATCGGGTCGGTATCCCGATACGTCCTTTCATTCTTTGGTGCCGCATGCGCGTGGCGATTACCTCAGTGCTTGCAGGTATGACACTTACCCAGGCCGCACACGAAGCTGGTTTTTCTGACACCGCCCATCTGAGCCGCACCTTCATGGATATGTTCGGGGTTAACCCCTCTGCGGTTTTGAAATAATAGCCAGTTTATTCAAGCTTAGGCACTTTTTTCTGGGGACTTTGCAAAAAAAATCTTTGCCTATGAAAACAATTTTCCAGTATTCAATATACCCGGTGTTTATGCTGTCTGCTTCTTTCTTAATAATCCGGTTAATGGAAAACGGCACCAATCAATATCTCGCCACCGTGCCTATAATTGCATCATTCGGTTTAGTAGCACTACTGCTCGAACGCTGGTTGCCGTTCGAAAAAAATTGGGTGAACGGAGATGATTGGAACCTCGACTTTACGTATTACGTCATCAATTATCTCATTAAAGTTTCTGCCCAATTTGCACTTATCTGGCTTGCCGTTTGGATACCCTTTCCACAATGGTTCCCTGCTACGTTACCTTTCTGGATGCAGGTATTATTGGCCCTCATCATTATAGACTTCTTTTTGTTCGTTGTTCACTGGCAAAGTCACCGATATGAGTGGTTGTGGAGACTCCATTCTATCCATCACAGTTCAGAACGCCTGTATTTTCTAAATGGCGAAAAACGGCACGCCTTGCATCAGATTCTGGAAGGCGGCCCGGGGATTATATTATGTCTTGCAATAGGTACACCTCAGGCGGTAGTGGTTGCCGCGCTGGCTATTCTTGCCATCAATATGATGATGCAGCACACCAATTTAAATTATAAGGCTGGCGTTCTCAAGAAGTTCTTTTGCGTAGCTGAACTCCATCGTTGGCACCACCGTGCAGATTACAAAGATGCGCAAGTAAATTATGGCGCATGGTTAACTGTATGGGATCATATTTTTAAGACAGCGTACGACAATCCAAAAATTTATGAATCCAAGGGCATTGGTGAAATTGGTGTTAAGGAAGAACCAAATTTTCCCAAATCATACTGGAAACAGTTGTTATTTCCATTCAAGTGAATATGAGGTACTCACTTTCGAAGCAGATCAAATAAGGAGTCGATTATCTTCCGGATTACATTAGTGGCGACTCCTTATTTGATCAGCTTCTTTAAACCTCGTGATATTGAATGCCATTTGATAAACTCCAAGAGCTTTGGAAAGACTTTGATTTTACTATGCTCAACGTTACAGACCATTTCACCACCAAGCCAAAGGTAGGCCTGTTGCGCAACCTTTGTAAAGGGTAATACGAGTGACGATCGTTCTTTTATTTCTACATGGAATCGTCACCCTTGACAAAGGCCGCGCAACAAGCGCAATTGGCGGCTTGTCGGAAAAAATGGTTGGGTGTGTTCTACTTCGTAACCTCGATCAAGCACAACTTGTACATCTCTATCAAGGTCTCCAGGTCGGCACTTTTTTCTGCACTTGGTGAGGGTGAAATAGGGACGAGCATTTCTATATTCCTAGTGTTATGTCGAAATCCTCCCTCTAATATATTATGTCGGTTTCTTACCGGATATTCAAGAGTTTCACCCTCGCTTTGAAAATTAATATTCAGCAGACCCAACGCACCATGGACCTCAGTTCGACTGGTTAGTAAAAGACAATCTATAGAGTCATGTTGATCCAAAATTGAAAAGATGTCATTCAGCAAAATCGGATACAAATGTTTGTCCTGCGATTTTTCAGCCAATCGATAGCATTTCAGTAGCATATCAGTTATCCCAATCTGCTTGGATACAAGGAACTCCTTTCTCTCCTCAACAGCGCTCTTTCCTGCATGGTGTTTAAACCTGAGCCCATAAACATTTTCCATCACTGGCCAGAATCTATGTCTTTACTAGAATAATAAAACGGAAATTGAAAGTTCACTGACCTTGTAGGAAACGTGCCAATCACCAGCGTCTTAGCGCCCTTTGGGATAAAGGGTTCGAATGGATGATCTATGCAAGTATACTTCCACATGTTTTCATTCTATCATTAATCATTGGTACTAATTTAGGCTTATGTCGGAATATGCTTGCAAGGAATTTCCGGCATAAACGGTTCCCCCTTCCAGTCGTGCCTCCTTCCAGGAACCCCCAATTATTCCGTTCCTCCTTGCGCAAATTCCTTCCAAAGCCTTCGAGTGCACCATAATTAATTCTTACGATTATGGAAAACACAAAAGAAACAAGACAGTATCAGGTAGCAGAAATTCAGCTCACCTACAAGTCGAACGTCAAGCCATCGCAACGTCCCAAGATCAACAGTTCAAGGGATGCCCACACTGTATTGCAGGAAACTTGGGATCAGACGAAGATTGAACTTGTAGAGCAATTCAAAGTAATGCTTACGAATCGCGCAAACAAGGTTCTTGGAATTTTTGAAGTATCTACAGGAGGAATCAGCGGGACTGTAGCTGATCCAAAACTAATCTTTGCAGCTGCGATCAAAGCAGCAGCATCAGGGATCATCCTAAGCCATAATCATCCTTCCGGCAATCTACAGCCGAGCCAGGCGGATATTGATCTGACCAGAAAGATAAAAGAAGCCGGTAGATTCCTGGAAATTCAATTACTTGATCACATCATAATAACCAGCGAAGGATATTATTCCTTTGCTGATGAAGGGCTCATCTAGGGCCCTTTTTTTGACTAGGCCGCTAAATTTGCTAGCTTTCTAAGGTCTTCAATAAAAAGGTTCGAAAATTGTACAGGGAGGGCGACAGATAAAAAACCCAGGTGTCACCTGGGTTTTTTTATTTTGTATCGTACCGCGTAAGATTGGAAGCCATCTCAAAAATATCCCGTCATGCCGAACGAAAGTGAGACATCCCTATTTGCAGCGCTGCCATCAAGGATTTCTCGGTCGTACCTCCCTCGAAATGACGCTTTGCATATTTTCGAGATGGCTTCGGGTTAAAATAATTCACCGATTGCCCCTGCGATTTTTTTTGCAGCTTATTCACCGCATTTTTTGCAGAGATTAAGTGGATTATTCACCGCATAAATGGCGCATGCTTGGGTAAAGGGGCCAAAAAGCGCGAAAAATTCACCTTCCCCGCAGCGCCGCCCTAATCGCCTCTTCCGCCAGCGGTGCCATTACGCGGTAGCCCATCAGGTTTGGATGCACGCCATCATCACCCAGTTCTTTTTTCAGGCCGTTACGTTCATCCGCCATCGCAGAAAAATAATCGAGATAAATGGCGCCGGTTTGTTTAGCGTAGGCGCGAATCATCTCGTTGAGGCGCACAATTTTTTCGGCTGGCGCCAACCCGGGGCTCCATGGATAATCGAACGCGGGGAGCACAGAACTCAACACTACGCGGATGTTGTTTGCACGCGCCTGCTCGCACATGGTGCGAATGTTGGCCATGATTTGTTCCAGCGTAATGGGTCCGGTGTTGCCGGCAATGTCGTTCGTGCCCGCCAGCAGCACCACTACCCGGGGTCGGAGGGCCACCACATCTTGCTGAAACCGTAACACCATTTGCGAAGTGGTTTGCCCACTGATGCCGCGGTTGATGTAGGGTTTGTTTGCGAAAAACGAAGCGTCCGCTTGCAGCCAGCCTTCCGTGATGGAATTTCCCATGAACACCACGCGCCCTTCACCGGCCTTCGGCGGGCCTACGGCGGCGTTCTCTTTTTGGTAGCGTTTCAATTGGGCCCAGTCCATCGGTGTATCAAAGGTATTCTTCAGCCAGCGAATACACGCCTCCATCCATTGCGCTTTTGCGGTGGGGTTAATCATACCGTAGCCGTGTTCGCCCTTGTCATACAAAAACGTTTCTACGGGCACTTGGTGTTGCTGCAACGCAGCGATGTACGTAAGCGTGTTCGCTACCGGTACAGCGGCATCGGTAAGGGGTGCGGTAATGAAGGTGGGGGGTGTGTTGCCCGTAACGTGCAGCTCATTCGAGAAATACGTTACATCTTCCTCCAGCATACCCAAAGCGGCCGCTGCGGTGGGCACGCGATTATTTTTGTAGTCGTCACCAGAGAACACTTTTGTGCCGATCAAATTCTGTCGCGATCCTTGGTGCGTGAGCTCATCTTGAAATGAAATCACCGGGTAATTCAGAATCGTAAAATCCGGGCGCAAACTGGTTTTGTTTGGATTGTTGATTTTTTCGTCTGTAAAGTGTGTGCTTACCGTGGCCGCCAAATGCCCCCCGGCCGAAGCGCCCATAATGCCGATCTTACGCGGGTGGAGGTTCCATTCTTTTGCTCGTTCGCGCACGATTTGTATTGCGCGCTGGGCGTCCATCATGGGTACGAATCGTTTGTCGTACATCGTGGCGGAATTCGGCAGGCGATAGCGTAACACAAAACCGGCAATACCGGCTTCGGTTAACTTTTTTGCTACATCAGTGCCCTCATGGCTGGTTGCCAGAATCTGGTAGCCGCCTCCCGGACATATAATCACACCCATGCCCGTAGCCTTTTCCGGTGTTGGCAAGAAAACGGTAAGTGTCGGCCGGTTTACGCCGTTCAGGATTTCAATCCTCGTTCCGTTAGCCGAAATGTGCGTAAGCGTTGTATCGGCAAGCCTGCCGGTACTGTTGGACGGCACACCCTCATACAAAGACACAATTTTTTGGGCCATGGCCAGTTGCCCGATCAGGCAGGCGAGCGAAACTAACTTCATCCTTCTACTTTTTATTTGCCCACGTTTTTTTCTCCTTGCCCACGCCCGTAACGGTGATACTTTTCCAGTTGGACGGCAAAGCTGTTTTTATTTGTGTGATCCCCGTGGGTGTAATTTCCAATCCACCGAAGCCCATCATCACTGCCTGTAAAATACCGCCGGCACCGGTGGCGAAGTACGGATTGGTGCCGCCTTTGCCTTCGGCAATGACACGGAACGGTGGGTTGAGATTCGGCACGTAGGCGTCTTTAAACCAATACAAGGCTTTGTCGCCATCGCCCAACCGCGCATACAACAAAGAAAAAACTGCTTGTGTCATGGAGGGCGTACCCTCGTTCGGCACGCGCTGCTCGTAATACACCAGGTCTTTGCGAATGGTGGCGGGGTCTTTTATTTCTTTGAGTGGATAGGCAAGTAGATTTACATCTGCCTGTTTAATGCCTTCGCCATTGTACGTGGCATGTTCGCGGGTGGTGCCGTCCGGAAATTTCAGAATCGGGATGTTGTTCGCCACGTTCATCCAATCGGCATCGGGTGCGATGCCAAGTAACTTGGCGGCCTCGGTGGCCATGTGCAGGTTTGCCCGCGCGGCTGCGTTAGTAAACGCGTTGTTGTCTACGTTCTCCGCCCACTCATCGGCAGCCACTACATTTTTGATTTCAAACTTTCCGGGGCCGTTGCGTTCTACGCGACTTGCCCAGAAGTCGGCCGTAGCGGATAGCATCGGGTATCCTTTTTCGCGCAGCCACACTTTGTCTTGGGTAACGCAATAATAATTCCAGGCAGCAATGGCCACACAGGCCGTAATGTGGTGTTCAAAAGGGCCGCTCAGCGCCCACACCGGGGTTTCTTCTACGCCCGTCTCCGCGCTTTCCCACGGATACATTGCGCCTTTAAAGCCTTTGCTGAATGCGTTGCGCTTCGCCGCTTCCAGGCGCTGAAAGCGGTACTCCATCATACTCTTCGCCAGTTCGGGTTTTAACACCAGCAGCGCGGGGTACATCCACAATTCTGTATCCCAAAAAACATGCCCATTGTAACCGGAGCCGCTCAGGCCCATGGGCGAGGGCGAAAGTGCGGTACCCTCGCGCGTAAACGAGTAAAGGTGGTACAGCATGGAGTTGATGTCTTGCTGGCTCTGGTCATCGCCTTCAATGATGATGCGACTTTTCCACAGTTCGTCCCACGCGCGTTGGTGGAATTGCAGCAGGCGCTCGCGGCCTTCCAGTTTGGCATAAATCGTGAGGCGCTCCGATTCGTTCAATGGGTCGTCATGGTGGGCAGAGCTCAGGCTGGAGCCGGCAATGGAAAAGCGATAGGTTTCGCCCGCTTTCAATTTCTTGCTGAACTTGATCAGGTGCATGTTGTTGTCCCACATCTCATGAATCACGCGCGGCTCCTGGCCGTGGGGCTCGGCAAACAGAAACGTATTGCTGGCGCACATCAGCAGTTTACCTGTAGGGCTTTTCGCTTTGGAGGTGAGTAGCCCGATCGTGACATGCGGGCGATCGATTTCGTTGTAATAATTTTCTACTTCACGCAGCGCATCCGGACTCTCCAGTACGCTGGCACCGGCAATGGTAATGTCTTTTTTTGGCGTTATGGTTACATCCATCAGCACAGTAAAGGGCAGATGCCGTAATGCGTAATAGGTGTAACGCACGGTGGCCTTATCGGCATAGTCAAACGAGGTAGTGAAGCTCGCTTTCTGCATGTCCAGCTCCTGCACCAGGTTGGTCGTGCTGCGGCTATCAAGCCTGCGGCCGTCTACTTCCAGGTACATGTTCAGCAGATTGAAATTTTTGAGGAAGTTACTTACGCGCCCGCGGCCGTACAGATCATACGTGCCCGCAAGCACCACCTCTTTTACTTTGAACGGTTCGGGACTGGACACTACGCCAATCATACCGTTGGCCACCGTAATGCCGTAATAGTTGGCAGGATCAATACGTGGAGCCGTGATTTTCCACGGATCGATAGACTGTGCAGAAGCAACCGTGGTAAGGCAAACAAGCAAGAACAAAAGTAAACGGAGCATAGCGCGGGGATTATCCTTGCCAAATTAGTGAAAAGGCGTTGGATGTAGCAGGCTTTGGGCGGCTATTCGGGTGCTCGCTACTCGCCAGCCCACGCACATGCCCTTTCGGGCTCAAACCCCGCAAGTGCGGGGCTCGCCCCCGGCCGCGGGATTACCGCCGGTAAAAAAGTAAAAAAATCTGTAACAAGTAGGGTGGCCTTGTATCTAAAGCCAAACAAATTCAAACTAGATCTATGAAAACAACTGTCCTGCTCTCGCTTTTCCTTATGCTGTGTTTATCCGTTTGCGAGGCCCAGAAAGCTTTTGATGTAGCCGTGATCGGGAAAGGTCAACCCGTATTTCTCTTTCCCGGATTTGGCTGCACCGGTGAGGTTTGGAACGAAGTGGTAGCCGACCTTTCGAAAGAATATCAATGCCATGTTTTTACTTTCGCAGGCTTTGGCGGTGTGCCCGCAATTGAAGGCCCGTGGCTAGCCACCATTAAAGACCAGGTCATCGCGTATACGAGAACAAACAAGATCAAAAAACCTACGCTCATTGGCCATAGCTTGGGAGGTACCTTAAGTTTGTGGCTTGCTTCGCTGGAGCCCATGATGTTCAAGAGTGTTATTGCCGTTGACGCCTTGCCCGCGTCGGCAGCGCTGATGATACCAAACTACAAGGGAGAACCCATTGCGTATGATAATCCTCAAAGTAAAATGATGCTGGCCATGGACAGCGCTTCTTTTGCCGGCATGAATGCACAGTCGGTTCCTTTCATGTGCAAGAACCAGGAGAAGCAAAAGGTGTTGATCAATTGGATGAACATGGCCGACCGCAAAACCTATGTGTATGGCTACATCGACATGTTAAATCTGGATTTGCGAGAATCCCTCGCCAACATCAAAGCTCCGGTTTTTGTATTGGGCGCAGCTAACCCAGACCGGGCTACCGTGGAGAAAACATACAACCAGCAATATGCCAAATTGCCGCCGGCAAAAATAGTATATGCTGAAAACTCCGCACATTTCATCATGTATGATCAACCAAAATGGCTGATGGAGAAAATACAAGAATACATTCGCCAGTAAATATTTTCGGCAGGTGGATAAGAAAGCGCGGTTTAACAGCTTATTTGATCAATACTATGCCAGCGTATTGCGGCTTTGCAAAGGCTACTTTGGTGGCGATGAAGCCGTGGCTTCTGATTGTGCGCAGGAAACATTTCTGAAAGCATGGGAGGCGCTGGACGGATTCCGGGGTGACTCCGCGCTGAGCACCTGGGTGTATCGGATTGCAGTTAATACGTGCTTGCTTCATTTACGAAAGCAATCAACGAGAAAGGAGCTACCCACCACCGTGTTTCCTGTCGTCATCCAGGAAAACGAGTCGATGGCAGATGAAGATAAGGTGCAAAAAATGTACGCTTGCATCCAAAAGTTAGATGAGAAACAGAAGCTCATTACACTAATGATGCTCGAAGGAGTTGAATACCCGGACATCGCCCAGGTGGTTGGCATTACGGAAGAGGCATTACGGGTACGCATTCACCGGATCAAGAAAAACTTAACAAAGTGTGTGGAACATGGAAACGTTTGATGAATTACAAAACGTATGGGTGAAACAGCCGAACCGCGTGACCGGCATTGCTGCTGCCGACTTAATGAAACGCGGGGAGCGCCAGGTGCTGGCGGTGCGAGCAGGGCAGGTCGGCACAATGGTGATTATTTCCCTCCTCATCTGCGCGTTGCTGGGATACTTTTTTGCAATGGATGCGCATCGGGTGAACGGTTTAACGGTTGGCCTTACCCTGATGATTTCTGTAATGATCGCACGCGTTGGCTTGGAGGCAATAAGCATCAGGCGCTTTCGCGCGATCCGTCCGGATGACTCGTTGCAGCAGTTTAGTTTGAAAATGAAAGGGTATTACGACTGGCGGGAAAAAGTGCATATTGTTTTTATACCCGTGATCTATGTGTTGTACATCGTTGGGTTTACGCTATTGCTGCCGGCGTTTGAGGCCAACCTTTCCCGCGGGTTGTATTTGTATTGTTTGATTTCCGGCTACGGATTTCTGATTGTATTCGCTTGGTTTTTGATTCGCATTTTGCGGAAAGAGCGGGCCTTGTTAGATTATCTGCAAAAACTAACAGACGACTAAGTCGATCGTGGGCGAGTGGTAAGCGAACGGGCAAAGAAAAAAATAAATCCGGCTTTCGGCCGGATTTATTTCCAAAAATTTAATCGGGCTGAACCCCTTTTAACGAACTATGGTAGCGCGCTTCCTTCCATCCGTCGGACGTTTTTTTCCAAATGATGGTAGCCAGCACACCAAACCGCAGCCGCTGTTCGGGCGTAACAAACACCTGATCGAAATCTACCACGCTGTAGGCCATGTCTTCGCCCGTTACTACTTCGTAATGGGTAATTTCCGACCACGTAGAAGCTTTCATCTCGGTGAGTTTTGCAAACAGCCCTGTAAACCATGCTTCCCACCCCGCGCGGTCGCGAATAATTTCAGAGCCACCCGTGGTGTTGATGTCCACGATGCCGTAGTCGTCATCGCAGATGGCCGCCAGCCGCGTGAAATTGAAATCGCGAACGCAGTTCAACATTTCTTGCGTGAGTGCGAAGAACGGCTTTGCCGTAACTTCGGCAGGCAGGGTAGGAGCAACAACCGTGGTTGTCATAACTACGCTGCTTTCGTAGAGTTCGATACCGCTACGCTGTACACCACCAGACCAAAACCAATTTTGTTGATGGCATCAGCGATGTTGTAGAATAAATCTACGTTGGCAGAACTCCAGCCCAAGTACACGTTCAGCCAGCCGCCCGGCATACACATGTACCCAATTGGGTAAATGGCCCAGCCTACCAATACAAACCACGCCAGAATACGCACGCCTTTTACTACCGTAGCGTTACCCGACTTGGCAGCGAGTTGTGCCACTTCGCCAAACCAAGCAGTGTACAAAATGTAGATGTAACCAATAGTAGACAACGCACCCCAGGTGAAGGAATACATGGTGGATCCATCTGTAAACGCTTCTCCAATGTACCCGGTAACCAACATCCACACCGATGCGATGATGAGTTTCCACAACAAGCTCAGTTTTGCACCGGCGGCTTTGGTGAGCAAATAGAACTCAACGCACATCAGCGGTACAGTCAGTGTCCAGTCGATGTAACGCAAGGCCGTTGGGTTTGAGCCCGTGGCCAGGTAATAATCGCGCATGTAATAGTAGTGTACCGCTGCAATACCCGTAATTAATCCGGATACCAGCAACGAGAGTTTCCACTTGCCTTCCACGCTGCTGCGCTCAGCGAAGAAGAACACCGAGGCCGCCAACATGGCCATATACCCGGTGAAAAAGGTAAATGCAATCGGATCATCCACGGGGATGTTCACGATGTCTGTAATGATGGTTTCCATAAAATTTGGTGTTTGGTTTTGGTGTTTCAACAGGGGTTTGCCGAAGTAGTTTTTTGTTGTTGTTCAACTTTTACTAAAAAGAAGTTAAACAAAATGAAATACCGTTGCTTTGTTGAATCACAAAGGTGCAAACGTGTGAAAGGCTTCAACAAAGCGATTTTTATGCCCAGGTGGTTTTTAGCCCGGTGCAACTCGGCTGTTTGCTGAGTAACGAGTTGTTTACCGTGCGCCCGGCTAGGGATTGAAGCAGAAAGCCCGAAGTGCGCGGGCCCGCGCGTGGCCGGACTTGGCGCGGAAAGCCCGGCCCGAGCCGCAGCGGAATGTGCGTGAGGGGCGCGGGAGCCGCCTGAAAAATCTTAACGGTTCTTGGTACTGGTCCCTGGCTTCTGGGTGTTCGCGTTCTAGCTACTTTTGAATTCTATGTCGTTAGCGTGGGTGCCGTGTTGCTTGAAGCGCACGGCAATTCTCCGTCACTTACCGCGGCTCTTTTCCAGTTTGTCCCACATCTCTTCGGAAATTTCTTCCAAGTGACTAAACTCGCCACCGTTGCGCAGCCACTCGCCCCCATCGATGGTTACGACTTCGCCATTGATGTAGGCGGAGTAGTCGGACAACAGGTAGGCCGCGAGGTTGGCAAGTTCCTGGTGTTCGCCCACGCGCTTGAGTGGGATGCGCGCGGCGGGATCGAATTTTTTTACGAGCTCGCCCGGCAGCAGTCGGCTCCACGCACCTTCGGTGGGAAACGGACCGGGCGCAATGGCGTTGCTGCGAATATTGTACTTGGCCCATTCTACGGCGAGCGACCTGGTGAGGGCCAATACACCTGCTTTGCTGCAGGCGGAAGGCACCACGTAACCCGAGCCCGTCCACGCATAGGTGGTAACAATGTTTAAGAACACACCGGGCTGTTTGTTTTTAATCCACCGCTTGCCCGCTGCAAGTGTGGTGTAGTACGTGCCGCGCAGCACAATATCGACCACGATATCGAACGCGCGGTGCGAGAGCCGCTCGGTGGGGCTGATGAAATTTCCGGCTGCGTTGTTTAACACGCCGTGAATGGCGCCAAATTGTTTCTCAGTTTCGTTTAACACATTTTCAATTTCTTCGTACTTGCGCACATCGCACGGCACTGCCAGCACCTGGCCTCCGGTTTCGCGCATGAGTTCGGCAGCGGATTGATCGAGTACTTCTTTCTTACGGCTGGTGATGACCAGATTTGCGCCCAATTGCAGCAGGTATTTGCCCATGGAGCGACCCAGGCCGGTGCCGCCCCCGGTAATGATAATGGTTTTACCTTTAAATGCGTCTGGTTTGAACATGCCTTCCATGGTGTATTGTTTTAAGGATTTTCTGAACGGTTAAGGTTAGCAAATAATGGCGAAATGACCTTATTTTGTGCACATTCATTTTTTAATCTTATGCGATTTGCTACTACTACACTTGCTGTTGTTCTTGTTTTTCTGTTTCAGGCATGCATCGTTTCGAAGAAAAAGTACGATGATATTCTCGCCCAAAAGGTAAAAGCCGAAGGTGAACTGGCCGACCAAACCACCAAACTGAACAAGGCAACCGCGGACATTGATACGTTGAACTGGTATCTGGCACGCCTGAAAAAAGATACCGCCAGTCTGGGTTTAGCGTCTCGCGCCCAGCAACAAAAGCTTTCTGAACTTGATAAAGAGTACACCCAGCTGAACAGTTACTACAAAAATTTACTGAACAGCAGTGGCAAATTAAACCGTGATCTAACCGAACAACGGGAGCAGCTGTTGGCGATTCAGGCCAACCTGGAAAACACCCGACGGGTAAACGATTCGCTGAGCAGCAGTTTGCTGGAGCGCGAGAAGAAAGTGAAAGAACTGGAAACGGTGCTGAGCAATAAGGATAAAGCCGTGAAAGCGCTGAAAGACCGCATTGCTAACTCGTTATTGAATTTTAAAGAGAGCGACCTTACGGTGAATGTGAAAAACGGCAAAGTGTATGTGTCGCTGGCGGAACAATTGTTGTTTGGCTCGGGCAGTATTGATGTGGATGCAAAGGGTGTGACCGCCCTACAGCAGTTGGCCCGGGCGATTAAAGACCAGCGCGATATTCAGATTATGGTGGAAGGGCATACTGATAATGTGCCGATTTCGAAGAAGTCGCAATACATGCAAGACAACTGGGATTTGAGCGTGCTGCGCGCAACATCTATCACAAAAATTCTTACCCGCGCGGGCGTAGCACCCAATCAGATTACCTCAGCAGGCAAAGGCGAATTCTACCCGCTGGGCGGAAACGATACCCCTGCAAACCGGGCGAAGAACCGGAGGACGGAAATTATTATTACGCCTAACCTGGACGAGCTGTTTAAGATTCTGGAAGCAAATTAGTTTTCTTACGGAGGCGTTTTTCGCGCAGCATTCGAAGGGGAAAGCCTTTTTGTAATTTTGAGGCGCTAAAACCACGAAAGACCTTGGCTGACCCGGCGCACATTTTTCATTATTTTCCCACACTTACCGATACGCAGCGTCAGCAGTTTACGCGGTTATATGCGCTTTACGCGGATTGGAATGCAAAAATCAACGTGATCTCCCGCAAAGACATGGATCAGTTTTATATCAACCACGTTTTGCATTCGCTTGGCATTGCCAAGGTGGTTACGTTTTTACCCGGGGCACAGGTGCTGGATGTGGGCACGGGCGGCGGGTTTCCGGGCATACCGCTGGCAATTCTTTTTCCCGACACCCATTTTCATCTGGTAGATTCCATTGGCAAGAAGATTAAGGTGGTGGAAGAGGTAGCTGGCGCTTTGCAATTGAACAATGTTCGGGCGCAGCAAGAACGGGCAGAGAAGCTACACGGGCAGTATGATTTTGTGGTGAGTCGGGCGGTTACCCGGATGAAAGAATTTTATGGTTGGATTCACGGCCGTGTGAAGAAAGATTCGGTTCACACCTTATATAATGGAATTCTCTACCTCAAGGGGGGAGATTTGGCCGATGAAATGGCCGAATTGCGTAAGCCCTATTCTGAGTATTTGCTTTCCCGGTATTTTTCTGAGCCGTTCTTTGATACCAAGAAGGTAGTTTATGTACCTCTGTAACGGATTTGCTTCTTTGAGAAAAACGTTTCAATTTTACTTTTGATGAAACGCCTGCAAGTAATCGCTTTATTTTTTTTGGCACTTTTCGTGCTGAATGCGGCAGGCTATTACTGGTTGTTGGCTGAAACGCGGCAGCGCGATGAAGAGGAGGCGCAGTTATTTTGGCAGGAACGCCAGAACTCCCAGGAAGACCTGATCACGATGAAGATTCCGCTGACGGTGCCGTACCTGCAAGGCACGCCCGAATTTGAAGCTACGTCTGGTCAGGTGAAGTTTCAGGGCGAGTATTACCAACTGGTGCAGCAAAAATTTCATAACGACACACTACACGTGGTGTGCGTGCGCGATGGGCAGGCAAAGGCTCGCCACCAGGCGTTGACCGAGTTTGTTCAGCAGTTTTCGCACAACGATTCAGACCATGAAAAGGGAACCGTGCCTTCGGTGAAAAACGCCGCCACGGAATTCGTATCGCATGTTATTTCAATTACTGCGGGCCACACCGGCTGGGTTTCTAACACATTGTTTTTCATTCCGCAGTCTTCCTTCCTGAACGGCCTTAGCTACGATCCGTTCATTCCGCCTCCGCGCGCATAGTTTACACCAATTGTTTTCCGCTTTCGCGGGCACTTTGTTGGGTTGGCAAAAGCCAATCTGGTTTTCACGTAAACTATTTTCTATGAAACGATTTTTTTACTTGTTGATATTTTTTTCATCCATCGGCTGCATTCAAGCGCAGACGCTGAACGATGGGTTGATGATGGCGAAGGGCGACTTTTGCACTGGATTTCTCTTTTCTCACGACCAGTGGAAAAACTACTGGGAGGGTGCGTTGAAACGCGACAACGGTAACATCGGCCGCCTTACCACCCAGGCGATTACCTACGCCGGTAATTATGGAATTTCCAATCGCCTTAACGCCATTGTGATGCTACCGTATGTGCGCACGCATGCCAGTGCGGGCACGCTGCGTGGTCTTGAAGGCTTGCAGGACCTTACGCTGGGGCTGAAGTACGAACTACTCCGCAAGGGCGAAGACAAGGTGCGTTATTTCACGCTTTTTGGTGTTGGCATTGTTTCCACACCGGTAAGCAACTACACACCCGATTTCTTACCCTTATCCATCGGGCTTGGCTCAACGAACGTGAGCGGCCGGATTACCGCAAACTACCTGCAATACCGGCAGTTCTACATCAACATTTCCGGTGGTTACACCTGGCGCAGCAATGTCGTGCTCGATCGGCCCGCGTATTTTACCGACGGAAGAATTTTTTACACCAATGAGGTGTGGATGCCGAATGTTTTTGATTACAACATAGATGTCGGACGAATCAGAAACGGGCTTCAACTCACCCTGAGCTATCAGCAGCAAAATACGTTGGGGGGCAGTGACATCCGCCGGCAAGACATGCCTTTTGTTTCCAACCGGATGAATATGTCGCGACTGAGTGCATTGGCCATGTATTACCTGCCGTTTCATCGGCAGTTGGCAGTGCGGGCCATGATTTCTCAGACGATGGCCGGCCGCAACGTGGGCGAATCCACCACGTTTCTCGGTGGGCTTTTATACACATTCCATTTTAACAAACAAACGATAAAGTAGACTACCATGAAACTTCAGCAGATATCCCGATTTTTTGTTCTTGTGGTCTTGTTGTTATTTTCTGCATGCAGTAAAGACATCGAAAATTTAGAGACGCTCCCCACAGCGGGTCCGGCATCTACAGATGCAAGCGCAGGTTCATGGCGAATGAATGTGCTCACCAGCGCCACCCAGATACCGGTGCCCGCACCGGCTGCAGTTACGTCGGATGCTTACCGTGCCGAGTTGGAAGCCGTAAAAGCGGCACAGGGCAAACTTACGCCCGAACAGCGGCAGATGGTGGCTTATTGGAGTGCCGGAGGCGTACTGCGGTGGAACCAATTCCTGCGTGAACTCGTGGCGAGATTTAATCTGCCGCCCACGCCGCTTCCCGATGGCACGTATCCCACACCCGATGCGGAGAATCCATTTGGTAATCCGGAGTTTCCCTTTGCAAATCCGCCCTATGCGGCCCGCGCCTATGGCTATGTAAGTGTAGGCCAATACGAAGCGTTGAAGGCGGCTTGGGCCTATAAGTATCAATACAATCGTCCGGCACCTTATCAGGTGGATAATGGCGTGGTGGCCTTGGTTCCGAAAAGCGATTTACCCGCCTACCCGTCGGAAGACGCGGTGTTGTCGGGTGTATCCGCGGAGCTTTTGAAAGTGTTGTTCCCGGCGGCTGTTCGTGAAATTACCCTTAAGGCCGCGGAGCAGCGACAGGCTGCGCTGTTGGCGGGTAAAGCAGTTGCCAGCGATGTTTCCGCTGGCCTGGCTCTGGGCAAATCGGTGGCTGCGGTTGTGTTGGCGCGCGCAGCTTCAGATGGCATGCGTACGGCAGTGGGTACAAGTGCGCAATGGAAATTGTTGGAGGATAACACCGTGGCGAAAGGTGAGATACCCTGGAAAAGTCTGGATATTCCTTCCCGTCCGCCCATGCTTCCGTTTTTTGGTCTGCGGCAAATTGGCAACACTGCTGTGGGTGTGCGTTGCTGGAACCTTACGGATAGCGAGTTGATTTCTATTCGGCCGGGCCCGCCGCCACCCACGTCTTCGCAGGAAATGGCGGCCGACCTCGCGGAGGTGAAGTTCTATGCGCGTAACATTACGCGCGATCGACTGGCCATCGTACACAAATGGGCAGATGGTGCCGGCACGTATACGCCCCCAGGCCATTGGAACGACATTGCTGCCGAGTACATTGCTGAAGCAAGGATGAGCGAGGTTCGCGCTGCCCGGGCGTTTGCATTGTTAAACATGGCCATTCATGATGCCGGTGTTGCTTGCTGGGAGGTAAAGTACTTTTACTATAATCCGCGCCCTGCGCAACTTGATCCCGCCATTAAGACAGCAACAGGTGTTCCGAACTTCCCGGCGTACACCTCGGGTCACTCCACGTTTTCGGGCGCAGCCGCAACCGTGTTGGCCTACCTCTTCCCGCAAGAAGCCAACTTCTTTCATGAGCAGGCACGAGAGGCGTCAATGTCGCGGGTGTATGGCAGTATTCACTACCGGATCGATTGCGAAGTGGGTTTAGAGCATGGCAAGCAGGTAGCCCAGTACACGGTAAATGCGGCGCGAGCGGATAACTCGAACTAAATCAATGATCCTAACTACAACAATAATTCCGCGCGAGGCAACGCCGGATGTTCAGGCGCTGTGCCCGAGCATCCGGGGTGTTGCCCTGCCCGCACGGATGGTACGAAGATCATAGAAGAATAGAAGATATAGTTTACCAACGCGTATGAACGTATCGCCTGTTTGCCCGACGAGGTGCGGCCACTTCGCGGCCGTGCGGCTGCTGGCTGTTGTTTTCTTATCGCTGCATGCGCACGCACAAAATGCCGATACCCTGCGTACCAAGGAGTTGGCACCGGTGATTGTTGAGGCCGCGCAGTTGCGCGAAAATCTCAAGCCACTCCCTGCCACACTCGGGAGTTGGCTTTTTTCTGGGAAGAAATCGGAGGTTATTACGCTGGCGGCTCTTGATGCGAACCTGGCCGAAAAAACAGGACGCCAGTTACTGGCAAAAGTTCCGGGTATTTTTGTGTATGATCTGGAGGGATCAAACCAATTGAACGTGTCTTTTCGAGGGCTTGATCCACACCGAGGTTGGGAGGTAAACATGCGACAAAACGGGATTCTGTTCAATTCGGATGTGTACGGCTATCCGGCAAGCCATTACAGTATCCCCATTGAGAGCGTGGAACGATTGGAATTGGTACGCGGCACCGGATCGTTGCAGTATGGTGCGCAACTGGGTGGTATGTTGAACTATGTTTTGAAGCAAGGCGACACCACACGTAAAGTGAGTTTCGAAAATATGAGTTCGCTGGGGTCGTTCAATTTGCTTAGTTCTTACAACGCCTTAGGCGGAAAGGTGGATAAAGTGAAATACTATGCCTACTACGTGCGTCGCACGCGAGACGGATACCGGGAGCAAGAGCACACGGATTATGATGCACAAGGTCTTGTCGTAACGTATCAGCCTACCGCCCGGTTCTCCGTGCGGATGCAATGGGTGCGTTCCAATTACGTGTACCAAGTTCCGGGGCCACTTACGGAAGAAATGTTTCGGGTAAACCCCAGACAAGCCACACGGTCAAGAAATTATTATAGTCCTACCATACATATTTCATCGGCCGATGTACAGTGGCAATTGCGTGCAGGTACGCGTATCCAATTCGTTTCGTCCGCGCTTTTTGGGCAGCGCAAAAGCGTGTTATTCGATCGGCCCGCCACTATTCCGGATTCCATCGCCACAGCCACGCGGCAGTACAGCGCACGGCAGGTGGACATTGATCAGTTTCACAGTTTTACCCAAGAACTACGGTTGCTTCACCGGTTTTTGCTCGGAATGCACAAGCATACCCTAACGGCCGGAGTACAGCGCCTTGATAATCTGTTACTACGCAGACAATTGGGGCGCGGAACTACAGCAACCGATTTTGACCTGACGCTAACAGACGGTACGTGGGGCCGCGACATACAGTTTAGAACTTACAACGTGGCGCCCTTTTTTGAAGCCCGGTTCACCCTTACACCCCGGTGGCATATCACCGCAGGGGCGCGTATGGAGTTAGGCAGGAGCCGCATGCGCGGAACAAGTCCGCTGTATCCATTAGAAAATACACCCGTACTGTTGCAACGCAGATTCCCCATGTTTGGGGGAGGTTTTTCTTTTCAGCTATCTAAAGAAACTGAGCTGTATGGTGGATTTGCGAACGGATACCGGCCACTCGTGTTGCGCGATGTAGTGCCAACCTCAGCGTTTGAGCGTGTTGATCCAAACCTACGCGATGCCCGCGGCACCAATATCGAACTTGGTTGGCGCGGCCGGCATGCTTTTTTAACGTGGGATATTACTGGATTTGCATTGTACGTGCGTAATCGTTTTGGCATTCAGGGATTGACAGATGCAGCCGGTAATTTTTTAGCCTACCGAACGAACGCGGGCGACTCACGCAACGTGGGTTGCGAGGTACTCATCGAGGCAGGCTGGCCGATCGGCAAGCAAACGAGTATATCCGTTTTTACCTCAACGGCGTTCATGAATGGACGTTATGTTTCCGGGCAGTTGCGTGCGGGTAACACGAACATGTCCATAGCTGGGAACATCATTGAAAGTGTACCCGCGGTACTTTCGCGCAATGGTGTAACCGTACGGGCCAGCCGCTGGAGTGCCACGGGACTGATAAGTTACACAGCCCAGACGTTTGCTGATCCGTTGAATACACGCCAACCCAATGCCACTGCCTCTGTGGGCTTAGTGCCCGCTTACCTGTTAGTAGATTTGAATGCAACCCTTCGCCTATCCGAAAAAATGGAGGTGAGGCTGAGTGCAAATAATCTTTTGGATGTAGATTATTTTACCAAACGGCCGCAGCTGTACCCGGGACCCGGCATTTGGCCGTCCGACGGTCGAAATGCAAGTTTGTCGTGGCTTGTTCGACTTTGAAATCCGGGGTTAAAAAAAGACTGGTTTAGTTTAGTTGTTTTTTGTTGAACAGAGGGGAAGCGCAAGCTTCCCTTTTGCATTTACAGCGCGCTCAAAGCTGTTGGCCGAGATACAGACCTGCGTACACGGCAAATACACAGAGCAGCAGGCTTGCGCCTACATACAGCGCAGCCGTTAGCGTAAAGCCACCCTGCAATAGGGTTAGGGTTTCGTTACTAAATGCAGAGAAGGTGCTGAAGCCGCCGCAAAACCCAACGGTCCAAAACAAACGGGTTGCGGGCGGCATTACGTATTTATGATCTGCAAAGCCGATGATAATGCCCAAGATCAAGCATGCGAGTAGATTCGCGGCCAGCGTGCCCATTGGAAATGAAAAGGCGCCTAATCCATTAATCCACTTGCTGATGTAATGACGCACCACACTACCGAGTCCACCGCCAACAAAAATGAGTACCACATTTCTCACGTTAACATCGCTTTCATTTTTTCAAAGACGTGATCTTTCAAGCGGGCGGTTTCGTTCAGATCGTCTGTAGTAATGGCAACGGGTTCGCCCACGACAATGGTGATCTTTCCCGGCCTTAATTTGATGGTGCCCGGAGGCATTAAGGTTCCCGCATTTTTCACCACCAACGGGATCATGGTTTGTTGCGTCTCTAACGCAATCCGAAATGCGCCTTCCTTAAACGGCTGCAACAGTTCTTTGGAACGGTTTTGTGTACCCTCCGGAAAGATCAGGATGGAGATTTGTTTGCCCAGAATATGCTTCAGGTTTTGGATGCTTCGCTTCCGGCTTTCGTTGCTGCTGCGGTCTACTACCACGCACGTTACCGAAGTAATCCATCCAAAAACCGGAATTTTTAATAACTCTTTTTTTGCCAATGGCCGGAATTGGCCGCGTATGGTCATTGCAATGCCCGGCAAGTCGAGAAAGGACGTGTGATTGCTTACGTAAATAAACGCTTGCCCTTTTGGGATTTTTTCTTTGCCGTGAATTTCATACCGGATAAACGTGAGCCAACTAAACACGTACGACCACGCCTTCATAAACAAATAACTGAAACCCACTGCCCGTGGCCCGAAGAACCCGGGCACAACAATAAACGGCAGGAACAACAGCATGAAAAAAGTAAACACAAAAAATACCCACGCGCGGTAAAGCAGCGAACCAAAAGCCCTCATGAAGAAATAGTTTACGCGAAGAACGAGGTTTGGCCGGGCACCGCTACCGGGTACTTGCCCTCGGCATCGGGCAGCACCGGCGGCAATGCATTAAAGTCGTAGGCGGTGGGCATCAGGCTGATGCCGGAGTTGAGCACCTTATCCCACTCCATGAGTTGCCCGGAATAGGTAGCCATCCGTCCGATAATCGCGGTAAGTGTACTTTTCGCTCCGTTCTCGGTATCATCAAACTTGTATTCGCGTTTGGCGATTGCTTCAAACAGCTCGTCATGCTCGGTTTGATATGGATTGTTTTCCTTCGACTTATCAAACTGAAATAAGACTTTGCCTTTACGATCCACCATGTTCGCATTACCAAAAAAGATGCTTCCCTTCGTACCCTGAATCTGCTCATCCACCCGGCTGAGCGTGCCTTTGATGTGACGGCACTGGCTGTTGAGTACGCTGCCATCGGCATACGTAAATTCCACGTAGTGGTGATCAAAAATTTCTCCATACTCTTTGCCGGTGCGCACCTGGCGCCCACCCATACCTTGGGCCTTTACGGGATAAGCGCCTTTAAACCAGTTCACCACGTCAATATTGTGGATGTGCTGTTCTACAATGTGGTCGCCACAAAGCCAGTTGAAATAATACCAGTTGCGCATCTGGTACTCCATTTCGGTTTGATTGTATTTTCTGGGGTTTACCCACACGCCATCGTTATTCCACCACGCTTGCGCGGATACGATATCGCCTACAAGGCCTTCTTTGTATTTCTTGTACAGTTCGCGATACGAATTCTGATAATGACGTTGCAGACCTACCACTACATTCAATTTTTTCTGCCGTGCCACAAGGGCTGCATCCAGCACTTTCTTAATGCCCGCCGGGTCGGTAGCCAATGGTTTTTCCATGAACACGTGCTTGCCTTGCTTTACTGCTTCCTCGAAGTGAATCGGGCGAAAGCCAGGCGGTGTGGTAAGGATAACAACATCGGCCAGGGGAATGGCCTTCAGGTAACCGTCAAAGCCGGTAAACTTGGTTTCTTCCGTTACTTTAACTTTGGCTTTTACATTTCCGGCTACGCCCGACCAATCCGATAAATCGTCTGACATCAGCGCTTGGTAGCATTCGTCAAGCCGGTCGCGAAATGCATCGGCCATGGCCACCAGCGTTACGTTTTGTTTGGTGAGCAGCGCCTGCATGGCTGCCCCGGTACCACGACCACCGCAGCCAATGAGTGCAACTTTAATGGAATCGTCTGCGGATGAATGATAGAACGATGCGTTGGCAAGGGCCGGCAAGCCTAAAAGTGTGCTGGCGGCAACAGCGGATTTCTTTACAAAATCTCTGCGCGACTGATCGATGTTTTTCATGGAGGTCAGTTTTTAAGTGAAGAAATGTAGCTCATCCTGCCGGAATATGCTAGAGGCCATCTCAAAAATATGAAAAGCATCATTTCGAGGGAGGTACGACCGAGAAATCCTTGATGGCAGCGCTGCAAATAGGGATGTCTTACTTTCGTTCGACATGACGGGATATTTTTGAGATCGCTGCTAATGATTTTTTATCAACGCGCAGCAATCAACCACCGCCGCATACGGCTGTTTAATCAACAGTAACAACTACTTCAGGTAGGGTTCGAAAAATTGATCAATTTCTTCTTTGGAGGGTTGTAGCCATGGCCGAACAATCCGGAAGCCAACAAAGCGGCCATCGGTTAACCACCAGCGGCTTTTGGGCACCTGGGGGTCGCGTTGGTTCCACTCGGCCTTTGAGGCGATGCGGTTGGAACAACGAAGTTCGGCTGCATCATCCAAATACGAGCCACCGCGCACCGCTTTTGGATAGCGCGACGCGGGTGCGTTCACAGGATCTTTCGTGCCACTTGTCTTGTAAAATGCAGGATCGTACTGATCCAGCGTCCACTCGCTCAGGTTGCCCAGCAAATCATAGATGCCCAGCGCGTTCGGCTTCTTTTCTTTTACAATATGAAACTTTGCTTCGCTGTTGTCTTTGAAATAAGCTACCTCAGCCAGTTTCTTTACGTCACCGGCAAAGGCCTCTTCCGTTTTGCCTGCTTTACATGCATACTCCCATTCCGCCTCTGTAGGAAGTCGGAAAAAAATACCCGTTTTTGAATAGAGCCACTTGCAATACATCATGGCCGCCTGCTGGCTCATGCTGTTAGTGGGATGTTTTCCATCGCGACCCATACCCCAGGTTAAATCAATGTACTGAGCCGTGGGCCGGGTAATGCCATCGATATTTTTTGCTTGCGGCAGTTGCTGGTTTTTAAAAAAGGCATCCCACTGTGCGAAGGTAACTTCGGCTTCGGCCATCCAAAACGCGCCCACGTCAATCTTCCGTACCGGGCCTTCGTCTGCTTCTTTTGTGCTGCCGCGCGAAAAACTGCCCGCCGGAACGGCCACCATTTTAAACGAGTGGGCTGTTCCCGGAATGGATTGATCGTACGTTTTAAAGTCTTGTGCTACAAGGGCAGTACCTGCACACAAAACGAAAGCAAGCAACAAAAAGCGCATCGGTTTTTATTTCGGTTAAAAATAAGCAATGCAACCTTGATTTATCTGCCCCCGTCATTATCTTTGCAATTAAAAGTACTTTTAAATGGAATCAAAATCAACGGCCCAGGATATTGAGTACATCCGCCACCTGATGGATCGCTCTGTTAAGTTTGTATCGCTCAGTGGCTTATCGGGCATATTGGCAGGTGTGTACGCTTTGTTCGGGGCCGCGTATGCGTATTACCAGCTGTACAGTGGTGCGGTGGCCCGCTCGGTAGAGTACTATAATGGTCGGATTCCCGTAGTCATCGATTTGCTCATCGCCGCATTTTTGGTTTTGGCCGCCTCGCTGGCTACCGGGGGGTGGTTTAGCTATCGCAAAGCACAAAAAACCGGGGCATCGTTGTGGAATAGCACCAGCAGGCGGTTGTTGATTAACCTGGCCGTGCCGTTGGCCGCCGGGGGTGTGTTTACGCTTGTGCTCGTTTCGCAAGGCAACTATCAATTGGTGGCCGCTGCGGTGTTACTTTTTTACGGGTTGGCGTTAATGAACGCCAGTGTGCATTTGTTTGATGAGATTCGCTACCTGGCCTACCTGGAGATCGTTTTAGGGTTAGTGGCGGCCTTTTTCCCCCGGCACGGTTTACTATTTTGGAGCCTCGGTTTTGGCGTACTCCACATTATTTACGGGGTGTTGATGTACAAAAAGTACGATCGATGAAAAACCCGTTTGATGGTTTTGATAAAACGCTGGAACACAGTACCCGGCTGCACATTGTATCTGTGCTGGCGGCCAACGATTCGTACGACTTTACCAGCCTGAAAGAGTTGTTGCAAACCACCGACGGCAACCTGGCAACCCACCTGAAAGCACTGGAACGCGAAAAATACCTTTCTGTGGTCAAGTCGTTTGTTGAACGCAAACCCAATACGCGGTACAAAATCACCGAACGTGGCCGCACCGCCTTCAAGCGCCATTTAGAAGCCATGGAGGCACTGGTGAAACAACAACGCAAAGCTTAACTTTTTTTACCCTTTAACTTTTAATATCAAAGTACTTTAATTAAACAAAAAATGAATCAACCAAACGAATCCGCCGGACTGATTACGCGCCTGCAGGTGTGGGTGCGGGAGTCCATCTCCATTAAAATTTTTTCCATCGGTGTCTTAGTGCTTTTGTTGCTGATACCCACCACGTGGATTCAGTCGCTCATCGAAGAGCGCCAACACCGCGCGCAGTCTGTGGTTCAAGACATCAGCGAAACCTGGTCGGGCGAGCAGGTGTTACTGGGGCCGGTGCTGGTGATTCCATATCTAAAAAAGGAATCCGTTCTCGATGAAAAACTAAACGTGCACCTGCGGGAGTATGAGGAATTAGCCTTCTTCCTGCCCCAAACGCTTACTGCCAAAAGCGAAGTAAAGCCCACACGCCTGCACCGGGGTATTTTTGAAGCTGCGGTGTACGAGTCGCTTAATGTGTTTCGGGCGCGATTCGAGGCGCCGGATTTTTCGGCACTTAACATTGCCAGCTCCAGCGTGCTGTGGAACAAAAGTTACCTGATTGTTGGCATCAGCGATTTGCGGGGCGTAAGCAGCAACCCATCGGTGCGCTGGGGTGAGCAACAACTGGAAGGCGAGCCAACCGATAACATCGGCATTGTGCTTCGGTTGCTCGAAAAGCCGGAACTGGCAGATGGCGATGCGCCCACGCTATTCAGCCGCACAAAAAACGAATTCAAAAAAGGAATTCGCATTCCGGTAAACCTCTCGCCCGACACGCCGCTGGATCAAGAGCTGGTGATCCAACTGGCGGTAAAGGGCAGCCGCGCACTGCATTTTATACCCGCCGGCAAGACTTCCGAAGTTGCCGTTAACGGCAAGTGGGACAGCCCCAGCTTTGTAGGTAGCTTTTCCCCGGCCAGCCGCAACGTCGGGCCCGCGGGATTTGAAGCGCATTGGCGGGTGCTCCACTACAACCGTCCGTTTGAGCAGCAATGGGTGGGCAGTAACCGCGAGTTAAGCGATGCGGATTTTGGTGTGCGCTTGCTCATTCCTGTTGGGCAGTATCAAAAAAGCATGCGTACCGCCAAGTACGGCATTTTGGTGGTCTTACTCTCGTTCGTGGCGCTGCTGCTGGTGGAGTTAATTACGAAGGCACGCATTCATGCATTTCAATATATTTTAATTGGGGCTGCGCTGGTGGTGTACTATTCGCTGTTGCTTTCTTTTTCTGAGCACATCGGCTTCAACGCTTCCTATTTAATTTCCAGCGGGTGTACCATTGCGGTGGTAACGTTATACGTCTGGACCATGTTGCAAAACCACCGCATTACCCTGCTCTTCGGTAGTCTGCTCGCGTTTTTCTATGTCTTTATTTTTGTCATCATTCAGTTGCAAGACTACTCGTTATTGGTAGGCAGCGTGGGCTTGTTTACGCTGGTGGCCGCGCTGATGTACGTATCCCGTAAGGTGAATTGGTATACTACCTGAGTGCTGCGCGCGGATGGTGCCTCTCCGGAGACGCTTAGTGAATCATGATCATACAACTGGAAGCCATTTCAAAAATATGGTGACGTCATTTCGAGGAAGGCACGACCGAGAAATCCTTGATTGCAGCGCTGCAAATAGGGATGTCTCACGTTCGTTCGACATGACGGTATTTTTTTGACGACTTCTTTTTTGTTGGGCGTGCCCCCGCGGCCCTGCCAGGTGACGAACATCTTGGTAGGGCCGCGGGGTCGCGCTGTCGGCACTCGCCACCCACCGCACGTGCCCCTGCGGGCTCAGACAAATGCCTCCATCGCTCACGCAGACACAGCACAACGCGCTTTTGGAAAACTTTTTTTTAGTCGCTACTGCTTTTGATAAAATTTTACTCCACCGACAATCCTCGAAGCAAGGCTGATTGACGTGGATTGCAAAAATTAGGAGATCACATCGAATAAAATTCATCAAAGAATTGTTTCTTCGTCTTCGACAAAATTTTTAGAAGCCATCTCAAAAATATGAAAAGCGTCATTTCGAGGGAGGTACGACCGAGAAATCCTTGATTGCAGCGCTGCAAATAGGGATGTCTTACTTTCGTTCGACATGACGGGATATTTTTGACATGGCTTTTAGATGATTTTACCTTTTTGCCCTTGGTCGGTGTGATCACTAACCAAGTGCAAAAAAGTAAATGTTTAAACGATAGTTTATTCCACATGAAATTCTTCGAAAACTTTTTGTTGATCTCCAGTTTTGGCGGAATCGTACTATTGATTTTAGACGCAACCGGAGTTCTGCAGTTACCCACCGCCCTGCGATCCGCGGTTTACCTTGTCAATGGCGTTTCGGTTTGTCTCTTTTTGTTTAGAATTCGAAAAAGAAGTAGTCAATAAAATCTAACATACGTTATCTTACCTTTGGGATTCATCTATGACTTACCATTCTGTACGGACAGCATTAATTAATTCAGGTAAGCTGCTTGCGCTGGTTTTTGGCTTTGCCTTGTTGTTTTCGTTGTTGGTCAGCCAGGTACTACACGTACCGATGGATCACTCGCTGCGCTTCCGGTGGTTGATGGAGTTCGATCTTGAATCGGCAGTGAACGTGCTCGCTGTTTTTATGGTTGCAAATGTTTTTGCATGCGGGGCGCTGGTACTGGCAGCGAACTTCTTTTTCAGTGGAGGCCGTTCGGCATTAAGCATTGCCAGTTATATTGGCCAAATACCGAGAACTCCGGCAAATTGTAATTGTTGAAATTCATGGTGGACTTTCAGTATTTTGTTGATCGCAGCTACAAAACGAACGATGATTTTTCGGACGAAGAGAGATTCGATGTTTCATGGGTTGTTGAAGAAAAAATTAATTTTTTGCTTTCTAACTCCGCCAAGAATTTGGACCTATTTTCGTGGAGAAAGTTATTGGCTGAGTTATCAGGTCGATACAAAGTGCAGGATATGTCTTACCAACAGTTCCCCAGCCTTAAATTCGTTTTGGAGGGTCGATCAACGGTAATTGGGGATTTTAGAATAGTTAAAAGCACTCATGTAATACTTTCGCTCCTTTGCCCGCTGTATACTTGTTTTCACCAGTTTCGATCTGAGTTTGTGACGAAGACCGGCGTTGCGACTATCGGCTCTGCAATTTTTTTGCGGGATAAGTTGTTTGAGAATGATGTCGAGGATATCGGTAATATTTCTGAAGCAGTTACGAAATTCTATCCTCATATTGAGTTTGTTTATCACATTGACTTGTGCACTGCTCTTTTGGCTGGACCCGTTCCATGGGGCGTTTCGGATTCAAACAGAACATCATTTTCTGCATTTGAGTATTTGTTTGATAGCGAGGTTCACCAGCACGTATTTTCATGAAATGATCTCCGTTTCGCGAACTCTGCGTTTGAAAAAGAGTAGATCCGGCCAAAAAAGCGCAGACTTCCCGAGGCCGGTATTTCAGTTACGCTGCAGGCTACGGTACCTGCCTCAGATCATTTCTTGAAAATGAAATAGACCGCCAACACCAAAAAGAGAAATCCAACCGCATGGTTCCATCGGAAGGTTTCGGTTTTAAAAAACACAAGCGAAAACAGCACAAATACCGCCAACGTAATTACCTCTTGAATTACTTTCAGTTCCACCAACGAAAAAGGGCCACCATAACTTTTAAAACCTAACCGGTTGGCGGGCACCTGTAGCAAATATTCAAACAGCGCAATGCCCCAGCTAATGAAAATGATGGACAGCAGCGGCAGATTCTGGCTCCATTTCATCTCTTTAAATTTGAGATGACCGTACCACGCGAACGTCATGAACGCATTGGAGAGAATCAACAATCCGATGGTGAGCAGCGCCCGCACTACTTGCCGGTGAAGTTGGGTTTCCGTTTTTCCAGAAAAGCGGCCACACCCTCTTTGTAGTCGCCACTGGTGCCGGCAATTTCCTGGCAGTAGGCTTCGTAGTCGAGCATCTCATCCAGGGTAGCGTGGGTTGATTTGTTCAACATCTTTTTGATGAGCCCGATGGATTTGGTTGGGGCTGTAGCATAAAAGTCGGTATAGCCTTTTACCGCGGCATCAAGTTCCTCCATCGGAACCACTTTGTTTACCAATCCAAGTGCAAGTGCTTCCGCGGCCTTTACTTTACTTCCCATGGAACAGAGCTCAAATGCTTTAGCATGGCCCACCAAGCGCGGAAGAAAAAAGGCCGAGCCGCTATCGGGCACCAGCCCTATATTAATAAACACTTCGATGAGTGAGGCTTCTTCGGCAGCAACAATTACATCGCACGCCAGCGCCAGCGAACACCCCGCGCCTGCGGCCACACCGTTCAGTCGGCAGATGATGGGCTTGGGCAATTGGCGCATCGCACGGATGAGTGGATTGTACCGCTTGTGCAGCGATTCAAGAAACGAACGCTTCTCCTGCGCCACGGCTGCCTTCAGGTCTTGGCCAGAGCAGAATGCTTTACCTGCGCCGGTTAATACCACCACGCGTACTTGCGCATCTTTGCCTGCGGCCTTGAATGCATCTTGCAGTTCATAGGTTAGCCCATCGCTAAAAGCGTTGAATACCTCCGGGCGGTTGAGGGTGATGGTGGCCACACCCGCGGCCACGTGGTAAGTGAGGAATTGAAATTCAGACATGGGGAACTTTTTAGGGTTAGAACAAAAGGATCATTCCAGAAAAACCAATGGTAATGCCAAGGAGCGAACCCGCCAGCACTTCGCGGGGTGTGTGTGCGTTGAGATACAACCGTGCGGACATTACCAGCCCGGCAAAAACAATGATGGCGGCGGTGGGCAATAACAACACCCGCCCGCCTTCTGATTTGATTAACGGCAGCAAGATGCCCACACACCCCCAAATGGCGAGGCTGTGTACACTTACCTTGTAAAAAAATGTAATGAGCGCACCTGCGATTACCATGGCGGTGATGATCATCATCAACTCCACCAGATTCGGTATCGGCAGTTTCCAGTAGAACATGTACGTAACAAGCGCATACAAAACAGAAACTACGCTAAACGGCAATAGCCGCTCGCCGCGGCTGGGCATGTTGAGGTTGCGAATTGTTCCGCTCCACCGGAAGAAGAGGAAGTTAATGGCGGGCAACACAAACGTCATGAGTGCCATGATACCCAGCAGCGCGGCGGTAGGCCGATGCGGCTGAAACATGAGTGGGTAATAGAAAAACAACAGTCCAAACAAGTACGTGCTCAGCAGGAGCGGGTGAAATACAACCGAAATCGCGTAAGCTGCCGGTTTCACACTACATTTGTTTTCGCAGGCGTGCCACCGGTATATTTAATTGCTCCCGGTATTTGGCCACTGTTCTGCGGGCAATGTTGTACCCTTTTTGATTCAGGAGTTCTTCAATTTTTTCATCCGAGAGTGGCTTCTGCTTGTCTTCCGCTTCGATCAGATCCTGAATGATTTTTTTTACTTCGCGGCTGCTCACCTCTTCGCCCGAATCGGTAGCAATCCCTTCGGAGAAGAAAAACTTTAACGGGAAGGTTCCGAAATCTGTTTGCACAGTTTTACTGCTGGCCACACGGCTTACGGTGGAAATGTCCATGTTGATGATTTGCGCAATATCTTTTAAAATCATCGGGCGCAGTTTGGTTTCATCGCCTTCCAGGAAGTATTCGTATTGAAAGTCGATGATGGCACGCATGGTGCGCAGCAGCGTATGTTGGCGCTGCCGGATGGCTTCAATAAACCATTTGGCAGCATCCAGCTTTTGTTTCACGAAGGTTACTGCCTCTTTCAGCTTTTTATCGCGTTTATCGCTCTTGTCGTACGCCTGAAACATTTCGGAGTAGGAGCGGCTGATGCGGAGTTCTGGTGCGTTACGCGAGTTGAGTGCCAGCTCCAGCTTTCCGTTGTTGTTGGTGAGGATGAAATCCGGAATAACGTACTGGTTCTTTACCATGCCGCTCATTGTTTCGCCACCGGGCTTGGGGTTGAGCCGCACAATCAATTCAATGGCGTCTTTAATGTAGTCTTCATCGTCTAAATCCAGTTTCTTCTGAATTTTTGGGTAGTGCTTTTTGGTAAACTCATCATAGCACTCATGAATAATGCGCTTCGCCACGATTACATCTACATCCTGGCCATCGTCCATGCGCTCTAGTTGCAGCAGCAAACACTCTTGCAGGTTGCGGGCCGCAATGCCGGCCGGATCAAACCCTTGAATTTTACGCAGCACTTCTTCCACTTCGTCATGATCGGTTTCAATGCTTTGCGAAAAGGCCAGGTCGTTTACAATGGCTTCTAATTCCCGGCGGATGTAGCCATCGCCTTCGATGGAACCAATCAGCTGTTTGCCGATGGCCATCTGCCGATCGGAGAGTTTTAAATATCCAAGTTGGGTAAGCAGCGTTTCGTGCAGACTGGACGACATGGCAATCGGCAACTCGCGGTCTTCCTCTTCGTCATCGCCTTCCGAATAGGTTTTGTACCCGGAGTAGTCGTCATCGCGCAAATAATCTTTGATGTCGAGGTCTTCTTCCTGGGTGGTATTTTCATCGGGCACCTCGGCCTCTTCAGGCGTGTTTTCCTGATCGGTATCGGTGGCGCCCTCCTCCAGTAGCGGGTTTAGTTCCAGCTCTTCTTCGATGCGCGCCTCCAATTCGGCCGTAGGCACTTGCAACAGCTTGATGAATTGAATCTGCTGCGGAGATAATTTTTGTTGAAGGGATTGATGTAAGCCGAGCTTCTGCATGCCTGCCGTTTGCGTTTCAAAAATACCAAAAGGGGTTTGTTCCTTAGGCGTTGGCTTGCAATAAATTTGCCAGACTTCGGTTGCGGTTACTCCGCCAATACCGGCCGCTCGGCAATGGCTTGGGCCGTAGCTTCCAGGATTTCGAATGCACTCTCGGCCATCCGGTTTTCGGTATCCAGCGTGGGGTTTACTTCCACAATTTCCCAGGCGCACACTTTTGGGTCTTTGCACAAGGCCACATTCAATGCGCGCGCCTCTTCTACCGTTAATCCGTTGGGTACGGGTGTGCCGGTGCCGGTGGATACGCGCGAGTCGATGCTGTCCACATCAAACGACACGTAGATCAAATCGCAATGCGCCAGCATTTGCAGCGCCTTTTGGGCGATGGATACCGGCCCGGCTTTTTTCACGTCTTCGGTTTCGATGAAGTTGATGTTATACTTGTTCATCAGGTAGTTTTCCGGTTTTTCGAAATCCCGCACGGCAATGTAAACAACATCCTCCGGGTAGATTTTCGGGCCGGCAAAGCCCACGTTTTTGATTTCCTCCCAGTAGTCGATGGTTTCTCCTTTCGGATCGTTCACTTTGCACTCCAGGTTGTCGATGCCCGTGGCCATGGCCAACGGCATGCCATGCATGTTGCCCGAAGGGGTGGTGTAGGGAGTATGAATGTCGGCATGCGCATCAATCCAGATTACGCCCAACCGTTTTTTGGGAAACGCTTTTTTAATCCCGGCCATGGTGCCGTACGCGGTGCTGTGGTCGCCCGCCAGAATCATGGGAAAGTAATCGTCAAAAAGTTGTTCGTACACCTCCAGGCACACCCGCTCTTCCATAATCAATACGCCATCAATGAATTTGGCATAGGCGTGCTCTGCGCCATCAAACAGGAGTTCGTTCACGTTCTCCACCTCCACGGAATCATGCTGCTTAAAAAAGTCGGACTTCATGTCCAGGCTGGCAATCTTAATGGCCTCTACGCCAAGGCTTGCGCCCCGGGTGCCCGCCCCGATTTCCGACTTTACTTCAATGATCTTTATCTCTTTCACAAAACGATAATTTAATACTGTGGTAACCTTTAACCGGTTAAGAAACAGACGGTTTCACGCACGAAAATGATGGGGCCCTTAGAAGTCGGGCAACGCATGGCTCCCCAATAAAATCAGGGTAAAGAAAGGGCTATGAATACCTTGAGCCATACAATTTTAATGTATTGCAAAGATGGCAAATTTATAGGAATATTGCACCCTTTCTTAAAACCAAGAGCGTGAGATTGTTAACCAGCAACCGCCTGCAAAGGGAGTTTCGCCCGATCGGTTACCGATGGGCGATGGTTGTTACCGACAACTCCGTAAAACCCAAAATACCGGACTAACGAAATGAAGAGCTACCGCGAGCTGATTGAACAGACGTTTGAATTTCCGCAGCGAGAATTTAAAGTTCGCGATCATGAATTGCTGTTTAACGATGTGCCGTTGATGGACATCATTCGCGAGTACGGTACTCCGGTAAAGATTACGTATCTGCCCAAGATCAGCGAAAATATCCGCTTTGCGCAAGCCACGTTCAGCAACGCGATGGAGCGCTTTAAATACAATGCAAAGTACTACTACTGTTACTGTAGCAAGTCTTCGCATTACTCGTTCATTATGGAGGAAGCGCTGAAGAACGACATCCACATCGAAACATCTTCTGCGTATGATATGCCCATTGTGCGCAGTTTGTTTAACCGCGGGCTCATCAATAAAGACACGTTCATTTTGTGTAACGGCTTTAAGATGCCGCGCTACAAACAAGACATCACCCGTTTTTTAAACGAGGGGTTCCGCAATTGTGTACCCATTTTAGATAACCTCAGCGAAATTGAGTGGTATGAGCAGCATGTGAACCAACCCTACCAGGTGGGCATTCGCGTGGCCGCGGATGAAGAACCCAACTTTGAGTTTTACACCTCGCGCCTGGGGATCCGCTACAGCGATATCGGCACACTCTACAAGGAGAAAATTCAGCCCAGCAGCAAGGCGAGTTTGAAAATGCTGCATTTCTTCATCAACACCGGTATCAAAGACACCGCCTACTACTGGAGCGAGCTGAGCCGGTTTATTTTTAAATATTGCGAGCTGAAAAAAATCTGCGACTCGCTGGATAGCATCGATATTGGTGGCGGCTTCCCCATCAAAACCTCGCTTACCTTTCAATACGACTACAAGTACATGATTGAGCAGATCGTGGAAAACATCAAGTGGATTTGCGAGAAGAACAACGTGCCGGTGCCCAACATCTTTACCGAATTTGGCAGTTATACCGTGGGCGAGAGCGGTGCGGTGTTGTATTCACTGGTCGATCAAAAACTGCAAAACGACAAAGAACTTTGGTACATGATTGATGGCTCGTTCATCACCCACCTGCCCGATGTGTGGGGCTTGAACCAAAAATTCATTCTCCTCTCCATCAATAAGTGGGACGACCCCTTTCACAAAGTGAACATTGGCGGCCTTACCTGCGACAGCCACGATTACTACAACAGCGAGGCCCACACCAGCGAGGTTTTTCTGCCCATGATTAACGATGAAGAGAACTTATACATCGGCTTTTTTCATACGGGTGCATACCAGGAATCACTGGGTGGCTACGGCGGTATTCAGCATTGCCTCATTCCCGCACCAAAACACGTGTTGGTAGATCGCAATGATGATGGCGAAATCACCACGCGGCTCTTCGCGCCCGAGCAGTCGGCCGAGAGCATGATGAACCTGTTGGGGTATACCCACACCACCTAAAACCCGCAAAATTTTACTGCTTTCTGTGTTGGGGTGACGAACGTCATGCTTTGGCTTGACTGAAGTCATTACGCGTGCTTAACTTCTTATGCTATTTTGTTAAGCGTACCGCGATGAAATATCTCTAACCCCAACCGATATGAGAGTCTACGATGATAAACACATAAAAAATATTGCCCTGCTGGGTGCACCAAAGTCCGGCAAAACGTTGCTGGCCGAGGATATGCTTTTTGAAGCCGGCATTACCCACCGCAGAGGCACGATCGAAGCCAAAAATACGGTGAGCGATTACCACGAAATTGAGCAGGAACGAGGTAGCTCCATTTTTGCAACGCCGCTCCATACGGAGTGGCGCGACTATAAAATCAACATCATTGATACGCCCGGGTATGATGACTTTGCCGGAGAGATGATTGCCTCCCTGCGTGTGGCCGATACGTGTGTGATGGTGGTAAATGCCCAACACGGCTGGGAGGTGGGCTCGCAGTTGGTGTGGCGCTATGTAGATAGGTTTCAGAAGCCGGTGATGTTTGCGATTAACCAGGTAGACCATCCAAAATCAGATTTTGATGCCGCGCTGGCTTCGTTAAAGGACAACGTAGGTGCAGCCGTTACCCAAATGCAATATCCGGTTACCCAAGGCGAGAATTTTGATGCGATTATCGACCTGCTCAAGATGGTGATGTACACGTTTCCGGCCGAAGGCGGCAAACCCGAAAAGCTACCCATCCCGGAAACGGAAAAGGAAAAAGCCAATCGGCTGCATAACGAGTTGGTGGAGAAGGCGGCGGAAAATGATGAGCAATTGATGGAAAAATACTTTGCAAAAGGCACGTTGGATGAAGATGAAATGCGGGCCGGATTGCGTTTGGGCATGATCCACCATGATGTGTTTCCGGTATTTTGCATGAGTGCGAAGAAAAACATGGGCAGCGGCCGGATGATGGGCTTTATCGACAACGTGGCTCCTGCTCCGCGCGAAGCAAAGCCGGAGCTTACTACCTCGGGCGAAGCCATTGCGTATGATTCCAGCGCAGCCACTGTACTTTTTGTTTTCAAATCCCACCTGGAACCAAACCTGGGAAAGCTAACGTATTTCAAGGTGTTGGCCGGTGAGGTAACCGCTAACGCTGAGTTAGTGAATAGCCAAACGGGGGCTACGGAGCGGCTCCATCAACTATTTATCATGGACGGCAAAAACCGGAATCAGGTAGATAAACTCGTTGCGGGTGATATTGGTGCCACGCTGAAGTTAAAAGACACCTTCACCAACCACACACTGCGGGCCAAAGGCCGTGAGATTACGGTGCAGCCTATTGAGTTTCCCGCGCCGCGCATCCGCACGGCTATTGTAGCGAAAAGTAAAAACGATGATGAAAAACTGGGCGAAGCATTGAGCAAAATGCACCAGGAAGACCCTACGCTGCAGGTGGCGTATGCGCGTGAATTAAAGCAGTTGATCCTCTCTGCCCAGGGCGAGCTCCATTTGATGGTGTGTAAATGGTTTCTGGAGCATGTGTACCAACTGCACGTGGATTTCGTAACGCCGCGCATTTCGTATCGCGAAACCATTCGTAGACCCGCGCTGGCCAATTACCGCCACAAAAAGCAATCGGGTGGGGCAGGGCAGTTTGGCGAAGTGTATTTGAAGATTGAACCCTACACCGAGGGGATGCCCGAACCTACCGAGTACAGTGTGCGCGGTAAGGAAGTGATTGATCTGGAGTGGGGAGGCAAACTTGTTTTCTACAACTGCATTGTTGGCGGGGTGATTGATACTCGTTTTATTCCATCCATTCTGAAAGGTGTGATGGAGAAAATGGAAGAGGGCCCGATTTCAGGATCGTACGTGCGCGATGTGCGGGTAATGGTGTACGATGGAAAAATGCACGCGGTGGATTCGAACGATATCTCCTTTAAGATTGCCGGCATGATGGCGTTTAAGGAGGCATTTCTAAAAGCCGAGCCGCTGTTGCTGGAGCCCGTGTATGATCTTGAAGTGATGATGCCGGAGGAAGCGTTGGGTGAGGTGATGAGCGATTTGCAAACGCGGCGGGCCGTGATTTTGGGCATAGATGTGGTGAAGAACATGCAGATCATAAAAGCACGTGTGCCGCTGGCCGAGTTAGACCGGTATTCTACCACGCTCCGTTCATTATCGCAGGGGCGCGCCAGTTTTGCGCAGCAGTTTTATGAGTTCGAACCAGTGCCGCACGAAATCCAGATGAAGCTGGCGAAAGAACTTCAGGAGGAGGTTGAAGCTTAATCGGCAAAATCTGACAGGTCTCTAAAGACCTGTCAGATTTTTTTTAGTTCGATAATTCTTCTAAGATCTGTCCGATTTCAAATTTGATCTCTGCTCACAATCTAACAGGTCTTCAGAAACCTGTCAGGTTTATTGAATTCAAATTCGGTCCAGGATCAACGGCAATGCATGCCAGAGCGACGGAACCTGAAAGTCACCTTGATTTTCGGGTTCAATGTCGTTACCCACTTGAATCGTACGGATGCCCAAGGCCCGCGCAGGCAGCATGTCGCGCCCGCGATCACCAACCATCCAGGATTGGCTTACATCAACGGAAAAACGGGCGATGGCTTTTTCAAACATCAGCGTGCCCGGCTTACGGGCTAGTGAATTTGTTACACTGGGATGGTACGGGCAATAGTAAAACGCATCAATCACATGTTCGCAGGCATCTTGAAGTTTGATGTGGCAGAGGTTCATTTGCGCGGCAGAATAGATTTTTTGTGCAATGCCGGATTGGTTGGTAACCACAATCAACCGAAAGCCTGCTGTGCGCAGCTTGTACAATGCCTCCGGCACACCGGGAATCACCTGAAATCGCGATAAGCGGTAGGTGTATTTGGGATCGTCCTCGTTCAATACACCATCGCGATCCAGAAAAATTGCCCGGCTCTCCATGTGGGCAAAGAAAATAAAAATTCGGTAATGAAAAGCCCATTAACTTTACCGGTTTCCGCTTATGCAACACGAAGTTCCTGCCACCAATCCCTGGGTTACACTGTCCGGTGAGGTGAAGTACGACAATCCCTGGATCACGGTAACCGAATACCAGGTGATCAACCCGGCCGGAGGGCGCGGCATCTACGGCAAAGTTCATTTTAAAAATCGCGCGATTGGCATCGTAGCTTTGGATGCTCAGCAAAATACGTGGCTGGTGGGCCAGTACCGGTACACCCTTAACGCGTGGAGTTGGGAAATACCCGAGGGCGGGGGCCCGTTTGATCAAACGCTGCTTGAAGCCGCCCAGCGGGAATTACAGGAAGAAACGGGACTCCTGGCGGAAAAGTGGACAGAAATTATGACGCTCCATACCTCCAACTCCGTAACCGATGAAGTGGGTTATGTGTTTTTAGCAGAAGATTTGCGCGCAGGCGAAATTCAACGCGAAGAAACAGAAGCCGATATGAAAGTATGGAAGTTACCCTTTGCCGATGCCCTGCGCATGGTGATGGATGGCGAGATTACCGACAGCCTGAGTGTGATGGCAATTTTGAAAGTAGCACGACTTAAAGGATACTGAGATGAACGAAATGATTTTGGCCAAGGGCCTGAAAAAAGTATACGCCAAACAAACGGTGCTGAAAGGCATTGACTTGGCCATTCAGCCGGGCGAGTTGGTGGGTTACATCGGGCCAAACGGAGCCGGCAAAAGTACCACCATAAAAATTTTGTGCGGCCTGATACCTGAGTTTGAAGGCGAGGCTACGCTTTTCGGATTGGATGTACGCAAAGATGCGGTGGAGATTAAACGGAAGATCGGCTATATCCCTGAAAATGCGGCGTTGTACGAAAATCTCACACCTGCAGAATATCTGTCGTTTGTGGGGCAACTGCATGGCATTCCGCAGGCCACCATCACAAAAAAATCAAATGAGCTTTTGCGGCTTTTTGATTTGGAGAAGGCCCAGAACAACCGGATGGCCGCGTTCTCAAAAGGCATGCGGCAAAAAGTGTTATTGATTTCAGGATTACTGCATAACCCTGATTTAATTTTTTTGGATGAGCCGCTCAGTGGTTTGGATGCAAATGCAGTGATTTTGGTGAAAGAGATTTTAATGCAACTAAAGCAAAGCGGTAAGACCATTTTTTACAGTTCGCACATCATGGAAGTGGTAGAGAAGCTTTCCGACCGCATCATCATTATTCATCAGGGCCAGTTGATTGCCAACGGCTCGTTTCAGGAGTTAAGTGAGGCAGCGCAAGGCGGCTCGCTGGAAAAGATTTTTACAGAGCTAACGGGCGATCAGGGCCACGTATCTGTGGCAGGTAATGTAGTAGATATTATCCGCCAGGTATGATTCGCGTTGCGTTATTGTTTTTGGATCTTTGCCGGCCATTGTTTCGGTGGATGAACGTGCCGTTTGAGCAGGTGCGCGCCATTGTAGGCGTAAAGCTGCTGCTGGATACCCGCAGGACCGGGGCATTAACTTCCCTCAACCAGTCGGAAACCAGCAGTTCAACCATTTTTGCCTACATTTTTTATGCGATCATGGGCGCGCTCACCGGTTTTTTGCTGGCGATTGTTCCGTCCTCAATTGTTGGATATGCGCTGCATTATTCATTTCTCATGTTTTTCATCGCGCTTATTCTCATCAGCGACTACAGCAGTGTGATACTGGATACCAGCGACAATACGATTATTCTGCCTCGGCCTGTGAGCAGCCGAACATTATTGGTGGCGCGCATCACCCACATCGTATTGTACATCGGGCAGCTTTTTCTTTGCCTGGCGGCCATTCCGTTGGTGGTATCGTTCGTTGTTCATGGGTGGATGGCGGGCGTGGCCAACATCATCGCATCGCTCCTCAGCGTGCTGCTGGCGTTTGCGGCCACCGGGGGTTTGTATTTGCTGTTGATTCGATTCTTTAAAGAGGAGCGCTTGAAATCGGTAATCAATGTTGTTCAAATCTTCACCACAGTCTTTTTGCTTACCAGCTACCAAATCCTGCCGCGGTTGTTCGATGCGGCAGATGTTGAAAACATGCTCGACTATTTGCCGGTCTGGTCGCTGGTGGTGCCACCACTTTGGATGGCCGGCTCAGTAACTGTTTTTGTTGATCAACCCCTAACTGCGCTGGTAGCCGCGTGTATGGTGTTGGCGCTGGCAACTCCATTTGTGCTGATCTGGTTAAGCACCACCTATCTCGCCCCGTATTTTGCAACCCGGCTTGCCGATTTAGGAACAAGTACAACGTCTGCCGCACCCCCGCTTGCCACTGAGCGCAAAACCTGGTTCGAAGGGTTGACAAATAAAATTACTGCGCCGGGCATAGAGCGCGCCGCTTTTCAATTGGTGGGTCGCTACTTTTCGCGCGATCGTAAACTCAAGCTGCGCATCTATCCTTCCATCGGCTATCTGGCCGTTATGGCTGTTGTTTTTATGCTGCGTTCAAAAGACAACTCACAATCGTGGAGTGAGTTTTTTCTTCAACTGCCTCAAACAAACGATTATATCATTGCGCTGTATCTGGTGATCTTTATTGTTTTTGGTGCCGCGTTTGAGATTTTTTACTCCGATGAATTCAAGGGCGCATGGGTTTTCTATTCTACGCCCGTGGGCGTGCCTGGCAAAATTTTGATGGGTACGTTTAAAGCCATTTTAGTACGTTTTTTTCTGCCTTTTTATGCGCTCACCTCTCTGGTCATTTTTTTGGTTTGGCAATGGCGTGCGGTGCCAGCCATCGTTGTTGCGCTGTTGATGAGTGTACTGGTGGTGTTGGTAGTATTATTGGCGAACGAGAAGAATTTGCCCATGAGCCTCCAGCCCTCTTTACGCAACCAGGGCAGCAACATGGCCCGCGGAATCATGGCATTGATTCTCATCGCTGGCCTGGGCTACGCGCATTTCTTGCTTGTGATGCTGGGCCACTGGCAGTGGGTTGCAGTACCGGTGTTGCTGGGCGTGATTTTCTTTCTTGGCGGCCGGTATGCAGGTACAACTTGGGCGCGCATCCGGCAATAGCGCATGAAGTTTCATAGCGAAATCCGGAAAAATCTGTACTTGGCGGTACCTGTGATGCTCAGCCAATTGGGGCATGTTATGATGGGTGTAGCAGACAATGTAATGGTGGGCAAACTCGGGGCCACTTCCCTCGCGGCCGCGGGTTTGGCAAACGTGGCGTTTAACGTATTGCTTTTATTTGGCATTGGCGTATCCTACGCAATTACCCCACTGGTTGCCCAAGCCGATGGGGAAAAAGATACGGCTGGCGTAAGCAATATTCTTAAGCATGGTTTGGCGATTAATTTCCTCACCGGGTGTTTTTTGGCCACCGTTGTATTTTTTGGTAAAAACATCTTGTATGTTATCGGTCAGCCGGCAGACGTAGTAGCGCTGGCCATCCCATACCTTAACATTGTAACGGTTTCGATTATTCCGGTGTTGATCTTCCAAACCTTCCGGCAACTATCGGAGGGGCTCTCGAACACACGGCTGGCGATGATCATTGTGTTGAGTGCGAATGTGCTCAACATTGCACTTAACTACATCCTGATCTATGGTCATCTGGGCTTCCCGGCACTGGGTTTAAATGGTGCGGGCTACGCTACCTTGATTTCGCGTGTGTTGATGGGGCTGGGTATTGCCTGGTACGTGTTTCAGGCACCAGCGTTTCGTTCCTATCGATCGGGCTTTCAATTGCGTCATTACTCACGAAAGTTGTTTTCGAAAATGCTGCACATCGGGGTGCCGGCTGGTCTGCAATTTATTTTTGAAGTGGCCGCGTTCGATTTTTCATTGGTGATGATGGGCTGGATCGGCACCCAGGCATTGGCTGCGCATCAGATTGCGATTAACCTCGCCACAATCAGCTACATGACCACGTCCGGGCTTGCGGCAGCGGCCACGATTCGGGTGGGCCAAGAGCTCGGTAAGAACGATATTGTGCAATTGCGTTACACCGCGTTTGTCATCATCCGGATGGCATTGGTATGGATGAGTATTTGGGCCGTGGTGTTTATTCTTGGGCGCACGGCATTACCTTCATTGTACGTGCTGGATGTGGAGGTATTAAAAACGGCCGCCCCGCTGGTAGTCATTGCCGGACTTTTTCAGCTGTCCGACGGTTTGCAAGTTGTTTCCGTGGGTGCTTTGCGCGGATTGCAGGATGTGAAAATTCCTTCGCTGTTAATCTTCGTCTCGTATTGGGTTATCGCATTGCCATTGGGGTACTGGATGGCCTTTGTCTTGAACTGGGGCGCCATTGGCATTTGGTCTGGGCTATTGATTGGACTCACGCTGGTGGCACTGGCGGTAACGTACCGTTTTCATGTACTCTCCCGCGCGTTACTTCGGTCAGCGCATGGAACGGATAAAATAAATGAAAACGGATAACGCCAACGGATATAAAAACAAATATGTGGGCGAGCTTCGTAGAGCGCCGGTTAAAATTGCAATCGGGGCGATCAGCAATAAAATACCAATGCCAATAATCCACCCCTTGTACGGATGTCCGGATCTGTACACCAGCAAGAGTTGATACACCAAATAGGTAAACGCGGCCACGTTGAACGCAAGAAGGAGAATACGCAGAAAGATCATAGGAAAAAGTATTTTTGTAAAGCTATGCAATATCGCGAATACGCATTGATCGTGGCCGGGGGCAAAGGCACGCGCATCAAAAGTAAAATTCCAAAACAATTTATTGAACTGGCTGGAAAACCGGTATTGATGCACACCATTGATGCATTTTTGTCGTACTCGCCTGCACTGCAACTCATTCTCGTTTTGCCGGCCGATGATTTTGAAACCTGGCATCGACTATGCCGTGAGCATCAGTTCAACCGTAATATTTTGCTCCAAACGGGTGGCGACACTCGTTTTCAATCGGTGCGCAACGGGCTGGCAAAAATTGAAGGGGAGGGACTAGTGGCCATCCACGATGGTGTTCGGCCGTTGGTGAGCCCGGATATCATTGGGGCCTCGTTTCGCCTTGCCGCCGTACATCAGTCTGCGGTGGCTGCCGTGCGGTTAAAAGAGTCCATCCGCATGACGGACCAAGACAATACCAAAGCGGTGGATCGCTCGCGTTTTCGACTTATTCAAACGCCGCAAACGTTTTTGGTTTCGGCTATCAAAAAAGCGTATGAACAAAAGGAGGACGCCGGATTTACAGACGATGCGAGCGTGGCCGAGAAAAACGGTTTGGTGATTTCGCTGTTCGAAGGCAGTTATGAGAACATCAAGATCACTACGCCAGAGGATTTGATCGTGGCCGAGACGCTTCTGCAAACGCGTGCACGGAGCTAACAAAAGAAAAAGGCCCTACCGGGCCTTCATTTTTTTTCGTTGCTGAAAACTAATACTCGTCTTCGTTGAAGAAAAAATCTTCTTTGGTAGGATAATCCGGCCAGATTTCTTCGATGCTTTCGTACGGTTGGCCGTCATCCTCCAGCTCTTGTAAATTTTCTACCACCTCTAACGGTGCACCCGAGCGAATTGAAAAATCGATCAATTCATCTTTCGTTGCCGGCCAGGGCGCATCCTCCAGATAAGAAGCCAATTCGAGTGTCCAGTACATACGTAAGCCCTTTTAATTTTCCGCAAAAATAAAATTAAATACGCCCTGCACAATAGGGCCAAAAAATTGATTTGAAGTCTTTCTTGAGCATCTCCCCGAAAGGGGCTTGCAGCTACGGAGATGCGCCCCGCAACCCCCATGTCTAAAAAAATCGAACCAAATGGCCATAACGGGCAAAAAGGCCCATTTAACATCTCTGCGCTGCCGTAGCGGCCTAAGGGAAAAACTGCCATATTTGCCACCTAATTTTTCATTAAGCCATGGCAGACGAGAAGATCATTTTCTCAATGACTGGGGTAAGCAAAATCTACCCCCCAAACAAACAAGTATTGAAAGACATCTATTTGTCGTTCTTCTACGGTGCAAAAATCGGTGTATTGGGTTTGAATGGGTCGGGCAAGTCTTCGCTGCTGCGGATCATTGCGGGTATCGACAAGGAGTTTCAGGGCGAAGTGGTTTCCGACCTGAGCTTTTCGGTGGGCCTGCTGGAGCAGGAACCCCAGTTAGACAAAACCAAAACGGTAAAAGAAATCGTTGAGGAAGGTGTGGCGGAAGTATCTGCTCTGCTCAAGGAATTTGATGCGATAAACGAAAAGTTTGCTGACCCGGCTGTGATGGAAGATCCGGACGCCATGGAAAAACTGATTGCCAAGCAAGGCGAAATTCAGGAAAAACTGGATGCCGCCAATGCGTGGGAGTTGGATCATAAACTGGAGCGCGCCATGGATGCCCTGCGCTGTCCGCCCCCGGATGCGAAAGTAGAATACCTATCGGGCGGCGAGAAACGGAGGGTTGCCCTTTGCCGCCTGCTGCTGCAAGAGCCTGATGTGCTATTGCTGGATGAACCCACCAACCATCTGGATGCAGAGTCGGTACTCTGGCTCGAAGAACACTTGCGGCAATACAAGGGCACCATTATCGCGGTAACGCACGACCGTTATTTTCTGGATAATGTAGCTGGTTGGATTTTGGAGTTAGACCGTGGCGAAGGCATTCCGTGGAAAGGAAATTACTCAAGCTGGTTAGAGCAGAAACAAAAACGCTTGCAGCAAGAAGAAAAAACCGAGAGCAAGCGCCAGAAGGCGCTGGAGCGTGAGTTGGAGTGGGTGCGCATGAATCCCAAAGGTAGACACGCCAAAGGGAAAGCACGTTTGAGCAACTACGAGAAACTATTGAGCCAGGAAGCGCGCGAGAAAGAAGAGAAGCTGGAATTATTTATTCCCCCGGGCCCGCGCCTGGGCAATAAAGTAATCGAGGCAAAAGGCGTAGCGAAAGGCTATGGCGATAAGTTGCTTTACGAAAATCTGACGTTCTCACTTCCACCGGCCGGTATTGTGGGCATCATTGGACCGAACGGAGCCGGAAAGACAACACTCTTCAAGATGATTACCGGTAAAGAGAAACCCGATGCCGGCACATTTGAAGTGGGGGAAACGGTGAAGATCGCTTACGTAGATCAGGAACACGATGATTTACTACCGGAGGATACCGTCTTTCAGGCGATTACCGGTGGGCAGGATTTAATTCTTGTGGGCGGTAAAGAAATTAATTCGCGTGCCTACGTGAGCAAGTTTAATTTCAGCGGCACCGATCAGCAAAAAAAGGTGAAGGAATTATCGGGTGGGATGCGCAACCGCGCTCATCTGGCCATTGCGCTTAAGCAAGGCGGTAATCTTTTATTGTTGGATGAACCCACAAACGATCTGGATGTAAACACACTGCGCGCGTTGGAAGAGGCGCTGGAGAATTTTGGGGGTTGTGCGGTAATCATTTCGCACGATCGGTGGTTTTTAGATCGCGTGTGCACACATATCCTGGCCTTCGAAGGCGATTCGCAGGTATTTTGGTACGAGGGTACGTTTAGCGAATACGAAGAGAATAAGAAGAAGCGTTTGGGAGACGATCAACCCCACCGGATCAAGTATAAGAAGTTGGTAAAATAATGATCCTAACCGTTACCCTCACTCTTGGAGAGGGGCAGGGGTGAAGTCAAAATTCGGTTTCTTTTTGGGCCGAACATGCGCGGCATCTTGAGTTTAAACAAAATTGAACGCACCGGCCGGAATACTCCATCCTCTGCGGATGCACCATTCTTCCTCGCAGCGCGCTACTTTAACCGCACACTTGTACTTTGCAGAGCGAGGGGTAGCCGTACCCCTCTCCTCTGGAGAGGGGCTGGGGTGAGGTCAGACAACTTTTGCAATCTAGCCGTTTCCAAAGCCCAACTTATTGCCCGATCATCACAAACGCGCCCCAATAAAATGGTGCAGGAAACTTTTTTTGAAGCTCCTGTTGCGCTTTTCGGAATGCCGTTTCTTTTGAAGCACCCGCCAACCAGTATTCGTAAAAATAGGTCATGAGTTGTTGGGTGGCTTCGTCATCTACATTCCAGAGACTCATCACAACTTTTTCCGCACCCGCAATCGCAAACGCGCGCTTCAGGCCATACACGCCTTCACCATTTTGAATGGACCCCAAGCCGGTTTCGCAGGCGGAGAGTGTAACTAATTCTGTGCCCGATAAATTTAGATTCATTACTTCTTGTGCAGTGAGGATACCGTCTTGCGTGGGCTCGGCTGAGTTCTGCCCAAGATTAATAAAGTCTTCGGCCCCGGCCAGAATCAAGCCGCAACGTAACAACGGATTTTCGATGTACTTTTTCGCACTCTCGGCATCGCCAAAATCTGGGTCATCCAAAAAGAAGCCATGCGTGGCTACGTGTAAAACTTTGGGCGCTTGAGCGGATTTGATCGCGGCTTCGTGAGCCTCAGTGCCGGTGCGCGGGGTTACGCCTACCTGATTCTTTTTTAGCAGTTGTTCAATTTCAGAAACTTCTACTTGCGTACCCGGAAGCGGAGTAATCTCGCCCCCGCGGAATACCCGAAGAATACCAGCCCGTGTACCACGATTTACTTTCTCCGTGGGCACTTCCGTACTCGACTTTTTCGCGCCGGTAAATTGGGGGTACCCCACCAGCATGAATTGGCTGTTGCCGGGCTTGGCCGTTGCCGAGGTTACCAGATCTTTGGTATTCGTCAGGTTCTCAATTTCAATTTCTTCAAAAAGATATTTTTTTGATGAGGGATTCAATAACGTGTTGAGATTGATTTGGTGATAGGCGCCATCGGGCGATACAAAAACCCGTTTGATGTTTTTTAGCGCCGCCTGCACGGCCGCCCAGTACACGGGATAGGAAAGTGTGTCTTTAATGCCGAATCTGATGGTGTTACGGTAGTAGTTCAGGTTTCTTTTTTCAATGAGGTTGCCGCCATTGGGTATGAAAACCCATTGGGGCTGTTTGGCAGTTTTTGTGATGACCAGCGCCGCATAATTTACTTTGCCGGTAAAAAAACCACCGGAGTCAGGGCTGTATTCGCGAAAGCGAATGATCTCCATAGCGGCTTCATCTGCGTTCAATTTCTCTTGTATTTGTTTCCAAGTGGTAGGCGTGGGCGACAAATTGGTGCTGAAGTCAACCGATCGTTTCGTTAATTCTTTTTCCAGCGCGTTGGTGGCGGCCTCGAGCGAATCTAGTTTGCCATCATCGCCTTTCGAATAGCGGCTCGCCACTTGTTCTTTTAACTCCAGCCAGCGTTCGTACTCGCGCAGCAAGTTGGTGTCGTTACTGCGGTGAATGGCTTGCCGTACGCGCTGCGTGGCATAGAATACAATTCCCTTTGTGCGTAGTTGCAGATCGTAAAGTTCGCCCGTGAGCCCGGGTTGCTGCGCATAATATTGCTGCGCAAAGCTGCAGAAAATCTCAAACGCAGGGCGCAAGCTGCCATAATAGAATTTTGTTTTTTCTGATTCGCTCAGCCCTGGGAAGTAACGCGTAATCTGTTCCTGATAGTTGCTGAACGTGGCACGAAATTGCTGTTGTGCTGCTTTGGGATTGTTCGTCATCCACTGATAGGTGGCCAGTTTAAAATACGACTGACCCACACGTGGGTGCGCCGCACCTAAAAGAGTTGTTCGGATCTTCACCGATTCGTTGAAATAGTCTACTGCTTTTTTGTCTTTTAACATCAGGTGCGCCACACCCAAATTATGGAGCGATGTAGCGTACTCTACGCTTTCTTTTCCTGGGTCGGTTGCAAAAATCTGTTGGGCGCGGAGGAGCAGCGGCAGGGCTTCTTTTGGCCGGAGTTGTTGATAGAGTACTTTGCCGAGGTTGTTGGAGTACGAACCTAACTCATACGCAGCCGTATTTTCTTGCTTGGTTTGGATGGCAACTGCTTCTCGAATCATTTTTTCAGCAGTTGCGAAGTCGCCCAAATCGCTATACGCTAGCCCAGCATTGTTCAACGTTACCGCGTAGGTAGGATGATCTTTTCCATACGTGGCGCGGTCATGGGCAAGCACCTGTTCGTACACATCTTTTGCCTCTTCGTTTCGGGCCAGCGCCAGCAGCACAAAGCCATAGTTATTGAGTGTGGCGTAATATCGCTCTTGTAAATCGGGCGAAGGATTTGCTTTCAGCACCTGCAAAGCTTTCGCAAAAAGCTCCTCCGCTTCAATCAACATGCCTTTATCTACATATAGCGCGGCAAAATTTGCTTCGATGGTGGCTTGCTCTACTTCGCGATGGGCTTCGGATCGTAACAACCGCAGCGCCTCGTTGAATTCTTTTTCACTCGCGGCGTACTTTCCTAAGGCCGACAGTTGGTCGGCATGTTTGGCGAGCAGCCGGTAGTAGCTGGCATGCGTAGAGGTAAGTTTCTTGAGCATCGCTTGGGTTTCCGCGGCAGCCTGTGCATAGGCGCCCTGGTTTGCAAGAATGTCCAGATAAAAAAGGAAGGAATCGAGGTAGGTGTTATCTGTTTCGCCAAACGCTGCTTTGTCGGACGCGAGCAGGCGTTGTCCGGTTTTTTGAGCTTCGGCATATAACCCCAGTTGGTTGTACACCACCGCCAGATTATACAGTGCGTTGCTGTAATCTTTGTAGAGTTTGTCTTTCAGCAACTCGCGCAGTTTTACCTCACGTTCAAAGTAAGTGAGTGCGCTGTCGCTCTCGCCTAATTGGAGGTGGCTATCGCCCAGGTAGAAAAGCACGTTCGCAGCCGAGCTGTCCATCAAATCCGGAACCAGCCGCAGCACGCTGCGCTTGAGCTTGATGCAATCTGCATACTGCTGCGTGTTGTATTTCCCTTCGATTTGGTAGTACAATACGTCAAAGGTTTGGGCGTACAAACCAGTGCAGGCCACCAGCCAGACTAGAAATAAGAGCTTAATCTTCACAGAACCCAATTTTTGGACTACAATAATAGGTCTAGATGCGGGGCGTGCAAATACCGTTTTCAGGGTATTTTTTTGATCGGGTGAGGTTTAAATACGGTCTACGCGAGGTAACGGGAGAAGGAGAAATGCTACACAACCAGATAGATTTTTTTGAAGTCAGGTTTTTCCTAAAACGTAAAATACCCGGAACCGGGTATTGCTAAAGCAGTGTGCCGCGCCCGTTCTTGCAGAGTAAAAAAAACGACTCTGTTCGCATGAAAAACTCCCCGCTCTTCGTTCTCCGCATCGGTACTCTTTTCGTCTTTCTTTTGGGCTTGCACATATGCGTACAAGCGCAAAACCGAACCTTTGCCATCGGTACAACTACGCCCAACGCCAATGCGGCGCTGCAAGTAGATGCCCCCAATGGCAATCAAGGTGTACTCATCCCAAGGTTAACCACCGCACAACGCCTGGCAATGAACACAAATCTCGCTGCGGCTGACGCCGGTTTGTTGGTCTACGATACCACGGAAAAAGCGGTCTTTGTGTGGGTGGGTACAGATTGGGAGTCTTCAGCGGCCATTAGCTGGCCATTGGAAGACACGATCACAAACGTGCCCAACAGATCTAACTTACTTAACCTGACGTACAGTGGAACGGATACAGTTGGAATTGCTTTGTTTAGAAGCACAAATGCAAACAACACCTTTGCAACACTTTTTTTAGAAAGCCAGGGCGGCAGAATTGTTTTTGGAAGTACGCGCAGTGCGATCTCTCCGGGAGCTGATTTTCGCATCAACAACACCGCCAACAATCAAAATGCAATCATGGCAAGTACCAACGGATCGGGCCGCGCTATTCAGGGTACCAACACGGGCACGGGCGCGGCAGGTAATTTTACGATAAGCAACGCCGCGAATCCTGCAAATGCGGTTTTCGTTCAAACCAACGGCACAGGGCCGGGCGTGTCCATGACGCTTTCTAATGCTGCCAACGCAAGCCCCGCCATCAACATCAACCACAGCGGCACGGGCAATGCCATTACCGCCAACCGCCCTATTCAGGCAACCAGTTTCATTGGAGATGGAAGTCTGCTCACCAACCTTGCCGCAAACGATTTGACTTACCCGTTTAAAGACAGCGTAACCACCACAGTTACGGGCAACGATGTATTTGCGCTGAAGTATAACAACGCGGCCAGTAAGCGCGTGCTGCGCGTGGAGAGTTTGAGCCCCACCAACGGCAGCAGCGCGGTAAGCGTGCAGCACGACGGAACCGGCATCGGAGTTTTTTCGAGGGTAAACAACGCAAGCTCTTCTTCGGCTGCAATTTGGGGTACCACTAACTCAAATTTTGGGGGCGCTTTAGCGCCTCCCGGTGTCTATGGCGAAGCAACTGGAACTGGATCAGTTGGGGGCGCGTTCCGAATTAACAACACAGCAAATACGTTCCCGGCCCTTTTCGCGGAAACCAACGGCTCGGGCCCGGCGCTGAATGCCAGGAACATTGGAACTACCGATGGCTTTGCCGGCTTATTCAGAAATACCGTTGCTACCAACACTTTTCCGGCCATTCAGGCCAGCACGGCCGGTACTGGCCCGGGCGTGCGCGTGATTCAAAACGCAACCAGCCCCGGCCGCGGGATGGATGTTTTTATGCAGAACACAACCGGAACGGAAGTGGGCTTATCCATTGATCAACAAGGCTTGAGCAACGCGGGCATTTTTAAGATAAATAATTCAACCAATACGGCCCCCGCTTTGTTGGGTGAGACCAATGGCGGAAACCTGAGTGCAGGTGTATATGGGTTAAACACCGGAAATGGTTTTGGTGTATTGGGTCGCGCAAATGGAACCGCCTTTGGCTCGGCGGCAGTATACGGTGAGCAACTGGGTACGGGCGATGCCGCGGGCGCGTTTCGAATTAACAACCCCGCGAACACGCTCGCTGGTTTGTATGGCGAAACCAACGGCAGTGGCTCAGCTTTGTTTGCCAACAACCTCGGCACCGGGCGGGGTGCACAAATTCAAATCAATAACGCTGCAAATTCGCAAGCGGCATTACGCTCTTTTACCAATGGCACAGGCAATGCCGGTTTTTTTACGATTAACAATGCGGCGAGTACGGCGCCTGCCTTGCTGGTGGAAACCAACGGAACAGGCTACACAATCCAGGCAAATCGAACGGGGGGTAATGGCGATGTGGTTTATGCAACTTGGAATGGTGCCAGTGGCGAGGGTAGTGCCGGTAATTTCCGAAATAATTTAGCTTCGAATAATGCCTCGGCCTTATTTGCATCTACCAACGCAGCGGGAGGCTCCGCCATTGGTGCGCTTAATGATGCCAACGGTATGGCGCTGTCGCTCTTTACCGGAGGCTTGAAAGTATCGACTCACACGGTGTCTGCCGGGCCTGATATTACCACTCGCGCTGTGGCCTATCTGCTAGAGGGTTCAGCGGCTGGCACGCTAACAATTACCTTCCCGATAACCAATGGCGACACTTTCTATTTCTTCAACACAACGGGCGATGCGATCTACATCAACTCGCTGGCCAACGAAATACTTCCGGGCACCGGAAAAACCATGATTGTTCTAGGGGGAACGTTACGATCGTTCTAAGGCGATGCGAAAAAAGATGTCAATATGAGACTCATCCTTCTTTTGATCACAGCTTGGCCCTTCGTGGCGTGGTCGCAATTTGTCACCAACAACGGCATTACCATCACAAATAATCAGGTGGTATTCACCAATGGCGCATGGCAAAACAGTGGCACGTTTCGGCATGATGGGCAACTGATTACCACCCAGAGTTGGACCCACACCGGTGTGATGGAAAGTTCAAGCACGGGCGGGTTTGTATTGCGATACGAGGTGGGACAATCGTTCTCGCCGGGCACCGGCAGTGCGTTTGGCTACTTGGTGAAGGAAGGCGTCGGCAATGCCACCTATTCAACAAGTTTTGTTTTGAAAGACAGCCTCCGGTTAGCGGCGGGTGTACTTGAGGCCGCCTCCACGGGCGAGTCGCTCACATTAAATGCGGGCGCACGAGTCAGCCAAGCCGGTAATAGTCACGTGGCGGGTACATTGATTAGGCGCGGAACGGGCACACTGCTGTTTCCCATAGGTAAGGATGGCCTGTACCTACCCATCACATTTCAAAACGTTACGGGCGTTAACCCAACTACCACTGCCCGCGTACAGGATGCACCCAACGGGTTCACCGCCGGTGCGGGTGTAAATTCGTTGATCAGTTTTCCATATGCTTGGCTGGTAACCAAGAGCAATCCGGCAGACAGTGCCACCTTCGTGGAGGTGGATTATCCGCAAACGCTACCCAATGCCAGTGATGTAATTCTGATGCGCAAACTGCCTGGTCAAAACCGGTACGAAGGCATGGGCGCACGCCAGCAAACAGTTGCCAACGGTCGCGTGCGTATACGAAGCTACTCGCGTGGGCTGCAAGGTTTGTTTTCTGTAGGCCGCGGCTTCCGCGGCAATCTTCGCACAGATTCACTCGCCCTGGTGGCGCTCTATCAACAAACCGGCGGACCCAACTGGACAAATCGGACAAACTGGCTTACTGGTCGTGTCGGTACGTGGCAAGGCATTACTGAAACAGGCGGCCAAATTACCGCCATAAATCTCCCAAACAATCGCCTCACGGGTCCGGTGTCAGACGCTTTCGCGGATATGGCCGCGCTGAACAGCGTTAACTTATCGGGAAACTTAATTACGCGCATGCCGGTGATGACTGGCGCAAGCGCACTTACTACGCTAAACCTTTCGAATAATCGATTAGGCTTCGGAAGTTTGTTGCCGAATGTGGCGATCCCGGGCATCAACTATGCCAACCAAGGCAACATCGATGCCGATTTGCAAGCCCGCCCCGAAGTAGGCACCAACTTTAAAGTAAAGGCGATTACCGATGGCACGGGCAATCAATACGTGTGGCGTCGCAATGGTGCGGTGGTGGCTAACGCTACGGATTCTACGTACACCATTCCTGCGATTAACCGCAGCAACATGGGTGCTTACGTGGCTGAAATTACCAACCCCGGCGTTCCTAACCTGACGTTGCGGACCGGCACAAAGAATGTTTTGGCGGTAGCCAACATCAGCGGCACGGTGCAGAGCACGCCCACGGCCGCGATGAACAATGGGGTGATGCGGTTATTTAAGGTAACCACCGTGGGTGCCTATGATACCATCCGGGTGCAGAACACGATTGCCACCGATGGGCGGTACAGCTTCAACGCAGTGGTGTTGGATGATTACACCGTGCTGGCCGCACCAAACACCACGGCCTTTCCCAACGACCTGCCCACGTATTATACCAACAAGTTGTTCTGGGAAGAAGCCGATAAGATTGTGCTGACGGCAAGTCGAAATGATATCAACATCACCATGGCGAAGAAGCCCACGGCTTCGCCCGTGGGACAGGGCGTGATAGGCGGCTTCTTTGAAGAGCCGATCGGCTCGGGCCGGGAAGACGAAGTGCAGCGCAACCGCCGAGTGGCAAATGCGTCGGTGAGCGTACGCAGACGGGTGGGCACGGGAAGAACCACCAACGACCGGCTGGAGTTAGTAGCGCAGTTAACCACCAACCAAAATGGAGAGTTTGAGTTTACCAGCCTGCCGGAGGGCGAGTACCTGTTGAATCTACAGTACCCCGGCTTCCCGATGGATGAGCGGAGTTTTATCAACATCCAGATCGGCAAGGGTTTGAATCGGAGAGTGAGTGTAGAGGCGCTGGTGTCGGAGAACAAGATTGTGGTTAACAAGCGGGTGGTAACAGGCTGGGAGGAAGATTCGGAAAATCTGTTTACAGTGTATCCAAATCCGGCACGGGCTGAAATTAATGTAGACATCAACAACCCGAACACGGTCGCGAGTGGCAGTTTACAGTTTGTGATCTTAAACGCAGCAGGGCAGCGCGTACGCGCGGGTGTACTGCCGGGCGATGGCCTGCGGAGTTACGATCTGAATGACTTGAGCACGGGCGTGTACTTGTTGCAGATCAGCCAGGAAGGTAGACTGCTGAGTACGCAACGATTGATGGTGATGGAATAGGGGCTATGGGCTTCGAGTTACGAGTTACGAGCTACGAGTTACGAGCTTCGAGCAGATCAACAACTAGCAACCACCAACTAACAACTAACAACTATCCACTAAGAACGAACCAGAATCCAGCGACCAGAAACAAGAAAAACCATGATCAAGCACACCTATCTTCCGATACTGTCGATTCTACTACTCGCCAGCGCACTTAGCGGCCTGAGCAGTTGCGATGATACGCCCCCGAAGACGCAGCAAGAGGTCGTTACCGAGCAGCTTACAGCGGGTACGTGGCGATTGGAAACGATAACGATCGAGGGCGAAGATGGCGCGCAGTTGTTCAAAGACTTTGGGTTGACGTTTACGGCTGACGGCTACACCAGCACGGGCACTACCCCGGTGTGGAAGCGCTCGGGCACGTGGACGTTTCTAAATGAGGAAGCCACACGCATTAACCGAGACAATGAACTGGACATCGATATCGTATCAATTGATGAGACCACGTTAAAGCTCAGCCTCACCTGGAACCGAGAGACCTTCGAAGGTGGTCGTACCAAATCCCTGCGCGGCAGGCATGAGTTTACTCTGAAACGATAAAAAGCAGGGCATTTTTCCCTGCTTTTTGCACCGCATTAATAGGAGCCAATTCGAAAATTGCTAAGTATTATTTCGCAGGTGGCACGACCGCGAGATTCCCAACTGCAGCGTGGCAATTGAAGATGTTGCGCCTCATTACACATGGCGGGTGTTTTTGAGCTGGCCGATGGGATCGCTATTGAATGTCCGTGCGTCCAATTAAAATGCCTTTGTACACCCGGGCATTGCCGTCTACTTTCACCAGCGGTTCGCCAAATGCATTAATGTGCACTTCATCGCTTGCGTTGATGCGTAACACGCCTTCTCCGTAGATGCTCGTTTTGATCGTCTCGCTCACAAGGCCTTGATTATCGATTCGGTTTTTGCCGTACAACCGGTACACCTGGTGCTCCACCGCGCCAGCACGCACGCGCAGCCGATTTTCGCCATAGAGTTTCACCTTCACTTTATTTGCGATCAGGCTGTCGAGCATCAGATTAGTCGTTCCGTAGGCAATAAGTTTTAGCTTATTGGCATTCAGGGGTTCATCGCAAACCAAATCCTGTTCGCCTCGCATTTCAATAGACTTAAGCTCGCGGTACGTGACGTATGCCGTAACGGAGACATCTTCGTAACGATCGATTTTTCGGGTGAAGCCATCGCTAACTACACGTTGTTTTTTCTCAACAAAACGGGCATGATCTAAGTAAATCAACAGCCGATCGCCCCGGGAGACTACGTTTACTTTTCGTGGTGAAACACCGTTGCATTCCAGCTTCACCGATTCGGTAGTGCCTTTGGTAAGTACCACATGCACACGGGGTGAGGCTACGATTTTTTCAAAGGCGCTTACGCGGATGGTCTCCGGTGTTTGGGCGTAGGCCGAAGCGGCGGCCAAAACCGCACTGGTCAAAAGGTAGAATCTCATGGTCATCGTTGTTTTGCCGGTAAGACAACCCTGCGACCCGTTACCCCTACGGGCTATGAAATTATTCGCTCCGTAATCGGGTGGCGGGGTTGCCCAAGGCTGCTTTGATGGATTGAAAGCTGATGGTGATGAAGGCGATGACCAGCGCAAATACGCCCGCACCGATGGCGATGGTAAAACTGTAGTTCGTTCGAAACGCGAAACTTTCCAGCCACCAATGCTCCAATCCATACCAAGTAACCGGAATGGCCAATGCAAAGGCCACCAGGATTAGTCGCGCAAAGTCTTTTGTCATCAAAAACATCAGCTGGGGTACATTTGCGCCCATTACTTTGCGGATGCTGATTTCTTTCGAACGTTGCTCTGCCGAAAAGGTAACGAGTCCGAAAAGCCCAAGGCAGGCAATGGCAATGGCTAGTCCGGTGAAAATGGAGAATACCACCCCCATGCGTTCTTCGGCCCGGTAGGTGGCGTTAAAGTTTTCGTCCAGAAAGCTATAGTCAAAAGGCGCATCGGCTGCGTATTTTTTCCACACTTTTTCAATGGCCGCCACCTGTGCCCGTACATCGCCCGGTGTAAGGCGAATCGCCATTTCAAAATTGGGCTCGGGGCCTAGAAATACAATGAGTGGCCGGATGTTGTTCTTCAGCGATTCAAAGTTGAAGTTTTTCAACACACCAATTACTTCCACTTCGCGGCCCTCCAGCGTATTGAACCGCGAGAAGATTTTTTTGCCTGCAAAGCTAGTCCATCCAAACTGGCGCATGGCCGCCTCGTTAATGAGCACGTGGGCGGTATCCGCTTTTATGTCGCGGGAAAAAAAGCGGCCGTCTGCCAGTTGATATCCCATGGTTTCTAACGCATCATGGTCCACCGCATAAATGGAGAGCAGGTGTTCCTGTTGTTCTTCTACTAACCGGAACGTAGAATTCCAATCGATAGCCGGTGGAAGCCGGTTGGCGTAAGAGGCGTTGGCTACAAACGGCAACTGCCTCAACTCATTTTTAAATGCGCCAGCGGTTTTTTCAAGTTTTAGCACATGCATCAAACCAAGCACGTTTTCTTTCTGGAAGCCAAGGTTTTGTTGCTGTACGTATTTTAATTGTTGATACACCATGAGCGTGGCAATGGCTAACGCGATGGAGATGAAGAATTGAAATACGACCAACGCATTGCGAATGCCGGAGCTGCGCATGCCGGCACGCACTTTTCCTTTTAATACTTCTACCGGTTGAAAAGAGGTGAGGTAAAACGCTGGGTAGCTGCCGGCAATTAACCCAATCGAGATGATGAAGATGAGCAAACCCACCAGAAACTGTGGCGAAAGAAGGGCACTAAACGCAATTTGCTTGGCGGTAATCAGATTAAAGCTATTCAAACTCAGAGAAACAAGCATGAGTGATAAAACCACGGAGAGCACGGTGTAGATGTACGACTCTAACAAAAATTGTCCGATCAGCTTACCGCGAAAAGCTCCGATGGTTTTGCGAATTCCTACTTCTTTCGCCCGGCTGGCAGCGCGCGCGGTACTGAGATTCATAAAGTTGATGCAGGCCAGCAGAATGATGAATCCCGCAATGGTGCCAAACAGGTAAAGGTACCGGATATTGCCATTGGGTTCTAGTTCGTCTTGTGCTTGGGAGTAGAGGTGAATATCCAATAATGGCTGCGATTCAAACCGCACAAAATTGCCGGTGGCTTGAAATGCAGCCAGATCCATTTGAAGAAACTGTTGGATTTCTTTCGCTACGTACTGGCTCACGAAGTAATCATACTGGGCATCTACACTTGCAATGGAAGTGTTGGGTGCGATTTTGAAATAGGTAATTACGGAACTGTTGAGCCAAAATTCGGGGTTACCCTGGTCTTGCGATTGCAGGGATAACACAAAATCGAACTGAAGGTGTGAATGATGCGGTACATTTGCGGCAATAGCGGTTACCTCAGCGTGTGTTTCTCCGTTGCTGCCGATAAAAAATGTTTTGCCAATGGGCGAACGATCGCCCGGCCCCTGGTAGTTAAAATATTTGCGGGCGGTACTTTCTGTAATCACCACTTTATTCGGGCCGTCAAGTGCAGTTTTTGCATCGCCAACCACAATCGGAAAATTGAAAAACTGAAAGAAATTGGAATCGGCCAGCAGAAACTTTCTTTCCGTAAATGCTTTGGTTTCGAAACGTACCGGCAGAGTAGACCAGCGCGTAACGCGAACCGTACTTTCCACCGCAGGAATGTCTTTACGCATGGCTGCAGCCATCGGCAAACCAGTGAAGACGGTGGTTACTTCCCGATCCTGCAGTTTGGCGTTGAAGAGCGCACGGTAGATACGGTGGGCATCCGGGTGAAGCCGGTCGTAATTGAGTTCGTCAAAAATGTAAAGAATCAGCAAGAGCGCACTGGTGATGCCAACGGTGATGCCAAAGATGTTGATCGCGGTGTAGGCACGTTGCCGTAAAAAAAACCGCAGCGCGGTGGTGAAGTAGTTTCGTAACATGGGATAATGCGATTACGGGCACCGGTTCAATTCTCAGGCCATTGTCAACGCATTGAAAAAATGCCGTGAATTGACGGTTTTGTGTATGGGCTGCGTACAGTTCCGTCCACTGGTGTTCAATTCCGGATACCGGCTCCGGAATCTTACTTCGGAAACATTTGCTCGTACGTGAGCGTATCGCCCTGCGTGGGCCTATTGAATATGTTTAGCTTTGCCATCAGTGCCAGGCACAAAAACAAAAACACAACAACGTATCCGGCCGAAATCACTAACTCATTAAAAAGGAACATGCCCTCGTAGGCTAGAATATCGTAGCTAAAGAGTGCAGCCGTCATAAAAACGGCCAATAGCATGAAAGTGGTACCGGGCCGATCGTTAACCCAAGCCAGTAACACCGTGGCCGCGCCAAGTAAAATTGTGCAGCCAGCAGTAAACAAATACACGGGCAGGTAGCGGGTAAATACCAATGGCTCTGCCACAAGGGTAGGGATGATGAAGCAGATGTTTGCACCCAGCAAAAGGAAGAAAAGCACTTTAACGCTTTCCTTTGGAAATAGCTTTAACACGTAAAGCAGCATCAAGACCATCGTTACGTAGATGGTTAAATACTCTACGCGAATCATCAAAAACCAATTTAGGTCGGGGTAGCGGTCGATGATGAGATACAGGTTGGAGAACAATGCTCGTACCGACCACACCAGGCACACCAGTGAAAAATAAAGAATAACTGATCTGCGTTTGAAAACAAACAACACCAGAAAGAGCACGCCCAGGCTGGCGAGCACCACGCTCTCAATCCACATGGACGTGGCCGCGAGGCTTCGGTGTTGATCCAGCAGTTCGATAGAGCCCAGATAAATGTTCTCGCGTATACCGCCTTTGTAATGATAAAAATTGGCGATTTGTAGTGTGATGAGCAGCGTATCCGCTGTAACCGGGAAATGAACGGTGCGTGGCAACCATTGTGGCTGAGTGGTGCGTTTGGTGGTGCCCGGCGTACCATTTTCTGAAACGAGCTGCTGGTTAACCCATAACCGATAGCTACAGTAAATCTGCGGTACGGCTAGCGCAAGGCTATCGTGCGCGTTTACCTTTACACGCAGTTGGTACGTGGCGTAGTTAATCGTGTTCTCGCCCAACTTCCCGGTGTTCCAGATTTCCGGAAATGCACGATAGGTGTTCCCCACCTGCGGCGTTGGCGCAGCAAGAACGCCCTCATAAAACGACCATTCGCCCTTGAGGGGCAAACGGCCTTGCCGAAAATCCCACGCAGAGGCATCAAGAAAACCAGTCGATGCGTCGGGGCTGGGTACAACGGAGCAACTCGTGGCCAAGGCCAAAAAACACGCCAAGACTGCAATGGGTGCGGGTTTCAATAGCTATTTTCCCATAAAACTATCAAATAAAAGCATATCACCCCCGCGCTTCGCGGTAAAGCGGGTCATTCACTTCGCAAGCTCTTCACTGGATTTGCGGTGGCAGCCTTCCACGCTTGCGTGCCCACGATGAAGAGTGCAAATGCCAGTGCCGTACAACCGGCTAACGCCAATGCCCACAGTGGGAACTCAATTCGGTAATCATAGCTCATCAAAAATTTATTGAAACCCCACCAGCTCAGCGGCGCCGCAATGGCAAACGCAATCAATACCAGCCAGGTAAATTCTTTTGAGATCAGCAAGACAATGCCGGATACCGATGCCCCCATCACTTTCCGGATACCAATTTCTTTGGTGCGCTGCTCCGCGGTGAAAGCGGCTAAACCCAATAAACCCAACCCGGTGATGACGATCGCCAGAGCTGAAAACAAATTTGCAAGGTTGCCGATGAGTTGAATAGAACGGTATTTCTTCGCGAATTGCTCATCTACAAATTCGAATTCGAACGGGTTTGTAGGTGCGTGTTTTTTGAAAACTGCCTCCACACCGGCCATCACTGCCTTCATGTCGTTCGAATCTTTGATGCGGATCGTTATGGAACTGGCCCAGCCGGTATTGAAAATTACAAACATGGGCTTTGGCTCTTCGTAAGGCGAACGCATCACCACGTTGTCAATCACACCAACAATAGTCCGCTTCGAATCCCAAAGGGTAACTTCAGTGCCCACCGTTTCTTGCAGGTTCATAATCTCCGCGGCAGCCTGGTTTACCAATATGGCCGATGAGTCGGAGGGAAAGTCGGGTGAGAAGTCGCGGCCTTCAAGCACCTTCGCGCCAAGGGTCTTCGTGTAGTCGTATTCGGTAGCAATGGTAATGAATACTACTTTTTTATCCACCGGCTTGCCGGGCCAATCCAGATAGTTATTGGAGAAAACTTCGGTGATGGGGCTATTTGATTTGGCAACACTTTCGGCCAGACCGGAACTCTCCAAGTCAGTCTTCAATGCGTTGTAGTTTTTTCTTGTCTCATCATTTAACCAAACGGAGATCAGATTTTTTTGGTTGTAGCCGAGTTGCCGGGCTTGTACGTGTTCTATTTGCTTGGCAATAACGATGGTGCCTACAATTAAGCCAACGGCAATCACAAACTGCACTACCACTAATGCCTGCCGCGGCCGTGTAACCGATTTACCTGCCTGCACAACTCCTTTTAGTACGCGCGCTACCTGAAATGACGAGAGGTAAAATGCGGGATAGCTGCCGGCAAACACGCCGGTGAGTATAACCGTACCACACGCAAGTGCCCAAAACAGTGGCGATTGATATTCGATACGGAGTGCTTTACCAGTAAGCTCGTTGTAAAAGGGAAGTGCAAGCTCGGCCAGCACCAGCGCGATTACTGCCGAGACAGCGGCAATCAGAATGGACTCGCCCAGGAATTGGAAGATAATTTCGCTGCGGCGCGATCCTACACTTTTTCGAATGCCCACCTCTCGCGCTCGGCGTTCGCTGCGCGCCGTGGCCAGGTTCATGAAATTAATACATGCAATGATGAGGATAAACAGGGCAAGAACCGAAAATCCATTCACGTAGTCGATTCGCCCGCCGGTGGGCTGCCCGTTTTCAAATTGGCTGTAGAGGTGCCATTTGGTAAGCGGGTGCAGAAAAAACTCGCGCTTTACATCGGTTTGTCCTTTTTCGGTAAGGATGTTTTGGATGGCCGCATTTACAGGCCCTTCGTTTTGCCCGGGCTGAAGCTCAACAAATACCTGGAAGGAGTAATTGTCCCACTGCGTTTCATTTCGTTTTATCCAGTCGGTGGTTTGAAGTTGCTTCCACGGCAACAGCAATTCGAAATCGAACGAGCAGGTGGTGGGCAGATCGCGCAGAATGGCAGCCACTTTATACTCTTTGCCGTTGTCCACCTGTAAGGTTTGTCCCATCGGCTCGGCATCGCCAAAAAGACTTTTCGCTGCCGACTCCGTAAGCACGATGTGCGAGGCATCGGCCAATGCCGTGCGCGCGTCGCCTTTTACAAATTCAAATTGAAAAATTTGCAGAAACTCTTCGCTGGCAAACATGCCCTGTTTGCGCACGCGGGTCTCGCCGTTGGCCAGCAAATAGCCGCCACCCCAGTCGCTTACGCAAACATTTTTTATGCGGGCATCGCGCGTTTTTAGTTCCTGGTAGGTGGGCAGGGGTACGGAGTTAAACGCACTGAAGTCTCCGCCATTAAAATCGCGCACGTACACCTGATGAATGTTTTCGCGATTGGCGAAGTGGGTATTGTAGCTCATTTCGTCTGCCACCCAGAGAAAAATTAAAATGACACAGGTGAGCCCGATGGATAGCCCAACGATGTTGATGAACGAGTAGCCGGCATTTTTGGTGAGGTTGCGGATGGCAATCTTCAGGTAGTTGTACAGCATGTGTTTAGAGGTGGGGATAATCCACGCTGCACCCTTTTGCTATTTGTGTGCCAGACTGGGGTGTAAGCCAAAAACCTTGAAAAAAGTCGATTTTAGGCGCTTTTCTAATTCAATAGCGAACGGTGTTGTCCGGAAGCGGTCAGTTTGGATGGCTGTGGTAGCGCATCTCTTTTTCGCGTTCTTTTTCGGTGAGTTCACGTTTGATGCGCACTTTCGCGGGCGGCCCAACCATAATGGGCACGCGTTCTACCTCCACATTTGCCAACTCCAAGCCATACATTTCTTCGGTAGACAAGCTATGGCTTTTAATGAATCGGTAGCCTTGAATGATTAGGTTATCAAAGGTGGAGATTTCACTGTCTACCGATGCCAGCGAGTGCAAAATGATGAATTTAAAATCGGCCGGCATACTGTGGCGGTGCAACGAATCGTAATGGCTTACCAGGTCGATCTCGGCATTGCTGGCCATGTCGTGCAGAATTTTATTGAACAGCAGGTTTACGCGATGATCTGCCTTGAACCCGAGTTTGATGCGGATGAAAAAGCACTTTTTTGCAATGATGGTGTCTACCGAATACTTGGAGGTGTACGGACTATCTACCGTATCTACGTGGATGAACCAATACACGTCCGCACGTTTCGGCCGCTTTTTAAAGATCGAATAAATGATGTTGGAATCGATGTAGCGTTTGCTATCGGCCACCGCCATGTACACCAAATTCGTGGCTTCGCGCGGGATCGACTCATCCTTTTGCAAATCCTGGATCATGGGCACATAGTGTTTTAAGTCCACAAACTCTGTGTGGCGGTCGCGCAGGTTGCGGGCCTTCATCAAAACGTACATCATCAGGAAGAAGGCAAACGCAATGGTGAATGAAACCCATCCGCCATGGCTAAACTTGCTCAAGTTCGAAATCAGGAAAGCACCTTCAACTGCAAAGAAAGTTAACGCCATAATGGAAGCTCGGATGCGCGACTTTTTGGCGGTGGCAAAATAGTACACCAGCAGCGAGGTGGTCATCAGCATGTCGAACGTGATGGCCAACCCGTATGCACCTTGCATCGCATCTGAAGCGCGGAAATACAACACCACCAGAATACTTCCAAACATTAAAATCCAGTTGATGCGAGGAATGTAGATTTGGCCTTTTACCTGTGTGGGATAACGCACGCGCGTATTGGGCCAAAGCTTTAGTTTCATGGCTTCATTTACCAGTGTAAAGGTGCCAGAGATCAAAGCCTGGCTGGCAATAATAGTGGCAAACGTGGCCAGCAATACGCCAACGAAAATCATTCCTTTTGGCATGATCTCGAAAAAGGGAATTGAGCCTTTGAGGGTTTCCCCCTGATGTTGCAGGAGCCACGCACCCTGCCCCATGTAGCTCAAGAGCAGGCATACAAAGACAAAAATCCAACCGGCACGGATATTCGATTTGCCGCAGTGGCCGAGGTCTGAGTACATGGCTTCCGCCCCTGTAGTGCAGAGAAACACAGCACCAAGAATCCAAAATCCGCCGGGATATTGAATGAGCAGTTGCACCGCGTAGTACGGATTAACTGCTTTAAGCACAACAGGATTTTGAACGAGTTGTATCAATCCCATCACACCAATGAACAAAAACCAAACAAGCATAACGGGCCCAAATGTTTTGCCTACTACGCTGCTGCCAAACTGCTGGAAAATGAATAAACCTACCAGGATGATAATGACAATCGTGATGATGACGTGTTCAGAGATATCGGGGTTAAGTGAGCGAAGTCCTTCAATGGCTGACGTAACGCTAATGGCCGGGGTAATAAAACCATCAGCAATCAGTGTGCAACACCCAATAATGGCAGGAAAGATGACCCAGCCAGCTTTGTATCTGCGAACGAGCGCGTAAAGTGCAAAAATCCCGCCCTCGCCTTTGTTATCTGCGTTGAGTGCGAGGTAAATGTACTTGATAGTGGTGATGATGGTAAGTGTCCAAAAAACACATGAGAGCCCGCCCAAAATCAAATCTTCGGTAATGATGCTGTTGCCAACAATAAACCGAAGTGTGTAAATAGGCGAAGTACCGATATCTCCATAAATGATTCCGAGCGAAACGAGTACGCCCGCCACTGAGAGGGAGTGCAGTTTACTATGACGTGATTCATCCACGGCTATGCAGTTTTTGTTTCTTCTGGGGTGAGTTTCTCTTCATTGCGGCCGATGATCAATCGGTTGCTGCGGTCGTACGTAATGTAACTCCACATCCAACTAAAAAAAGTAAACACACGATTTTTCCAACCTACAATGGCCATGAGGTGTACAAACATCCACACGTACCATGCAAAGAAGCCCTGAAAGCGAATGCCGCCCGGCAAATCTACCACGGCTTTGTTGCGCCCCACAGTGGCCATTGAGCCTTTGTCGAAATAGCGGAATGGTTTCAGCGGCTTTTTCGCTATGAGGTGTTGAATGTTGCGCGCCACCAGCGTGCCTTGCTGCTGCGCCGGAGGCGCCATTTGCGGATGGCCCTTCGGAAATTTTTCATCGCCTTCCATCAGCGCCACATCGCCAATGGCAAAAATGTTTTCGTAGCCTTTCACGCGGTTGAACGCGTCTACCCGTAGCCGGTTGCCGCGGCCCACGGCGTCGGGTTGTAAACCACCGATGGGATTACCCTTTACACCGGCCGCCCAGATGAGCGAGCGGCTAATGAGGCGCTCGCCGGTGCTCAGCACAACTTCGTATCCATCGTACGATTTTACCGCGGCGTTCAAACGCACTTTTACTCCCATTTCCTCAAGAAACCGGAGGGCGTTTGCGCTGGCCTGCTCAGACATGCCATTGAGCAGCCGTGGCGAGGCTTCCACCAGGTGGATGTCCATTTGCCGCATATCCAGTTCAGGGTAATCTTTGCGGAAGGCATTTTTTCTTAGTTCTGTTAATGCCCCGGCTAATTCCACACCCGTTGGGCCGCCACCCACGATCACGAAATCCATCAGGCTGTTCATTACCTCAGCGTCTTCGGTGAGCAAGGCATACTCCAGATTACGAATGATCCGGTTGCGCAGCTTGGTAGCATCTACAATGTTCTTCATGAACGATGCATGTTTTTCAATGTCGTTCATGCCGTAGAAGTTGGTAGTGGCCCCGGTGGCAATTACCAGGTAGTCGTATTTCACGCCACCAATGGAAGTTTCAATATAATTTTCTTCGGGCTTAACGCTTTTTACCTCCGCTAAACGGAAATAAAAGTCGTTTTGCCGTGAGAATATTTTTCGAAAGGGCGCAACAATCGAATTTGTTTCCAATCCGGAGGTGGCTACCTGGTAGAGCAGTGGTTGAAACGTGTGGTGATTGAATTTATCGAACAGCACCACCTGCGCTTTCACTCCACGCAGGTGTTTCACTACTTCTAGTCCACCGAAACCACCACCAATAATGACGATGCGTGGTTTTCCAAGGTCAGCGATGCGCGTTCGCGTGGTGATTAATTTGGGCATTGAAAGAGGGTATACCCCTTTAAAACGGGGCGAAAGTTACATTAATCCGGCAAATTATGAGGTCTAAAAAAAAAATAGCGGTTCCACAAAGTCACGCCTATCGGCTGTTACCTTTGCTTTTCCTTAAACCAAATACACTTATATGCTTCGCAAATTAACGTTCATTTTATGGGCTGGTATGTTGCTGTTGGCAGCCGGTTGCGGTAACGACAAAGAAAAAATGCAATCCCAGCTCGACTCGCTAAAGACTGCGCTGGAAACCAGCCAGCAAGTAGCTAAAACCCTGCAAGAGGTGGGAGGCTTGATGGACTCTATTGATGCCAACCGGCAATTACTGCGTGTAAACATGGTGGAGGGCACCACGTACGATGACTACACCGCACGCATGAAAGACATCAACAATTACGTGAAAGACACACAGCGTAAAATTGAAGATTTGGAAACCGCGCTGAAGAAATCGAAGGGTGTGGCCTCGTCCTACGCAGGCACAATCAAACGTTTGAAAGAAGATATCGAAAAGAAAAACCAAGAGATAGCCGATTTGCAAGCGCAAGTGGAAACCTATCGGAATGAAAACACCAACCTGGTGACTACCGTAGGCCTGCAGGCGAAAGAGATTGCCGACCAGGAAGCGGAGATCAACGCCAAACGGCAGGAATTGGCCCTGATTGAGGCGCGGATTCAGGAGTTGATGGTGCAAAGCAAGATGAATGAGGCCGATCAGTATTTTGCCCGCGCGCAAGCGGTGGAAGAAGCGGCTAACCGCACTAAGCTGGCGCCCCGCAAAAAGAAAGAAACGCTAAAAGAAGCATTGGAGCTTTATCGCAAATCGTACTCATTGGGTAAAGCTGATGCGCAGGCAAAGATTACGGAATTAGAAAAGAAAGTAGAATAAGCCCACAGGTTGTTTTTTAAATGCGCGGGGCGATTCGGTTTACCGAATCGCCCCGCTTGTTTTAGTACCGGCTGGCTTTACACTGCCAAGCCTTCCTCCATGCCAATCAGGAAAACGGTGTAGGCAAGGTATCCGGCCAGAAGCATGAATGCTTCCCACCGATCCAGCTTCCGCTGATTGAGTGTAAACATGAAAATCATCAGCACCACCGTGGCAGCCAATAATACCATCATGTCAAAATTCAGTGCTGTGTTGTAGTTGATCGGACTGATAGTACCGGTAACACCAAGGATGAAAAAGATGTTGAAAATATTTGAACCCACCACGTTGCCTATGGCAATATCCGTGTTTTTACGGTACGCAGCCACCGCAGAAGTGGCCAGTTCCGGCAATGATGTGCCGGCCGCAAGAATGGTGAGGCCAATGATCTTTTCACTTAGCCCAAAGGATTGTGCAATGCTAATCGCACTGTCTACCACCAATTTTCCACCACCAATCAACATCACCAACCCCATCACTGCCATACCGATCGACATCGGCATCGAATAGATTTTAATCGGTTCGCCTTCCTCCAAATCGGGGCTGGATTTCATCGTGCGGTAGATGTAAAAAAGAAACCCCGCGAAGAAAACCAATAAGATCAGCGCATCAATCCGGCTTAAGCCGTTTGAGGTGCCGCCCCACAGCAAACCATCATTTACCAAAACAAAAAGCACTCCGGCGGCCAGCAGCGAAAGCGGCACTTCAAACTTTACCGTGTTGCGCTGTACAACCAACGGATAAATTACACCTGCAACCCCGAGTATAAAGAGCAGATTGAAATTGTTGCTGCCGATTACATTACCAAATGAAGCATCAGCCTTGCCATTGATTGCCGAAAGCAAGCTTACAATCAACTCCGGCATCGAGGTACCAAAGGCCACCACGGTTAAGCCAATGGCCAGATTGGAGATGCCGTATTTTTTTGCGGCAGAAGACGCTCCGTTTACCAGAAAATCTGCGCCTTTTATAAGAATCGCAAAACCAACGAGTAGTAGTAAAATCGTAAGAAACATGGGTTTTAGGTTATAACAAGTTTTAAATATACAGTCATTCTCACAATTCCAAAACAGGGTTCGCGGCAGACCTACATTGTTAAACAGGGTCGATTTTTTTAATTAGAAGTATATTTGTGCCTTTCGCGCAATCTGTGGATGTTTTTATAACCATTTTCCTTGTTCTGCTGAACGGTTTTTTTGTGGCGGCAGAATTTGCCATTGTTAAAGTAAGGTCTTCGCAAATCGCCCTTCAAAAAGGTGGGGTTTCTAAGAAATCTGCGCAGTTGATTATCGATAACCTGGATGGTTTTTTGGCAGCTACCCAGTTGGGGATTACGCTGGCTAGTTTAGGATTGGGTTGGATTGGGGAGGATGTGATGTCTCGCCTCATTCTGAACGCGATGCATTCCATGGGTTTTGAGTTTACCGAGGCGATGGCCCACAGCATTGCCCTCCCTATTGCGTTTGTGATTTTAACGGTACTCCACATCGTTTTTGGAGAATTGGCACCCAAGTCGCTGGCCATTCGCTATCCTACGCCGGTTTCGATGGCGGTGGCCTTCCCCCTACGGGTGTTTTACCTGGTATTTCGGCCTTTTATCTGGCTGTTGAATGGGTTTGCCAACCTGTTGCTGACGATTTTTGGCATTAAGCCGGTAACGGAAACGGAAATCCACTCGGAAGAGGAACTGAAGTTGATTATCGCGGAAAGCGAGGAGGGCGGTGCAATTGAAACCTCAGAGCGCGAATTGATTCAGAATGTTTTTGATTTTGATAACCGCGTGGTACGCCAGGTCATGGTGCCGCGGATTAAGATCAGCGCCATGCCCGCTGACCTCACGATTCAACAGGCCATTGATACCGTGATTAAAGAGGGGTACTCCCGCTACCCCATTTTCGATCAGTCGCTGGATGAAATTGTGGGGGTAGTACACGCCAAAGACATCACCAATAATTTCATCCAACAACAGAACAAAGGTCTGCGCGATTTGATGCGCCCGGTGCATTTCATTCCCGAAACCAAGCCGATTGACGTGCTGCTGCGCGAGTTCCAAAAAAAGAAAACACAGTTGGCCGTGGTGGTGAGCGAGTTTGGCGGCACCATTGGGCTGGTAACCCTTGAAGATATTTTAGAGGAATTGGTGGGCGATATTCAGGATGAGCACGACCACGAACTACAGGTGGTAACCAAGCTGGAAAAACACGCGTACCAGATCATCGCACCTTCCTCGTTGCACGATATTAACAAAGCGCTGGATATTCCCTTCCCCGAGTCGGACGATTACGAAACTCTGGCCGGGTTGATTACCTACCACAATCCATCCGTAAACGAAGGCGATGAATTGGAGCTCTTTAACTATAAAATTAAAGTTCTGAAGATCAACAAAACGATTCCGGAGATCGTAGAAGTGCGCGTATTACCCGAAGCCATTCGGGCCGAGAATCTAGATTAGAAGCCATCTCAAAAATAGCGGCAGCGGCGTCAGACGGCTGGTGGCCGCAGTAACGAAGCCGTCAGATGCCTTAGCAGATGGATTTTTGAACTCCTGGGCTTTTGGACTGAGTTCATTTACTTTTTAGATGGCCTCCAGAAGCCATCTAAAAATATTCCGTCATGTCGAACGAAAGTGAGACATCCCTATTTGCAGCTGCAATCAAGGATTTCTCGATCGTACCTCCCTCGAAATGACGAGTAGACCCCCCGGATTTCAGAACCACTTTTTGTACCGGAAGTAGCCAATCATGCCCAACAAGACCACACCCATTACGCCTAATACCATAAAATATCCGTAGCGCCATTGCAGTTCGGGCATGTGGTTAAAATTCATGCCGTAAATGCCGGCAATGAACGAGAGCGGAATAAAGATGGCTGAGATGATGGTGAGTACCTTCATCACCTCATTCATTTTGTAGTTGATGGTATTCATATACAAATCCATCATCGTGGAGGTAACATCCCGGTAGGTATCCAAAGAATCAATCAGGTGGATGATGTGATCGTACACATCACTGAAGTATTTGATGGTGCGGTCCTCAATAAAGCCGGATTCGTTTTTGATGATCTTGTTCAAAGCCTCGCGCAGCGGATACACCATTTTGCGCAGGTAAATAAACTCTTTGCGTAGCGACTGAATTTGCTTGAAGTCGTCAATCGTTGGATTTTCGGATAGCCGGTCTTCAATCGCCTCTACTTTCTGGCCGATGTTTTCCAGCACCGCGTAGTAGCTGTCAACAATCGTATCTACCAGCCGGTACAACAAGTAATCGGAGCCTCGTTTCCTAAAGATGCTTGCCTCTGGCTTGATGCGATCTCGCACCAGGTTGAAAATATCGCCCTCTTTTTCCTGAAACGAGAGCAACAGACTTTTACCCAACACAAAGCTGATGTGCTCATAATCCACCAGGTCGCCTTCAATTTTATACAGCATTTTCAGCGTGAGAAACAGGTGATCTTCGTACTCATCTGTTTTTGGGCGATGTTCGGTATTCAACACATCTTCTACCAGCAGATAATGCAGGCTGAAATGCGCGCCAATTTTTTTGATGATGCCCGGATCGGTAAGGCCATCCACATTGATCCAATGAATTTGGCCGTTATGGCATTGATCCAGCAGTTGATCTACGCCCAGTTGGGTATGGTGATTGAATTTTTTCTCATCGTACGAAATGAGCTCCAAAATCGTGTTGCTGTCGGGCGGAGAAGTTACAGGTGCCTGGTGGTGCCGGGAGATTTTTTTCAGAACGAGTTTGCGCAGGGTTTTGGGTTTCTTCATAGAAAAAAATTACTGGGGTAATTCGTTCCGGAAAAACAGGGCCCGGTGCGGAATGGCCAACTCCACGCCTTCCTGATCGAAGCGTTTTTTGATCGCGCGATGCAAATCGGTTTTCAAATCGAAGCCTTCATTTGGATTTTTCGCCCACGCGTATGCGCGCAATTGTACGCCCAATTCCGTAAGGCCCATCACCCGCACCGTAACCACCGCATCGCCCTTGGCGATTTCTTCCTGCGTACGCCCGTCGGTAATGTTGCGGTGTTTCATGGCCTCCTCCTGCACGATGGAAATCGCGCGTTCCAATGAGGTGTGGTGGGCGATGGTTAGTTCAATAAACATGCACACCCGCTCATCGGTAATGGTGGAATTAATGATAGTTTCGTTACTGATTACGCTATTCGGAATGACAATTCTACGGTTTTCAAAATCTTTGATGATGGTGTGGCGCAGCGTAATGTCTTCTACATCCCCTGAGTGGCTGCCGATCCTTACCCGATCGCCCACATGAAAGGGTTTAAAGATGACCAGAAAAACGCCGCTCACAATGTTAGAGAAGGCCGATTGCGAGGCAAAGCCAACAATCGCAGCCAGAATACCTGCACCCGTTAACAGGGTGGTGCCAAACGACTGCAGCGCCGGGATGGAGCGGAAGATGATGATGCCCGCGATCAAAAAAATGATAAAGTCGATGGCATTCTTAAAGAAATTGTAATGCGTAGGATCTACCCGCAGCTTTAAGGCGGCGCGTTTAAAAAAACGACCGACCACAAAGCGCAGAATGCGGGTAACAATAAACGCTACCAGCAATACGCTGATGATGTAAACGGTTTGTTCAATTTGTTGACTGGTCATAAACTACAACAGTCGAAGATAGGTAAACTTGGGATTGGCTGTACACCGGGCATTAGTTTTTTGCGCCTGCACGCAGGTACGCCAATCTTTTCTTTATGTTTGCAGCCAATGTCTCTGCGTCTGGACGATATCAAAGCACCCATTGCCACGGAGATGGAAACTTTTGAAAAGAAGTTTCGGTCCTCCATGTACACCAAGGTGCTCTTGCTGGATAAGATCATGAACTACATTGTGAAGCGCAAGGGGAAGCAAATGCGCCCCATGTTTGTGTTTCTCAGTGCCGGCACGTGTGGGGCCATTACAGATGCTACCTTTCGCGGAGCTGCGCTCATCGAGTTGTTGCATACGGCCTCCCTCGTGCATGACGATGTGGTGGACGATGCCAACTACCGAAGAGGCTTCTTCTCGGTAAATGCCCTTTGGAAAAACAAGATTGCCGTGCTGGTGGGCGATTTTTTGCTTGCCCGCGGGTTGATTCTTTCCATGGAAAACAAAGATTATGAGATGCTGGGTATTGTTACCCATGCGGTGAAGGAAATGAGCGAAGGCGAGTTGCTGCAAATGGAGAAGGCGCGCCACCTCGATATAGACGAGGCGGTTTACTATGAAGTGATCCGGCAGAAGACGGCCTCGTTAATTGCATCCTGTTGCGGGGTAGGGGCAAGTTCGGTACAGGCCGCCCCCGAAGCGGTAGCTGCCATGCGCAACTTTGGGGAGAAGGTAGGCATGGCTTTTCAAATCAAAGACGATTTGTTCGACTATGGCGATGAAGAAGTAGGCAAGCCGGTGGGCATTGATATCAAAGAAAAGAAAATGACGTTGCCACTGATTTACACGCTCAGCCAATTAGGGTGGTGGGAGAAACGCAAGATCATTTCTATTGTGCGCAACGAAAGCGATAAGCCCAAAAAAGTGAAATTTGTAATTGATACGGTAAAGGCTACCGGCGGTATTGCCTATGCCCAGCAGGCCATGAACCGCTACTATACCGAGGCCTTGCAGGCACTCGCTGCGTTTCCGGGCTCAAATTATCGCACCTCGCTGGAGCAACTCGTGCAATTTACCATCGAAAGGCGGCAGTAAGCTACTGTGATTTAGCGCTTTACAGGTTCAACAAAATAGACATAATTCCCGACCCCGATTGTATTTGATTCCCTAAATTGGGGCCCGGAAAACAAAGACCATTTAATTATTCCGATATGAAAATTACAGTTGTAGGTGCAGGTAACGTGGGCGCAACTTGTGCCGATGTGTTGGCATACCGCGAGGTGGCAAACGAGGTGATGCTGGTGGACATCAAAGAAGGTTTTGCCGAAGGCAAAGCGCTTGACATTTGGCAAAAAGCCCCCATCGATTTATACGATACGCGTACGATAGGCGCTACCAACGATTATTCAAAAACCGCTCATTCCGATGTGGTCGTAATCACGTCCGGTTTGCCCCGTAAGCCCGGCATGAGCCGCGATGACCTGATCGGAACCAATGCCGTTATCGTTAAATCGGTTACCGAAAACATTGTGAAGCATTCGCCCAACGCCATTATCATTGTGGTATCCAACCCGTTGGATGTGATGACGTACCAGGCGCACATCACCTCAAAACTGCCGCGCACGCGGGTGATGGGTATGGCGGGCATTCTGGATACGGCGCGTTACCGCGCATTTCTGGCCGAGGCATTAAATGTATCGCCTAAAGACATTCAGGCGATGATTTTGGGTGGCCATGGCGATACCATGGTGCCCCTGCCGCGGTACACCACCGTATCGGGCATTCCGGTAACGGAGTTGATTGCAAAAGATAAACTGCAGGCCATTATTGAGCGCACAAAAGTGGGCGGCGGCGAGTTGGTAAAGTTAATGGGCACTTCTGCTTGGTATGCACCCGGTTCAGCCGCGGCACAAATGGTGGAAGCAATTGTAAAAGACCAACGCAGAATCTTGCCCGTGTGTGTGCAATTGGATGGCGAGTATGGCATTAAAGATTGCTATCTGGGTGTGCCGGTGGTGCTGGGCAAAAACGGTATTGAGCGCATTATTGAGCTCGACCTGAACAGCGATGAAAAAGCGCTGCTCGAAACCAGCCGCAAGCATGTGAAGGAAGTGATGGAAGTGTTGGATAAGTTGGGCAAATAAAAAACCCCGGTAAATTTTTACAAAGAAGGCGGCTCATTCGGGTCGCCTCTTTTTTTATATGAGGCCGTGGGCCGCAGCATGGAAACCATGGCGCAGTTATAATTCCGCGTAAGCGTACAACGCGAAGATGACCAGGGCCAACAAAATGCCGAAAAGCAATAACCAGTTTCGTTGAGACTTCATGGGTGGCAATTGGGTAACCAAACGTAGACTGGCAGTTGTGCCAAACCAACGGAAAGCGAAAATGCCAGCACTGCGTTTTTGGAAACGTGTTCGTGTTGATGTTCGCGATGCGATTAAAAAGACCACCGGCTCGGCACTAAGTAATGACCCTTGATTTTGGTAGTTTTGAATCAATTGCTACGTATGAATAAGTGCCTGCTCCTCATCGATGACGAAGACAACCTGCGCACGCTGATGGCCAAGGTGCTGGAGTTGGAGGGTTACAGCGTGTTTCAGGCCCGGAATCTGCAAGCCGGCTGGAAACAGGCCGAACTGGATGAGGTGACGTTGATCATTACAGACGTAAGGCTTCCTGACGGGAACGGTGTGGAGTTTGCCGGTCGTCTGAAACAAAAATATCCCGCCAAGGAGGTGATTGTACTCACCGCCTATGGCAACATTGCAGACGGGGTACAGGCGATACGAAACGGAGCGTTTGATTACCTGACAAAGTCCGACCACCAGGAGCGATTGATTCCACTTGTAAACAAAGCCTTTGAGAAGGCAACCCTGCAGCAGCGGCTGGCCGATCTGGAACGAAAGGTGAAAAACGATTTTGGTTTCTCGAAAATTATCGGCAACAGCCCGACCATTCGCGAAGCGATTACACTGGCACAAAAAATTACAGATTCCGACCAAACCATTTTACTAACGGGAGAAACCGGCACAGGAAAGGAGGTTTTTGCGAATGCCCTGCATTACGAAAGCCCACGCAAACATAAACCGTTGGTGGCAATCAACTGCAGCGCCATTGCGAAAGACCTGCTGGAAAGCGAACTCTTTGGCTATGCGGCCGGGGCCTTTACCCATGCCACAAAAGATAAGCGAGGGTTACTTGAAGAGGCGCAAAACGGTTCGCTTTTTCTGGATGAAGTAGGCGAGTTGACGTTGGAACTCCAGGCAAAGCTATTGCGCGTGTTGGAAACAGGCGAGTATTACCGCGTGGGTGATGCGCGGGTGCGAAAGGCAAATGTTCGGGTAATTGCTGCCACCAATCGTGATTTGGAGAAAGAAATTGAAATGGGCCATTTCCGCAGCGACTTGTTCTATCGCCTGGCGGTTTTTCAGTTGGCGTTACCGTCCCTTCGCGAGCGCCCGGAAGACATTCCTTTACTGGCCGCACACTTTTTACAACTGGCGGCAGCCAAGAGCCGGAAGCGAATCATGGGGATGGACGCTGATTTTTTAGCCGCCCTGCAAGTGCACGTATGGAAGGGAAATATCCGCGAGCTGAAAAATGTGATTGAGCGTTGTGTAATCCTAACGCAAGACACCCAGTTAACAGCTTCGCTCTTGCCTTCAGACTTCAACACCGGAGCAAAGGCATCGCTCCACCGGCTGGTGGATGTCGAGCGCGAGCACATTAAAAACATATTGCGTTTAGCCGAGGGTAATAAAACCCGGGCGGCCAAATTGCTCGATATCGGCCTCACCACGCTATATCAGAAAATCAAAGACTACAATCTGTAGCCGTCCCGTTTGCGAAAACTACCCTTCGGATTCCGAAGGCTTTAGATTATCGAATTTTTGTAAGTGGTTGATTATCAATAGCCCCTGATTGAGGCACATTTGTTGGCATTGGCCCCAACAAAAACATTACCATGATGATTCTACTGCTTCTGCTTCTCGGGACTGCCAGCTTCGCGCTCCTGTATCGTTCGATTGAATTTTTTGACAAAATCTAGCGGGCAATGATCTTCCTGTTGATTATTTCTCTTTTGGTGGCCGCCTATCTGGTGTACGCCCTTCTAAAACCTGAAAAATTTTAATGCTATGCGCGAAGAGATTTTTGGAATTGTAGCTATTTTTTTGCTCGCGGTACTGTGTGCGTGGCCGCTTGGCCGTTACATCGCCCGCGTATTGAAGGGGGAAAAATCCTTCACCGACTTCTTGGCTCCGCTGGAACGCTTGATTCTCCGTGTAAGCGGTGTCGACCCCACGGTTTCGATGGACTGGAAAGAAAACGCAAAAGCCTTGCTGCTGCTGAATTTTATTTTCTTCCTCCTGGCGATGGCGGTGCTGCTCACGCAAAGTCATCACCCGTTTTTGAACCCCGACCAGATTGCCTCCATGGAACCAACAACCGCTTTCAACACAGCCGTTAGTTTCATGACGAACACCAATCTGCAACATTACAGTGGCGAAACCGGTGCCAGCTACCTCACGCAGCTGCTGGTGTTCTGCTTTTTGCAATTTGTGAGTGCAGCCACCGGCATTGCCGCCATGGCGCTGCTGTTTCAAGCTATGGTGAATCGCCAGTCAACAGCCGTTGGAAATTTCTATGAGTTGTTTCTGAAATCGAATACCCGCATTCTGCTGCCCATTGCCCTGCTCGTGGCCATCGCTTTAGTGTGGGAAGGAACGCCTTCCACCTTCGAAGGTGCCGCTACCATTACTACGCTAGAGGGCGACACGGTGCAGGTGGCGCGCGGCCCGGTAGCACCCATGGCGGCCATTAAGCAAGTGGGAACCAACGGTGGCGGTTATTTCGGACCGAACTCGACCCATCCGTTTGAAAATCCCACGTATATCAGCAACGCGGTAGAGAACTTCGCCATCCTGATCATTCCAATTGCGTTGGTATTTGCCTTCGGATTTTACCTCGGCAAGCCGCGTGTGGGCTACGCGTTTCTGGGCGCCATGACCATCCTTTTCATGGTGTTTGTGGCAATCTCGGTCTACTTCGAATCGAAAGGTAACCCGGCCCTGGCCGCGATGAACGTGAACACCGCTGCAGGAAACCTGGAAGGCAAAGAAATGCGATTCGGTACCGCGGCCAGCTCCCTTTGGGGAGTATCCACTACCTCTACCTCCAATGGTTCTGTCAACTCCATGCACGACAGCCACACGCCCCTCTCCGGAGGTGTATTCATGTTGGACATGATGATTAATGCCATCTACGGAGGTGTGGGTGTAGGCTTCATCAACTTTTTTGTGTTCGTGGTTATTGCCGTGTTTATGTCGGGCCTTATGGTAGGGCGAACGCCTGAGTTATTCGGCAAAAAGATTGAAGCCAAAGAAGTTAAGATTGCCGCGCTCATCGCCATTGCGCATCCACTTTTCATTCTGGTGGGCACGGCCATCGCCACCTACCTGCACACCCGCCAGCCGGATATTGGATGGCTGAATAACCCATCGTACCACGGCTTTAGCGAAATGTTGTACGAGTTCACATCCGCTGCTGCTAACAACGGCTCGGGCTTCGAAGGGCTTGCCGATGCTACTCCTTTTTGGAATGTCCTTACGGGGATTGTGATGATGCTGGGAAGGTTCATCCCCATCATTGGGCCTTTGGCCATTGCGGGTTCTCTGGCCGCCAAAAAATACATTCCCGAGAGTGCCGGCACCCTGCGCGTGGAAAGTCCTGCATTTGCGGCTGTGCTGCTCTCTGTTATCGTGATCATTGCAGCGCTCTCCTTCTTTCCGGCATTGACTCTTGGGCCTTTGGCCGAATACTTCTCAGTCTCTCATTTTTAACATTCATCGAAGATGAAACGCAAAAAAATCTCGCAAAGCCTTTTCGAACCCTCATTGGTTCGCGCAGCCTGGAAGCAATCGTGGATCAAACTTGATCCGCGGGTTATGATCAAAAACCCGGTCATGTTTTGTGTGGAGATTGGCACCTTGATTATGCTGGTGGTCATGATCTACTCCTTTTCAAAATCCGATCAGGGAAGTCCGCTCTACAATGTCCTGATCTTTTTCATTCTGCTGATCACCCTGCTGTTTGCCAATTTTGCCGAGGCCTTGGCCGAAGCCCGTGGTAAAGCGCAAGCCGACTCGCTTCGGAAAACGCGCGAAGAAACGCCTGCAAAAATCTGGCGAGATGGCCGGATTGGAACGGGCACCTCGTCCGATCTGAAAAAAGGTGATGTGTTTGTGTGCGAAGCAGGCGACATCATTCCGTCCGATGGCGAAATCATGGAGGGCATTGCCACAGTGGACGAAAGCGCCATCACCGGTGAATCAGCACCGGTTATTCGCGAAGCCGGTGGCGACAAATCAAGTGTAACAGGCGGCACCAAGGTATTGTCCGACCGCATTAAAGTGATGGTGACCACCCAGCCGGGCGAGAGCTTTCTTGATAAGATGATCTCGCTGGTGGAAGGTGCCAGCCGCCAAAAAACACCCAACGAATTTGCGCTCACGCTGCTGCTTGCAGGCTTCACCTTAGTTTTCTTGTTGGTAACCGTCACCCTAAAGCCGTTTGGCGATTTTGCGCAAACTCCTATTAACGTAGGCGCCCTCATTGCGCTGTTTGTGTGCCTGATTCCCACCACCATTGGCGGACTCTTGTCGGCCATTGGTATTGCGGGCATGGACCGTGCGCTGCAAGCCAATGTAATCGCCAAATCTGGCAAAGCGGTTGAAACAGCCGGAGATATTGATGTGTTGCTGCTGGACAAAACCGGCACCATCACCATCGGAAACAGAAAAGCCACTTTCTTCTATCCCGTGAATGTTTCGAACGAAAGTGCATTTATTGAAGAGGCTACTGTTGCTTCGCTGGCGGATGAAACCCCGGAAGGAAAATCGATTGTTGAGTTGGCTGCAACTAAAGGCTATCGACATCCCTCCGCACTTGGAGGCGGCATCAAATCCATTACCGGAGCAAAAGTGATTAAGTTCTCGGCCGAAACGCGCTGCTCGGGCTTGGATTTGCCCGATGGTCGCAGAATTCGCAAAGGCGCTTCCGATGCGATCCGCAGAATTGTGGAAAGTGCCGGCAAGGAATTTCCCGCGCGCGCCCAGGAAGTGGCGAACAACATCTCTGCCAATGGCGGCACACCGCTGGTTGTGTGCGTGAATGAAACGGTAACCGGAGTAATCGAACTGCAAGACATCATCAAGCCCGGCATCACGGAACGTTTCGAACGCTTGCGCAGGATGGGTGTGCGCACCGTGATGGTTACGGGCGATAATCCGCTAACGGCCAAATACATTGCCACCAAAGCCGGTGTAGACGATTTTATTGCCGAAGCGAAACCAGAAGACAAACTGGCCTACATTCGAGAACGACAACAAGAAGGCAAGCTGGTGGCCATGATGGGCGATGGCACTAACGATGCCCCGGCCCTGGCTCAGGCTGATGTAGGCGTGGCCATGAATAGTGGTACGCAGGCTGCCAAAGAGGCCGGTAACATGGTGGACCTGGACAACGACCCCACCAAACTGATTGAAGTTGTGGAGATCGGAAAGCAACTGCTCATCACCCGCGGCACGCTCACCACGTTCTCGATTGCGAACGATGTAGCTAAATACTTCGCCATCGTACCCGCACTTTTTATTGCCTCTATCCCCGGCCTGCAGGCGCTTAACATCATGCAACTGGCCAGCCCGGAAAGCGCTATTCTGTCGGCCGTTTTCTTTAACGCTATTATTATCCCGCTGCTTATTCCGTTGGCCCTTCGCGGGGTACAGTACAAGCCGCTTGGAGCCAGTGCGCTACTCACCCGCAACCTGTTGGTTTATGGGTTAGGCGGTTTGGTGTCGCCCTTTTTGGGCATCAAGTTGATCGACCTTCTCATCGGCAGCATTCTCTAAATCATTTAAAAATGAAAATACATTTCCTCATTGCCCTTCGCATGACTGCGATTACGCTCGTACTCTTTGGTGTACTCTACCCTTTACTGATCACCGTGATCGCCACCCTCATCACCGGCCACCAGGGCAAAGGTGAAACTGTAGAAGTCGATGGACGAATCGTTGGCTTTAAACACATCGGGCAGTCGTTTGTATCAGACAGATACTTTCACGGCCGACCTTCGGCCGTGGGTTATAATGCAGCGGCTACCGGTGGATCGAACAAGGCAATTACGAATCCAGACTATCTCGAACAAGTGCGGGAACGCATAACACAAATACAGACAGCCAACCCGGAAAGTGGTTCGCAAAAGATTCCGGTGGATTTGGTAACCGCCTCTGGAGGCGGTTTGGATCCGCACATCTCGGTAGAAGCGGCTTTATTTCAAGTGCCCCGAATCGCCAAAGCGCGAGGACTCGATGCCGCTGCAATTGAAAAACTAATTCTCCAGCACACGCAAGGCCCGGCAGTCGGATTGTTCGGTCCGAGCTATGTACACGTACTTCAACTCAATACTTCATTAGATCAAGTGAAATAGTATCATGAAAAATATTCTCTTTTTCGTTCTTGCGTTAACTGCCCTGCGCGGCACGGCCCAGGTGGTGAACACCGCAACCATGGATACTTCCAGTTTTAACTACCAAGGTAAGGTGTCGGTAGAGGGTTATATTGACGCGTATTATGCTTTTGACTTTAATCGCCCCGCGGATGGCAATCGACCATACTTCGTGTCGATGTCGCGGCATAATGAAATGACAGTTAATCTAGCCTACATTGATGTGAAGTATTCATCGTCTCGCCTCCGGGCGCGCTTTGTGCCAGGGTTTGGTACCTACATCAACGCGAACTACGTGGCGGAGCCGGGATCGCTCAAAAACATCATCGAAGCCAGCGCTGGTGTACGCCTTTTTCCGAAGAAAAGCATCTGGCTGGATGCGGGTGTGTTTGGTTCTCCGTACACCAACGAAAGCGCCATCAGCAAAGACCACCTGGCCTATACGAGGTCGTTCGCGCCCGAGTATGTACCGTACTACCTGTCGGGCCTGAAGCTCACCGTACCGTTCCATCAAAAAGTGAATGGCTACTTGTACCTGTTGAACGGCTGGCAACAGATCCAAGATGTAAACAGAGGCAAAGCCGTGGGCACTCAGATTGAATATCGCCCCAATAACTATTGGCTATTGAACTGGAATACGTATATCGGCAGCGAGGAGTCGGCTGTGAATCCCACGTTTCGCACCCGTTATTTTACCGATGCATTTTTTATCTATTCCAGGGATAAGTGGAGTGCCACCGGTTGTGCCTACATTGGTGTACAGGAACGCAGCGAAAATGGCTCTGCCACCTGGTGGCAGGCGAACTTGATCGGGCGCTACAATGTAACACCGATGACCTCGGTCACCGGGCGCATCGAATACTTTAATGATCCTGATCGGGTTCAAATCAACCCGATCACCGGGTTGCCGGGCTTTAGCAGCTACTCCAGCTCGCTGGGTCTTAATTTAAAAGTTGCTGAAAACGTGTTGTTCCGCTTTGAAGGACGCACCTTCTTCTCCGGCAAAGAGATGTATCTTCGCGACACCACCCCTGTAAAAACCAGCCACTGGTTTACTTCGAACATAACCTTGTGGTTTTGAAATGAACGCGCCCGAAAAGCAATCGGCTGAATATTTTCTGAACCTGATCCGCAAAAGTAAACGCGGTAAGTTCAAGATTTATTTAGGCATGAGTGCAGGCGTAGGCAAATCGTACCGGATGTTGCAGGATGCGCACAGTTTGCTGCGGAGTGGAGTGGATGTGCAGATCGGCTACATCGAAACCCATGGCCGGGAGGAAACTTACGGCCTGTTGGCAGGCTTACCGCAAATCCCGAGGCGCACGGCCTTCTACAAGGGTAAGGAGTTAGAGGAAATGGATGTTCAGGCGATTTTGAACCGACATCCGGAAGTGGTGATTGTAGACGAGCTGGCCCACACCAACATCCAAGGCAGCAAAAACGAAAAACGGTGGCAAGACGTGCAAGAGATTTTACAGGCGGGTATCAATGTGGTGAGTGCGATGAACATTCAGCATATTGAAAGTCTAAATGATGAAGTGCAGCGAATTACCGGAGTTGAAGTAAAAGAACGCGTGCCAGACCGGGTGATTCAAGGGGCCGATGAGGTGGTAAACATCGACTTAACAGCCGATGAACTTATAAGTCGTTTGAAAGACGGCAAAATCTACAAAGCCGAGAAAATAGAAACGGCTCTGCGTAATTTTTTTCAAACTGAAAAAATTTTGCAGTTGCGCGAGTTGGCGCTGAAAGAAACAGCAGCCCAGGTGGAGCGTAAGGTGGATACCGAGGTTACGGTTGACTCGAAGCTGCGCCACGAGCGGTTTTTGGCCTGTATCAGCAGTAACCATATAAAAGCGAAAATGATCATCCGGAAGACCGCCCGGTTGGCCAGCTACTACAACTCAAAATGGTATGTGCTTTACGTGCAAACACCCCGAGAAGATCCCAACCGTATTCCATTGGCCGCACAGCGGCATTTGATTAACAACTTCAAACTTGCCACCGAGCTTGGTGCTGAGGTTCTGCAAATTAAAAGCGCACAGATCTCCGCGTCTATTTTCAAGATTTCCGTGGATAAACAGATTACCACTATCTGTATGGGTAAACCAAACTGGCATTTGATGGGGCTACTGTTTAGTACGCTTTCGTTCAAGCGGTTGCTCAATCGGCTCTCCGAAAACAATATTGATCTGATTATTTTGTCATAGCATGAAACTCAAAACCAAATTAGCGCTCGGTGTCGTGGTTCTTTTTACGTTTTTGGTGCTCATTGCCGGCCTTGGCTTGTTTAGCCTTTACCAGCTGGAGTCGAATACGGAGAGTATCCTGAAGAACAACTACGAATCGGTGAAGTACATGAACCGGATCATAGATGTGACGGACAGTCTTTCCACGGGTTCGATGGTCATGATAGAACTTGATTCACTCATTGGTTTACAGGAACGAAATGTAACAGAACGTGGGGAAGCAGCACTTACGGGTCGCCTGCGCGAAAATTATCAGCGTTTAAAAATTGATCCGTTAGATTCTTTGGCTTTGGCCGATCTCCACCAGAGTACGGTGAACATTCAACGGCTCAATATGCAGGCGGTAGAGGCTAAAAGTAGCACTGCGGTCGCGGCTGTACAAAATGCCTACAAGTATCTTACGGCATTGGCCACATTGGTAGTTATGGTGGCGCTTGTGATCATCTTTAATTTGCCGGGTTACATTGCCAATCCCATTGCGCAATTGAATGCAGCTATTCAGTCCGTATCGCGTAAGAGCTATGAAGAACGCTTGTCGGTTGAGCGCACAGATGAGTTTGGCGAACTTGCAGAAACCTTTAATCAGATGGTGGAGAAGTTGGATGAATACGAGCATAGTAACCTGGCGAATCTGCTTTTCGAAAAGAAACGAATCGAAACCATCATTAATCGCATGAACGATCCGGTGCTGGGTCTTGATCAAAAAAATAAAGTTGTTTTTGCCAACCGCCAGACCTTGGAGTTGCTCAATCTCCGGGAAGAACAACTTGTGAATCAATACGCGCCCGATGTGGCAGTGGAGAACGATTTGTTGCGCAATATGATCCGCCAAGAGCCGGAAGACAGCCATAAGCTTATTACGATTGCTATCGATGGCAAAGAGCATTTCTACCTTCGGGAAACCGCGGGTATCGATTATGTTCCGACCGGGGAAACGGAAAAACAGCCGATTGGCCGGGTAATCTTGCTGCGTGATGTTACCACGTTTAAAGAGTTGGATGTGGCCAAAACGAATTTTATTGCCACCATCTCACATGAACTCAAAACACCGATTGCATCCATCCAAATGGGAAGTTCGCTGCTGAACGATGGTCGGTTAGGAACGCTTAACACGGAGCAACAAAAAATCGCCACTTCGCTACAAGAGGAGAGTGCACGGCTTTCGCGGCTGGTAAGCGAACTGTTGGATTTGTCGCAAGCTGAGTCCGGCCGGATGAAGCTGAACATTCGACCTCAGCAGGTGCCACCCCTGGTTGAGCGCGCGATACAGAGCGTAACCATGCAGGCGCAGCGGAAGAATGTGGTGATCCGACAGGAGTTTCAAAACGAACTGCCGCCAGTCGGGGTGGATGCAGAGAAGACAACGTGGATATTAACGAATTTACTCACGAACGCCATCCGCCACAGTCCGGAAAACGGGGTAGTTGACGTGAGGGCGTTTGCTGCAGGTGTTCATCTTCGGATTGAAGTGGCTGATTACGGCAGCGGCATTGAGCCGCGGTATTTAGATCGGATATTCGATCGGTTCTTTCAAATTCCGGGTGCGGTTACCGGTACGGGTTTGGGGCTCACGATTTGTAAGGAGATTATGCAATCGCAACACGGTGAGATCGGTGTGAGTAGCGAGTTGGGCAAGGGTTCCCGATTTTTCGTAGAATTGGCGCCTGCGGCGGTATGACCTGTGGTGGCCCTGATTAAGAGCGCACCTTCACCGCCTGATAAATCACTTCGCCTGTGGCCAATCCGTACTGAAAGCGCTCGGCCGCAGTAAACGTTTCAGAAAAGTGTTGCGGCTGTGGCAGCAGCCCGCTTTGGGCAATCCGCTGGGCGTAATCCTTTCCGTATTTGCGCACGTGGTCGTCCTGACCAAAGCGCCTTTCGCGTTCGCGCGGATCGGTAATGGTGGTATCTTCCACCGTGGCGTCTGGCACGGGTGCGAAAAAGGGAACTTGTAAAATCGCAAAACCTCCTGGTTTCAGTACGCGGTTAATCTCGCGCAGGGCCTGTCGGTCATCGTGCACGTGTTCTAACACATGGTTGCAAAGCACCACATCAAACTGGTTGTCCGCAAACGGCATGGTGTGAATATCCATTTTCACTTTCGCCAGCGGCGATTCAATATCGGCCGTGATATAATTGATGCCGTGTAACTTTTCGAATTCGGGCATAAAGCACGCCTCTGGTGCGATGTGCAGCACGTGGTGCGGGCCCGAGAAGAAGGTAGTTTTTTGTTTCAGAAACAACCAGATCAGGCGGTGCCGTTCCAGCGATTGGCACGAAGCACACAACGCGTTGGGGCGGGATTTTATTCGGCCGTAGGGCAAAAACTCCCGGTACCGGTGGCCGCAAATCGGGCAGGTTACTCGTTGGCCCGCGTAAAGCAACCCAAGCACGCGCAAGCCTAAACCGCTTAACCGTTGTAGGTACTTGCGGGGCACGAAACGAATAAACAATGAAATGATTTTGCGCATAATTTTTATTCCCCAATCAGTAACCGCCCCGAAGCGGTATCAACCGCATTCAGGAATTCTGTGATTTGCGAGGCTTTCCGAATCTTTTCTCAGGATTAATCTCAAAAAACTTCGTGTAATCCGGCATTTTGCAAAGTTAGCCAAACGGGAGACATTATTGGATACGCGAATTTTGAGCGAACTTCGATTCAAGTAAAACTATTTTTAAATGCCGATCATCTCTATGCTGAGACGGTTGAATGACAAATTAACCAATTAAAAACCAGGGATTTAACGTTTTCGTGTGGCAGAGACTCTACTCCAAATCGCTATGATGCATTCCGATTCCCTCATCGCCCGGGCCCGCGAGGGGGACCCGAATGCCCAAGGTAAGCTGGTGCAGCTCTGGTACAAGCGCATCTACAACTTTGGATACAAGTTTTTCTTCGATCACGACCTCGCTATGGAAGTAGCGCAGAAAACCTTTATCAACATGCACCGCAACATCGCTGCGTTGCAGGAAACAACCCGGTTTCGCCCGTGGCTGTACACCATTGCCGTGAACTGCTGCCGCGAAGAGTTGCGTAAACGTAAAGCCAACCGGGCCGTGCCGCTGGACCACTATCAACCCGGCGTGGCGGAAGAGAGCTACCGCTGGGAGGCGTCCGGCCATCGGCACGAAAACCCCGAGCGCGTTTTGCGCCAAACCGAATTGTCTGACTTGCTGCAACAGTGCTTGTTGGAATTGCCAGAGGAGCAGCGCGAAGTGGTGATTATGAAGGAGTACGAAGGCCTGAAATTTCGGGAGATTGCGGAGACCCTGAATATTTCGGAGAACACCGCAAAATCGCGGATGTATTATGGGCTTGATGCATTGAAAAAGATTTTGGAGAAAAAAAGTATCACGAAAGAAACCATTGGGTATGAACTATAAACCAGACGAAGCCACGCTAATGGCGTACCTGTACGGGGAGCTGGATGCACCCGAAATGGAAAAAGTGCGAGTGTACCTGGAGCACCATCCCGCGCAAGCGGCCGCCCTGAAGGACGCGCAGTTTGCCCGGTCCGCCCTTCAACACGTGCGCGAGCAGGAAGTGATCGCGCCCCCGATTATTTTCGATCAGCCCCAGCGGCCCAGCCGGTGGTTGAACGGTACGCTAAAGACGGTATTGGGTATTGCGGCTTCATTTGTAATCATGTTGGTGGCGGCAAAACTACTGGGCCCGGATATCAAAGTTGCGGATGGCGAATTGCGCATCAGCTTTGGGGGGCCGGTAAGCCAAGATTTGCCCAAGGTGGCTCCGCTTTCGCGGGATGAAGTGCAAACGTTGATCAAGCAGTCGCTGGCGGCAAATAATGAAACCCTGCAAACCGGCTGGCGTGCAGAGCAGGAAAAATTGCAAAGCCTGGTGCGCAACACGGCCAAATGGAACGATGAGAAGATGACGAAACTGCTCGCCTCCACCGGGCAGGCCTCTACCGACCAGATCGAAGGGTTTGTGGCCACGCTGCAAAAGGAAAATCTTAAAATGATGCAAGACTACCTTAGCCTGACCACCACCGATCAAAAGAAATACATGGAGGGCTTGCTGGTAGATTTTTCAAAGTACTTGCAAGAGCAGCGAAATCAGGATTTGAATGCGCTCAGTGCGCGGCTGGCCAATCTGGAGAAAAATAACAATCAGTTTCGCGAAGAAACCGGACAGATTTTGGCCACCATTTTAACGGCCTCAGGGCCAACAACAAAAAAACAAGTGAATTATTAAACAGGAACGAAGATGAAAGCAGCAATGAAAGTTTGGCTAAGTGTGGGTTTGATGGCGGTTGCGGTTGCGGTATCCGCGCAAGCGAAAGTTGATACCGAACGTATGGATCGAGACATTGAAGTGGCAGAGAATGTGCTGGCTACTCTTATTAAGCAACAGCTGGCGGTACGCAACAACTTTTTCCCGATTGAAGTTGAGGGAACGTACACAGAGGGCTACGGTGTAACGTTTCGGTTGCCCACCGAAACATTCTGGATGTTGCCGCAGTGGCGCGATGATCTGATTCGCATTGAAGGCCAGGCAAGCGGCAATGTGTATAATTTTGAAACGGAAGAAGATGAAGATGGGCGGGTACGGGTGATTTCCCCCCGCACCGCAAGCTCACCGGCCCGCGCGGCTGCGCGAAACCGGCGCGACACAACCTCCGCCACCGACTACTACGAAAAGGTTTTACTAGCGTCAAAGAACTTTTTGGCGGACTATGGTGATATGCTCAGCGAACTGCGACCCAACGAGCGCATCACCATCACCAACCGCCACGAAAATCAACGCTTCTGGTTCCCCGCCATGAGCGAAGGTAAACGCAATTACATTTCTGTAGACGTGCTGAAGGGAGATGTAGCGCAGTTTCGACAAGGTAAAATCACACGCGATCAACTCATGGGTAAAATCGCGGTGATAAATAGCGAGTCGACCGATGAACTCGATCCGGACCTGGAGCTGCTCTCCAGCATTTTCAATCGCCTCTATCGCCCGGACTTATCGCGCACATTCTTTACCCAGGAGGAAGTGTACTACGAGCGACTGAAGAATTTTGGCGCCATTTTCCAGATGCAAGTGTACTCCAGCAACATCGTGTCGGACGACTGGAACCGGGAGGGGCGCACCCGCTTGTATGATATGCCCACGTTAAATCTTCGGGCGGTTGATCAAAAAACCCGCGATGAAAAAGTAAAAGCCATCTACCCGAAGTTTGAATCTGAGCTGAAAGAAAACCTGTTGGAATACGGCCGCACCGTGAAAAGTTTGAAGCCGGACGAAACGCTGGTGTTCAACGTGAAGATGACCCGGTGCGAAGAATGCGGTGTTCCCGCCTCGCTGGAATTCTCGGTAAAAGGAGCGGTATTGGCGGATTATGCCAATGCACGGATCAGCAAAGAGGCTGCTTTGTCTAAAGTTTTTGTTAAAAAAGGTGTGAATCAATAAAATTCAGCAATCAAAAGCATCATTTCCGCTACTCGTTCGTTATAGGAAATGATGCTTTTTTATTCAAATACCTCTTTAAAGGTATTGTTGTGCATCAAAGCGTAGGCTAGTTTTCGTTTTTTGTAAAATACCTTATAAACCTAAATCTGTATGAACCGAAGAAATTTATTGATCGGTGGCGGCGTAGTGGTGGGCCTGGTCATTATTTATTTGATCGTGGGCAGGGAGGTGCAATCCGGCACCGCGGATATTCTGGCGGATGTAAAGAAAGGTCAGTTTCGGGTAGAGGTGGAAACCACCGGAGAACTGGAGGCGAAGAACTCCATCAAGATCAACGGCCCGGGGGCCCTTCGCAATTTTGGAATTTGGCAGGTCACGATTCAGAATATTATTGACGAAGGTACCGTGGTAAAGAAAGGCGACTGGGTAGCTTCGTTGGATCCTTCTGAATTTCAAAATAAGTACACGGCCAAGCAAATCGAATTGGAGAAGGCCAACTCCAAATTTACGCAAACGCAGCTCGACACTACACTGCAATTGCGCCAAAGCCGCGATGAGTTGATTAACTTGAAGTATGGCGTTGAGGAGAAGCAAATTGTGCTCGATCAATCCAAGTTTGAGCCGCCCGCCAGCCAGAAGCAGGCCGAGATTGAACTCGACAAAGCCCGCCGCGCCTATGCCCAGGCGTTGGAGAACTACAAAATCAAGAAAAATCAGAATATCGAAAAGATGCGCGAGATCGCAGCCGAGCTTAGAAAAGTGCAAAACGAATACAATAATATGTCGGAAACCCTGCAAAGTTTCGAGGTAACGGCACCCGAACCCGGCATGGTGATTTATCAGAAAGATTGGGATGGTAAGCCGATCAAGGCAGGATCACAAATTCAGATGTGGGATCCCACCGTGGCCACGTTACCTGATCTTTCGGTGATGATGTCGAAGACGTTTGTAAACGAGGTAGACGTACGCAAAGTAAAGCCGGGCCAAAAAGTGGAAATTGGTTTGGATGCCTATCCCGATAAAAAGTTAAAGGGCTCGGTGATTCGCGTGGCGAACGTGGGTGAACAACGCCCGAATTCCGACTCCAAAGTTTTTGAAGTGGCCGTTGAACTTGAAGGCTCGGATGCATCCCTTCGCCCGGGCATGACTACAAGCAACAAGATCGTTGCGCAAGCCATAGACTCGGTTTTGTTTGTGCCACTGGAGTGTTTACACAATCAGGCCGATAGTATTACCTACGTGTTTAAGAAAGACGGCATCAATGTCACCAAGCAAGAGGTAATCATCGGGGCTACCAACAGCAACGAAGCGGTAATCGAAAAAGGCTTGCAATTGGGCGATAAAGTGTTTTTGTCGATTCCCGCGGGGAAAGAAAAAGCGGATGTAGCCTTGCTTCCGGAACTCAACGGCAAACGCAAGAAGAAAGAGGGTGTAGCGTCCGATTCTTCCAAGGCCGTGGTAGCTTCCAATCAGTAACGCATGATTCCGCCACGCGTTCTGGCTAATTTGTCCATCGCGATTGCCGCGGTGCTGGCCAATAAAATTCGCTCGCTGCTTACCGCCCTGGGCATTATCTTCGGGGTGGCCGCGGTTATTTCCATGCTTGCCATTGGTAACGGTGCGCAACAAGAAATTCTCGATCAGATCAAGTTGGTGGGCGTAAACAATATTGTGGTTCGGCCGATTGTGGAACAAAAAGAAGAAAAGTTAGAGGAGAAGCCGGGCCAGAAGGAGCAAAAGAAGTTTTCGCCCGGCCTCACCATTCGCGATGTAAAAAGCGCAGCACAAATTATTCCCGGGTTGTCGCGTATAAGTCCGGAGATCATTCTGGAAACCTCCATCATCCGCAACGGCTTCAAGCGTTCGGCCAAGCTGGTGGGGGTGGAGCCTGCTTATTTTGATATCTACAACTTTGCGCTGCACGAGGGGCAGTTGTTTTCTGGTGAACAGTTGCGTGCGGGCTTGCCCGTATGTGTGATCGGTCATGCAATCAAGACGAAATTTTTTACTACGGAAAACCCGGTGGGCAAGAGCATTAAAGTGGGCCCGCATTGGCTACTCATCGTAGGGGTATTGCAAGAACGATTGGTATCTGAAACCAGCATTAGTAAACTGGGTATCCGTGATTTTAATATGGACGTGTACGTGCCCATTCAAACCGTTTTGATTCGCTATCGCAACCGCGATCTGATCACGCGCGGCACGTTGCAGGAAGAGGCGATGCGCAGCCGGGGTTGGGTAAATACTGCGAACCAAAACGAGGCGAAAGAAAAAGAACGAAAAAACTATCACCAACTTGATCGTTTGGTGATTCAGGTAGAAGCAACAGACAAGCTTCGCTCGATTGCGGAAATCCTTTCGCGCCTCTTGCAACGCAGGCATTACGATGTGGTGGATTATGAAATCGAAATCCCCGAGTTGCTGTTGAAACAACAGCAGCGCACAAACGACATTTTTAATTACGTGCTGGGTGCCATTGCCGGAATTTCTTTGCTGGTGGGTGGAATTGGGATTATGAACATCATGTTGGCATCTGTGTTGGAACGCATCAAAGAAATCGGACTTCGACTCTCTTTGGGAGCCAAAAAGTCGGACATTGTGCAACAGTTTCTGTTCGAGGCCATGATGATCAGCGTAAGCGGGGGTATCATTGGCGTGATACTGGGCGTGAGTCTCGCCTTCTTGGTTTCTTCCATTGCAGATATTCCTACCATTATTACGGTTTCATCTATTGTGGTGGCATTTGGTGTAGCGGCCACCGTGGGCTTGGTTTTTGGCATCGCCCCTGCACGCAGAGCTGCACAACAAGATCCTATAACCTCTTTGCGCTATGAGTAAATCCGGACTTTTATTTTTTGGACTTCTGGTTTGTGTTGGCGCAGCTGCGCAGAACAGCTTCACGCTGGAGGATGTGATCCAGCGGGCCAAATCGCAGTCGCCCGCGTACAAAGCGGCGGAGACGGAGAAGGAAACCCGTTATTGGCAGTACCGTTTCTATAAAAGTAATTTCAATCCGCAGTTGCGGGCCAATGGGGGCCTGCCCAATTTTAGTTTGAGTTACTTCCCGGTGCGGCAGCCGGATGGCACCATCATCTTCCAGCCCATCAACCAAACCAACTCTGCATTGAATATCGGTTTGGAGCAGCCGATTCCGTTTACCAATGGTCGGATTTCGGCCAATACCAGCGCGAACTATTTTAGCGATTTGCAACGCAACACCAGTTCGTGGAATAGCACGTTGTATAACATTGCACTGTCGCAGCCACTTTTTGCGTTCAACCCATTAAAGTGGCAAAAGCAGATTGAGCCCTTGCGATTTGAGGAATCCAAACGCGAGTTTGCGGAGGAGGGCGAAGCGATTTCGCAAAATGCAACGGCTTTATTTTTTGATGTGATGCAGGCACAAATCCGCCTGCAGATTGCCAGCTTCAACTTATTAAACAACGATACCATTTTTCGGATTGAAGAGGGCCGGTACAACATTGGTAAAACTTCGCGCGATAAGTTATTGCAGGTGGAACTGCAGTTGTTGCAATCCCGGCAAGATGTGGGTAATGCCCGCCTGGCGATGGAAACTGCGAGCCTGCGGCTGCGTACATATATCGGGTTACGTGATGACGAGCCCTTTGATCTGAAACTGCCCGAAGAAATTCCGATGTTTGATGTTTCGGTTCAGCAAGCGCTGGAGTATGCCAAACAAAACCGGGCAGCTTATCTGCAGTTTGAACGCCGCCGCAAAGAGGCCGATCAGGAAGTGGCGCGGGCCAAAGGTAATCGGTTCCAAACTACACTCACTGCTTCGTACGGTTTAAACAACGCTGCGGCATTGGCCAACGAACTCACCGTCAATCCGCAAAGTCAACAGCAATTCAACCTTTCTTTTAACGTGCCAATTTTGGATTGGGGCCGCAACAAAGCCTCCATGCGCACCGCCTATGCGAATAAGAAATTGCAAGACTATTTGATCGTGCAAGATGAAGTGGCTTTCGAGCAGGAAATCATTACCCAGGTGCGCCAGTTCGAGATGCTGAAGCTGCAAATTCAGATTACAAAAAAATCGGATGAAGTGGCGCAAGAGCGCTACCTCGTGGCACAGAACCGGTACCTGATTGGCAAGATCGACATCACCGATCTAAACATCGCCTTACGAGAAAAAGATGCCGCCAAGAACGCGTACATCGATGCGCTGAAATCGTATTGGAACGCCTACTACAATTTAAGGCGACTTACCTTGTTTGATTTTGCCCGGGGGCAGTTGTTGTATTTTTCGGAGTGATTTAGTGATCACCAACACACTCAGCGCATTTGCTAGCGCCCAGTATAGCTAAAAGGCGTAATTGCCTTCAATTTCGATTTCACTTCTGCGTTCACGGCAAGCGAGTCAACAAACTCGTCCAGCGATGTCTTTGTAATTTTTTCATTCTTCCGCGTAAGCGCTTTCAATGCTTCATACGGATTGGGGTAGCCTTCTTTCCGAAGAATCGTTTGAATGGCCTCGGCCACCACCGCCCAGTTATTGTCCAGGTCGCCATCAATGGCGGCGCGGTTCAATTCCAATTTGTTGATTCCTTTTTCCAGCGAATGGAATGCCAGCCACGTGTGTGCCAGCGGCACGCCCAGGTTGCGTAGCACGGTAGAGTCCGTCAAGTCGCGCTGCAGGCGCGAGATGGGTAGCTTTGCCGACAAATGTTCAAATAACGCATTCGCCATGCCAAGATTTCCTTCGGCATTTTCAAAATCAATCGGGTTCACTTTGTGCGGCATGGCAGAAGAGCCAACCTCATTTGGCCGGATTTTCTGTTTGAAATATTCTAGCGAAATATACTGCCATACATCGCGCGCGTAATCCAACCAGATGGTGTTGATGCGCTTCAGGCCGTCCAGCTGCGCAGCAAGATGATCGTAATGTTCGATTTGTGTGGTTGGGTGACTCCGCTCCAAACCCAGCGCGCCTACAAACTTATTTGCAAATGCAACCCAATCGATTTCCGGATACGCAACCGCATGCGCATTGAAGTTTCCGGTAGCGCCACCAAACTTTGCGCGGTGCGGCACCGCTTGCAATAAATGAAGTTGGCCGCGTAAACGCTGTACAAACACGTCCATTTCTTTTCCCAGCCGTGTGGGCGATGCGGGCTGCCCATGCGTGCGCGCTAACATCGGCACGTCATGCCAGTTGGCCGCTTGCCGCTCCAGTAATGCAATGGTAGAATTGAGTTTTGGGTAAAATGCCTGTTCTAAAAATTCTTTTAGCAGCAGCGGTGTGGCGGTATTATTAATGTCTTGCGAAGTAAGGCCGAAATGAATGAATTCCTTGAAGGCACCGAGCTCCAGTTTATCGAATTCTTCCTTTATGAAATACTCCACCGCCTTTACATCGTGGTTCGTGGTTTTTTCGATTTCTTTAATGCGTAACGCGGCGGCCTCAGAAAAGCCCTCGTAGCATGAGCGCAGCAGCGGATACTTTTCTTTTGGAAAGCCTTGTAATTCCGGCAACGGCCATTCGCATAGTGCAATAAAATATTCCACTTCTACCCGCAGCCGGTAATGCATTAAGCCAAACTCAGAAAAGTAAGGCGCTAGGGGAGATGTTGTGGAGAAATAGCGGCCGTCGATGGGCGAGATGGCCGAAAGCGAATGCAACTTCACGCGTTGTGTATTAAGTATCAAAAGTAACGTTTTTTTGCGAGCTGTGGCCTACACCCCGCGGGTACCGTTTACAAACCATTAACAGGTCTTTGCAGAACTTAATCTGTGCGGTTACGTTTATCGCGTGAGTCCTTTTTCTACTTTTGCGCGCCTTATGCGGTTTTTGGTTCTACTCTTCTCTTTTTTCATCTTCAACGGGTTGCACGCGCAAATAAAAAATGCTCCCGGAAAGGAACTGCGCATCAAAAAAGCACAGGGTTCCATTGTGTTGGATGGGGCGCTTACAGAGCCCGACTGGCAAACGGCTGACGTGGCCAAAGACTTCTTTTTAAACTTCCCTACCGACTCGGTGCCGCCTACGTTTCAATCCGAGGCGCGCATCACCTTTGATGATCATCACCTCTACATTGCGTTCGTGGCCTACGATGATTTGGATAAGTCGCCCAATATCATCCAATCGCTGCGGCGCGATATTGATTGGGAAGGCAACGACAATATCGGCATCTATATGGATCCGTACGATGATTATACCAACGGGTTTTATTTTACCATCACCCCAATGGGGGTGCAATCGGAAGGAATTATTTCTAACGGAGGCACAAATGACGATGCATTTAATGATAGTTGGGATAACAAATGGTTTAGTCATGTTACGCGGCTGGGCGATCGCTGGGTGGCGGAGTTATCGATTCCGTTTAAATCGTTTCGCTACAATCAAAAGCCCTGGAACATCACGTTTGTTCGTAATGATGTGAAGCGCAACCAGGTATCAAGCTGGATTGCTACTCCAGTGGCCTACATCCCGGCTTCATTTTCGTACGCGGGTAAAACGGTTTGGGAAGACCGTGTGCCACATGCGGGCATGAATGTGTCGTTGATTCCGTATGTAACGTTAAATACAGCGCGCGATGATAACGGCCAGGTCTCCACGCAATCGCAAATAGGCTTTGATGCCAAGGTGGCCCTAACGCCCGCGTTAAATCTTGACCTTACGGTGAACCCCGACTTCTCCAATGTGGAGGTGGATCGGCAAATCATCAACCTTACTCGTTTTGAATTTGGATTTCCGGAGCGCAGGCAGTTTTTTTTGGAGAACAGCGACTTGTTTGCACAGCAGGGCTTTCCGGATTCGCGCCCGTTTTTTTCCAGACGACTTGGGCTGATATCCGATTCCTCTGGCGCCACGCGGCAGGTGCCGATTACGTACGGGGCGCGCCTCAGTGGTAAACTGGGTTCTGATTGGCGTATTGGGTTGCTTAACCTGCAGACCGGAGAAAAGTCGGCACTGGGGTTGCCCGCGCAGAATTACACCGTAGGCGTAATACAACGGCAGGTGTTCTCCCGATCAAATATCGGCCTTGTATTTATAAACAAGCAGTCGCTTGGGTTGGGCCAGTTTGATTCCACCCGGTTTTATAATCCGAGTCTGTTGCGCAGGAAAGTAGTGAAGGACGACACCATCACTACGTTAAATAAATTTAACCGCGTAATTGGTGCAGACTTTAATCTGTTTACCAAAAGCAACCGGTGGACGGGCGACTTTTTTTACCACCGCAGCATCGATAACTTTTCTTCAGACAAGAACTATTCTTACGGCGCCTTTTTGGGCTACTCCAGTCGTAATCTAAATGTCTTTCTGGCACAAAATGGGGTAGGAAAGAACTACAATGCCGAGGTTGGATTTGTGCCTTCGCTGGCGGTTTATCCGGGCTATCATGGCGGCTTTGCGCGTGTGGAGACACCCATGTTTCCCAACTCACACAAGATTGCACGAATGGCGCCCGGTCTTGAAGCCAACTACACGCAGCTGCCCGACGGTACGCTTACGGATTACACCATCGAAGCAGGTTACGACATCTCCTTTAAAAACACCGCTCAGTTTTCCATCGCTTACGCGGATATTTTTCAACGCCTGCCTGAGAGTTTCAACCCGATTTTTCCGCGCGGAGATAGTACGTTGCTTGCCGGCCAGCAATTTGAGTGGCGTGAGTTGAGTGTGGAGTGGAGTGCGGATACACGCAAGGTGTTTAACTACGCGATCAATGCCACACAGGGCGGCTTCTATAACGGACAACGCACGGGCGTTGGCGGCACCCTAAGCTACCGGTACCAGCCGTTTGGTAGTCTTTCGGTTACGGTGGATTATAACGACATCCGGCTGCCGGAAGCGTACGGCCGGGCTACATTTTTGTTGATTCAACCCCGGTTGGACCTTACCTTCACCGACAAATTATTTCTCACTACTTTTTTACAGTACAACGACCGGTTCGATAACGTGAACCTAAACGCCCGTTTTCAGTATCGCTTTAAACCCGCCTCCGATTTTTTTATCGTGTACACAGAAAACTATCTGCCACAAACCTTTGCCAGCAAGAATCGCGCGTTGGTGTTGAAACTTACATATTGGTTCAACATCTAGGGGTAAACGTGTGGAAATTGCGGCGAGTAGCTTAGTTTTGCAGCCCGGTAAAGGCAGTACATATGGCATTTGGATTCTTTAAAAAGGCGGAAAAAAAGGAAGACGCGCATGGCCCGCACTATCACGATCTGCTCGTGAAGAGAATTGTACGCGAAACAAAAGACTCCATCTCCATTTGGTTTGAGCAACCCGCATCCGGAAAAATAACCTATAAATCCGGCCAGTTTTTAACCCTGATTGTTACCATTCAGGGCAAAGAAGTACGCCGGGCGTACTCTCTATGTTCCGCCGCGCATGTGGACGAGGAGCTGGCGGTTACGGTAAAACGCGTAGAAAATGGTCTGGTATCCAACTACCTGAATGATCACCTGAAAGCGGGCGACCGGCTTAAGGTGATGGAGCCCATGGGCCAGTTCACCACCGAATATTCCACATCCAACAAACGCCACTTGGTGATGTTTGCCGGCGGCTCGGGAATTACCCCCATGCTCTCGCACATCAAAAGCACGCTAACGTTAGAGCCGGAGAGTATTGTTTCGTTGGTTTATGCGAATCGAAATATCGACAGCATCATCTTCAAAGATGAACTGGTAAAGTGGGAAACCAACTACCAGGGGCGTTTGCATCTGATTCATATCCTGGACAATGCCCCCATGAATTGGCAGGGATATTCCGGATTGCTCAATCGTGAAATGCTTACCAAACTCTTTGAGCGTATTCCAGATTGGGGTCTGGAAAAAACCACGTACCTCATGTGTGGTCCGGAGGGGATGATGAAAAACGTAGAAGCGCTTCTGGCGGACCGTAAAATTCCTGCTGAGAAGATTTTTAAAGAAAGCTTTGTTCAAGGCACAATCGATAAAGATAAAAAGGCGGAAGTCCCCGCCGCCAGCGAAAACAAAACGCGGGTGGTAACCATTCGTTACGATGGCCAGGAGCACAAAGTTTCCGTAGCGCCCGATCGCACCATTTTAGAGACGGCGCTGGATCAGGGCATTGATCTGCCGTATTCGTGCCAAAGTGGTTTATGCACCGCGTGCCGCGGTAAGGCGCTTTCGGGAAAAGTGAAGTTGGATGAAGAAGAGGGATTATCGCAATCGGAGCGAGCCGAGGGGTATGTACTTACGTGCGTGGGACACCCGCTCACGGATGACGTAGTCATTGAAATTGGCTAGGGTGGATCGGATTCGCACCCTGTCCATCGGTGGTCGGGAGATCATTTGTATTGATTATGCACATTTGAAAGGCGAGGAACTGATTCACCTGGTCAATCGGGCGCGCCTGGCAATCACAAGCGATTCCTCGCTGAAGCTTGTATTAACCAATTTTGGCCACTGTTTTGTAACTCCGCAATTTGTTCGGCATCTGGAGTCGATCACCCCGTTTGTTAATCCCTACATCGAGCGTAATGCGCTGGTGGGTTTGAATAAACCGAAGATGATGATTTTAAAAGGATTTAATCTGTTGATGGGTACCGATTACCGGGCGTTTGCCAGCGAACATGAAGCGCTGGAGTATCTTCTGGCCACACGTTTAATAGACGTACCTGAAGCCATCTTTTAGCGATCAGCAATTGAACTTGCCGATTTTCTTCGTTTATAGATTCCGATCAACGCAGGTATCGCAATCAACACCCACACCACGTTGATGAACGTGGATGGATAGGCGCCATAGTATACAGTGTTGATGATCAGAAAAACGCCGCCGGTTAAATTCAAAACCTGAAAGAGTACCGAATCGCTTTTGATTTTTTGATAGCTGTTCAGGCCGTACGCGGCAATCACTTCGATGGAGCCGATCCACCCCAGCACATCAATGAGTAGTTGCATTTATTTTCGCAAAGTAATTTTTAACAATAGCATGTCGTTCGTTACGAACAACGTCTTCTCATCTGCCGAGAGGGCGCAATTCGAAGCTGCTTCCTTCAATTTGATTTTGCCCAGCACGCTTCCTTTTGCATCGAAAACAATAATGCCCCCCGGCCCGGTGGCAAAGACACGGCCCTGGCGATCGATTTTCAAACCATCGGGCAGCCCGCGTTCGGTGGCCGCCTCGGCTGTAGCATCGTAAAAGATCGATCCTCCGGTTACTTCGGTGCCATTCCATTCATAGCGGTACCATTTCGCTTTCGCGGGATCGGAGTTGGCTACCAAAAAAGATTTTCCGTCAGGGAAAAATGCGATACCATTCGGTCGCGTGAGCGAATCTACGAGGAGTTGAACTTCACCCGCAGGGGTAACCCGGAATACACCCTGAAAGGCAAGCGCACGGGTGGAGTCGTTTTCCTGCATCGGCAACCCGTAGGGGGGATCGGTAAAGAAAAAGTCGCCTCCAAAAAATGCCACATCATTCGGGCTGTTGAAGCGTTTGCCCTCGAAAGTGGCAGCGATTGGAATAAACGCGGGCGCAGGCGCATGTAGCGGTGCATTCATTCGCGCGAGTTGGCGATTGCCGTGTTGGCAAAGCACGAGTTTCCCGTCGCCATCCAGCAGCAGGCCGTTTGCACCCGGCTCGTTGCTATATGTGCCGTCGCCCGTGTAACCCGAGGGAGTTAAGTAAACGCTTACTGGTTGCCCCTCTTGCCATTGGTACACTGTGTTCTTGGGTACATCCGAAAACAGTAACTTTTTTTCAGACGCTACCCAGACTGGCCCTTCACTCCACTCGTATCCGTCACCAATTTTTTCGATCACGGCGTGTTGATCTATCACTGCGCGAAATTCCGGTTGGAGTTCGTTAAACGAGCCGTAAGGTGAGGCTGCGCGCTCGCGCGGAGCGCAGTACAAAAGAATGAGTAGGGGTAATAGGTATACGGGTTTCATGGGTTGGTTTTTGGGTTTTTGGTTTCTGGTCTCTAGTTGCTGGCTGCTGGTCTCTGGTTGCTGGACACTAGTCTCTACTACCTCAAAACCAACAACTGACAACCAACAACTAACAACCAACAACTAACAACCAACAACTGACAATTAACAACTAACGGCTAACAACCATTTACCAGTAGCCAGCCACGAGTCGTTAGTTTTTCGGTAACGTAAGATCGGGTTTGGCGCTTACCCACTCTGCTCCGTCTTCAAATACTTCTTTTTTGAAGATCGGCACGCGATACTTCAGCGAATCGATGATGTATTGACATGCTTCAAACGACTCTTTGCGATGCTTCGTGCTCACCGCCACGGCTACGGCTACTTCGCCTGGCTTGAGTGTACCCATGCGGTGGCTTACTGCCCAGCCCATCAGCGGCCACTTGGCCGCCGCTTCATCAATGATCTTGCGTGTTTCGGCCACCGCCATCGACTCATACGATTCGTATTCTAACCACATCACCTTTTTGTCGCTCGCATGGTCGCGCACCGTTCCAATAAATACGTTTGTGGCGCCCGCGCCAGGCGCACTGGCGGTGTCAATCACTTTTTGTATGTCGATCGGTTGTTCGGTGATTTTAATCATGCCCGGAAACGTTTGGTGCTAAGATCGAATGTACGCCTTCGTTTAACTCAAATCAAGGGTAATTTAGGCGCGGTTATCCGCCGTTCATGGGTGGAATAAGTGCTACCTCATCGGTGGCGGTAAGCGGTTGGTTATCCTCGGCAAACGTTTGGTTTACCGCCACCTGCAGCGACTGTAAATCGGCTAAACTCGGGTAACGACTAAACAACTCGCGCTTCAACTCACCCACGGTTTTTCCCTCAAACTGCCAGTCTACCACACGGCCGCCCAGCAACTCGCGGGTTACGCCAAATGTTTTTAGTTGCAACTTCATCCCGTAAAGGTAACGTTGAAACAAGTTGTAACAACTCGGGCGATTATGCTTAATTTTCGACTGGCATGGCAACCATCTACGATAACCACGGGCGACCGATCACGTATGCGCGCATTGCGGTAACCGACCGTTGTAATCTGCGTTGTTTTTACTGCATGCCCGAGGAGGGGATTCACTACCTGCCTAAGAAGGAATTGCTCACGTATGAAGAGATTGAGCGGCTGGTGCACCTCCTTGCCGAGCTGGGGATTCGAAAAATCCGACTTACCGGAGGCGAACCTTTTGTGCGCACGGATTTGATGGCGTTGATCCGAAAGATTCGCGCGATGGAGGGGATCGAAGAAATTCATCTTACCACCAATGGCGTGCTTACCGAGCCGCATATTCCCGAACTGAAGCAACTGGGCATTCGTTCGGTGAATCTGAGTCTGGACACGCTGGATCGTGCGCGCTTTAAAGCGGTAACGCGAAGAGATGAGTTTGACCGTGTGTGGGCCACGTTGCAGGCCTTGTTAGCACACGAAATACCGGTGAAAATTAATGCGGTGGTGATGGAGAATCAGAATATTGCCGATCTGGTGCCGATGGTAGCCCTTACCAAAGACCAGCCGGTGTCGGTACGGTTCATTGAGGAAATGCCGTTCAATGGCGCGGGGGCACATTACCCCGTATTGAACTGGACCTACCAACGAATTTTGAGTTACCTGCGCGAGTTTTACCCAACCCTCGAAAAAATCGCAGACGAGCCGCATGGTACCTCGTACAACTACCGTGTGCCCGGGTATCGCGGCACGGTGGGCGTAATTGCGGCCTTCAGTCGCACATTCTGTGGCACGTGCAACCGCATTCGCGTTACGGCCCAGGGCCAGCTCAAAACGTGTTTGTACGACAACGGCGTTCTGGATGTGAAAGAGCTGATCCGCGCGGGTGCGACAGATCAGGAATTGCACGCGGCTCTGCTCCGCGCCTTCCGGCAGCGCCCGGCCAACGGGTGGGAGGCTGAAGGCAAGCGAGGGACTGATCGACCGGTGAATGAGTCCATGTCAACCATAGGAGGATAAATAACATGATAAAATTGTTTTTCGAGGCCATCTCTAAAATAGAGAAACCGTCATTTCGAGGGAGGCACGACCGAGAAATCCGTGAAAGCCGGGCAATCATGTGGGACGTTTCACGCGCGTTCAACAAGACAAAACCATATTTTAGTTTGCTCCTCGTTTTTTCAATTTGCGCGACATGGGGAGTGGCGCAAAAGGCACTTGAGCCTACCGCCGCTTTACGGATACATGGCACCGTAAAAAAGGACTCCGTTTTTTCAGGGCCGGATTTTTTGAAGTTGCCGGCGCGCGTCATCGGAGATGTGGTGATCACTAACCATTTGGGCGAACCTCGGGGCACTGCCCGGCAGATGAAGGGTATTTTGCTGAAAGAGGTGCTGAGGGGAATTGAAATCGATAGCCCTTCGCCCAAAGACTTGAGTGCCTTCTACCTCATATGTCGCGCCAGCGATGGTTACGAGGTTGTTTTTTCGTGGAATGAGATTTTTAATTCGCCCACCGGCGATGCCGTTTTTCTGGTAACTGAAAAGGATGGAAAGAAACTGTCCGACATGGAGGACGCCATTTTGCTGATTTCGCCCACCGATATGCGCACGGGCCGGAGATTTGTAAAGTCGCTCGCTGAAATTGAATTCGCCCGCGTGCGCTCGCACTAATGGATTTGTTCTGGTTATTAGTAGTGGGCTTTTTTGTAATCGCCCTGGTGTACGCCTCGGTAGGTTTTGGCGGTGGCTCCAGTTACCTGGCGTTGTTGGCGTTGCCGGTGTTTGCCATTCCGTTTCCGGTGATTCGGGCTACCGCGCTGTGCTGTAACTTGATTGTGGTGACCGGCGGAGTTTGGATTTTCATTAAAGAAGGAAAACTATCGTGGAAAGAGAGTTGGCCGTTTCTTGCGGCGAGCGTGCCGCTGGCGTATGTGGGCGCACTTTTTCCAATTCGCGAGCGCGATTTTTTTGTTTTGCTTGGGATTACGTTGGCGGTTGCGGCCGTTGTGCTTTGGTTTCAGGGTAGCATCCGCACCCGCTCGCCCATGATTCAAACCCGCCAGCGCACACTTTTATTAGGTGGTGCCATCGGGGCGCTCTCGGGCGTGGTGGGCATTGGCGGCGGCATTTTTCTTTCGCCCGCGTTGCATTTTCTGGGGTGGCTGGATGCGCGGCGCATCGCGGCTCTGGCGAGTGTTTTTATTCTGGCCAATTCCGCAAGCAGTTTGGTGGGCTTGGCGCAGCGCGGCATACCTGCCTTAGAATGGCCATTCATCTTGCCCCTTTTGTTGGCCGTGTTGGCGGGTGGCCAAGTCGGCTCGCGGCTGGGAGTGAGTTGGTTTTCAGTAATTTATATTCGAAAGGCAACCGCATTACTGATTTTGGTGGCCGCCGTGAACATCCTGCTCGAATACGTCTAGATCGATTAGCGGCTATCTGCCTGAATGTTTGATGGATAACGATGAGTAGGCGGATTTTCGCCCGCAACCACTTTATTCTTCAAAAATCGCCTCAAAAAATACCCTATCGCCTCAAAAATCGATTAGTTTTGCCGCGAAATAAGTCCAAAAAACAACCACTATGGCATATTTACGATTTGAAGCACTAAAGAAATTGAGCGACCGGCCTGCTGTGCCGGTTGAGTTACCCGGCGGCAAGGTTTCTGATTTTTTCGGCCAAAACGTTTTTGGCATGGAACAGATGCGCGCCAACCTGGCCCCGGCCGTCTACAAGAAGGTAAGCGCGGCCATTAAGAACCACGAAAAAATAGATGAGCCTACAGCCGACATGATTGCCGCGGCGGTGAAGACCTGGGCGATGGCAAAAGGCGCGACGCACTTTACGCACTGGTTCCAACCCATGACGGGCGGCACCGCGGAGAAGCACGACTCGTTTTTCGATGCACTGGCGGGCATCGAAAAATTTAAGGGCAGCGAGTTGGTTCAACAAGAGCCAGATGCGTCATCTTTCCCCAGTGGTGGTATTCGCAGCACGTTCGAGGCGCGCGGCTACACCGCGTGGGATCCTACCTCGCCCATGTTTCTGTATGGACAAACCCTGTGTATCCCCACCATTTTTGTGTCGTACACAGGCGAAACCCTCGATACAAAAGCACCGCTGCTGAAAGCATTGAAGGCAGTGGATGTAGCGGCCACGCGTGTGTGCCAGCTCTTCGATAAAGATATTCAGAACGTTACCGCGTCACTTGGTCCGGAGCAAGAGTACTTTGTGGTAGACAAAGCATTGTTTATGGCCCGGCCGGATTTGGTTATGGCGGGGCGTACGGTGTTCGGTCATGCTCCTGCACGTGGCCAGCAGTTAGAAGATCACTATTTCGGTTCCATTCCTTCCCGGGTGTACGATTTTATGAAGGAGTTTGAGATTGAAAGCTGGAAGCTGGGCATCCCGGTGCGCACCCGCCATAACGAGGTAGCCCCTAGCCAATTTGAAGTGGCACCGTTGTTTGAAGATGTAAACGTGGCCAATGATCACAACCAATTGATGATGGACGTGATGGGCCGCGTGGCGGAGAAACACGAACTGAAAGTGCTCTTCCACGAAAAACCCTTTGCAGGATTGAATGGCACCGGCAAGCACAACAACTGGAGCTTGATTACAGATACCGGCATCAACTTATACGCGCCAACAAGCAGCGCGCGCGATAACCTGATGTTCCTTACCTTCTTTGTAACGACCATCAAGGCCGTACACGAGCATGCTGATCTGTTGCGCGCAAGTATCGCTACCTCAGCAAACGACTTCCGCCTTGGCGCAAACGAGGCACCGCCCGCGATCATGTCTGTGTTTATCGGTTCGCAGATGACGGCAGTGCTGGATGAATTGGAAAAGAAAGGCAATGTGAAGATCGAGAAAGGCGATAACATGTACATGAAACTCGGCATCGACCAGATTCCGGAGATCATCCTGGATGCTACCGATCGTAACCGCACTTCACCTTTTGCCTTTACGGGGAATAAGTTTGAGTTCCGCGCCGTGGGTGGCAGCGACAACTGCGGCACTGCCATGACGGCGCTCAACACGATTGTGGCCGAGCAACTCGACCACTTCTACGAGGCAGTGAACAAACTCATCGAAAAAGGAGAAGAAAAACGCCTGGCGATAGTAACCGTACTCCGTCAGTACATCACCGAATCGAAAAACATTCGTTTCGAGGGCGACGGCTACTCGGATGAATGGGTAAAAGAAGCGGCCAAACGCGGGCTGAGCAACATCAAAACTACGCCGCACGCGTTAGATGCTTACCTAAGCAAAAAGTCGTTGGCGTTGTTTGAGAAGCACGGGGTAATGACGCACAAGGAAAGCGAGGCCCGTGTCGAGATTCGGCTGGAGGCCTATATCAAACGTGTACAGATTGAGTCGCGTGTGATGGGCGATCTGGCGATGAACCACATTGTTCCTACCGCAATCAAATACCAAAGTAAATTGATTGAAAATGCCGATGGCCTTGCCAGCCTGGGCGTTGACAATAAAGCCGTTGTTCAGACGATCAAAGAAATATCCGAGCACGTGGGCATCATCAAGAATAATGTTCGTGCAATGATCGAAGAGCGCAAGCGCGTGAACAAAATCGAGGGCGCTCACAAGCGCGCGATTGCCTACTGCGAAGATGTGAAAGAGAAGTATTTTGAGTTGATCCGGGATTCGGTAGATAAGCTCGAGTTATTGGTAGATAATGAAGATTGGCCGCTGGTGAAGTACCGCGAGCTGCTTTTCTTACGTTAATTTGATTGTCTTTTTCGCAAGCGGCGGATCCCGGAGTTCGGGATCCGCTTTTTTATTTTTAGCTTTCGCTGAATTAACTCCCAAATCATGTTATTACGCAACGCATTTTTAATCGTTTTGCTGATTGCTACTGTTGCAACGGCACAGAAGAGTAAAACAAGCACGCCGCCAAAAAGCAATATTGATCAAACTGTTTCTTTGCGCGAGACCGAAGCCCATTTGCGTTTCCTCGCGTCCGATCGCCTGCGGGGCCGCGACACCGGCTCGCCCGAGTTGGATATTGCTGCCGACTATATCGCCACGGAGTTTCAGCGCTGGGGCGTAAAGCCCGTACCGGGTGCGCAGGGGTATTTTCAGCCCGTGCCGCTGGAGCGTACCGTGTATGCCACCGTGGTGGATGTTACCATTGGCGATGTAACTCTGAAGAACAAAGAAGACGTAGTGCTGATGAGTGGTGGTACAACGCAATGGACAGGCGACTTTGTATTTGCCGGTTACGCTACCGCGGAAGAGTTGAAGAACGCGAACGTGGCAGGCAAAATAGTTTTGGCCTATTTAGGTGGGCCCGGCATGAGCGATGTCATGCAAATGTTTTCTGAAGCCGAGGCGAAAGCGGAACGTGTGGCCGCGCTTAAGGGCGCCGCGTTGATTGAGATTGTCAATGCGCCGGGAGTACCTTGGCCCGCCCTCGTAAATTTCTTCACCCGCTCAAAAGTGGGCTTTGCCACAGACAACAGCATGCCGCGTATGTGGATGAAAAATTCGGAGGCTGCTGCGGTAAAAAGTCTGATTGAAACGAAGCGTGCAAAAGGGAAACTGGTGATTGAACAGCCCGCAGGTAAAGCCATTCCCGGCAAAAACGTGTTGGGCTGGATTGAAGGCACCGACCCGAAATTGAAAAATGAGTTTGTGGCGCTCACCGCACATTACGATCATGTTGGTGTTGGTCGCAAAGTAAATAACGACTCAATCTATAATGGCACGCGTGATAATGCCGTTGGTACGACAGCCGTTTTACAAGCCGCTCGCTATTTTGCCGCCAACCCACCGAGGCGTTCGGTTTTGGTGATGACCGTCACAGCCGAAGAGCAGGGACTGCTCGGCAGCCGTTGGTATGCCGATCACCCCGTGTTGCCGTTGGAGAAAATTGTATTTAACCTGAATTGCGACCAGGCCGGCTACAACGATACTACGCGCATTACCCTTGTTGACTTTAATCGCACCACAGCCGATGACGTGTTGAAAAGTTCCGTAGCCACGTACGGATTGAAACTGGAGGGTGACCCTGTGCCAGAGCAAAATTTGTTTGAACGATCAGACAATTTCAGTTTTGCCGCCAAGGGCGTGCCCGCTGTGATGTTTACGTTGGGATTGAAAAGCTTTGATGGCGATGTAATGAAATTCTATCATCAGCCAGCCGATGAGGTGGGTACGATCAGCCTAACGTATACCAATCGCTACATCCGCTCCTATGTGCATGCGGCGCAAGAGTTATTGAACATCCCGGTGATTCCTTTTTGGAAGGCGGGCGATAAGTACGAGGCCGTGGGGAAGAAGTTGTATGGGAAGTAAGCCGAAGTAGCGGCGAGTTACGACGGGTGAGGTGCGAGTTTTAGGTTTGGGGCTTTCGGCTGCATGCTGCAGGCTTTCAACTGCAAGCTTCAAGTGGGGCTCAACTTTGAAATTGATCCCGAGGGTATATTTGTAACAAAGGCGTGTAGTCTATTAAAAAATGTCGAGGCTCGACCCCGAAGGGGTCGAATGTGAGTAGCATTCACAGCATCGTTATGCGCGACCCCCAAGGGGTCGAATATCAATAGCAATTTAACATCCATGGCTCACGACCCTGAAGGGGTCGAATTGCCGTGGTGTATTGGTTTTCAATTTTTTGAAGCGCCACAATAGGCGCACGTCGTTATCCAGCGGTTTTTGAGCAACATACACACTCTGCCAGCTAAAATACTAAGTCCAACTCAATACCTGTGGAAGAAAAATACTGTCTACCACCAGCGACTACGAAATTATACCTAAACTTCAATGGGAGGATTAGCTGCAGAGGTAATCTGGCCACAGCGGGAAGATTGTAATAATTGATGTTCACCAGCGAGCCAAGTTGAATTCCTACCGAGGGGGAAAACAAAAAGAAACGATCTCGATTGGTAACTCCGATGCCAGATTCCAAATAATAAAATATTCCGAAAAATCTTTTGTTAGTTAACCACACATCCGTATTACCTCTAACCCCGGCTTTGTAAAGATTGGTGCCGTAGAGAGGAACGTTATTTTCTTGCAATACTTTGCCGCTTGAAACGGAAAAGGTATACCCCAGCCAGGAATCCACGGTTCGTTTTTTACCTTTTTCGTTGGGGGTGGTGTATTTGTTAAAAAGAGTTCCGGCATTAATCCTGATTTCCGTTCCTTCGAAGTAGTTTCTGGATAAGAAAATATTGGTGGTAATTCCCGCGACAATTGAATTCGATACTCTGCTTCTGATGAAGTTACGGGTATAGGGTTTACTGTTGATTACTACGTTGGTCTGAATATTTATAGAATCTGTTAACTTATCTTTCAATAAAGTAGTATATGGTAGTGGTACTTGCAGCAAGGCTTTAAACTCGTATATGATTGCATACTTTTTACTGTTTTTAACAATATTGAGAAATCTGTTATAGATTCCCTCTTCATTAGCAAGCAGGCCATCGTAAAAAGATTCTTCAATTTCAGATAAAGACTTCGCACACGCATTAATTATTCTTTGAGATTCATCTGTAATTTCTTTGTACGAAATTTGAGTAATTGTTTCCACTGATGAATGTGGGGAGTGATAGTGATTAAAGCGCCCGTCACCAAAAGCTCTCCAGGTTTCTCCTTTGGCATTTACTACATGAGTTGAATGCGTACAATAGAAATCATGCAAAGCTTTGTTATTGGTAAGCGACGCAGACACCGTTCGGTTTACTAATAAGTGGCCACTTGAGAATGAATCTTGTAAAAAATGGTCAGCAAAACCGTTAAACAGATATGCGTATTGTATTAATTTTTCCGCCAGCACACGATCACCCCGTTTTAGTGATTGACCACTCAGTAAAGATAGCTTCAGGGCTGCTGCATGAACGGTAGCATACATCAATAAAGAATTTGTTTGATTTAAGTCCGCAAAAATTTGATCTGCAAGGTTAGGAATTAGAAGTTGTTCTACGCTTTCAATACTAAGATCATTTAAATGGTGCGATAAAGGTTCTCCATACCTGTAGAAATGCGCTAAGTTTTTAACAGCAAGATGTAGGTACGATTTGTCTATTTTAACAAGTGCAGCATTTGGTGCAGCGTCAAATTGGCTCTCTCCGAAAGACTGGTGGAGGTGATAAGTTCTTAACAAGCCCGAGAAATTTGTAAGTAGTCCTTCGTGGAGCAAATACGGATTTTTGGCGTGGTCACCAGCCAAAGCATTTAAATCACCGTACGTTATGCTTGCAAATCTGCTTAGCACATTCAGTTTCTTTAGTCCATTTTTATCATCTGCAACTGGAAAAAGATCAAGCAAATCCTTTCGATGATTTTTTTCTAAAGACTGGAGATAGAGCCCGAAAGCGAAATTTCCTATTTTTTTATGCTCGTGATAGTTGAAGGCACTTGCATGTAAGCATATAAATGCGCCAAAAATGATCGGCCATCGGAAGTTTTTCATCTATATAAAGTGCATCAACGTGGAAGTAACTTTCGATATGCCTTTTTGCGAATCAAAACGCAGACATTTGAAGTGCTTGCAGCGGTAGTGTGGGGCATCAGCCCAAGCCATACTTCATAAGCATGAATGCCTATTGCTAACGAATGGGCGTATATGCCTGAACTCGATTGATGAAAATAAAGCTATCAAACTCGAGAATGAAATTGGTTGGAACCACTACCTCCGATTCCACGCCTCTGTAAGTTGCGCCAACTAAGTAGGTATCGTATTCTCGATCAAAAATCTTTGTAATGGCGGCGTTATTTGCGGCTTTGTGGTCGAACAGAAAAACGGATTGATTCTGTGCGGACAAGCCTTTGGCTAGATATGCCGTTTTATACGGCTTAACAGTGAACGATTTGGAAATCATGTCCTCACCGACAGCATTAAAACTGCCCTCATTGAACTTGGTTCCGATGCTATAAAAAGCATCTCCATATTGAATTTGAAGGTTTGTGCCGAGCACTTTTAAAGGTCGTTTAAAATATGTTTTCAATTGCTTGTTCACATGGCCATTATGCGCCCACAACAGCACTTTGGTGTTTTCGCCCAGATGATTTTTTATCCAGGTTACATTGTCAGCCATATTCGCGTCTCGCTTTTCAAATCCGTCATCAGCGCTTACAGTAAAGCCCGAGAACTGATTTAAGGCTTGTTCAATGATATGGATGTGCTTTGCAACAAGGGCATGCTGAGTAGATGACTTACCCCCATACGTTTTGGCGTTATCTTCGAGGTACTTTTGAATTTGCTTTACTCTGCTTTTTAATTCAGGTAGTGCGGCAACAAATTCTTTGTCGCTCGTAAAATTCGCGAGGTCGAGCAGAAAAGGTGCCGCCAGGCTGTTATACGTATTTATATAGGTAGGATCAAACTGATTAATCATGGCTTGGGCCGCTTTGGCCGAGTAGCCCGTGTTTTGTGCATCCATACCAAATAGATGTATTTTATTGCCTTCTGTTTGGGTGGCGTTATAAGCACGCATCCAGGTGATCAACTCTAGAAACTCCACTGTTTTAAAAATACCGCTCCTTAGATTTAGTTGAAGGCTGTTTACATTGCCCTGACCGGTTACGATATACTGATTCAAGGGCGATACAGCCGAGAAGTTTTCTTCGATAATTAGGGCTTTGAATCCTTTTTTTGTTACCAGTAGCTGTAGCAACCGATGGCTTATAGTTTGAAACTCGGCCGATCCATGGGTTGCCTCTCCAAACGCAATTACTTCTTTTCTTTCGATTAGAGGCAGCAGGGGAAGCAGATCATCGGTGTTATTTCCGGGTATGGCTGAAAAAGGATGAATTAGATTTTTGAAATTTTGAGATTCGAGTAATTGCTTGATTTCGTTTTCATTATCTAAAGAGGAATCGGTTTTTTCGCAGGCAATTAGGACGAGCGCAAGAAACAATAGTTTCAAGAAGTTTCGGGAAGATGTTTTCATTTTAAAAAATTTACCTCTAATTACGTGCATAGGATAGCCGCAGTACAGGAAAATGTGTTCATCGTAATTGCTGTATGATGAATGCAATTCATCATAAAAAATATCTTTTTTCTATTTTTTTATGACAGACGTTCGGAAATGGTTTGGTAAGCACCCCATTTGGATAGGCGTGTTTTTATTGAGTTCAATTTTTGCACTTCTGGCGTGGGTATTTGCAGATACTGGTTTAGACAGTGTCTATGTTTCGGTGGCTATTCAGCCAAAATTGTTGCCATTGTATGTTGTGTCGGCCATTCTGGCATTTTTGTGTAGCGATTGGTTGTTTCGTAAAAGAAGATATTGGTTGTTTTTGCTGACCACAGTAGTGATCATTGGACTGATGACGTATATAGCTGTTGTGCTTAGTCCTTATACCGAATCGCTGGCGGAATTAAACGCGTTTGTACATGTTATCAGTTTTTCTTTTGTGATTAGTTTTAGTCTTTACCTTCGAATTGTGAAGGAAACAATCGTACGGAAGCAGAATTTTTTAGAGATTAAAACAAAACAACAGGAAGCGGAAATTAAAATATTGAAGCAGCAGCTTGACCCGCATTTTTTGTTTAACACGTTAAATAGTCTTTACCTTGTTACGATCGAAAAGAGCGAGGAAGCCCCGGAAATGGTGTTAATGCTATCGGATATGCTTCGGTACCAAATTGAAAAAAATAAATCAGAGAAGATAGAATTAGCACAGGAAGTAAAGTTTTTAAACAATTTTGTTTATTTCCAGAAAAGAAGAGCTGCTGCCCGAATGATCATTAACTTCACCTATAACGATAGGTTTGCTGGCTATACCATTGTTCCGTCACTTTTAATTGTACCGATAGAGAATGCATTTACGCATGGTACAAAATTTGTAAACATCAATCTTGGCGTTGATCACAACAGGCTTGTTATGTCCGTTGAAAATGCGATTTCAGACCTTAAACCGCGCACAACCGGTACAGGGCTCAATAACTTGCTGGCGCAACTTCAGTATTTTTATCCTAATGATTTTGAGTTGAAGACACACATAAAAGAAAACAGTATTTTTTGTTTTTCTCTAACGGTAAAGCTAAAATAGCATGAGCACTTCTTTTGTTATTGTTGATGATGAACCCGATGCTCATAAGATAATTGAACTTTATGCCAGTCGCATTTCGAGACTAAGTTTAAAAGGAAATTTTTATGATCCGCTTCTTGCTTTAAGGTATTTGGAAGCTAGCCCAAGCGACCTTTTGTTTTTGGATATTGATATGCCGGGTCTTTCAGGGTTGGAACTTCTGAGTGCATTACCGGTTCAGCCGTTGATCATTTTTACAACAGCGCATTCAGATTACGCCGTGCAGTCGTTCGAATTTAATGTCGTTGATTATTTGGTAAAACCCATACGCTTTGAAAGGTTTGTAAAAGCGATTAATCGTTTAGATTCTTTTGCTACGAAATCAAATCGTGTTCCCATGCAGTGGTTGGCGTTGAAAGGGTTGAAAGCGAAAGTAAAAGTTGCACATATTTTGTATATCGAGAGTTTTGGAAATTATGTGAAGATATTTGATGATAAAACGTTTCATCTGGCCAATGTTACGATGAAGGAGGTAGAACAGACTTTGCCTCCCGAAAGCTTTGTTAGGTGTCATAAGAAATATATTGTTAATACGGATACGATGGAGTTGTTTGATTCCAACACTGTTTCTATTAAAGGGGGAGTGAAAATTCCGGTGGGGATAAGTTACAGACAGCAGGTAAATGCCTTTTTGGCTAACGTAAAGAAGGGATAACATACCGGAGTTTGTTCATTTGCATTTCTTCGATGGGGGCGCTGGTTTATTGAATACGGTTCTTCCCGAGAAATTTTGGTGGTAGTCTTGGGGCGCTACACATGGTGGTTCGACCCCGAAGGGGTCGAATGTGAGTAGCATTCACAGCATCGTTATGCGCGACCCCGAAGGGGTCGAATATCAATAGCAATTTAACATCCATGGCCCACGACCCTGAAGGGGTCGAATTGCCGTGGTGTATTGATTTTCAATTTTTTGAAGCGCTATAATATGCGCACACCGTGTTTACAACGCACGCACTGCATTTGGGATTTTTTGGGCGGCACGTTTCGCGACCGAGAAACGATATGGCCATGCCGGCTTCGCCCCAATCTTTTTGATGGAGTGCAGCCATGAGTTGAGTTTCGAGCTTCTTGGGGTCGCTGCCTTGAGCAATACCCAAACGTGGGGCCACACGCACTACGTGCAAATCCACAATTACGCCTTCGGCCGGTAATTGCAACTCGCGCAGAATAACGTTGGCGGATTTTCTGCCGATGCCGGGCAGAGCAGGGGGCGCTTCCGGTGTGACAGGATTTTTTTGTTCTCTCGTGAATTGATGGTCACGGGAAAGAAAATATTTTAAATTAGCAATCGACCGGGTGAAGATGCTTGGTTTCGAATGTGATTTTTTGGTTTGGCTGTAACAGTTATGCTAAAATTCGCTATTTTAAACTCATTATTTTATAGCATATGAAAACGTGTTTTTGCATTAAATCACACCGGGTGAAGTTATTTGTTGGCATCTTTATTTTTGGTTGTGGATTGACAACATTAGCCCAAGACAGCCTTGCTACGGTGTACTTGTATCGGCTAGGGTTCGACCGGCTTGAACTAGTTCCTGCTGTCAAACTCTGGTTGAACGATGGTACTGATGCGACCGTAGTGAAAACGAACTCCGTGCACATATTTCATTGCAAGCCGGGGGTGAATTGGTTTACGACCGAGACGGGCAGCAAGCTTTCTTTGAATTTGAAACCTAATCACACCTACTTTATAGAGTTTCAGGCTTACCGAAAAGATGGTCTCAGGCAGGTGTCTAAGAAAGAGGCGGCTGCCGATCTGGCGAATATTAACAAGTTTGCAGCTGAGGTATTGCGAGAGACTAACGAGAAAATGTTTTTTGTTGATCCGGATTCACTCGCGGAGCAGCACCGGGCCCCGTTTATGCAAACGGCAAACTATGCCTTCGAGTTAGTCTACAATGCTAAACTTGGGTTTGTTAAATTTCAGTCTGATAATTTATTGGTGATCATAGAAGATATCGTGAGCCACCCCAATAAAGTTACAACCAGGCGTATTTTTGTTGGCGATGAGTTGTTTACTATCACCGAACGAAAAGAGAAGAAGGCGCGAATTCAGGAGGTACGGTCGGCTGATGGACGCGTCATAACATTGCCGGCGGGCATGGTGCTACAAAACAACGAACCGAGTAAAACTGAGTGGACCTATTTGATCAATGGTAAACCGGTGCTACGGGGTGGCTTTTATCGATTGGCAAATGGGCGAAACATCCGGGTAGACTGGCTAATTCCAACGAACGATCCGTTACTTTTTATTAGTTGTCTCACGACTGGTGTCAACTTCATTGCGGCGCGGGATGCTACAGGTTTCGGTATTTTGAATGGGCTGCTCTTGGGATTGTTTTGACGTGAAAGAGCGTGCGTAGAGTAGCAATTCGCAGGATCATGATGCGCGACCCCGAAGGGGTCGAATATCAATAGCAATTTAACATCCATGGCCCACGACCCTGAAGGGGTCGAATTGCCGTGGTGTATTGATTTTCAATTTTTTGAAGCGCTATAATATGCGCACACCGTGTTTACAACGCACGCACTGCATTTGGGATTTTTTGGGCGGCACGTTTCGCGACCGAGAAACGATATGGCCATGCCGGCTTCGCCCCAATCTTTTTGATGGAGTGCAGCCATGAGTTGAGTTTCGAGCTTCTTGGGGTCGCTGCCTTGAGCAATACCCAAACGTGGGGCCACACGCACTACGTGCAAATCTACAATTACGCCTTCTGCCGGCAATTGCAACTCGCGCAGAATAACGTTGGCGGATTTTCTGCCGATGCCGGGAAGTTCGGTGAGTGCTTCGAGCGTAGTGGGAATCTTCTTGTTGTCTTTTATCTGTTGCGCGATGGCCAGCAGCCATTTGGTTTTGTTGCGGTAGTTGCGCACCCCGCTGATGTGCTGGTGCAGCGCCGCTTCGTCTGCTTTCGCTAACGCCTTCATGTCTGGGATAGCTGCGAAAAGTTCGGGCGCCAGCTTGTTGATGTGCCGGTCGGAGTCTTGGGCGGAAAGCACCACCATGACCAATAACTCGTACGCATTGTTATACTCGAGCGGGTGTTTTTTGCCTTTGTATTTTTTGATCAGCGGCTGGAGTGCTTTTTTCCATTGCGTGGCGGCCATGACGATGGGGTTTGGAGATGAAAGGTACTTGTTTGTGGTGAAGGCGTGCAATGGTTTTAGTTGGGGTACCTGCGGTAGGGATTGAGCGGGTTTGATTGAGCCCGAGGTGGGGCGTGCGGTGGATGGCGAGCCGCGAAAGCCCGGCCCGCGGCGGGGGCAGGTGGCCGGCCCGCGGGACCGCCCTACATCAAGCCCGGGTACAAAATGCCTTCGCTTTGGCTAAAAAGGGGCCTGAATTGAATGTTTTTGTAAAAAAGTGGCGTAAAGTGGTGTAAAGTGGTGTAAAATGCCTATGTTTGCTTAGGAGAAAAAGACAACCACTACGTCAATGACTTTCTTCACCAGTGAATTTGAGTGTAAGCTCGATGCCAAAGGGAGGCTGATTTTGCCTTCCCGGATCAAGGCGCAGCTTCCCGAGGGCGACCCTCAGGAGGTTGTGATCCGCAAGGGCTTTGAGCCGTGCCTCTTACTTTACCCGATGGTGGAGTTTAAAAAGGTCTTCTCGAAAATTTCCTCACTAAACGAATTCAATGAAGAGAACCGCAAACTCCAGCGGAACTTTTTGTCGGGCGTGGTAACGATTGAGCTGGATGCTGCCGGCCGGTTTGTGCTGCCCAAGAATTTGTTAGCCTACGCCCAAATCGATAAAGAGGCGTTGCTGGTAGGTACCGGCACCAAGGTAGAAGTGTGGAACCCCACCGTGTACGAGAAGTACCTGATTCAAGACCCAAGTGAGTTGTCGAAGCTGGCGGAAAAGTTTTTGAACGAATAAGCATGAAAAGCTACGAGCTACGAGCTACGAGCTGGAAGCTGCGAGGGACGTTCAGACTTGTTTTGCCGATGGTTTTTCGAAACGCTTGTGAAAAACTTTAAAAAATTATTGATCTGGCAGAAGGGAATGGACCTGGTGGCGAGCATTTATACGCTTGCGAAAGATCTGCCCGGTACCGAGAAGTTTGGTTTGCGCAGCCAGCTAACAACCGCCGCGGTGTCTGTTCCGGCCAACATCGCAGAGGGTTGCTCGCGTACCAGTGCAAAGGATTATAGGCGTTTCTTGGAAATCGCCCTTGGCTCGTTGTACGAATTGGAGACGCTGGTGTTGGTGCTGGACCGCGTGGAATTTTCGGATACAGAATTGAAGCAGTCAATTCTGGTACTAATTGATGAAGAGCAACGGATGGTGAGTGCGCTGATGCGAAAACTAAGTGAAGGATGACTAGCAGCTCGCAGCTCGCAGCTAGTAGCTACCACCGCCCCGTCATGTTGCGCGAGTGCCTCGAAGGGTTGAGCATCAACCCGGCGGGTACGTATGTGGATGCCACGTTTGGTGGTGGGGGTCACAGTCGCGCGTTGTTGGAGAAGTTAACTACCGGCCGCCTGCTGGCATTCGATCAGGATGACGATGCCCGCGCGCAGGCCAACGAGATAAAACATCGTTCTTTTACATTTTGTCCGACCAATTTTCGCCACCTGAAAAGGTACTTGCGGCTGAACAATGTGACGCAGGTGCACGGCATTCTGGCCGACTTGGGTGTGTCTTCGCACCAGATTGATGCGCCGGAGCGTGGGTTTTCTACCCGCTTTGAAGGGCCGCTGGATATGCGTATGAACCAGCAAGGCGACTTAACGGCTGCTGAAGTGCTGAACAACTACTCCGAGGCGGATTTGCATAAAGTGCTGGGCATGTACGGGGAATTGAAAAATGCGAAAACCGCCGCGCAGCAGCTGGTGCGCGTACGCGCGCGGCAGCCCTTGCATACTACGCACGATCTGAAAGCGGCGCTACACACGCTGGCACCGCGGGGCAAAGAGAACAAATACTTTGCTCAGGTTTTTCAAGCGCTGCGCATGGAGGTGAACGAGGAGCTGAAGGTGCTGGAGGAGTTCCTGCTGCAAACAGCTGAAGTGCTGTTGCCCGGCGGGCGGCTGGTGGTGATGAGTTACCACAGCCTGGAAGATCGGTTGGTAAAAAATTATATCCAGACAGGAAAAGTGTTTGGAGAGTTGGAGAAGGATTTTTTTGGAAACCCGTTGCGACCGCTGCAAGCAGTGAACCGGAAACCGATTGAAGCCGCTCCGCAGGAAGTGGAAGAAAATAAACGGGCGCGAAGCGCCAAGTTACGCATAGCAGAAAAGAAATAGTATGGCAGAGAATACGATACGACTAGGTACAGGTCCCGCTGAGAATGCGAAGCCGCAGCCCAGCGGCAGCAGGCCGGGTATGTTCTCGGGCCTGGAGAAAAAGTTGAAGCTGGAGGCATACTTCGAAGAGGGCTTTCCGGTGCAGTATCTGCCCCGCATTATCTTCTTTTTTGTGCTGGCGCTGCTGTATATCAGCAATACGCACTATGCTGATAAGGCTACGCGCGAGGTGAATCGGCTGCAGAGCGAAGTAGAAGACTTGCGCGCGGACTACACCACGCTAAAGGCCGATGTGATGTATGCCAGCAAGCAGAGTGAAGTAGCGCGCCGGGTAAAACCTTTGGGTCTGGAAGAAAGTATGGTTCCTCCTTTTAAAGTGGTGGTGGATAAAAGTGAATATTAAAAAGTCCATATTAATCCGGGTGCGCATCGCCTTTCTGGGCGTGGTGATCTTTGCTATTTGTATTGCAGCCAAGGTGGGGCATATCCAAATAGTGGAAGGCGAAGAGTGGTCGAAGTTGGGCGAGGAAATCTCGTTCGACTACCGGAACGTGAAAGCTACGCGCGGAAATATCTATTCGGACAACGGAAGTTTACTTGCTACTTCCTTGCCGTTTTACAAAGTGGCGATGGACCCCACGTTGGTGAAGGACGAGGTGTTTAAGCGCGGAATTGATTCGCTGGCCATGTTGCTTTCGCGCTATTATAAAGATCGCTCCGCCACGGACTATAAGCGCCAGATCGTAGATGCACGCGCCACCGGTAGGCACTACATCGTACTTAACCGCAAACAAATCAACTACCTCGCCAAAAAGGAAATGACCAGCTGGCCGATTTTCCGCGAGGGCCGGTACAAAGGCGGGGTGATCTTTGAGAAGATGGATGTACGCTACCGGCCGTTCAATAACCTGGCACGCAGAACGATTGGTTTTGTAAATGAAGATGACAAAGGCGCGGGTCTGGAATTTAGCTTTGAGCGCTTTCTGGGCGGCAAAGACGGAGAGGTGCTGTTTCAAAAAATTGCCGGCGGCACGTGGAAACCGGTGTACGATGCGCAGGGTAGTAAAGCCATTGACGGGCTGGACATCCAGACGACCATTGATATCAACTTGCAAGATGTTGCCGAAACGTCCTTATATCGCGCCATGCAACAGCACCAGGCAGACGAGGGCACGGTGGTGGTGATGGAAGTGGCCACCGGCCACATTAAAGCAATTTCTAACCTTACAGCCGAAGGCGGCGGGTATTTTGAAAAGTTCAACCACGCTGTGGGCGGCTCCATTGAGCCGGGTTCTACCTTTAAACTTGTAACGCTCATGGCGCTGCTGGAGGATACTGATGTTGATCTGACCGACAGCATTGAGACAGGCCGGGGCGAGCAGATGTTTTATAACCGGAAAGTACGCGATCACCACGAGGGCGGCTTTGGCAAAATCTCCATCCAGCAGTCGTTTGAGCTATCGTCTAACGTGGCGATGGCGAAGTTAATCGATAAGCACTATGGTTTGAAGCCAGACAAATTCCTGGATCATGTGGAACGCTTACATCTTACCAAGCCACTGGGCTTGCAAATCGCGGGTGAATCCGTGCCAAAGATCAAGCGACCTGCAGACAAGGGATGGAGCGGCATCACTTTGCCATGGATGGCCTATGGATACGGGTTTGAGATTTCTCCGCTCCATACCCTTGCGCTTTACAACGCCGTAGCAAACAATGGCAAAATGATCAAGCCGATGTTTGTTACCGCCATTCGGCAGGCCGACCGTAATGTAGAGACCTTCGATGCCGAGGTGCTCAACAGCAAGATTTGTTCCAACAAGACACTAAAAAAGTTGAAGCTGTTATTGGAGGGCGTAGTAGACCGCGGTACTGCGCAAAACCTTAAAAACACACATTACCGAATTGCCGGAAAGACGGGCACGGCTCAGATTTTGGAAAATGGGCGTTACGAGAAAAAATATATCACCTCATTTGTTGGATACTTCCCTGCCCACCAGCCCAAGTACTCGTGCCTGGTGTTGATTAAGAATCCAAAGGGCTGGCAGCAGTACGGCAATAATGTGGCGGGCCCTGTTTTCAAAGATATCGCAGATAATATCTACGCCCGGGATATTGAAATCCACATGGCGATGGATAAGAAACGGCTGGTAGAGCCCGGGGTGTTTCCTACAATCCGGGCCGGGTACCAGGAAGAACTAACGATGTTGGCCAATGAGCTTGGGGTATCTACCCACTCGGCCACCGAAGAAGAGTGGGTGCGTGCCGTGCGCAGTGGCAGCGCAGTAACCTGGAAGAAAAACCCGGTGTTAGAAAACCTTGTGCCAGATGTTACGGGCATGACGTACCGAGACGCTTTGTATGTGCTCGAACGATCGGGATTATCCGTGGAGTTTCAAGGTAAAGGGCGCGTAGCGCAACAATCGCTTACGCCCGGTTCGCGTTTCAGCAAAGGTGCTCGAATCTATTTACGACTTAGCTAATGCAGCAGCTACGCGACATATTATATAAAGTGCACATCACCGCCACGTCGGGCGACATGAGTCGCGTGGTGGCGGGCTTGGCTTTTGACTCGCGCCAGGTAAAAAAAGACTTTGCTTTTGTGGCCGTGGCGGGCACACAGTCGGATGGCCACCAGTTTATTCCGCAGGCGCTGCAAGCCGGTGCATCAGTGATTGTGTGCGAGAAATTTCCGGAGGCTATTCGCGAGGAAATTACCTACGTGGCGGTGAAGCACAGTGCAGAAGCGTTGGGCATTATGGCTGCGAATTTTTACGGCAATCCGTCTCACGCGTTGAAGTTGGTGGGCGTTACCGGAACAAATGGAAAAACCACCGTGGCCACATTGCTCTTCAAACTGTTTGGCACACTGGGGTACCGGTGCGGCTTGTTATCCACAGTTGTGAATAAAATTGTGGATAGAGAAATTCCATCTACTCATACCACGCCCGATCCCATTCAGTTGAATGCTTTATTAAAGCAACAAGTAGAAGCTGGTTGTACCCATTGCTTTATGGAGGTAAGCTCCCACGCGATAGATCAGGAACGTATTGCCGGCCTGAAGTTTACCGGGGCATTGTTTACGAACATCACACACGACCACCTCGACTACCATAAAACGTTCGACAACTACATTCGCGCCAAAAAGAAATTTTTTGACGATCTCAGCAGCGATGCCTTTGCGTTGATCAACGCAGACGACAAACGCGGTATGGTGATGTTGCAGAATACCCGCGCCAATAAAAAATCCTATGGACTGAAGAAGCTTGTCGATTTTAAAGGCAAGATTTTATCCAACACAATTGAAGGGTTAGAGATTGAAATCGAAAACAAAACGATTTGGTTCCGTCTGATCGGGGATTTTAATGCATACAACTTGCTGGCGGTGTATGGTGCTGCGGTGTTATTGCGCGAGCAGCCCGATGATGTGCTTACCCACCTCTCTTCGCTTTCCGGGGCCGAGGGCCGGTTTGAGCTCGTGAAAGCAGGCGCACGAATCACCGCCATTGTAGACTACGCGCATACCCCCGATGCGCTGAAGAACGTGTTGGAGACCATTCACCAGTTTCGTACCGGTGAGGAACAAATCATTACCGTGGTGGGCTGCGGTGGCAATCGCGACCGCACCAAGCGCCCGCTCATGGCCTCCATTGCCTGCCGCTTTAGCGATAAAGTAGTGATTACGTCTGACAATCCGCGCGAAGAAGATCCTATGGAGATTATTCGCGAAATGCAAGCCGGTATTGGCCCGTCGGATCAGCGCAAAACGCTGGTGATGGTAGATCGCGAAGAAGCCATTAAAACCGCATGCATGATGGCAAAAGAAAAAGACATTGTGCTTGTGGCGGGCAAAGGGCATGAAAAATACCAGGAGATCAAAGGTGTAAAACATCCCTTTGACGATAAGGAAGTTTTGGAACGTATGTTAAAACTGTTTGCTAACTAAAACCGATGCTGTACTACTTGTTTGAGTATTTGCGCCAGCATTTTGACTTCCCCGGGGTAGGTCTGTTTCAATACATCTCGTTCCGTGCGGGTATGGCGGCGTTGGTATCGCTGCTGATTACCATCACTTTTGGGCAAACCCTGATTGCCTTCTTACGGCGCAAACAAGTAGGCGAGGATATCCGCGATCTGGGTTTGGAGGGGCAGATGCAGAAGAAGGGAACCCCAACTATGGGTGGCCTGATTATTTTAGCTGCGATTCTTTTTCCCACGCTGCTTTTTGCCAAGATCGATAACGTTTATGTGGTACTGTTAATCATTGCCACGGTTTGGCTGGGCTTGATCGGGTTTATTGACGATTACATAAAAGTCTTCCTGAAAAATAAAGAGGGCCTTGCTGGGCGTTTTAAGATTGTGGGACAGGTAGGTTTAGGTTTGATTGTGGGTATTACCCTTTCGTTCAATGATCATGTAGTGGTGCGGCAGGAAAAGCCATTCAGCCAGGTGAAGGAACATGTGGCCGAAATTAACCCCGCCACCCAAGTGGCTTATCAGGATGTAAAATCTACCGTAACTACGGTTCCCTTTATTAAAAACAACGAATTCGACTACCATTCACTTGTACCCTTTTTAAGCCGCGATTACACGTGGATAATTTATACGCTGTTTGTAATTGTGATCATCACGGCGGTTTCGAACGGAGCCAACATTACCGATGGCATCGATGGCTTAGCCGCAGGCACATCGGCCATTATCGGCCTTACATTGGCGATTTTTGCCTACCTCTCCGGCCGCGTAGATTTTAGTTCATACCTGAACATCATGTACATCCCGAATCTGGGCGAGCTGGTGATTTTCTGTACGGCATTTGTGGGTGCCTGCCTCGGATTTTTGTGGTACAACGCATACCCCGCGCAAGTATTCATGGGAGACACCGGCAGTTTATCGCTGGGCGGGATCATTGCCGTGTTGGCACTAGCGGTACGTAAGGAGTTGATGATTCCGCTGTTGTGCGGGATATTCCTGGTGGAGAATCTATCAGTCATCATGCAGGTATCCTACTTCAAGTACACCAAGCGCAAGTATGGCGAAGGCCGGAGAATCTTTTTGATGTCTCCGCTACACCATCATTACCAAAAGAAAAATATTCCTGAGCCGAAAATCGTTACCCGCTTTTGGATCGTAGGTATTTTATTATCGATTCTCACCCTGGCTTTACTGAAAGTACGATGAGTAACAAGTTGGTGATATTGGGTGCAGGTGAAAGCGGTACGGGTGCCGCACTATTGGGCAAGCAAAAGGGTTGGGATGTATTCGTTTCCGATGCGGCGGCCATTAAGGCCAACTATCTGCAGGATCTTGATCAGGCCGGCATTGCTTACGAGCAGGGAAAACACACCGAAGAAAAAATCCTGGCTGCCGATTTGATGATCAAGAGTCCGGGTATTCCGGATAAAAGCCCGATCGTGAAAAAGGCACGGGAGAAAGGAATCCCGGTGATCGATGAGATTGAATTTGCCAGCAACTATCTGTCTGGAAAAATTATTGCCATTACAGGCACCAATGGTAAAACCACAACTACGTTGTTGACGTACCATTTGCTTAAGGCCGCAGGGTACAACGTGGCGCTGGCAGGAAATGTGGGCGAGAGCCTCGCGCGCAAAGTAGCGTTGGGCGATCATGATTGGTATGTGGTGGAGATGAGTTCGTTTCAGTTAGACGGTACAAAAGCGTTTAGTCCCTTTATTGGCATTCTGCTCAACATCACACCGGATCATTTAGACCGGTACGATTACAAGATGGAAAACTATGTGGCCTCCAAGTTTCAATTGGTGGCGAACATGAGTGCGAGCCAGCATTTTATTTATTTTGCGCAAGATCAAGTACTGGCCAGCGGGCTGAAGCGATTCCCCACCTTGGCCCAATCACATGCAGTAAGCCTCGCAACGAATAAACATAGCGCTGCATATTGTGTGGGAACTGCCATGCATTTCACAGGAGCAGAACCTGAGTTGGTCGTTCCGCAGGAGGCAACAACATTGAAAGGCCCCCATAACCTTATTAATACAATGTGTGCGGTGAGTGCGGCATTACTGGCGGGCGTTTCTCCAACGGATATCAAGTCTGCGTTGAAAACATTTGTAAATGCACCGCATCGGTTGGAGTCGGTAGGGGTGATTGATGGAGTTGAATTTGTAAATGATTCAAAGGCAACCAACGTAGACTCGGTAGTGTATGCATTAGGCAGTTTTCATCAGCCTTTGGTTTGGATTGCCGGTGGTATTGACAAAGGAAACGAGTATCGCCTGATTCAGGAAGCCGTGCGGAAAAAAGTGCACACATTGATTTGCCTCGGCAAAGACAACGGCAAACTTATCCAGTTTTTCTCCGGCATCGTTCCGCAAATACGCGAGACACAAAGTGTACCTGAACTGATTGAGATTGCACGCGAAGTAGCCCGGCCTGGCGATGTGGTGCTGCTCTCGCCCGCATGTGCAAGTTTTGACCTGTTTAAAAACTATGAAGATCGCGGCCGTCAGTTTCGTGAGGCGGTGCAGCACGTTATCCGTACACGAGAAGAAGCAGTTCCAAAAATGAACCGATAGCCATGAAAAAACTCAAAACGTGGGCGGATAAAAATTTACAGGGTGATCCGGTGATCTGGGCGGTGGTATTTGCCCTATCAGTAGTAAGTATTTTGGTGGTGTACAGCTCTATCGGTACGCTGGCCTACAAGCGCACGACCAGTGCCGAGATGTACCTCGTGAAGCATACCTTCATGGTTTTCCTTGGCCTCGCGGCCATGTGGGTGGCGCACAAAGTAGATTACCGTTATTACTCAAAGTTGTCGCGCCTCGCGTTGTGGATCAGCGTACCGTTACTGATCTATACGTTCACCAACGGTACCACGTTGAACGATGCCGCTCGGTGGATTACGTTACCGTTGATCAATACGAGCTTTCAACCGTCCGACTTTGCAAGTCTGGCGCTCATCATCAACCTCGCGAGCATGCTTTCGAAGCGACAACAAAATATCGATGATATTAAGGAGTCCCTGATCCCGATGCTGATTTGGTGCGGTATTATTTGCGGACTCATCGCGCTTACAAATTTGTCTACTGCCATTCTGCTTTTTGCCACCTGTATGTTGATCATGTTCATCGGCAGGGTTCCGGTAAAATATCTCGCCATGCTGGTATTGGTGGGTGTGTTGGCAGGTGCAGTGGCACTCAAATTTGGTGTTCGTGGCGAAACCGCGAAGAATCGGATTTTAAGTTTTATTCAGGGAAATGAGCTGCCGTTTCAGGCAAAACACGCACGCATTGCGGTGGCCACGGGTAGTTTTTTTGGGAAGGGCCCGGGTAATAGCGACCAACGAAACATTCTGCCACATCCCTACTCAGATTTCATTTATGCTATTGTGATTGAAGAATACGGTCTGCTGGGGGGTATGGTGGTGTTGATTTTGTATTTGATCTTACTCCATCGTGGCATGAAGGCCGCGTACAACAGCGAGCGTGCGTTTGGTGGATTGCTTTCCGCGGGGTTGAGTTTTGATTTGGTCTGTCAGGCGATGGTAAACATGGGTGTAGTCGTGGGGCTCGGCCCAATTACCGGCCAACCGTTGCCATTAATCAGCATGGGGGGTACGGCCATGGTGTTCACTGGAATTTCGGTGGGTATCATTTTGAGTGTGAGCAGGGGCGAGCAAGATGAAAACTACGGGCAACAGCCGGTGGTAGCGAAAGAAGAAAAAGAAGTGCAAGCGAAGGCAGCATAAATTGAGCGCACAAAAACCATATCGATTGATCATTAGCGGTGGCGGCACCGGCGGGCATATCTTCCCCGCACTGGCCATTGCGCGCACCTTTCAGCAGCGCCACCCAGATACCGAGTTTTTATTCGTAGGTGCTGAAGGCAAAATGGAGATGAAGAAAGTGGCTGAAGCCGGATTCAAGATTGTTGGGCTCTGGATCAGCGGCTTGCAGCGCAAGCTCACGGTCGCGAATCTGCTATTTCCCATAAAGGTAATTTCCAGCTTTTTTAAAGCGTCGCAAATCATCCGCGAATTCAAGCCCCACGTGGTTATCGGCACGGGCGGGTATGCCAGTAGTCCAATGATGATGGCAGCTACGCGGGCGAAAGTTCCCACGTTAATTCAGGAACAAAACTCGTACGCGGGCCTCGCAAACAAGCAAGTGGCAACCCGTGTCAATCGTATTTGCGTGGCGTACCACGGCATGGAAAAATATTTCCCTGAAGCGAAAGTGAAACTCACGGGTAATCCGGTACGAAAGGATATTGTGGAATTGGCTGGTCATCGCCCGGAAGGGCTTGCTGCGTTTGGATTTAGCGAGCATGGAAAAACACTGCTGGTGCTTGGCGGTAGTCTTGGTGCCCGAAGCATAAATGAAAGTGTATTGGCCGGCATCGATAAGTTAATCGATTCGCAGGTACAAATGGTGTGGCAAACCGGTAGTGGCTATTTCGAATCCGTTCGAGGCCAAATCCAGAGTAAAGATTTGAAGCGGATTCGCGTGGTGGATTTCATTCAGCGCATGGATTTAGCTTATGCCGCTGCTGATGTAGTGATTTCGCGCGCGGGTGCCCTCGCGATTTCCGAGCTCTGCGTGGCGGCCAAGCCTGCCATTTTGGTTCCTTCACCCAACGTAGCGGAAGATCATCAGACAAAAAATGCATTGGCATTGGTACAGCAGCATGCGGCCGTGCTGGTGCGCGATGCAGAGGCAAAAGACATTTTAGTGGACGAAGCGATGAATCTGCTTTTTGATGATGCGCGTTGCGAGAAGTTAGTGGGCGCAATACGAAAACTGGCGAGGCCACGAGCGGCCGAAGAAATCGTGGATGAGATTGAAAAGTTAATCCGGCAGCAGGCGTGAATTTGAACAACTACGATAGTATTTATTTTCTCGGCATCGGTGGCATTGGTATGAGTGCGCTGGCGCGTTGGTTCCGCGGTAAAGGCTGGCGGGTGGCGGGCTATGATCGTACGCCCACAGTGCTCACGCAGGAATTGATGGAAGAAGGTATTGAAATTCATTTTGAAGATCGCACAGAGCTCCTTCCGGGTTACATCAGTCCTGAGAAAACATTGGTGGTATTTACACCGGCTATTCCCAAAGACCATCGGGAGCACCGGTTCTTGCTTGAACAGGGTTTCATCATCCTCAAACGCTCCGAGGTGTTGGGTTTACTTACGCAGAACTACCGCACAATTGCCGTGGCCGGTACGCACGGAAAAACGACTACATCGTCCATGATCGCGCACCTATTGAAGAGTGCCAATCGCGATATGGTTGCTTTTCTTGGAGGCATCACTACAAACTACAATTCCAATCTGGTCATGCATGGCCAAGTGTCGGACGATACGTGGGTTGTGGCCGAAGCAGACGAATTTGATCGAAGCTTTTTGCGTTTGTTTCCAAACGTAGCGGTGGTCACTTCGGCCGATGCTGATCATCTGGACATTTATGGAAATCACGAGTCGATGTTACAATCGTATCGGCAGTTTCTGGCGCAAACCAAGCCAGGTGGGAAGTTGGTGTTGCACGATTCAATTCAACACCTGTCCACAGGGGTAGCGCGCGACAAAGAGATTTATGGAATAGACCGGGGACAATTTTTTGCCAGCCATGTTACTACCAAAGGCGGGTTTTTTGAATTCGATCTTCACGGCTTTGGCGAGAGGATCGAAAAAGTACAGCTTGGCGTCCCCGGTTTTCATAACATTGAAAATGCAGTGGCCGCGGCCTGCGTGGCCCGGCAAGTTGGGTTAACCATCGAAGAAATTCGGAACGGATTGGCTTCTTTCCGTGGTGTAAAACGCAGGTTTGAGTTTGTGGTACGCCATGAACGGCTGGTGTTTGTAGATGACTACGCGCACCACCCGGCGGAGATTGAGGCCTTTTTACGTTCGCTCAAGGCGATGTATCCCGGCAAAAAACTAACCGTTGCTTTTCAACCACATCTATTTACACGTACTCGTGATTTTGCTTCTGGCTTTTCGCAGAGTTTGAGCCTGGCAGACGAGGTGATCGTACTCGACATCTACCCGGCCCGGGAGCTTCCCATCGCGGGCGTATCTGCGGATATGTTGATGGATGCAATTAGCAGTCCGGTGAAGATGCGGTGCAAGAAAGACGAATTGGTAAGCGTGGTTGCGGAGCGCTCCATTGAAGTATTTGCGACCATCGGGGCGGGGGATATTGATACGTTGGTGAATCCATTGAAAGAAATGTTGATCAGGAAAGAATCCATAGCTGGCCAGATATGAAGTGGAAAATTTCTTTTCGAAATGAATTCAAAGTTGCAATAGCAGTGCTGGGTGTGCTTTCGCTGATTGCATTTACGGAGAAGCAACAGGCAGGAAGTGCATGTCGCGATATTGCGATTGACTTGGATAATCATCATGAAAATCATTATCTGGATGAGGGTGATATTCTTCGCTTGGTGGAAAAGTTAAACCCCGGTATCCGTGGTGCAAGTTTTGATCGCATCGATTTCAAAGCAATCGAATCCAAGCTGGAGTATGATCGGCATATAGAAGATGCCCAGACGTTTAAAGACCTGAAAGGAAATTTGGTGGTGCGTGTGGAGCTACGCAGACCCGTAGCCCGCATCGTACAGGAAAATGCACCAGACGCTTACATCGCAGAAGACGGTGTGATCATGGGTGTGTCGGACAGGTACAATTCCCGTGTGGTGTTGATCAGCGGCCCATATGCAGCCCGGATCGCGCAAGCACATCGTGTGCAGGATGTGCCCGGGGGTAGTCAACTGCTTGAGATGATCGAATTCATCCGCGATGATGCGTTTTGGAATGCACAAATCGCACAGGTGGATATTGCAGCCGATGGAAAAATGACGTTACTGCCGCAGATCACCGGACAGCGCGTAGAGTTTGGTATGGCCGATGGCTATGAAGAGAAACTGCGCAAGTTGATGATCTTCTATAAAGAAATTCTACCGCAGCGCGGCTGGACCCGCTACGAGCGGGTAAACCTGGAGTACAACGGACAAATTATCGCAGAATAGAACAAACAACCACTAATTTATAGCATCATGGAAAATGAAAAGATAATTGTAGGACTAGACATCGGCACAACAAAAATTTGTGCCATTGTCGGTCGGAAGAATGAATTTGGAAAGCTGGAAGTACTGGGCATGGGTAAGGCGGAATCCGAGGGCGTGATCAAGGGAATCGTTACGAACATCGATAAGACTGTGGTAGCGATTGAAAAAGCCATCAAGGAAGCCAGCGACATGTCTGGAATTGACATTCGCGTAGTCAACGTGGGGATTGCGGGTCAGCACATCAAAAGCTCGATTCACCACGGCAGCATTACTCGTTTGTCTACCGATGATGAAATCAGCATTGAAGATATCAATCGGCTTACCGATGACATGCACCGCATTGTGATCCCACCCGGCAGCGAAATCATTCACGTGATGCCGCAGGACTATACGGTGGATTACGAGGAGGGCATTAAAGACCCTGTGGGTATGAGTGGCATTAAACTTGAAGCGGATTTCCACATTATTACTGCCCAAACCAGCGCCATCAACAACATTAACAAATGTGTGCGCCGAGGCGGCCTGGAAATTGAAGATTTGATTCTTGAGCCATTGGCTTCCAGTCTGGCGGTGCTTAGCGAAGAAGAAAAAGAAGCCGGCGTGTGTTTGATTGACATCGGAGGCGGCACAACAGATATCGCCATCTTTTACGATAGCATCATTCGGCACACGGCGGTAATCCCGTTTGGTGGTAACATTGTAACCACCGATATCCAGCAAGGCTTGCAGGTGATGAATAAACAAGCCGAGCAGTTGAAGACACGGTTTGGAAAAGCCATCAGTGAGGAGGCAAGCCCGAACGAAATTGTATCCATCCCGGGTATCCGCAATCGTACGGCAAAAGAGATTTCGGTAAAGAATTTATCGAACATTATCCAGGCGCGTATGGAGGAGATCATTGAAATGGCGCACACGGAGATCATTAACTCTGGTTTTGAGAATCGCCTGGCCGGGGGTATCGTCATCACCGGGGGCGGGGCGCTTCTCAGTAATCTCAAGCAATTGGTGGAATACATGACCGGCATGGACGCCCGCATCGGTTACCCGAACGAACACCTGGGCAAAAGCAAGCTCGACTCCATCAAGAGCCCAATGTACGCCACGGCAGTTGGTCTGGTGTTATCCGGTTTCCGTTCGTTGGACGAACGCAAAGACCGTTGGGAAGATCAGATCAAACACAACAACCAGAAAGCACCGGTAAAAGTGAAGAAAGCAAACCCGGCTTCCGACTTTTTCTCCAGCATCATTCAAAAAACAAAAGACATTTTGATTGACGATTTGGGCGACAAAAACGAATACTGAAAAACAAGAAACAACCACTAAAATTATAATCATGTTTGAACCAGGATCATACAAATTCGATATCCCCAAGCACCACAAATCGATTATCAAGGTAATCGGTGTGGGCGGTGGCGGAAGCAATGCGGTGAACCACATGTACCGACTCGGCATTAAAGATGTAGAGTTTGTTGTTGCCAACACCGATGTGCAGGCGCTGAACAGCAGCCCGGTGCCGTATAAGTTACAATTGGGTGTTAACCTAACGGAAGGTTTAGGATGTGGTGCCAACCCCGAAGTGGGCCGCGCGGCAGCTATGGAAAGTAAAGACCAAATTCGCGAAATGTTGCATGGCACAAAAATGGTGTTTGTAACCGCAGGCATGGGTGGCGGCACCGGCACGGGTGCAGCACCGGTGATCGCGAAAATTGCGAAAGACATGGACATCCTCACAGTAGGTATCGTTACCGTTCCGTTCAACTGGGAGGGCAAGAAGAAACTGGCGCAGGCACAATCGGGCGTGGAAGCACTGCGTGCCGGATGCGACACGGTGCTTGTGATTTTGAACGATAAGCTGCGCGAGATTTACGGTAATCTGGCTATTGGTAAAGCGTTTGGTGAAGCAGACACAGTGCTGACTACTGCGGCAAAAGGTATTGCAGAAATCATCACGCTGGCGGGGTATGTTAACGTAGACTTCCAGGATGTACGCACGGTGATGTTGAACGCCGGTGCTGCCGTGATGGGCTCTGCCGAAACCCGCGGCGAAGGTCGCGCCATTCAGGCCGCACAACAAGCGTTGGCTTCGCCGCTGCTCGACAACCGCGACATCATGGGCGCCAAGAAAATCCTGCTCTCCATCATCAGTGGCGAGGAGGCCGAGCTGCAAATGGATGAGCTCAGCGAGATTACCGAGTACATTCAGGAACAAGCGGGCGATGAAGCTGAAGTAATCTTTGGCCACGGCGTAGACGCGAATCTGGGCGATCGTATTCGCGTTACGGTAATCGCTACGGGCTTTCAGTCGGAAGGAAAAACGACACGCAAAGCTGAGGAGAAAAAAGTTCATGAACTTGATAAAAGCCAAATTCCGCTCTTCGGGCCGGTGGATAACTCCGTGAATCAGCGGGGTGATGATTTGGTGTTGAAGGTGAGGAATCCAGAGCCCGAACCGATTGAAAAACCCATGCTACGCGAGGAAGAAGACGCCGCGGACGAAGCTCCGGTGTTTGTACCAATTACAAAATCCGGAATTCCCGTGGAAGAGCCGCGCACCAATCGCTTTGAAGCGGATACCTATCTCAATTCATTTCAAGAGGATGAGGAAGGCGAGGATGGCTTGTTCTCCAATCAGGAAGACGAATTTGAAATCGGACGCGAAGTGGCGGCGGATCAAGTGTTGAATGAGGAAGGCCTGCTGGAAGTTCGCAGGACCCGCGAACGCCTGGAGCAGCAAGCCAAAGAGCGAAGAGACAAGCTGAAGTCGACCAAGAAAAATGAAATGTCGAAGGAAGAGTTTCACGAAAAGTGGACATTACCCGCGTACTTGCGCAGGGGCGTGAAGATGGATAATGTACCGCATTCTTCCGAGCCTTACATCTCTCGGTATAACCTGAATGACGACAACAACTTGTTGGGCAATAACAAGTTTTTGCACGATAACGTGGATTGATATTTTGGACGAGTTGCAGTGGAAAGACAAAAACATCAAAGACATGGCAATTCCGGCACGACTGGTTTTACTCCATTCGTAGTGGTTGTTGGTAGTAAACATTTTTTGCCGGTGCCGGATTGCCTCTTTTTTTAAACTGGTTTCCACCATTTTTTTAACTCCCAGACCCCGCCTTGAAGAGGCGGGGTCTTTTTTTGGGGGGAAGCAGTTGAAAATCAGTTTGCTAGTCCTAGGTGGGTTGATGCTCCCGTAAATTCTAATCATCAAAGGTTTTTTAAACAAAAGAAGCGGAGTATTTTGGTGGTATGTTCAGAATCGTTTCAATCGCAGGTATACTTGTTCTAATCACAGTTGCCTCAGGAAATGCGCAATCACCCCTGCTGGATTCGCTATTACGACAAAAGACGACTATCAGCGATGCTCAAAAAGGAGATTGGCTGCGGGAAGTAATTATGCAGTGGAATCTGGTAAACCCGGACTCTGCCTTACACTACGTTCGAAAGTTGCAGGTTTATGCAATGGATAATAGCGATTCAAGCCGTTTGATTGAGGCCAAGTCGTTTGAGGCTGAGTACTATTGGCGAAAGAGTGATTACAAAAAATCCCTGGTACATGCGATGGAGGTGCTCACGCTAGCCAATCATTTAGCGTCTAACTTGATGGGCGCGAGTGAGATTTTAGACATGAAGATCTAGCCGCGAATTATGCATACAAATGTTACCATTTTGTTTTTTTTGATTGTTGTCGTTGGCTACTCACAATCCGCTCGACAACTCAGTAATAGCGAAGTTAAAGCTAGAATCGCGCAGATTCAGACAAATCAAAATCCTCAAGCCACCATCGCTCCGTTGCGCCAGTTGTTAGATCAGCTTGGTCCGAAGGAAGATTCAAGTAGAGCAGTTGTGATGTTAGAGTTGGGTTCCAACTACGGCCGAATTTATAACAATGATTCAGCAATGTTTTTTCTGGCGCAAGCGGTATTGCTTTCAAAATCAAATCGATGGGCCGTGCTTGCAGGTGAGATTTATAATTATTCCGGAAATGTAATGCGAAACCGAAGTGATAATCAAAAAGCGATGCAGTATTATGACAGTGCACTCCACGTATTGGCAGGGGGGGAGCGCGATCGGTATATATGCGAGGCAAAGGTGTTAGGAAATATGGGCGGTATTCACTACGATTTAGGTGAGTTTGAAAAAGCCCTTGAGTTTGCCGAGAAGGCAACTGCTATGATTGAAAATCACGGGCTCGTTTACCGCGAGACTTCCGCGTTTTATGTCTCTAGATTTTTACAGCGGACTGCTTTGCGATGCCCTTGAATTAGATTTAAAAGGCGGGGGGGGCGGCTACGTTTTTGCTGAAGCTGAAATGAAAGCTCTTTGGCTACTGTTTCGGCCAACACGCTTGCGCGCTCGGGTTACTCGGTTGAACTTCTTCCTCACTGCAGCTGAAAGAAATGCCAATCAACAATAATGAAATGGCCGAGGAAATGAGCCACTTTTTCGTATTTTTTTGTTTTACATGAATTTTCATATTTTTTCAACTAGTTTATTAACGAATTTACTGACAAATTTTGCATACTCCAATTTATTTTTATTTTTTAATTGTTTATTAAGCTTTTAATGACCACCCTCGCTTTTACCTCGAAACTTGAAGTGGGGCCTGGCGGCTAAGTTTGCCGAGCTGGTTGTTGGCTTATTTGGCAGAAACCTTTTCGTCCGCGAGTTGTTGACGCGGCAGTTGAGGTGGAGACTTCCCTTATTTGGGATGAAGCCGGATAGCCTGCGAGCAGTAGCTGAAATAAAAAATCTTTTTCAAAGACATGTAGCGAGTGTCCTTCCTACTCTATTTTAGGGGTATATGATACGCTACATTCTGATTGCTGCCTGGCTGGTGACCACCCTAGTCTGGCGCGCGACGGCCCAATCACCCCTGCTGGATTCGCTATTACGACAAAAGACGACTATCAGCGATCCTCAAAAAGGAGATTGGCTGCGGGAAGTAATCATCCAGTGGAATCTGGTAAACCCGGACTCTGCCTTACACTACGTTCGAAAGTTGCAGGTTTACGCAATGGATAAGAGCGATTCAAGCCGTTTGATTGAGGCTAAGTCGTTTGAGGCTGAGTACTATTGGCGAAAGAGTGATTACAAAACATCCATGGTACATGCGATGGAGGCGCTCACGCTGGCTGAGTCATCTGACAATTTTTTTGCTAGACGGGGGTCTATTTATTTTACGTTGGGCAATATCCATCTCTATTTGCTTAATACCCAACAGGCCATCCATTATTATCAACGAGCGTTGAAAAATTATGAAGAACAAGGCTCTAAACCACGTCAGGTGGCCAGCATTCTCAACAATATAGGAGTAGTATTTATGGACGCTGCTGAAAGCGACAAGAATCCAGCCTATCGAGATAGCGCTGAGTCGTACTTCAAGAGGGTCTTGGCACGTGGCACGGTAGCTAATCCGGGTACGCTTATCAACGCTTCGGGCAATCTCGGGCAGATCTATTTGCAACGAAAAGACTACACGGAGGCTACCCGGATTTTTGATCAATGGAAAAAATTGGAAGCGGCTAACCCGAGCACTTCTGCGAAGGCCATGCACTATGGAAATTTGGGCTTATTGCAGTTAGCACTGAACAAACCCGGGCAGGCGCTACAGTTTTTTCAAGATGGCTTAAAGGCCGCGCGCGCGATCGAGGCACACCACGAGGAGCAGGAGTACTACGGTAACCTAGCGAAGGCTTATGCAAGTCTTAATCAATACCAACAAGCTTATGAGTATGCCGCACGGTTTAGCGTGATGCGCGATAGCGTATTCAATGCTGAGAAAACAAAGACTATTAGCGAGTTGGAAGAAAAGTATCAAGCGGAGTTACGTCAAAAACAAATTCTGGAGTTGGAACAGCAGAATCAAATCAAAGATCTCGAGGCGAAAACCAGCAAGCAGTGGCAGTATGGTCTTGCGCTTGTACTTTTGCTTGTTACCACACTTTCGACTGTTCTCTACAATCGCTACCAACTGAAACAACGCACCGCGAAATTGCTGGATGAAAAGAATGCGGAACTTCAAAAACTCAATTTTTTTAAAGACAAGATGTTTGCAGTAATCAGTCACGATTTACGCAACCCCGTAGATGCTTTCAGTAACATCATTGAGAGCTTAAGTCACAATAGTCAACATGCAAGTAAGGAGGAATTGAAAGAATTCTTAGACAGTACACTGCAGTCGGCCAAGGATTTAAAAGGCCTTTTGAATAATCTGCTGGAGTGGTCGCTGGTGCAGATTGGAAAGTTGCCGTTCAATCCGACCGCCATTTCGCTGCGTGAGGTAACTCAGCAAAGCATCGCTCATTTAGAGACGATGGCAGCAGCAAAGAAAATCACTATGCACAATAACATTGACCCCGGCAGCAAAGTCATTGCCGATCCATCCATGATGATCATTGCCTTGCGCAATCTGATCAGTAATGCCATTAAGTTTTCTGAGCCTGGTAAAAGTATTGAGTTGACTGCGCAATCTCAAGATGGTAACATGCGGCTAAAAGTAATCGATCAGGGTGCGGGTATGAGTGCGGAAGAAGTGGCGAGATTGTTTAAGATGGAGGAGAGTACACAATCCATAGGCGACTCAGCGGAAAAAGGTGCCGGCATTGGATTATTGTTGGTTAAGGAATTGGTCGACCGGAATAACGGGCAGGTATCGGTTTCCAGCCAACCCGGAAAAGGCAGTACATTTGTGATTGAATTGCCTTTGATTTCATGAGTCAACCACTCCGGGTTTTTTTAGTTGATGACCATAAACTCGTGCGCGATGGCATACGAGCGATGTTGTTGGGCAACCTAAGTTTTAAAGTGGTGGGCACAGCAGGAAATGCCGAAGAGTTTTTTAGTCAATTGGATGAAGTTCAGCCGGACATTTGTGTCATCGATATTCAGCTGCCAGGCAAAAATGGCGTGGCGATTTCGGCTTTGCTGAAAGCGGAAAATCCACGTATAAAAATCTTGATTCTTACGGCGTTGAAGGAAGATGCACCCGTTAAACAATGCCGCGACCTTGGCGTGGAGGGCATGATTTCGAAAGACTCTGGACGAGATACCTATCTGGAAGCGCTGGAAGCCCTGAAGGCCGGGCGGACATTTTACGCTGGTCAGTTTACCGAATTATTGGTAAAAGCCACACAGGGCAAGAGCGATAAGCTGGCGGCGCTTAGCGATCGGGAAATTGACTTTGTAAAAGCGTTTGCTTTGGGTTTATCGCATAAAGAAATTGCCGACCGGCTGCACATCAGTCCACGTACGGTGGAAGTCCATAAGAAGAACGTGATGGACAAGTTGCAATTCAAGAGTGATGTCGATTTGATCAAGTTTGCCATCCGCGAAGGACTCTCTTCGTTAAGTTGAAGGTGGATGGTTGTTAGTTGTTAGTTCTTAGTTCTTAGTTGTTAGGGAATACCGAACAATCAGATAATAGCAATTAATAGCCAACAACTACCCACGATTAACTAACAACTACGTAATTCCCCTCATCCCCTTTACGGGAAATCCCCAATACCCTGCCGCTGGGTTTACAGGCACCTTTACAGCGCCTTATTCACCAAAACCTATGCGTATGAAAAATTCTATACTTCTTATGTTCCGGAGGGCTCAAATTTGTGCCATTTCGATGCTCTGTTTATTAAGTTCAATTGTTACACATGCACAACAAGCTTGGACGCTATTACCGGAATCAAATACAACGAATAGCATTGTGCGGGGTGTGTTTGCGATTGATAACGGGCTTGGTATTACGGGGCCGATTTTTAGAGTGGGCGTCTTTGGGAGCATTAGTAAATCAACTGATTCTGGTATTACGTGGACGAACCTAACTTCTGGAACATCGGCCGAATTAAATGATGTCTATTTCGTAGATCAGTTTAGTGGCTGGGTCGTAGGAAATGGAATCATTTTACGAACTACGAATGGAGGAACAAGCTGGACTGCGACCAGTTTTCCGGGGATTATCTTTCGGTCTATTCATCAGTATGCCGCTAATCAAACCCTTTGGGCAGCCGGATTAGATGGGGTGATTTACAGGTCAACCAATCAGGGCGTAAACTGGACTGCCGTTAATTCGAATACGACAGCGAATTTGAATGATATTCTGGCCTATACACCTACCACTATCATCGCGGTCGGGGCTAATGGAACTATTACAAGATCAACTGACGGTGGTAGTACATGGACGGCCACCACGGTAGGTTCAATAACTCTCAATGGCGTTGATGGGTTTTTAACTACGGCAGTCATCGCTGTAGGCAACAGTGGTACCGTTCTTCGAAGTGCAACGGCGGGCCAATCATGGTCAACCATTACCAGTAGTGGAACATCAGTTGATCTTAACGATGTAACACTGACTGGAGGCAGCAATTTTATTGCTGTTGGTAATGCGGGCACAATTTTACGAACTACAAATGGAGGTACCGGTTGGTCAATCATTCCAACGGGTAACGATGAGAGCCTCAGAGCGATCACGAAGCGAACCGAGGCGGCATCACTGGTAAGATTCTGGATTTCAGGTTTTTGGGGTATGTTAACCTCCGATACACAAATAACATCTTGCGCAGCACCGCAGGCATCGTTAGTATCACCGGTCTCAATTACCAGGTGCGTGGGAGAATCTGTTACGCTGGAGGCTTTTCATACTGGCACGGTAGGAAAGAGGGTATGGAAAAGAAATGGTATAGGGGGCAACGACATTCAGCCTTCGAAGTTGATGCTTACCAATTTGCAAACTTCAAATTCTGGTTTATATACAATGGAAGTATCTGGCCCATGCGGTACGGTAACAACCGCAGCTATTACGCTCACCGTAAATACGCCTCAGCAACCCTCTTCAATAGTTGGAACAGGATTAGCATCGCAAAACGTAGCCACTACTTATTCCGTCTCATCCATACCGGGGGCAACTTTTAATTGGTCGCCTGGAAGTGGAGGAACTGTTACAGGAACGGGCAATGAAGTTCAAATTTCCTGGAGTGCAGCGGGGTCGAAGACAATATCAGTTACGGCCACTGATGCTTGCGGAACCTCAATAGCCCGGACTGCATCGGTTAGTGTTTTGACGTGTACTACACCTGCTCAACCTTCGGTGATTACCCTTACTTCTGGAAGTGAGTGTACGAATTCTTCTGCCACGTATTCGGTTACCGCTGTTGCCGGTGTTACTTATTCGTGGTCAGTAAGCACAGGCGGTACCATTACCGGGTCAGGCAATTCTGCAACGGTAGTATGGAATACTACTTCAGGATCCCGAACCATTACCGTAACGCCATCGAATGCGTGTGGTAACGGAACGGCAAGAATGCTTAGTGTAACCGTAGGATTGGCTCCGGTACAACCTTCTGTTATTAGTGGTAATGCTACTGTTTGCACAGGAGTAAGCACAGCTTACAGTGTTACCAATGTAACCGGCACTACCTACACCTGGGATACGGGTGGGGCAGGAACGATCACCGGAAGTGGGAATGCTATCAATGTTACATGGACTTCATCGGGCGCTAAAACGCTTACGGTTACACCTACCAATTCCTGTGGTGCTGGATCAGCACGCACGCTAAGCATTACTGTAAATGCAGTGCCAGCCCAGCCGGGTGTTATTGCAGGAGCTAATACCGTTTCTACAGGGGCAAGTTCTCAATATAGTATTTCTGCTGAAGCAGGAGTAACATATACTTGGGCTGGCGGCACAGGCGCAACTGTTACCGGAAGTGGCAATGCAGTAAGTATTTCGTGGTCATCGGCCGGTAGTAAAACGATTACGGTAACACCTTCCAATGGATGTGGCAGTGGAACAGCTCGCACTTTAGCAGTTACCGTTTCTGATTGTGCTGTTCCTGCACAGCCTAGTGTAATTACCGGTAACGCCTCTGGCTGTATCGGTTCTGGTTCAGTATACTCGGTTACTGCAGTAGGCGGTGTAAATTATAATTGGAATGCAGGTGTAGATGGAAGTGTTGTCGGTTCAGGAAACTCAGTAACCTTGTCATGGTCATCTGCTGGAACAAAAGTGGTTACTGTAACACCGTTCAACGCCTGTGGACCCGGCACAGTGCGAACAATGAATGTAGTGGTGAGTGGTGTACCCGCTCAACCCTCGGCTATAACCGGCACAACAACAGCATGTAAGGATGCCGCCACCACATACAGTGTTACTAATGTGGCAGGGGTAACTTATACCTGGAATACAGGTGGTAGAGGAACTGTTACCGGATCTGGCAATAACGTGAGTATTGCATGGAATTATGCAGGTAATCAGGTTTTGCAAGTAATACCAAGCAACAGTTGTGGCAATGGACAGCCTCAAACTATCAACGTTACTGTGAATAAAACTCCTGATCCTGTAAGTGAAATAACAGGTAACCTCTCGGGTTGTATTAACATTGCTAATGCTTATAGTGTAACTAACGTGAGTGGTGTTACTTACAACTGGGCAGGTGGCGCAAGTTCAACATCTTCTTCAACATCTAACTCCAGCAACATTACATGGACAACCACGGGTACCAAAACTTTAACCGTTACCCCGACCAATAGTTGTGGAAGTGGGTTAAGCAGTTCACTCACAGTAAATATTAATGAACCACCTGTACAAACCAGTGTAATTACAGGCTCAGCAACAGCTATTGCAGGTGTTCCCCAAACATATTCGGTTACTAATGTGGCCAACGTAAGCTACCAATGGAATGCAGGAACAGGTGGAAGTGTGGCAGGTGTTGGCAATAGTGTGAGCATTACCTGGGCTACCGGAGGAAGTAAGACGGTAACTGTAACACCATTTAATGCTACTTGTGGATTAGGCACACCAAGAACGGTTAACGTCACTGTTACGGCACCTTGTACTGTTCCAACAGCACCAACTTCAGTATCACCTTCAACCCCGGGCATTCCGGTAGGCACACAATTACTCTTCACTGTTACCGGCGATCTAACGGGTGTATCATCATTAAACTGGAGTTCGTCACCTAACGGTGGTGCAATCTTTGATATTTTCAGTTTAAATCAAGCTAGAATTTCATGGTCAACACCAGGCGTATATCAAGTAAGCGTAGCTGCTGTAAATGCATGTGGGCAAAGCACTTCGGTATCTACTACTGTTGTTGTTTGTACTCCTTCCGTGGCTGCTGCTCCTACAGGACTTGCTAATGTAACCGAGAATTGTAGCGATAACGTGGTGCGATATACCATAAACACGCAGCCAGGCATGATTTATGAGTGGGGTAACCCAACCTTCAGTGGTACTATCCTTTCACCTATAGAGAATAATTTTTTAGATATAAAATGGTTCAATAGTTCCAGTGAATATCCGGCAACCGTGCGTGTGCGTTCGCGCGATGCATGTAATCGGTATAGCGCATATGCTACATTAGATGTTACCATTAAACCTAAACCTCAATATCGTACAATTACTAACGATCTTGTTGGTGGTTTTTGCGATGGCAAAGTAGTTACCTGGACAATTTCTAGTCCTGAAGTGGGAACAACCTATACCTGGGTTTCAGACCGTCCAGCTACTATAAGTGGCGCAAGTAATCATATCATTCAAGCCACGATAAACGGGCCAATGAACATTCAGCTTTATGGATCAAATACGTGCGCTACTAACTTAAGTCTAGGTGGTATTACAGGTAATCCATTACCAGTACCAACAACAGCCCCTGGCTTAATAAGTGGCCCCGCAACAATAGAAACAGGGCAGTTGGCAAAGTACACTACTCCTAACGAAGGCTTGCCCTTCTCCTATGATTGGAATTATGGAATAGGTAATATTAACACCGGATCTGTAAATTCTATTGACGCATTATTTGGTACCACAGGTGAAAAAATAGTTTCGGTAAGATATGCCTCTAATGGCGCCTGTGGACCAGTTTATGGGCCAGCTAGAACGCTGCCAGTTACTGCCGTGGCTCCATGCGTTGCTCCGTCTACCCCCACTGCTGTTACTCGCTTGCACAGCGGCAGTATTTGTAGAGACGTGGCGTATGCATTTTCTGTGCCCTTTGTACAAGGAGTATCTTACAACTGGGTTGCGGGTGCTGATGCCACCATTACCGGAACTGGAAATGAAGTAATGATTAAGTGGAGTAGTGCAGGTTCTAAAAATGTAACTGCTTCGTATACTAATGCCTGTGGCACTTCATCTACCCAACAAACATCTGTCGTAGTTACATTGCCTCCTGATGCATTAAGCATCACGGGCAACAACACGGCCTGCCAGGCAAGTGCTGAAGCATTTTCCGTATCGAGTGTGGGAGGCATAAGCTATATCTGGGATGTACCTGGAGCAACCTTTTCAGGACAAGGCACTAATAGCATTACCGTTAGCTCATGGCCAAACGCGGGTATAAATACGGTTAAATTTAGACCTTCAAACACATGCGGCACCGGTGTTGAAACAACATTAAATGTAACCGTCAATGCCATTCCAGCGCAACCTTCTGTAATTAGTGGTGATGTTGAGCTTTGTGTTGGCACCGCAAAAACTTATAGTGTAGGCAATGTAAGTGGGGCAACTTATACCTGGGATGCAGGAGCCAATGCAACGGTAACAGGCACAGGTAACTCTCGCACTATTTCATGGTCAACTACCGGCACTAAAACCTTACAGGTAACTGCATCAAACGGTTGCGGTACCAGTGTGGCAAGATTGATTAATCCAATAGTAATTGCCGTACCTTCTCAACCATCTGCCATTACCGGCACAGCATCGCCAACCATTGGAGCTTCAGTTGATTATGTTGTGACTAATGTTGCGGGTGTGAATTATGCCTGGTCGCTTTCTGATAAAGGTGTGATATCAAGCACCGGTAATTTAGCGTCAGTGCTGTGGAATGCAACAGGCAGTGCTACCCTTTCTGTAACACCCTCCAATGCGTGTGGTAACGGAGCGGCTAGAACCGCGTCAATTACAGTCAGTAAAATTGCCCAGACGATTTCCTTCACTTTGCCGAGCCCGGTATTGACCACAGATTTCATTGAGTTGAATGGTGTGTCTAGCTCAGGGCTACCGGTTGCGTACACGAGTTCAAACCCAGCCCTTGTTGAAGTGTTAGGGAACACTCTAATTCTGAAAGGTTCGGGGTCAGTAAATATCACCGCATTACAAGCTGGCGATGCCATATTTGCTGCGGCTACAAGTGTGGTGCGCGCACTTACCGTTAACAAAGCCGCGCAAGCCATCAATTTCGATGCTTTGCCAGCCCGAACTTTTGGTGAAGGAAGCTTTGTATTGGAGGGTGTATCAAACGTTGGCCTTCCTCTTACTTACACGAGCTCTAACGTGAGTGTCGCCACGGTATCCGGAAGTACTGTTACCATTGTGGGTGCTGGCGCTACGAATATCACGGCAACACAGGGAGGAGACGCGATCTTCAATGCAGCTACACCAATTGTGCGTGCACTCACGGTGAATAAGGCGGATCAACTCATTGAGTTCGAACCATTGGCAGCAAAAGGAGTAAGCGATCCTCCCTTCTCATTAACGGCAACCGCGTCTTCCGGCTTAGCCGTTAGCTATGCGAGTTCCAACCCGGCGGTAGCTACTGTTTCAGGAAGCACGGTAACCATCGTTGGTCAAGGCACCACAACGATTACGGCTTCTCAGACAGGGAATAGCAACTTCAACGCAGCCACTCCTGTGCCCCAGCCGTTCACCGTAAATTCAAAGCAGAGCCAGACTATCACATTCAGTGTATTGCCCAACAAAACGTTTGGAGATGCCTCCTTTACCATCAGCGCAAGCGCCTCATCAGGCTTGCCGGTCGCATTCACCAGTGCTAACCCGTTGGTGGCTACCGTTTCGGGAAATACCGTAACGATTATTGGCGCGGGCACAACCTTAATTACCGCTTCGCAGCCCGGCGATGCAGTATTTAACGCAGCTACGAATGTATCGCAGACGCTTCTCGTTAACAAGGCTGCGCAAACAATCACATTTAGCGGATTGGAAAGCAAACGTATTGCGGATGGCACCTTCACTCTAACAGCAACAGCCTCTTCGGGGTTGGCGGTTAGTTATACGAGTTCTAATACTGCGGTTGCAACAATCAGCGGGAACACTGTGACTTTGGTAGGAGCGGGCACCACCACGATTACAGCCTCCCAAGGCGGTAACACCAATTACGAGGCGGCTAGTGCGGTAGAACAAACGCTGGTCGTAACGGATAAACAAGCACAAACAATCACGTTTGGCGTGCTCACGGCAAAAACGTTTGGCGATGTGCCATTTGATCTGTCAGCCACTGCTTCGTCAGGTCTGGTTATTTCGTACGCGAGTTCGAACCCTAATGTGGCGACTATCAGCGGCAACACGGTAACCATTGTTGGTGCTGGTACTACTAACATTACCGCTTCGCAGGCCGGTGATGCAGTATATAATGCGGCTACCAATGTATCGCAGACGCTTCTCGTTAACAAGGCTGCGCAAACAATCACATTTAGCGGATTGGAAAGCAAACGTATTGCGGATGGCACCTTCACTCTAACAGCAACAGCCTCTTCGGGGTTGGCGGTTAGTTATACGAGTTCTAATACTGCGGTTGCAACAATCAGCGGGAACACTGTGACTTTGGTAGGAGCGGGCACCACCACGATTACAGCCTCCCAAGGCGGTAGCACCAATTACGAGGCGGCTAGCCCAGTAGAACAAACGCTGGTTGTAACGGATAAACAAGCACAAACAATCACGTTTGGCGCGCTCACTGCAAAAACGTTTGGCGATGGGCCATTTGATCTGTCAGCCACTGCTTCGTCAGGTCTGGTTGTTTCATACACGAGCTCCAATCCCAATGTGGCGACTATCAGCGGCAACACGTTAACCATTGTTGGTGCTGGCACAAGCATCATCACGGCATCGCAGTCAGGAAATGGCAACTTTGATGGCGCCACGCCTGTAGAACAAACACTCACGGTCAACAAAGCGACTCAAAGCATCAGCTTTGCGGCACTGCCCAACTGGGGCATCACACAAGGTTCCCTCACGTTGTCTGCAACCACCACGTCTGGACTGGCAGTGACGTACGCAAGTTCCAATCCTGGTGTAGCGATTGTTTCGGGTAACATCGTTACGCCGGTGTCTCCCGGTACTACAACCATAACGGCCACCCAAGCTGGAAATGCGAATTTTAACGCAGCCACCGATGTGCAACGTGTACTGACCATTGTTGACGATACTCCGAAGCGCGTGATTCGTGTGACCGGCAATTTGAGTTTTGGTGATGTTGTATTGCCGGAAACAGCCAGTCGATCGGTTGTGGTAGAGAATAGGGGTGATAACGCGCTATCAATTTCCGCCATTCGTCTTCCGGAAGGATTCACGGCCGATCGAAACACCGGCACGATTGCACCGGGTGCTAGTTTGTCAGTGGCGATCACATTTGCGCCCACCCAGGCGCGGGAATACTCCGGGCGTCTAGAAATCACGTCAAACGCCACCTCGGGCGATGGGTTCCTGAACGTTTCCGGAAAGGGAGTAACGATTACCGGCGTGGAAGAAACTGCCGTGCGCAACCCGCTCGTAGCTTATCCCAATCCGGGCACCGGCATTTATGTGTTGGAAGTGCGTGGTATTCAATCTAACGATCTATGGGTAACAGATACCACGGGAAAAACCGTGTTGCAATCCAGTCTACTGCCTTTAGGAAATGATCGCTACCAGGTTGACATCCGCGAAGTTCGTCAAGGCCTGTATTTTCTCCGCCTAACCACTGATGGTCAGGTGCGGATGGTTCGAGTCATAAAAATGGACTAAGCAATTCAGTATCAATAAAATTATTTGTAAAATGAAAAATGGAACAGGAAACCGGCCTCAGGTAGCATCGAAAGCTATCGAAGCGCACTTGATTGATATGATTCTAAGGAGGTGGATTACGCTAGCGGTGCTCGTTGGCTTATCGGCAACCCTGAGTTGTAACCAAAAACAACCAATAGAAGAGGAAACCGAGCAGATCGTCTTTTTGAACAAGATTTCCGGGGATTGGCGAATGAATAGGGTTCAAGTTGACGGACTAGATGTGACAAAATCTTTTCCCGGACTGTCGCTGGTGATTAGTCCGACAAGAAATATCCTGGTGACCAATCCGGTGTCGCCAATTTGGAAGACGGCAGCTCAGTTTACCTTGGAGCCAACTGGAGCTAGTTTCCAGCTCAAACGCGATGACGGTGTGCTGATCACCGTGGAGCAACCTTCAGCCACTCAGTTAGCACTTCGGTTTCAATATGACCCAGCTGCCCTGGGTGGCCGGGCTGCCAGCGTAAAAGGCGCGTTCACATTTCTATTGGACAAAAAATAAAACAAATGATCGAAAATTATTTTTAGATAGTAGCGAGCATGTCGTTATAAGGTAAGTGTCCATCAAAGGTAGGCCAGATTTGAATTGGCCTACCTTTTTTCATGTCGAACAGATCAATACCTTAGCAGGCAAAAAACGAGCGTGTGAAAAGAACGTGGATGATTTTGCTGGGTGTGCTATTCTTACTTGGCGGCGTTTATTGGATTGGGCCTAAGCCGGCCACTCCACTATACGATAAAATTTTTCCGGTTGTACCAACCGAGCCCGTAGCGCTGGAGCAGTTTATTGCCGCACATGAACAAAAGCATCAACTCAAGCCCGACAACGAAGCCCGCATCGTTTGGTTTGATTCCACAAAAACCAGGACGGCTTACAGTGTAGTGTATTTGCATGGCTTCTCGGCAAGTCAGGAAGAAGGCGATCCTGTGCACATCAACTTTGCCCGCAAATTTGGGGGAAACTTATTCCTCGCGCGTTTGTCCGACCACGGCATTGATACTACAGAGCAACTGTTGCTGTTTACGCCCGATCGCCTTTGGCGCAGTGGCCAGCAGGCTTTGGCCGTTGGCGAAGCGATTGGTGAAAAAGTTATTTTAATGAGTACGTCTACCGGTGGCACGTTGGCGCTGATGTTAGCCGCAGCCTATCCTGAAAAAGTGCACGCGTTGATTAATCTTTCGCCCAATATCGAAATTAACAACGGGCTGGCGTTTATGGCAAACAACCCGTGGGGCAATCAAATTGCACGTTGGGTTGTGGGAGGCGAGTATCAAGTCATCGATTACCCGGCGGAGCGCCAGCAATACTGGAATGGGAAATACCGAATTGAGGCCATTGGCCAATTGCAGGAATTGTTGGAAACAAGCATGACGCGCGAAACCTTCCAGGCGGTGCGTTGTCCGAGCCTTACACTTTACTACTACAAAAATGAGCAAGAGCAAGATCCTACCGTGCGGGTGGACGCGATGCTTCGCATGCACGAAGCACTGAGCACTGCTGCGGCCACGAAACGTGCCGTGGCGATACCCGGCGCGGGCGGGCACGTAATTGGTTCGCATCTAGTAGCCAAAGACATTCCGGCCGTGGAGCGTGAAGTAAACTCGTTTGCGGAGGAAGTATTGAAAATGCGCCCACGCTAGGCAACTATCTTTTACGCTTACCAAGCGCAAATGTAAAGTCGTCCGGGGTGCCATTTACCCGAACGTTTAGAAACCGCACGCGCTTATCGCGGTCGCGATATTGAATGGCGTCTTCCTGGTCGGGGTCAACTTCTTCTTTTTTCTTACCACCGAATAGCGTCTGGAAACCCACTTGTGTTACCAATTGCAACGGCACACGGATAAGGTAATCCATCTTCAGGTCAAGCGATTGTGTGCCCTCCATCTCAATGAAGCCGAGGCTGGAGTTAATCGTCATGGCAGGTATGCTCAGCACGCCATCTTTTAAGTCCAGCTTATTTTGAAGCGTATCAAAACGCACGTTGTTCAGGTTGCGATCTTTAAAGTAACTCGACATGGCTTGCAGGGGTGCAAAGTTGACCAGACTTCCGTTGAGAATTGAAATATCCAGATGCGCCTCGCCTTCGTGCAAAATCGGTGTCAGGTCCGGGTGCACATGAAAAGTGCTTGTGATAATGCCAGAAAGGCGGCCGTGCAGATTTTTGTTGACCAGCACATCCTGGCCAAAGTTATCGAACTTGATAAACAGCCTATCGAGATCAAGTTGTTGCAGCTGGGTAGTGCTTTTGAAGTAGATGTTTTTTGGATTGGAGCCATTCAAATAGCCTGCCATCGCAAAGTGTCCGTCTGCAATGTCCATAGATAGTGTATCGATAAATGCGTAATGGTTGGGCGTGGTGCGTGCAGCAAGCGTAAGGTTTCGGATATCGATTTGGTGATGCTTCAACGCTTTGATGTTGGCCGCGAAGGTCATGTTCGTAAAGGGGATTTCGAAAATGTTAAACGCCTTGGCATGATCTTTCGGTTTTGCCGGAGCCGGATTGTACGCCAGCAATTGGTCGAGGTTAAGCGTGTTGGATTGAATCGAAAACCGGTTATCTCTTTTGCGTACCGTGCTGTCCGCGCCGGTGTAATAGCTGAGATTAATCAACATATCGTTGGTACCGAGATTCGCAGCCAGATTTTCAATGGTTAGGTGTTCGTCTTCAAAGTGAATTCGTCCCCGCATTTTTTCGATTTTTAGCGGATGCACATTCAGCTTGGCTTCCACGCGTTCCATTAACAAATCGGCAAACCGGAATTGATTTTTAAAATTTAGGTCCACCAGCCCGTGCAGTTTTAGTTCTTTGGCCACTTCATGGCGGTAGTCTTCGGGCAAATAGTTTTCGCCTTTGTAAGTCAGCAGGTTGTCCAGTCGGAGTTGTTCGGAGTACAAATCAAACTCAAATCGTGTATCACCAAACTTGACACTGTCAAACCAAATATTATAGTTGGTAAGTTGTCCATTAAAATGAAAGTCCGATTGGTCGATTTCACCACTGAAATCTTTTAACTGAAAAGTAGAATCGCTGATAATTACATCCGCATGCAAGTCGTGAAGCGTATGTGGATAGCCCTTCACCTTTGCGTAGAGATCCTGAATGTAAAACTCACCCCACGGAAGGGGCGACTTTTTGATTTTATTTACCGACGTTTCGAAGGCCAGCTTCATGCGGAAGTCGGTGATTTCTTCGTCCAGCGCGGGTGGCTTTAGCGAGTCGAAAGCCAATAAGCGCGTAAGGTTGATGCGTTGGGCGTCGCCTTCAAGCGTAAACACAACGTCTTTATTTTGTTTGTGGAACAGTGCCGGCAGATTACTGATCGAACCTTTTAACTTCAAATCCGAGTCGGCAATGCGAATGTCGAACGTATCCATCACCAGGCGGCCGCCCTGCATTTCTGCATGTAGGTCGAGTTTTTTTATAGGATGCGGGTAGCCCGGTACGGTAAAGCTCAGGTTCCGCACAATCAGTTCACTTTCTATTCCTTCTTTCAGGCGCGCCAGCGAAGATTCCGGATTATTAAAATCGATGATCTCGTTAAAGTTCATTTCAACAATCACATTGCCTTTCAGGCGTTGAATGCCCTCCACACCCAAAAACTGCCCGAGGAACTCAAGGTCTAAATCTGAGTGCAGCACCACAGCCACCTGTGGATCCGCAAAATTCTGCACGCGCAGGTTGCCTTTGAATACGCCGCGTTCGGGCGTAACAGAAAAGTTCGTCAGCTCAAACACACTGGTGGTTAGCGAACGGCCCGGTCCATTCGTGAAGCTGCCCTGAAACTCCAGGTCATCCACTTTTTTGTTCGAGATGTTGTTTTGGAAAAATCCATCTTTACATCCAAACCGGAAATCGATCTTCGGTTGCAGCGAATCGGAGGCTACCCCCACCAACGTACCCTCAAAAAATACGTTTCCGGCATTGCGATACTTCTTTAAATTCTCGGCCACGTTGGGTGGCGCGAAGGATGTAAACAGGCTGAAGTCAGGTTTTTCTCCGGTGATTTTTAAATCCATCCAAATACTGTCGCGCAAGAGTACATGGCCACTCACGCCGTACATGGCCTCAGCCAGGCCGAGGTGCGCCTCGCGCAGCGCAAGGTCTTGATCAGTGAGGTGATAGGTGAGATCGGTATTGAGTGTAACGCGCTTGTCGGCAAAAAACGTGGGCTGATTTTTTTCGAGGTAAGTAACCACCGTCTTTGCATCCAGGAGCAACGCTAACTGATCGTTATTCAACTTTACTGCTGTGGCAATGTCTTGCAGATGCGCCCGCCACTCGGTGGAGTCTGCCTGTTGCACGAACGAGACGTGAAAATTTTTGATGATAATTTTTTGAAGGTGCACGGAGAGGGAAGAAGTATCGCTCGCTTCTCCGGTGTCATTTTTAATATTCTTTGCCAGCAAGATGTTGATGTCGCCATTGGCAAACTGGATCACATCGGCATGGCCGCCTTCCACGTCAATTAATTGTACATCAAATTTTGATCGGATTACGTCCCACCAGCGGAAGCCAAGATAAAGGTCATCGATCTCATACAGTGGTTTACCGGATTTACTCTTGTCGCCATAGAATGCAACGCCTTGTAAATCGATATCCACATATGGAAAATCATGAAACAGCGAAATGCGGCTCGCCTTCACTTCCAGTGTACCTACAAAACCCTCGTTTGCCTGCGCAACTACCCATTGGGTTACTTGCGCCTGCTTGTTATAGATCACCACCACGCCTACGACCGATGCGATCAAAATCACAAGTACGGTGCCGATAGCCACCCGAATAAATAATCGTTTGTTCATACTGTCAGTGCTTACGGAACTCCAAAAGCAAATGTTTATTTAACAAAGTTCGGAGCGATAAATTGTATCGAAAAATTTGTTTAAAGGTGTTTGCATGGTGTGGTTCGTGGCGAATCTGCTTACGCAACACGCGCACGTTTAAAAACCACACCAATGGGTAAACCACAAGCAGCAACACGGAGGTGCTGCTGGCCGCGGAGCGGTGCGATTGCAACAGGTGCAAACCGTTAATCGCGGCAAGCGTACGCAAGCGCAACAACCCACTTAGAAAAAGTTTGCCGAAGTATTTGCCGCCACCCCATTCTACAAAGGCATCCAATTCGTTGGGCGCGGCGTGGCCGTAATGCTCACTCTCCATGGCAAATTGTGCCAAACGACTGCGCAGCGAAGAGGTATTGGGCGTAGTAATGAGCAACGTGCCGCCCGGCTTGAGTATGCGCGCTGCCTCTTGAAAGAAGAAAAACTGGTTAGGCAGGTGTTCCATGGTTTCGGCACACACGGCAAGATCTGCGGTGCCATTGGCCAGCGGGAAGTTTTTTTGCAAATCAATGGGCAGGCAGCGGCCCTGCGCGTACGTGTTTTGTTCGGGCACCAGATCAAAAAGCTGTACGTCTGCGCCCGCTTGTTCAAACAGGTGCGCAATGTAACCCGTGCCGGCAGAAAGGTCCACCACCACCTTGCCTTTCAGGAACGTGCGCTCGCGCGCGCAGTAATTTTCAAAAAAGCGCAGGGCGCTAACCCGGCTATGGGCCACGTGTTGGGTAGTGCTACTCATGGTGCGCGAGGTGGCGGAGGGCCGCTTCCAGATCTGCGGGCGTATCAATGCCAATGGTTTCAAGGTCAGTCACCGCGGTTTTCATGCGGTACCCGTTTTCCAGCCAACGCAGCTGCTCCAGCGATTCCGCTCGCTCCAAGTTCGAAACGGGCAGTTGGGTAATTTCTGCCAGCACATCGGCCCGGTACGCATACATGCCAATATGTTTGTAGAATGTGTGTTGAGCTAACCACTCGGCCGTGGGCAATCCGCGTACGTGCGGTATGGGCGACCGGCTGAAATACAGCGCCTCGCCCAGCGAATTCACCACTGCTTTCACCACGTTCGGGTTGATGATCGCCTCCGCGGTTGTGATTTTTTTTATCAGCGTAGCCAACGGAGTTTCACCGTCAAGTAAGCGCGCCAGCAAATCGATTTGCTGCGGCGCAATAAACGGTTCATCTCCCTGGATGTTGATTACGTAGTCGTACGTAGCCTGCTGCTGTTGTAACGCTTCATAGCAACGATCGGTGCCACTGGGGTGGTGCGCCGCGGTAAGGCAAACCACGCCACCGAAGCCGCCCACTACATCGGCAATCTGGTGGTAATCTGTGGCTACTACCACCTCGGCAAGTTGAGTTGCTTTTTTGCATTGTTCGTACACGCGTTGAATCATGGTTTTACCACCCAACAGCGCCAGCGGCTTGCCGGGAAAGCGCGTAGACGCGTAGCGCGCCGGTATCACACCCAAAATCTTCATGACTTGCGCACGCGCAGCGTTACACCTTCCATACTTACCACCTCAATAGGTTCCCCTTTTTCAATATAGTCGCCCCGGGTAAAGGCATCGTACACCTCTTGGTCAATCAGCACTTTGCCGCTTGGCCGCAGCACCGTTTGTGCAGTGCCTTTCTTGCCCACCATGTTGGGTAGCGGGTTTACGGTATAGCCCTGGGTACTTGCCTGCGTATCGGTAAGGGCCAGCCGTTGAAACGCCCGGGTTTCTGCCAGCCGCGCGCCGCCAAAAAACAGCAGCAGCAAACCGCCCGCCAGGCCCCCAACGGCCGCACCGCCCGCCATCAGTATATCGCCCAGCGGCACAAAGTCGAAATTGAAAAAATCATTGTTCAGCATAATTAAAATCAGCGCGCTCACCGTTAAGGTAATTCCGGCAATACCGGCAACGCCAAACCCGGGCAGCACAAAAATTTCTACGGCCAACAGGCCCAAGCCTACAAACAGGGCAATAATTTCCCAGTACGTGGCTAACCCGTTCAGATAATACGGCACCAAATACAACACCAGTGCCGTAATGGCCGCAAACAACGGAAACCCCACACCGGGTGTTTGTAATTCAAAATAAATTCCACCAATGATCACCAGAATTAACAAGCCGCTAATGAACGGATTCAAAAAGAAGGCAATAATTTTTTCTGTGGCGCCCAACTTGAAATAGTCGATTTCATACTTCTCCACACGATTGCGTTTTAGAATTTCCTCGATCGACTCCACCTTCGCTTCGCAAAAGCCATACTGTATCGCTTCGTTCGTGGTAAAGGTGATTACCTTACCGGCCTGCTTCACACTGTCGATCATAATCGCTTCGTCTACCATCCCTTCGGCAATACGCGGGTCGCGGCCGTTCTCCTCTGCGGTAGAACGCATGATGGAGCGCATGTACGATTGGTACTTGTCGGGCGCTGCTTCGCCCCCGGCTCCGTTCACCACGGTGGCGGCGCCAATGGTAGCTCCGGGCGCCATGTAAATGCTGTCGCACGCAATCGAGATCAACGCTCCGGCCGATGCCGCATCGGAGTTGATAAACACCCACAACGGTTTTTCTACGTTCATCAGTTTATCAACAATTTCTTTCGCATCGGTCAACACCCCGCCATAGGTGTCCATTTCAATCACAATAATATCTGCCTTGGTGTCCTGCGCATGTTCCAACGCCAGCCGCACATAGCGCTCCATGCGCGGATCAATCTCCGCCTTAATTTCCATTACCATCACTTTTTGCTTGGGTTGTGCCATCGTGGCCATCCACCCGCAAACCAGAAACATCACTAAAGTCAATCGCATCATATCCCCTTAATTTCAGCGTTAAAAATACGGCTTTCGGGTTAACTTGAACAGGTGGCCCCACCGGCCAGACGATTCGATTTTTTTGCAGCCCCCTCGTGCCTCGGGCCGGGCCTTCACGGCTCGCCACCCGCCGCACCGCCGCCTGCGGGCTCAAACAAACCGTTCAGTCCCTGGCTGGGGTGCGGCCCCACGGCCGGAGCGCGCCCGTACTTTGGCAGGGATTTTGAATTTAGTTTTCCTAACTTTGACATACTTTTTAAACGATGTTATCGCTACTTTTTTCAACACTCCTTTTCGCGGCTGCCCCGGGCGACTCGCTCCGTACCGAAACCATTAACGGCAAACTATTCGTAATTCACCAGGTGGGCGAAAAAGAAACGCTGTACGGATTATCAAAACGATATGGCGCGGCCATTCCGGCTATTCTGGAATTCAATCCCACAGCCGATGCGGGCCTTGAGATAGGCCAACTGCTAAAAATACCGTATGAGCCGCGCACGGTTGTAAAATCCGCCAATGGCGCCGTTCACAAAGTGGCGGCCAAAGAAACGTTGTTCTCCATTGCGCGTGCCTACAATGTTTCCGTAGATGAACTAAAAGCCTGGAATAACTTAAAAGACAATGGCCTGGCACTGGGGCAGGAATTGGTGGTGCGCAAGCCCGCAGCGGCGGTGCCGGCCGTGCAGAAAACAACGGTGCCCGCAGAGATAAAACAAACAAAAACGGCCCACGTGGTAGAGGCAGGCGAAACGCTGTTTTCCATTTCAAAAAAGTACAACATCCCGTTGCAACAACTGCGCGAGTGGAACAGCCTTACCGGTAACGAATTAAAAGTCGGGCAAAGCTTGTTTCTGGTGCAGCCCATGTATCAATCTGCGCAAACGCCAGCAACCGTAGCCACGCCTGCGGCATCCGCTATGCAAGTGCCCGCTACCAAACCCGCGGAACCAGCCACTACGCTCAAAGTTGCTCAAACCATCATCAGCACAGACGAAGTGAAGGAATCCGGCTTGGCCGAGGTAATTGAAGGCACGGAGGGGAATCGCAAGTACCTGGCCCTGCACCGCACGGCAAAAACGGGCAGCATCTTGAAGATAAAAAATGAGTTGAATGGCCGCGAAGTATTTGTGCGCGTGGCCGGCATGTTGCCAGATACCGGCAATAACGATAAGGTGGTGATCAAAGTCTCGAAGTCTGCGTTCGAGCGCCTGGGCGCGATTGATGCGCGCTTTCGGGTAGAAGTTACTTACTATAAATAAGTGCCGCGCCTTTCGTTCGATGAGCTGAAATCGTTTTTAGACGACCGGGCCGATCGCTACAACCGGCCGGCATTTATCGAGAACGATCCCATTTCCATCCCGCATCGGTTTCGTAAAAAGCAAGATATCGAGATTGCCGGTTTGCTGGCTGCTTTGCTGGCGTGGGGCCAACGGGTAACGGTAATTAACAAGTGCACAGATTTGCTCGCCCGCATGGACGATGCCCCACACGCGTTCCTCGTTCACCACAGTGCAGGCGATTGGAAGGCGGTGCAGCGGTTTAAACACCGCACGTTCAATGGTACTGATGCGGAGTACTTTCTGCGGTTCCTGGCTGATTTTTACCAACAGCATCAGTCGTTGGAGGCCGCATTTCCCATCCAACCGCACGATCCTCACATCGAAAATGCATTAATCGGTTTTCACCACCGTTTTTTCAGTTTGCCAAACGCGCCCGCGCGCACAAAAAAACATGTGCCCACGCCCGAACGAAAATCGGCATGTAAACGCATCAACATGTTTTTGCGCTGGATGGTGCGCAGCGATGATCGGGGCGTAGACTTCGGGCTTTGGAAAAGCATCCGGCCCAACCAGTTGATTTGCCCCTGCGATGTGCACGTAGAACGCGTGGCCCGCAAGTTAAAATTGGTAAAACGCAAGGCCATCGATTGGCAAACAGCACTCGAGCTTACAGATCAACTCAGGCGGTTCGACCCCACCGACCCGGTGAAGTACGACTTTGCGTTGTTCGGCCTCGGTATTGAGGAAAAGTTCGCCCGCTGATCTATGCGGTAATGATGAATTTACGAAACCAGCTTTGCACCGTAATTTGAATAACGCCCAAAACAGCTTCCTTAAAAATGCCGGGCGACATCTTCGATTGGCCGCGGGTGCGATCCGTAAAAATGATGGGCACTTCTTTTAATTTAAACCCGAATTTCCAGGCAAGGAATTTCATTTCAATCTGGAACGCGTACCCCACAAACTTGATTTCGTCCAGCGGAATATTTTGCAACACGCGCCTGCGGTAACACACAAACCCGGCCGTAGTATCTTCAATCGGGATACCCGTAATTAACCGTACGTAACGGCTGGCAAAGTAGGAGAGCAGCACCCGCCCCATAGGCCAGTTAACCACATTAACCCCGGATACATACCGCGAGCCGATGGCCATATCAAAATTATCTTCAGCACACGTCAGGTACAGCCGCGTGAGGTCAGACGGGTTGTGCGAAAAATCTGCGTCCATCTCTAACACATACTCATAGCCCCACTGCAGCGCGAGGCGGAAGCCCTCGATGTAAGCGGTGCCAAGACCTAATTTGCCTGAACGTTCCAGCAAATGGATTTTTGTCTCGCCCCTGTTGTGCTCCGCTTGAAGTGCTTTTACAATGCCCGCAGTGCCATCGGGTGAGCCATCGTCTACAATCAGAATATGAAAGTCTTTGGGCAATGCCAGCACGGCCTCAATCATTAAGGCAACATTCTCCTTTTCGTTATAGGTGGGAATAATAACGAGCGCGTTACTCAAAGCCTTTTGGGTAAAGAACAAAACTAAGAAAAACGGCTTAACCAGCGCGGGTTTGGTTGCGCCTGTATGCTATTTTCGCGCAGATGCTGCGTTCCTCGTATTCCAAAAAGTATCTCGAAGCCGGCTGCGATGAAGCGGGCCGGGGCTGTTTGGCTGGCCCGGTGGTTGCGGCAGCAGTGATTTTACCGGCAAAGTACCGCCACAAAAAGCTCAATGACTCAAAGCAACTTACCCGCGAAGAACGATTCGCCTTGCGGGAAGAAATCCAGCGCGATGCCCTCGCCTGGGCCGTGGCCGAAGCAAGTCACCAGGAAGTAGACGAAATCAACATTCTTAATGCTTCGTTCCTCGCCATGCACCGCGCGCTGGAAAAGCTGCCGCAAACACCAGAGCTGATTTTGGTGGACGGCAACCGCTTCAAAAAATATCGTGAGATTCCGCACCACTGCATTGTAAAAGGTGATGGGAAGTTCCTTTCCATTGCCGCCGCATCGGTACTCGCAAAAACCGCGCGCGATGAGTACATGGAAGCGATGGCGCAGGAGTACCCGGGCTATTTTTGGGAGACGAACAAGGGCTATCCTACCCTTCAACATCGCGATGCCATCCGTGCGTTGGGCGTTACCCCGCTGCACCGCAGAAGTTTTCAGTTGTTGCCCGCGCAACTGGAGTTATTTTCTTAATTTTCGAAAATGACTTTCTCGTTTTTTAAGAAACGGCCCGATACGTTCGATTACGAGGCCGAACGCACCTGCAAGAACTGTGGAAATACGTTTCGTGGCAGATTTTGTAACCACTGTGGCGAGAAAGTGATAGACGCTGCCGATCGTTCCTTTGGCCGCTTGGCGGAAAGCATTTTAAACGCCTTTACGTTTTTAGAAGGTAAATTCTGGCGCAGCTTCAAGACGATGGTCTTGAATCCCGGAAAACTGTCGGCCCAGATTCGAGATGGCGTGCAGGTGCCGTACATGCGCCTGATCGGGCTCTTTTTTGTAGCCAACTTTTTTTATTTCCTGTTTCCGGTGTTCGACACGTTTAACTCCCCGCTTGCTTCGCAGTTTTATTTTCAAAGCTATAGCGATGTGGTGCAGTCACTCGTACGCGACCACATTAAGTCCAACAGCCTGGATGTAAAAGCGTACACCGACGCGTACAATGCACATACCGCTAATCTTTCCAAGCTCCTGATTGTGGTGCTGGTGTTTTTGTACACACTGCCGTTGGCGATCATCAACTTTTCCAAAAAGAACCTCTATTTCGATCATTTACAACTCTCCTTCGAGTTTCACGCTTTTACATTGCTGCTTTGTTCAGTTCTTATCCCCTTGGCGCTTAAAGGGTTGATTCAACTTGCATCGGCCGGGTTTGGCCTGGACTGGAGTATGCTGCTCACTGATGACGTTTATTCTACGTTTTCCCGGTTGTTGTTTGCCTACTTTTTCATTCGGGCGCAGTATGTGTATTACGGCAACCGTTGGTGGGTGGCCATCATTAAAGGGGGTGTTTTGGCGTACCTTGTGTTTTATTTCTGGTATATCTACCGCTTCATTCTTTTCCTGGCAACCTTCTACACGCTCTGATTTACTGGCAACATGTGTCTGATTTTTTTTGCTGTTGATCAACATCCGCGGTATCGTCTGCTAGTGGCCGCCAACCGCGATGAGTTTTATCAACGGCCTACGCGGCCGATGGACTTTTGGGCAGAAGATGCCAACCTACTCGCGGGGCGCGATTTGCAAGCCGAGGGTACGTGGCTGGGTGTATCGCGCCATGGCCGGTTTGCCTTTGTTACAAATTACCGCGACCCGGCCAACATCCGCGCGGATGCGCCCTCGCGCGGTAAACTGGTGTCCGACTTTTTGCAGAGCCGGCAATCCCCGGAGGATTACATTCACGCGGTGGCCAGCCGGGGTGCTGCCTACAACGGTTACAACTTAGTGGTGGGCGCAGGCGTGGACGTGTATTACCATTCCAACTACGCGGGCGACGTTCAAAGACTAGAGCGAGGCCTTTACGGCCTGAGCAATGCCCTGCTGGAGACACCCTGGCCCAAGTTGCTTCGGGGCAAACAAACGATGCAACAACTCTTCTCTGCTGCAACAATTTCGCCCAACGCCATTTTCGAGGCTCTTTACGATGGCACGCGCGCGCCGGATAGCCAACTACCGAATACCGGTATTGGTTTGGAGCGCGAGCGGGCACTTTCGTCTATGTTCATCAAAACCAGCGGCTATGGCACACGCTGCTCCACCGTGTTGATGATGGACCGCCACGATCATGTGGAGATTACCGAACGCACGTATAACCTGACGGACTTTAGTTACCATGATCAGGTGTTTCAATTTGAAATTCAATCTGCCCCCGCACGTGGAGAAAAAGAAAAAGTTTAAGGAGCCGCTGTTGCAGCGTGTTATTCGCATGGGCTTTCCGTGGCTGGAGCGCCTTGCGCCCGCGCTGGCCAACCGGTTGTTTGTGTATATTTTTTTTACGCCCTTTCGCCATCGGGCGCCGCAGAAAGAAGAGGCGTGTGCGCGCGATGCGGAGTTGGAGTTTATCGACTACAACGGCAAAAAGATTTGTGTGTACCGCTGGGGTCGTGGGCCGTGGGTATGGGTAGTACACGGGTGGGCTGGCCGCGCTACGCAGTTTCGTAAGTTTATTCCGGCACTGAATCACGCGGGGTTGGGTGTGATTGGGTTTGATGGACCCGCCCATGGGCGCTCGCACGGCAAGCAAACCAACGCCATTGAATTTCGTGAGGTGATGGCATTGTTGGAGAAAAAGTTTGGAGCGCCACAGGCCATTGTTGGCCATTCGTTTGGTGGCGCGGCTTCGTTGTATGCCATTTCGCAGGGACTGGCGGTATCAAAACTCATCGAAATTGGCAGTCCGGTGGATCGCGCCGCCATTTTACGCAGTTACCTGAAAGCCATTAATGGCAGCCCGGCGCGCATGGCTTTTTTCGATCAATACGTGGTGCAAAAATTCGGGCAGCCGTTTGACGCTTTTACTACCCGCCGGATCATTCGGGAGTTGAAACAACCGCTGGACCTGTTGCTGGTGCACGATGAAGAAGACCGCGATGTGTTGATTGAGCAGCCCGAGTTGTTGGTACGCGAAAATCCGTGGGTAAAATTTTACCGTACCCGCGGCCTCGGTCATAATCGCATCCTTCGCGATGAGGCGGTGATCAACCATTGCATTGGTTTTATTAGAGATCGACAGGATTGAAAAGCAGGTAAATGTATCAAGCGATTTGCCAGCGTTCTGCCAAGGTATCAAGCAGATGAGCACTATTTCTTCGACAACGAGGCTCTCATTTTGTTTCGTGTGTTAATTCGAGAAGGCCCAACGCTAAGCAAGAACTTATTTTCATGCTTACCGGATTTCCTCAAGTAATCGTCAATTTAGCAATTTGCCGGAACGACAAAACGAAATCTGGGTTAACTGTGAATGCTCGTGATCGTGGTGATGACCGGAGCATTGTGTGGAGCTAGCGCCTCCGCTGGTGTATTTGGTCGACCTGCGGGCAGAGTTGAGTAAAGCTTAACCTACCAAATAGTCAATATTACAAATGTCGACCGGTAGGTGTCTCTGGCACAACCGGACGCTTGCCCCAAGGGGGGGGTAGAAATACCTCACCCCAATTACTCACGCAGATTTACTGCGCGCGTGCCGCCCCTCTCCACTGGAGAGGGGCTCGTTGACTTCTCAGAACTTGATGAACGCAGATAGGGTGAGGTCGGAATGAAACGTTGATCAACCAGGTTCGATTTCGGGCACAAGCGGACGCTTGCACGAAGGCGTGTCGACCAACTAGGGACCCCTCATTCTTTATTTCTTTTCCCCTCTGCCGAGTTTCCCCCAAAACTCGACCTTCGTTCGGGTTTCCAGCTTCGCCATATTAAAGCGAATCTTAGCAGACTTGAAATTGTCGATTAAGTCAGATATAAACACGCTGAGCGTAATGATGTTTTGGATTAGATTTGTCAAAACGGCCTCTTTCATTTGCGTTTTGTTTTGAAAATACTGGTCTAATTGAATAGAACTTAAGTATTCTGAATGGGCGTAGTTGGAGGACAATTTCCAAAACAATAAATACTCTCGATTTTGTAGTCTAGCCTTTTTTAATAGTTGCTCCCAGCCGATTTCTTTTGCTGGGGTTTGTTTTAGAAGCATATTGCGCTTTTTTGATTCTAAACTTTTGAAGTAGTCATTTTTTTTGATTTGCGACTCGAGTTCTAACATCTGTTCTCGTTCTTGTCGTTTCTTAATCTTTGCCTCTGGAATTTGAATGTCAAATTCTTGCCTGCGTGATAGACCAGATAAAGCGTATAAGTTGTTTCTGAACTCACCTTGAGAATCGGTTAATGGTGAGAAGTTTAAGTAGTGTATCATCAAATAGTTTTCGATAAGCGAACGAGATAAGACGTATATCGAGTGGAGATCGTGAACCGCAAGCGATTTTTTCCGTGCCGTGATTGTAGTACCGTGCGATAGCATGAGAATGGAAGAGCACAAGACCGAGAACTTTGCGGTTAAGACTTCGAGGTTAACTTGCCATGGTTTGAGAGGTGAGCGCGCTTGATTAATTGCATCTTGTAAATCATTCAAAAGCTCGGTCAACGCGCCAAAGTCTTCTAGGTGTTTCGGAAAATTTCGAGATTGAAATTGCTCGGAAAGTCTCAAAATACACTGATCTCTGGACGTCATATTAGTACAAAAGTTTTATTGGAATTTGTTAACAATTGACGGATTTGTAATCCAGCAGATCGGTGCTCTATTGGCCACTGTCAAGTTTTTTTGGTAGCTCGTCTTTTTTGTAAGGCGGTCTTTTTTATTTGATTTTACTGAGAAGTAGTTTTCATGCTTTTAGTTTTGTGAGAGACAACTGTCGCTCTCATTGGATTATAGCATTTGAAGATATTCAATTCACTCGTCCCAATCAACCCACCCGCCTCCGCCCCGCGAAAATTCCGTGGGGTAACTGCCCGTTTTTTTCCGGAGCCGGTGGCGGGTGCCAGCCGGGCAAGGGACTGCAACGGATACCCCGCAGGGGGCCACGCGTTCCGCGGGGCGCCCGAGGAGTAGGAGTGAAAGGCCCGGTGGCGCGCCGCGCGCCATGCCCCCAAAAAAATCTTTGAGAATAAACGTACCTTCCTGCCGATTAAATGCCGTTTACGGACATTTTCGCCATTTTTGTGGTGATTTTTGAAACATTCGGCCCGTAAAAGAGTATATCAGTAAAACGTTTTTCTTCGTTCTGTCATCATTACATCATGCCAAGAATTATTGAGACCCACGACATTACCCGCGAGTACCAAATGGGCACGAATCTCGTGCGCGCTTTGCAGGGCATTTCCATCGCTATCGATAAGGGCGAATACGTGGCCTTTATGGGCCCGTCTGGTTCGGGGAAGTCAACGTTAATGAATATTGTAGGGTGCCTGGATACGCCCACCAGCGGGCAATACATTTTGAACAACCAGGTGGTGAGCGAGATGACGGAAAACGAGTTGGCCGAGGTGCGCAATAAAGAGATTGGGTTTGTGTTTCAAACGTTTAATCTTCTGCCGCGGGCCACAGCCTTAGATAACGTGGCCTTGCCATTGATCTACGCGGGGTACGATAAAGAAGACCGCCACGAAATGGCCATGGCTGCGCTTGAAAGTGTGAACCTGGCCGACCGCTGGCACCACAAGCCCAACGAGTTATCGGGTGGGCAGCGGCAGCGGGTTGCCATTGCGCGCGCTTTGGTAAACAACCCTTCGATTATTCTCGCGGATGAACCTACGGGTAACCTGGATTCGAAGACCTCGTACGACATCATGGGGTTGTTTCAGGAGTTGCACGATAAAGGCAACACCATTATCATGGTAACCCACGAAGACGATATTGCGCATTATGCGCACCGCATCATTCGCCTTAAAGACGGTTTGATTGAGTGGGACCGCAAGAATGAGAACATCTCGCGCAGCAAACCGGTGGCGGCAGTGCCGGCATCGTAACGCCTTTCTGCACAACCGGAATTGTAATACCTTCGCCCTCGCAAGAGGGCTTTTTTATTTTGTGGTGGACGGCATCGCTCAACACCCAGCACCGTCATTGCGAGGGCGGAACGACCGAAGCCATCCCGGATTGTTAGTCCGGAATTGGGGATTGCTTCGCTACCGCTTGCAATGACGAATAAGTTTTGAGAGCTGCGCCACTTAATTAAACAAGCATGATTAGCTGGATCGATTTTGAAGGCAAAATTATTTCATATGAGAACTAATCAATGGGTCGGACTGGCGTACATGGCCATTGCGTTGGCGTTTGTAATTTGGAAGCGCGACACGATGTTTTCGTTTACGAACGACTTTAACTTCTATACCCGCTGGCTGATTGCCCTGGCGATGGCCGGGCTGGGCGTGATTCGATTTCGGCAAACCCGTGGCAACCGCGGTGAACAATACTGAGCGCGCGCGAGTTATAGTACGAACCAACACACGCGTGAAGATTTATACAAAAACAGGAGATGCCGGCACCACCTCGCTATTTGGCGGTAAACGGGTGCGAAAGTCGGATTTGCGGATTGACACCTACGGCACCGTGGACGAACTGAACGCCTACATTGGCTTGCTGCGCGACCAGCAAGTAAACAGCCAACGCAAAGACGTGCTGGTGGAAATTCAAGATCGCTTGTTTACGTTGGGCAGTATTCTGGCCACCGAGCCCGGTAACGATAAAGTAAAAGTACCCCCGCTGCTGGAAGCAGATGTTCTTTTTTTAGAGCGGCAGATTGATACGCTGACGGAGGCATTGCCGCCCATGCGTTTTTTTGTGCTGCCGGGCGGCCATCCGTCCATTTCGTTTGGGCACGTTGCGCGCACCGTGTGCCGCCGGGCTGAGCGTTTGGTGATCGCCCTCGACCAAGTGGAACCGGTGGAACCGCTGGTGGTAAAATACCTGAATCGGCTTTCGGATTACCTGTTTACCCTTTGCCGCACCATGACGCAAGAGTTGGGTGTGGAAGAAACCCCTTGGAAACCAAGGCATTCCTAGAAATTTAACCAATCCCTAACATTTGTTAGGATAGTTGCCTGTTTTTCACTTTATCTTGCGGCAAAAATCCCAGCCATGGTAGCTACACAGAAGATTTCGATTCAGCAAGTTGCGGCCTCGCGGCTGCCCGACATAGATTTTGACAACATTCCGTTTGGTAAAGTCTACACGGACCACATGTTCATGGCCGACTTTCATCATGGGGCGTGGCAAAATTTGCGGATTATGCCGTATGGTTACATTCCCATGTCGCCCGCGTCGCCTGCCATCCACTACGGGCAATCCATCTTTGAGGGGATGAAGGCATTTAAGAACGAGCGTAACGAGGCGTTGGTGTTTCGTGCGTTGGACAATTGGAGTCGACTGAATCGTTCGGCCGAGCGCATGTGTTTGCCCGAGGTGCCGGAAGAAATTTTTATGGAAGGCTTGCAGACGCTGATTGATTTGGATCGAGCGTGGATTCCAAACGCGCCGGGCAGTTCGCTTTACATCCGGCCGTTTTTGTTTTCTGCGGATGAATACATCGGCATCCGGCCGTCCGAGAACTTTACGTTTATGATTATTCTCAGCCCGGTAGGGCCGTACTATTCCACACCCGTAAAGGTGCGCATCGAAACGCATTATACGCGCGCGGTGAAAGGCGGCACCGGTTACGCCAAAGCGGGCGGCAACTATGGCGGTGCCATTTATCCGGCCAAGCTGGCGCAAGATCAGGGCTATCACCAACTTATCTGGACCGATGGTGTAGAGCACAAGTACGTAGAGGAATCGGGCACTATGAATGTGATGTTTGTGAAAAATAACACCCTGCTTACACCCGCATTGAACGACTCCATTCTGGCGGGCATTACGCGCGATAGTGTGATTCAGCTGGCGCGTTACTGGAACATGGCAGTGGAGGAGCGCAGAATTTCGGTAGACGAGTTGGTAGCCGGTTTGCGCGACAAAACCATTACCGAGGCATTTGGCGCAGGCACCGCTGCCACCATTGCCCATATTGAGTTAATCGGCCACGAGGGCACAGACTACTACCTGCCACCCATTGAGCAGCGCGTCTTTTCGAACAACGTGTATCGGGCACTAGATGAATTAAAGCGCGGCCAGGCGCCCGACCCGTTTGGGTGGATTTATAAGATGTGATGGCATGAAGGGAAGGAAGCCGAAAGGAACCCACGTTAGATTCCTCTTTTTTATTTTCTTCCTGTTCGCTTACGCGGATGCCCCCGCTCAAACCCAATTAATACTGCTTAAGCGCGAAACCGTAATTGCGCGGTGGGAGGAGGGCGATCTGCTGCAATACAAGTTGAAGTCGGGTGAAAAGGGACTTGGGCGGATTCGCCAGTTGCACGAGTTTTTTCTGGTGACTGCATCACTCGATACCATCCACTATCACCGCATCGCGAAGTTTCGGGTTCACCAACGCATCGATGTTACCCGGGGCTTAGGTGGCGCATTGTTTATGGGCGGCATCCTTTATTTTTTGATAGATCAGTTCAACACGTCTTTTATTGTATTTGGCGGGGGGCAGTTTTCGCGCCGGGTAATTACCTCTTCGCTCTCAATGGTAGCGATGGGCACTTCGCTGGTGTTTTTAAAACCACGTTACCAAAAAACACGCGGACGGAGTATGCGCGTCATCGACTCGTCTTCGCTATTTTATCGCCCAAAGCCCAGGTAAGCGGCCCAAAACATGTTGTTTTATGGAAGCGGATTTCGAAGAAAACTACCGCAGGGTGTTTTTGCGGCGAGTTCTGTTATCTTTGCCGCTTCATTTAACAATTTATCACATCTAACCATGACCACCGAACAGTTGAAAGACTTGAAAGCCCGTGTGGCGGCTTTGAGGAGGTATCTTTGACTACGATCGCAAGAAAGTAGAGGTAGAAGACGAAGAACGAATTTCTCACCAGGCTGATTTTTGGAATAACCCCAAACAAGCCGAAGCCATTCTTAAAAATCTTCGCACCAAAAAAGTGTGGACCGACGCCTACGAAAAAGTAAGCAAGCAACTGGATGACCTTGAGGTGCTGAATGAGTTTCATGAAGCAGGCGATACCTCAGAGGACGAACTTGACGTTGAGTACAAAAAAGTATTCCAGGCCGTAGAGGAGCTGGAGTTTAAGAAGATGCTCAGCCAGGAAGAAGATCAACTGAGCGCGATGATCGAAATCAACCCCGGGGCAGGCGGAACTGAAAGCCAGGATTGGGCTGATATTCTTAATCGCATGTACATCATGTGGGGCGAGAAAAACGATTGTACCGTAACCCAGGTGGACTACCAGGCGGGCGATGTGGCCGGAATTAAGTCGGCCACACTCGAAATCGATGGGCCATTTGCCTACGGAAAGCTGAAAGGCGAGAGTGGCGTGCACCGCTTGGTGCGCATTTCTCCGTTCGATGCCAACCAACGAAGGCACACGTCTTTTGCCTCCGTGTTTGTATATCCGGTGGTAGACGATACGATCAACATCGAAATCAACCCGGGCGATATCGAAATGCAAACCTCGCGTTCCGGCGGAGCCGGTGGCCAGAATGTGAACAAGGTAGAAACCAAGGTGCAGCTTACGCACAAACCTACGGGCATTGTAATTGTGTGCCAGGTGGAACGCTCGCAGCACGCCAACCGCGAGAAAGCCATGCAGATGCTGAAGTCGCGCTTGTACCAGATGGAAATGGAGAAGCGCAATGCCGCGCGCGACAAGATTGAGGCAGGCAAAATGAAAATCGACTTTGGTTCGCAGATTCGCAACTACGTGCTGCACCCGTACAAGTTGGTGAAAGACGCCCGCACGGGCGTGGAGCGCACCGATGCACAAAACGTACTCGATGGCGATCTGGATGATTTCATCAAAGGATATTTGTTAGGGGCGCAGGAAGACGCAGTAAAGCGCGATTAGATACCATGACGCTCCGGGCACTTTTCATCAGTTGTGTTTTAATTGTAGCACGTGTTGCGTTGTTTGCGCAAGACTCCGGCGGAGTACTGCATGTGGCGGCTACAGTGGTGGATGCGGAATCTAAAATGCCGGTTCCTTTTGCTTCCGTGGGGCTGCTCGGTACATATCGTGGTACCAGTACCAATGCGGAGGGTGGATTTCGGCTGAGCGTGGCTTCTAAGGAAGTGCGCGAAAGCATGCAGGTACGTGTGTCGTGTGTTGGGTATGAGAGCGCCACGTTTACTTTAGCCGAAGTGCCGACAACGATTTTGCTGAAACCCTCGCGGTTGGAATTGAAAGAAGTGCTGGTGGTGGGGCGCGACTTGCGGCCCGACCGGATTGTGAGAAAAGCGTTCAGCAGAATTCGGCAGAACTACTACACAAAACCATTTGTCTACAAAACATTTTATCGCCACTACTGCAAAGACGATTCTGTGTACGGCCGACTTATTGAAGCTGCCGTTGACATCTACAAACGAAACGGGCATAAAGCCATTACCAATGCGCCCGGCCAAAAAGATGAAGTGAAGGTAACACAGTTGCGGCGGAGCCTCGACAGCACCCGGTTGGTAGAAGGCCATGCACCGTTCGCCATTTTCACGGCCATGGCGGGCGATTTGGTATCGTATCAAAACAAGCCGGGCGGTATTTCCAGCTCGGTGATGAGTTTTGCCTACGGCGTAAGTTCGTTGAAGCGAGATTTGGATAAGTTTGAATTTCAGCTGGAGGGACTTACGCAGTACGATGGACAGGAAGTGTATATCGTCTCTTTTGATTCGAAAGCAGGTTCCGGATTCACGCTGTCTACCGGAATTACATTAAATCGCAAAACACGGGGAACGCTATTTGTTAATTCGAAGGATTATGCAATTGTAAAAGCCGAATATACCTCGTACGGATTTGATACGGTGCACGTGGTGAATACCTTTCAACGCAGCGATAAGAAATATTTCTTGCGGCATATCTCGAAAGAGGGCCAGACGTTCAATCCCCAATTGAATTTCCGGCACACGTACCACCTGGATTTGCTGGTGAATGAATGGCAGTTAAAAGGCTTCAAAAAATTTAAAGGGAAGGAGCCCGGCAAGAAAGAGTTGTTTGAAGTTCCATACGATTCTACGTTCTGGAATAACTACACGGTGCTGAAAGAGACCCCGCTGGAAGAGAAAATCGTGCGTGATCTGGGCGGATCGCCTTCGTTAACCCGGCAGTACGCCATGTACGATACCATGAAGCGGCGGGAGTACGAACGCGAAATCAGTGGCGAAGGGCAGTTTGATCGGTTTCGTGAGCAGAGCAAAAAGTACCGGATCCTGTATTTGGATTTCTGGGCCTCTTGGTGTGGGCCATGTATTGCTGAGTTGGCAGCAGAGAAACGCCTGGCGGAAGAGTACCTGGGAAAAATCACGTTTGTAATGCTGTCTCTCGATGCGGACGAGAAGGCGTGGAATCGCGCGCTGTTCAAGCACGATTTGAAGCGGCCAGGTATTGTACACTTTCGAATCGGGCCGCAGGCAGACTTGCTCAAATTCATGGAAGTCAATTCCATTCCACGTTACATCCTGATCGATAAGGCTGGTAATTTCTTTGATCTGAATGCAAAGCGCCCTGGCGATCCCGGTATTCGCACGGACTTCAATAACGTTCTGTCCTTACGTGACCAGTAGTTCCAATCGGGTTTATACGCTGCCCTTCTGGCTGGTGTGTATCAGCTCGCTCTTCTTTTTTGCGAGCTTTAATATGATGATTCCCGAGTTGCCCGCGTACCTCACGTCGCTGGGTGGTGCCGATTATAAAGGTCTGATCATTTCTTTATTTACGCTTACCGCGATGGTGTCGCGGCCGTTTAGCGGCAAGTTGTCCGACACGATCGGCCGAGTTCCGGTGATGCTTTTTGGTGCTATGGTGTGTGTGGTGTGCAGTTTGGCCTACCCGGTTCTTACGTCCGTGGCTGGGTTTTTGTTTTTACGCCTGGTGCACGGTTTTTCTACCGGCTTTACGCCTACCGGGCAAGTGGCTTTTCTGTCGGACATCATTCCCGCACAGCGCAGAGGTGAAGCCATGGGCTTACTTGGCACCGCCGGCACACTGGGCATGGCGGGTGGGCCGGCCATTGGCGGATTGGTGGCGTATGAATTTGGTTTGAATGCCTTGTTTTACTGCTCCGCTTTTTTTGCACTCATATCAATTGTTATTTTGTTTTCGATTCGCGAAACACTCACTACCAAACAACGGTTCGAGGTGCAGCACCTGCGCGTGGGCCCCACTGATTTCTTTGAGCCATTGGTTTGGACGCCTTCGCTGGTCATGGCCCTTACAGCCTTTGCCTACGGCACTGTTTTTACGGTAATTCCCGATTTTGGCAACTGGGTAGGCATTAAGAACAAAGGGTTGCTGTTTACTTACATTACCGTTTCATCTTTGTTCGTTCGGTTGGTAGCGGGTCGCGTGTCCGACCGGGTGGGGCGTAGACCGGTACTCTTAGTCTCGACCATACTTATGGCAAGTGCGCTGGTCGTGGTTGGTTTGGCGGAGACGAAAAGCTGGTTAATTATCGGTGTGGTAATGTATGGCCTGGCGCAAGGTTCTACTTCGCCCACGCTGCTGGCGTGGGCAACCGACCTCAGCAATCCGCTCTTTAAAGGGCGAGGCGTGGCCACATTGTACATCTTCATGGAGCTTGGCATTGGGTTAGGCGCGTTAGGTGGTGGGTGGCTTTTTGCCAACGAGCCCGATAACTTCCTGATTACATTTGCAGCGGCTGCCTGCCTCAGTTCGGTTTCTTTTGTCTACCTTTTGTTTCGTAAAAAATAGCCGGTGAAAAGAATTGCTTTGGTTGGATTTGCGCTGTTGTCCGTGGTTGAGATCATCACGCAAGTAAGCGGTGCGCACGCCATCCACGTGTGGGTGAAGCCGCTACTGATGCCTGCGTTGCTGCTGTGGTATTGGGTATCCGCCGGTAAGGGTCAGCGCTCCGTTTGGGTGCTGGCGGCGCTGGTGTTTTCCTGTGCGGGCGATACACTGTTGTTGTTTCAGTACGAACCGCGCTTTTTTATTTTCGGGTTGGTGGCATTTCTGATTGGCCACCTGTTTTATGTTTTTGCGTACCGCCAACATCAACACGAAGATACCGCGGATGCGTTGGCGAACGTACGCAAGCTGCGGATGGCTTTTCCGGTTTTGTTGGCGGGGATTGGTTTCGTGGTGGTGCTTTATCCCGGCTTAGGCCAGATGCGCATTCCCGTCATTGGGTATGCCACGGTCATTCAAGTGATGGTAATTACTGCCATCTTCCGCTGGGGGCGCACTACTACGGCAAGTTTTTTAAGCGTGGTAACGGGCGCATTGCTTTTCATGGTATCGGATTCCATGATTGCCATCAATAAGTTTTTTGCTGCGTTTGAATACGCCGGCGTGTCGATTATGGTCACCTATCTTTTAGGACAATTTCTGATCGTGCGCGGATTATTGCGCCATTAGAAGCTATCTCACAAAGATGAAGGCGTCATTTCGAGGGAGGTACGACCGAGAAATCCATGATTGCAGCCCTACGAATAGGGATGTCTCACTTCCGTTCGACATGACGGGATGTTTTTGAGATTCTAGTAATCATAAGTGGTGATGCGTTGATCCGCTTGCAGATAGCGGCTGAAGGCATCAAGTTTCTTTTCCGATGAGAACACTTCGCACACCAGCACATATTGGTCCTTTTCCTTTACTAGTTTTTTCTTTTTGAACGAAAGCCCTTGTGTGCCGAGCCATTGGCAGATGGCATCGGTTAAGTCCTGCGCGTGCGAGAAACAAATCTTGTAGCTGCGGGCCTGGTGGATGCGGGCGATCCATGCTTGTGCCCGATTAAAAACGCTTAATACAATTACCACCACGCCCGTGGTAACAATCGCGATGAAGTATTCACCGGCGCCTACGGCCATACCCAGCGCGGCGCAAATCCAGATGGTGGTGGCGGTGGTGAGGCCGGTAACGTTAAATCCTTCCTTGAAAATAACACCTGCGCCCAGAAAGCCCACACCCGTTACGATGTTCGAGGCAATGCGGTCGGGGATGCCCCCACCTAAAATGATCGAGAGTTCTGTGAACACGGTTGATCCCACACAGATCATGATCATCGTGCGTAAGCCAGCGGCTTTACCCCGGTATTCGCGCTCCAGGCCGATGGCGGTGCCAAGCGCGAAGGAGATGAGGAGCCGGAGACCAATTTCCAGATCGAACGTTACTTCCATACGTGTTTGTGTTGCTTTGGTGCGAAGCTAAAGAATCCAGCCTACATACAGGAATGTGTTTAGGTGTCGAAGGATTAGAGATGCCCGTACGCAAAAAGGTTTGGGTTGCGCAGCGCTACCGCTGGTGAACCCTACTTAACCCGCCTTGGTTCAAGTTGAGCGATGTCTTCAATGTCTTTCGCTCGCCGGGCCATGATTTTATTTTGAATCAAAGTTCACCCAAACGTAAGGTTTTTATCTTTGCTTAGTTGAGTCGAATGGTCAGGCGACCAATCATAGCCAGGGCAAATCGGACAAAAAATCCGCCTTTATCTGTTGTTCGACATGCCCTTCGGAACATGTTGAACAGCTAGAGGCCATACAAGGCAACCATGTACAATCGAAAGGTCGCCCGCCAAAAATTAGAGTACATACACTACAATCCCGTAAAGGCGGGATTGTGCCACTCGCCTGAGCAATACAAATACTCTTCGTACCGATTTTATGAAATCAACACAAACGAGTGGGGTTTTCTTATAAACAATGAGTAGCGCCTGGAAAGTGTGGTCGGTGAGAACACCGACCACAGGCAAAAAGCAAAAGCTTCTTCGTGTCACTTCTTTTTTGCCTCAAGGCCTAATGCTTTCTTAATCTCAGCTAGCTCCGCTTTCAGTTCTGCCATTTGCTGAAGCTGCAACTGTGCCTCCGCGGACTTCATCTCCGCTGATGCATTTTTCTTTTTCAGATCGTCAATCATGGCTTGCTGTTCTTGTATCGCTTTGATCAGGATAGGAACCAATTCTACATAGCGCATGCCTAATGTCTTTTCAGCATCATCACCAACGCTTACAATTTCAGGTATAAGTTCCTGAACTTCTTGTGCAATAAGACCCAAATAGGTGCTTTTGGTTTTATCTGACCTGAGGGAATATGAAACAGGTCTTAGTTCAAGAATTTCTTTTAGTCCATATTTCGTATTATGAATGTTGTTCTTAAGCCTTCTGTCGGATGAGACATTTACCGCAACGGTAGTAAAAATTGTTCCCCACCGGGCGCTTGATTGCCCTAGTGTTGGATTTGGATTAGTTGAATTTGCGGGTGCAAAAAAACCAGAATTCATCAGATACATATTTTCGATTGTTCCATTAACATCTCCACGATTAAACGTAAGTACGCCGAGTTGTGGAATTATACTCCAATCCAACGTTCCGGTGCCATCAAGTTGAATACCACCGGCGGCAAATGCCCCAGTCCCTTCAACCCTGAGATACTGCGTACCTGCACCAGAAATGTGAAGCTTTGTACTTGCGTTAGGCGTGGCAGTGCCAATGCCGATACCAGTTGCAGTAATACTCATACCTAGCACATTGCCATTTGGCGTTAGGTTACTTGGTGCTACAGATCCAGTTGCGGTTGTACTATTATTTAGCCAAAAATCAATACTATTCGAATTACTGTTTGCCGCTGAATTGTGTCTTGTTTGAATGAAATGCCGGAAGCCACCCGAAGCGCCACCCCAGTTAAAAGCAACATCTGCACTTGTTTGACCAGCAAGCAATCCACCGGTATTGGATCGGCCCGTCATGAATTCTAATCCCGAGGTAACCGTGGGCGCAGCGTTGGTATTATTTCCCCTAATCAACGTGTTTCCACTTACATCTAATCGGGAACTGGGAGTAGTTGTGCCAATGCCCACGTTTCCATTTCCGCGAATTCTCATAAGCTCATTACTGGCTGTGGCTGAGCTTCCTGCATAGAAAACATGGTCTGCAACGGTGGCGTCCACCTGGTAACGTAAAATACCACTGTTAACTCCTAATCCATAAAACTGGTGGTCGTTGTTGGCCCCTTCCCACAAAACCACTTTCCGGTTGACCACGGCGTTGGCAAACTGCAGGGGCGCATTCGGTGAGTTTGTTCCAATCCCCACGTTGCCGTTCGCGTGGTTCATCGTTAAAATGTTGCGGTCCGTAAAACTCAGTGCTGAGTTCGCGGTGAATAGCAGCTTGCCCGCGCCTTCTACATTGGCCGATCCGGTGGAAATGATCGAGAAAATTTGGCCGCCGGTGCTGGTATTGGATATCGATTGCCACGTTCCAGTGGTGTTGCTACTTTCGTTCACCAAACCAAGACTACCCGTGCCTGAGATGTGGGCTCTTCCCGCGGGGCTAATTGTACCGATGCCGACGTTTCCGCTATTTGTTACGGACAAACGGTTACTACCACCGTTAAACACGTTCCAAGTACCCGTTCCGCCATTCCAGTACGTCCACATCGATCCTCCGCCATTGTTAGAATATCCATAAAATGGCCATCCGCTATTGTCGGTTTGAATGTACATCCCACCATAATTATTTGCGCCAAAACCCGAGGCCTGAATATCGAATCGGGATGAGCCAATGGGAGTATTGCGCCCGATGGCGGTATAATTACCGTTATCAAAAATGCTCGAGGCAATTTGGGCGGTGCCCGCTGCGTCACCGCGAATGACGGTATTGGCTGGAGACGCAGTTGCTGGCAAGTCGGCCCACGTCGGTGTTGAGGAATTCATCACCAAAACTTGGCCGGGGGTTCCGTTACCAATGTCGCCTATTGTGGTTGGGCCGGATGCGTACAGCAGTCCGCCGCCAAAACTTGTTAACCCGGTGCCGCCTCGTGCAACCGGCAATGTGCCGTTTGAGATATTTCCGGCATCCAGTCCACTGATGTTCACCCCGTTTCCGGAAAATGAAGCTGCAGTAATGCTGCCGGAGGTGGTCACGGTAATGTTTGCGGCCAGGTCGGTGCCGGTAACGCTACCCGCAGCGAGCTGCAGACCGGTGCCAAACGTGCCCGTGATATCGCCAGCTGCCGGGCTTTCTGTTTCTAACACAACTCCGGAATTTAAACGTGCGGTGTTGATTGTTCCCGTGGAAGCCGCATTTAACGCAGTGACAAGGTTTCCGCCCGTTGCGGCCGTAGCACCAATGGTCGGGTTGGGGTAGGTACCGGCAAGGTCGCCACCGGCCGGGCCAGTTGGAGCACCACCGGACGTGCTGATGGTGAGGTTGGCGCCCGCCCGACTGATCTGGACGTTTGTTCCCTCTACGAGGTTAATTCCGAAACCGCCCGAAATATTGATTGGAAAAGTTTCACCGGTTGCTACTGTTCCCGTTCCACCGGCCGATAAATTCTGATTATCGTTATCCGCAGACGGAACGTAGGTACCAGCGTTGAACTTCAACACTTGGCCCAGCACGGGCGCGGTGGCAGATATGGGCGTTCCCCGCAGCCCCAGCACAGTTACATTGCCCGTGGCAGAAGCTACCGAGACGTCTTGCTGCAGAACCCGGCCCTGCGGATTATTGGCACCCACCGAAATGATAACCTGCCCATCGGTGAGGCTGGGCAATGCTCCGCCACCAACATCATCGGTGCTTAATTCCCAAGACGTTGTTACGTTGTTCCACTTTAAGATTTGTCCGGTGGCGGTGCCGTTCACGAGGCGCAACGCTGCTGTTCCAGATGCAACACCACCCTGGAGGCCGCCCCCGGCAGGCGTATCAACTCCGGAAATATCGCCCCCGCCTGGGAGGCCGGTAAGCAGCGACCCATCAACCGCGGGTAATCGTCCGGAGCCATCCAATTGCACGAGTTGGTTTGCCCCGGTGCCAGTGTTCACGTTTAACGTAACGTTTCCACCTACTGCAGCGCCGGTCCCGCCACTAACCGCTAGCGCGGCACTACCCGAGGTGATGTTGCCGAACGTGAGTTGATTTTGTTTGTCGTTGAAGGTATTCCAATCAGAAGCACTCAAATATCCGGCGGTGCTGGCGTTTGCCTGACTGATGCTGATTTCGGGCGTAGTACTCGTGTTGATTACTGATAGCGGAGCAATGCCGGTAACATTTGTTACCGTGCCCGTGCCTCCGGCAGGCGCCCAACTCAACACGCCACTGGTATTGGTGAGTACCCCATTTGTGGAAGAACCCGGCCATGAATACGATTGCCCGTTTAGCGTTGTTGAACCCGCCACCGTAAGCGCGGAAACCGAGGTTGCACCGGCCGACAGCGTACCGGTTGTTGATATGGGTTGGGCGCCAAAAGCAGGAGTGATCTTCGTGCCGGCAATAGCGGCAGTACCGCTCACATCGTTATTTACAATGGTACCATCGGTAATTTCAGTAGTGCTCACGGCAGATAACGTAGACAATGTGCCGAGCCCCAGATTGGTGCGCGCGGCAACTGCGGTTGTTGCGCCGGTACCGCCGTTTGGAATCGTGATGGTACCCGAGAGCTTGCTCGCGTTCACGCCTGCAATCTTCGCATCCGTTACCGCCAGGTTGTTGATTTCTGTGGTGGTGACCGCATTGGCCGCGATTTGTAAACCGGTGCTGAAGTTGCCGGTAATGTCGCCAGCAGCCGGTGCTTCGGTATCTAACACCACTGTTCCTGCAAGTTTGGAGGCGGCAATGTTTGCGCCCGCGGCGATGTTGGCATCAGTGATGGTGTTAGCTGCAATTTTTACGCCTACGCCCGCGGTACCACCGGTGATGGAGCCGTCCGCGACAGTGGTGCCTGGGGTTGTCCAACCAGGGGGTTGTCCCAAGCCATTCGAAGTCAACACCTGTCCGGAAGTTCCTGAAGCTCCATCGGCATAAAGTGTAGAAAGCACATTAATCCCTCCATTGGCAGAAACAAGGCCGTTTACCAGCATGCTGCCATCAATTAAAGCCGCCTGCGTTGAGTTGTTACCAACCACTAACGAAGTGCCGGCAAGTGTTGGTGAGTTCACCCCGGTGATACCAAATCTCCCTGTACCTGTTGTGAGCACATTCTGAGCGCCAAAATCAGGAATGATTTTCGTTCCTGCGATGCCCGTAGCCACCTTGGCGTTGGTCACACTTGCATCCAAAATTTTTGGAGTGGTCACTGCGTTGTTCGCGATGGTCAACGTGCCCCCGGCAAGTGTGGCATCCCCTGTAAGCGTGGTTGGAGAATTTACTGTGCCGTCGCCGGTTAAGATTTGGCCGTTGCTTAACGTGGGTACTGATCCTACTGGTGCGGGTTGCCAACTGGCCTGGCCTGCAGCAACGGTAAGCACTTGGCCATTTGTGCCCGGCGCCAATTTGTTCACCGCAATGCCGGTGGCGAGTTTGGCATCCGTTACGGCCCCATCGGCAATTTTTGGCGTGGTGATGTTGGCATCCTGCACCTTCGCTGTGTTGATGGCGTTATCTGCGATTTTGTTAGTGGTCACGTTGCCATCGGCAATTTTCGAGGCGATGACGGCGTTGTTGGCGATCTTGGCAGTGGTTACCGAGTTGTCCGCCAGCTTCACATCGGTTACCACACCATTGGCAATTTGCAGGTTGGCAAACGTGCCGGTCACTTCGCCTGCGGCGGTGCTGGTGGTGAGCAAGCCCGTATTCGTAATAACATTCGAAGCAATGCTGATGCCGGTACCGGCGGTAAGCGCCGCGGTGAGATCATCGGCCGGAGCCCAGGCCGTGCCGCTCCATTTCAGTACCTGGCCGTTGGTGGCGGCCGCTTGGGTGAGCTTGGCGGGATTGACGTTGGCGATTTTGGAATTGTCTACCGCATCGTTGGCAATCTTGGCGGTGGTGATGGCGTTATTGGCAATCTGCGGATTGGCGAACGTGCCACTCAAATCACCGGTTGCATTCGTGGTGGGGCGAATGGCATCGGTGGAGATGGTGTTGCCGGTAACGGTAATCCCGTTGGCTCCTGTAAACGTAGTGGCTGCACCACCCGCGAGGTTATTCCAGGCCGTTCCGTTCCAGAGGTAGACGGAGTTGTCGGTGTTGTCGTACACGATCATGCCGCGGTCGGCTGCCTGCAGGCCCATGCCGTTGCGTACGGCCGTAGACACCACGGGAAGCAGCAAACCTTGCCCGGAGGCATTGGGCACGAGCCACAATACGGCTTTGTTGTTGATCTGGTTGGTACCGATGGAAAGTGAGTTTTGCTGCGCGTAAAGCAAAGATGTTGTAGCAACCAGTACAATAACGACAAGAGATGGGCGGAGCTTCATAGATTGAAAATTAACATATCAAATTTAACCAGTTTTTGATACTCGCTAAAGACGTCCGGGTAACCCAAGTTTTCCGGGCATCTTCACCGGCCAATGCTTGAATCAGCGTTTTTTTGAAATATTCAGGAAATTCTTGTTTTTGGACTGGTTGATGCGAACGGCTTGCCGGAGGTAATAGACAATCTGCTTTTCGTTGATCGCGTCAATTGCACCGATGGGTAGCTTGCGAATGTTTTTGGTGCCGCGGGCAAACGCCTGATACTTATCTTCCAGAAGAAAGCCTTCAACAAACGCCAATACCACTTTGCGTAGTTGGCGATCTACATTGATGTAGCACAGCAGCCCATCCTTACTGTAAAACGGGCATCCCCATTTTAATTGCTCGTCTACGCCTTTTACATGCGAAAAGATAATTTCTCGCAGAACTTCTGCGAGGAGGCGATGATTTTCGGGTAAATTGAACAAATAGTTGTCTACGGCTGGCGAACGCACGGTTGAAGATAGTGAAAACCCGCTGTTCGACATGTTCAACAGGGTTTGTTGAAAGGTAGCTGGCGCAGGATTTGAACCTGCCGGTAGGCTGGAAGTTAGCGCAAATGCGCCGGGGCTGGGGTATCAATTGACGTGAACACTGGGGCGCGGCAGTACGAATGCCGCATTATCAAACGGCCAGGGTAACGCCTTTGCGAAGGAGGAACGACCGAAGCAATCCGCATTTAGGTGTTCGAAATGCAGATTGCTTCACTCCGTTCGCAATGACGTTCACTCGCTGTTCGACATGCGCTTCGCTAACATGTAGAACAGCTAGGGGTAGGGTTTTCTTACCCACTATGAGGAGCACCTGTAAGCGTGGTCGGTGAGAACACCGACCACAGGCAAAAAATGTCGGCCAAGGAAAATCTGGGTAGAAATCCGCCTTTATGTATCGTTCGACACGCGGTTCGGAACATGTCAAGCAACTAGTGGTTTAGTATTTTATGATATAGTTCACATAAACATTAACAGGTCTTGTTTCGCTACCTCCAGCCGCGGTTGTCGCTCGGCTTTGCGAAGTTGTCTGGTTAAAAAAATCGACATTACCTCCAACTGACGCGTTTAGCGCCGCAGTACTAAAAAAATTATGTGTATGAGAACGAATTTGATCCGTTTGAAAACTCCCGACCGAATTCCCACCATTTCCGCCCGTATACTGAGCTATTCTTGATGCAGCGTCAGGGTCAAAACCGGCGCTGCCATCAACCCCCCGCAAGAACTTTCCGCGGAAATCCGGCACTCTAAACTGCCCAGGGCTGGGTGAACCATAGGCAACGCCAATTGCTGCAAATAGTCGCGGGTAGGTTGCGGTGCTAAAAATCCGGCCATCGCAAAACAACCAACCGGCAGGTTCTGTGGTACCCCCGTAGGCAACAATTGTTCCAGGCGGAACCAAGCTGTGCCAATTGGTGCCGTCAGAATATTCAATCATCCCCAAATCGGAATTAAACCGAATGGCGCCCACGCCTACGGATGCCGCTGGCCGTTGAGCGGTTGTGCCATCGGGTATGGTCATCGCGTCTGTGGCTTGGATGTCTAAGGCGACAGAAGGTGTAGAAGTACCAATCCCAACTCTTGTGTTAGCACTTGCCCCGTTAATACCAGAAATGCTTCCGAGAACGAGGCTATTGTCTTGGCTTACTACAGCATTGGCGCCAATAGCTGTGGCGTTGGTCAACTGTGTGCTGCTGCCGGGGCCGGAGGCAAAACCAATAAATGTATTTGAACTGCCGCTGGTGTTGGCATTTCCAAGCACGGTCGTTACACCCGAACTAACCCCTAACGCAGTGTTATTAGATCCGGTGACATTAGACAAAAGCGAGCTTCTACCCAACGCGGTGTTATTGGTTCCTGTAGTATTGTTTGGGAGCGAGCCATACCCTAGCGCGGTATTACCGCCTCCGGTGGTGTTGCTATATAGAGCCTCACTACCCACTACGGTGTTGCTTGATCCCGTATTAGCTTCTAGTGTCCGGTAACCCACGGCGGTGTTAAAGTTACCGACCGTATTTGCCGTAAGCGCGTCCGTACCAACCGCCGTATTTGCACTACCGGTTGTAGTGTTCAGCATGGCGTTAAAACCAAAAGCTGAGTTGAAATTGCCGGTAGTAACATTACCGCTTCTAAAGCCGAGCATGGTGTTTCTTCTGGTTCCGCTTTCAATTCGCCCCGCACGTTGGTTGTTTACTACAAAATTTAACGGCACATCATCTCGAGTTCCAAGGAAGTTAGTACCGGTGCCAATTGGGCCATCTACTGTACCGGTGTTTCCGCCCAACGACCAACCGCTGCCGCCGCTCGAAATATTTATACCACCCCAAAACAAACTGCCCCCAACATTATAAAGTCGCTCGGTTGTCGTTGTGGGAATCCCGTCATCACGCAGGTGTACCGCTCCGTTCACATCCAAGGTTTCATCGGGGTTATCTACTTCAATACCCACGCCCACATTCGTTAGATTAAACCGCATGGTGGGCGGCACAAGAATATTGGCGCCCGCCGTGCCGGATGCGAAAGTGAAAAGTCCCAACCGCTCGTTACCCAACGAAACGGCACTGGCACCTGCGGAAGTGAGGTAACGAAAGTCTGTGCCATCGAAAGACACGTTGCGGGCGAAGATGTCTTGCTGATTGCTCGGATTGGGGTCGTTGAACAGACTCATCGTGTTGCCAAGTTGAAAGGTGGACAACGGGTTGGTAGTGCCGATACCGAGATTTCCGGCGGCAGATAGCCGCATGCGTTCAGTGTTATTTGTTTCAAATGCCAGGGGTTGGAGATTGTCGCTTCCGATGCGCTCAGTACCCGTTAATGTGTTGCCTGTTAAACCCCAGCCGCTGGCGGCCGACAAGTTTGTGCCATTCCAGAATAAGCTGCCGCCCACGTTATAGAGTTTGTCGGCTGTAGTAGATGGCGCTGAGCCCTGAGCCAATCGCAGGTCACCGACAACATCCAATTTCGAAACCGGGGTGGCAGTGCCCACGCCTACGTTGCCCGTGCCAGTTATGCGCATTAGTTCGGCACTTGTGGTAGCACTTGTACCGGCGTAAAATGCGTGGTCGTTTGTTGGTGCAGCAGTTTGGTAACGCACGGTTCCAACACCCTCTACCCCGAAACCCAGAAATTGGTGATCGTTAATGCCAGATCCGAAAAGAATTATTTTTCTGTTTGATACTGTACTACCCAAATGAAGCTGGGCGTTTGGGGATGCCTGGCCAATTCCAACATTGCCGGTGGCACTTACAGTAAACTGCCCGGTAGAACCTGCCGTGAGCGTACCCGTAGTTGAGATGTTCTGTGCGCCAAAAGCGGGATTGATCCGTGCGCCGGTGATCTGGGTGTTACCCGCGTTAATTGCGGTGATGATATTGTTACCGGTGGCGAGGGTGTTGTTCAACGTGAAGATACCCGCTTGGTTAATAGTGGCATCGCCGCTCATGGTTTGCCACGAAGGCGTGGTAGCCGATGAAATGAAGAGCTGACCGGGCGCAGATGAACTAATGTCAGACAGTGTAGCACCCGAACCGAAAACCACACCGTTCCAGGTGGTTCGCCCAGTCCCCCCATTGGTAACGGGGAGCGTTCCGGTAACATCCAGTGTGCCGAGGTTTACATTTGAATACGTTGGTGGTGATCCTCCCCTCAGAAAACCGATCCCGGTCGCAAGGCGGGTGGGCGTGCCGCCCGCTCCACCATAAATGATGTCGCCCGGGGCTGTCATCGGGTTGGTTAGCCCCGTAGACGAAATGGTAATCGAACCCGGGGCATTAACGATGTTGATGCCCGCGCCGCCCGTTAGCGGAGCTAGTGTATAACCTGCGCCATTGCCAATGGGCAATTGCCCGTTGCCGGGAGTTGTGGCCAGTCCGGTGCCGCCATTAGCAACGGCCACTGTGCCCGCCAGCTTGCTTGCGCTTACGCCCGCAATCTTTGCATCCGTTACCGCCAGGTTGTTGATTTCTGTGGTGGCGACTGCGTTAGCTGCTATTTGTAAACCGGTGGAAAAGTTACCGGTGATGTCGCCCGTGGCCGGTGCTTCAGTATCCAATACAACGGTGCCGGCTAATTTCGAACCCGCAATGTTCGCACCTGCGGCAATGTTCGCATCGTTGATCGCATTTGCGGCCAGTTTTACCCCGGTAACGCTGCCGTCGGCAAGTTTGGTCGTGGTCACGTTCGCATCCAAAATCTTGGCAGTCGTAACCGCATCGTTAGCGATTTTAGGAGTCGTAACAGCGTTGTTGGCAATGGTGAGCGCGCCAGCCGCGAGGGTGGCATCCCCTGTAAGCGTGGTAGGAGAATTTACCGTGCCGTTGCCCGTAAGGATTTGGCCGTTTGCTAAAATCGGAACTGAACTTGAAGGAGCCGGCTGCCACGAAGCCTGACCTGCAGCAACGGTAAGCACTTGGCCATTTGTGCCCGGCGCCAATTTGTTCACCGCAATGCCGGTGGCGAGTTTGGCATCCGTTACGGCCCCATCGGCAATTTTTGGCGTGGTGATGTTGGCATCCTGCACCTTCGCTGTGTTGATGGCGTTATCTGCGATTTTGTTAGTGGTCACGTTGCCATCGGCAATTTTCGAGGCGATGACGGCGTTGTTGGCGATCTTGGCAGTGGTTACCGAGTTGTCCGCCAGCTTCACATCGGTTACCACACCATTGGCAATTTGCAGGTTGGCAAACGTGCCGGTCACTTCGCCTGCGGCGGTGCTGGTGGTGAGCAAGCCCGTATTCGTAATAACATTCGAAGCAATGCTGATGCCGGTACCGGCGGTAAGCGCCGCGGTGAGATCATCGGCCGGAGCCCAGGCCGTGCCGCTCCATTTCAGTACCTGGCCGTTGGTGGCGGCCGCTTGGGTGAGCTTGGCGGGATTGACGTTGGCGATTTTGGAATTGTCTACCGCATCGTTGGCAATCTTGGCGGTGGTGATGGCGTTATTGGCAATCTGCGGATTGGCGAACGTGCCACTCAAATCACCGGTTGCATTCGTGGTGGGGCGAATGGCATCGGTGGAGATGGTGTTGCCGGTAACGGTAATCCCGTTGGCTCCTGTAAACGTAGTGGCTGCACCACCCGCGAGGTTATTCCAGGCCGTTCCGTTCCAGAGGTAGACGGAGTTGTCGGTGTTGTCGTACACGATCATGCCGCGGTCGGCTGCCTGCAGGCCCATGCCGTTGCGTACGGCCGTAGACACCACGGGAAGCAGCAAACCTTGCCCGGAGGCATTGGGCACGAGCCACAATACGGCTTTGTTGTTGATCTGGTTGGTACCGATGGAAAGTGAGTTTTGCTGCGCGTAAAGCAAAGATGTTGTAGCAACCAGTACAATAACGACAAGAGATGGGCGGAGCTTCATAGATTGAAAATTAACATATCAAATTTAACCAGTTTTTGATACTCGCTAAAGACGTCCGGGTAACCCAAGTTTTCCGGGCATCTTCACCGGCCAATGCTTGAATCAGCGTTTTTTTGAAATATTCAGGAAATTCTTGTTTTTGGACTGGTTGATGCGAACGGCTTGCCGGAGGTAATAGACAATCTGCTTTTCGTTGATCGCGTCAATTGCACCGATGGGTAGCTTGCGAATGTTTTTGGTGCCGCGGGCAAACGCCTGATACTTATCTTCCAGAAGAAAGCCTTCAACAAACGCCAATACCACTTTGCGTAGTTGGCGATCTACATTGATGTAGCACAGCAGCCCATCCTTACTGTAAAACGGGCATCCCCATTTTAATTGCTCGTCTACGCCTTTTACATGCGAAAAGATAATTTCTCGCAGAACTTCTGCGAGGAGGCGATGATTTTCGGGTAAATTGAACAAATAGTTGTCTACGGCTGGCGAACGCACGGTTGAAGATAGTGAAAACCCGCTGTTCGACATGTTCAACAGGGTTTGTTGAAAGGTAGCTGGCGCAGGATTTGAACCTGCCGGTAGGCTGGAAGTTAGCGCAAATGCGCCGGGGCTGGGGTATCAATTGACGTGAACACTGGGGCGCGGCAGTACGAATGCCGCATTATCAAACGGCCAGGGTAACGCCTTTGCGAAGGAGGAACGACCGAAGCAATCCGCATTTAAGTGTTCGAAATGCAGATTGCTTCACTCCGTTCGCCATGACGTTCACTCGCTGGTCGACATGTTCCGCAGGGCCTAGATTGCTTCACTCCGTTCGCAATGACGTTTTGAACCTGCCGGTAGGCTCGAAGTTAGCGCAAACGCGCCGGGGCTGTGGCATCTGTTGAAGTGAACGCGTGGGGCGCGGCAGTACAAATGCCGAATTATGTAACGGCCGGGGTAACGTGCTTGCGAGGAAGGAACGACCGAAGCAACCCGCATTTAGGTGTTCGAAAAGCAGATTGCTTCACTCCGTTCGCAATGACGTTGACTCGTTGTTCGACATGCGCTTCGCTAACATGTCGAACAGCTAGGACAGCCAGGCAAAAAAAAGCCGATCGAACCGACCGGGCTTTTTTGAAACATCAAACCAACGGCTACTTCTTTTCTTCTGCGTTTGGCGTTTGCTTTTTGGTGGCATCGGCACTCATACCCAATGCCGTTTTGATTTTTTCGATTTCGGATTTAAGGGTAGACAGCTCGGAGACTGCGCCCGCGGACTGATTCAAGCTGGCCTCGAGTACGGCAATTTTTTTCTTGCTTTCTTCGTCTTTAGCCTTCAATTCATCAATCAACTTCTTTTGGTCTTCCACCATTTTAGCGAGCTCTTGTGTGGCTGAAATGTTCAGGGTAAACAAGCGGTCATAATCCACAACGCGGAAGTCATACACTTCTTTACCAAACACAAATATCTTCTCGCTCTTCTCGGTCCAATCAGTCACAGTAAATGTGTTGTCTGTTACCCCACTAACCACAGCCGGTTTTTCTCCGCCTGTGTTTGAGATCAACTTCACCTTATCACCGACTACCAAGCCGTGGGGTTTAGCTAATTTTAAAGTCAGCTTTTGGTTTATCTCTTCATAAACCAAGTCATTTGCTAACGCGTAGATATTAGGGATGAAATTGGTCTGCTTGGATACCGATTCAGGGTAGACTTTCTCGAGTTCTTGGGCGAGTATCCCCTTCACTTTAACATTGCCCGAATATAGACTATCAGTGTACTTGTAATCTGTAATCTTTAGTTTCATCAATGTAGACAAATCATCACGAGAGTCGCTTACAGCTATTTTTCTTTTGATTCGTTCATCGGAAGTGGCAAGGAAACCGGTGGCAAGTACAAAATCACTTGCTCTAATAGAAATCGATCTGATTTGAGAGCCGCCTACAGTTCCGCTGCTGGAGAAGATGGTTTGCCAGTCGAAAGGGCCAGTAGAAGTAAGATAGGTATTACTTCCAGAAACTTCCAATGGGTAGGAAGGGTTAGAAGTACCGATACCCACATGGCCTGTGCTGCCTTCTATTCTCATGCTTTCAAGAACACTTGCGGCGGCATTGGCGGTGCCGGGTGTAGTAGCCCTAACGAATAAAATATCGTTTTCCTGTCCGGGGAAAACGGTGTTAAACGCCACTGCCGAGCCACCAATAGTGGGGTGTGTGTTGGTATATCTCCACGTATTATCCGAGTAGTTCCTGTACAAGTTGGTTCCCACATATGCTGCCCCGCCAATGGAAGAACCCGCACTGAACCACCCATTGATGCGCATACCGTTGGCGGCGTTATCCAGATCCAGGCGAGCACTGGCGGAAGCAGTGCCAATGCCCACATTGCCCGCAGAGGAAATATTAAAATCTGCGGGGGCATACGTGTTATTACGCGTGAGGAAAAACCCTCCGTTGCTGCCAATACCCATATCGTAAATCTGCAAAGAGTTGTTTCCCAAGCGCAATAGACGCCCCTGCGTATTAGAGCCAAATGTCTGGCCGGAGGTATTTCCGATTATTTGTGCCGGAATGGGGCCACCGATGATATCACGTGCATTATCTACCAGCAAGCCAAAATTAGAGAGGGATGCTACGTTAACGTGAAGTCTGGCAGTTGGTGCGGTAGTACCAATACCCACGTTGGCATTATTGCCCAACACAACGCTATTGCTTTGACTTACTATTGCATTTGCTCCAATAGCAGTGGCATTGCTAAGTCCTGCACTGCCAACATCTGCCTGGTAACCGATCGCGGTGTTCCCGGTTCCATTGGTATTCGTAATCAGTGCACCGCTTCCCACGGCGGTGTTGTTCGAGCCGGTGTTGTTGAACAAAGCCGATTGCCCCACTGCCGTGCTGTGGTTACCCGCGGTGTTTAGATCCAGCGCATATAACCCAACAGCAGTATTAAACCCACCCGTTGTATTGGTAATCAATGCCGCCTGACCTACCGCCGTATTGTTATTTCCGGACGTTGTGTTTCTTAATGCAGCTTGCCCGACGGCGGTGTTTTGCACCCCAATTGTGGTGGCTACTAACGTTTGATCGCCAAACCCGGTGTTGAATTGTCCGGGGCCGCTTTGTCCCGATAAGTAACCAAAAAAGGCATTCCCCAGACCTTGGTCAATCCGCCCGGCGCGCTGGCTGTTGACCATGAAATTCAGGGCAACGTTGTCTCTCGTACCGATGTAATTTGTGCCGGTCAGGGGTGCTCCATCCACGGTTCCGGTATTACCGCCCAAACCCCAGCCGCTGGCGGCGTTGCTCCAAGTTGGCGCATTACCCGGCCCGGCAGAGGTAAGTACTTGGCCTGCGGTGCCAGGCAAGTTGTTTGGCATCAAAGCTCCTGAAAAGCGAAGATTACCTGAAATGTCGAGTCGTTCGGTTGGTGCTGTTGTTCCAATGCCCACATCACCTGTTGATGTTATTCGCATTCTCTCTAGATATGTACCACCGGCTGGCGTTGTGTGGAAGGTCAATCGCCCGGGTACCGAGCCTGCAGAAGGAGCTCCGTCAGCAACGCCATAAATTAAAGCGGCCCTGCGAAAAGCTGTTCCATCATGTCCTTGAAATTCGGTATATCCCAACTCATCATTGGCATTAACAGCGCCTCCTGCTCTTGACTTTCTAAAGACTGTAAAGCTTCCGAAAGCATCATTTGTATTACTGTTAAGTAGCGCACCTGTGGCACTCACATCTCCCACAACTTCTAATTTGCTTGACGGTGTACCTGTACCAATACCCAGATTGCCTGTTGCATCAATGCGCATTCTTTCAACACCACCTACGCCTGTTTTGAAAAGTAAAGGTTGTGCATCGGTTGTTCCTATAAAATTTGTGGCAGGGTTTGTTCCTGCGTTGCCGGTCAATCCCCAGCCACTTCCAGTTGCCCAACTCAATGTTCCGGCTCCATCATTCGCAAGCACACCTGCCGCATTGGCCGCGGGCCATGTAAGTGTCGCCCCGTTAATGGATGTGTTTGCCCCGCTTACCGCAAGTTGGCTCACGGTAGTGTTGCCGGCACTCAGTGTTCCACTGGTAGTAATGTTCTGCGCCCCAAACGTAGGCAACACGCGGGCTCCAAGAATACTCCCGGTGGATGCGTTGATGGCGTTGGTGATGGTGGAGCCAGTGGCAGCAGAAGTGCTTAATGAAAATACACCTGCCGGGCTTAGCGTACCGTCGCCACTCATACTCTGCCAGGTGGGCGTGGTGCCAGTTACCAATAACATCTGGCCCGCGGTACCGTTGCCTATTGACCCCAGCGTAGTTCCATCGGACGCGTATAGCAAACCCCCGGTGCCGAACGAGGTAAGTCCCGTGCCGCCGTTACCCACCGGCAGCGTGCCGTTCACGTCTGACGTTGCGAGGTCTATGGCTGAGTACGAAGGCGTTGGGCCACCTCGTAAGAAACCAATTCCCGCACCGAGGCGCTGCGGCGCTCCACCGGTACCACCAATAATTAGATCTCCTTCATTCGTCATTGGATTACTTAATGCCGTAGAAGAAATAGTGATCGAACCAGCACCATTCACCACGTTAATGCCAGCTCCGCCAGTAATGGGTGCCACTGTATAGCCTGTACCGTTGCCAATGAGAAGTTGGCCATTGCCTGGTAGAGTGGTGGAGCCCGTACCCCCGCGCGCCACGGGCAGTGTGCCTGTCGTGAAGTTGTTCGCGTTGAGTGCGGATAGCCCCGCGCCTGCGCCAATGAAATTAGCTGCGGTAATGTTTCCGCTAGTACTGATGGCAATGGACCCGGCCAGGTCTAAGCCCGTAATTGAACCGTCCGCGATTTTAGACGCGTCTACCGAGTTAGCTGCCAGCTTTGCATTCGTTACGTTCGCATCCAGAATTTTGGCGGTAGTGATGGCATCGTTGGCGATCGTCACTGCACCGGCCGGACCAACGTTGGCAATGTCACCGCTGAGGGTGCGGTTTCTAAACTCGGTGCCATTGTGCAGCAGTACTTGTCCGGAGGCGATTCCGGAAATGCCCACGTCGGTCAGCCCGTCGAGGTCTGTTGCCCCACCGGTAGCCGAGATGGTGATCGAACCAGCGCCGTTCACGATGTTCACGCCCGATCCAGCTGTGAGTGGCGCCAGCGTGTAGCCGGTGCCGTTGCCAATGGGCAATTGCCCGTTGCCGGGAGTTGCTGCCAGCCCGGTGCCGCCATTGGCAACAGCCACTGTGCCAGCTAGCTTGCTCGCGCTTACGCCCGCAATCTTGGCATCGGTTACATTGGCATCCAAAATCTTTACAGTGGTCACCGCATCGTTGGCGATGGTTAAGACACCGGCGGCAAGGGTAGCATCCCCTGAAAGAGTCGTAGCAGAATTGTTCGTTCCGTTACCAACCAAAATTTGGCCATTCGAAAGTGTTGGTGTGGCACCACCACCCACATCATCGGGTTGCGGCACCCAGTTGGAACCGTTGAATTTCAATACCTGGCCATTGGAAGCACCACTGGCTTGAATCTTGGAAGGGCTTACATCGGTGATCTTACTGTCTGTTACTGCCCCGTTATCAATTTTCGCAGTCGTTACGGCGTTGTTATTGATGGTGAGCGCGGTGAGCGTGCCACTAAGTTCGCCCCCGGCTGTGCTGGAGTTGAGCAGCACGTTGGCGGGAAGCACTGCACCGGGCAACGTGCCGGTGGAGATTTTCGCTGCGTCAATGCCTGTTGCCAGCTTAGAGTTATCAATATCACCCGCCGCGATACGGGCGGGAGGCAGGGTGCCCGAGGAAAGATTGGAAGCATTTAGGTTGGTAAGTGCGCTACCGTTTCCGTTGGGTGCGAGGAAGTCCGTTCCAGCCACGGCCGCGCTGATGGTAGTTCCATTGCTGCGCACCAAGCCATTGATGGCGCGCACAGTTGGATCGGTTTCTGTTGCGGCAGGTAAGTTGGTAAGTTGAGAGGCGTCCACAGCGGGAAGTCTTCCTGACCCGTCGAGTTGCACGATTTGATTGGCACCCGTTCCGGTATTGACATTGAGCGTTGCGCTACCCGTTGTTGCACCACCGGTTAAACCAGTGCCGGCAACAACGTCTGTAATATCCCCACCGCTGGTGGGCAGATTGGTAAGTTGTGAACCATCTACCGCGGGAAGTCTTCCTGAGCCATCCAGTTGTACGATTTGGTTGGCATTCACGCCAGCGGGAATCGTGGAAACATTCAGTTTGCCGGTTGCATCAAGCTGCGGAATTTGGTTGGCACCGGTGCCCACATTCACGTTCAAGGTGGCATCACCGGAAGTGGCGCCGCCGGTGAGGCCCGTACCTGCGGTTACGCCGGTGATGTCACCACCGCCCGCGAGGCCGGTGAGTTGCGAGCCATCCACGGCGGGCAAGCGGCCGCTCGCATCGAGTTGCACGATTTGGTTGGCATTCACGCCAGCTGGAATTGTAGAAACATTCAGTTTGCCGGCTGCATCAAGCTGCGGAATTTGGTTGGCGCCCGTTCCGGTATTGACATTGAGTGTTGCGCTACCCGTTGTTGCCCCGCCGGTAAGACCGGTGCCAGCTACTACAGCAGAGATATCGCCCGGCAGGTTGGTGAGTTGTGAACCATCTACCGCGGGAAGTCTTCCTGACCCGTCGAGTTGCACGATTTGATTGGCGCCCGTTCCGGTATTGACATTGAGCGTTGCGCTACCCGTTGTTGCACCACCGGTTAAACCAGTGCCGGCAACAACGTCTGTAATATCCCCACCGCTGGTGGGCAGATTGGTAAGTTGTGAACCATCTACCGCAGGAAGTCTTCCCGTGCCATCGAGTTGTACGATTTGATTGGCAGTTGTGCCCACATTTAACCGTGCCGTTGGCAAAGTACCCACAGTGATTTTGGCCGCGTCAATACCCGGCGCCAGCTTCGCGTTCGTGACGTTCGCATCCAAAATTTTGGCAGTCGTAACCGCATCGTTAGCGATTTTAGGAGTCGTAACAGCGTTGTTGGCAATGGTGAGCGCGCCAGCCGCGAGGGTGGCATCCCCTGTAAGCGTGGTAGGAGAATTTACCGTGCCGTTGCCCGTAAGGATTTGGCCGTTTGCTAAAATCGGAACTGAACTTGAAGGAGCCGGCTGCCACGAAGCCTGACCTGCAGCAACGGTAAGCACTTGGCCATTTGTGCCCGGCGCCAATTTGTTCACCGCAATGCCGGTGGCGAGTTTGGCATCCGTTACGGCCCCATCGGCAATTTTTGGCGTGGTGATGTTGGCATCCTGCACCTTCGCTGTGTTGATGGCGTTATCTGCGATTTTGTTAGTGGTCACGTTGCCATCGGCAATTTTCGAGGCGATGACGGCGTTGTTGGCGATCTTGGCAGTGGTTACCGAGTTGTCCGCCAGCTTCACATCGGTTACCACACCATTGGCAATTTGCAGGTTGGCAAACGTGCCGGTCACTTCGCCTGCGGCGGTGCTGGTGGTGAGCAAGCCCGTATTCGTAATAACATTCGAAGCAATGCTGATGCCGGTACCGGCGGTAAGCGCCGCGGTGAGATCATCGGCCGGAGCCCAGGCCGTGCCGCTCCATTTCAGTACCTGGCCGTTGGTGGCGGCCGCTTGGGTGAGCTTGGCGGGATTGACGTTGGCGATTTTGGAATTGTCTACCGCATCGTTGGCAATCTTGGCGGTGGTGATGGCGTTATTGGCAATCTGCGGATTGGCGAACGTGCCACTCAAATCACCGGTTGCATTCGTGGTGGGGCGAATGGCATCGGTGGAGATGGTGTTGCCGGTAACGGTAATCCCGTTGGCTCCTGTAAACGTAGTGGCTGCACCACCCGCGAGGTTATTCCAGGCCGTTCCGTTCCAGAGGTAGACGGAGTTGTCGGTGTTGTCGTACACGATCATGCCGCGGTCGGCTGCCTGCAGGCCCATGCCGTTGCGTACGGCCGTAGACACCACGGGAAGCAGCAAACCTTGCCCGGAGGCATTGGGCACGAGCCACAATACGGCTTTGGCGTTGATCTGGTTGGTACCGATGGAGAGTGAGTTTTGCTGGGCGAACACGGAGGTGGCCAGCACAAACATCGAAATCGTTAAAAAATGTACGCGTTTCATAAGAATAAAGCAGCAAATAGGTTTATGTCGATAACGTAAAAACAACTCAAAAAAACTCGAATTCAGGAAAGCCAATCATCGGTTAAAGAGAAAGAACCTCAGCACTTATCTTCTCTTCTTTTTGTACGTCGGCTTTCTACGGTTGGTCGGTTTCCCTTTCGATAAGGATTTCTTCCGGGTACTCATTACCTTCTTGTTTCCGGAAAGTTTGGATACGTTTTGATAGCGCGCGTTGGGCGAATAGGCGGACACTTTCTTTTGGGCTTTTGCTAACTGTTTTGGGGTAGTGCCACCCCGGCTCTTGCCTGTGCTTAATGATTTTCTGCGATAGGCAAGCGAAGTTTTGTAATCATCGCGGAAACGCTGCTGATAACTTTGATCGTTAAAATCCAAACGCAGGGTAAACTCATTTGAGGAGCCAACGAAGCCACCTACACCGCCCAGAATATTCTCGCGGCTGTAACCAACCAACAGGTGCTTGGATAGGCGATAGGCGAGCGACATGTTCACCACGTTACCTCTGCGCGTGGCACCTCCGAAGGTGATTTTGTTATTAAATGTGTAGTACAACCCGAAGTCGTAGGTGTCGTTGGTCTCCGAAAATTTTCGAAAGGCAATGTAGGGCTCAAGCACATCTGATCCACCGCGGAAGGGAATAAAGCCTTGTGCATAACCTGAGTAGTAGTTGGAAAGCTCACGCTCGTTTTCCGGCTCCAGCCAAGCGGTAACCAACCGGTTTGCGGCAAAGCCTAACTTAAAAAAACGGTGCTGATAGTGCGTACCAAAGGAAAAGTCCGGTTTCCGGATTCCGATCTGTAAGGAGTTGAGCACTGGGTCGGTCAGCACGTTATTAAAATTGAGTAACGAGCCGTTGGCCTGAATGGCGTTATACTCTCCACTAATCCCAAAGGAAAGAACGGAGAATTTGCTAAAGCGTAAATGGTAGGCAAACGCGCCGGTGATGTAGGTGGTACGCAAAAAATTTACGTCTTCCTGGTACACATTAAACCCCGAACCAAACCGATAGTTCGAAAACGGGGCGTGCAAACTAATAAGGTGATTGGTGGGTGCACCGTCTACGCCTGCATAGTTTTGGCGAAAGGAGTAGGTAAGCGAGCCAAAGGTGTGGCCTGCAAGCGCGGGGTTGTAAATAAACGAGTTGGTAAGCTTCTGGCTAAAGAGGGGAATATCTTGCGCAGACAGCGATGCACTTACGCCTGCAAACAAAACAACCCATACAAAATTAAATTGCCGCATGGGTTATTTAATAACGGTAATCATCTGCCGAATATTTTTGCGCTCCCCGTTGATGGTGTATTCCATCAGGCAGATGTAGTTGCCGTTCGAAAGCTGACTGAAGTCGAAGTCGGGTGGGTTGGTGATGGCGTCAAAGCCGCGGAAGTTCACCCATTCTTTCACCGTTACTCCCCAGCGGTCCAGAAGCGTTATTTTGTTGTCTGCTTCGTAAAACCGGATGTTGTTGATCACCAGAAAGTCGTTTGCGCCATCGTTGTTCGGGGTAATGGCGTTGTGAATTTGCGGCGGAATGAGGGAATTCAGGCGGGCGAACGTAAAAACACGCGACGTAGGGGATATTGGCTCCTTGCTGCTGATGAAGTCAGTAAGCGATGAGCCTTGGCTGAACAAATTGGTGGCGGTTTGGCTCTCGGCTGTAGCCTCAACAATTGCTCCGGACTGGGCGCCAAAGAAATCAATGGCGTCGCGGGAGCTTAAACTAATCACCGAAGCAGGGGCTGCGCCTTGTCCAACATCAAGCTTCCAGTATCGGGTAATGAAAAAGTCGTCAATGTCCGGGTCGGTCGGGTTTTTCAGCAATGCGGCGTTCGTGCCCAGCACGGTCATGCCCAACGTCTGGTTCGCAGGTACTTGTGCAAGCTCGGCGGGCAAATAGGCATCCGCGGTGCCGATCGGAAAAAAATGCTGCCCTTCGGTCGTGCGGGTGATGTAAAATGTACCGTTAACATAGCTGTTGTCGTTGCCTGTTACAGGTTCCAGGCCGGTGTATAGCAGGCGCGATCCGCTCTGGGGTGTGAGTACCCCGCTGGTGAGTGTTAGCCGATTTACCGTCCATGTGCCGGTTAGGTTTTTAATCCCACCGCCGCTAATATCCAACGCACGTAGAGTAACTGGCGATGTGCTCAGCAGGGATTGGTTTGCTCCGGCCATCTGGATATTCCATGCGCTGAGGTCGGCCTGGGCGCTACGATTTTCCAGATTGCCCAGCGAAACTGCATGTACTTCGCCTGAGGCAGCTACTGCGGTGCCCGTGCCAATTCCTATTTGGCCGAAAACACCGATTGGGAGCAACAGCGCTACCCCAACAAAACACTTGAATAAAGCCATAACTCCACCAAAGTAGCTATTTTTCTAATTCATTGGTACACTCTTGGCCCGGATGGAACTAAAAAAGTGGTTTTCCGCTTAGCGGAAGCTGCACGGGCTGCCCGCCGGGTTTGGCCGCGGTTAAAAGCGTTTTTCAACCGACTGGCCGAGCGGCGCCTTACTGCATTGCACCGTAGCAGGTAAAAGGTTTACCTTTACTGGTCTTTCGGGGGTGGTACCCCATTTGCTTGAACCGGATTACATTTTCGCATATGAAAAACACGCTATTCGCTTTTGTATTGGCACTGCTTGTGTGTTCGAGTGGCTTCGCACAAAAGAAAGGTATTCCCCGAATTGTGATCAACGCCATGGGGCATACCGGTAAGATTCAAAATCTGGTGTTTACGCCCGATGGGGAACGGATCATCTCCGTATCGGAGGATAAGACCATTCGGGAGTGGAACATGAAGACCGGAGAGATGCTGCGCAAATTTGAAGTAGAGTCGGGCGATGGGTGGGATGGCATGCTCTACGCATCGGCAATTTCCCCTGACGGAAAATGGCTGGCAGTAGCGGGTTACCCCGTAGCCTCGCAAAAAGACGTAAAGTACATTGCGTTGATCGATTTGGCGGCGGGCAAGCAGGTGGGTACTGCGTTTGGGCACACCAACGTAATTAACGCGCTTGATTTCTCCGGCCGGGGCGATTTGCTGGTGAGTGGATCAGACGATGGAACAGTGATCGTTTGGCGGGTGGATGAAAAAACGCATCCCAAAATAGCCGCTACGATTTCGGTGGGTGGGCCCGTGCGGTCGCTGTCGGTCAATTCGCTTACGGGCGATCTGGCTGTAGCGGTATTGGGCGAACCGGATGTGCGGATTTTTCCGCTGTCAAATGTGCAGAAAGGGATTACCAAGTGGACTCCCCGTTTGCTCAAAAAACACAAAGGCGCACTTAACAAAGTGGTGTATTCGCTGGATGGCGTGTATCTCGCTTCGGGCAGCATCCAAAAAGAAGTAATCGTTTGGAAAACAGATGGCTCCATCGTAGAAAGTCTAACTGTTGAAGATGAGGTAACTGCACTTGCTTTTTCGCACGACTCCAAATTCGTGGTGGCTTTTGATAACCAAGGTCGAGGTTCCAGTTTCAATATGCTGGGGCACAAAGAAGCTGATTACACCGGCCACGACAACACCGTGTTTACCGCGGCGTTTAATCCGGCCGAAACCGGTGGCTACAACGTAGCCTCTGCGGGTGGGGCCAATAATGAAATCATTATTTGGAACCCGATCAACGGCCGCACAAGTAAGCGCATCAAAGGCAAAGGGCGCGCGATTGAAAAGCTGCAATTCGGGAAGGGACTGGACTTCTACGCTGCCAACACGCTGAGCATGCAAGGCAACAAGCAAGTGTGGAACTACGCGTTTGATCTCGCCAATATGCGGGTGCGCGAAGTGGGTGACGATGCACCTCCGGTATCGAAACCGAGGCTCACACTCACGCAATCCAGCGAATATCTGCTCGATCTGCCGAAAGGCAAGGCCGTAGCAAACAGTCCGGATACCGATGGCCGTATTTTGACCTACCTCGTTACGGGAGATGATGCAGTGGTGGTAGCCAGCGACTATTCGCTGAAAATGTACGACCTCAACGGCCACTTGCTGAAAGAGTTTATTGGCCATTCGGGTGGAGTACGCGCGTTATCGGTAAGTGAGGATGGCCGCTTTTTGATTTCCGGTGGTGAAGACCAGATCATTAATATCTGGCTGCTGAATGAAACGGGTACTGCATGGAGCGTACGCCAACACCCGGCGTTTAATGACGAAAACTGGGCGGGCTATTTTTCATCGCTGCCGTTTGATTCGCTCACCAAAATTCCTACGAAAAAAGCGTGGACAGATGTTATTGCCCAATTAAAAACCATGGGCGATAAGGCCACCTACCGGGCGCTGGAGGCAGAGTACAAAAACCTGGGCGAGATCATGCAGCCGTTTGCCACGCTGTTTGTAGCGGATGATGCCGAGTGGGTGTGCTGGACTCCGAAGGGGTATTTTAGCTGTACGTCTAAAGGCTCAAATTATTTTGGCTGGCACATTAACCAAGGCGTAGAGCAACTTGCCGAGTACTACAGTGCCGACCAGTATTTTGATTTACTCTACCGGCCGCAGCAAATCCAAAAAAGCATGGAGCAGGCGCAACGGGTAGAAAAAATCCTGTTGGCGGAAGGCGAGCCCATTTTTGATCTCACGGCACTTGGCAAACCCTCGGCCGCATTGTTTCAGCCCCTTACAGGCGCGGATTTTAACTACGAAGATGGCTGGCTCACCACGAAAGCAAAGTCCGTCACCTTTCAGGTTGATGTATTTGATGGCGGCGGCGGGGTGAAAGAGTTAAATATCTACCAAAACGATAAGCTCATCATTAACGATCGAGAGGTAAAAACAAAAGGTGCGGGTGATCGCCTGACCAAAACCTACACGGCCGACATCCTGAATGGAGAAAACCGGTTTCGCGTGGTGGCGATCAACTACAACCGCATTGAATCGAAACCTCAGGTTTTATTGGTGAAGTACATCGGTGAGACAATGGCAACTTCTGCCTTGAATATTTTTTCGATCGGCATCAACAAATACCTGAATGCCAGTTACGATTTGAATTATGCCGCACCCGATGCACGCTCGTTTGTTGAAGCCATCTCGGATGCAAAGACCGCCGGACTTTACAAAGCCATTAACAAGTTTGAGTTATACGATGAACAGGCCACCAAAGAAAATATTCTCAAAAAATTTAAAGAGGTGCAGGCAAAAGCGAAACCCGAAGACGTGTTCATTTTCTATTATGCCGGCCATGGCAGCCTCGACATCAACAAGAAAAATGAAGATGGCGAGAACCCGTTCTATTTTGTGCCCCACGATGTAACCCAATTGTATGGCGATTCAAAGCAACTGGCCGCCAAGGGGCTGTCTACGGATGAACTAAGTGCTAATCTGATGGCCATCCGATCGACCAAGCAAATTGTGCTGATGGATGCTTGTCATTCCGGGGGGGCGGTAAAGGGAATTAAAATGCGTGCGGCGGCCAGCGAAGAAAAAGCCATGGTGCAGCTCGGGCGCAGCTCGGGGGTGGCGGTAATTGCGTCGTCTGGCTCTAAACAGTTTGCTGCAGAGTTTGAGGTGTTGAAGCACGGGGTCTTTACGTATGCACTTTTAGAGGCGCTCGCCGGCCAGGCCGCCAATGGCGATACCGATGTTACGGTTACGGAATTAAAAACCTACATGGATAAACGTGTGCCAGAGTTAACAAAGCAGCACGGCGGGGAATCGCAATTTCCTACGGGCTTTGTAAACGGTAATGATTATCCTATTTTGGTTCTCAAACAGAATTAACTCTTCATTTTTTATGCGTTCACTTTTTGTTGTTGCGTTTTTTTTCGTTCTCACCGCATTTCAGATCATCAAAACCCAAATGGTGCTTACCGTGCGCAATGAGTTGGGCAATACGGAAGCGGGGGTAACGGTACAACTGTACGAAAAAGAAGACGATTACAAAGCGGAGAAAAATGCCGCGGCCACGGGCACCACAGACGACAAAGGCGTGGTTCGTTTCAAAGACCTGAAAGCCATTTCTTATTTTATTATCGCCCGGAAAGACGACAAGGACAACGCGGGCGGTGGCGAACAAACCGGAGAACTGGTAGCCAAACGCATTAACAAGGTTACGGTGGTGATTCAGTAATACAGCGTGAGTCGAGCTGAACTCGCGGCCCAGGTGCAGGCGTATCGCACTGTCTTTTCGGAGGAGCAGTTGTTTCAACCTCAGTTTGTTCACCTTCTGGCGCAACCCGAGTGTTTTTTGCGAACGCATTTTACACCTGGCCACTTTACTGCATCGGCTTGGGTGGTCAATCCCGGCTATTCAAAAGTGCTGTTACTAAAACACGCCAAACTTAACCGGTGGTTGCAACCCGGAGGCCATGCCGATGGCGACCCGGATGTATGCGCCGTGGCAGTGCGCGAGTTGCGCGAAGAAACCGGTGTGATTGCGCAGCCGGTTTCCAATCATTTTTTTGACCTTGACATCCACCGCATCCCCGCGCGAAAGGCAGATCCGGAACACGATCATTACGATTTTCGGTACCTGTTTGTAGTGGACGATCAACTGCCGTTGCATACCAATCATGAATCCACGGAAGTGAAATGGGTGGCGTTAGAGCAACTGGAAAGCTACCAGGCGGATACATCGCTGCTGCGGCTGCGCGCCAAAACGCAACGCTACGCGGGCTTACCCGGCCGATAAAATTTTGCAGTAGCTTTGTACGCCATGGCACAGAGTGGTACAGACATTGAGCACGCAGCCACCTTACTTCGGCAGGGCGAACTGGTGGGCATACCTACAGAAACCGTGTATGGCCTTGCGGCCAATGCCTTGCGTAGCGACGCGGTGGTAAAAATCTTCGAAGCCAAAAATCGTCCGTTTTTTGATCCGCTCATTGTGCACCTGGCCGCTGCGGATCAGGTGCTGCAGTATGCCGCGGATTTCCCCGACGCTGCCCGCCAACTGGCCGCGCAGTTTTGGCCCGGACCGTTAACCCTGCTGTTGCCGCGCAAGCACATCGTGCCCGACATCACCACATCAGGACTCCCTACCGTTGGGTTACGCTGTCCCAATCATCCGTTGTTGCAGCAACTGCTTACCCGCCTCGATTTTCCGCTGGCTGCACCCAGTGCAAATCCGTTTGGTTATGTTTCTCCCACCACCGCACAACACGTGCTGCAGCAACTGGGGCACACAATTCCTTACGTGCTGGATGGCGGCCCATGCGAAGTGGGAATTGAATCGACCATCATCGGCTTTGATGACGGAATTACCCTTTTGCGGCTCGGTGGAATTACACAGGAGGCGATTGAAACTGTGGTTGGCCCGGTAAAGGTGGCTACCCAAAAAAACTCCAATCCCCTGGCGCCCGGCCAGCTTGATGCGCACTACAGCCCACGCAAAAAACTCGTGCTGGGAAAGGTGCCTGAACTGCTGGCGCAGTTCCCCACCGCTGCGGTATCGGTGCTCAGCTTCCAAACAGACTATCACCACAAAAGGCAGGTCGTTCTTTCCCCTTCCGGGGATTTGCGCGAAGCAGCACAACGCCTTTTTGCGTCGCTACGCGCGCTGGATGCGGATCCTTCGCACGTGATCTTGGCTGAGTTGGTGCCCGATATTGGGCTGGGCCGCGCCATTAACGATCGGTTGCGCCGGGCTTCCGCCTGATCTTCCCTGCCGCAACTGCGGCCTTCTGCTTATCTTTCCACCATGAGCAAGGCGCAGGAGCATATTCAAACCGAAATAGACGCAAGTTTCTTATACCAGCAACTGGCATCCAACGAAAGTAATCCGGAGGTGGCCCGCATCTTTCGCGAAATGAGTGAAATCGAGAAAGGCCACGCAGTAAAATTTCTGGAGCGCAACCATGCGCAGCACGTGTTACCGGGGCCATCGTTCCGTGCGCGTGCGATTAACCTGATTGGTCGCTGGTTTGGATACGAGTATGTGCTGGGCATCCTCATGGACATGGAGAAGAGCATTGCCAAAGCAACCATCACCATGAAAAAGGCTACCCAGCAGCCCATTACCGGCGCTGAAGCCAACCACGTAAACATTTTGCGTTCGTTACTTGAGTCGAACAAGCAAGTAGGGGGCGATACCATTGTGCGGTTTGAAAAACGCCACCGTTCCGTAGGGGGCAATGCCCTGCGTGCGGCGGTGCTTGGGGGTAATGATGGCCTGGTATCCAATTTTAGTTTGGTAATGGGTGTAGCCGGTGCCACCGCGGGCGAGGAAGGCGTTCTGCTGGCCGGGCTTGCCGGTTTGCTGGCCGGGGCACTCTCGATGTCTTTGGGCGAGTGGATTTCCGTTAAGAGCTCGCAAGAGCTCTACGAAAACCAGATGGATTTGGAGATGGAGGAATTGGAAATCAACCCGGAAGGCGAACGCAAGGAGTTGGTATTGATCTATCGCGCCAAGGGAATTCCTGAGGCCCAAGCGCGCGAGATGGTGGATGAACTTTTGAAAGACAAAAAACGCGCCCACGAGGTGCTGGTGCGCGAAGAATTGGGCATTAATCCGGAAGAATTGAAAGGATCTGCCATGGAGGCGGCGTTGTTTTCATTCTTCCTTTTTGCGCTTGGCGCGATTTTACCGGTGTTGCCGTTCTTTTTTACCCACGGTGTACCGGCTATAGTCTGGAGTGCGATCATCAGCACCGTGGGCCTGTTTTTGATTGGCGCCGCCATCACGTTGTTCACCGGGAAAAGCTTTTGGTTTTCGGGTTTCCGCCAGGTGCTGTTTGGTTTGGCCGCGGCCGCCATCACCTTTGGCATTGGCAAGCTCATTGGCGTTTCACTTGCGGGCTAAACTCGTGCCGGGCGTGCGTGCGTAGCGGTGCGCGTGGCCGGGTTCCCAAAAAAACTTTGTAAAAAATGAACTTCAACTTGGAAAATTCGTTTTTGATTACATTAATTTTGTGAAAACTATCTGCTGAATGTTATTGAACGATTTGTAACGCTAACGCACGAACAACGAAATTGACCAACAACTTCACACTACAAGCGCTTACCTCGCACCATTCCCGTAGTGCAGCTAGCCAACTTGCCAGCCTTACCTTGGTGTTAAGAAGTTTCCGAAGGCAAATCAGGATTTGATACGCTACGTGGGAGTCTAACCCCATGCGCCACCGGGCGTGGTGCATTTTATTTTTCCTGATTGCTCATTTTTAACAAGTACTTCATTGAACGAACAAATACTGGTTCGCGTAGCTACCGCGGACGACCAGCATTACGCTGAAACAATTACCAACGAAATGGCCGAATCGGCCAAAGCACGCGGCACCGGCATTGCCAGGCGCTCGCCCGAGTATATCTGCGAGAAGATGATGGAGGGCAAAGCCGTAATTGCTACCACGGCCACAGGCGCTTGGGTAGGTTTCTGCTACATTGAATCCTGGGAGCACGAGAAATTCGTAGCAAACAGCGGTTTAATTGTGGCACCTGCCTTCCGTAAATCGGGCGTAGCCACGCAGATCAAGCGCAAGGTCTTTGAACTGTCGCGTAAAAAATATCCGAACGCGAAAATCTTTGGTCTTACCACGGGTCTTGCGGTGATGAAGATCAACTCTGAATTGGGTTACGAACCGGTAACCTATTCTGAGTTAACTACCGATGAGCAGTTCTGGAAAGGTTGCCAAAGCTGCGTAAACTATGAAATTCTAAAGAGCAAGCAACGTAAAAACTGCATGTGCACGGCCATGCTTTACGATCCCGCGGAAGCGGCAAAAAAGCAGATGGAGAAAACACGCGTGTTTGTGAACGAGTCGGGCGAAATTGAGAAGCACAAAAAACGCGAACTGGCGGGCAACCTCAAGTTGTTTGAGCGCTGGGTGCGTTTCAAGCAGTTTGTGCTGGCCAAAGGCTGGAAAAAAGAGGAAAACGCAGGCGAGAAGAAAAACTCGCTGCTGAGTTTATTCTTCTTCTGGTAATCTTTCTGCCGTAACTTTACAGGCTCATGAAAAAAGTTGTTCTGGCTTTTAGCGGAGGATTGGATACCTCTTACTGCGCGCTTTATTTGTCAAAGCAGTTGGGCTATGAAGTGCACACCATCACCATCAATACGGGCGGCTTCACTACGGCCGAGTTGCACGACATTGAAACCCGGGCCCGGGCGTTGGGCGTGGCGTCGCACCATACCGCAGACGAAACGCGCACCTACTACAATCAGGTAGTAAAATTTTTGGTGTTTGGTAACATCCTGAAGAATGGCACGTACCCGCTGAGTGTAAGTGCCGAACGGGTGTCGCAGGCGCTGGCCACAGCCCGTTATGCCCGCGAAATCGGGGCAAAGGCAGTTGCTCATGGCAGTACTGGTGCGGGCAACGATCAGGTGCGTTTCGATATGGTTTTTCAAATCCTGGCTCCGGGGTTGGAAATCATTACACCCATACGCGATCAGCGGCTGAGCCGCGAAGCGGAGATTGATTACCTGCGTGCAGCGGGCGTGCAGTTCAACTTTGAAAAAGCACGCTACTCCATCAACAAAGGGCTTTGGGGAACTTCCGTGGGCGGTAGAGAAACGCTGCAGTCGCTCGGCATGTTGCCGGACGAGGCGTGGCCCACGCCGGTCACGAAGAGTACACCCGAACACGTGAGTTTGCATTTTAACCAAGGGGAGTTGTTTGGCGTAAACGATGCCGAGTTTGATCACCCGGTGGAGGCAATTCAGTTTCTACAGCAGCTTGCTGCGCCTTTCGGTATTGGTCGCGATATTCATGTGGGCGATACGATCATCGGTATTAAAGGGCGCGTTGGTTTTGAAGCTGCTGCACCTTTGCTGATTATCAAAGCCCACCACGCGCTGGAGAAACACGTGCTTACGAAGTGGCAGCAAAGCTGGAAAGATAATCTTGCCCAATTTTACGGCAACTGGTTACACGAAGGCCAGTATTTAGATCCCGTGATGCGCGACCTCGAGGCTTTTCTCGCGAGCACGCAACGCCACGTGTCCGGCGAGGTGGCGCTCACACTGCATCCCTACCGGTTTGTTGTTAACGGCATCGAATCAAAATACGATTTAATGTCCGCCAAGTTTGGTAAGTACGGAGAAATGAATTTGGGCTGGTCGGGCGAGGATGTGAAAGGCTTCACCAGGATTTTTGGAAACCAGGTGGCCATCTACCATCAGGTGCAGGCGGAGGCCGATAAGAATGAATAAGATCGTTACGGCCGGAGTGATCGGGGCCGCGGGTTACACCGGTGGCGAGACGCTGCGCTTGCTGGTGCATCATCCGCACGTAAAACTGGTTTTTGCCCAGAGCCGTAGTCAGATAGGCAAGCGCCTGTCGCACATCCACACCGATCTCGTGGGCGACACCGACTTGCATTTTACGGACAACGTACATGAGGCGGATGTATTGTTTTTATGCATGGGCCACGGAGAAAGCAAAAAGTGGCTGGAGGAAAATCCGGTGGCTGCGCACACGCGCATCATCGACCTGGGCAACGATTTTAGATTAGGAGCATCCGCGGGCAACCGTACGTTTGTGTACGGTTTGCCGGAGTTTCAGCGCGAAAAAATTCGCACCGCATCTGCCATTGCTAACCCGGGTTGCTTTGCTACCGCCATTCAACTCACGTTGCTGCCGCTGGCGCAAGCAAACAAGGTACACGAAGCGCACATCACCGGCATTACCGGCTCCACCGGGGCCGGGCAAAAGTTGCAAGACACCACCCATTTTAGTTGGCGTGCCAACAACATATCGGCTTACAAAACACTTACGCATCAACACCTGGGCGAAATTCAACGAACCTTGGGATTACTTCAGTCCGATGCGGCCGCCATTCATTTTGTGCCTTGGCGCGGAGATTTTACGCGGGGCATATTTGTGAGCACCGTGCTACCCACGGCACAGTCGCTACCGGAGAACCAAGCATTGTTCCAGTCGTATTACCACGACCATCCGTTTACACATCTTGCGAATGAGATGATCGATTTGAAACAAGTGGTAAACACAAACAAGTGCTTGTTATTTCTTGAGCAAGAGGGTAATCAACTGGTGATTCATGCTGCGTTGGATAATCTTTTGAAGGGTGCCAGCGGGCAAGCCGTTCAAAATATGAATCTGATGTTTGGCCTGCCGGAAAATGCCGGGCTGGCGTTGAAAGGCATCGGGTATTGAAGACAGCCAATGAGTGCACAAAAAACCATATGTATTCTCGGGGCCGGCAATTTGGGCATTGCAATAGCTGAAGGCATTTGTAAAGCATCGCTGGTTCAGCCGGAACAGATTTTTCTTACGCGCAGAAATCCAGGGCGGCTGGAGCCGTTGGCACACCGCGGGTTTCGGGTTTCCACCGATAATGTGGCCGCGGTGCGCGCAGCACAATTGGTGCTGCTTTGTGTTCAACCCAAGCAACTCCACCCGTTGCTTGCCGAAATCGATACTGCTTTGCGCGAGGATCAGATCATTGTGTCCACAATCACCGGAGTTTCCATAGACGAAATCGCTGCGGCCATTACGAATAAAAAAGTTCCGATCGTCAGGGCCATGCCCAACACGGCCGTGGGCATTGGCGCATCGATGACGTGCATTTGCGCGCAGCAGGTAAAACCCGGGCAGTTGGCCGAGGTAAATGCACTCTTCCAAAGTTTGGGCGAGACGTTACTCATTGAAGAGCGGCTGATGAAGGCAGCCACCGTGCTGGCCGCCAGCGGCATCGCATTTTGTATGCGTTACCTGCGTGCGGCAACTCAGGCGGGCATTCAATTGGGTTTTGATGCCGAAGAAGCGCAGAAAATTGCTGTACAAACGGCAAAAGGCGCTGCCATGCTCATTCAAAAAAATCACTCGCATCCGGAAATGGAAATCGATCGGGTAACTACGCCCGAAGGATGTACCATTGCCGGACTTAACGAAATGGAACACCAGGGCCTGAGCTCGGCACTCATCAAGGGCATCCTTACTTCATTTGAAAAAATCAACACCATCCGGAAATGAAATTGTTTGATGTCTATAGCCTGTTTCCAATTGAGCCGGTAAAAGCTACCGGCTCGTGGATTTTTGATACGCAGGGCCGGAAGTATTTGGATTTGTATGGCGGCCACGCGGTGATCTCCATTGGTCATAACCATCCGCACTTTGTGCAGCGGCTCAAAGATCAATTAGACCGGATTTCGTTTTATTCAAACAGTGTGGAGAATCCGTTGCAGGTGGAACTGGCCGAGAAGTTAGGTCGTATGTCCGGCTACCCGGAGTACCAACTGTTCTTGTGCAACTCGGGCGCAGAAGCAAACGAGAACGCGTTAAAGCTGGCTTCGTTTGTAACCAAGCGAAAAAAAGTGATTGCGTTCAAGAAAGCATTTCATGGGCGAACTTCAGGTGCTGTAGCGGCAACGGATAATCCCAAAATTGTCGCTCCGTTTAACGCAGATCATGCCATCCAGTTTCTGCCTTGGAATGATAGTGAAGTATTGGAGGCTCACATCACCGAAGAGGTAGCTGCCGTCATCATTGAGGGCATCCAGGGCGTAGGCGGAATTCATGTTCCATCGGTCGAGTTTCTCGAAAAGCTACATGCCCTCTGCCGTAAGGCGGGCGCGTTGTTGATTTTGGATGAAGTGCAGTCGGGCTATGGGCGCACGGGCAAGTTCTTTGCCCACCAGCACAGTACCATTCGCCCTGATCTCATTACCATCGCCAAGGGCATGGGTAATGGCTTTCCTGTGGGCGGCGTATTGATTCATCCGGCTATTCAACCCTGGAGTGGTATGCTGGGCACCACGTTTGGCGGCAACTACCTGGCCTGCGCTGCGGCGTTGGCCGTGTTGGAAGTAATTGATCAACAAAACCTGATCGCGCATGCGGGTGCACTAGGCGATAAGTGGATAGCCGAGTTGAGAAAAATGAGTGCCATTGAAGCGGTGCGCGGACGTGGGTTAATGATTGGATTTGATTTGCCTGCTGAACACAAAGACTTGCGCAACAAGTTGTTGTTTAACCATCACATTTTTACGGGCGAAGCCAAGCCCAATACCGTGCGCTTGCTACCTTCGCTTGCTTTGGAGCAAGGCGATGCGGATGTACTCTTGCATGCACTCGATGCGGAACTAAAACAACCGGCTTGGGTATGAAGCAGTTCATTTCAGCTAAAGACGCAGGCACTATTCAGACGTTGGTGCAAAAGGCCCTGCGCTACAAAAACGATCCGCTCATCGATCGGGCGCTTGGTCAGGGTAAAACCATGGGCCTGCTATTTCTCAACCCGAGTATGCGCACGCGGCTCAGCACCCAACTGGCGGCAAAAAATCTGGGCATGGATACCATCGTTTTTAATGTTGGGCAGGAAGGATGGGCGCTGGAGTTTGAAGAGGAGGCGATCATGAGCGGTACCACGGTGGAGCACGTGAAGGACGCGGCCCCGATTTTGGGCAAGTATTTTGATATTCTTGGCATTCGCACGTTTCCTTCGCTCAAAAACAAAGAAGATGATTACAGCGAGTTGTACATCCGGCAGTTTATCAAGTATTCGGGTATTCCGGTAGTCAGTTTGGAAAGTGCCACTCTCCATCCGCTGCAGAGTTTTACAGACATCATTACCATAACCGAAACCTTTCAACAAAAGCGCAGACCGAAGATTGTGTTAACCTGGGCACCTCATGTAAAAGCATTGCCGCAATGCGTGGCCAACAGTTTTTCGCAGTGGGTGAACGCATGGGGAGAGGCTGATTTTGTGATTACACATCCGGAGGATTATGAGTTGGATCCTCAGTTTACCGACGGTGCAAAAATCGAATACAATCAGGATGAGGCGCTACGCGGCGCAGACTTTGTTTACGTAAAGAACTGGAGCACCTACCGCGACTACGGCAAAATTTATTGCAACGATCCGGAATGGATGCTTACCCCCGAAAAGTTGAAGGATACCAACGCGGCAAAAGTGATGCACTGCCTTCCGGTGCGCAGAAACGTGGAATTGAGTGATGAAATTTTAGATGGCACCGCCAGCGTGGTTACACAACAAGCGGCAAACCGGGTGTGGGCAGCCCAAACCGTGCTGAGCGAAATCCTAAAAGATCAATAGAACGTATGAACAAGTTATTGGTGATTAAGATTGGCGGCAATGTGTTGGATGATGAACAAGCGTTGCGCAATTTTTTACAGGACTTTGCAGCAATTCAAACACCCAAAATCTTAATTCATGGCGGTGGCAAAGTAGCAACGAAGCTGGGTGATCAGTTAGGCATTGTTTCGAACTACATTAAAGGAAGGCGTGTAACCGATGAACCTACGCGCGATCTTGTTACCATGGTCTATGGCGGGCTCATCAACAAACAAATTGTGGCGCGCCTGCAACAGTTGAATTGCAACGCTTTAGGCGTAACGGGTGCAGATGGTAATATGATTAAGGCGGCAAAACGCCCCGTGCGTGAGGTGGACTACGGGTTTGTTGGGGATATCTCGCCCGATAGTGTTAACTCTACGTTGTTGTATTTTCTGCTGAAGCAAAATGTGATTCCGGTTTTCGCACCGTTAACCCATGCCGATGGATCGATGTTGAATACCAATGCAGATACCATCGCTTCAGTACTTGCCATTGCGTTGAGCAAGCATTTTGATGTACGTCTGATCTTCTGCTTTGAGAAAAAAGGGGTGTACCGAGACTTGCACGATCCGCAATCCGTAATCCGGCAGTTGGATACGCAATCCTATCAAAAACTTTTGCAGCAAGGTGCACTGGTGGATGGCATTTTACCCAAGTTGGAAAACGCCTTTCAGGCGATACAAAAAGGCGTTCGGGAAGTATTGATTGGCGATTCCGTAAATCTGCTGAAGAATACCGGGCCGGATACGGAAGGAACCCTAATCGTACGGTAATGGAACCGCGGGTACAGGTATCCGAGGCGGTTACCTTATTGCAGCAGTTGATCCGAACACCATCATTCAGTCGTGAGGAGCACCACACGGCAGCGCTCATCGCGGAATTTCTGACATCAAAAGGCATCGCGCACAAGCGCAAAGGTAACAACGTGTGGGCGCAAAGCCCCGTGTGGGACGATCGGAAACCCACCTTACTGCTGAACTCTCATCACGATACTGTGAAACCGAACCCGGGTTATACACGCGATCCTTTCGAGCCGAAGATTGAAGATGGTAAGCTGTTCGGCCTTGGCAGTAACGATGCGGGCGGGCCGCTGGTGGCGCTGTTAGCCACGTTTTTACATTTTGCCGGAAACACACATGCGCCCTGCAATCTAGTAATGGCGGCCACTGCCGAAGAAGAAATTTCCGGAACCGGTGGTATTGAAAGCATTTGGAGCGATTTGCCAAAAATCGACTTTGCTATTGTGGGTGAGCCTACGCTAACGCAAGTGGCGGTTGCAGAAAAAGGTTTATTGGTGTTGGATTGTGTAAGCCGCGGCCGTGCGGGCCATGCTGCCCGCGAAGAGGGCGAGAATGCGATTTATAAAGCGTTGCCGGACATCGAGTGGTTTAAACGATATCAGTTTGCACGTTCGAGCGCGATGCTGGGAAGCATCAAAATGTCGGTTACTGTAATTCAAGCCGGGCAAGCCCACAACCAGGTTCCTGCCGAATGTAAATTCTCGGTGGATGTTCGCGTTACGGATGCCTATTCGTTAGAGGAGGTGTTGAACGAAATTCGCCAACATGTAACCTGCGAAGTCGTTCCGCGCTCTTTGCGACTCAAACCTTCCGGCATTGCCTTAACCCATCCGCTTGTGCAGGCCGCCCGGCGTATCGGAAAAGAACTATATGGTTCGCCCACGACCAGCGACCAGGCACTGATACCCGTGCCCTCCATAAAAATGGGACCGGGCGATTCGGCACGCTCGCACTCGGCAAATGAGTATATTCACGTGCATGAAATCGAGGCAGGCATTAACAGTTACATGGAATTAATCAATCACCTTCTCCCCGGCAGCGAATGAAGCTTTGGCAAAAGTCAACAGATGCGCGCAAAGAAGTAACTGAGTTTACCGCAGGGCACGATCGCCATCTGGATCTTTTTCTCGCCCAATTTGATGTGCTGGGTTCAATTGCCCATTGCACGATGCTGGACGCGATTGGCTTGTTAGGAAACCAGGAGTTGCGATTGCTGCGGAAAGAGTTGATTGCGATTTACCGCCAGACAGTGGATGGCCGGTTTGAAATTGAGCCGGCGGTGGAAGACGTACACTCGCAAGTGGAGCTAATGCTAACCCGCGCGTTGGGTGATACAGGAAAAAAAATTCATAGCGGTCGTTCGCGCAACGATCAGGTGCTGGTGGATATTAAATTGTTTTTACGAGCGGAGTTGGAAGCGGTTGTGTTGCAAATGGAAGGGTTGTTTCAGCTCTTGCAGCAGTTAAGCGAAAAACACCGCGGACAGCTGATGCCCGGCTATACGCACTTGCAGTTAGCCATGCCTTCTTCATTTGGCTTGTGGTTTGGGGCATACGCAGAGAGCCTTGTAGACGATCTCACCACGCTGCACGCCGCCTACCAGGTGGTAAACAAAAATCCGCTTGGCTCTGGCGCCGGCTACGGATCGTCTTTTCCGCTCAATCGAAGGTTAACTACCGAGTTACTCGGCTTTGACGACTTGAATTATAACGTGGTGTACGCGCAAATGGGCCGAGGCAAAACGGAGCGCGTGGTGGCCATGGCGCTCTCCAATTTGGCGGCAACGCTTGGCAAGTTGGCGATGGACTGCACGCTTTATCTCAACCCACATTTTGGTTTCATCTCCTTTCCGGATGAACTTACCACAGGTTCCAGCATCATGCCCCACAAAAAGAACCCGGATGTATGGGAACTGATTCGTGCCCGCTGCAATCGCTTCATGGCCTTGCCCAACGATATCCAACTCACGTTAGCTAACCTGCCTTCGGGTTACCATCGCGACTTTCAACTATTGAAGGAAATGTTGTTCCCCGCGCTGCAAGACATAAAGGCAAGCCTGGCAATGACGCACCTCATGCTCGAAAACATTCAAGTGAAAGAAAACATTCTTGCAGGCGATGCCTTTACATATTTGTTTAGTGTAGAAGAAGTAAACCGCCAGGTGTTAGCCGGTGTACCCTTTCGGGATGCCTACCGGCGCGTGGGCCTGGATATTGAAGCCGGAAACTTTCTTCCGGATCGCCACTTGCATCACACCCACGAAGGCAGTATCGGAAACTTGATGAACGAAGATGTTGCACGCCAGTTCAACATCGTGCGGCAGCGCTTCCCGTTTGAACGCGTACGCGAGGCGTTACATCAGTTGGTGGCCAGCGAATAGCGGAATGCGGGATTCCACGTCAGCACGTCTTCGATCCACGAGATGGGCCGAGTGTATCCGGAAATTACAATTTCATCACCCCACACAATGGTGATTTGTTCAGTGCCAAACCAGCGGTGGCTAAACTTGCGGAAACCGCCGGTAGGGATAGCTACCGTTGTATCAGTGCCGGGAGCAAGTGCGTAGCCTTCTTTCGTAAGCTTTTCCAGCAGCTGATGTTTGAAATCGGCAATACGCCCATGGTCATTTACAAATAGCCGTGTGGAACGCATGTTGTTTGCATAGGTACTGCTAATGATCACTGGGTATAAGATCACATTCAGCCACGAAAAGATTTGAATTCCGTTACCGCTCATCAAATCCAGAATCAAAAAAACCGAATAAAACACAGCGATAATCGCGAAGGATTTAAAAAAAGCATTCCAATTCCACGACCTTATTTCTTTACGGATGCGCATGAGTTTCTAATTTTGCGAAAAATATCATTTTGTGGCCGCTGGCGCAATCCTCACCCTTATTTTGTTCATCACTACGTTGGCGTTTCTGTTCGACTTCGCACTGGAGTGGTTAAACCTACGGGCAGAACGAACTACCATTCCGCCCACGGTCGCAGCGTTTTATCCCCAAACAGAGTATGCGCGAAGTCGTGCATATCACCGGGCCCAAACCCAATTTGGCTTTTTGTCGGGTGCGTTTAGTTTTTTTCTCTCGGTGGCGGTGCTTTGGTGGGGCGGCTTTGGGTGGTTAGACGCGGTGCTGCGCGGCTACCTAGCGAATGAAATAGTGTTGGCGCTCGCTTTTTTCGGGATTCTTGCGTTGGTGTCTGATTTACTTACGCTACCGTTTCAGCTGTACGGCACGTTTGTAATCGAGGCACGCTTTGGTTTTAACAAAACTACGGTTGGAATTTTTTTTGCCGATAAGCTGAAGGGCTACGTGTTGGCAGCAGTTTTGGGTGGTGCGTTGATGGCGGCGCTCCTGTATTTGGTACAGCAACTCGGGCCGTTATTCTGGTTGGTCTTCGGTGTACTTGCGGCAGGGTTTCTGTTGCTGATGAATATGTTTTACGCCTCGCTTGTTTTACCGCTTTTTAGTAAACTAACGCCCTTACCGGATGGCGAGTTGAAAAATGCCATCTATGCCTTTGCCAATCGGGTAAATTTTCCGGTCGATAATATTTTTGTGATGGATGGTTCAAAGCGTTCCAGTAAGGCAAACGCTTTTTTCTCCGGATTTGGTCGCAAGAAGAAGATTGTACTCTACGATACGCTACTGGCCAGACATACCACGGCCGAACTGGTGGCGGTGCTGGCACACGAAGTAGGCCATTTTAAGAAGAAGCACATCGTGTGGGCAATGATGTTATCCATACTACAGTTATTTTTCGTGTTGTTCGTGCTTTCGCTGATGATTCACAACGAGCAGGTATCTTTGGCCTTGGGCGGTTCCCAACAAGCCATTCATCTCAATTTACTTGCGTTTGGTATGCTGTTCTCGCCCGTGTCGGGCGTGATGGGCTTGGGCATGATGATCCTGAGCCGAAAAAATGAATATGAGGCAGATGCCTATGCGCGGCAGTATCTCGGCAGCCAGGACTTGGCTACCGCGCTAAAAAAACTTTCGGTGGATTCGCTGAGTAACCTGTATCCGCACCCGGTCTATGTTTTTTTCAATTACTCGCACCCGCCGCTACTTAACCGATTGAGCCGCCTTGACGCGGAGTAGAAGAAATGCAACCGCATTTGCAACATGCGATAAAAAGAGCGGGAAACGGGGCTCGAACCCGCGACCTAAAGCTTGGGAAGCTTTCGCTCTACCAACTGAGCTACTCCCGCGTATTAATGCATCACGAAATTCGCGAATGCAAATCACATTAAAAAATGTACCTTAACTTTTGAGTGAACGAATGGCCATGAAAAATACTGCTTTGCGAAACGCCTGGGTTGCGGCACTGGGTGGTTTTCTTTTTGGATTTGATACTGCTGTGATTTCCGGGGTGGAGAAATCGATTCAGTCGCTTTGGCAACTGTCGGATGTCGCCCATGGCTTCACGGTTTCGGCTGCGCTTTGGGGCACTGTGCTGGGCTCACTGCTGGCTGGCTGGCCGGCAGAGAAATATGGGCGCAAGCGCATGCTGCAGGTTATCGGTTTACTGTATCTGGTTACTTCGCTGGTTACTGCATTAACTACTTCGTGGGGTGCGTTTATTGTTTTTCGTTTTCTGGGGGGCCTCGGTGTTGGCGCTTCTTCCGTAGTTGGCCCGATGTACATTTCAGAGATTGCACCTGCTGCCCGCCGGGGGCGCCTGGTAGCACTTTTTCAGTTTAATGTGGTGTGCGGTATCTTGGTCGCGTTCCTCTCTAACTATCTGTTGTTTGATTTGGGCGAAAACGCGTGGCGTTGGATGCTGGGTGTACAGGCAGTGCCGGCGTTTGCGTTTTTAGCGCTGGTATTCCTCGTGCCGGAGAGTCCGCGCTGGCTTTTAAAAGGGCGCCGCGATACGGAGGCTGAACAGGTACTTACTGAAATTGGTGAGGAGAACCCGCGTGCGGCTGCAGCGAGCATTCGGGCCTCATTGGCGGAGGGCGCAAAGTTGGGGCAGGAGGCATTGTTCGTAAAGGCATATCGTAAACCTATCTTTCTTGCCGTTACCCTCGCCATGTTCAATCAACTGGCGGGCATTAACGCGATTATGTATTACGCACCGCGCATTTTTGAGCTTACCGGCCTGGCCAAAGACGCCTCGTTGCTCCAGTCGGCATCAATTGGTCTCACGAACATGGTTTTTACGCTGCTGGCCATTTCTGTCATCGATAAGTTCGGTCGAAAAACCTTAATGATCATCGGCTCGGCCGGCATGGTGGTTACGCTGGGGCTGGTTTCATACACATTTTTTGTGCAAGACTTTGGCGGTATCAATGTGATGGTTTACCTGATTGGCTTCATTGCCTTTTTTGCCTTCTCTCAGGGTTCGGTGATTTGGGTGTTCATCTCCGAAATCTTCCCCAATCAGGTGCGCGCCAAGGGGCAAACACTCGGCAGCTTCACGCACTGGATTATGGCCGCGCTCATTTCCTGGGCATTTCCAATTTTGGTGGAACGTTCGCCCTTAGGTGGAGCGTATGCGTTTGCCCTCTTTGCGGTAATGATGGTGTTGCAATTTTTCTTTGCCTGGCGGCTGATGCCTGAAACGAAAGGCCGTAGCCTGGAACAAATCCAATCCGATATTATTGTGCATTAACGAAACCGCCACAGCGGAAAGTGTTCTCCCGCTAAAAACTCCGAGCGGTCGGGGGGGAGTTCCAAAAAACCGTCTGCGCGGAGCAAGCTCACAAAATCACCGGAGCCTCCGCCCGGCACTGGCCTTGCGGCTGCGATTCCATGTGCTGTAGTTACTTGTACCGGCAGGAAATAGGTGAGCGACGGAGCAAATGTTACCGGCGCAGAAAGTTGTGCCGAGGGTAATGGCAACGATTGGCCCATGCACAACTGCAACCAGGGCCGAATGTATCGGTGGAAGCACAAAAAAGTGGAGACCGGGTTTCCGGGTAATGCAAACACGGTATTTCGGGTGGATCGGCCAAACCAAAATGGCTTCCCTGGCTTTTGCCGGATTTGATGAAACTGCTTTTTCACCCCGGCCTTGGCCAACGCCTCGGGAATCAGATCAAACTTTCCTTTTGAAACCCCGCCGGAGAGAATGACGATGGCATGTTGGTTAAGTATTTCCAAAAGCCGTGTTCGCACCATCGGCAGATCATCTGGCAAATGGTAGCGTTTACTGGCGATTTTTAATTCCGCTAATGCAGCGGCCACGGCATAACTGTTCGACATACGAATTTGATGCGGGCCCGGCAGCGTGTCCACCTCCACCAGTTCGTTGCCAGTGGATACAATGGCTACCGTTGGGATTTCATACACGGGAACTTCGGAATAGCCCACGGCCGCCAATACGGCCACCTCCGTTGGTGTAAGCAGCGTGCCCGGTGGAATTAATCGTTCGCCCCGTTTTACATCTGCACCCTGGCCATGGATGTGTTGGTTGGGGCGCGGCGCCTGATGCACGCGCGCCATGCCTTGCGCAAGTGTAAGTTCTTCGTACGGAATCACCGCGTTCGTGCCCGCCGGCAATACCGCACCCGTCATCACCTCCACACACGCCGCGGGATTGCGAAGAGTGTAGGGCGGATCGCCCGCGGCGTGTACATGTTCGATGTGGAATGCATCGGGTAATGTGCCGCCATAAAAAATAGCAATGCCGTCCATGGCCACACGCGGATAAGGCGGCAAATCGCGGTCGGCCCGCACCTCGGTAGCCAACGTGTGGCCAAGGCAATTTTCCAGTGCGATCGTGCGAATTGCAGGAACGATCTGGTGTTCTTTAATGAGTTTTTCGGCTTCAGCAACGGCGATCATCAAATGCGTATTTTTAACCTGTCAAAAATAAGATTCGAAACCCATGAAGCAGGAGTTTAGCCACATTAGTTCCTCGGGGCAGCCGCAAATGGTTTCTGTAAGCGGCAAGACTGCCACCCTGCGTGTGGCGCGCGCAGAAGCCCGAATTTGGCTGGGGCCTGCCATTGCCGCAAACTTTAATGGCACTGATCTGGTGTCGCGCAAAGGCCCGGTATTTCAAACCGCAGTGATTGCCGGCGTAATGGCCGCAAAAAAAACGAGTGAGTTAATCCCTTTCTGTCATCCGCTTGCGCTGGAGGATTGCCAAATTCATTTTGAAATGGATGGAGACTATGCCATTGCCCGGAGCCGTGTGCAGGTAACCGACCGCACGGGCGTGGAGATGGAAGCGTTAACGGCGGTTACCGTGGCCGCGCTCACCGTTTACGATATGTGCAAAGCACTTTCTCATGAAATACGCATTGAGCAGGTGGTACTGCTCGAGAAATCGGGAGGAAAATCGGATTTCAAAAAGTGAGTGTGTAGCAAAAATGCGTGCGCAAAAGCAAAATTGCTTCATTTGTTACATGCGCCCCGGGAGCGGTGGCCGGTTGTCCTGTCATCCTTCTTGGAATCGGTAAGCATCAGAAGAGCAAGATTTTAGATGTCGATGGGTAAACAATTGAAACCGATTTACCCGGCCGAAATATAACGAACTGCCCACCCGGTTCGCAGACCAATTCATCAGAACCTTACGCGTAGCAGATGCAGTAAATAGTTAAACCCTGGCGGGCGCGATTGCGTTTTACTTTCGGGTAAAAAATAGTTGGCTATGAGAATCACAACAAAACTTCCGGAGGTACGCATTCATCCGATTTATCGCGACATGGTTTTGGTTTTGGCGGCTGCGTTGCTGGTAGCCGTGGCGCTGGTTACGGTTGCCTTTGCGATGGTACAATAAAAAAGGCCCGCTTTTACACGGGCCTTTTTCTTTCTTCAGTTTTTGAATTACTTCAGCGCATTCTTAAATGCATCGGTGGTATTGATTTTGGTAAACTCCAGATCGGTCAATGCCTTTTCTTTGAGTGTAGGATCAATTTTTACCGCGTTGGTTAAGCTGCTGATGGCGCCATCGTTGTTGCCGCCACGTACCGCCGCTACTGCGGCACCGTAGTGAGCAATTGCAAAATTGGCGTTCAGGCGGGTTGCTTCGCCAAATGAAGAGCTGGCATTGGTGTAGTCCTTGCTAAGCAATTGAGCCAAGCCTTTGTTGAAGAGGTTTACAGCAGTTGTATTTGCCGATGAAGTTGAACGAACCGCATCGTTGTACTTTGCCATGTAAATTTCGCAGGCACCTTTGATACCGTTTACGCCGCGGGTAACATCGTTGTTCGCACCGTTCAACGCTTTAGCTGCGTGGCTGGCTGCTTTGTAAGGGTTACCCTTCATTAACGAAACGCTTGCAAGGTTTGCGTGTACTTCCGGAGTTTGGCGGATACGTGCTGCCAGTTCCAATTGAGCGGCTGCTTTGTCGGCCAACTCTGCGGCGCGGGCTGGATTTTCAATAGCTAATGCGATGTACGTAGCGCCAAGGTTGTTGTGCGCATTCCAGTTCGTGCCTTTCTTGGTGGCTGCCTCGTAAATCGCAGCTTTTTCTTCCAGCGAAGGTGTGAGTGTTGCACCGTACATCAATTCTTCAAAGGTTAATGCATCCGAACCTGTTTCGCCTTTGCTGATTTGTTTTGCCAAAACAGAAATCTCCGGATCGGTCTTCTTCACTTTAATCGTCAGGATTTCCGTTTTTGCTGCACGCAAGCCGGGGTAAATTTCCTTGAATACTTTTTTGTACGACTTCAACTTCTGCAATTGCTTTTCTTGTTGCTCAAACGTGCTGGGGCTGTTCACGATGTTTAGGTACTCGTTTTTCTCCTCGGCAGAAATACCGTTGTATGCACCCAACGCGGTTTTAAATTCCGTCCAGTCGTCAATTACCGGCTTTTGGATGAATTTGATTTCGTCTGCCTTATTTTGGTAGTCGTACTTCTTCATTTGTGCCCGATAGAATTTCTCAATCGCGGCCGCGCGCTCGTTGGCTAATTTGCTGTTGATACGCTCAGCACCTTCAGGTGAGTGGGTACCGGTGATGGTTACGGTGCGCGTTACGTTTTTGGCCGCAATAAATGCATCCAACTGCTTGCCCTTATCGCTTTTAATTTCTGAAGTTCTCAGCACCGATCTTCCTTGCTCGAAAATGAAATCGGGGATAACTACCGGGATAATTTCTTCCCGGTTGTTGTAGCCATGATCCGCGAAAGCGGCATAATATGAATTTTGCACCAACTTAGAGGTAGTGATCAAACCGGTAGCTACCTCCAGGCGTTCCGTGGTTTTTGACTTTGTGCCTTTCGCTGCTACGCCTTGAATTTGGAGCGTTCCCACCCGGTATTCCGGCTTGTAGGGGAAAGTGAACTTCTTTGAAACACGTGGTTGCTCGGTAGCGGCGGCAGGATAATCTTCCGCCTTGAAAACCATCGGCTCCAGCGCCATTTCTTTGTCGGAATACTTGTAAAATGAGTTCAGGGAGTAGCTCGTTCCTTTCTTCAACATCTTTACGGGAAGATTAGCGGAAATGTCGTAAGTAACGGTGTCTTTGTGCACTTCCAGCGGATTCGGGGCTACTTCCAACTTTTGATCTTTGGCTAACTTGATCATTTGCGGCAGTGTACAGCCGGAGAAGATGAGCCCTCCCAAAATGATGAATGAGTAAATCGACTTTCTCATGGATTTGATTTTAAAGGTTTGATGCAATGCGTGGCAAAACTAAATTTTTTGCAATTATAAGGCAAAAAATCGGGATTTGGCCCCGTTTTGGGGGTTAGAGAACCTTTATATTTGTGGTTGGTTTAATAACTCGTTAAAACGCTGTTTTACTTAGGTAAATTGATTAGACAAACGATTATGGGCGAAGATTTGAAACGGTTGCAGGCTTTTTTTGAAAAACACGCGTTTGGGGTGTGTACCGCCTTGGGCGAAAAGCTGGGTATTGCCACCTCCTCGATTCGCCTATTTTTTATTTACACGTCTTTCCTCACGTTTGGATCGCCCGTCTTGATTTATCTGGCGTTGGCATTTGTGCTAAACATGCGCAGCCATTTGCGCAAGCGCAGCACCATTTGGGATTATTAATTTACTAACTCACTGTATTTTTTGCGGCCCCGAACAAAGAACGCAAACACTACGGACTGGGGCAGCACTAATGGATCGTTTTTTATGAAGGGCAGCCACTCATACGCCTGCCGTTTTCGTAACTCGGAAGGAAGGCGCCAGAAAAAGTGTTGATATGCTTTCGCCACGGCCATTGCATGTTGCCCATTCCCCATAAGAGCAAACCGAAAACAGGCCACGGCATCCAACACGGCCCGCACGATGAGCACAGGTATCAGCACCCGCATCCGCAGATTTTTTACCAGCAGGCTCAGGCTATTGCGAAAGTTGTAATACGTTTTTTGCGGATTTTGTGTAGCCAGCGTTCCTCCGCCCACATGGTATACCACGCTTGCGGGCTGCACGTAAACCAGGTAACCGTTCCGCCGCAAACGCCAGCACAAATCAATCTCTTCCATGTGCGCGAAGAAATCAGTATCCAGCCCACCCATTTCGTGGTAGCACTTGGCCCGAATTACCAGGCATGCCCCGGTGGCCCAGAACACCGGCTGTGCCTGGTTGTATTGCCCTTCATCACGTTCGGTAACATCAAACACCCGGCCCCGGCAAAGTGGATAGCCCAGCCAGTCGAGATAGCCCCCGGCCGCGCCGGCGTATTCAAAATGTGTGCGTTGGTGGAACGCCAGAATTTTTGGCTGCGCCGCAGCCACGGTGGGGTGGGTATCCAGCAGGGTGATGATGGGTTCCAACCAGGCGGTGGTTACTTCCACATCTGAATTCAGCAGCACAAAGTACTCTGCCGCCACCTGCCGAAGGGCTTCGTTGTATCCACCGCAAAAGCCAAGATTGGTGCGTAATTCGATGAGTTGTACCTGCGGGAATTGGCGTTTTACTAAGGCAACGGAGTCGTCAGTCGAGCCATTGTCTGCCACGAACACGGTGGCATTGCTACTGTGGGCAATTACGCCGGGTAGAAACTGCTGTAGGAAGTGCCGACCGTTGAAGTTGAGGATGACAACCGCAACCTTCATTTCATAAAACTGCTGAGATCCAGCCCGGGGATGTTAGGCAACAGTCCGTCGGTGCTTCTCCGGATGGCTTCTTTGGCGGCTGCCTCGGCCTCCTCGTTGGCTTTGTTTACGGCGGCAACTACCAAATCCTGAATCAGCACCTGATCTTTGGCGTGTAAAATTGCCGGATCAATCTCCACGGAGATGAGTTGTTTTTTTCCATTTACCACGGCTTTTACCATGCCACCACCGGCTTCGCCTGCCACTTTTATGCGAACGAGATTTTCCTGGGCTTCGGCCATACGGGTTTGCAGCTCTTTTACTTTACCCATCATTCCCATCATGTCGAACATATTGGTGGTTTTTTAGGATGACAAAAGTACAGATAAAACGTTAGCGCTTTCGAATGAGTACCAGCGTGCCGGTGCGCGAGGTGCTCTGCCCGGCCAAGTCAGTAATTTCGGCTTTCCAGATGTACGTGGCAGGGGGCATGGCGCGGCCGTCGCTGGTGCCATCCCACGGCTCATTTTTGTCGGTGGCAAACAACAACACACCCCAGCGGTCGAACACCTTCAGCGACATTCGTTGTACAAATTGCGTGGTAAGCCGAAAGGTTTCGTTTTCGGTAGGTCCGGAACGATCCGGACTAAACGCGGTGGGAAACGATACGGTAATTTCTTTTACGATCCGCACAATGTTAGATATTGATGCCGCCACACCGGTTTGGTTGGCCGTAGCGCGCACCCGGTACACCACCACCTGGTTGTTGAAGTCGGGTACGTTGTCAACATACGCGGTATCGGTATTCAGGTTGATCGATTGAATCAATCCGCCCTGGTCGTTGAACTTCTCCAAGGTATAGCCGCGCACTCCTTGGCGCCAGCCTTCATACCGCGACCACCGCAGCGTAACCACATTCTGGCGGTCGCGGCTGGCCAGCAGGCGCACGGGGCAGATGGTGGCTCCCTCCAGGCTCACATTACCGCAATTGTCTTCGTAATTGATTTTGTAGCAAAAGTTGCCTTCGGTGGTATAACTCTCGTCCGTAAACGTAGTGCGATTATCGGTTTTCGCCAGGAAGCCTAACCCGCTGCCGCGCGTACCGCGAAATACCGTGAACTCTTTCGGAGGGTTGTTGGCGTTGGTAACATTGTACCGCAGTTCTACGCCAGACCCCACAAGGCTGGTAACGTTGTCTGCCGCCGGTGGGGATGTGTTGATGAACGACACGCCACACTTTTGCAGTGAGGTGCTCCGCGCCCCGTTGCTATACACCATCGTTACCTGATAACAATAATCCACATTGCAACTGATGTCGGTGTCTTGAAACACGGTTTGTGCGCCCGGCAAATTGGTGGAGGGCGATGGTGTGCGTGCAATTTGCGTCTGGGTAATGCCCGATGCAGCCGTACCGATCGTAACCCGGTTTAATCCGCTTTGCAATATCAAATCCACATTTTGGCTGCAAATGGTACTGGAAAACGTATTGGTGTTGGTGCACGGATTGAATGCGCTGATTCGAAAGCAATGAAAATTATCGTCCAGCCGCAGGTTGGTGATGGTGGTGGTGTTTACGTTCGCCAGTGTTTGCAGCAATTGAAAGTTGTTGTTGTTGTTGTTGGTAGCAATTTCCACCCGGAATTGCACATTCGGCTGCCCGTTGAAATCAAGTCTTAACGTGGTGGCGTCCGTAGCGGTTAACCCCGTAATTGTTGGCGCCGCCAGCGTAGTGAGGGGCGTGAATACTTGGGTGCGTGCGGTGCAGTTGTCTGCGCTGTTCAGGTCGCGGCCCCGAATGGATATGGTGGCCGGTGCGGTGGTGGGGTAGGAGAACTGGGCAGTAATGTTGTTGCTAAAAGGCTGGATGCTTTCAGCCACGCCGTCATTATTGAAATCAAACACGTACTGATCGTAATTGCTATCGAATACCCGCACGGCCACTCCGCGGTTGGCGCAGGAGTACATTTCAAATGTGGGTTGAATGTTTTGGTCTACCGTGATCTGGATGTCATCCGCACCAATGTTTTGGTAGAGTACAGAAAGCGTGTATGTGCCAGGGGTGGTGTATGTAAACGTAAATTGATTCTGCTGCTGCGAGGTTCCGGTAAAGTTCATCAGGCACGGATTCGCGCCCGTGCATTGATTGGTAGTAACCAGGTTGGCGTTGGTAATGGTTACCGTAAATGGCGCGCAGCCCTTGCGCTGGTCAACCTGAAACCGGCCGAGCCGGCTAACAAACTGCGCCTGCGTAAGCACCGGCAGAACGAACATCCAGCCACACGCTAACCCACCAAGAATCAGTTTTTTTACCATGCCCGCTTTCACGCCCCCAATTTAGTTTCCTTTAAAAACTTTTCCGCCAAAACCATGTCGTTATGCAACAGGCGGTCTTCTTCAATAAACGGTACCTGTTTCCGGAAAGTATCTACCAGGTGCTCTAAAACCGGCGATGTGCGCAACGGTCTTCGGAAGTGCAACGCCTGCGTGGCGGTTAACCACTCGATCGATAAAATTGAATACACATTTTGCACAATACGATAACACTTCGTGGCCGCATTGGCACCCATGCTTACATGGTCTTCCTGGCCGTTGGAAGACACAATAGAATCTACCGATGCCGGCGTGCAGAGTTGTTTGTTCTGGCTCACCAGCGAGGCGGCGGTGTATTGCGGAATCATCAATCCGGAATGAATCCCCGGATTGGCCACGAGGTAATTCGGCAGTTGCCGTGCACCGGAAATAAGCTGGTAGGTGCGGCGCTCGGAGATGCTGCCCAGTTCGGCCAGTGCAATGGCCAAAAAATCCAGCGCCAGCGCCAGCGGCTGGCCATGAAAGTTGCCGCCCGAAATAATGGCGTCGGTATCCGGAAAGAGCATGGGGTTATCGGTTACGGAATTGATTTCCGTTAACACCGTACGTTGTACAAATGCGATGGCATCTGCGCTTGCGCCGTGTACCTGCGGCACACAGCGGAACGAGTACGGATCTTGCACGTGGCTTTTCGGTTGGTGCAACAGTTGGCTGTGCGCAAGTAGCTGCAACACCTGCTGCGCCACGGTGGTCTGGCCCGCGTGCGGGCGAACCTGCTGCACCTGGGCATCAAAAGGTTCGGGGCGGCCATCAAAAACGTCCAGCGAAAGCGCGGCAATGTGGTTTGCCCAGGTTAACAACCGAAGCGCATGCAATACACACCAAACGCCGTACGCCCCCATGAACTGTGTGCCGTTGAGCAACGCAAGTCCTTCTTTTGCCTGGAAATGAATGGGCTGCCATTGCATCATGGCGAGCAATTCTTTGCCCGAGTACATCTTCCCCAAATAATGCACTTCGCCTAAACCGATGAGCGGTAACGACAGGTGCGCAAGCGGGGCCAGATCGCCCGAGGCACCCAACGATCCCATTTCAAACACCCGCGGCAATACGCGGTGGTTAAACAGATCGGCCAGCCGTTCTACCGTGGCGAGTTGCACGCCGGAGTGGCCATACGCCAACGACTGCACTTTAAGAAACAACATCAAAAGCACAATCTCGCGCGGCACTTCGGGGCCGGTGCCACAGGCGTGCGATTTTACCAGATTCTCCTGTAGTTGCTCGAGTTGGTGTTTAGGAATGTTTTTGTGATACAACGACCCAAAGCCGGTGTTGATGCCATAAATCGGCCGATCGCTGTTTGCGAGTTTTTCGTTCAGATAGTTTCTACACCGCTGGATGCGTGCAACGGCATCGGGCGATAACCCAATCTTGGCGTGGCCATGTAAGATCTGATCAAGATCGGATAACGAAAGCGGCTGTGCCGAGATGAAGTGCGTGGGTTCCAACGAACGGTAAATTGTTGGGTAAGTTAACGAGTTTTTTCCATGCGCGGGGCGGTTGGGTGCCCGGCCTAGAAGCGGCTTAGAATTTGTTCCATCGGTAGCTTTTCCTGTTCGCCCGTACGCATGTTGCGCCAGGTCACCACTCCCTGTTGTACTTCGTCTGAGCCAATCACCATCGCAAACGGAATATTTTTCTTGTCGGCATACTCCAGTTGCTTCTTTAGTTTGGCGATGTCTGGGTACAGCTCCGAAGCAATGCCTGCCGCGCGCAGCGCCTGGAGCAAACCGAGGCCGTGGCGTTGCGTGGCTTCATCGAAATGGCACACCAACACGTGCGTTGATTGGGTGCTGGTTTCGTGGAATAAGCGGAGCTCTTCCATCGCATCAAAAATACGATCGATGCCAAACGAGATTCCCACACCTGAGAGTCGCTCCTTCGCTCCAAACGCCTGGGTGAGGTTGTCGTACCGCCCGCCCCCGCACACACTGCCAATGGCAACGTGGTTGATTTTTACTTCGAAGATGCAGCCCGTGTAGTACGAGAGGCCACGGGCGAGCGACAAATCCCACTCGATGTGATCCGTACTCACGCCATAGGCGCGCACCAGGTCAAGGGTGTGGAGTAGCTCTGTTACGCCTTTTTTTCCGGTTTTGCTGGTTTCAAATGCGGTCTGCAGGCGACTGCCTTTTTCAGCGGCTGAACCGGATAACCGGAGCAGATCAAAAACAGTTGAGAGGCTGGCTTCGCTAAACCCTTTTTCGAGCAGTTCGGCCTGCACTTTTTCAACTCCGATTTTTTCGAGTTTGTCGATGGCCACGAACAGCGCACTTGCTTTATCGGCTGCGCCCGCCAGTTCGGCCAGGCCGTTAAGCACATCGCGGTGATTGATTTTGATGGTGTAGTCGGTGATGCCGAGTTTTTGAAACACTGCTGAAATCATGAGTATGATTTCGGCCTCGCACAGCAAAGAATCAGTACCCACCACATCGGCATCGCATTGGTAAAACTCGCGGTAGCGCCCTTTTTGCGGCCGGTCTGCCCGCCACACCGGTTGAATTTGATAGCGTTTAAACGGCAGCGCGATTTCGTTGCGGTTCATCACCACATAGCGCGCAAAAGGAACGGTAAGGTCGTAGCGAAGGCCTTTTTCGGAAATGGCCGAGCCTACTGCCCGAGAGTTTCTTGTGGCCAACGTGGTTGATTCTACATCTGCCAGAAAATCCCCCGAGTTTAAAATCCGAAAAAGCAATGCATCCCCTTCATCGCCATACTTGCCCAGTAACGTAGACAAGTTCTCCATGGCCGGGGTTTCCAACGGCAAAAAGCCGAATTGTTGAAAAACGTGTTTTGCCGAATCGATGATGAATTGGCGTTTGGCCATGGTGGCGGGGCCAAAATCGCGGGTTCCTTTTGCCAGCGTAGGTTTTTCCATGGGCTCAAAACTAATCATAAAGGCGCTCGAAAGGCCTTAAAACCGAGGTTTTGAATGGATTATTGTTCTTTTTCGCGCGGTAATGATTGGACCGAATGGCTAAAAAGTCTACTTTTGCGCTCCTAAATTAATCGCCATGTCAGTTACCCGTTTAAAGCGCAAGAATCGGAAAGATAAGTCGGTAGCTTCGGTTCGCAGAACCAATCTCAAAAACCAGAGCTTCAAGCCTGTAATGAAGATGGTTGATGTAGAGAAGATCAAAGAGGAATTCAAGGCGAAAAAGGCGGCTGCTAAGAAGTAATCGTATTATTGATATAACAGGAAGGCGGGCACATCCCCGCCTTTTTTGTTTTCCCGCTATGGCAGGCTTCCCCGTTTGCCCAACTCAATCACTTCTAACTGGTACAACTTGCCCCCGTCTATCGTAAAGCGCATCATTGTTTTTGTGCGATGGAAACCGTGGTTGCCTGCGGCACCCGGGTTCAGGTAAATCAGCCCGGTTACTTCATCTTTGTGGACCCGGCAGATGTGGGAGTGGCCGCAGATCAACACGTGCGGCTGGCGTTTGGTGAGTTGGTTTTTTACACGCGAATTAAAACCAGGTGGCGCGCCGGCAATGTGCGTCATCCAAATCGTGAGCCCGTTGATTTCCAACCAAAGATCTTCGGGCCACTGCGCGCGCGCGGCAGCGTCATCAATATTTCCGTAAACGGCCCGCACCGGTTTGTGCTTTTCAAGTTGCTCGATAACGGACCGATCGCCAATGTCACCGGCATGCCAAATCTCATCCACCTCGGCCAGATAGGCATCGAGCCGCGGCTCATAGAAGCTATGGGTGTCCGATAACAGGCCGATGCGCATGGTGTAACGGGCCGGCAACTTAACAAGAAAATAATATTCGTGAGCAGGCAAACCTGCGCTGGCTTGCTCCGTTTCTTTTTTCACATTTAGCTGATGAAACGAATTGTAATTACCGGTGCTAATTCCGGCATAGGTCTGGCAACCGCTAAATTTCTGGCCGCGCAACACGAACTGATCTTACTTTGCCGCACCACGCAAAAAGGTGAGGCGGCCAAAGCGATGATATTGCGCATCGCTCCGGCAGCAAAAATCACATTGGTGCCGGTAGATTTACACGACCTCAATTCCGTTAACCAAGCCGCTGCGCTTGTGCGCGCACAGTGGGAATCGCTGGATGTACTCATCAACAATGCGGGCTACTACCCGGATCAAATTGCGTACGTAGGGCTGATAGAAAAAACATTTTATGCATCGCATCTGGGGCACATGCTGCTCACGCTGCAACTGCTGCCGTTGTTGGAGAAATCCGCTGACGCGCGCGTCATCAACGTGTCGTCTGGTCTACATGGGCGGGGCAACGTGCAACACTTCTTCCGCCAGGTGCCGGGGCTAACGGCATTTCAGGCGTATGCAGATGCCAAGCTGGCAAACGTCTTGTTTACATTGGCCCTGCACGAAAAACTGAAGTCTAACGTTTGCGCATTTTCACTGCATCCGGGGGTGGTGGCCACAGGTTTTGATCGGGCAATTCAGGGTTGGTTTAAGGTGTTGATCAATGCCGTGAAGCCGCTATTCTTTATTCCGCCGGAGGCGGGTGCGGCTACATCGGTGTACCTGGCGACAGCGCCGTTATCTGCCCTTGCGCAACACGGGGGCGCGTACTTTGTGAAATCCAAACCTGCGCGCATTCAAAACGCCGGAGCCACGGCGGCAAACGCAGAACAACTCTGGACGAAGTCGTTGGCGGTTCTGCAGCCGTATTTGTAGCACCAGGGTTGCGAATTACCGGCTCAGTACGCGCTGCTTCCACGTGCCTACGGATAATTATGCGGCCGCCGGGGCGCCTTCTCGGTTTTGATTTGTACATTCAGCCTGTTAATTAAAAGGCCTTCGTATGAAAAGCATTCTATGCGGACTTCTTCTGTTTGCGTGTGTCACTGCACGTGCGCAGACGCCCATCGTATTTGACAGTCTGGAACTGCACGGCTTCATTGATGGAGTAATGCAGACCAAGTTGCGTGATCAGCACATTGCGGGGGCGGTAGTTACGGTGGTGCATCGTGGTAAAGTAATCCTGGCGAGGGGCTATGGGTATGGAGATGTGGCCAAACGCGTGCCCGTGTATCCGGACTCCACGTTGTTTCGAATCGGTTCAATATCCAAACTCTTTGTTTGGGTAAGTGTGATGCAGTTGGTACAACAGGGGAGGCTCAATCTGGATGCCAACGTGAATGAGTACCTCACCGATTTTAAAATTCCGGATACGTATGCACAGCCCATCACGTTAAAAAATCTTCTTACCCACACCCCCGGTTTTGAAGATATCATCATCAATCTGTTTGCCAGGGATGCCACCAAGCTGCGGCCCTTAAACGAAATTTTACAATCTGAACTTCCGGGCCGGGTGCGGCCACCCGGGACGCAAGCCGCCTACTCGAATCACGGCACGGGGTTAGCCGCCCTTATTGTTGAGCGAGTTGCCGGAATGAGTTTTCACGATTATGTGGAAAAAAATATTCTGGCCAACCTGATGATGAACCGAACCACCTTTCGCCAGCCGGTGCCCGAATCATTGCCGGCTACCGCTGCCAAAGGGTATAGTTGGCAAGGCGGTAAATTTGTGGAGCGCGGCTTCGAGTTTGTGCCGCTGTATCCGGTGGGCTCGGCTTCTGCCACGGGAACGGATATGGCTAATTTTATGATTGCCTTGTTGGATCAGGGCAGCCGGGCTCCTTACCGTTTGCTCGATAGCGCCACGTGGATAAAGATGCAGGAGCCGCTTCATCGTCACCATCCTAAAATTAATCCCATGCGGCATGGGCTAATCGATTATTCACAAAACGGAGTGGAGATTATTGGCCACGGGGGCGATACGTTTTGGTTTCATTCCATGTTGGGGGTGTACCCGAAACACCAACTTGGTTTGTTCGTTTCCGTGAATACCGATAAAGGCGGTTCGGCCAGTAGCCAGCTACTGGAAGCATTTACGGCCCATTACTTTCCTGAACCGGTTTTGGCGCCGCCCATCCGCGTAAGCAAAACGTACCTGCAGCAATTTGCAGGCACCTACTTGGCCAACCGGTACCCGCACCGTGATGTTACGAAGCTTGCCGGGTTGTTCTCGCAGGCGAAGATTTCCGTAGCCGATTCGAGCCGTTTGCAAATGCAGATGGGCGAACAGATCGAGTATTACGTGCCGATCGATAGTCTGCTGTTTCGCGAGGAGCGGTCGTCTGCCGTGATCGCATTTGAGAAAAAAGAAGGCTCCGTGGCGCATCTGTATCTTGGTGGTCTGCCCATTTTTGCTTTCGATCGCGTCACCGGGTGGGCTTCGCCCGATACGCAACTTCTGGTAGTGCTGCTGATCGCGGTTACAGCCCTGCTCACGTTGCTCTTTTGGCCGATCACGTATTTCGTGCGTAAGGGCTATCAGCCATTGCTGCGTACGCGCCAATCGTTACCCTTTGTAGCCAAGTTTTTTGCGTGGACGAATTTCTTTTTCTGGTGTGCTTTTTTGATCGGTATGGCATTGGCGTTGGAAGACTCCACTGCCGTGGTGTATGGCGTGCCGTTTGCACTGAAGATTACATTGGCGTTTCCGTTGTTGATGTTGTTAACTACGGCGTTAATGGTTTATGTCTGCGTGCGGCTTGTGCCGGATACGCGTTACCGCGCGTGGAGCCGGGTGTATTACGTTGGGATTACTCTGGTGAGTGGGCTGGCGCTGGCACAACTGTACTACTGGAATTTTCTGGGCTACAATTACTAATGCTATGGCAGACACGATCATGAATTTTCACACCCGCAAATGGGTAAAGCCGGAAGATCTTAATCCCAATCACACCCTTTTTGGCGGACGATTGCTGCAATGGATTGATGAGGAGGCGGTGATTTACGCCATTGTGCAGCTTGAGAACCCACACGTGGTAACAAAGTATATTTCAGAAGTGAATTTCATTCAGGCGCCACGCCAAGGCGATATTATTGAAATCGGCATTCTGGCTACCGACTTCGGTCGCACATCCATCACCATGCGGTGCGAAGTGCGCAACAAGTTAACCCGCCACCCAATCCTTACCATCGATAAGTTGGTGTTTGTGAATTTGGACGAGCACGGTGCGCCAAAACCTCACGACAAAACCAAAATTACGCATGTAAAAGACCGTTTGGGATAAACTCTAGCCGCGCGTATATTTACTTTATCAGAAGCGATCTCCAAAATATGGAGTCCGCTATTTCGTGTGAGGCGCGAGCGAGAAATTCCTGATGGCGTCAGTGCTATTTGGGATGTTTCACTTTCGTTCGAACTTTCGTCCGAAATGGTGGGATGTTTAGGATGGTGTCTAATATTTTTAAATCGATACATATGCGTTTTCGGTTGTTACTCGCCGGGGCTGGTTTAGCCATTGCCGCCAGTTTGCAAGCTCAATTTCATCACGGGTTTCCTTACGGGAAATCACTCCTTACGGAGTTAGACATGAAGCGGTATGAGCAGGATACATCGGCAGTGGCCGTGGTTTTAGACGAGTTTGGTGAGGCCTACGTAGACAATGGGGGGAATAACAATATTTTGCTGGAGTACCATGTAAAAATTAAAGTGCTGAAAAAGGAAGGTTTGGGCGAGGCCAATTTTTCCATTCCCTTGTACAAAAATGGCGATCGGGCGCAGCGCATCGTCTCCATTGAAGGGCATACAGCAAGTTTAGACAATGGCCAGATGAAGGAGTCGTACTTAAATCCCAAGGAGGTGATGCGCGAGAAGAGTTCTGAACACTTCGATCGTGTGGCATTCACCCTACCCGATGTTCGCGTGGGCAGCGTCATTGAGGTGCGTTATATTTTGGAGTCACCCTTTTTCTGGAATTTCTGGCCGTGGAAGTTTCAATCCCATCTCCCTAAACGTCAATCCGTTTTTTGGGCCCGTATTCCGGCAAACTACAACTACAACGTGAGCCTCAAGGGCTTTCTAAAGTTTTCCCAACAAGAAAGCGAGTTGGTAAAAAATTGTTATACACCCGGTGGTGGCAATATTGCCGATTGTTCGCTCTTGAAATTTACGATGACCAACATTCCGGCTTTTTTGGAAGAAGAATACATGACGGCCAAAAGCAATTTTTTGGCGGCATTAAATTTTGAGCTTACGGATGTGCGCGCTTTCGATGGCCGTGTTTTTAAGTACACCCAAACGTGGGATGCTGTTGAGCAGCAACTCAAATCGCGCGAAGATTTTGGTGCCCAATTGAAGAAGGCGAAAAAGCAGTATGCGGATGTTGTACAAACGCTAACGAGTCAGGAAACCGATCCACTCAAAAAGGCAGCGATCGTTTACAAGTATATTCAAGATCATTTTCAATGGAATGAGGAGGAGAGTTTTGTTACTGAATTGGGCGTGAAAGCTGCGTTTGAACAACGCAAAGGAAACGTAGCAGATATCAACCTCTCGCTGGTAGCGGCCTTGGAGGCCGCGGGTTTAACCGCCTACCCCATGCTCTTATCTACCCGCGAAAACGGGTTAGCCACAAAACTCTACCCGGTGTTGAGCGAGTTCGATTACGTGGCCGCTTATGTTACGTTGGGTGCAGACAAACTTATACTGGATGCAGCGTACCCAGGCTTGGCGATGGGGATGTTGCCGCACAAGTGTTTAAACGGAGAAGGTAGAGTAATCGCTAACGACCCCGAATTGTCCGGTTGGGTGGCGCTTACGCCAAAAGAGAGGAGTAAAAAGGTGATCTCGGTGGATGGTATTCTACATTCCGATGGGCAATTGAAAGCCACGGTTACAATTAAATCCTACGGGTACGATGCCCTGCGCACCCGGCAGCAAAAGAATACGGCAACTGCGGAGGAATATTTAAAGACATTGAAGACCGGCACGGACATGACGATTGTAAACTACACGTGCGAGAATCTTAAAAAAATTGATGAGCCGCTGATAGAAACCATGGAGGTAGTGTGGAATACGGATGCGGATGTCGCGGATCATCTGTATTTCAATCCCTTTCTTTTTGATCGTTGGGAGAAGAATCCGTTCCAACTGAGCGAGCGTACCTATCCGGTAGACTTTGGGGCCCCGATTGAATCTATCTTGTCTTTGAATTTGCAGTACCCGGCGGAATTTGAACTGAGCGAAACCCCGGCGCAGCAAGCCTACGCATTGCCGCGCAGCGGCGGAAAGTTTTTATACAACGTTAGTCAGCCCGAAGGCAAAGTAACAGCCACCAGTATTTTAAATTTAAGCCGGGCCGCATACACGCCCAACGAGTACTTTGCCTTAAAGGAGTTGTTTAGCCGCATTGTGCAGTTGCACGCAACTCCGTTTGTGTTTATCCGGAAAAAGAAAAACTGAGGATCAAAAAAAGAACTATCGCAAATAAGCAGGCAGCGGCACCGTGTCGTTCAGTGCGGGGTCTGGCTGCGGCACACCGCGCTGGCTTACGAGTGGAACCACTCCGGCCCAAACGGGCAAAGCGTAATCGGCCTCATCGTCTTTTGGCGGACCGGTTCTAACTTTTGCAGACGCTTCGTCAATTTCAAACGCTAATACCAGCGTGGCTTTCCACTCTCCGGCATCGGGCTGCCGTACATCCGCCCAGCGGCCCGGACACATTTTGTTGGTAAGCACCTCCAGGCCATGGTACAGTTCCGCTTGGTCTTCCACCACGCGGGCTTTCGAGAACACCACCACGGACCTATAGTTTACGGAATGATGAAATGCACTGCGCGCCAACACCAGGCCATCGGCCAGTAGGGTAGAAATGCAGACCGGCTGGCCCGTGGCCAGAAAGCGCATGTATGTGCTGCCCACAGAGCCGTGAATGTACAATGCATTGCCGATGCGGCAGAAACCGGTTGGAATGGCAAAGGGTTGATGATCCTTTACAAATGAAACGGTGCAAAACAGCGACTCGTCCAGAATCTGGTACACGGTTTGGCTGTCGTACGCGCCGCGCTTGGCAAGCCGTGTTATTTCTGTTTTTTCGGTGATCGGAAATTTTTCCATAGCTAATCAATCACATAGTTCCATCCGTGTGTGTCCGGGCGTATGCCTGCGCGGAGCTCGCTGAGTAACTGCTTCACACGCAACTGAAAGCTGGATGCGTCTGGTGGTGCCAACGTGTAATCGGTGCCGTGAATATGTATGCCGGTAATGGCTGAAACTACGGCGGCTGTGCCCACGCCAAATGCTTCGGTAAGCGTATTGTTTTTGAAAGCCGTTTCCAATTCTGCCACGCTGATTCTGCGTTGCTCCACGGTCATGCCCATTTCGGCCGCGAGGGTAAGGATGGAATCGCGCGTAACGCCATCTAAAATGGCGGAGGTAAGTTGTGGCGTTACGATTTTTCCATCGATCACGAACATCACATTCATGGCCCCCGATTCGTCTATGTATTGGTGGCTTTGCGCGTCCGTCCAAAGTACCTGGTCAAAGCCTTCTTTTTTTGCCAGTGCCGTTGGGTAGAATGCGCCACCATAGTTGCCAGCACATTTTGCGAAACCGGTGCCGCCTTCGGCTGCGCGCACGTAGTGTTGCTCCACCTTAACCCGAATGGGCTTGGTGAAGTACGGGCCCACGGGGCTGGTTAACACAACAAACTTATATTCGTCCGACACCTTTACGCCCAAACGGGATTCGGTGGCAAATACCACCGGGCGAAGGTAGAGCGAGCAACCTTCTTGCGTGGGTACCCAGTCGGCATCGGCACGTATGATTGCTGCGAGGGAGTGAATAAAAAAGTCTTCGGCTATGGGCGGCATGCACATACGGTCGAGCGAGCGCAGCAGCCGTTGGTGATGGCGGTGCGGCCGGAAAATGTTGATCCGGCCGTCTTTCATCCGGAAGGCTTTCATTCCTTCGAAGATGGCCTGCCCGTAGTGTAGCGCCAGGATGGCGGGGGTCATTCCAATTTCACCAAACGGGCGGATGTACGGCTTGTGCCACACACCGCTGTGGTAATCGGCCACCAACATATGGTCGGAGATATATGTACCAAAGCCGAGATTATTGAAATCGGTTTCGGCTAATCGGGATTGGGTGGTACGCGTTACGGGGATATCAATCGTCATGGCGGATTACTTGAGATGGGTAAAGATATTTAAATAATTTTTCCGTTTATGCGAAAAGCCGGCCTCATCAGGCTGACGCACGTTGCATCCGGCTTTTATTTTTCAGCTGATACCCAAGGTTTACCAGATAGATCCCCGAAAGGGTAATGAAAATGGCGATGGCAATGAGTGCGTTTAGTTTTTCGTTCAAGATCAGCCAACCGAGCACCACGGCAACCACCGGATTAATGTACGCGTACATCGACACGATGGTCATCGGTAGTTTTTTGATGGCGTACGAATAACAGGCATAGGCGGCAACCGAGCCAATGAGCGACATATAGGCCAACGTGTAGATGAGCGATGGCGACCATTGGATGCCTGCGTAGTCATCAAAAATCAGCGTAAGCGGAATCAGGAAAAGTGCACCGGCTAACATCTGGATACCGGCATTTAGGAACGGGTCCCCCGTACTCCCTTTCTTTTTAATCCAGATACTGCCTGCTGCCCAGGAAAGGTTGGCCAAAAAAGTGGCCACGATCGCTTGCATGTAGTTGGTTTGCGTGAATTCGTTGATGTGTTCGGCAAAGATGATTACAATACCGGTGATGCCTGCCGCAAGGCCCAGCACTATGATCCAGTTCGGCTGTTCGTCTTTGGTAATGAGTACGTTGATGAGCAAGGCCCAGATGGGCATGCACGAGCAAATGATTGCCGCGAGCCCGCTGGAGATATAAACTTCGGCCCAGCCCACCACGCTAATACCCAATGTTACCATCAGCAGCCCGCAGAACGCTTGATTTAAAATCACCGCGCGGCCGGGCAGTGGAGTTTTTCCAACGGTTAACATAAGCGTAACAAGAATAGCACCCGCGGAGATAAAGCGCAGAAAGGAAAAAAGGAAGGGCGGAAATTGGGTAACGCCAATGCGCAAGCCCAAATACGTGGTGCCCCAGATGATGCAAACTGCGGCAAGGGCAAGGTAGGCTCTGAGGTTGGGTGGTGTATTCATTGCTGCAAATAACGTGAAGAACGGACACTGTGCAGCAGGAGTTCCGGAAAATCCGGTAGCAAACAAACTTTTTGCGGCTGCACCGGTTTTATATCTTTGATCAATCAAAATACACTAACCAAAATTAACTCATTATGGCATTTACGTTACCGGCTCTTCCGTATGCATTCAATGCGCTGGAGCCACATATCGATGCACGCACCATGGAGATTCATCATGGCAAACATCACAACGCGTATGTAACGAATTTAAATAATGCGGTTGCAGGCAAGCCCGAAGAAAATCTTGCCATTGAGGAGATTTGCAAAAATATTTCGAAGTACCCCATGGCCGTACGGAACAATGGCGGCGGGCACTACAACCACAGCTTGTTTTGGCAAGTATTGGGCCCCAATGCAGGTGGCAAACCCTCGGGTGCGCTGGCCGATGCCATTAACTCCGCGTTTGGAAATTTTGAGGAATTTCAAAAGCAGTTCAATACCGCAGCAACTACGCGGTTTGGTTCAGGTTGGGCTTGGTTGATTAAAGACGCTACGGGTAAGTTGGCGATCACCTCTACGCCCAACCAAGATAATCCGTTGATGGATGTAGTGGAAGTAAAAGGTACCCCCATTTTGGGACTAGACGTGTGGGAACATGCGTACTATCTGCACTATCAAAACCGCAGGCCCGACTATTGCGCGGCATTCTGGAATGTGGTGAACTGGGCCGAGGTAAGTAAGCGTTTTTCTAGTTAGCGAAATAATTGTGCAGGGGGCTAAAGATGTTTCCTGTTTTGTTAAAGTGTTTTACGATTTTGGTAAAGTCCTTGACAGATTCCCCTTTAGCCCTCAGTTAACTCCCTAATAGCCCCACCAATGGTAGTGGTGCCACCTTACCCTGACGAGGTATTCGTCAGCTGGTACGCGAGGGTACGGCATTTTATCTTTGCCTCAGGTTCTGCGGTGAACCGACTTTTTTTTGGTAAGAAAATCTTGACTTTTCGCATTGATTTCCCTGGAAATTTGAATGCGTTTATAAATGCAGGGGACCAACGTCTGAGTTTTGAGCAGATCGTGGAGCGGCACACGCTCCTGCCGTTTTATGAGAAATTTATTTCTTCAGAAAAACGACAAGACATTTTGAAATTTATGAGGGTAGGGTCAACGGGAATGCATATACCGGGAGGAACGCCAAAAGTATGTCCGGTTTGTGCGGCTAGCGATTTGAAAAGTCTTGGAGAAGTCTATTATCATCGAATCCATCAAGTGCCTGGAATTCTAATCTGCCCGTTGCACAACGTCTTTCTTGATGATCCGATATTTGGAAGTGAAGGATGTTCTAAAGGCCAACATCTCTTCACCTACCCAGGAGCGGCTTATTCGCCACGGCCATTCAGAGCGAACAAAGAAAAGATTTTGACTAACCTGGCCGAGATGGCAGTAAATGCATTCGAGCCGGACTCCATTAACTTCTATTCTTTCGATTTTTCAAAATTCGCAATTGATAAAGGATACATTAACTTGACTAGACAAAAGTGCCTTAATCTTTTGAAGTTTCATGCAGACTTCCAGAACTTTGTTAAACCAATAAGTAGTTATTTTAATTCGTCAGACTTTAACTCGGAAACATTATTTTACAACACTCACAAAAAAACACAAAACCCTTTTCGATACCTAATCACTTACTCCTTTCTGGAAGGACGCAAAGCGCAAAAAGTTACGGGCCCGATCAAAACCCAAGAATGGTTTGGACCGGGTCCTTGGCAGTGCCTAAATCGTTTTTGCGATGGCTATCATCTGCCATTGATAACAAAAATCCAGACTCGAAGGGCTGATCACGGCCGGTTTAGGGGCACACTTAGTTGTCCGCGGTGTGAGATGACCTACCACATCTTTAAGGCGGTGTATTCTACAAGAATTAGAATAGAGGATTACGGCCCGGTTTACGTTAAGCATATTAAAAAAATGGTTCGGCAAGGCCTAACACAAAACGCCATCAGTGTACAGGGCAATATCGGCCGTAAGTCCCTTATTAAGTTAATCCTAAAACACGACATACCAGTTCCATGGGCAATTAAAAAAACGACAAAAAAACGACATAATCCGCTTGCTTACCGAGCCGAAAGAAGGGTAAAATGGATCAAGCTCATCAAAAACACCACAAAGACGAAGTTGGGTAGTTTTGGGTGGACGTATCAGTGGTTCATGAAATACGATCGCGACTGGTTTTATAAGACAAATGTTAAGTATTGGAAAGGTGCCAAAAAACGCTAATTCGGTTTGCTCTGTCCGCTCGGGTTAAAGTCGATGAATTGATCTAAGTAACATTTAATGTAGTGGAATATTATCCGCCATCAACTCCGCTTGCTTCATCACGGTATCAATCGCTTTCTGTTGTTTATCAGGCGGATAGCCATATTTACTAAGTGTTCTGCGCACAAGAACCATAAGCTTGGCTCGGGCGCTTTCTCGGATGGTCCAATCTAAAGTGGTGTTGGAACGAACTTTATCAGCTATTTCGCGGGCGATGTCCTTTAGTGTATCGTCTCCTAATACTTGAACTGCACTGTCGTTGAGTTCAAGCGCATTGTAGAAAGCGACTTCGTCATTGGTTAATCCCAGTTTCTCGCCTTCTCGGTCGGCTTCTTTGATTTCTTTGGCAAGGTTGATCAACTCTTGAATGATCTCCGCTGTGGTCAACAGATTGTTTTGGTATTTCTTAATGGAGGACTCAAGCATTTCCAACAGCTTTTTGCTTTTAACCAGGTTGGTGCGTGAGCGGATTTTCAATTCATCGCTTAAGATTCGCTTGAGAAGTTCAATAGCCAAGTTCTTATGCTTCATGCCCTGAACTTCCAAGAGAAATTCTTCCGACAAAATCTCAAGCCCCGATATCTCCGGCTTGGCCATCCCAGCAGCTTCAAAAATGTCAATCACCTTGTCGCTGCTGAGGGCTTCATCAACAATTTGTTTAATGGCCGTTTCGATCTGGGCGTCACTCTTGCCGCCACCCAATCCTTCAAACTTGACTAACCTCGCTTTGACTGCCTGAAAGAAGGCAACTTCAGGTAAAAACTCTTGGACTTCTTCTCGTGTGATACATAAGGAAAGCGCCTGACTCAACAAACTGACTTCGCGAATGAACCTTTCTTTACCTTCTTTCAATCCAAGTATATGCTCCTCTGCCTGTAGAATAATCGACAACTTCTGATTTGCATCGGCATTAAAGAATCTGCGGTAGTTAAACTTGTGACTATTCTCATAGTAAGATTCCGGTTCCTCAGCTGCCATTGAAAGTCTTGTAGAGCTGTCTTCATTGAACATCTGTTGAATCACTTCCAACTTCTCGTTGAAGACTTCAATCGCCTTTTCAATATTCTCTGCGGGTTCACCTTTGCCACCAGCTTCTCCATAAAACGAAAGGGCCTTCTTCAAATCCGTGCCGATACCCAAGTAATCGACTATCAAACCTCCGGGCTTGTCTTTGAATACCCTGTTCACTCTTGCAATGGCTTGCATCAGGTTATGGCCACGCATGGGTTTATCGACATACATCGTATTAAGACAAGGCGCATCAAAGCCGGTGAGCCACATGTCTCGCACAATGACCAGCTTCAATGGATCAGCGGGGTTTTTCATGCGCTCGGCAAGGGCTTTGCGTTGCTGCTTAGTGGTTTTGAATTTAGCCAACTCCGGACCTTCATCGCTGCTGGCGGTCATCACCACTTTGATCATTCCTTTGCTCAGGTCATCATCATGCCACTGCGGACGGATTTCAATAATGGCTTTATATAATTGAGCAGCAATTCTTCGGCTCATGGCCACGATCATTCCTTTACCCTCAAAAGCGCTCTGCCGCTTTTCAAAATGGGTAACGATGTCTTTGGCCAGGTTCTTTACCCGGTCAACGTTACCAACAATGGCTTCGAGCTTAGTCCACTTGGCTTTGGCTTTTTGTTTCTCAGTAACTTCCTCGTCCTGCTCCAGTTCTTTATCGAACTCTTCAATGAGCCTTCTGCCGTTTTCATCGAGGTTTACTTTGGCCAAGCGGCTCTCATAAAGAATCTTAACGGTAGCGCCATCTTCTACCGCATCTTTAATATCGTAGCGGTCGATGTAACTTCCGAACACCTGTGGGGTATTCACGTCTGTGCCTTCAATGGGTGTGCCGGTGAAACCAATATAGGTTGCGTTCGGCATGGCATCGCGCATGTACTTAGCGAAACCGTAGGCCAAACGTTTTCCAACTTTATTCTTGTTGTCATCTAACACATCGAGGTACTTGGCCTCGAAGCCGTATTGGGTGCGGTGTGCTTCATCGGCTATCACCACAATGTTTTTGCGATCGGACAGCTGATCATATTCCGACTTCTGGCCTTCTGGCAAAAACTTTTGGATGGTGGTAAACACAATACCACCACTCGCTACTTTGAGTAAGTCCCTCAGGTGATCGCGATTCTCGGCTTGTACCGGTTCTTGTCTTAATAATTGCGTGGATGCCGCAAATGTATCAAACAACTGATCATCCAAATCATTGCGGTCGGTGATCACCACAATGGTTGGGTTTTGCATGGCGGGTGTGGTGATGAGCTTGCCGGAATAAAACACCATGCTCAAACTCTTGCCCGACCCTTGTGTGTGCCACACCACACCACCGCGTTTATCTCCGACCTCACCCCGGCCCTCTCCAGAGGAGAGGGAGGAATTGCCAGACGCCACGAGTGTGCTTTGCACCGCCTTATTCACTGCATAGTATTGGTGGTAGGCTGCCAGTTTCTTGGCGGTTTGGATTTGAATGAGCCCGACCTCACCCCCGTCCCCTCTCCGGAGGAGAGGGGTGGCGGACTTCTCAAACACGATGAAATTGCGAACAAGGTCAAGCAAGGTGGCCGGTTGCAACATACCGTTGATCAGCGTTTCCAACTGTGGTTTGAAGCGCGATGCCTCGCGTACACCATCTGCTGTTTTCCAGGCCATGTAGCGGCTGAGATCTGCCGAAACGCTTCCCGCCTTGCACTCCAACCCATCCGACACAATGCAAATGGCATTGTAAGTAAACAAACTGGGTATAGTTGCTTTGTAGGTTTGCAGTTGTTGATACGCGCTGGTGATGCTGGCGTTATCACTGGCAGCATTCTTCAGTTCCATGATCACCAGCGGCAGACCGTTGACAAACAGCAACACATCTGGCCGCTTGTGCTGGTTGTTCTCTATGATGGTAAACTGGTTCACGACCAAGAACTGGTTGTTGCCAGGGTTCTCAAAATCTATGAGTGCCACTTCATGGCTGCGTTCATACCCGTTTTGCTGGTAGGGAATTTTAACTTTCTCCACCAGTTCTTTATGAAACAACTCGTTGTTGTGGAGCAAATCCGGGGAAGCAATGCGAAGCACTTTCTGAATAGCTGCCTCCTGCGCATCTAACGGTATGTTGGGGTTGATGCGGGCAATGGCATCCCGCAACCGGTTCACCAACACAATCTGACTGAAACTTTCACGCTCACAAAAAACTCCCTCTGGCGAAATCTCTTTGCCATTAACATACGCCCACCCAAGCCCTTGAAGGATTTCAATGGCTGATTGCTCGATGATGTTTTCGGTGATGGGTTTCATTCATTGCATCCGTAAATTCTTAACAAGGGCATTAATAGGGATAATTTGACTTTGATTCAAATAATTGCACCTCAACCGAACTTATAGTAGAATTGATCCTTGCCAATTTTTTGCGATCAACTATTTCAATTCCCTCAATCATTTCCTTCAGATTATTATTCAACCAATCTGAGTTCCAGATTTCCGTTTCTTGATTGAGAACTTTTCCGCAGAGGTGCTCTCCATATTCAATTGACTTGTCAAATTTATAGGTGATTCGCTGCAGCCAAATTTGGAGATGCCCTGTATTAGGTATCTTCTCAAATCTGGTTCGAATTAAGTCGATCACTTCTCCTTTTTCCTTTTTCGTTTTTAATTTACTCAGAAGTTTACTTAGGATAGCTGCAGAGATGGGATAGGTTTTTGGATTCTTAAATGCAATATCTACAAGGATGCTAATCAATACGGGGATTGATTCATTAGATTTTTTTATACTTCTAATTTTATTAAAAAATTCGTTGAGCTCTTTTACTAGAGTTCCAGAGTTTGGATATTTTATTGAAAGGGAATGTATCGTAAGTAAATGCTCCTGAAAATTAAAAGGTCTACGTTTCGTAGCGATCCAGAATAACTTGTCAGGTTTAATGGAATCACTGACGATACTACTTGAGACAAGCGTCTTGCCTGAGTTTAATTTCATTCCCAAATCGATAAGGATTTCAGTAATATTTTTGAGAATAAATTCTACGTGTTGTGGATTATTGGCAAATACACGATAGTCATCTCTGTATCGAATAATTTGAAAATCTTCGATTCCGGTCCCAGAAAGTCTCTCAGACAATTGAAAATCAGCATACCCTAAAACAATCTCGGCAATGAAATCCATCAAAGTACTTCCCTGAGGAATACCATTTGTTTGACCAAATGACATGTCCTGCAAATGCCAATCGATTTGATTCCCTATAAGTGTTTTGTTACTTTTTTCAACTTTTGCTGTGGATTTTCCATGCAGTGCCCAAACTACCGAGTGGGAATAAACTGACCCATAGCAGTCTGTTATGTCGGTATGTAAAACATATTCAAATTTAAGAGCAAGTCTCAACGACTCCTGTTCAATTTCCCTCCACCAATTTATTATTGATAATGCCTTATCGGAGACTTTGCCTTTTGACTCCAAAGGAATACTCAGGCATCTTATTTTCTCATTGGATCTAAATTCTTCAAATCTTTCAATAATAAAGTCCCAACTTTCCTTTGTAGTGATTTGGTTAACAAGCGAAGCATATAGAATTGGATGAATCAACTGAAATGGTCGCCAAGCAAATTTCCCGTCTTTATTGCCTAGAATTTTATAGTTAACGTCATCATAATTCCTTGGCGAATCTGGCTTGGTCTTTACACCATCTGTGACTGTTGCGTAAAATGATTTGGTAGCTTTACCTTCGATTTTCTTATATGCCTTTTCGATTACTTTTTTGAAGGTAAAGTATTGCGGCAGGTCGAAGTTGAAATAGCTTTCCTCCTTTAGAAAGAACTTCCTTGCAGCCTTGTTATCATATTCTAATATATTCTTCATTAAAGTTTAGAGCTTATATCGTGAGTGTTGCCTTTAAAACTTAACGGTATACATAGTCTTCCATTCGTTCTCATTCAAAATCAGATGTATGAGCCTCACAAAATTTCTCAACTTCATTTATCCAGGTATCATACCAAAACCAAGAAACTCCTAATTGAATGCCGAATCCTTTAGATTTTTCTTTTGCATTCATAGTTTTCCAAAGTTGAGTATGATTATGTATACCAAATTTGGGATAGCCTTTGGCTTTAATCATTGAAATAACTTGATTAGCTAAATATTTAGGTCGCTCCCTATCCTTTAGAACAACATATTCCTTATTCAAACCCTTGGCTTCAGGGGAATCAGGACTAATAAACTCGATTACTTTATCAGCTTGCCCTCTTCTGTTTACAGTCTTAGGAACATACAGGACACGATAAGAATATTGAGGATTATTGAAAACTTCCTCTGTGACTTCACTATCAAAAGCATTGATATAAGATGCTATATTCTTTGGTAGTTCTGTAAATTCATTTAACTGTTTTGCGTGGCCATCGGATATTGAAGAGAACTGCAAGGAAAAGGAAAGATGCTTATCAATTCCATAATCCTCACCGAAAAATTGTTTTACGTAGTGATTGTAATTCAAACAACAAGCTTGAAAACGAGCACTCAAGTAGTCATCACTTCTCGTTGTCATTTGATGTTCAATCTCATGACGGAGTCCAATAAGAAATTTAAGATTCTCCTTTGCCGGTCCATCTATGGGGCAGTCATCATCATTTAGACATCTCTCTAACTCCCAATATTTGAATGATCCCCTTTTAGTTCTATGATACCACTTACGACTTGGCTTCTGATCAAAATATCTATAGTCAATTTCGTTCTCTCTAAAATAAGCATGCATTAAATACGTCCATGCGATATTTGAAAGCACTATGAAACTTTCCGATTTAAACGCAATGTTTGGGTTGTTAAAAATCTGAACTGCACAAAGCATAGCTTCTCGCGACTTTGTCAAAAGCTCGTTTTTTATGCTCCATAATTTTCGTGCTCGCTTGGCCATTACATTTCCACCCTCACCTCCCCGCTCATCAACTTGGGCAGTAAAGTATCCCGTAGTTGGGTGAGCGTGCGGATTTGGGTTGTGTTTGATTTTATTTTTCTAAAGTAGCTAGCGCATTGCTCTTTGTACAGCGTAAGCTGTTTTTCATCGCAAAGATTAATCCCAATAGTTTTCAAATCAGTTTGTGTTACTAAAGGCTGGGTGCTACCAGCATTTAGATTTTCAAAGTCAAACGCTTTTAAGGCAAAGAAAATTGGATAGAAATACTTATCATCATCTGGTTTTACGATTAAGACATTATCCGAAATCCAAACTCTCTCATCGGAAATTTTAACTTGGCCTAGAGTTCCCACGCGCCCTGTTAAAATCAACTTATCTTCAGTAAGAAAATCATCTGTCCTTCCAATTTCACCGTTTGCTCCAAGAATTGGATACGCCCCATTTTCAATAAACTCACTTCTTTTTAGCCCTTTGCCAGTTGAGATTTTGGAAATTTCCCCGAGTCGCGTTGAATGGCTTCCCTCTTCCACAAACCACTGCCTGAACAGCGTTTCGGCTAGTTGCTCCAGGGTTTTGTTTTGGCGGTGGAGTAAATCTATTTTATCATCCAGGCTGCTGAGGACTTCGGCAATCGCGGTTTGTTCATAAACATCCTCAGTAATTGAAGCTTCAATTGAGTTTAATAATGACTGAGTTACGAGAGGATGGCTTGAACCTTCCGCAAAATTATTTAACTGCAAATTCTTCAGAAAGTAGAATAGAAATAACATGCTAAATCCAGCTTTGGGTTTAGCAGCTAATGCATTATCAGAAATCCAAATAGGTCTATTCTGGTAAAAAACCGACCCACAATATGCCCCGACCCGACCAATGATGATTGTTTCACTGTCGTAATTTGCTTTATCACACCAACCTAATATTCCGTTCCCACCAAACACAGGAATTGATCCTTCGGTTTTTGGTCTTTCCTTACCATTACCAAATTGAATTATGTCCCCTAATCTATATTCCTTCCACCCACTCATTTATTTCTCCGTTTGTCTTGTTCGATGTATTCCAACCTACGGGCAATATCATCTACCACCTCGCTATAAATGGTTTCACAAATCATATTCACCTCTTCGTTGGTTAATTGCTCGGTGTAGAGTTTGCGAAGAAATACCTGATTATTGTTTTTGTTCATCAGATAAAACCCATACCAGTAGGGATTGTAGATTTGACAGTGCAACTGCATCATAACATCAAATGTATCAGTGCCAACAGCCTTTAATCCATTTAGCTTGTAGTTAAAGTAAAGGTCTTTGTTCGTTTTTAAGTAGCTGTCATCTTTCCAAGTACTCAAGGCTTTAGCTAAATCTGTAATGTTATTAGGGCCACACCAGAAGTACTCGTAAGAGGTGAACTCACTTTGAAAAACAGCCATGCGCTCCAGCAGCTTTTCAAATAGTGGCTTTAACGATTGGTCAACAAGCTGGCGCAAGAGTTCATTCGTTACAGGTACCTCTACTTTGGGTTTATTCAGTGCTGCCATTTTTTGTTTCAAGGCTTCCCACTTCTTTTCGCTAGGGCTTTTTAGCTCCTCGTATTCTTTGTCAATTTCGGTTTCAAGTTCTTCAACGGTTGGAATTTCACCGGTTAGCTGCGCGGGCAATGCCTTGGCTAATTGGTAGTCGGCTACGCCAATAGGAGACTCAATGCCTTGTAAAGAATAGCGCACCACCGTTTCATTGGGTGTTTTGCATAATAATACTCCAATGGTAGGTTTATCGTCCGGGCCTTTTAACTGTTGGTTAATGGCATTTACATAAAAGTTGAGTTTACCGGCAAACTCGGGTTTAAAGTCGCTCACCTTTAGTTCAAACACCACAAAGCAGTGCATGGTGTAGTTATAAAAAAGAAGATCAAGAAAAAAATCATCACCTTGTACATTGATGTTTTTCTGACGCCCTACGTAGGCAAAGCCACGGCCAAGCTCCAGCATAAAGTCTTTCAGGTGTTTGATCAGTGCCCGTTCAACATCCAACTCACGGGCTTCTTCACCCAAAGAAATGAAATCGAATAAATAAGGGTTTTTAAAAGTTTGTTGGGCCAAATCTGAATGTGCGTGCGTTAAGCGGTCACTAAAGTTCGTAATGGCAGCACCCTGCCGGTCATACAGGTTGGATTTGATTTGCTCAGACAATATGCTTCGGCTCCAGCCATTTTCAACACACTTGGCCAGGTAGAAATCAACTTTAGCATCGTCAATAACTTTATCCAACAGCACTTGCAAATGCCCCCATGGCAATTGGGCGGCAAGCTGCTGCCTTATTGCAACCAATTGATTTTCTTTAGTTTCTATTTGGGCAGCAGCCTGCTGCCCAAATTGGGGAAAGCGCCTGGCAAACGTTGCCATGTACTTGAGATTACGTTCGGATAGGCCTTTAAAATCCGGGAACTCTGTTTTTAAGTCAAAAGAAAGTTGCTGAATAACTTTCGCGCCCCAGCCCTGTGTGCCCTGCAGTGTAATGATCATCTCGCCTATTTCCCAATAGAGCAATGTCAACTCTTTATTAACAGACAGAATAGCCCGTTGCCGGGCATTGCGGATTCTCTCCTTCAGCGCGGTAACGACACTACTATAGTTTGACGGAAGAAGACTCATGCTCTTATTTTCTTGAGATTCTCTGAAATGCGTTTGTTCAATTTGTCTTCCTCCGCAATTTGAATTTCCAATTCTGCCTTTAACGATGCAAACCTTTCATTGAAATCAAATTCATCCTCATCATCGGGCAAACCCACATAACGGCCCGGAGTAATTACATAGTCAAGCGCTGTCACATCTTCTACTTTCACGCCTTTGCAGAAGCCGGGCACTTCTTCATAGGCCACCTCACCCCGGCCCTCTCCAAGGGAGAGGGAGGAGTTTCTCCAAGCATGATATGCGTGAGCTACTTTGTGTATATCTTCATCGGTTAAGTCGCGGTTTCTGCGGTTTACCAGATAACCCAGGTTGCGGGCATCAATAAAGAGTATCTCACCCTTACGTTGTATTTTATTTCTCCGCAAGAACCACAGGCATGCAGGTATCTGCGTGTTGAGAAACAACTTGGTCGGCAGGTTTACCACGCACTCCAACAAATCGTTGTCAATAATGGCTTTGCGTATTTCATACTCGCCCCCGCTCTTGGTGGTGAGCGAGCCCTTGCTGAGTACAAAGCCGGCCAGGCCGTTCGGTGCCAGGTGATAGAGGAAGTGTTGTATCCACGCGTAGTTGGCATTGCCTGCCGGGGGCACCCCATACACCCAGCGGGCATCGGCCTTCAGCAAGTCGCCACTCCAGTCGCTGTCGTTAAAGGGTGGGTTGGCAATAATGAAGTCGGCCTTCAGGTCTTTGTGGGCATCGTTCAGAAAGCTGCCTTCGTTGTTCCACTTCACGTTGCTGCTGTCAATGCCGCGTATGGCCAGGTTCATGCGTGCCAAGCGCCACGTGGTTTGGTTGCTCTCTTGCCCGTAGATGGAAATGTGATCGGCCGGGTTGAGACCCCCTGCGGCTCCCCCGAAGGGGGAGGGGCGGCCGGGTTTCTTTTTACGATAATAATCTTGATGAGCTTTGATGAATTTCTCGCTCTGCACAAACATGCCGCCACTGCCGCAGCAGGGGTCGAACACGCGGCCTTCGTAAGGCTCCAACATTTCCACCAAGAGTTTCACCACGCTACCGGGTGTATAGAACTGGCCGCCCTTCTTGCCTTCGGCCAGCGCAAACTCACCGAGGAAGTATTCAAACACGCGGCCCAACACATCTTTGCTTTGTGATTCTTTGGTGCCCAACGTGGCGGTGCTGATGAGGTCTACCAATCCGCCCAGGCTACCCTTATCGAGTTTTTCCTGTGCAAACACTTTGGGCAACACACCCTTCAACGTGGGGTTGTCTTTTTCAATGGCGTCCATGGCATCGTCAATGTCTTTGCCAATGGTGGGGAGCTTGGCACGGCCTTGCAGCCAACTCCACCGAGCTGAGGGCGGCACATAAAACACTTTCTCGGCAATGTACTCGTTGCGGTCTTCGGGGTTGGCGCCTTCATACTGGCCTTTGCCTTCCACCAGTTGTTGGTGCAGTTCTTCAAAGGCATCGGAGATGTATTTCAGAAAGATGAGACCGAGGGCCACGTGCTTGTACTCGGCCGCGTCCATGTTCTTGCGCAGCTTGTCGGCCGCTTTCCAGAGTTTCTTTTCGAGGGGTTCTTCGGGTATAGCTTTTTCTTTCTTCATCATTACTATTTCGGATAGTGCATCCTTGACGTTCAATCAGGGTGGGATGTTGATTTCAGTAAATTTAAACCGTGTTTTTACTTAGGGGTTTTACGGCCAGGCAATCACCAGAACATTCGGCTAAATACTTAAAACCCAAATAGCCTTCATGCTGGGCAAACCAGCACATATTCTGATGCCCTAATTTAAACATTAGCCGCCTTACAGGCAACCACAAATAAGCGGGGAGTTGTGCGATTGAAACAACAACCGTATGTAGTGCTTTATGGCGAACAAGTGTCTAGCGAAAAAAGTTACTTCACGACTGTTCCTCACCCGCGGGAGCAAGGGCCGGCGCTGCGTTATTCCTATTTACGATGTTTTTGATCCGTGATGAAATTAAAAGTTCATCGATCATCGCCCTGACTATCTTTTTTTGAGCCTCGTTCAACTCGCTAAACTTTTCGAAATAACTGACATCGTTTAGTTCGGTTTTTTTTTGACAAATAAGGAGAGGTTTGTTCACTTACGCTCGTTTTACTTCTTATCAATTCGTCATTTAAGGTATCGGGCTCGGCCCCAAGTGCTTTCGCTAATCGGTCAAGAACTTTTGGACCCGGCAATGCTTTCCCGGTTTCATACCTGGAAATCATCACGATTGAAATGTCAGTGTGTTGTGCAAGCTCTTGAATTGTGAGCCGCCTTTTTAACCTGAGGCTTTTAAGCGTTTCTGCTAGCATAGAGAGTACTCACCAAAGCAAAACTTATGAAAAAGGCTGGAATCAAGAGCCCGGCGTCGCCGCGCGTAACAGAACTGGCTGAGAATCTGGTAACTAAAGCAGCCTAGTTTAATTTATTGACGGTTTTCGGCCAGGCAAACGATAGTTGGTTGGTCAGTAAATCTTCGTTTCAATTTTTTTGTCGGGACAGAAAACATGACAAAAGTCATGTTTTTCCTGTTTTTCTTTTATGTTCTTTGGGCAGCACTTGGAAATTCCTTTTTATCCATTGTCTTAATTGCCAAAGCCTTATGAACCGTTTCAAGACACTTTTTGTGTTTTTATTGTTAGCCGATTTACTTGCTGCACAGCCGCCAGTAAATAAAGCGCTGGAATTTAACGTAATTCCTCCCCCGCCGGAGGCAGCCTCATTAGGGAAGTATATTGACATGCCCACGAATCCATATACGGGTATTCCCAAGATTGAAATCCCCGTATATCAACTGCGTTCGCATGAATTAAGTTTACCCATCAGCCTCAGTTATCACGCATCCGGCATAAAATGGGAGGAAATTTCGTCATGGATTGGAGCGGGTTGGGCATTAAATGCGGGATTCACCATTTCAAGATCAATCCGAGGACGAAACGATGAAGAGCCTTTTCGCGGCTTTCTGGCACCCACAACCATGGCACCCTACAGCATCAGCAGTTTTTTCAATGCAGACGGATCTTATAACGTTACGAACCTTAGTTACGTGAAAAATACGGGGTCGTGCGTACTGAGCCCTGTGGGCGAGGACATCTACCGCAATGTTTTGTACGCGTCCAAAGGTGGGCTTGATCTTGAACCCGATCTGTTTTTCTTTAGTTTACCAGACGGTCAATCGGGTAAGTTTGTATTTAGTCGTTCTGGGCAGATCAAAGTAATCCCCAATCAACACCTTGATATCACCTATACAAACGGCTTCTCTTCGTGGAAGATAATCGGCAAGGATGGCACGCAATACTTTTTTGATAAAGCCGAGATTACTCAAAATGCCTCTTCGTGCGGTGAGGTGATGAATGGTCCGGAAACATTCACAATTCCTCCTGTGATCGCGCCAAACTCGTGGAAGTTGACGAAAATTAAAAGTGCAAATAACCTCGATAGTATTTGGTTTGAATATGACGCCGAGAACCTGCAGTACCAAACGACGAGTTCTGTGACTCACTATGACCGTGTGATTGGGAACGTGGCCGTTCCCGGTTCATCGGAGTGCTTAAATAATACCCATGTTTCGGGTTGGAGGTTGAAACGAATTCGTACGAAAGCTGGCTACTATGTTGAATTCGTAGCCAATACATCCCGTCCAGATCTAACTGGAGGCAAGTATCTCGACCAAATTCTGGTGTTCCACAAAACGACTTTCATCAAGCGTTTTTTGCTGAATCGCGGCGGAGCAATTCCAACGTTGACGTCGCTTCAGGAGAGTTTCGAGCAGTCAGCAACTACGATCACGACACCCGCCTACGAATTTAGTTATTATACGGAGGGAGTCGATCTGCCAACGTATAGCCGTACTTCACCGAATGTAGATCACTGGGGTTTCTATAATGCTGCGTCAAATTCGGTTGGAAAGCGTGTTCCAGCGACCATTTTTCAAAATATTTATTACACCGGAGCAAACCGAGAGTCCGTTTTTGAAGCGTGCCGATTCATGACCCTGAAAGAAATCAAATACCCTACAGGGGGAACAACTACCTACGAATACGAGTTGAATGATTTTAACAACATACCGGCTTTCCAGTCATTCACTTATTCGCCTGGGCTTGAGCTGGTTGAATCGATAGAATTCTCCGTCACTAACCCAACAACACCGTTACCGACTGCCTATCAAAACAAATCGTTTTCACTGTCGGGGCAAACCAATCTGGTAATTCTTTACGAGGTCCCGGGGGTGGAAGGCGGCGGTATTCCGGCCAGCGGACTACATGCCACCCTCACGAAAAGTGGCGATGCCACCTTTGTACCAATTCAATTTATAAGTGGGAATGCACAAGATGATGCCTCACCAATTTACAGTTTTTCACCGGGATCTTACACGCTTTCAGGGCAATACGCTGCTGGCGCCTATACGCTTCTTGGTAGTCAATTTTACGTCCGTATTTATCGGGTAGTCTCTCTGGATGAACGCGTCCAGAATAACTCACTGAAAGGCGGGGGCCTACGCGTGAAAAAAATCATCACAAAAGGCGACCAAACACTGGTAAAGAGTTTCTCTTATACTCATCGTAGCACAAACCAAACGAGCGGCAAGTTGATGTCTTTTCCTATCTACACTCGTTTGACGGGCGTAGCAGATGCAACCCCAAACGGTAACGCATGTTTAGTTAATTCGATAGGCACGATGCTCGTTCGAAGCAATGCCTCTACCTTACCACTCACCATGACACAAGGTGCCCATGTGGGGTATAGTGAGGTGTTGGAGTATCACGGTGATGGTACGTCCAATAACGGCTACAGTATCTATCATTACACAAATACACCTGATGTTGGCAATGTGATGATCCCTTTTGTGCAAGGGTATTCGTCTTCATATAAAAACGGTTTCTTAATAAAAAAGGAGGATTATACATCTGGGCAGAAAAAAGTAAAAGAGATGGTTAATGATTATGCGTACTATCCGGATAACAAGATTGTGGTCGGAATAAAAGTTAGTCAAGACTATTCCTCTGGATGTTCAGGTTGTCAGAACCGTATTTTCGTTGGGAACACGTATGTTGAGCCGAGCGAGCGAGTTGAACTCGTGAAAACAATTGAGCGTGTTTATGACGTAGCGACCGATGGATTTTTCGAAACGGAGAATCGATTCGTGTATAATAGTTTCGATCAGGTTGTTGAAAAACAGCAGAAAGTGAGTAACGGCGGTTCAAAACGTCTTTACACCAATTACGACTATCATCCGCTGGTCAAAACGATGCCGATCCGGGAGTATTCCTACTACTACGACCCGCTCAACAGTTCGAAGGGATTTGAGTTAGTCGGGGGCGTAAAGAAGAATCTTAGCCCGTTGATCTTAAAGCCAACCGAAATCCTCTTAACAGAACATGCTGCAACACCGCAGCCCTTCTCCAATCTGACGGCATTTGTCGAGAATTCATTTGTTAGTAGAATGATTTTTAGTTCATTTGATAATCACGGCAACGTCTTATCCTATAAATTGACGAACAGCCCTACGTCAACTCAACTAATTTGGGATCCGGATGGCCGCGTTCCGATCGCGAAGATTGAACATAGTCGTGGAGGTAGAGTAGCGTTTACGAGTTTTGAAAATGGGTCCAACGAGGGTGGTTGGCAATTTTCATCTTGGCTGGACTTCACAAATAAGAAGACAGGAATAGCTAGTCAAAGACTAACTAATCCAATAACTTGTTCTTCACTGGTGCCAACAGAGCGGTATGTTTTATCATTTTGGGCATGGAATGGCATTCCAGTGATAAGTGCGGGCGAACCTGACGCGATAAGCGCCACGGCCGATCGCTGGACGTACTACGAAAAAATTATTTCGAATGTCTCGGAAATTACCATTAGCGGCACGAGCAGAATGCGAATTGATGAGTTACGCCTTTATCCAGAGGGTGCACGGATGGTTTCTTATACCCATGACCCGAGAACCGGCATTACCTCGGTGGCTGATGAAAATTTCCAGATCAGAAATTTCTCCTATAATTCGCGGTTACAGCTGGAATTCGAGCGCGATTTTGATAGCAACATTCTAAAACGATTTGAATACCGATTCAGTCGGGATAATTGATCCTATGTTTATGAAAAATCTAATCACCTTTTCGATTTTTTTCATAGCGCTCAACGGCTATGCACAAGGCATTATTGGCCCAAGCCAGGCCTGTCCGGGTGCCACTGGAGTAAATTATAGTATTCAGGTTGCAGAAGGCGGCATTGGTGCTGGTTTCTATGCGTGGCGATTAAATGGGTCCCGAGCAGGTGGTAACGTGCCCAACATCGCAATAACGATACCTTCAACTGGTACGAGCCATGTTTTGACCGTGCAGTACACCCCGTTCGTGGGTAGCATCGAAAATTACAGCTTGATCATCAATACCCTTGCCGTAGGCGTAGTGTCAGCTAATGTTGGCACCGTGTGTGGCGGAGGTTCAGTTCAAATCTCGTTTGCCAACGGCAGCGGAACTTGGTGGGAGAAAAACGTGAATGGTGCCGGTTGGGTTGCGGTATTAACACCCTGGCTGGCAAATCCTCTAATCGAGACAATAACGCAAAATACCGCCTATCGACTTGTGCTGGATACGAATCCAAGTGGTGCCGGGTGCGGGTATTTGGCTTCGAACACCGTATCAATTATCGTCAATCCGGTGCCAAGTTTGCCTAATACCACCAATGCCGCGCGATGTGGAGATGGGACGTTAACGCTAACCGCTAGCCAAGGATCAAACGGAGATCAGGTTCGATGGTACAACACCACAACCGGTGGCAGCCTACTTGCTATTGGTAACAGCTACAGTACACCGGCGCTCTCTGCCACAACAAGTTACTGGGTGAGCACTTTCAATACATCAACGGGTTGCGAGAGTAGCCGTGCACAAGTCATTGCCACAATTCATCCAATCCCTGCTCCCAGTTCCGTTGCCAATGCGGCTCGGTGCGGTGCAGGTACAACGGTATTAGCTGGTTCTGCCGGCTCGAATGGCAATACGATCCGATGGTACGATGCGCCCACGGGCGGAAATTTATTGGAGACCAGCTTGGTTTTTACAACGCCATCACTATCAGGATCCACGTCATATTGGACTGCCAGTTACAACACTAGTACAGGTTGTGAGACAAATACGCGACAGCAAGTCACCGCAATTATAAATCCGATACCTGCCGTTCCGGCGGCTGGCAATGCTGCTCGTTGCGGACCGGGAAGTATTGCCCTGAGTGGTTCGCCGGGTTCAAATTCGAACACTTTGAATTGGTTTGATAACTCGGTCGGGGGCGCGATTCTTTCAACAGGTACATCGTTTAATATTAATGACCTTCCGGTAACTACAACCTACTGGATTAGTTCTTTAAACACTTCAACTGGTTGCGAAAGTCCTACGCGCACGGCTGTCACTGCGATCATTCATCCCATTCCAAAGCCTCCTGCCGTAAATCATGGTGCACACTGTGGCGCCGGTATAGTCAATTTATCAGCATCACCCGGAGGAGATGGTAATGAAGTGCGATGGTATAATACTTCATCTGGCGGGGCTCCGTTCAGGACCGACGTGTCCTATCAAACACCAAGTTTAACAACCACCACTGCGTACTGGGTTAGCACGTATAACAACACCACCTTTTGCGAAAGCCCGCGTGCACAAGTGATTGCGACTATTAATGCAATTCCGAATTCGCCAGCATTGAATCCCGCTCAAAGGTGCGGATCGGGTAGTGTTACGCTTACAGGTTCGCCCGGAGCAAGCGGTGATGCTGTAAATTGGTGGGACGCTTCATCTGGTGGTAATCTCTTGGTAGTGTCTGGAAGTTTAACAACCCCCAATTTAGTTGTCAGTACCCAATATTGGGCCTCAACAAAAAACACCATCACTGGTTGTGAAAGTCCGCGCGCCAGTGCTATGGCAACGATAAATCCGATTCCGGATGCACCCCTCGGTTCATCGAGCGCGCGCTGCGGTCCCGGATCGGTTCGACTCAACGCAACGCCCGGCGTAAATGGCACGAGTGTAAATTGGTATGCCAATGCCTCGGGGGGGAGCGCTTTGGCGAGCGGCGTGAATTTCGGTACTCCGAGTTTACAATCATCTACGCTCTACTGGGCAAGCAGTATAAACAATGCTACCGGATGTGAGGGGAGTCGAATACAAGTACAGGCATCTATTAACGCACTTCCCACTCTTGCATCAGGGGTTTCGCAAAGTCGTTGTGATGGTGGTTTGATAAATCTCACTGCAAATCCCGGAGCCAATGGTAATAGTATTCGCTGGTATGCAGCGGCTAGTGGCGGCTCAATACTCGCAACCGGAATAAATTATTCACCCGCGCCGCAGGCAACAACCACTTACTATGCCGCAACGTTCAATACGGGCACGGGGTGTGAGGCTACCACTCGTCATCCAATTACGGCTACCATATTGGTTTCACCGCCTGCACCGACTGTGTCGGGCTATTTTGGTCGGTTTGGTTTCGGTAGCATAACGCTAACGGCGTCTGGACTACCCGTTGGAGCCAGCTGGCAGTGGATGGATGTAAACGGCTCTAATCTGGCTGGAGCAAATGCAGACAGTTACTCCGTAGAACTACCAGCCACAACCACCTTTAAAGTGAAGTTCATTGCCAGCAACGGTTGCGAAGGTCCGCATTCCAATGTAACTGCCAACATCGTTCCTATACCGGTTATAACAGGTTCGGGTAATCCGTATCTGGCAACAGGTCAAACCATTCACCTGACCATTCCAAGTGTGTATGCTTCCTATCAATGGAAACGAGACGGTCAGAACATCGCGGGTGCATTGCAACCCGCTCTGATCGTAAACCAGTTTGGGCGCTATTCGGTGGTGACCACGCTGCCAAACGGTTTGCAATACGAATCGGATGAATTTGATGTTGCTGAGCTCACAAACGAAGTCGAAAATACAGTACAGTCTCTAGAGAACAATCCGCCGCCAGTCATAGCTTTTCAGGGACGGAAAAACTTCGTGAGAACGTATACTGCCAAAAAGCCAGGGCTATCAGACACTGCATTTACCTACGCTGCTTTCAATAAGGCAGATGTTGCGATGGCAACGCAATACTTAGACGGAATTGGAATGCCAGTTCAACTAACCGATCGCCAAGCGTCTCCAACCGGGAAAGATGTTTTGGTTCATCAGGAGTACGATGAATTTGGTCGTGAACAGAAGACATTTCTTCCGTTTAGTTCGACCAGTATAGATATGGACGTAGACGGTTACCGGAAAAATGCAAAGGTAGAACAGTATACTTTCTACCGTAGTGGCACCACAGACGTTGCCGTCAGTGGTGTGCCTTTTGCAGAGCGGCAATTCGAGGCTTCACCATTGAATCGGGCACTGGTGGAAGGCGGCCCCGGGGAAAGTTGGAAAATTGGTAGTGGTCATGAAAAAAAGTACGATTATCACGCGCTCGGAAGTCAAGATGCCCCCGTGCGTTTTTTCGAGGTGAATTCAAGCAATCAACTGGTTCAGTCTGGTATTGTGTATGCACCCCGCGAACTGATGGTTACCGAGGTGCAAGACGAAAACGGTAATGCTGTTCTTGAGTACAAGAACCGAGAAAGCCAAACAATTTTGAAACGTGCGAGAGGGGATGGTAGTGAATGGCTGGATACTTATTATGTCTATGATGCCCGCGGAAATCTTCGCTTCGTCCTGCCGCCCCTGTTAAGTAATAAACCTTATCCATTTACACAATCCGCTATAGATAGCCTGGCGTTTCAATACGTGTACGACAGTCGCCAGCGGCAAATTGAAAAGCGAATTCCTGGAAGCGGTTGGACGTACATGATCTACGATCAACTCGATCGCCTTGTCTTAACGCAGTCACCAAATCAGCGAATCGGCAACAAGTGGAGTTTTACTAAATACGACATCTACAACCGACCGGTACTTTCCGGGGAGTATACCGATAACACACCTTATTTAGCGCTGCGCAGTTCCGTCAGTGCACAAAGCGGTTACGAAACCAAAACCGCCACCTTTGAGTATACCTTAAATGGATCACTTCCCGTAGTAGCTATTACCTCGGTGCATGTACAGACATTTTACGATGACTATAAATTACCCGCTCCGTTTAGCGTGAACCACAAATATGCGGCGGAGTCAACACTAACTGGCTTCGGTACGGGATCGGCCGCGCGTTCAAATTGGGCTCGCGGCCTCGTTACGGCTTCGCTGACAAGAAATTTGGAGTCTGGCGCTTGGCTGGAGTCGGTTATCTATTACGACACCCGGGCGCGCGTCTTGCAAACAATCTCTCGCAATGTGAGAAATACGCTCGACCGCACCACGAATGCGTACGAGAATACCATAAGCCCAACGGTATTAAAAACAGTAACTCGGCATAACGTGGGTGGCGGTACAAATGAGGTAAAAATTGAAATCCGCGTTGCCTATGATGATCAGGACCGCCCGACTACCATACACCATAAAATCGGTTCACGGTTGGAGCTTCGCTTGGCCAACCACCGGTACAACGAGATTGGCCAGCTTGTAGAGAAAAATTTGTACAGCGCGGCTACCGTTACGAGTTGGCTCCAGTCGTTGGACATGACCTATAACATTCGGGGCTACTTGTTGGGAATCAACAATGCAACATTAACCGGGGGCGAAATCTCCGATCAGTTTGGGATGGAATTGTTTTACGATGCCGGTTACCGCCATAAGCAATACAACGGCAACATCAGCGGCTTACGTTGGAAAACTGTTCGTACAGGTCAAGAGCATAGCTATGGTTATGTGTACGATCCACTCAATCGTCTGCGCGTAGCGCAATATTCGCGCAAAAACACGGTAACCGGTAGTTGGAACTTGGAGACCGATCGCTTCAGCGAGGTGATCAAACGCTATGACGCCAATGGAAACATCATGGAACTCGAACGTTTTGGTTTGGTGAGTGGCCCCACCACATTCGGCAAGATTGACAATTTAATGTATGCGTATGCCGGTAATCAGTTGCAAAAAGTAACTGACTTGAGTACAGTGGCCGCTGGCTTTACGGACGACAGCACACCCAATGGTGCGGAAGCTGATTACAGTTTTGATGCCAACGGAAACCAGGTGCGAGATGATAACAAGCGGATTACGCAAATTGAATACAACCACCTCAACTTGCCGCGGCGCGTAACTAAGAACACAGGCGAGTACTTGGTCTATGAATATGACGGGACTGGCAGAAAACTGAAACAAACGGTATTTAGTTCAACGGGCACAATAACAAAACAGACCGAATACGTGGGCGGTTTTGTGTACGAAAACAACGTGTTGCAATTTGCTAACCACGCCGAGGGGCGGGTGGTAAGGGTAGGTAGCAACTGGCAGTACCAGTTTTTTCTAAAAGATCATCTGGGAAACGTGCGAGCTACCATTGCCCCGAGAAGGGATGTATACACGGCAAACTTCGAAACATCCACCAACAGTGCCTTCCGCAACTACACCCGGGTGAATCTGGATTTGTTTGATCGTACGGATGCGGGCACAGTCAGAACGTTCTCTCAACGGCTTACCGGTGCTGCCAACAGCCGGGTGGGTATAGCAAGGAGTTTGGCCGTAAATGCAGGCGATACGGTGCAGGTAGAAGTGTGGGCCAAGTACCTGGGCACCAGCTCGGGTACGGTTAATCTCGCCGGTTTTGCCAGTGCGTTGCTGGGTGCATTTGGATTGGCGCCGCCCGCGGTTGGCGAAACGGGCACGGCAGCTGCAGCCATTAGCAGCTATGGTGCACTAGTCGCCTCTGGTGGGAATCAAGGTAACGCTGCTTGGCCCAAAGGATGGCTAAATGTGCTTGTGTTTGATGATCAGTTTAATTTGGTGGATGTAGCGTTCCAGCAGCTGGATGCAGCCTTTGTACAGCCGGTTGGCAGTACAATTAAAGAACCTCACCAGCAGCTTTCCCGGCAGGTGATCATTACCAAGCCGGGCTTTGTGTATATTTATGTCAGCAACGAGGGTACGGTTTTGCAAGACATTCATTTTGATGACATGAGGATTACCCACCGGCAATTGCAGTTGATTCAGGAAGATGCGTATTATGCATTTGGAATGACCCACAGCAGTTACACCTTGCCGAACGTGCCCGCCAACCCGTATAAATACAACGGCAAGGAGGTGCAAGATGAATTGAACGTGGGGTGGTTAGACTACGGGGCACGGATGTACGATAACACAACCGGGCGCTGGGGCGTGGTAGATCCGCTGGCGGAAGCTTCCCGAAGATGGTCGCCCTACAACTATGCCTACAACAACCCGATCCGGTTTATCGATCCGGATGGCATGGCGCCGGTGCAATACGGTTTCTCAGCCGGCAGTGCCGAGACAGGCTCAGTGAGCCGGTATGGGGCCATTCATGGTTCAATAAAGATGGGAGATGAGGAGTTTGATGATTTTCAATCGCTTTTTGATGCCCACCCCGATTTAATTGCGGCTACGGTTGACAATCGGAACGGGGCCATTGTGCCCAACCCGGAGGTGATGAGGCAGAACGAGGGGTTAGATCCTCAGGAACCGCAAGCCGGAAGTGGGCCAGGTGATCCCATCACTTTCTTCGCTGATATGGTGAAGGCTTGGTTTAGCCAGTTCAGCAATGACAACAAAGAAGAGTTTTACACAACCAGCGGCTCAGCTCAAAATGAAGTTAGGATTGCAAACACAGTAGTCAACACTGTAAGCCAGACTCAGGTTACTCCATATTTCTCTGCATCATTTGGTAAGTACGGAGGTATGTTCTCTGATAACTACACACTTACAATAACGCCAGACGGTCTCTATATGACCGCAGGTATGGACATGACCCTTGACAGCGGTGGTGGTCTTCCAAACATTGGTGGTTCGTTTGGATTTATGATCGGCCCAAAAGACGGTATGATTGGCCCTGGATGGGGAACAACAGGAGGTGCATTTTTTATGGGCTTGGAAACAGGGGGATCTTTGAATTACACGCCAAATATAAGCTTGGGACGACCGTCAAGCTTCGGCTTTGCGGTGTCAACCTCCAGTTACTGGGGTGGCGTTAATGGTGGCTATACATTCCAACTTTACAAGTTTAGATAATGATGACATTCAACATTGGATTATTTTTCCAAAGCTTTCAAAGGTATGTTGCGCTCTGTATACTAATCTCTTTGATTAGAGGTTATTGGGAAGCGAACCTAACTGAAATCGGATTTACGGTATTTAAAGCGTGGCTGGTTCTTTGTGCATTGGTTTCTGGTAGTGGGTATGTGTACCTTTACGCCAGCAAGATTAAGTTATCGAAATTAAATTCTACACATTACATCATGATTGGACTGTTGGTGGTGCCGACCGTCCTAGTCTTTGAGTACTTTAGAATAGTGTAGGGTCTATATCTATGACGCGGACGGCCGCATAGGAATCGAAAAGTTGGAGAACAAGCCCCCAACTGGCGCAAGCGTCACGCTTGTGCTTTTTTTCTTACTTGAATGTTTTCTTTGCCCCGTTAGCGTGCGTTTGCAACGCGTGCATTTCCTAACCCTAGTTGCCGTTGGTAAAATTTAACTAGTTATTGTTGGTCGCCTGACCATAATCGTTGACTTTCTGGTCTCCGCAGATTCTCCGCCCCGAGACCCAACGTTTTTTTCTGTTGCGCTAGATTTTTTGACGATATTTTTCAGAAAATGTCCAAGAAAAAGACGATATTTATCCAATAAGGTAACGTACTTCTTTTCGTGAGACGAATTACACTTTTTGTTTTGTTTTTTGGCTCAATTCAGGTGTTTGCGCAACCGTCTGTTTCCAGCCGTCTGGAGTCTGCAAAAAAACTGAGGGTGCGACAAGCGGATGCTGTTGCAGATCGTGTGCACACAAAAGTGGATTCGCTTCAAAACACATTGGATTCGGTGAGCCGATTCGATTTGCAGCGTGCTGTAGCGGATGTTCTACATCGTAACGAAGACGCTGTTGATTCTGTCAGGAAAAGGCAGGCATTTGACTCGCTCAGTACCCGTTGGTATTTCATGAGAGACAGCCTGTCTTCGTTGCGTCTTTCGCCAGACCAATACACGCGGCGTCTGGATAGTCTGGGAAACAATTTTTACACTAAAAACTTGGCGGTACTTCAGGATTTCGAGCAAGAGGCACAAAATCCGTTTGCGGAAATTCGAACTAAATTGCCTGTAGATGTCAACGCTGGAGCTGTGTCATCCGTTGGTTTCCAAACACCTGCGCTTGGTTTACGTCTGGAGGAGTCTCTTAAAAATGTACCAGCGGGTGGTGTTTCTGGGGTATCAGGAATCCAGGGCCAATTTTCGAAAGTGGGCGATGTGCCGCAGGAACAACTACAAAAAATTCAAACCCATACAGCAATTCAAAACACGCGTACGCGCGTGAACGATTTGCAGCAGATTACGGATCGCACTCAGGCATATTCCAAAGACATTCAAGAAATTGCAAATGGCGGGGCCGCACGCGTAGAAGAACTTCCAAAGTCGATTGAGGCCCAAGCCCTGAAAGTGGATGAGGTGGCGGAGTTTCAAAAACAAATGAACGGCGCGAGTGAGTATCAATCGTTGGCGACACAAAATGATCCGGAAGCGCTCAAAGAACTGGCGAAGCGAGAATTGTTGGAAGCAGCACCCGACCATTTTGCTAATCAACATGCGGCGCTTCAGTCCGCCATGTCTACATTGGCGGATGCCAAGAAGCACCACAGTTCGTTAAACAGTTTGGCTGAACTGCGCAAGCGGCACAAGTTGTTTATGAATTCCCTGGAAGGAAGGCCGTTTAAAGAGCGTTTTAGACCCGGCCTGATGTTTCAAGCCATGAACGGCCGCGACACGCTGGTGCTGCATACATTTCCAACATTCACGTATAAATTAAGTGGTGCGATTTCGGTTGGCGTAGGTGGTTATTACCGCGTAGTAGAGCTTAAAAAAGAGTGGAAATTAGCTCAGCGCGATCCGTGGTGGGGGTTCATTGCCTACGGTTCTGTTCGTTTATTCAAGTCAGTTCATTTTCGAGCTGAAGTTGATGCTATTAACGCGAAGAGAACCGGCAGTAATGAGGGTTCAAACCGGGATTGGGTTTGCCAATATCTTGCCGGTATCCAAAAGGAGTTTCGGTTGAGCCGTAGGTTAACTGGGCAGGCGATGTTTCTTCATTCCTTTCAAAACCGATTGTCGAATACGATTCCGGAGAAACTTAATTTGAGAGTGGGTATTGAGTATGCACTGGTTTCTGGGCATTAGACGGATCATGATCTTTGCTTAAGGGCTTGATTTCGATTTTCCTTGATTTTGAACTCGCTCTTTATTTGCAATTTGGCCGGGAAAGAACTTTAGCACAAAGTTGGTAAACTTTGCTGTATACATCTTTAGCAAAAGGCGGGAAAGAACTTTAACCTCGTTTCACAATATTTTTCGTATTCCGGATTCGATTTGTGTCCCTTCTTTGTCTTGGCCACCGCCAAGGCAGGGTCGCGCTGAGCGTGGATGCTTGAATAAGCGGAGCAGGAAAGGTTATAACGGTAGCGCAGGACCATTGCTGCGCTACCGTTTTTTCTTCGGCTGGCGGAATTCCGAAAAATCACAGACACTTCCTGTGCCTCACGGTATTACAATACTCCGCTCGTGCAGTGCGCACGCGCGGAATATTCCAATCGCTCCATTGCTCCAGTTGGTTCGGGGGTTCGAGGGCGGTGGGCTAAGTAAGCCACCATCAGTGCCGGTGGCATTTATTACATCGGAATAGTAGGTATATACATTTTTTGAAATGCGATAGAGTTGCACGGTTGCCTTTTCTTTGGAAGAGAATAAAACCGGAAAACTCAGATCTTCCACGTCTGTGCCCGTTTCTTGTCTATCGATGAGGTAAACATCTTGTGGGGCATTTCGGGTGGGAACATCGTTCCGGAGGAACTTCACTTGATAATAGGCATCGTCCTCCGGCAGCACGAACGAGATCAGGACGTTGTAAATGCGTCCGGCAATGCGGGGGTTGCGCTCAGCCTCGGTATCCACGGCCGCAATTAGCCTACCGATGTTGGTAACAGCAGGCAACGCGTCTGTGGCGGTATACGTTATTCCGTTTTGTGTTACCTCCATGGTATAGATTGCATTTGCCCGAGCTGTGAACCGGCGTGAGGGCAAGTAAAATCCGGCGGAGTCCGGATGATTCCGAGGGTTATGCACAAATGGTACCACCTGGCCGCGCTCATCCAACAATCGTACGGCTGCATTGGTTACCCGGGGTGTGTTGCCCACACTGCTAAATGCTGCCGTAGTGGAAATTTTTACATAGGTGCCCCGCGGCCTGTTCAGCACCTGGGCATCAAGAACCAGTTTGGTATCTCGTTCTCTCAGATCAAGTGTTACGGTTTCTTCACAAGCTGCCAAAACCAGTACTACAAGTGCACTAAAGAAGTAATGTTTCATGTGTTAGTCGTTTTCATTTTATAGAAATAAGCGGTGGCAGTATCACTTTGCCGGTATACGTGCCAGAACGTGTTCATCCGTGTGTGGCTAGAATTTGAAGTTGTAGGTGATGGACGGCAGGAACCGAAAGAAGTAGGTAAGTCGTGCCTCTTTTTGCGAGCCATCGCCAATTACATTGCCGTCGTTGTCCTGCGCTACGCGGGTGTACATAGAGAATGGATTTTTTTGTCCGTACACATTATAAATCGAAAAGACCCAGAATGAATTCCCTGTTTTGCTCCCTTTAGGATACAACGTAGCCGACAGGTCCAGGCGGTGCGAGTTGGGTAGCCGCAGTGAGTTACGCGCACCGTAAAAATCAAGGTTTAGGCCGTCTAACTCGTAGCGTGCGTTGGGCAACGTAATCGGCCGCCCGGTGGCAAAGTTGAAAGCCGCCGCCAGCGACCACTTTTCGTTAACGGTATAAGCTGCGTTTAAATTAAACGAATGCCTGCGGTCGTAGTTGGCCGGAAAAATATCACCCTCATTTACGCCCGATACTTTCCGGTCGGTTTTCGACCAGGTATAGTTCATGAAGCCCGTAAGTGTTCCTACTTTTTTCTCTACTGTTAATTCAACTCCATACGACCAGGATTTACCCTGGCGGAATGTTCTTGGCAGATCTGGGTTGAAAAGCACGTTCGCGCGGTCGGCAAAGTCGGTAACGTTATCCATGTCCTTATAGTACACTTCCACACCTGTAAACCAAGTTTGCGAGCGTAGATTTTGGTTGTAACCGAGCGTAATCTGCTGGGATGTTTGCGGCTTTAAATAATAGCCGGAGGGATACCACGTGTTGAAGGGGAGCGGGATCGTACCTACATTGATGAGGTGGCTGTTTTGAACCATCCGCTGGAAAGACGTATGGATTGAACTATTGGGTGCAAGATTATAGCGCACAGACAGCCGTGGCTCTGGATTGAAATACGACTTAATAATTTTTCTGCTGGCGTAACCCCATGTGCGTTGGCGCGGGGCATCCAAACTCTCATTTAAGTATTCGTGTATTTCGCCCGGGCCCATTTGTTGCCAGAGCGATAAACGAATGCCATACGCCACCTTCCATTTTTCAAAGTTGTGTTTCACCATTGTATATAGATTATGGTCGAGCGCGTGCAGTTCTCGGAGTTGGATGGGCGCGAAGTTTGTGCGTCTGCCGGTGGGCCGGATGTTGCCGGGATTGTAAAGATGCAGGGTGCCTTGATAGCCAAAGTCAACTTCTGTGTTGGGTGTGAGGAAGTAGGTGAAGTCCTGCTTGAGACTGGCCTCTCGAACATTGGCCTGCCACTGAAACGAGTTCGAATTGGATTGCGATGTTAACTTATAATCAAATTGACTTCCGATGATCGAGGTATTGCTGAACAAGCGTGGCGAGAAAAGGTGATTCCAACGGAGCGTAACGGTATTGTTGCCCCAACCGAAGTCAAAGTCGTTAAATTTGAGTTGGTCGCGGCCGCTGTACGCAGATACGAAAAAGCGATTGGAGGCGGAACTTTTCCAGTTGAGCTTTAGATTATAATCGTGAAAAAACAGCCGACTGTTTGCCCGCGCCAATGCCTGAAATCCGTCAATGAAAGACCGCCTTGCTGACAGCAGGAATGAACCTTTGTCTTTTACGATTGGCCCCTCCAGCGCTAAACGGCCCGACAATGTGCCGATGCCACCCGTACCACCAAACTTTTGGTTGTTGCCATCTTTGGTGCGCACCTCCATGATAGACGACAGGCGCCCTCCAAAATTGGCCGGGATGCCGCCCCGGTAAAGCTCAGATTCTTTGATAACATCACTGTTAAAAACAGAAATTAGTCCTAATAAATGCGAAGGATCGTAAATCGGGGCTTCGTCAATAAAAATCAGATTTTGGTCTGCGCCACCGCCGCGCACAAAATAGCTGGACGTACCTTCCGCAGCGGTAATTACACCCGGCATCATCTGCACCATTTTAATCAGGTCTGGTTCGCCCAGCAGCGAGGGCATTTTCTTCAGTTGCGAGATGTCAAGGCTGATGGTTCTTACCGGCATGTTGTCTACATCCTCGGCTTTGGCACTTACAACCACTTCTTCTAATTCGGAGGCATCTGGCTCCAGCAGGAAATTCATGGTGCGGTCTTGTGTTAGTTCAAGCGTTGTCGTTTGGGTTTGGTAGCCCACATAACTAATCACCACTTCATACGTGTCGGCCGCCAGGGTGATGGAGAAAAAGCCATACGCATTTGTGGCCGCGCCCGAACCGGTTTTTTTTATGAACACATTCACACCAATTAATTCCTCACCCGTTTGTTTGTCTTTGACGTACCCACTCAATGTGGCTTTGCTTTGCGCCTGGACCGGTGTGAGTGTGGGTAAGAATACAACTAGCGTAAGAGCGGCAATGATCTGATACATAGTCATGGGGTGGTTTTAATTTATGCGTTCAATAAAGGCGGTTACATCGCCAGCATATCGCTGCGTATGCGTGCCCCACGCTTCCTGTCCGGCGTCGGGGTAAACAACCAATGTGGCCCGTGTACCGAGTTTATCTTTGAATGCATTGGCATACGAGAGCGGGAAGGCGGAATCCAAGCTTCCCCAGAGCAATAATCCGGGTCGGGCAATGGCGTTGATTTGACTGTCTTGATTGAAAAAGTATAGATGGTTTTCAATCACGCGCTGTATCGGCAAAGTACCGTTGGTGTTGATCCGTGCCTTATCTGCCGAATTAAAGTAAGGTGGTTCTTGTAGAAATGGCCCAAAATCTGCGATGTTCGGATCTTCTTCCCACAGTGTGGCAACCAACGCATTGAACCTACGTTCGAGTGCCCGGTTGCGGGTAGTGGCATTGAACGTGAGTTGTTGCATCCATACCAGCGAGTCGCGCCAGGCGGTATTGCCGTTGAGCTGCAGCCGTTGTGCCCGCGCAATCAAGTCTGTGCGCAGAAGTTGAAATCTTTCAAAGCCATTGGTAGTGATGCCGTTTTGAATGATCCAACCATCGTACAAACCTTGATGGGCGGCGTTGGTAATGAATTGGCTAACCAACAGACCGCCTGAATTCTGCCCGAATAAAATCAGCTTTTTTTCCGGATACCGGGCTTTTAGTTCTCTTACTACAAGTAGCGCATCTTCTGTAAACTGCGCCAACGGAATATCGGCCGGGATGTTTCTGTTTAGCGATAACCCGGTATAGCGTTGATCCCAGTAGGCCACCAGAAAATTCTTTTCCAGCGTACCTTTGAAGAAGTAGTGCAGATTATTTATTGCTGAAGCAAAGTTGCCACCCTGAATGGCAAGCACCACATAGTTACTTTTTTCGTTGCCGCTTAGCAGCACGGGCATTTCGGAGTCTTTATGATTAATCCAGAAAAGCTGGTTGACCGACACTGTAGTTGGCGCGTCATCCGTACATGAGGCACCCAACATTACGAGTAGTGCCAGAGGAAAAAATAATCGCATGATGAGGTTAGTTTAAGGTTTGTAAAAACGCTTTTATATCCAGTGCATGTTTTTCGGGCTGGTTGAAGAATGGCGTATCCCATGCTTCTTCGTAGCGTTGGATGGTTACATTTTTATTGCGGTTACGTAGTTCAGACGACAGCCAGGTGAGCAGCTCAACCGGGCATTTTTCGTCTTTGGCACCCCAAAGGAGCAGACCAGGTTTGTTTATTTCTGCCAAGGCGGGTTGCCACACATACAGCGTGCGGCTGAATGAAATGGCATTTGGTTCTTGGGCTACGTTGAGCCGTGCACGGTCGCGTTCGCGTTGCGCCGGGAACACCTGCCTGATCCGGCTCGTTGTGAATGTTTCCAACTCACGCGCGGTGGCGGGTTCACCCGGATAGAGAAGACGGTTTGCGATTCCGTCTATGCGTGTTTGTGTGGCCTGACGCCACTGCCCTGCGCGCGGCTCCAGCCGCTGAAGTACAGCAACGGTATCGGCAAACGAAGCTGCGCCTTCCGCCAAACGTTCGCGGCTTCTGCGCAGTGCAAATTGCCAGCGGGATCGGAAGTATTCAAAGCCGCTCACCATACCATTCACTACAATCCATCCGGCAATCGCGTCTTTAAACGTGGGGTGGCTGGCAACACCCATTACGATTGCTCCGCCCCAGTGGTGGCCCCACAGCACTATTTTTTTATCAGGAAAACGTTTTTTGATTTCGGTAATTACCAGATGGCAATCGCTGATGTTTGATTCCATCGTCATGGAAAGAGTGAAATCAAATTTTGAGAAACCGGAATAGCGCTGATCCCAAAAAGCGAGAAGGAAATCTTCACCAAAGTGCCGTTCGAATAGCCCAAGGTACTCTAGGGAAGAGTTGCCCGGGCCCCCGTGTACAATGAGCAAAACAGTGTTGCTTTGTGTGTTTCCGGTGTAGAGCACAGGCATTTGCACGTGCGCCACAGGTATCCAGTTTACCTCTTCAAAGCGCTCAATAAACGTATCTTCCTGGCACGCTGCGGGCACAATAACAACGGCCAGAAAAATTAATAGTCGAAGTAGTACAGACATATTTTTTTAGTTAGCTATGCAAGGATACGCGGGGGTGACGATTTGAAACGGATTTGTTACTTTGGAACCGTTGGTCTTATTCGAAAGGCATTCGTCAAGCCCAACAGCCACGGATGAACATCAAAAAAATGCGGATAAAACTGGTTGGTATAGGACGAACGGCGTTTGCGTAAATGGATGCGTTAAGAAACAGGTGGGCAGGTTAATTTCACGCCATGGCTAAACTGAATTACGAAAATATCTGGGTACGTAATGCAGGCTTATTTACGTTGATGATGGGCCTGACCTTTTTGGACTACCAGTTGAATCCAGAGCCGGATGCAGTTTCTTTACCGCTGATCTTGCTGGGTCTTTTTGCATACTATTTGCTGTGGTTCCTGCACAATGTGCTTTTACTTCGGCATTTTTTGTTAAAGCAGCGCTACCTACTTTATGTATTGCTACTTATTGTTTACGTGGCGGGGTATTCTGCGCTAACCTATCTTTTCGGAGGGTACGTGGCGCCAGAACAGCCCTCATCTTATGCCTCGGAAGTAGTTGGCGCTTTGCTTTCAGTTATCATCGGCAGCGGGTTTTATTTTATGCATTTGTGGATTCTCAACAACCTGGTGAAGACCAAAAAGCGAATGCTTCATACAGAAACGGAGTTGGCTCAGCTTAAACAGCAAATGAATCCGCACTTCCTGCTCAACGCGCTCAATAATCTTTATGGCGTATCGCTGGCGGCGCCGGGTAAGGTTCCCGATAAAATTTTAGAACTTTCTGAATTGCTCACCTACCAGGTAGAAACCAGCAAAAAGGATTGGATTCCCCTACAGGAGGAAATGGATTTTGCAGATAAATACCTGCACTATATGGAATGGAAAACCAACGGCATGAAAGTGAAAATGAATGTCGCGGGCGATGTGCCAAACTACCGCCTTACCCCGATGATCTTTTTGCCGCTGCTGGAGAATGCCGTGAAGTATGCCTCCGAAACGCCCGAGCCAACCATTTCGGTGGATTGGTCGTTCAAAAATCAACGCCTGCTGGTAACGGTAACCAATAATTTCAAGCCCGCCTTATCGCGCAAGGAGAGTACCCGCACCGGTATTGATAACCTCAGACGTAGGTTGGAACTTTATCACCCCCAGCACAAGCTTACCCTACTTGAAGACAAAGACCAGTTTACCGCCCAACTTGAAATATGGAACATGTCTACCGTTGCCTGATTGTTGATGATGAGAAACCTGCCCACGATGTGTTAATGGCACATCTTCGGCAAACCGAGGGGTTGCAGTTTGTGGCGAGTGCCTTCAATGGAAAAGAAGCACTCCACATGCTGCAGCGCGAAGAAATAGATATTGTTTTTCTTGATATTGAGATGCCGCTTGTAAATGGGATGGAGTTACTACAGGCGCTAAGCCCAAAGCCGGCGGTAATTATTACCACGGCTTTTCAGGAGTTTGCTTTTGATGCGTGGCAGAACGATGCGGTGGACTATCTCAAAAAGCCAATCTCTTACGTGAAGTTTATGAAGGCGGTGAACAAGGCCAAGATCTATTGTTCACAAACAGAAAAACCGAAAATGCGGCACACCCTTCAGTTCCGCGTAGACGGAGAGATGCGGGAAATCAGTAACGAAAACATCATTTACCTTTCCAGTTATGGCAATTATGTAAAAGTATTTGATGTAACTGCACGGCAACCGATTGTGGTGTACGACACGCTGGCAAATGTGCGAAGTAATCTAAGTAAAAATGATTTCCTGCAAATTCACCGTTCCTATGTAGTGAATAAAGCCTTTATTGCATCGGCAGAGAAAGACTTTGTTTTATTGCAAAATGGCGAGCGCCTTCCGGTGGGCCGGAAGTTCCAGATTCTTCTCGAGCCCAAGTAGCATCAAATTTAATTTAGCTGGTTCTGGCCATTTTCCGGAGCGGCATGCGAGCTGGAAGGTAAGCTGGCGCGTGTGCGATTGCCGTTGCGGCAGCCCCGGCGTGGCGTTGCGCTCAGTTTAGATTGAGGATTTTTCGGTATTGGCGGGAGTCCGCTAACAATTCGATTGCCTTTTTCAATTCGGCATCGCGTTGAAAGCCTACCTCCGTCATGCCTTTTTCCAGATAATAGCGCGCAACAATTTCCTCTTCCAAATAAGCAGTTATTTGTTCGCGGTACGTGAATAAATCTTTTTTGCGACTTTCCTCCAGATTTTTACGCAGGGCCTTTAGTTCGGGCCGTATATCATCTGCATTTTTTTCGGCCGCTGCCTGCTTTTCGAGTGTTTGTAACGCAACTTCCAGAGGCGAAGTGTAGGTGTAGGTTTTATCTTGCATCCATTGCACAAATTCCTGGTAATCGGTTGCGCTTAACCGAAATTCCGAAGCCGGCGCAATCGCGGCGTGTTTCAATGCGTATTGTGTGGCAAAGTCGAACAGGAAGCCGCCGTTGAACAGGGCAGGAATAATGGCTGGAGTTTCATCCGTTGCAATGGCAATATCCGGGTCAATACCGCCACCATCAAAAACCTTGCGGCCCCGGCTTGTCTTGAATTCTTTTTTGAGCGAGTCCGGTACGGACGCTACACTTCCATCTGCTCTGCGGTGGGCGTAATCCAATACCTGAATGCAACGCCCACTGGGGGTATAGTACTTTGCGGTGGTGATTTTTACTTTTGATTGATAGGTGAGATCGCGTTGAATTTGCACCAGGCCCTTGCCAAACGATTTTTCACCAATAACCACAGCACGGTCGTAGTCTTGTAGCGTGCCAGCCACAATTTCAGATGCAGAAGCGCTGCCGCGATTCATCAATACCGCAACAGGAATCATCAAATCTACCGGGGCGTTAAGTGTTTTGTAGGTGATGTTGGCATCGGGTAATTTGCCTTTTGTTACAACCACCGTTTTTTCTTTCGGTAGAAAGAGGTTACAAATGTTTACCGCTTCGAACAGCAGCCCACCCGGGTTACCGCGTAAATCCAACACAATGGCTTTTGCGCCTTTTTGTTTTAAACTTAACACTGCGTCTTTCACCTCGCGCCCTGCATCGGGCGTAAAGTCGGTAAGTTGTACGTAGCCCGTGGTGGCATCCACCATTCCAAAAAAGGGCACGTTGCTCACTTTTATTCTGTCGCGCGTAAACTCAATAGTGAAGGGCGCCGGTGTGCCCGGGCGTTGAATGGTGAGCGTTACCGGTGTGCCGAGTTGGCCGCGCATTAATCGGTTGGCTTCTTCCATGGTAATCGTGCTAAGCGATACCTGATCCATCTTCAAAATTTCATCGCCAATTTTCAGACCTCCTTTCGCCGCAGGAAAGCCCTCGTACACCATCGTTACAACGGTTCGGTTGCCAAACTGCCGCGTAACGGCGCCTATGCCGCCATACTGGCCGGTGTTTTGAGTGCGGAAGTTTTCAACTTCGTCTTCGGGGATGTAGTTGGTGTACGGGTCAAGCGAGTTTAGCATTGCATCCGCACCCGTACGCATCAAGGTGTTGGGGTTAACGTCATCCACATACAGTTCGTTAACGCGCTTATATAATGAGGCAAAAATCTCCAGGTTTTTGGCGATTTCGAAATAGCGATCGGCCGGGGGCGAAAGCGCCACCAGGCCAAGGACAACCGAAATCAGGGCCGCGGCCGCCAGCGAAAAGCGAAGTTTACTGCGAAAGGGGGTGAACATTAGAAATAAATTGGGGTAAGTTATCTAATTTCGGAGATAATCTAATTCAAGCTATGTACAAGCAATTACGTTTCTTTTTTGGCTGGGTTTCCGTTTTGGCAGCCCTGGCCGCTTGCCAAAATCAAGATGCATTTACACTCAAAACAGGCGAAAGCGGAGGGTATGCGTATGAGTACGTAACGAACGATCCGCTTAAAGCGCGCATTTACACCCTAAAAAACGGGTTGAAAGTGTACCTCAGCCAATACAAAGCCGAACCGCGCATCTTCACCATGATTCCGGTGCGGGCGGGAGGGAAAAACGATCCGGCCAACAACACCGGCTTGGCGCACTACCTGGAGCACATCATGTTCAAGGGCACGTCTTCCTTTGGTACCCTGGATTGGGAAAAAGAAAAGCCTTTGCTGGATAGCATTGAGAATATGTTTAACACGTATGCCGCGCTTACTGATCCGGCCCGGCGCAAAGCGCAGTACCAATTGATCGACCAGGTGTCGAACGAGGCCTCCAAATTTGCAATCGCTAACGAGTATGATAAGATGATCAGTGAATTGGGCGGCACAGGCACCAACGCCTTCACATGGTACGACCAAACGGTGTACATCAACGATATTCCTACCAACCAATTAGAGAACTGGCTGCAGATTGAAGCTAACCGGTTTCGGATGATTACGCCCCGGTTGTTTCACACCGAGTTAGAGGCTGTGTATGAGGAAAAGAACATTTCGCTGGATAACGACTACAGCAAGAGCTTCGAAGCGATGTTTTCAGCGCTGTTTCCCACCCATCCCTACGGCACGCAAACTGTAATTGGTACCATTGATCATTTAAAAAATCCATCCATTACCGAAATCAAAAAATATTTTGATACCTATTATCGCCCCAACAATGTGGCCATTTGCCTGAGTGGTGATTTCGAATTTGATGCTACCATTGCGTTAATTGACAAATACTTTGGCGATTGGCAACCCAACGCGCAATTGCCCGAATGGAAAAAGACGGAGGAAGCTCCGCTCAGCCAGCCGGTGGTACGCGAGGTAGTAGGACCGGATGCGGAGTGGGTGAACATCGGTTTCCGGTTTACCGGGCGCACTGACGAAGATTACAAAAAGCTACGCCTGTTAGACATGATCCTTTCGAACAGCGAAGCCGGCCTCATTGACTTGAATTTGAAGCAGCAACAGAAAGTGATCGAGCCCACTTCGTATGTGCAGGGGTTGCGCGATTACAGTGCACACATGTTTTCCGGCCGCCCGCGCGAGGGGCAATCATTGGAAGAAGTGAAAGACCTGTTGCTTGGCCAGATTGAGTTGGTGAAGAAGGGCGAATTTGAAGATTGGCTGATTACTGCGGTCATCAACGACCTAAAGAAGAGCCAGATTCAGCGTTCTGAAGTGAATTATTTCCGGGCCGATCAACTCATGAGCGCGTTCATCAACCACATGCCGTGGCAACAGGCGGTGGCCGAAATTGAAGCCCTGCGAACGATTACCAAAGAGGAATTGGTGGCATTTGCAAACGCGCATTATAAAGACAACTACGTGGTGGTGTACAAGCGCACGGGTAAAGATGAGAACGTACAAAAAGTGGAGAAGCCATCCATTACAAAGGTGGCGTTGAATAAAGAAAGCAAGTCGCCTTTTCACGAAAAGATTCTGGCCAATAAAGTGGAGCGCCTCAAGCCGGTGTTTCTTGATTTTAAGAAAGACATTCAGAAGTTAACCATGAACAAAGACGTAGAGATTCTCTACACCCGCAACGAAGAGAACGATTTGTTTATGATGTATTACATCGCGGAAGCCGGTACCAACAACGATCCCCGCCTGCCGCTGGCGGTAGAGTATCTGGAATACCTCGGTACAGATCAGCTTTCGCCTGAGGATGTGAAGAAAGAGTTTTATAAACTCGGCACCAATTTTGGCGTGTTTGCGGGCGAAGATCGCACCTACATTTACCTGCAGGGCCTGGCCGAAAATATGGAGGCCTCTGTTAAGTTATTTGAGGATTTACTGGCAAACGCCAAGGCAGACGATACCTCGCTTCAAAAAATGATTGAAGGTGTTTTTAAGAAACGCGATGACCAGAAGAAAGATAAGTTTGCCATTCTTTGGCAGGGATTGGTGAACTTTGGCCTGTACGGCAGTGCATCGCCCTTTACCAATGTGTTGTCCAACAAATCGCTGCGCGAGTTGAAGTCGGATGAGTTGGTTTCGCTTATTCGCAATTTTACCCAGATGAAACACCGTGTGTTTTTTTACGGCCCTACGGACGACAAAAAATTAGTTTCGTTACTAAACACCTATCACCGGTTGCCGGATACGTTCCAACCGATTCCGCCAGCCACGAAATTCCAGATTACCGATATGTCTGCGCCAAAAGTGTTCTGGACGAATTACGACATGGTGCAGGCGGAAATCATTTTCTTGTCGAAGGCCGACTCGTTTAACATAGAGCGCCTGCCTGCTGCGCAGATGTTTAATGAGTATTTCGGGGGCAATATGTCCTCGCCGGTTTTTCAAGAGTTGCGCGAGGCGCAGGGTCTTGCGTATGCCGCTTTTGCCAATTATTCTGTGGCCGATAAGCCCGGCCAGAACGACTACTTTTTTGGGTACATCGGCACCCAGGCCGACAAGCAGACGGAGTCGATGAAGGCGATGAGTGAACTGATTCAAAACTTCCCGAAGTCCGAAGGTGGATTTGAAGTAGCACGCAATGCCGTGTTAAGCCGCATAGAGAGCGAGCGGGTAGTAAAGGCGGATAAACTCTTCCGCTACGATGACGCGCAGCGCAAAGGGATTGACTACGATATTCGTAAGTCTACGTACGAGCAGATTCAGAACATGACGCTGGAAGACGTAGAGGCGTTTCAGAAACAATACGTAAAGGACCGCAAGTTTAATATCGTGCTCGTGGGCGATCGTGCCAAGTTAAATTTAAAAGACTTGCAGAAGTATGGCGCGGTGCAAGAGCTTACGTTGGATGAGCTGTTTGGCTACGAGAAGCCGGTGAAGGTGAATGTAGAGAAGCCGATGTAGAGATTGCAGGTATCGCGCACGGGAACGGTGCGCGATACCCTAGAAGCCATCTGAAAAAATTCCCCGTCAGCCCGAATGAGTGTGAGACACCCGCAATTGCGGCGCTACATAAGGGGATTTCTCGGTCGTGCGTCCTTTGAAATGACGCGTTCTTTTTTTAGATGGCTTCTAATTAGATGGCTTCTAATCGTGGACTTTTCTGGGTCGAAAAATCAAGGTTTCGTGAGGTTAGTTTGATGTTACTTCAATCCCGTAGGGATTGAATAGTAGTAGCAAGTGAGGGAGGTTGGCTGCAACCCCGGAGGGGTTGAATTTCCGCTTGTATTGGTTTCGCGGTGCGACGTGTGGTTACGGCTGCTGATTGGTTGCCGGGATTGCGGCCGGGATTGAGCGCGTGTTTGAGCCCGAAGTGGAATGTGCGTTGGGTGGCGAGTAGCGAAAGCCCGTAAGCCGCCCGAGTGTAATTGCAATTAGAACTTATCCGGAATTTGTACAATGCGCACCACGATTTCGTGGGGGTCGCCATCTTTATCCAGCAAACTGAACTTAAGCATGGGGTTATCGCGCTTGATGTTGCTTTCTACATCTACAATCTGATTGTCTTGAAGGTGCTTCTGAATTTCCTTTTGCAAAATGAATAAGGCATTTGCGAAATCCACTTCAATGGGGCTGGGGTTGTAGGTGGTTGTTTTCATAACGTTCGTTACCAACGGATGAGGGCCGAGGCCCAAGTGAAGCCGCTACCAAACGCGGCCAGGCAAATTACGTCATTTTCTTTGAGCTTTCCTTCGCCCCACGCTTCGCTTAGGGCAATGGGAATGGAGGCTGCAGTGGTATTGCCATAGCGCTGGATGTTGTTATACACCTGGTCATCGCGCAACGAAAGTTTCTCCTGAATAAACTGGCTGATGCGTAGGTTGGCCTGGTGCGGCACCAGCAGGTTGATATCTTCCTTCTTCATGCCGTTGGCCGCCAATGCCTCGTTGATGACTTCCATGAAGCGCACCACGGCATGTTTGAAAACCTGATTGCCATTCATGTACACCTTGAAGCCGGAGGTATCGAGAATTTGCTCTGCCTGGCGTTCTTCGCGCGGGCGGCTGCTGCCGGGGTCTTTTACATATAATTCCTCCGCAAAGCGCCCGTCGGCATGGAGGTGGGTGGAAAGAATACCGGGTTTATCGCTGGCTTGCAGCACGGCTGCACCGGCGCCATCGCCAAAGATAACTGCGGTGTTGCGGCCGCGGGTGGAAACATCCAGCGCCGTGGACTGAATTTCGGCACCCACCACCAATACGGTTTTGTACATGCCGGTTTTGATAAATTGATCGGCTATGGAAAGGGCGTAAATAAAACCCGAGCATGCGTTTTTAATATCGAGTGCCCCAATGCCTTCCAGCCCAAGTTCGCGTTGCATAATCACGCCCGAGCCGGGAAAGTAGTAGTCGGACGTGATGGTGGCAAACACAATGAACTCTACTTCTTTAACATCTACATGGGCACGTTCCAATGCCATGCGTGCGGCCTTGGCGGCCATGTTGCCGACGGTGTCTTTGGTGGGATCGATCCACCGGCGCTCATGAATGCCGGTGCGCTCTACGATCCATTCATTATTGGTCTCCATCTGGGTGGAGAGATATTCGTTGGTAATGACTTGCTCTGGCACATGATGGCCCAGCCCGACAATTTTAGAAGAGCGCATAGGAAACACGTTTAGCGGCCGCTAAATTAAGGATTTGTTACAGGAAACCTAATGGCTGTTAGGGGTGGGGAGCTGCAAGCCACTAGCCACTAGCTACTAGCTGCTAGCAACTAGCAACTAGCTGCTAGCAACTAGCTACTAGCTACTAGCAACTAGCAACTAGCTACTAGCCACTAGCTACTAGCTACTAGCCACTAGCTACTAGCTACTCCCGCGAATAACGTCTAACAATTACCGTTTCACCAATCCCTTTGTATTGTCATCCGAATGGCGGTCGATGAGTTTGTGTAACGGATCGATGCCGGCTTTGCGGGGGCGCGACTTTACGCGGATGGTGAACGTGTTTTCCTTTTTTGTGATTTTGTGCTTTTGCAAGTAAATCAGGCTGTCCTTGCCGGCTTTGTTCTTGCCGTACACCCCAATGTCAATCCAATCGTTGATGGGGATGTTGGTCTCCAACCCGGTGGAATCGGCACGCAGTTTCTCGGCCGAGGTGAACAGGTTCACTTCAAACTCGTCTTTGCCTTTTTCGGTGAAGAAGGCAGAGTCGGTTTTGTTTTCGAAAAGCGTGATCGTTTCAAACATATCGGCAATCAGGTACTGCAGGCTATCGGGCGTTACCTTCCGGATTTCGGTGAGCAGATCGGCCGACGTAGGATACGGTGCATCTTTAAATCGCCAGGTTTCATTGTACCGTTGAAAGGCTTTGTTTACGCTGTCTTCGCTGATGTAGTCTTGCAGCGCGTAGAAAATGAGCGAGGCTTTGTTGTAGTGAATATATCCTTGTCCTTCCACGAATTGCAGCGGCTGTTCTTTTTTGCGTTCGGTGGCGCGTCCTTGCAGGTAGCGATCGAGCTCGTATTTCAAATACTTTTCAATCATCTCTGGGGCGATGGCGTGTTTCATTACCATTAGTGCAGAGTATTGCGACATACTTTCGCTCAGCATGGCGTTGCCTTTTACTCCTGCTTCCATGACTTGGTGTCCCCACCACTGGTGCGCTACTTCGTGCGCGGTTACGTAATACGTCATGTCCAGGTCTTTTTCCGGATCATCCACTTTTTGGATGAAGCCAATGCTTTCCGAATAGGGAACCGTATTCGCAAACGACTGGGCAAACGTGGCGTACCGTGGAAACTCCAGGATGCGCATTTGCCGATATTGAAATGGGCTGAATTTTTCTGAGTAGTAATTGAGCGCAGCCTTCATACTTTCCATCATGCGCTCTAAATTGTACTCGTGCCCGGGATGATAATAGATCTCCAGGTTCACATCGCGCCACTGATCGCGTTTTACGGCATATCTGGCCGAAAGGATGGAGTAAAAATTACACATCGGGGCGTCCATTTTGTAGTGGAAGTACTTCCGATTGTTTTCCGTCCACTCTTTTTGCAAGTATCCCGGCGCCACGGCAATCTGGTCGGTATCTGTGCCCAGCACGGCTTCGAAGCGGATGTGGTCGGCATCGTCTCCAAACAGACTTTGGGCAAGTCCGCGTGGGTCGTTTCGTTCCATCATCCGTTCTTTGGGCTGTAGTCCTTGTTTCTTGCGGTCGTCATCGTCTTCCAGTTCCGCACCGGGGTTGTAGCCAATGCCTGGCAAATAGGAGTTGTTCAGAAACGTGCCATTGAAAACGATGTTCGTGTTTGAGCCACCTTCTACGAAGCCGCGGGTAGCGAACGTTACTTTAAAGTCCATCTTCACCGAATCGCCCGGCTGCAGCGGATCCGCCAGCTGGTATATGAAGTAGCGAAACGTTTCGTTGCTCTCTTTCACTTTTGCCTCCCGATCGAACTTGAGATAGTTAATGGAAAGATCGGGGTTGATGTTTTGCTGAATGTGGATTTCAGGGATAGGCTGCGCGCTTTTGTTTTTGAGGAAATAAAATCCTTCCACAACGAAATCGCGCTTGGCGGGATAGAGGTCTACCTTTAGATTCGATTCGATAATCTTTGGTTGGGCGATGGATTCATACTTCTTGTACGTTTTTTCATAGTCGGCACTGAGCTTTTCCTGATCATCCGACTTTACAAACTTGTTGATGATAGACGTGTTGTAGTAGATGTAAAAGCCGCTGAATAAGAACACACAGCCAATGGCCAGCGCAAACGTGACCATGGGGCGGGTAAGGCGTAACCGCCCGGTTTTCCACCGCATTTTCATTACCGCTTCTGAGCCCCGCACCGAGAACACTACGGCAACGGCAAAGAGTAAACACGCAAATGCAAACCAGTACACCTTATACCACGAGAATGGAGTAAGAAAATGCCCGTACGAGTTCATGTCTGAATACGGGCCGATGCTGCCGCTGGCAAATTGCCAAAGGTTATGCTCCAGACCTACTTCGCCAAGTACTGCGCGCATGATAAAAAACACCACACACAGCGCAAATCCAAGAAACTTGTTGTTTACAAGTACCTGAATGAACATGGCCAGCAATGTGTAGAGCACCAGGAAAGACAGCGTGCTGGTGTACATCGAACCAAAATAAACCGGTAGTTCAAACTTGTAATAGCCATACGATACCTGAATGATCACCCCGCAAATAATGAGTACAAACAACGTGATCAGATAAATCCAGACCAGGCCTAGAAACTTGGCGGCCAGCCCTACAAACGTGGGCATGGGCGTTGTATCCACAATCAAGTTGATGTTTACCTGCCGCTCTTTCCATACCAATTCGCCCGCGTAAAAGATGGCAATGATCAGGAAGAAGAGATCAAACACATTCAGCAAACCCAGCACATTGTAGGTGGTAGGGTAGGAGCTGGTGCCGTACAACTGGTCGATATTGATGGAGTTTACGAAGAGAAACAAAATGCCACTGATCATGATGGCGATAAAGGGAATTTCGCGGATCACGATTTTGAAGTAGAACCACGAAAACGAGAAAAGCTGTTTTACATACGTGCTTGCGTTGATGATCTGGTGAGCCACCGGCACCAGCACGGTCTCCGGGCGAATGGTTGATTTTTTGGGCGCTACGGCCTTGCGCTTGATCAAGCCCGTGCGAACCACGTTGAAGGAAAACGCGAAATACGTAACTGCCAGCAACACCACCGCAAAGCCTACCCAGATCAGGCGGTTGTACAGCATGATGCCTTCTACTGGTACCAGTTGCGTGTTTCGCTCGGCCGGTGTCCAGTAGCGTGTAACATATTCAAATGTGTTGAGGGCAAACGGATCGAGCAGGGCTGCGATATGCTGGTACTCCAGATCGCGAACAAATGTGTTTGCTAATTCGTAGGCGATGATGAGCAAAATGCCTTGCGTGTAAATCATGATGGAATTGCGCGCGAGGGCTCCGGCGGCAAAGAAGATGGCTCCGGAAATAAACAGGTTGGTGACGGTAAAAACCAGGAACGGTTGGAAGTAATGCCATGCGTTAAAGGCCAGAATTTCTTTTTCTTTCCAGTCCACATCCCATGGCAAATATTTGCCAATGGCAAAACCACCCATGAAGCCCAACCAAATACCGCAGTAAATCAGCACCACAACAAAAAATGAGCCTGCAAACCGGCCCATGAGATAATCAAACTTTTTGAGTGGTGTGCTGAATAGAATGGCCTCGGTATTGTGATCAAAGTCGCGCAGCACGGCTACGCCCATCACGGCCGAAGTGATCATGGTGAGGGCGAACGACATGATTAGCGTCATGATGCTAAGCACATACGGAGCGTTGGCTTTGATTTGCCCCACGGCGCCGCCAATCCGCACCACCGGGCTGGCCACCGCCAGAAAACACAAAAGAAAGATGATGCCGAAGTAAATGTAATTGGCTGCCCGCCCTTTGCGGTAGTGCCATTCAAAACGAAAGACTTCTTTAAACATGGCGCGGGGGTTTAAGCGGTTACGGTTTCGCGTTGCGATGCGGTAATGTGCGAGAAGTACACATCTTCCAAATCAACGGTTACACGCTCGAAGTGGGCATCGGGCTGAGATTCGCTGTACACATGGATTTCGGGCACGCCTGCAATGAGGCGGTCGGAGATGACGGTAAATTGTGCTTTGTGTTCTTCCAGCTCGCCTTTTTTGATTTTCTTTTTCCAGATTTTGCCCTCTACAGCCGCCAGTGCATCGGTAGGGCTGCCGTTAAAGAGCACCTGGCCGAGGTTAATGATGGCCATGTCGGTACAAAGTTCTTTTACATCTTCTACGATGTGGGTGGATAAAATCACGATGGTGTTTTCGCCCAGTTCAGAGAGCAGGTTGAGGAAGCGGTTGCGCTCGGCCGGATCAAGACCTGCCGTGGGTTCGTCTACGATGATCAGTTTGGGGTTGGCCAGAAGCGCCTGCGCGATGCCAAACCGTTGCTTCATACCGCCGGAGTAGCCGCCCAGATTTTTATTGCGGGCGGCCCACAGGTTGGTTTTATGCAGTAAGGCTTCTACCACTTCTTTGCGTTCTTTTTTGTTGACGATGCCTTTCAACACCGCCAGGTGGTCGAGCAGGGTAACGGCATCGATTTTGGGGTATACGCCAAACTCCTGCGGCAGGTAGCCAAGAATTTTGCGAACGTCTTCTTTTTGCGTGAGTACGTTGATGTTGCCCAGGGTGATTGAGCCGCTGTCGGCCTCCTGCAAAGTGGCGATGGTGCGCATGAGTGAGGATTTGCCCGCCCCGTTGGGGCCCAGCAGGCCGAACATGCCTTGGCGGATGGTGAGATTTACGCCCTTCAGCGCCTGTACGCCGTTGGAGTAGGTTTTGTTCAGGTTTTGGATGATCAGTTCCATGAATCGGGGATTATCTGGGTTAGTCGCGGAGAAAAGAAAATTGTTACAGTTAAAAATAGAAAACTTCGTTTAGGCCATCTTGAAATGTTATTTCAGTTAGAACAACGTTCTGGGCCTTATGGGAAACCCGTTGGGTGTACGGAGATTTCCGGCCAGGGACCGCAGCGGATACCCCGCACCCCGATGGAACGGGCGTGGGCGTGTGCGATCGGGGGCGGAGTAGCAGCGGAGGGCCCGCCCGCGCGAAGGGTAGCGGGTGCCGAGGGCGCGGGGGCCGCCAAGAAAAGGATCACTAGAATTCATTTCAAACACATTTCTGGCATGTTGAACGCAAGTGATCCATCCCAACGTGGCGCATGGTGATCAGGGATTTGTCGGTGTGCCGCCCGCGAAATGCGTTTGCCATTTTTTTGTGATGGCTTCTAAATAAAATGTTGGGTGCGCACCACCTGCACGTCGGACACGTAGGCCACCATGGCGTATTTATCGAAGTATTTGCGTTGCAGGTGGTCGAGAATTTTATTGCTCACCTCTTCGGAGACGATGGTTTCAATTTTTACGTTCTCGCCTTCCCAGATGCTCTCGCGTTTGCCCTGCTCGCCCTTACCGCGAACGGTGGCTACGGTGTAGCCTTTGGCCCCGAGGGTGATGATTTCTTTTTCGAGCGTGGCTTCCAGCACTTCTTCGGCAATAATGGTAACAAGCTTTAGGGGCGTCATACAGGTATGTGGTAAATAAGGTCTGCAAAATAATGGTAAAGTGGAATTCCCACCATGATGTTGAACGGGAACGTGATGGCCAGTGCCCCGGTGAGGTAGTACGAGGGGCTGGCTTCGGGCAACGCTACGCGGCAGGCGGCCGGGGCTGCGATGTACGAGGCGCTGGCCGCCAACACCCCGAGTACGGTGGCGCCGCCCTCGCTAAGGCCCGCCCATTGGCCGAGGTAGATGCCCAGCACGGCATGAACGATGGGCATGAGTACGCCAAAGCCAATCAGGAAGATGCCGCCTTTTTTGAATTCGCCCAGCCGGCGGCCGGCCACGAGCCCGGCTTCGAGGAGGAACAGCGTAAGCACGCCTTTAAAGGGCGCATCGAACAGCGGTGAGACGAGCTCCCACCCGCTGGTGCCGCACGCAAACCCGATGATGAGAAAGCCAAAGAGGAGAATGCTGCTTTTGCCGGCGAGCAGCTCGCGTGCAATTTCTTTTAGCGAGGCGCCTTCTTGCGTGGGGAAGCGGGCGTTGATGCGCGCCAGTGAGATGCCGATGAGGATGGCGGGTACTTCCATGAGGGCAAGCATGCTGGGCATGAAGCCTTCTACCTCAATGCCGAGCGTATCGTGAAATACGATGGCGGCGCTAAACGTAACGGCGGACACCGAACCGTAGTGGGCGGCAAGGGCGGCTGCGTTGGGCACATCGAATTTGCCGACTTTGCGCATGATGAAGTACGTCCATAGCGGAATGGCGATGCACAGCGCGAGCGCAGCGAGCGCGGGTAAGATCACTTCATCGAAATGGGAAAGCGAGAGTTTGTAACCGCCCTTCATGCCGATGGCTACCATGAGGTAGATGGTGAGCGAGGTGTAGAGCGACTCCGGAAACTTCAGGTCGCTTTTGAGGCGGGCCGCCACGATGCCCAGAAGGAAGGCAAGCACCATGGGGGTGAGGAGGCTGGCGAACATGGGGTTGGGTTAGGGTTTGGCGTGCGGTGATGCTGCGGTGACGTGAAGTTGAAAATTCAATATTGAAAATTCAAAACTTGCGCCGCGAAATTTAGGCGCTCGCCGCACTTTCGCTACAATATAAACCGCTCAGGTCTCTGCCCGCGGGCAACCCGGAGACGTGAGCGGGTTAAAAAAGATTACACCACCACGTTCACGATCTTGCCCGGCACTACAATTACCTTTTTGGGCGGCTTGCCTTCCGTCCACTTCTGCACCACCTCGCTGGCCAGTACGTTGCGCTCGATGTCTTCTTTGGGCATATCCAACGCGAAGTTGATTTCGGTGCGCACTTTGCCGTTGATGGAGATCGGGTAATTGAAGCTGCTTTCCACGAGGTATTGTTCGTTCCACGCGGGGAAGCTGGCGTTGAGAATGGAATCCGTGTGGCCCAGCTTCTCCCAAAGTTCTTCGGAAATGTGCGGGGCAAAGGGTGCGAGGGCGATGACGAGCGGCTCCAGTACTGCGCGCTTGTTGCACTTGAGCGAAGTGAGTTCGTTGGCGCAGATCATGAATTCGCTTACGCTGGTATTGAACGAGAAGTTGTTAATGTCTTGTTCGATTTTTTTGAGTGTGCGGTGCAGCACTTTAAGCTCTTCTTTCGTGGGTTCGGCATCGGTGAGTTTCCAGTTGCCGTTGCTGTCGTGGAAGAGGTTCCAGAAGCGCCTGAGGAATTTATACACTCCATCGATGCCTTGTGTGCTCCACGGTTTGGAGGCTTCCAGCGGACCGAGGAACATTTCGTACATGCGCAGGGTGTCGGCTCCGTAGTTGTCTACGATGTCATCCGGGTTTACCACGTTGAAGTAGGACTTGCTCATCTTTTCGATGGCGGAGCCGCAGATGTATTTGCCTTTTGTTCGATCTGTCGTCAGATTTCCGTCTTTATCTTCAAGGATAAATTCTGCGTTGCTAAACTCCGGTCTCCACTTTCGAAAAGCCTCGATATCCAAACCTTTCATGTCATTGCAGAGGTTGATTGCGACATGCAGGCCACTTATGAAGTTTAAACCATAATGTTCTTTCCCTGCCATCACCTCGTCTGTCCAGTTTACTAACGCTCCACCTCCACCGAAAAAGTTTTTGCCGAGTAAGGAGTTGATCTTTTCGGAATAGGAAGTTAGTGCCAAGTCATCATCCTCACTGTGAAGCTTTTCATACAGGCTCTTGGTTATGAAGATGGCCGTTCCATTGACACGATAAACGAATTTCGAGTCACCTTGAATCTTCCCCTGATTGATCAATTTCTTAAACGGCTCATCAAATTTCAGGTAGCCGAGGTCGTGCAGAATCTTTACCCACAAACGCGAGTAGAGCAAATGGGCCACGGCATGTTCGGAGCCGCCCACATACACATCCACCTGGCCCCAGTAGTCGAGGGCTTTCTGATCCGCGAAAGCGTTTTCATTGTGCGGATCCATATACCGCAGAAAATACCAGGCTGCACCGGCATGCGTGGGCATGGTGTTGCTGTCGCGCTTCTGGCCCGGAGCAAAGTTGATCCAGTCCGTTAAGTTGGCCAGCGGGCCCTCGCCCGTGCCGCTGGGCTTAAAGTTGTTTGAGGGTGGCAGTTCCAGCGGCAGCTCATGTTCTGCCATCGGGTAGGGGATGTCGTTTTTAAACATCACCGGAAACGGCTCGCCCCAGTACCGCTGGCGGCTCCAGCCCGCATCGCGCATTTTGTAGTTAATCTGCTTCTGCCCAATGCCCCGCTTCTCCAGTTCGTCAATCACCACATCTATGGCTTTGTGCATCACCAGGCCGTTGAGGAAGTCGGAGTTTTCCAGAATGGCTTCTTTGGTTGGATTAGCTTCTTCACCTGTATAATGTTTACCGATGATGTTGGTAATGGGTATGTTGAAGTGTTTGGCAAATTTGTGGTCGCGCTCATCGCCACAGGGCACGCCCATGATGGCGCCTGTGCCGTAGCCGGCCAGCACATACTCGCTGATCCACACCGGTACTTGCCGTCCGTTAAACGGATTGACGGCAAAGGCACCCGTAAATGCACCGGTGATTTTTTTCACTTCGGCCATGCGGTCTACTTCCGAGCGGGTTTCAACGTATTTCAAATACTGATCCACTTCGGCCTGCTGCGCGGGTGTGGTAATTTTTTTTACGAGATCGTGTTCAGGAGCCAGCACCATGAAGTCAACGCCAAAAATGGTGTCGGGGCGGGTGGTGAAGACGGTGAGGACCTCACCCCCCGACCCACTCTCCGCAGGAGAGGGGGAGGAGGAGAGTGTACTTTTTATTTTCTCGATCACGAATGGAAGTTGCTGAAGCACTTCCGTGTTCGTGAACCGAATCACACGAAATCCCTCGTGTTCCAAAATTGCCGTGCGCTCTTCATCTTCTCGTATTTGGTTTTGATGGATGGCGCCATCCACCTCTACGATTAGCTTTTTTTCGATGCACACAAAATCAACAATGAAGCGACCAATGGCGTGCTGGCGCCTGAAACGAAAGCCAAGTGCGTTGTTCCTAACAGCTTGCCAGAGTGCGTCTTCCGCTTCGGTTGGATTTTTGCGGTTTTCGCGTGCATGGTCTTTTAGTGCCTGCCATGTTTTGGAGTCGGTGGTGAAGATGAAATCCTGTGCGTGGACCTCATCCCCCTTCCCCTTCTCCACAGGAGAAGGGGAGGTGCCTCGAAGTTCGTTCGGTGTGGACGCACCCCTCTCCTCCGGAGAGGGGCCGGGGGTGAGGTCAAATTCAATCAACGCACCCACACTCTTCCCAATCCAATTGCGCTGAATCTCTTTCATCGATTCGCTAAAGTCGATTTCGTCTAGTCCTTTCAGCAGGCGCTCGGCATATTCGGTAATGCGCAGGCTCCACTGCCGCATCTGGCGTTTCACCACCGGGTGTCCCCCGCGGTAGCTCACTCCGTTAATCACCTCATCGTTGGCTAGCACCGTGCCCAGCGCCTCGCACCAGTTCACATCGGTGTAAGCCAGGTACGCCAGTCGGTACTGCATCAGCACCTCTTGTTTTTCCTCTTCCGAGAACGCCTTCCATCTCGTGGCTTCAAAATTTTGAATTTTGAATTTTGAATTTGGAATCGGATGATTTCGGTTCCCTTCCTTTTCGAAAATGTTGATGAGCTCGCTGATGCGCTCGGCCTTTTGTTTCTTCCGGTTAAACCAGCTGTCGAAAATCTGCAGGAAGATCCACTGTGTCCAGCGGTAGTATTTTGGGTCGCAAGTTTGCACCTCGCGGCTCCAGTCGTAACTAAAGCCAATCTTACCCATCTGCCGCTTAAAGTTCTCGATGTTATCGGCCGTAGATTTGGCCGGGTGAATGCCGTGGTCGATGGCGTATTGTTCGGCCGGTAAGCCAAACGCATCGAAGCCCATGGGGTGGAGCACGTTAAAACCTTTCAGCCGCTTAAACCGCGCATAAATATCACTGGCGATGTAGCCCAGCGGGTGGCCCACATGCAGGCCGGCCCCGGAGGGGTACGGAAACATATCCAGCACGTAGCACTTGGGTTTTGTGGAGTCGTTCGAAACTTTATACACCTCGCGCTTTTTCCATTCTGCGCGCCATTTTTCTTCAATGCGTTTAATTTCGTCTTTTGAGTAGTCGGCCATGGGTAAAAGTCCAGTTCAATGAAGCCGCAAAAGTACGAAACGAGGGCGAACAACGCGTTCAAAAGTTGGGGCCAAAGGCGGTATAAAACCTGTTTTTTTGAGATGGTTGAATTAGAACAACAGGGCACTATGGGCGCCCTGTCGTTTACCTGAGGGTTCGGTGCAACTACGGGAGCGATGCCGAGTAAATTCCGAACGAACTGGTGTCGGTTGCACCGTATAGTATGTACATATTTGAGCCAATGATGGTGATTCCGTAAACAGTCTCTTTGCCGTTTGTCGGGAGTGAGCTTGGCAACTCCTGGTAACTGTTGTCATGGGTGTTGAAGACGCCAAAGGAAGTCTCCCAATTTTGAACCCCTATTTCGCGCTGACCGGCAACAAAAATCAAGTGCTCAAAGCGCGCGGCAAACGTGCGGTGGAGCGGTTTCGGAAGCTTGAGGGTTTGGGTGGATTTGTTGGTGAGGTCAAATATAAAAATATCATCTTCTGCCTCGGCCGAAGTAAATGACTGCCGACCACCGAATACAAACAGTTTGTCATCCACAATTTCACCGTGCGCCCAAAACCGAGGCTCGGGCAGGGTGCCCACTTCGTTGAGTAACCCGCTTTGCTGGTCATGTTTATAAACTGCATTTGCTTTTGCGGTGTTAAGCAAGTCACCACCAAACAAGAAAACTTCATGATCCACGACAGTGGAGCCGTAGCGGCTTAACGTCAGGTTGTGCGCAACCGAAACGGGCTCTCTACTCAAATCCAGTGAATATGTATTTACGAATCGGGCACCCACAATTTTTAGCTCGTCATTAATGATATGTGCTTCTTTGGTCACAAAATCGGACTTTTCAAATTCCTGAGTTAGAACAGTCCCGTCATCAATTCCGTAGCGGATGATTTTTTCCGGTTGGCTACCCTCCAGACTCCGGTAGGCAATGTAAAGGGAGTTCGATGCTTCTGACCCCACGAATCCGGCAGCCTGCTCAATACCTTTGCCGGAGACAGTTGTCAGCTGGTTGAAGTTAAGCGATCCTGCTAGTTCACCGGTATCTTCGTTCTCGGTGGTTAGTTCAAAATGAAGTGAAGCATTTCCTTTCGTGATATCGAGTTTAATCCGGTCGGAAACCAATTCCATTTTTACATTCGGATCGCCTGTCACAATTGACCCGTCTGACTGAATGCAAATGATCTTTTGGATTGCAGATCGATAATAATCAAGCAGTGCCATCTTGGTGGATGATGCTGATGTCCGTATTTCATTTCGTGTTTGCCAGGTGAAGACAACTTTGTTTGCGTTCGCGGGCTCACTTTCAAAGATGAATTCGTCATCCTTAACATTCGCCAACGTACCAATGGACATTCCTTTTGGTTTGAATGAATTTGTCAGAGTGGCGCTTTCAATTTTCCAGCGCTTGAGATTCCCTGCGCCACCAGTCAAACTGGTTAATGTCTCTGCGTCTTTTTGCAGTAATGATTCTTCGTTCTGGCATGCGAAAAGAAGAGGTGCAGCCAAAAGCCATTTTAAGCGGTTCATAGATCGGGTTGTTTGTATCGGACATAAAACGGGGGGTATGGAGAAAGATACACCTGCTGGCCGAAATTATTTCGCGTGCCATTTATTCGGATGTGTTGGTGCTCATGACCTTCCGTTCGTGGCGGGCGTGATGACCTGGGTGCCTCAATGACTGCTGTGCTGTATGGTTAATTCGAAGGATGAAAAAGCCCTTTTTTCAAAACATTTTTCGGGGATTAACGCTTTAAAGCGTATGCTCTCCATTTCATCCCCAACCCTGCAAAGCTGGGAACGTTTTTACCGCGCAAACTTCGTCAACAGCCTCACCGGATTTAAGTCGGTTAGCCTCATCGGCACGATTAATGCCACAGGGCAAACCAACCTGGCCATCTTCAGTAGCCTGGTGCACATCGGTTCCGATCCGGCTTTGATTGGGTTCATCAATCGCCCGGTAGCGGCAGCGCCTCATACGCTGGGAAATATTCGGGCCGTGGGCAGCTACACAGTCAACCAGATTCATCCCGCGTTGGTTGCGCAGGCCCACCAAACCAGCGCCAAGTACCCTGAAACTGTGAGTGAATTCGATGAACTGGGTTTCACACCGGAGTTCCGCGACTCCATTGCAGCCCCTTTTGTGTTGGAGAGCACGGTGAAGTACGCGCTGGCCTTACAGGAAATCATACCCATTGCGCTGAACAATACGTTTCTGGTTATTGGCAAAGTGGAACACGTGGTGGTGCCGGAAAATATTCTGCTGCCCGATGGCTTTTTGGAGCTCGACCGCGCGGCTACCGTGTGCAGCAACGGCATTGACGGGTACTATGCCACCCGGCTTATTGATCGCTACCGGTATGCCAAGCCTGGGGCAAAACCTGAAAAGCTATAACGGGTCGGGTATCTGAAAGAAAGCGAGTTGCATGTATGCCGTTGCCAGCTTCAGTCCTGTACCAACGTATGCGAAAATTGCTGGCCATCAACCTGCCGGTAGGAATCCTGTCGGTGGCGATTTCGTTTCTGTACTTTGATGCCGTGGCCGATCGCCTGCCGCTCTGGCTCAATGCAGCAACCAGCTTACTTACACCGCTCAGCTACTATTTGCTTTTAACGCGCTTCCCCACTACCAGTCGCGGGCGGCTGGGTGTTGCACTGTTGCTTTATGTGGTTTGTCTGCTTTCCTTTCTGGTGATTGTTGTCCTATTTTTTGTTACTATTTTTCTGCCGGGTTTTGGGTTGGCGTCTCCGGTGGTGTTTTTAATTTTCGGTTTTCAATTGATTGACAGCGTGGAACATCTTGTACTTAAAGTAGTGGACGGCCAGATGCGACTATACCTGAACAAAAAGTTTTCTCATGTTTGGGGTGGTGCCCTCTTGCAGCTGATTCTGCGTAACTACCGATGGCTGCGCGTTAACAACGTTTCCGAAAAATGAAAGAGTGGATTGCGGTTGGCTACGAGGTTTTTGCCCTGCGCGGCTTGCCCGGGTTGAAGGTGGAGGCGCTGGCCGCGAAAGTGGGCATTAGCAAGTCTTCGTTTTACCATCATTTCGCTGATGTTCCGGTTTTCGTTGAGGCACTCCTTAAAACACACTTGGAGCAGGCGGCACGGATTGCTGCCAGCGAGCGGGCCGCCCGTAGTATCGATCCGGATTTGATCAACATTTTGGTGGCCCACAAAACCGATCTTCTCTTTAATCGTCAATTGCGTATCCATCAGGATAATCCCGCGTTTCGGGATACGTTGCATAAAGCTAACCAAATCATTGGCACCGATTTTATTGCGCTCTGGTCGGCCCACACGAAAGCGCAGCTTACCCCCAGCCAGTGGGAGGGATTGTTTTCACTGGCGCTCGAAAACTTCTTCCTTCAGATCAATTCCGAAAATCTCACCAGGACCTGGCTTACGGAGTATTTTCATCGGCTGAGTACCATCGTGCGCAGCTTTGGTTAGCTGTTCCAGCATTTGTTGTACGGTACCGTCTAAACACCCAACGTGCAGCGGGCGAACTTGCCGCCCGAATTCAATAACCGCACATGAAAAAGCAACCGCTGCTCACGGCTTTGTTAATCGCTCAAATCGGCTTCATGGCCGTATACACGGCCTTTGCCTTCCAGCACGAAGGGCCCGATTTGTTTTCTGTTTTTTTCTCTAACCTGCTGGCGCTGAACTGGAGCGGCCAGTTTAACCTCGACTTTAGTTTTTATCTCACCTTGTCGGGGCTTTGGATGGTGTGGCGCAATGGGCTGCACGCACGTTCGGTGGCGCTGGCCGTAGCGGCCATGATTTTGGGTATCCTCTTTTTCGCGCCCTATCTGCTCTATCTGCTTGGCGTTCACCAAGGCGATTTGCGCGCGGTGTTGGTAGGCAGGCACGCCAGGTAAATCCCAAAAATTGTTTTTGGCGTATTATCAGGCGTGCCGGAGTTAATCCCCGCTGCACGCGTGGCGCGATGTGTTGCGGCTCAACCTAGTTGAGATCAGGGTGATTACCTTTTTAATGTGGCCTCATACGCGGCAATCCATTGCTCAGGTGTGAGTTTGGCGGCCAGCGCCCCAATCAGTGCCATGGGCACGTCTTCCGGTTTCTTGAAACGGATGCAACTCTTGCCCATGTCAAGTTTTTTGGTGGAGTGGCGTGGCCATTCTTTCTGAAACCACGCCAACAACGCCCCTTGCAGCCCCATGTGGTAGACGGCAATGTGTGTTTTTTGTGAGGCGATATTCATGAAGGGCAACGGTTGTTGTGGTGTTACATGATAGCCGGATGGATACAACTGGTGCGGCACCACATAGCCAATCATGCCGTAGTTCATTTCTTCGCGAAAACCTTTCGGCAGGTTTTTCCGGATCACTTGCCGCAACGCTTGTATCACCGGGGCACGGTCAGCCGGCAGCGCGGCAAGATATTCTGCAACGGTCTTTGCTTTGGATTGCATCTGCGTATTTCGTTACGGGTTGGCTACCGAACCGGCGGGCAAAAATTCTTTCTTGCGCAGCAACCCTGCGCTGAGCAGCGAGATGAGCACACCCACCGGGAACATTTCTACAAAGGCAGTAATCATAAAGCGCATCAACACATTGCTTTGGTAGGCTTCAAACTGGACTTTGGCGGTTTCTAGTTCTTCCGCGGTGGCGCCCTTTTCCTTGAGTTTATCGAAGTAGGTTTGCGACATCTTTTGGATTTGGCTCTCGGGCATGGAGCGGTACGAGATTTCCCAGGCGCTGGCGTACACCAGGCTGGCCACAAGCGTAATGAGCAACCCGATTTGCAGCCCTTTACCAAACGTGATTTTTCCCTGCTGGTGATGGTCGCGGTAGGATTTGATGCCGAAGAAAACCAACGCCAGCGCAATGACCATCGTGGCATAGCCCAGCAGCTCGCCATGTGCCTCATCGAGTACCTCCCGCTCGTACAGCGGCATTGTAATCATGAGCATGGCACCAACGATAGCGCCCGCAATCAAACCATAAACAAGAACAATTTTTTTCATGTGTGTGGGGATTAATTTTTCTGCAAAACAGGTGGTTTTGGCAGTGCCGGCTCTCACCCGAAGGGATGATTTATCAGAAAAGTACAAGAAATCACCCGAAAAGGCGAGTGAAAACGGTAATCGAATCCGGATTGAAGGGTGGGCAGGCCAACGGGCTTCTAGGTTTACCCGCAAGCGGCCGGAGCCGGATGGCCATGCTGTTTCATGAAATTGAATCATCTGCGGAACCAACGGGATTTTTTGATGCTCTAGCAGCGCTTCGCTACACACTGGGTTACCATTTCATAAGCTTGCTGTTGATCGGTTTCATTCTGGCATGGCAACGATCGGTCCTTCGAAGACGGCACTGATGCTGATTCGATCCACACGTGGGGGTGGTACCCCGCTCGCAGCAGGGATGGAGCCATTGTTTGAGCCCCGGTGGGCACGTGCGGTGGGTGGCGAGTGGCGAGAGCCCGGCCCCGCGCCGCGCGGGGGCTGCCCAAAAATTACAGTTCATCCAGTGGCTGCTACGGTTCGGTAACTTCCGGGTGGTCGCGCATGCCCGCTGCGCTACGTTTGTGCATGTACTTGCACAAATTGCTAATGAAAACACTGCTTGCTTTGTTGTTGCCGCTGGGGCTGATGGCGCAAACCAAAATCGGAGGTGTGGTAACGGACACGAAAGGGTTGCCGGTGCCGGGTGCCAACGTGGTGCTTCAGGGTACCTACGATGGCGCATCGACCAACGCGAATGGGCGCTTCGATTTTATTACGGATGAGCGCGGCGCGCGCGTGATCGTGGTGTCGTTTGTGGGTTATACGTCGGTTTCCATGCAGGTGGAACTGACAGACGCACCGCTGGAGCTGTTGGTTGAGTTAAAAGAAGAGATTAACGAGTTGGATGCAGTGGTGATCTCGGCCGGCGCTTTTACGGCGGGCGAGGAAAAGCGCAGAACGGTATTGAAGCCGCTGGACATTGCCATGACTGCCGGCGGCACGGCTGATATTGCCGGCGCGTTGAATACCTTGCCGGGCACCCAACGTGTGGGTGAAAGCGGGCGGTTGTTTGTGCGCGGGGGTGATGGCAACGAGGCCCGCACCTTTATTGACGGCATGGTGGTGTTGGATGCCTACGCACCAGCGGCGCCCAATACGCCTTCGCGGCAGCGGTTTTCGCCATTCATGTTTAAGGGTACAAGTTTTAGTACGGGCGGCTACTCGGCCGAATATGGCCAGGCGCTTTCTTCCGCGCTGGTGTTGAACAGCCGCGATGCGGTGGATCAAAATCAAACGAACATCAGCCTCATGTCTGTGGGTGGAGATGTGGCGCATGCGCAAACGTGGGGTACCGGCTCGGCCGTGGGTAAAGTGGAGTACACCAACATCCGGCCGTATTTTGGATTGATTCGCCAGGAAGTGGATTGGAAAACTCCGCCCGCAGCTGTAGAAACCAGCGGAGCTGTGCGCCAGCGCGTTGGTAAAGATGGTTTGGTAAAAGTGTACGGCAATTACAGCAACACGGACTTTTCGCTTTTTCAACACGATATTCTTAATCCAGCTTCGAAGCAACTGCTGGATTTGCGAAACACCTTTGGCTACGGCAATGCGGCGTACCAGCAGTCGTTGTCGGACAAATGGTCTTTACGGGGCGGTTTTTCGTATTCCTTAAATGAAAACAAGCTGGCGCTGGATGGTTCTCCGCTGGGCGAGCGCGAGGCAGGTATTCATGCTAAGGCTGTGGCCGAACACAGTCTGTCAAACGCAGTGGAACTCCGGATGGGTGTGGAGCATTTTGATCGTACCTACGAAGCATCGCGGTGGGTGGAATCCGCCGGGAGAAACCAAACGTTATCATTCACGGAGCGGTTAACGGCCGCTTTCGCGGAAGGCGAGTGGTACCTGAGCAAGCGGTGGGTAACCCGGGGTGGCTTGCGCGCAGAACACAATGCATGGAATAGCCAAGTGGCAGCAGACCCGCGCGTATCGTTAGCGTATAAACCGGGCGGCGCAGGGCAGTTTTCGTTTGCGTACGGCACGTTCCGGCAATCGGCTGCCAACGTGTGGTTGCGTGCAAACCGCGGCCTGGATGCAGAGCGGGCGCAGCACGTGATCCTGAACTACCAACGGCTCACCGATCGCAAGACGTTTCGTGTGGAAGGTTACTACAAACACTACACCGATCTGGTGAAATTCGAGAACCGAAATCCGCTGTGGCTCAACAACACCGGCAGCGGCTGGGCGCGGGGTGTTGAGATTTTTTGGCGCGACAACGAGACGATCAAGAATGCCGACTATTGGATTTCCTATTCGTTTCTGGATACGGAACGCGACTACCTGAACTTTCCGGTGGCGGCAGCGCCCACGTTTGCCTCACAGCATAACTTCTCAGCGGTGTATAAACATTTTGTACCGGCGTTACAAATGCAATTCGGTGCTACCTATAGTTTTGCCAGTGGGCGTCCGTATTTCAACCCTAACTTGTCGGACGCAGCATTTCACTCCCAACGCACCCCTGCATTTCATGATTTTAGTGCCAACATAGCATATCTGCCCAAAAACTGGCTGATCATTTATGTTTCGTGCACCAATCTGTTTGGCCACGATAACATTTTTGGCTATGAGTTTAGCAGCCAGCCAAACGCGCACGGTGAGTTTGTAGCGCGTGCCATCCGCCAACCTGCGCCGCGGTTTGCGTTTGTGGGTGTATTTATCACCTTTTCGAAAAACAAGGGAGTAAACCAGTTACCGAATCTTTAGACACCGTAGCGTCATGGGCAGCTCGTTGCTGGTCTTCGAGCCAGCAACCAGACACCAGATACCAGCAACCAGCAACAGTTAACCCAATGAATATGAAAACAATTTCTTTTTTACTCGCGATGAGTGTGACGGTATTCGCCTACGCGTCCGACAAGTTTACGGAAACGATGCAGAAATACATTTCGCAAGTGTACGCAGCCCAAACAATCGAGGAATTTCAACCCGTGATTAACTCGTTTGAGCGCATCGCGCAGGCGGAGCCGAACCGGTGGGAGCCACTGTATTACAGCGCCTACGGCAACCTGATGATGGCAGTGCGGCAGCAAGAGGCTGCGAAAAAGGATCAGTACCTCGACCTGGCGTTGGCTGCCGTAGAGCGAGCAAAGAAACTGCAACCGGCCGAGAGCGAAGTAATTTCGCTGGAGGGTTTTGTGCACATGATTCGGGTAGCGGTGGATCCTGCCACCCGCGGCCAACAATATTCCGGGCTGGCCATGCAAACGTTTGGTAAAGCGGTGCAGTTAAATCCAAACAATCCGCGGGCGCTTGCGTTGCTTGCGCAAATGCAGTACGGCATGGCGCAGTTTTTTGGCGCCTCCACCGCGGAGGCTTGCGGCACGGCAAGAAAGGCGCTACAGGTATTTGAGAGCGATGTGCCCAAACACCCGCTGGCCCCGATGTGGGGTGAAGATATGGTTCAGGATTTTTTACAAAACTGTAAGTAGAACAATTTAAGCACGGCGTGATGCCGCAAGCCGCCGGGGTTTAAACACCAAGGATTTACCCGGCGGCTTGATCGGTATCGGCATTTCAATTTGTACATTTGCAACTTGCGCAAGACAACACCCAGGTGTAAAATTTTGTTTTTGAAAAAATACATACGCACGTTTTTGGTTTTTGGTATCGGGGTTTGTTGTGCATCGCTGGTGTGGGCGCAGCCCGATTCAGTAAACCGCAAACGATTCACCGGTTTTCCGATTGTAGGCTTCACGCCCGAGACCAGTGTAATTCTTGGGGCCGGTGGGTTTTACGGCATCACGCCCTCCGATTCCTTGCGGCGCGTGTCCTTTCTGAATGGCAACGGACTTTTTACTTTCAACAAACAATGGCAGATTACGCTTGGGCTGAATTATTTTTCGCGGGAAGAGAAATATTATGTGCAGGGCAACATCAGTTACAACGATTTTCCGCTGTTTTTTTATGGCATAGGCGAGGGCATTAATATTCGCGAGCGTGAGCTGTTCAGTTCTAACAACTTTCGTTTTCAGACGCTGCTGTACCGCACGGTGCGTGGTAAATTGTTTGGAGGCGCGGGCTGGCGGTATGGAAATGTTCATCGGCTTGAATTTCAGCAACAAGGAATTCTCGAAACGTTAGCTCCCACAGGGCTTTTTGGAAACTATTACTCCGGTTTGCAATTGGGTGTTTTGCTCGACAATCGCGATAGCCAGCTTACGCCCACACGCGGTTGGTTTTTGAATGCCACGCATTTTTTTCATCACCGGGTGCTCGGCAGCGAATTCAACTTCGCTACCTATCAGGTGGACGTGCGGCATTACTTCCAACCTGTTGCAAACCGGCCGCACGTGCTGGCGCTGCAGGCATTTGGCGTTCATAACTCCGGGGATGTACCCTTTACCGAGTTAGCGTTGCTAGGTGGCGATAACGCCATGCGCGGCTATTATCTTGGCAAGTACCGCGATAAAAACTACTGGACCGCCCAAGCCGAATACCGGCACCAGATCAACAGTTGGTTTGGGGTGGTGGGTTTTGTGGGGTTGGGTGGCATCGCGCCCACACTTTCGGATTTTGCTTCGGCCACCGTGCTGCCCAACTATGGGGCGGGCGTACGTTTTAAGATTATTCCCAGCGATAACATTAACCTGCGGATTGATTACGGACGTGGGCGCGATACCGGCAATTTTTATTTTGGGATTTCGGAGGCGTTTTAATCTGGTCTGGAAAGACTTCCGAGCTATTTTGACTTTGCAAATTCAAACGTTCGGGAGATGTTGAAACCCAACCGCATTTCGTTGTTGCTCCACGTGTTGGTGGTGTAGGGAATAACCTGGCTTTCGTTGATGCTGTAGCCGTTGGTAACAAAAACCTGAAAGACGTGGCCGCCGGTTTCGATATCGAAGCCAAGGGCGAGCACGTTATAGAATTGACTCATGTTGCGGGAATAACGGGTTACAGGCGCGATGTATTCAGCCGTAACCGCTACACTGCGCGTGAATTTGTAGCGCATGGAACCGGCCAACGCCACCAGGTCATTTTTATCCGTAAGTCGGTCAACCAGATTGTGATGTACAAACAGGGGGCTCACTTGTGCACTGAACTTTTGGTTGAACTTGCGCGCCACCATTACCATGGCAACGTACGACATGCGGTTGGAGAAGAATTCATAGCGCGGATTGCCTGACGGTGTGCCGGGATCGCGTTCGCCCAGAATATTTGCTGTACCCAGCACAGTTAAGGTAACCGGCATGCGATTATCGGTGGTTTGGCGCAGCCATTTGTATTTAATGAATCCGTCAAACAATTTTCTGTCGGACGTGCGGCCCACACCCACCATCAGCCGGTCGGTGAGTGCATAATCCAGCCGGAACTGAATGCTGGCAGGGCCGTCCAAACCCCAGAGGTTTTGCGCGCCTGAGCCGAGGCTTCCAAAGCGGTGGGCGATGCGAAACTCCAGCGATCGCGCCGCCAGTGTTTCGATGGTATGCAAATCCACCAGTCGCGTTCCTTTAAAGGTGGCATACGTGTAATCTTTGGTCTGCGGTTGCATTGCGTCAAGCTCTTTCAGCAGATCGTCTTGGGCCTGAAGGGATGAAACCAACATCAGCGAAAGCGAAAAAAGGAGTAGGGTTTTCATACCGTTATTCCGGGGTTCCGTTTGTAATCCACAATTTGATTTTTTCTATCTGGCAGTCGGGCAGCGGTCGTGACGGCGGCATGGCGGAAAACCCGGGTCTCCGCTCGATCACATTCACCAACAGACTGTTGTTGGTGGCCGCGCGCACGGTTGCGTAGGAGTCTAATCGAATGCCACCGCTGGCATTACCCGCAGAATGGCAAGAAACACAATTCAGGTTAATGATGGTTTGGATTGCGGCCGTGTACGTGGCGGATACTTCCCCACTGCATGGATCAACGGCATTAAGCTGCGGGTAAAGGCCTTCCACGCTGTCGTAATAACATCCGGTGGCCAGCACCAAAAACAAAAACGGAATCACTTTTTTCATACTCACTTTTCTTTTGCCCCCTGGAGAATCCACACGTAAATAAGATTGATTTGCTGGTCGGTAAGCGGCCCATCGGGGGGCATGGCTACGCCGGGCGTAAGGTTAGTGATGATGCGATGCAATTTGCTTCCTTTGGGGTTGCCGGGTTTTACCTGGCTCATCACATCTCCGTAACTTACAAGTGTGGGGCTTTCGCCAGAGCCATTGTGGCAGCCCACCCGGGCACAGTTGTTCAGCGTAATCGGCTGAATATCCTTTTCAAAAGTGAGGCTGGGGGTTTGCGGCACCACCGGATCGTGACTGCAACCGGCCCAAAGAACCAGCACCACGAACGCGCAACAGAGGTATCTCATAGATCAAAAAACGCAACAAGAAGCGAAATCATTTTCGATGCTGCTATGAATTTTATCAATTGTTTTCAACAATTCATCCGGGCCGTGCTACAGTTGAGTAAATGCAAGTGATACTTTCATGCCCGTTCGATCATCTTTCGGAAAAATGGTATGGAAAAAATCATCTCGATAGTACTCGGTGTGCATGTGGCGGCGGGCATTGTCGCTTTCGTGGCTGCACCACTTGCACTTATCGTTAGAAAGGGAGCTGCGGGTCATCGTCTTTTTGGCAGGATTTTCTTTTACGCCATGACGGTGGTGTTCATCTCTGCGCTGATCCTGGCTACCGTGCGGTGGAGCCCGTTTTTGTTGATGATTGCCGTGTTTAGTTATTACGGTGTGGTGAGCGGCTACCGCGCGTTATACCACAAACAATTACACCTGGGCAAAGGGGTTACGTGGTTGGATTGGGGCGCTGCCGTTCTCGCCACAATGTTTAATCTGGTGTTTCTTGGTTTGGGCGTGTATTGGCTGGCACAAGGCGAGGGCGTTGGCATTCTAGCCACCGTCTTTTCGGGCATTGGGCTGGCCGGGTGTATCCGCGACCTGTGGTGGTTTGTTCACCCTCCCAGCGACAAGCATCGGTGGTTGTTTCGGCATATCGGCAATATGATTGGGGCTTACATTGCGGCCATTACTGCGTTCTCTACACAAACCATTCATTTTTTACCGGGTGTGATGCAGTGGTTATGGCCCACGCTTTTGATCTCCCCGCTTATCGCGTTCTGGATTCGTTACTACCGTAAACAATTGGCTGCCGGAGTTCGGCTGGGTGATCTCGTAGAGTTAAAAAGTAAATACCTTTGATCATGGGCCGACTTATCGACTTTTTCAAGACCAACAAATACACCATACTCGGCCTGAGTGTGGTGGGCTTGGTGATGACGCTGGCACAGAAGACCCAGGCGGGCTGGTCGTGGTCGGTTACCGTGTATGTGGCTGCGTTTACCATTTTAATCTGGATGTTTCTGTGGTTGGGCAATGCGGCTTTAAGCGAATGGCTGAACGCCCGAATTTCCTGGCAGCAACAGCCCTTGTTACGGCTGGTGGTAGGCGTGGTGGCCATGGTGGTATACACGTTAAGCTCGGTGTATTTTTTGATTTTCTTTTTTCGGTATGTATTGGCATTTGACGTGGGCGAGGATATGGGTGGGATGTTACAGTCAACTGTGGTGATTACGCTACTGATTACCATGTTTATGACGAGCCGCGCCTTCTTTTTCAATTGGCGGCAATCGGCCGTGGATGCCGAACGCCTGAAACGCGAAAGCATAAAGGCGCAATACGAGAGTCTCAAGAATCAGGTGAATCCGCATTTTCTTTTCAATAGTTTAAACGTGCTCACCAATCTGGTGTACGAAGATCAGGAACGTGCCGTGCGCTTCATCAAGCAACTTTCGGAGGTGTACCGGTACGTGTTGGATACCCGCGATAAAGAAATCGTGCCCATCCAACAGGAAATTACGTTTGTTGATTCGTACCTGTTTTTGCAACGCATCCGTTTTGGCGAAAAGCTGGTAGCCCAGGTTGAGGTGCCCGAGGAAGACGGATTTGTTGCTCCGCTCGCCTTGCAGTTGTTGGTTGAGAACGCCATCAAGCATAACGAAGTATCGGCTGAGTGCCCGCTGCACATACGCGTGCGCCGCGAAGCTGATTTTTTGGTGGTAAGCAACACGTTGCAACGGAAATCGGTGATCCCTGAACCGTCTTCCGGACTTGGCCTGGAAAATCTCAAGAATCGCTACGCGTTTCTGTCGGATACGCCCGTGGCAATTATAGAAACGGCGCAGCAGTTTGTTGTAAAAGTGCCCATCCTTAAATAGACTTTTATGCGGCTTTTTTTTGGATGGTTGGCAACGATCGTGACCAGCGCATTATTCGCGCAGGACAGCGTGTACACCCAGCAGTACCTGTCCAAAAGTACGCGCTTCGCGTGGACCACGTTGGGCGTTGATTTCCTGAGCTTGGGCGGCGGCACAAATACGAGGGTAGATCAGGGCAACCTTGTTACCGGTTCGTTCGGTCGCACCACCTATCCACGGCTCACCATCGGTGGAATTCACTTCTGGGGCCATGCAGACTTTTATGTTACGTTTCCGTTGGGGTCGCTGGCGCTCGAAAACCAGCGCGAGCCGTTAACCGTTGCCTACCAGCAAGGAATTGAAACCGGGGCGCGGGTGTATCCGTGGAAACTGCAGCCCGGAAAGTTACGGCCATTTGTAGGTGCAAGCAGACGCCTGTTGTCTTACCGCCAAAGCGGGAATGATGCAAACGATGGTGTTGCCCCGTACTACCAGCGCTTCATCACGCCCGTTCAGCTTGGGGTTACGTATGCGTCACCACGTTATCTGCTTTCGTTATCTGCATACTATCAGCGCAAGCAAGAGGCCCGCTATTTTGTGTCGCCCATGCAAACCGGCGGGGTTACCTTCGACCCACTGTCGTTTAATGTTAGTTTCTTATGGTATTGGGATACTGACCGAGCGTACCGCACACCGGCGGCTACACGCAATCTGAATGCGTTGTACCACGTGCTGCAAAAAGAGAACTTGCTTAGCGCATGGTACTGGGGCGTGGGCCCATCCTCGGCATTACAAATCAGCCGCTCGCCCTATTTCGAGAAAAACTTTCCTTTTCTTGCTGATGATTTTACCGGAGGGTTTGCACCTGATATTACGTTTGGTCGTTTTTTTAATAAGGCGGAACTGCATGTGGGTGTTTCGTATCGTACCTACGCAGACCGTGTGCGGGGCTTTGATGCGGACATCCGGATGCGCAGACATTCGTTCATGATCGAAGCATTTAAAAATCTCTTTGATTGGTTGGGATTCGTACCCTATGCGGGCATTACCGGCTCGTTGGAAAACTTGCGAACGGAAGTGAATGGCGAACTCTTTACCGAAACGAAACCAGCCGTGGGGTTTATCTTTGGGTGGGATATTCGCGTAACCAAAACCGGCACGAATGTGCTACGCACCAACCTGCGTTACGTGCCGCGGTTACATGCGCAGGTGCAGGGCGAGCACGTGATGTACGATCACCTCGAATTCAACTTCATCCAATGGGTGCAATACATCGGGCGGAAGAAAGCGTATCGGAAGTATTCGGCAAATGAATAGGTGGCGAGGGTTAGAACGGTTTGAAGAAATAAAACCCGCTGCGTTGGCGGTAGGCCGCAAACTCCGGATACCGCGCCAGCGACCGGTCTTTGCGCAGCATGTTGGGAATAAAAATTACACCCACATACAATGCGACCACCAAAAATGGAAGCCAGTGTTGTACAAGCAGGGCAAAGGAAGTATAGATCAGTGTCTCGCCCAGGTAGTTGGTATTGCGTACCCGAGCAAAATAGCCTTCGGTAATAAGCCCGGGCTTGTACTTCAGGGTGAAATACTTTTGCGCATCGCTGCCAAAATGCAGCATCACGCCCAACACATTCAGCATCACCGCGCTGCCAATCAGTACCGGTGGTGGCTCAATTCCGCGACTGATCAACAGAAACGGTGCGATCCAATACAAAAGCAATCCAACGAAAGTGAAAATGGCATAGCCGATGGAGATGACCCGCTCAAACTGGCGGTCGGGGAACAGCCGATCTTTCAACAGCCACAGCAATCCGTACGTGCCGTGCAGCGCCAGGTACACAAACGCGCCCGTACCGAAGTTTTGGAAATAGAACATGAGCGCAAGCACCACAAAAAACGTAGCGCCCTTGTGCAGGTTGATAGGGATTTTGAATTTCATACGAACCAACAAACATAGTTACTTTCGTGAGCATGACCATTCTGATCATTGAAGATGAACCACATGCCAGCCAACGGCTGGAGGCACTCATCCGTTTGTTGCAGCCGGATGCCCGGTTACTTGCCACGCTGGATACGGTTAAACGTGCTGTGGAATGGTTGAGATCGCAACCTGCCCCTGACTTAATTCTGATGGATATTCAATTAGCGGATGGGATTAGCTTTCAGATTTTTGATCAGGTATCCGTGCCCTCGCCGGTGATTTTTACTACGGCCTATAACGAGTACGCGTTAAAGGCGTTTAAGGTGAACAGCATCGACTACCTGCTGAAACCCATCGATCAGCAAGAGTTGGCCGCAGCGCTGCAAAAGTACCGGAGTTGGCAACGCCCCGCAGCATCCACGCAGATGCTCGAAAGCATAGCCTCTGCCATGCAGATGCTTACGCGTAAGTACAAAGAACGGTTCATGGTAAAAGTGGGCGAGCACCTGCGTGCGATTGAAACCACGGAGATTTTGTTCTTCTTTAGTTTGGAGAAAGCCACGTTTGCGCAAACCCGAGATGGGCGAAAACATCTGCTCGATTTTACCCTGGACCAATTGGAAGAGCTGCTGGATACGCGCGTGTTCTTTCGCATTAGCCGCAAGTACATTGTGGCCAGCTACGCCATTCAAGACATGGTTAGTTATGTGAACAGCCGGATTAAACTGGTATTAAAAACCAGCGATGATAACGAAATCATTGTGGCGCGCGAACGCGTGCAGGAATTTAAAGACTGGCTCGATCGTTAGCGAAACAACAGGTACAGGTTCAATACCAGAAAGAAGCCAAGCTGAATAAAGTAATACGGAAGTGCAATGCGGTTGTCTGCATTTACGCGCAGCACGTGGTAGGCCGTCATCATCACCAGCGAGGTAAAAAACCAGCCGATGTAGTTTTGTAATGGCACGGTATTGTTGGCCCACGACCAAAAATCATATTGCATCGCTACAGGTTCGATCAGCCAATCAATAAAAACGGCAAGGGCTGCACCCAACAGAATTTTTGCGATCACGGGAACGCGCAGCGAATCCGACAACGTGGCTACGCAATAAATAATGAGCAGCCAATTCAGGCCGATGATAATCGGCACATTCAGTAGTTTGGGCCCAAGCGTTTTGCCATAGCTGTAATCCCCGAAAAGGAAGCCATAATTCACGCCCAGAAATTCCACGAAAAAGCCAAACGCAAACGTAAAGGCTACGAATAAAACGAACGCGCGGTTGGCTTCGCGGTGGTTTAGGTAAAGCAGAAACCCGCAAATCAGCAGATTCACTGGGGTAAGCAGCCGAAAGTACTCCTGAAAAGGCGAAACCATACCCAAAATACCCACCACGTGCATCAACAACAGGCCCACAATTGAATGCTGAGCCAAGGTGTTTGTAAAACGCAGGTAAAGTATTCTAATCATGCTTGCGAGAACACCGGCCGGGACTACTTTGTTTCGATCAACTCCGAAACAATTTTACCGCTGTTTAACGCCAGCGGAATGCCCCCGCCGGGATGCACACTGCCGCCACAGAAATACAGGTTTTTGATGTTGGAACTGAAGTTTGGATGGCGCAAAAAGGCCGCGAATTTATTGTTTGAGCTGGTGCCGTAAAGCGATCCCTGAAAGGAGCTTGTCTTCGATTCAATCGCGCGCGGATCGAGGATTTCTTCGCAGACAATTAACGGCTCGATATTCGTGTTTAACAGCCGGTTTATTTTTCGGATGATGTTGGCGCGGCACTCCGGCACCCATGCATCCCAATTTTGCCCTTTGTTGGCTGGCACATTTATCATCACAAACCAGTTTTCACCACCGGCCGGCGCATCGGCAGCTACGTATTTTGAGGTGATGTTGATGTACACGGTGGGGTCATGTGTGATGGTGTAGGTCTTGAACAAACCATCGAATTCGGCCCGGTAATTCTCGCTAAAAAGGATGTTATGCAGATGCAATTCCCGGAATGCCCGTCGCATGCCCCAATAAAAAATCAACGCAGAACTGGAGCGCTCTTGCGCCAGCGTTTTCTCCGGAGCAGGGTGATGGGGCAACAATTTACGATAGGTGTGGTACACGTCCATGTTACTTACCACGGCATCCGCCTCAAACGTGTTTGCACCTGCGCGCACACCGGTGGCTTGGTTGTGGGTGGTAAGAATCTCTGCAACGGGCGATTGAAATCGAAACGCTACCCCCAGATCGCACGCCAGTTGGTATAAGGCTTTTGTGATGGTGTGCATGCCACCTTCGGGCAGGTAGGTGCCGATGTTAAACTCCAGGTGCGGAATGGATGCCAGGATGCCCGGCGCCTGGTACGGATCAGAGCCGTTGTAGGTAGCATACCGGTCGAACAGTTGCACCAGCCGCGGGTCCTTCAACTTGCCTTGATTGTACCGATGCAGCGTAGTGAAAATGCCAAGCATCGGAATTTTTACGAGTGCTTTTGCTACAGCGCGCGTTAGCCAGGTGCTGAGTTTGTGCAGCGAGTTTTGTAAGAAAATCTGCCCGGCGGAATTGTATATGTGCCGCGAGCGTTCTAGGTAGTGACGCACCACGCGGGCGGGAACATTCCATTTGTTTTCTACCTCGGCGGCAAACTGATGCGCATCCGCGAAAGCGTGCAGGCGCGAGCCGTCTTCAAAAAAATAATGGCAGGTGGTATCTATTTTTTTATACGTGTAGTAGTTGCGCGGATTTTTGCCCGCGGCCAGAAATACCGCATCCAGAAAATCGGGCATGGTGAATAGCGAGGGCCCGGCATCAAACCGATAGCCGTTCAACACGAATTGGGTGAGTTTGCCACCGGGGTAGGTGTTGGCCTCGAAAACAGTAACCGCGTGGCCCTGCGCTTGCAACCGGCAGGCCGCACTCAGTCCGGCTACCCCCGAGCCTATTACAATTACACGTTTTTTCACCGCGTAAAGAACAACGTGAAACAGGTAAGGTTTGACAACGCCCCGCCTTTTTGCTTTCTTTCGTTTTAAAATTGGCTTATGCCCGACGCTCCCATCGCTCCAGATCAAACTTTTGTGTGGCCTCTTCCCTCATTGGATGGTCATTGCAAGAATTGTGGTTCGCCCGTGCAGGGCAAGTTTTGTGTGGAGTGTGGCCAAAAGACTACGGTAAAGCGCATTAACCTGCGGGAAGGATGGAACGATTTCTGGTCTCGGGTGTACGGCTTTGATGGGATGTTTCCACGCACGTTGCGCGATCTCACCATCCGGCCGGGCCACGCCACGCGCGAGTTTTTGAACGGCAACCGGGTAAAGTATTACGGCCCGGTGGGGTATTTCTTTTTCCTGATTAGCTTGTATTTGCTGGTGATGTCAATGTTGGGGATTACTGCGGAAGAAATTGGAAAAGCTACTGTGGGTGCGCTGGCAAAACCAGGCTCGAGTCAAGATCAGTTTAACAGTAACTTGTTCAACTGGATGACCGAGAATCAAAGAATTGGTGCGTTTTTAATGATTCCCTTCTACGCGCTGGGCGCGAAAATGTTCTTTCGCAGAGAGAGGCTAAATTTTTTAGAGCATTCGGTGCTGATCTTTTACACCCAGGGGCACGTGCAATGGTTATCGATTTTTGGCCTGTTTTCGTTCGTGCTGGTTGGCTACTTCCCTAGTTTTTACTTTCTCCTCATCTTGCAGGTGTTGTACTACGCTTACGCGTGCGTTCAATTATACCAAACGTACCGGCCGTGGGCCGCGTTTATGCGTGGCGTTTTGGTAAACCTGTTCTTTTTCGGGTTTTTTATCATCCTTACCACGGTAGCAATAATAATCGCGTTCATCGTAAATCCGGAGTTAATGGAGCAGTTGCGGCCGTCTAACAATTAGTGATTGAGTTGCTCTGCCAGCAGCCGGTGAAAATGATGGGTGCCTTGCTCACGCGTAACGGAATACCGGCCGTGCGTGTAGAACCGTGAGCGGATTCCTTTTTGCACTTGTTGTACCACATCTTCGTCTTCCATCTCCACCTGGTGCAGGTTGGCGCCAGCGCCCTCCATCAGCTTTTCTTCCTTCCACACGTAGGTAATAAATGAAACTTTGCATTGGCTGGGCGTAAGCGGCTTCACTACATTTATCGATAAGCCCCAAGGGTAGAAATTAAACATCATGTTCGGGAAGATCCAGAAGTAATAGCCCGCAATTTTTTTTCCGTAGTCGGGCGATGTGGGTGGCAAATCAAAACTGGCGTCCTCGCTTTTGGCGATGCCGATCTGCAAATTCGAAAGCGAAAACAGTTCTGTGGTGTACGAGCTATAGTCGATTACCGCATTTAATCCGGCATGGACAAACGGAATATGAAAGCCCTCCAGATAGTTTTCGCAGTACAGGGCCCAATGCGCATCTACCAGATAGTCGCGCGATAAATCCGGCCGCAACTTAAATTCCTCAAACGGAAGCCACCCCACACGCGCTTGTAGGGGTGCAAAAAAATCGGTGGCCGCTTTCGCGGGATGCAGGGCTACGAACAACCACTTGCCCAATTGATACAACGGCAGTTTCTTCAGATGATCGGCTTCGGAGGGGAAGTTTTCTACTTCTTTAAACTCGGGCATGGAGGCAAATGTGCCATCTAAACCGAAGCGCCTGCCGTGGTACTTGCAGCGGAGATCGTGCAGTTTGCAGGCTTTTTCTACCACCAGATTGCCGCGGTGGGTACACACGTTGGATAGGCAATGGATGTGGTTTTGCTTGTCGCGCGAAAGCAGCAGTGGCTCGGCCAGGTAGTGATCGAGCAGTGTTACCGGCTGCACGGAGCCGGAGAAAGGAATTTGGTCTGCATCCCCAAGAAACTGCCAACTGCTGGCGAAGATTTTTTCCTTCGACACCTCAAACCATTGTGGCTGCAGGTAAAATTCAGTGGAAAGGGTTTTTGCGCGGGCAATGTTGGCGTCAACATGAAAAGGGGGCATGAAAAAAACTTTTCCTAAATTTAGTAAAACCAGTGGGATGTCCGTTGGGTGACAAACCGCGGGTAATACCTTACCGTTCTTTACTGCATGACAAAGCTAACCGGATACATTTTTTTGGCGGCACGCGTGGTGGCTGCACTTATTCTATTGCAAACGCTGTTTTTCAAATTTACGGGCGCCCCTGAGTCGGTCTATATTTTTTCTACGCTCGGGGTGGAGCCGTGGGGGCGTTTTTTGGTCGGGTTGTTGGAGCTGGTGGCCGGCGTGTTGTTGTTAATCGGAGCCGTGGCCTGGATTGGAGCCGGGTTGGCCACGGGGTTAATGGTAGGGGCGCTGGGTGCACACCTTACCGTGCTGGGCTTTGAAGTACAGAACGATGATGGTTACTTATTCTTCCTGGCCTTAGCCGTGTTGGCGGCCAGTCTGGTGGTATTGTGGATTCAACGAAAAAAAGTGGCGAGTTTCCTGCCGTTTTAATTTTCTAGCGTGCTGAGGAAAGCATTCAACTCGGCATCCAAACCCTTACCGGCAAGGAATTCCTTGAGTGCGCCAATCTGGTAATTTGGAATTTTTTGGTTGTTCGTCAATTTCGTGGCCATATCGGCTATTAAATCATCCACATCTTTTTGGTTCGCGAGCGCAGCGCCCCGAACCCGTGCGGCCAGTTTTTCGAGCGCGGTTGCCTGGGGTGTGGCGGTGGCGTTCGGTGCTGCCATAGCCGCTTGGGTCAGGGTTTGAACGGCCTTTTTCGTTTCCGCGCATTCGTTATACAAATCAATAATCTGGTCGAGTTCTTTTCGGCCGAGTTCTGCATTCCGGATACGTTCAGCCAGCACATCGCAATCGCCCAAAAATTCGCTTAACTGTTTCTTAAAGCCAATGTTGGGTACTTCCAGTTTTGAGCCATCCATTTTGATCAGCATGCGCCCGTCAAATCCAAACTGGTTTTTCATTCTAAAGCCATACAGACTTAAAAACCCGGATTTCAACACCTGCATGTAGCGGTAGCCATTGTCTAGCCGCTGCACTTTGTACAGTACGCTGTCCAGATACAGCGTGGGCACTTGCAGCGCGGTGTAGTTTTCTTTTTTCTTATCCCGCGTAATCACGAGTCGGTCTTGTAAATCGTAGGTCATCAATTGAATCGTGCCGCGCAGGGTATCGCCTTTCACCGTAACTGCATAGTTGCTCTGCGCACTGCAAAAGAGCGGGAGCACCATCCCAGCCAAAACGAAAATGTGTTTTCTCATAATCCGCAAATTAGCGGAAAGCAAACTTTCCGGGCAAACTTTTTTAACTGGTACTGTTGGGGCTATTTTTGCACCCTCATGGTGAATTACAATCCCAAGTCGTGGCTCTTTCTCATCTCGCATTCGTATAGCCGGTATGTTATTCGAACGCTGTGGCCCGCACTGATTTTTATGGTGGTATATGCCGCAGCAATCTGCTTTCTGTTTCTGGCGGTGTTGCAGGTAAGCGATGAAGATTTTCATAGCACCACGGCCATGCATTCGTTGCTGGGTATTGTGCTGGGTTTGTTTTTGGTGTTTCGAACCAACACCGCGTATGATCGTTGGTGGGAGGGCCGCAAACTTTGGGGTACATTGGTGAACAATACCCGTAACCTCGCGCTTAAATTGCACGGTTTTTTGCCGGCAGCCGCGGCTCACGACCGGCGGTGGTTCGCGCTGATGATTCCCAATTTGGTGGCCGCTATTCGCGACCATCTGCGCGATAAACGTGAACCTGAAGTGTTGGAGGAAGCGGATGCAGCCACCACTACTGCGCTGGCGGGTTTTCAACACCTGCCAAACGGGGTGATGGCGCAGCTTTATCTAAAGGCAACCGCCCTCTACAAAAACCAGCAGCTTTCGGGCGATCAATTGCTGTTGATTGATCGCGAGTTGAAAGAGTTTTCGGATGTGTGCGGCGCGTGCGAACGAATTAAGAATACCCCCATCCCGTACAGCTATTCCATGTACATCAAGAAATTTATTTTTATCTATTTGTTAACGCTGCCGTTTGGGTTTGTTACGGAGATGCATTATTGGACGATACCGATTGTGTTTTTGATCAGTTTTGTGCTGCTGAGTGTAGAGTTGATTGCCGAGGAGATTGAAGAACCCTTTGGCGAAGATGGCAACGACCTGCCAACAGACGAACTTACCCTGAAGATTCGGGAAAACGTGCGCGAAATTTTATTACCTAAACTGCACGAAAACAGCATAAAGAACGATCAGTAGGATCATTACGCCATACATGATCAGGTCTACGCTTACGTACGCCTCGTATTTCCGGTAAAGCCCGATGAGTTTCTTCCACGCATTCATTCCACTATTTTAAAGATTTAAACGTGTATTTAAAAACCAAAAGCCGGTTGAGCCGTTTCAAGGTTCGTATGAGATGGATTTTACTCTTTTCGCTGCTTGCCGGCAGCGTTTTTGGTCAGCAGAAAGTTACCCTGAACGGATACATTAAAGATGCCGCGAATGGCGAGGCGCTGATTGGTGCAACCGTGTTAATCAAGGAGGCAAATACCGGAACCGTAACGAACGAGTATGGCTTCTTTTCGATCACGCTACCGCCCGGCAATTATCAGGTTAGTTTTAGCTATATCGGCTACAAAACGCAGGCGAAGCCCGTAGCGCTTAATCAAAACCAACGGGTTGAAATTGAGCTTGCGGCCGAGGCCGAGGAACTTGAAGAAGTGGTGATTACGGGCGAGTTGGAACAAGCCAACGTAAAGAACATGGAGATGAGCACGAACAAGCTGGACATGAAAGTGATCCAGAAAATTCCTGCTTTTCTTGGCGAAGTAGACGTGCTGCGCAGCATTCAGCTTTTACCTGGGGTAAGTACGGTGGGCGAGGGCTCCAGCGGTTTTAATGTACGCGGGGGAAGCGTGGGCCAGAATCTGGTGTTGTTGGATGAGGCGCCTGTGTACAACACCTCGCATTTGTTTGGATTCTTTTCCGTATTCAACCCCGATGCGGTGAAAGACACCAAATTGTACAAGGGCGCTATTCCCTCGCGCTACGGTGGTCGTTTGGCCTCGATTTTAGATGTTCGCATGAAAGAGGGCAACAGCAAAAAACCGGAAATCACTGGCGGTATTGGTACCGTGTTTAGCCGGTTATCGATCGAGGCACCGATCGTAAAAGACAAGGCATCGTTTATTGTAGCTGCCCGCAGATCGTACATCGATGTGTTGGCTCGACCCTTTGTGGACTTTCTCCAGGATGGCGGGGCGCTGAATTTTTACGACCTCACCGCTAAAGCCAACTACAACATCAACAAAAAAAATCGGGTGTATGCCTCCAGCTATTTTGGGCGCGATAACTTTCTGTTCGATGCCAATCAGGGTTTTAGTTGGGGAAACGCTACCGCTACGGCGCGGTGGAATCACCTGTACAACGATCGGCTGTTTTCTAACCTTACGTTTGTGTACAGTAAATATGATTATCGGTTACAGTTCGGTGATGATAATTTGAATCGCTTCAATTGGAACTCGTCCATCTCGAATTTTATTTTGAAACCGGAATTTACGTACTACCTCAACGATAAAAACGAGTTGAATTTTGGTGCCGAGGCGATCTATTACACATTCGAACCGGCCAACGCGGTAGGGATCACCAACGGCAACACGATCGACATCAGTCTCGATCGCAAGTACAATCTCGAGACCTCCGCCTTCATCGGCAATACGCAAAAAGTGAGCGATCGTGTAAGTCTTGAGTACGGCTTGCGCTTCTCTAACTTCCAGTATTTCGGGCCGGGCGATGCGTACACGTTTGGCGACACTATACCCGGTGTACGCAGGCCGGTAGCAACCGTAACGCGCGTGGACAGGGGCGAAAGCATTGCCAGCTACAACAGCTTGCAACCGCGGTTCTCGTTTAAATACCAGCCCAGCGAGACGAGCTCAATTAAAGGCAGTTACAACCGGATGGTTCAGTTTCTGCATTTGATCTCAAATACTACCGCATCTAATCCGCTGGATGTGTGGGCGCCCACTACCCGGAATATTAAACCCGAATTTGCCGATCAGTTTACCCTGGGCTATTTCCGCGATTTGAATCGCGCCCAGAAGTGGGAGTTTTCGGTGGAAGGTTACCTCCGGTACACACAAAATCAAATCGACTACATCGATGGTGCTGATTTGCTCATCAACCGTTTCCTTGAAGGCGATTTGCTGGCGGGCCGTGGCCGCGCGTATGGCACCGAATTTTATCTCCAAAAGAAAACCGGAAAAGTAAATGGCTGGGTAAGCTACACCCTCGGGCGCACGGAGCTGAAAGTGGATGGCATCAATCGAAATGAGTGGTACGCCACCCGTTTCGATCAATTGCACAACCTCAAGGTGGCTGCGTTTTACGACATCAATGAGCGGTGGTCTGTTTCGGGCAACTTCACATTCACCAGCGGCACGCCCACTACGTTTCCCACCTCGCGCTTCACGCAGCAGGGTATTCTCATTCCGTACAACGCCAACGACTCGCGCAACAACGTGCGCTTGCCCGATTACCACCGGCTGGACATCTCCTTCCGCTGGGAGGGCCGAAAGATGCGGGGCGACAAACAACGGAAGAACCGCGACTACTGGGTGTTTTCGTTTTATAACGTGTATGCACGCAGAAATCCGTTCTCGATTTATTTCGCACAACGCGAGGGCCGTGTGCCGGAAGGTCAACCGCTGGATTCGCAGGCAACCCAGTTGGCAATTGTGGGTACCATCGTTCCTTCTGTTTCATACAATTTCAAATTCTAAGTGTGATGAAAAAATCAGCGTATATTTTTTTGAGTCTGTTGGTGTTGGCACTCGTGTGGAGTTGCGAAGACGTGATCAATCCTGAATTGGAGCGTGCCGACCCGGTGTTGGTGGTAGATGGCTGGATCAGCAATAAACCGGGCAGACAAGTCATTAAGCTTACCTCAACTCAACCCTATTTCGAAAATGTGGTACCGCCGGGCATTCGTAATGCTACCGTTCGGGTAACCGACCTTACCAATGGCCGTGTGTACACCTTTGCTGAAAATACAAGTGTGGCTGGTAGTTATGAGTGGACCCCTGTTGGTAACGAAGTGTTTGGTGTGGTGGGCAACCGCTATGAGTTATCCGTTCGGGTAGGAAGCGAAGAGTATCGGGCAAGTTCGCGCATGGGCCGGGTGCCGCCGGTGGATAGCATTACGTATGCGTTTGAGGAGGCTACTCAGTTTTTTCCGGCTTCTTTCTTTGCTGAGTTTTGGGCTACCGATCCCGCGGGCGCTGGCGATACGTATTGGATTAAGGCATACAAAAACGGAGTATTTCTTAAAAAACCGAATGAGCTGAATGTGGCCTTTGATGCAGGCTTTTCTGAAGGTGGAAATTTTGACGGGGTTACCTTCATTACGCCCATTCGTTCGGGTGTAAATCCGAATGATGTTGATGCGAATGGTCAGGCCATCGCGCCGTTCAAGATTGGTGATTCGTTGTACGTAGAGATTCACTCCATTACTAAGCCTGCATTCAATTTTCTGAATGAAGTGGTAATCCAGATCGATCGTCCCGGCGGATTTTCTGAATTCTTTGCCACGCCGCTGGCCAATGTGGGCACGAATATTGAAAATGTCCGTGCGAATGGACCGAAAGCGGTAGGTTTTTTTAATACCGCAGCGGTGTCTGGCAACGGCAAAAGATTGCGCGAGGAATAATTGGTTGTTAGCGCTTGCGTTTAGCGCCTGCGCGTAACGATGTGCTGGCGAAAATATTAATGGTGCGCTCCACCCGGCCCATGAACATGGCCGTGCGAGATTTCATCCGCAGTGGCTTGACGTACCTCCATAATTTCTACATCGAAGTTGAGTTCAACTCCTGCCAATGGATGGTTGCCATCTACGGTAATGCTTTCTAGTCCTACATGAGTTACGGTAACTACACCGCCATTGTTCGTACTAAAGCGCATGCCGTTTTCTACTTTTTGATCGCCAAAGGCTGCACGCGGCACTTTTTGGATCAAGGCTTCATCTTTTACGCCGTAGCCTTTTTCTGGCGATATTTTTAATGCGAATTTATCGCCTACCGATTTCCCTTCCAGGCCCTCTTCCATTCCAATAATCAGGTTGCCATTGCCGTGCAGGTAGTAAAGCGGGTCGCGCCCTGCACTGGAATCCAGTACCTCGCCCGTATTGTTCGTTAGGGTATAATGAATAGCGGCAACTTTGTCTTTGGAGATTTGCATGGGTAACTTTTTCGAAATCTAGTGAATTAGCAGGCCAAGGAAAAATCAAAATATAAATGCTGCGTTAACTCCGCAGGTGCGAAGTTGCAGGTATTCGCCTTATTGGCGTTATTTGGATAAGTTAGTTGCGCTTTTCGTTTTTTTTTAATTCCATTTATACAAGTTTATGCGAAATTCTTTTTTGATTGTTTTGTTGTACGCACTCGGTTTTGGCGCACTGGCACAGGTAGTTGACCCCACATTTCAAACCAGTATCACAAACACCCCGACAGAGAGTCGCGCACTCCTGCTCGATGACGGCAAATACCTTCTGTTTGGCTCCTTCTTTCTGGTGAATGGTCAAGCCAAGCGTGGTTTGGCGAAGTTTAATGCCAATGGAACTTTGGACGCCACTTTCAACACCAGTCCCAACAACTCGGTCGAAGCCGCCGCTCTGCAAACCGATGGCAAGATTTTGATTGCGGGAAATTTTACTACCATTAACGGCACGCCCCGGGGCGGCCTCGCACGCCTGAATGGCGACGGTACATTAGACCCCAGCTTCCAGCCTCAGGTATTGAGCGCAGGTTTCAACCAATTTTGTATCGCCATTCAAGCCGATGGCAAAGTACTGGTGGGCGGAGGCTATACTGCGGTGGTGGGTACATCATCGGTTTTATTGCCTGGGGTAAACCGGTTCAACACCGACGGAACCCGTGATACTAGCTTTTCAGGCCCCAGCTTGAATTCCATATTCGACATTGAGATTCAGTCCGACGGAAAAATTATTGTGGGTGGGGCCTTTCCGCGGGGCCTTGCCCGTTTAACAGTTACGGGCGCGGTGGATAATTCGTTCACGTTAGGCACGTCGGGGTTCGACAGCTTTGTGTATGACACTGAGGTCACTTCGGACGATAAGATTATTGTAGCCGGAAATTTCACACAACTTAACGGCAGCAGTATGGCATACGTTTGCCGACTCAATGCAAACGGCACGTTAGATGGTACATATGCGGCTAACAACAAGTTCAACAATACCGTTTTTTCAATCCATCTGCTTTCTGATGGGCAGTTGTTGGTCGCTGGCTTTTTCAACCTTTTCGATGGCACTTCAGTAAATCGACTGGCACGACTTTCCCCCGCAGGCGTGCGAGACGCAACGCTTTCGATCGGCACCGGCCCGGGTGCCACAGGGCTGAGGCAAGTTATGGCCAACAGCACGGGCGATATTTTGGTTACAGGTGTCAGCATGACCACATTTAATGGCCAACCGCGCAACCACCTTGCGATAGTAAACTCTACGGGTACACTTCGGGCTACGGCGGCGCTAAATTTGCGCGCTTTTGGCGAGGGCCGAAAAATTGTGGCGCAGGGTACTGACAAGCTGCTTCTTGCAGCAGATGGGGAAGTGAATGGTACGACAACGGTGGGTTTGGTAAGGCTTAACCTCAATGGTACGATAGACGGCTCTTTTCTTGGTAATTCAAAACCAAGTTCTTCAGTTTCAGCAATCGCCTTGGGCGCCTCGGGGAGCATTTTGATTGGGGGATTTTTTACGGCATATGATGGGGTGACTACCAATCATGTGGCGCGCTTGTCGGCAACCGGCGTGCGAGATGCTACTTTCACCACAAATGGGGGTGCGGGGTTGAACGGAGCAGTTTCTGCTATTTTGCCGTTACCGGATGGTAAAATTTTGCTAGGTGGGGGATTTACTTCCTTTAACGGCACGGCGCGTAGGAGTTTGCTTCGCTTGAACGCGGACGGCAGCCTTGATGCCACTTTCAATGCGGGAAATGGGTTTTTGAGTACTTCGGGGCCGACCGTCATTCGCGATCTGGCCGTACAGGCCGATGGCAAAATTCTTGTTGCGGGTGAGTTCGAAGGATTTGCCGGTATTGCCACCCGAGGGTTGTTTCGCCTGAATGTAGACGGCACGCACGACCCATCGTTTCTAATCGGCACGGGTATCTCTCGATCTGGGGCAGCGATATCAGAAGTAACTGGGGTGAAAGTGCTGTCAAACAATAAAATACTCATTGGTGGCTCCTTCGATAGAATCAATGGTGTTTCGAAATTGCATCTGGCCGTATTAAATACCGACGGTACGATTGATAATTCGATCGTTTACCCTAACTTTATTAATCTCATTCAATCTTTGCAGGCGGCACCCGACGGAAAGTATTGGGCGGGCATCAGAGCCACGGGCCAGGTTTTTCGGCTAAATGCCGATGGTAGCTTCGATTCTTCTTTTGATATTTTACCTACCTCATCTTGGGTAACCGATTTCGCAGGCATTAACGGAAATATTGTACTTACGGGGCTTTTGAATCGAGTAGCAGGGAATCAGGTTTCTGGCATAGCCCGTGTCGTTTTTCCAACGGCGGTAGCGCCAACCAATCTTGAGATTTCATCCTTTAATTCTAGTCAAATTGAACTAACGTGGTCCGATAATAGCACAGACGAAACCGCATTTGAAGTTTATCGCTCCATTTCCGATGCGCCCATGGAACTGTTCCAAACTTTGCCGGCCAACACCGTTAGTTTTACGAACACGGGCTTAAATCCCATCACACGATATAGTTACCAAATCCGGGCTGTTACGCCCTCAAACTCGACAGCATTTAGCAACAAGGCATCTCAAACCACCACCCCGAACGAATGGCAACCCATTGCCACTACGCTGCCTCCGCGGAGAACTGGCGTAGCGGTTACCGCCAACGGGCGCGCCTACATGGGCTTGGGGCGCAATGCTACCGGGCGTCTAAAAGACTGGTGGGAGTTTAACCCCATCACGAATCAATGGGTGCAGAAAAGTGATTTTCCGGGCTCGGCACGCGACGGGGCTGTTGCTTTCGGTGCCAACGGGCGAGTGTATGTAGGCACGGGCAATGATGGCACTGGCGGTTTTGAGCGCGATTTCTATGAGTATGACCCCGCCTCCGACGCATGGACCCGAAAGGCTGATTTTCCGGAGGACTTTGCAGCAGCTGCTGGCATTACCTCGGGCGTTGCTTTTTCGATTGACAATATCGGTTATGTAGGTTTGGGAAACACGGGGGTAAATAATACGCAAGCGTTTTTCAAGTATAACCCCGGAACAAATGCATGGCAGTCGAGTGCCGCTTTTCCTGGGCCGGGCCGCATCGGGGCGATTGCGTTTGTAACAGGAGGGAAGGCCTACGTGGGATTTGGTTTCGGTAGCTTGGGGCCTTACCGCAACGATTTGTTTGAATATGATCCCGTAGCCAACACATGGACAACACGGGCCAGCGGCAGTGGCACCGGGCGTGGGGGGGCGGCGGCGGTCACGTTGAATGGGCGCGGACTGGTGTTGGCAGGCATTGAAAATACAACGGGCGGCTTTGGCGGAACAGACGTTTACACAAGTTCAAACTTTGTCTACAATCCAGCTTTAAACACATGGTCGCTCGGTCCACCCGTTCCGAGCCCCGTACGTACTGATGTCATGAGCTTCGCCATTGGCACCAAAGCATATCTGCACGGAGGATTCCGTTTTTCCGGGACCAATATCTTCTTATCGGATTTTTACGCATTTACGCCCACTTCCGATTTCTTCCCGGCAGCACCATCCAACCTAACGGCAACATTCAATTCCACGACCAGCATCCGATGCAACTGGCAAGACAACTCCACTAACGAGTCGGGTTTTGTTTTGGAATTTGCCATTGGCGCAAGCAACACCTTCGCGTTTTTAGCGCAACTACAGGCAGGTGTCACCGAATTTCTTCATACCGGCCTGGTGGCCAACACCCAGTACAAATACAGAGTGCGTGCAATAAATGAGTTTCAAGGCTCTGCGTTTTCGAATATTGCTGTGCTCACCACTACGCCACCGCCAACAAACCCGACGGGCTTAGTGGCCGAGGCAACATCCGCTACAACCTACAATTTAACATGGCTGGATACCTCCATCGAAACCGGCTATGAAGTTTTTCGCGCTGTTGGCGGGAGCTCGGACTTCAACTTGCTGCAAACGCTCGCGGCCAATCAAACCAGTTATACGGATGCCACGGGCGTGGCGGGCACACGTTATGCCTACCGCGTGCGTGCCTTCAACGCCGGCGGACCCTCAAGCTTCTCGAATACGGCCAGTCCCCCGCTTGGTCCTTCGGGCCTTACCGCGGTCAGTGCCTCGCTTACGTCGCTCGAGTTTACTTGGACGGACAATAGCGACAACGAAGCTGAGTTCGAAATATTTAGATCGACTGGCAACAATTCGAATTTTACCTTGGTGCTCACCAGACCTGCAAACTCTACCAGTGCAGTGAATACGGGACTCTTGCCCAACACCACTTATTTCTACCGGGTGCGAGCGGTTAACGGATTATCCGGGTTGTCTGTGTTCAGCAATGAAATTTCGCAAACTACTCTTTCAAATATACCGGCCGCCCCAACGAACCTGGCTGTTCAGTCGGTTAATTCAAACCAAATTGTTCTGACTTGGGTGGACAACGCTACGAATGAAACCGGTTATAGTGTGGAGCGCTCGGTGGGGACTAACCTATCGTTCGAATTTGTGGCGGGATTGGCAGCCAACACCACCACATTTACCAACGGGACGCTTTTGCCCAACACCACCTATTTTTATCGCGTTCGTGCCACTTCAGGTGCGGGAGCATCCGCATTCAGCAACGAAGTTAGTGCAACTACTGCGCCACCACCGCCAACCGCACCCTCAGCGCTTACGGCAAATGCGTTGAGCGCTACGGAGGTAGGTCTTTCATGGGCCGACAATTCGACCAATGAAACTGGTTTTGAAATTCAGCGTTCTTTGAACTTTGCGGCAAATTTCGTCACCGTGCAAACCACGGCGGAAAATGCCACCAGTTTTGTGGACACTGGGCTGACTCCCTTCACCCAATATTTTTACCGGGTCCGTGCTAACGGAACGGCCGGGAGCAATTCCGGCTTTACGCCCTCAACAGCAGTGAACACGTTGCTCCCTCCGCCAGCGGCACCCACCAACTTGGCGGCACGTGTACTCACGGATGCGGAGATCATGCTTAACTGGACTGACAATTCTACAGACGAGAGTGGATTTGTGATTGAACGCTCTGTGGGTGCTAACAATTCATTTAGTGTTATTCAAACTACGACCGCTAATGTTACGAGTTTCATTAACGTTGGCCTTGCCGCGGGCACGGTCTATTTTTACCGTGTGCGGGCAACAAACTTGGGTAGCCTTTCTACATTTAGTAACGTAGTAAGCACAGTGATCACCGGATTAAATGAGCCAACACGATTTGGTTCTTTTACAGCATTCCCCAATCCTGCCAAAGATACATTCACTGTAAAAAACACGACCACCCAGGTGATCAAGTTTTCGGTTTATGATGTTATCGGCCGACTTGTCGTTACGATGAATTGTGATCCGGAGGCCGAGCAAAATGTCGAATGCGGATCTTGGGTTCCAGGGGTTTACCTCGTTCATGTACCCGGAGAAGCCAACTCGTTACGCATTCAAAAGCAATAACGAAAGGCTGAAAAAAAAAGCCTCCGGTTGATGAGACCGGAGGCTTTCTTATGTACCAAAGGTGGGAATCGAACCCACACTCCCGAAGGAACACGATTTTGAGTCGTGCGCGTCTACCAATTCCGCCACTTTGGCTTGTTTCCGTTCGGCCTTCCGCTGAACGGGCTGCAAATATGTAGATTGTTTCCTTTTTCTCAAAAAAGGCCCCTGCTTTTATCCATCCGAATCCGGTAACGAACAGCGTTGGCAATGAAACTAATCCCACACATAAAAACACTCAGGGCAACGGTGCCCCAGCCCACCCACTCGGCTGCTGTGGCGCCCGCCTGTTTCCAATGCGAAACTTCCAAGGTAAAGCACAGACCACTTCCCACCAGCAAAGCGCCCACACCACCGTTGAGCAGCCAACGAAACAGTAATTGCTTGTAACTCATTTCCAAAAAAAGTTAAGGTATCTCCAGGTACTGGATCAACGAAAATGCCTCCGTGCGTCTGGTAAAGAGTTTTTTTACACGGCCCCATACGCGCCCGAACAACTCCGATTTACGGTACTGCTCCAGGCTTGCCTCGCCATCCCAATAGCTGAGTGTAGCGTAGCAGTTTTTATCCTTCGGGTCTTTTAGCAGTTGCAGGTGGCTGCAGCCCGGAAAGTTGCGAATCTGCGTTTTATGCGTGTTGAAAATCTCAAGAAACTCTGCCACTCCGGCATCGGTAAAGTGCATACGTACAATACGAACCAACATGTGTCTTTCGAAAGTTTGGAGAGCAAGGTATAAAGTTTTTGTTTTTGCTAATGAGCGCACTGCCCGCACGCCTACGCCACCGATTCAGCCGGTGCTGGTAATGGAATGGGGTTGGTAACTTACTCGTCAAATAAAATCGTTACCGGACTATCGTAATGCAAGCCGAGCAACTCGCTGGCGTTGCCTTTGTAAATTCCAATCTCCAAAAGATTTAAACTATTGAATACCATGAAGCAATCACCTTGTTCGGTTTGATCGTAACGGGTATGAATGCGTCTGAATTTTTCTCCGCCAAATTGAATGGTGTAGCCGCGGTTCTTACTCAATACATCAAACGCATCTTTTGGAATATTGGTAATGAGGTTGCCGAAATGGTCTACGCGAATAACATGGCCAGAGATCAGTTTTTTCGTTGCCTTAACGTGGCGATCGGTCATTTTTTTGAAAGCGGCAAGCTGCTGCCCCAGGCTGCTGATGCCCACGCCACTGGCTAACTTCGCGGCAGCGGGCGCAAAGATGTCGCGTTCTACAAACGTGGTTTGAATGGGATTGATTTTGTTGAGGGCCACTACGTGGAGGGGTGTTTTGTCCGATATCAAACCCAACAACCCGTGGTCCGGACAAACAAAAAAATGATCTTCCAGTGCCACGGCCAGATAGTCGTCATCCCGCCGGCCGTGGGCGTCTACACCAACCAGGTGCACGGTGTTTTTAGGGAAGTCTCGGAAAACCGATTTCAACACATACGCCCCATGGGCAATATCGCAGGGTTGTATCTGGTGGCTGAGGTCTACTACCGTAATACCCGGATTGATGCTGAGTATCTTGGCCTTGATGGCGGCTACGTAAAAATCGGATTCGCCCGAGTCGGTTAACAACGTTACGATGGCCATTCGGAATAAACGGAACCCCTTCTTCTCGAAACCGGGTTTTCTGTATTTTTGCAATCAAAAGTAAACCATTTCAATCACACTTGCATTGATCGAAAAAACCATCACGCTCGAAGATATTTCGCTGATCGATTTTCTGGGTGCCGAGAACCGAAACGTGAACGAGTTGTCCGTAGCATTTCCGCGCAGCAAGATCATTTCACGTGGCAACGAAATCCTGGTAAAAGGCGATGCCGCAGACGTGTTGCAGATTACGGATGTGCTCACTGCGCTGATCGATCATATCCATCAGTTTGGTCGGATAACGCCCGAAAATGTGCGTGGCTACATCGCACAGGAACAAACCGAGTTCGTACGGGACGATGCGCCAGACGGTGTGCTGCTCTACGGCACGCGGGGTAATCCCATCAAAGTAAAAACCGTTAACCAGCAAAAACTTGTGCAGAGCGTTCGCGATCACGACCTGGTTTTTGCGTTGGGTCCGGCGGGTACCGGTAAGACGTATATTTCTGTGGCGTTGGCGGTTCGGGCGTTAAAGAACAAACAGGTAAAAAAAATCATTATCACCCGGCCGGCGGTGGAAGCGGGCGAGAACCTCGGGTTTTTGCCGGGCGACCTGAAAGAAAAAATTGATCCGTATCTGCGCCCGATTTATGATGCGTTGAACGATATGGTACCTTTTGAAAAATTGCGTTTTTACATGGAGCGGGAAACCATTGAGATTGCCCCGCTTGCTTACATGCGCGGCCGCACATTGAATAACGCATTTATTTTGTTGGATGAGGCGCAAAATACCACGCCCATGCAAATGAAAATGTTTTTAACGCGCATGGGGCCAGACTCAAAAATGATCGTTACCGGAGACACCTCGCAAATCGACTTACCGCCTAACCAGAAATCGGGTTTGCGCGAAGCGGTACGCATTCTGAAAGACGTGAAAGACATTGGCTTTGTTGAGTTGAACGAGCGCGATGTGGTGCGCCACAAGCTGATCAAAGATATTATCGAAGCCTACAATCGCCACCAGCCCCCTGCACAGGCGTAGCGTTTGCTGGTTCGGTAAATTGCAGATAACTTCCATCGTGTTTCGGTGGACCTCCTTTCCGTTTGTTCGCATTACGCTTTTCTTTTCCATAGGCGTACTTCTGGCCGTGTACCGCGTGTTGCCGTTGGTGCACCCCTGGAGCATTTGGGCCGTGGTCATCGGTACGATGATCTTTCTTTTGCTACGCATACTTCCGGCCCGGCATACGCGTAAATGGAGTGGCACGGTGGGCCTGGCTGCGATCTTGTGTTTGGGGTTTGCTGCCGTGCGCGAGCACACGGCAACGCTACGCCCGGATCATCTCTCGCAATTGGTGGGTACGCCCGAGTTTTACATCGCGCGCATCAATTCGTATCCGCATGAGAAGGAAAAAACCTGGCGGCTTTCTGCCCGCGTGGAGGCCGTTCGGCTGCATGGGCGGTGGCAACCCGTTGCTGGCGAGTTGTATTTGTTTCAATCAAAAACCGGTCAATCCGGCCCGTACCAGTATGGCGACCGACTTGTCGTGCGGGGTAGCCCGCAACCCGTGGCGCAGCCCCGAAATCCCGGGGAGTTTGACTACCAAAGGTTTCTTTCATTTCGAAATATTTTTCACCAACATTTTGTTACCGCAGAGCAGGTAAGAAAGCTCGATTGCCAACCCGATAACCTCGTGCTGGCCGCTACCTTGCAGGCACGTGCATGGGCGGGCCAACAACTTCAAACCTATCTGCCTGCGGCGCGCGAACAGGCCGTGGCGAAGGCGTTGGTGTTGGGCATTACCGATGGGCTGGACAATGAATTAACCACTGCCTATGCCGCCACGGGTGCCATGCATGTATTGGCAGTATCCGGTTTGCACGTCAGCATCATTTATGGCTTACTTCTGCTCTTCCTGCGTCCGTTGCAACGGGTAAGGTGGGGCCTCGGCATGCAAACTGCTATTGCACTCGTGGTGCTGTGGCTTTATGCCGCTGTTACCGGGCTATCGCCCTCGGTACTCCGGGCTGTAACCATGTTTTCGTTTGTTGTGCTGGCGCGCCCGTTTGGGCAGCGCACCAACATCTACAACACGCTGGCGGTGGCTGCGTTTTGTTTGTTGTTGTATGATCCGCTCATGATCATGTCGGTTGGATTTCAGCTTTCCTTTCTGGCCGTATTGGGCATTGTGTATTTGCAACCCTGGTTGTATGCGTTATGGGAGCCGAGCTGGAAATGGCTCGATTGGATCTGGCAGGTGTCGTGTGTTTCTATTGCCGCTCAACTCGCCACGTTTGCACTTGGCCTGCTGTATTTTCACCAGTTCCCCAATTACTTTTTGTTTTCAAATCTGGTGGTGATACCGGGGTCGTTTGTGGTATTGGTGGGTGGATTGACGCTCCTGGCCGCAGCACCGGTTTCATGGCTCGCGGCGGCTTTAGGGTGGTTGTTGCAAACCCTGATTTGGCTGTTGAATGAGTTTGTTTTCTGGGTAGAGTCCTGGCCGTTTAGCCTTTCGGAAAACTGGTACATCGCCACCTGGCAATGCTGGGTGCTCATCGCCGGGGTGGTTTGCTTGGTACTCCTGGTGCGGCATCGAAATAGGTGGTGGTTGTATGGTGCAACGGCTACAGCCATACTTTTTTCCGTGGGCAATTGGCATCGGTTTTTTTCCAGCATCCGCAATGAACAACTTACCGTTTACCATGTCAATCGCCATACGGCCTACGATTTTTTTTCTTTCGGTCATGCGTATCAGTTTGTTGATGATGCATTACAAAAGAACCCGGAGGGCTTTCGTTTTCACATTCAACCCAACCGGCTGCGTGCGGGAATTGAAGCCGTGCACCCGTTGGATCACCATCGTGCAGTGGCAGTGCGAGCGGGCGTGCGATACATGGTTTGGAATGGGCGTGTCATTGCCCATATCGTAGAAAAAGACTTTACGCTTTCGCGGATGGCCACGATCGATTGGTTGATCGTAAGTCGTAACACACTCCGCAACCTCGATCAATTGCCTTCCGGATTATCGGTAAAAGCGTTGATCTTTGATACCAGTTGCTCTCCCCAGATAGTCGAAAGACTTACTGAGCAAGCCCGCATTCGCGGATGGCTAACCCATCATGTTTCTCAATCTGCATTCCAAAAAATACTATGATTACTTACCAAGTGCAAGATCGTGTGGCCCGAATTACGTTGAACCGCCCCGATAAGCGAAACGCCTTAAATCCCGAAGTGGTACGTGCGCTTAAAACTGCGCTGACTAACGCGGAGGCGGACGCGAATGTAAAAGTGGTATTGCTAGACGCAGCGGGCGATGCTTTTTGTGCGGGGGCAGATCTTGATCATCTCCAAAAACTTCAGCAAAACAGCTTCACCGAAAATAAGGTCGACAGCCAGGAGTTGCGGTTTCTTTTTCAACAGGTACATGAACTAAAGAAAGTGGTGGTGGCGCAGGTGCAGGGCCCCGCCTTGGCAGGCGGTTGCGGACTGGCTACGGTTTGTGATTTCGTGTTTGCTTCTGAAAAAGCCACGTTCGGTTATACCGAAGTGAAGATTGGATTTATTCCGGCAATCGTGATGGTGTTTCTGGTGAAGAAGATTGGCGATCAACGGGCGCGGGCACTCCTGCTTGGCGGCCAACCTGTAACTGCTGCCGAGGCGCAGGCGCTGGGCCTTGTGTTTCGCGTTACCGCAACGGCAACTTTACACGAAGAAACCTGGCGGTGGGTACAAGCACTGGTGCAACACAATTCCGGAGAAGCCATGGAACGAACCAAAAAAATGTTGGCAACGCTTCAAGACCTGCCGCTGGCCCAAGCCTTGGATGCTGCCGTAGAGCAAAATGCGCAAGCACGCGCCACGCACGATTGCCAGGCGGGTATTTCCGCGTTTCTTGAAAAACGAAAAATTACGTGGTAGGCGCTCATCCTGTGCAATGATTTTATAATTTTCCGGTTCACCAAACTTCCACATTATGATTTCCTGGCAAGGGGTTTTTCCCGCTCTTACCACCAAGTTCACCCCGAACGATGAAATTGACTTTCCACTTTTTGAAAAAAACCTGCATGCGCAATTAGATGCAGGCGTTCACGGCATTATTCTGGGCGGTACGCTTGGCGAGGCGAGTGTGCTAAGCCCGGAGGAAAAATTTGAGCTGGTGCGGTTTACAGTCGGCAAGGTGGCAGGCAAAGTACCGGTTGTTATGAACATTGCCGAAGGCAGCACCCGCGATGCCGTGAAATTGGCCCGGCAGGCAGCCGCTACTGGTGCCAACGGTTTGATGATGTTACCCCCGATGCGCTACAAGTCCGACCACCGCGAAACGGTAGCCTACTACAAGGCAGTGGCCGGAGCTACGGATTTGCCGATTATGGTGTACAACAATCCGGTGGACTATAAAGTGGAAGTTACGTTGGAGATGTTTGCAGAGTTAGCCGACTGTCCTACGATTCAAGCCGTAAAGGAATCCACCCGCGAGGTAAGCAACGTTACACGCATGGTAAATCGGTTTGGCGATCGATTCAAACTACTATGCGGTGTGGATACGTTGGCAATGGAAGAACTCATGCTCGGAGCACACGGCTGGGTGGCCGGTTTGGTATGCGCCTTCCCGCGCGAAACCGTGGCAGTGTACCAGCTAACGAAATCCGGAAAAATTGAGGATGCATTGAAAATTTACCGTTGGTTTTTGCCGCTGTTGGAATTGGATATTCACGCCAAGTTGGTACAATACATCAAGCTTGCTGAGCAAGAGACGGGTCTTGGTTCGGAGCATGTGCGCGCGCCACGGCTGCCGTTAGCGGGCGAAGAGCGCGAACGCATTTTAAAGATCATTCGCGAGGGCATTCGTACCCGGCCCGTGCTCTGATGGCGCGGTTTCGGCTGGCGGATATTCAGGCGGCCGCGCAACGCCTGGACCCTGTTTTTTTAAACTCACCGCAGTTTGTGTGCGAGCCACTGTCGGACGTGTGTGGTGCCGAGGTGGTGGTGAAGGTGGAGACCAACAATCCCATTCGGTCGTTTAAGGGCCGGGGTGCAGACGTACTGGTGCAACGATTCTCCGAACCGCTGGTGTGTGCAAGTGCGGGTAACTTCGGCCAGGCGGTGGCGTATGCTGGCCGCGAGTACGGAATTCCAATAACTGTGTTCGCCAGCCGGCACGCAAATCCACTGAAGGTTACCCGAATGAAAGCACTTGGCGCAGAAGTAATTGCAGCGGGTGCTGATTTCGATGCCGCAAAAGCAGCTGCGCATAGTTTTGCGCATGCACAAAACATTCGGTTTGTGGAAGACGGCCGCGATGTGGAAACAGCAATTGGCGCGGGCACTATTGCCTTGGAATTGTTAACGGGCCCACCCAATGTGGATGCCATACTTGTACCCGTTGGAAACGGGGCGCTCATCAACGGCATCAGCACCGTTTACAAAACCGTGCAACCCACCACAAAAGTATTTGGAGTTCAGGCGCTGGGTGCGCCCGCAATGGTGGAGTCGTGGCGCCAAAACCGCATGATCCGCCACACGGCAGTCAATACCATTGCCGATGGGATTGCCGTGCGTGAACCTGTTCCGGAAGCATTGGAAGACATGCGTGGCAATCTTGATGACGCAATCTTGGTTTCGGAGGAAGCCATACTCCGGGCGATGAGACTCTTGTTCACAGCGGCCGGTCTCGTGGTAGAGCCGGCAGGTGCTGTAGGCGTAGCTGCCTTACTGGAGAAACCGAAGATGTTTCAACACAAGCGGGTAGCCACCATTCTTTGTGGCAGCAACCTTACCGAGGCCCAGATGCATCAGTGGCTCTTGGGCGATACTCCCGTGTTTAAAGCGCCACGCCCAGCTTGAACCCGATGCGCGGAAAAATTCCGGAAAAACCGGGTTCCATCACGGTAGTGTAGATCTCGCGATTTTCGATGTTCGAGATGACATTGATGTTGCTGGCCCGCAATCCACCCCCAACGTAAACATCCAGCGCAACTACGTCCCAAAAAGTTCGTTGCAGGCCAATGGTAAAGCCGCCAGCGATGTGTTGAGTTTCGTATCTACTACCTAAGGTGACTGACTGTGTGGTTTGCCCGGCGGGCCCAAAATAGGTCCACGTGCTGGTGTACTCGTTGTCCACTTTGTGCATGCCAGCATTGATAAATGGGCCAAAGTAAATGCCCTGCACGTAGCTTCGGTTCTTTCTACTTGTAAACGGCTGTAGCGGGCGCACATACTTTCGAAATTGAAAGTCAAAATCACCACCACGGATTTTGCGATCATACATGTCGTTGCCGCCCTGGTTTCGGATGCCGAACGTGAAATTTACGCTCTTGGAGAAATCGCGATTAAAGTGCTCGGTGCCGATTTGCAGCGTGTTCGCTATGAAATGCTGCGGTGACAGTTTGATCAACGATCGGGAAGGCAGTGGCTTCGTATCCTGTGCGAGGGCAGCTGAAGCGATTAGAAAACACGAGATGATGAATACCTGTTTCATGTTCAACTTGGTTAAAGTGTAATTCCTATTTTGACTCCAATTCTGGGAAAAATCCCTTGATATCCAGGGGTTGTTACGTCGGTGTTCAGTTGTTGTCGTTGGGGTTCAAGAAACCGGATATTACTCCATCGCATGCCGCCTCCGGCAAAAACATCCACCGCCAGCACATTCCAAAAAACGCGCTGCACGCCTATGGTGAACCCGGTGGCGAAAAAATAATCCTCGAAATCGTTTTGGGTAATTGTTTGTTCAAACCGGGGTGGCGCACTGCTGCTGAAGGAGCTTGTATAGTAACCCGTAACCTGGCGTGAACGAACCATGCCGGCGTTTACAAACGGACCCGCATAAATGCCTTGCACGAGTGTGCGTTTGCGTGTAGTAACGAAATACCTCAGGGCACGCACGTATGTGCGATATTGAAATCCAACATCTACCCCGCGTTCGACCAGATCTTCGGTATTTAGAAACTGACCATGGTGGCGAATTCCTAAATCAATTGCTAGGCTCTTGGAAAGCGTGCTGTTGAAATGTTCGGTGCCGATTTGAAGGGTATTCACGCCAAAGTGCTGGGGTGAAATTTTAAACAGTGTTGGCGATAACAAGGGTTTTGCTTCTTGCCCGAGGAGCGAGCATCCCCAGAGTAAACCCATTGCCGTGAAAAGCAGGTGCGTATTCATGATTCGTTAGCTTAAAAAGCAGTGTGAGAAACTGCAATAAAGTTAAGTCCGCGCAACTGCTTTTTAATGCGGCGTGTACCCCCGAAAAATCAATCCTTAAACAGAATCAAAAAAAGACTACACCCGTTCAATCTGCGCGCCCAATGCCTTTAACCGGCCTTCGATATTTTGATAGCCGCGATCTATTTGTTCAACGTTTGAAATTTCACTTTCACCGGAGGCTGAGAGTGCCGCGATCAACAATGCCACCCCGGCCCGGATGTCGGGCGAGGACATTTTTAACCCGCGTAGTGCCTGCTTGCGTTCAAGGCCGATCACCGTTGCCCGATGGGGGTCGCAAAGAATGATTTGGGCACCCATATCGATGAGCTTGTCTACAAAAAACAGGCGGCTTTCAAACATCTTTTGGTGAATCAATACGGTACCTTTTGCCTGAGTGGCCACGACCAACACAATGCTGAGTAAATCGGGCGTGAAGCCCGGCCATGGCGCATCGGCTACGGTTAAAATTGAACCATCGATAAAGGTTTCGATTTCATACAACTCCTGTGCAGGCACAAAAATGTCGTCTCCACGAAACTCCATGCGGATGCCGAGGCGTTTAAAAATTTCGGGAATAATCCCGAGCATATCGATACGGCAATTCTTAATGGTGATTTCCGACTGCGTCATGGCGGCCAGGCCAATGAAACTTCCCACCTCAATCATGTCGGGTAAACAGGTGTGTTCGGTGCCGCCCAACTCAGTCACGCCCTCAATGACCAACAGGTTAGAACCAATGCCGCTGATTTTTGCACCCATGCGATTCAGCATCGCGCAAAGCTGCTGCAAATATGGTTCGCAAGCCGCGTTGTAAATGGTTGTTGTTCCTTTGGCCATTACGGCGGCCATAACAATATTGGCGGTGCCGGTTACCGAAGCTTCATCCAAGAGCATGTAGCAGCCATGCAAATCCGAAGCATCAATTTGAAAGAGGTTTTCGCTTGGATTGAAGTTGAACTTGGCCCCGAGTTTTTGAAATCCGATGAAGTGTGTATCCAGCCGCCGTCTTCCGATCTTATCGCCCCCGGGCTTTGGAATGTTTGCTTTACCAAAGCGGGCCAGAATAGGGCCGAGTAACATCACCGAGCCGCGCAAGGCAGCTGCTTTTTTTCGGTAGGCAGCCGACAACAGGTATTCTGTGTTTACCTGATCTGCCGTGAAACGAAATGAGCCGCTGCCTAGTTTTTCTACGCGGCAGCCCAGATCGCCAATGAGTTCGATAAGTTTGTTTACGTCTACAATATCCGGCACATTGTGAATCGTTACCGGCTTACGCGTAAGCAGGGGTGCGCATAACACTTGCAGGGCTTCGTTCTTTGCGCCCTGGGGCACGATTTCGCCCCGCAGCTTTTTCCCCCCCTTTATCCGAAAGGAAGTCATCTAGTCTTTTCTGCGATTATGGCGGTTTTTGTTGAACGGACGGCCACCGCGTCCACCGTTTTTGCCTTGCGGCCGGTTAGGGCGCGGCAGGCTGCGCTCATGATACAGTTTTTCGAAAAGATTTTCCTCGCGTGCTTTTTCGAGGTCTAATTTCAACTCGCCTTTCGACAGGTTGCGCAGGTCTTTTACGATCACGGAGTCGTCCAGGCTTTCTTTATTCCAGCTCGCGTAGAATGTTTTCATCAGCTTGCCGAGATAGATGGCCGCATCTTCGCGATCCTGGCCTTCTTTTTTCAATGCCTCTGTTACCAGGTGCTCAAGATTTTTTCCGTAGTGCTTATAACGCACTTCGCTTTGCGGGTATTTCATCCGCTGCGGTTTTTTAAATACCGTTTCCCGGCTTGGAATTGGGTAGGGGTTGTTTACATCCAGATTAAAGTCTGCGATGATGTAGAGGTCATCCCACATGCGCTGGGGGTTTTCCGCTCCTTCTTTCGCCACCGGGGCCAGTTGTTTAATCAGCTCAATCAGCGTGTACGCCAACTGGGTGCGCTTTTCTTTGTCGGGTTCCTGACGGATGAACTCAACTAACTTCTGCACATTTCGGCCGTAGCCTTTCAAGGTAATCCCCGGGCGCTGGGTATTGTATTCCGTAATCATGTAAAAAGGGAAAATATAAAACGTTGTGTAACGCGGAGGTTCGTCATCAATTCTCGTGTATCCTCAGCTTGGCAAAGCTAAGCAATAACGTCTTTTCACCAAAATCGGCAAATAAAATGCGTGCCTTGCGTTCCGGGCCGGCTTGTTCCATTTTTGTAACGGTACCAAACCCAAATTTTGGGTGCTCTACTTTCATGCCCTCTTGCAAGCCGGAGGTGTCGCTGGGTTTGAAATCAGCCGGGGTTTTGTAGGCGCTGGGTTTTGGCACTGCCTGCGAGCTGATGGTTTTCTTCATACCCTCCACAAAGCTGCGGGTAAAATGGGGGTTAGGTGGCGCAGATTCTACCGTGTTGAATTTGGTACTGGCCTTCACCAACCGTTGGTCTACATCATCCAAAAAGCGGCTGGGTTCGCAATTCTTGAGGCGGCCAAAGCGGTAACGGGTGAGGGCGTACGACAGGAAGAGTTTTTTTTGTGCCCGCGTTATTGCTACGTAAAAAAGTCTGCGCTCTTCCTCTAAGTCAGCACGCGAACTCAACATCATCTGCGAGGGGAACAGGTCTTCCTCCAGGCCCACCAAATACACGTACTTAAACTCCAAACCCTTGGCCATGTGTATGGTCATCAAGGTAACCTTTTCAGGATCGTGGTCTTTTTCTTCATCCTGGCTGGTAAGCAACGATACTTCCTGTAAGAACGCAGAGAGACTTTTGTCCTCCCGCTCGGGGTCGTCTACAAATTCTTTCACCGCGTTCAGCAGTTCTTGCACGTTTTCATACCGGCTGAGGCCCTCTACGGTCTTATCTTCGTACAACTCGCGCAGCAGGCCAGAAGATTTGGCAATTTCAGCCGCAGCTTCATAGGCATCTTTGGTTTGAATATCGAACTCGAAGCGCTTGATTTTATTTACGAAATCATCGATCGGCCCGGCTGCCCGCCCACCCAGAAACGTATTGGCATTTTGCACTACCTCCCAGATGGGAATGGCATGATCATTCGCGGCTACAATAATTTTGTCGACAGTAGAATCGCCAATGCCGCGTTTGGGTAAATTGATGATTCTGCGAAATGCGGCCTCGTCTTGATGATTCAGCGAAAAGCGCAAATAGGCCAGCAAGTCTTTAATTTCCTTGCGTTGATAAAACGACAAACCGCCAATCACACGATACTTAATGTTCATTCTGCGCAGGGCCTCTTCAATGGCTCGCGATTGGCTGTTGGTGCGGTACAGCACGGCAATCTGGCTAAATTGCAGTTGGTGCTGCATTTTTTCTTCGAAGATGGAGGTGGCCACCAGCTTGCCCTCTTCGTTGTCGGATACGGCTTTAATTAATTCGATCAGGTTGCCGTCTTCATTGGCCGTCCAGACGTTTTTCGGCAGTTGTGCTTTGTTTTTTGCAATGACGGAGTTGGCTACGGCTACAATGTTTTTGGTGGAGCGGTAGTTTTGCTCCAGCTTAATAATGCGCAAATCGGGGTAGTCTTTCTCAAAGTTTAAAATGTTGCTAATGTCTGCGCCGCGAAAAGCATAGATACTCTGTGCGTCATCGCCCACCACGCAAATGTTTTGGTTTACGGCCGCCATTTTGCGAATGATAAAATACTGGCACAGGTTGGTGTCCTGAAACTCATCTACCAACATGTACCGGATGCGGTGTTGGTATTTGTTCAGCACTTCTAAATGCTCGCGAAAGAGCTTATCGGTATTGAACAGCAAATCATCAAAATCCATTGCGCCCGACTTGAAACAACGCAGCGAATAATTCTTGAAGATATTGCCAATTTCAGGCCGCATGTTGGCGGCATCGTCCTCCAGAAACACGGGGTTTGCCAGATACTCCTGCCACGATACCAGCCGGTTTTTTGCTGACGAAATGCGGTTATACACCACGTTGGGTTTATACTGTGTTTCGTCCAGCCCCATTTCTTTAATGATGCTTTTCAGCAGCGATTTGGAGTCGTCCGTATCGTAAATCGTAAAGTTGTTCGGGTAGCCAATAAAGTGCGCTTCGGCCCGTAAGATGCGTGCAAACACGGAGTGAAAGGTGCCGATCCATAAGTTGCGTGCGTCTGCGCCCACAACTTTTTCGATGCGTTCGCGCATTTCTTTGGCCGCCTTGTTCGTAAAGGTCAGCGCCATGATGTTGAACGGATCAACCCCGTAATTTTGGATGAGGTGGGCGATGCGGAAGGTGAGCACCCGCGTCTTGCCTGAGCCGGCACCGGCAATGATCATGCATGGCCCGTTGATGTTTTCCACGCCTTCGCGCTGCGGCTCGTTAAGCGTGTCGAGATAGTTCAGCATAAGAAAGTGTGGCAAGTTACAGGTTGAGTGGGTTTTCGTGTCACGCCAAATAATATTTTTGCCGCCAGCGCCGCGGGTAATCGCGCCCGGCGCGCGTTAAACAAAATGACAAGTAGTTGCGCAATAGCATCGTAATGCAATCTAAATCAGACGTTAAAACCCAAACACATAAAGTAAATTGAAGCCTTCATTTCTGGTTACGGATAAGAAAGAATCATTTCGGAATTGGTTATTCCGCACGCTCATGAACTGGTATCCCATGTATTTTGGTACCGGCGGTAAAATTCTTTTTTGGGCCCACGATCATACGGAGTTGCATTTACGGCTACGCCTTAATCCGTGGACGTACAACTACGTGGGCACCATTTTCGGGGGTAGCATGTTTTCTGCTTCCGACCCATTTTATATGCTGATGTTGCTGCGGTCTTTGGGGCCGGAATACGTGGTGTGGGATAAATCGGCAGCCATTCGTTTTCGTAAACCGGGCAAGCGCACGTTGTATGCGGTGCTGCGGATACCCGATGCCGAGCGCGACCACGTTAAAAAAGAAGTGCAGGAAAAAGGCGAGACCACGCGCGAGTATGTGGTGCAGTGGGTGGATAAGCATGGCGTAGTGCATGCAGAAATCACCCGGCAGTGTTACATTGCTTCAAAACTGCACTACCAAAAGAAAAAAGGCGAGAGCCAGGCTGCGCGATTAAATGCTCGCGGCGTGTTCTAATGTGAATTGATCAACGCTCTTTGGTTTTTGGTAACCAATTAAGCCAAAGCCAGGCCACCAAACAGCAGCTGAAAAACAGTGTAACCAAAGAACCCTCAAGGCCGAATGCGCCCCCGGTCAACCAATCGGTTTTTTGTTGATGGTCAATGGAAAAAACCCCGGCCAGTACATGTCCGCTCACGTTAAATCCGAGAATGTTTTGGAGTAGATTCCAAACAACATGTGCGGCAATCGGTGCAGAGAGATTTTCTGTTTTTGCGTAAAGAAGTCCGAGTGCCGATCCGCTCACGAAAAGTGTAACAAATCCGATGAAGCCGAAATTGGGGTTGGGAATATGCACCACCGCAAAGACAAGGGAAGAAACGAAAATGGCTGCTCCCGGCGAGATGATTTTTAACAAATCGCGAAGCAAAACACCGCGGAAGATCACTTCCTCGGTAATTCCAATGAGTAAAAAAATGGGAATTGAGGTAAACAAACTTGCCGGGGCATGCGCCTGTAATTGAATTGCCTGGGTGGCATAAATCACAAAAAAACTAGCGGTAATCACTGCCACGCTTGTAACTGCACCCAGTTGCAGTTGGCGAAACTCGGTTTTTGAAAGTCTATCGATGAAATAGCTCTTCAGTCGTACAGTTTTGGGTTCAAAAATAACAAGCGTAACCAACGCGCCCACCAGTGCAAATAGCTGGGAAACCAATAGATAGGTGGGACTACGTTCTACAGAAAACGGATTTCCAAAATCCAGGTCGAATACAAACAATAACACGAGCATACTGCAAATGCCAGAAAAAAACATCCACACAAGCAAGAAACCGATGAATTGAATCAGCACCTCAGCTAACTCACGTAGGCTCTTTTTTACACGCATATCATGGCAATGACAAATCGTAATTGGTTAAAACAATTGTTTCCGGTGCATAAATTTGGTGTTATTTCGCATAAATAATCTGTTTGTATGATGAAAGTAGGCGAAGTACTGGTTTCGGATGATATCAAGTCAGTGGAGTTTGTTTGCCATCTGGAGAAATGCAAAGGCGCCTGCTGCGTGGAAGGAGACTTAGGGGCACCGCTGGCGGAGGATGAGTTGCCGGTGATGCATCAGATTCAGGAGGCAGTTCAGCCCTATCTCACCGAAGCAGGTCGGCAAGCGATACAAGCGCAGGGCCCCTACATTTTGGATGAAGATGGCGATTACTCAACCCCCACCATTGGCGGCCGCGAGTGCGCGTACGCGCATTACGATGACCAGGGTATTTTGAAATGTGGGATTGAACAGGCTTATCGCGATAAAAAAATTGATTTTCCAAAACCGATCTCTTGTCACCTGTATCCCATTCGCATCACACAAAAAAAAGGTTTTGAGGCGGTGAACTACCATAAATGGAGCATTTGTTCGGCTGCCTGTGCATTCGGGAAGTCGTTACAGGTGCCGCTCTACAAATTCCTGAAGGAGCCGCTCATCCGCAAGTATGGAGCGCCGTGGTACAATCAGTTGGTAGCACAAATTGAGGAGACTAACTCCCGTTAGTATCGCGGCAGCGAAAACTCTATCTTTGCCGTCCACAGACGGATATGCAAAGCGTAGCGGAATCAAAAACCCGAAAGAAGAAAACGGAAGTTGAGCGACCTGTGCTGTTGCGGGCGTACGAACTGATGTGTACAGCCCGCGCCATGGCAGAGCTGTACGATGAACAGCGCGACATTTGCAGCCGATACGTGCATTCTACCTCGCGCGGGCACGAAGCCATTCAACTTGCGGCTGGCCTGCAATTGCAGGCGCATGATTTTGCATCCGTGTATTACCGCGATGAGTCAATTTTGCTGGGGATTGGTTTGGAGCCTTGGGAGTTAATGTTGCAGCTTCTCGCCAAGCGCGATGATCCGTTTTCTTCCGGCCGCACGTATTACGGGCATCCTTCGTTGCGGCGCGCGGGCTTCCCGCTCATTCCGCATCAGAGTTCGGCCACGGGCATGCAAGCAATTCCCGCAACCGGTATGGCGCAGGGGCTGGCGTATCTGGAGCAACAAGGGCTACGGGCGCAAAAAGATGCCATAGTTCTTTGTTCTTTGGGCGATGGTTCCGTTACGGAAGGCGAAGTGGCCGAGGCGTTTCAAATGGCGGTGCTGAAGAAGCTACCGATTTTGTATTTGGTTCAGGATAACGATTGGGGCATTAGCGCCACGGGCAAAGAGATGCGCGTGATGGATGCCTATGAATATGCCGAAGGCTTTAAAGGTTTGGAGCGGCTACGCGTAGACGGTGCTGATTTTGTAGAAAGCTATTCGGGTTTAAAACGCGCTTTGGAATACGTGCGCGAGCAGCGCGCGCCCATGCTGGTACATGCACGTTGCCCACTCTTGGGCCATCATACGTCAGGCGTGCGCAGAGAGTGGTATCGGGGCGATAATCTAAAGCAGCACCAAAAGAGCGACCCAATTCCGAAGCTGGAAAAATACCTGGTGGCCATTGGCGAACCCAAATCTTCGTTAGAAGAGATGCGCACCCGTGCGATCGAAAAGGTGAAGGCCGATTTTCAAAAGGCAATGGCCATGCCCGACCCCGATCCAAACGATTTTGATACCCACGAGTTTGCAGCTACACCGGTTCTCGAAGAAAAAGGAAACCGCCATCCCGCCAAGGGCGAAAAAGTGGTGATGGTAGATGCCGCCTTGCACGCAGTGGATGAAATTTTGAGTGCCCACCCGGAAGCGATTTTGTACGGCCAGGATGTAGGCGGCCGGTTGGGTGGTGTATTTCGTGAGGCCGCTACGCTGGCCGCAAAGTATGGCGATCACCGCGTGTTTAACACGCCCATTCAGGAGGCTTACATCATTGGCTCCACAGCAGGCATGAGTTGGGTGGGGGCAAAGCCGATTGTAGAAATCCAATTTGCGGATTACATCTGGCCGGGTATGAACCAGTTGGTAGAAGAGTTATCCAAAGCCTGTTACTTGTCGCACGGCCAGTTTCCGGTGCAGTCGCTCATTCGCGTGCCCATTGGGGCGTATGGCGGCGGTGGTCCGTATCATTCCGGTAGTATAGAATCCGCTTTGCTTACCATCCGGGGAATCAAAGTAGTTTATCCCAGCAATGCTGCGGATATGAAAGGGTTGATGAAAGCCGCCTTTTACGATCCCAACCCGGTGGTGATGTTAGAGCACAAGGGGTTGTATTGGAGTAAAGTGCCGGGTACGCTTGAAGCGAAAACGGTGGAGCCCGATGCAGACTATATCATTCCGTTAGGTAAAGCAAATGTGGTGCTCCAAGCCGCACCGGATTTTGTAGACGCGGGCAGCGCAGCCGTAATCATTACCTACGGCATGGGTGTGTACTGGGCCAAAGAAGCAGCCAAAAAATTTGAAGGCCGGGTTACCATCTTAGACTTGCGCACGCTCAACCCGTTGGATTGGGCTGCGATTGAGTTACAGGTACAACGTCACCATCGGGCGTTTGTACTTACTGAAGAGCCGCTCATGAACTCGTTTGCCGAATCGCTTGCGGGGCGTATTTCCAAAACGTGCTTCACCAGTTTAGATGCCCCCGTATGGACGTTTGGCGCTGCCAACTTGCCCGCGGTACCTTTGAATATAGAATTGGAAAAAATGATGCTGCCAAATGCAGAGAAGGTGGCACGCGAACTTGCCGCACTATTTGCGTTTTGATCCTGCCGTTACGGTTGGAATTTTTCTAAATAGAGCGCCACGTACTCCTCAATTTTTTTTCTGCGGTATTGCATGATAAATCGCGGATGGGGCAATGGAACGATTTCCTGAAAGTACCGTTGGCCTTCATTGATGCGGGTAAGAAACCGGTAGTTTTCTGCCTCGCCCACACAAAAAACCCGATCCGTTCGGCACCCCAAATCAATCTGCTGCTGAAGCCAGTGGTGAATGAGCGGCGTGAGTCGCTTCTCCACCATGGGCAAGTCATAGTAGTTTAAGTTCTTTCCTTTTTGTGTGAACCCTAAAGGCGATACAGACGAGAAATAAAATTTCTTATAGAACTTTTCAGCGCCTCCAAAAGCAGTGATCATGCGGTACATAAACTCGCTGCTGAGCTCCCCTTTTTTAGGAAATGGGTTGGCAATCCCACAGATTTCCTGCAGCCGGATGGGGTCAGTAAACGGAATCCCCGTAAGGCCACCGCCAAGCCGCCCCGGGTTGATGCCGAGAATTAACGTACGCGTTGCGGTGTCTGTGTAATACTTCGTGTAAAAATCCATGCAGCAGTTCCATGCCACCGGGTCTTGATACGGATTCAATATCGCCACTGAGCGGGGCAGCGCCACCGGAATGGTAAGCCCTTTAAGAAAGTTGAGGATCTGCCCGGCAAGCGGCATCGTTGCTGTTTTCTTATTAGCTTGCAAGTAAAATAATCCAAACGCTATGCGAAAACGATTTGCGATCTCTTTGATTATGATCCTCATTCTTTTCAAGCCGGTATGGGCAGATGAGGGCATGTGGTTGGTGCACTTGCTGGGCCAACAGGTGTACAACGATATGGTGAAGCGTGGGTTGAAGCTATCAAAAGAACAATTGTATGCCATCAATAAAGCATCCATCAAAGACGCCATCATCATTTTTGGTGGTGGCTGCACAGGCGAGATTGTTAGTGCAGAGGGTTTGATTTTTACCAACCATCACTGCGGGTACGATGCAATTGCCGCCGCCAGTTCGGTGCAGAATAACTATTTGCGCGATGGTTTTTGGGCGAAAAGCAAAGCGGAGGAGATTCCATCGAAAGGCCTCACGGCCACGTTCTTAACGCGTATAGACGATGTAACCGCCCAGGTTGGGCCCGCGCTTCAAAACCTGAGCGGCACAGAGCGTGCTGCGAAACAACAGGCCGTGTTGGTCGAGGTGGCCAAGAAAGCTACCGAAGGCACTGCGCTGCAAGGGCGTGTAGTGCCCATGTTTGGTGGAAATCAGTTTTTACTTTTTGTATATGAAATCTACCGAGATGTCCGCCTCGTAGGCACACCCCCGGAAAGTATCGGCAAGTTTGGTGGCGACACAGACAACTGGGAGTGGCCGCGCCACACAGGCGATTTTTCGGTGTTCCGTGTGTACATGAGTAAAGACGGCAAGCCTGCCGAATACGCTACCGATAACGTGCCACTAAAGCCGAAGTACTATTTGCCCATTTCTTTGAAAGGCTTTAAGGATGGCGATTATGCGATGATCTACGGATATCCGGGAAGTACCAACCGCTACGAAACTTCTTTTGGTGTGAAATTGAAAACCGATGTTGTGAACCCGGCCACGGTAAACCTGCGCGACATCCGCCTCAAAATCATGTTGGAAGAAATGAAAAAGAGCGACGCGGTGCGGTTGCAACTCGCCTCCGATTACGCATCGGTAGCTAACTATTGGAAATTCTTTGATGGTGAATCCAAGCAACTGCTGAAGTACAAGGTGTACGAACAAAAGCAAAAACAGGAGCAGGCTTTTCAGGCATGGGCCAAGGGTAAACCCGAGTACGAAACCGTTTTTGCGCAATTCGAAAAAGCCTATGCCGATTGGCGGCCGTATGCGCAGCACCGGCAATACCTGAACGAGGGCGTTTTTGGCTCACCTTTAATTGCGTTCAGTGCGTCGCTGCAGGCATTGGAGCGGGCGCTCACAAAAAAATCGCCCGGCGCGGATGAAATCAAACGTGTTGCCGAGAGTCTAACCCGGGCGCGGGTTGGTTTTTTGGAAGGTGCAAATCGCGCTTCGGATGAAAAAATTCTTGCCGCCATCACCAAAAAGTTTTATGAAGACATTGCGGCAGACCAGCGGCCGGCTGCCTTCTATACGGAACTCCAGAACCGGTATGGCGATTTGAAAAACGCAGGTACCTATCAAAAATATGCAGCCGATGTGTTTGATAAGACAATGATTTTGAACGAAGCAAATTGGAGCAAATTTATTGCCCAGCCCGACTCCGCCACGCTGCAAAACGATCCGGCCTACAAGCACATGGCCGCGTTCGTAAAAAACTACAATACTCGGTTTGCGCCGCTGTCCACACAATTCTCAACGGCAAATAACGATCTGAGCAGGCTCTACCTGAAGGGTGTAATGGAAATGGAACCCACAAAAATTCGGTACCCGGATGCCAATTTTACCATGCGCGTTAGCTATGGAAATGTAAAAAGCTACCGGCCGCGCGATGCCGTGTCTTATGACTACGTGTGTACCCTCGGAGGGGTGATCGAAAAATACAAACCGGGCGACTACGAGTTTGATCTGCCCGCCAATTTGATAGACGCTTACAACCGGCGAGACTTTGGCCCATACAAAGATGCGCGGGTAAACGATGTGGTGGTGGGGTTCATTACCACAAACGATATTACCGGTGGAAATTCCGGCTCGCCCATACTCAATGCCAATGGCGAGCTGATTGGTCTTGCGTTTGACGGAAACTACGAAGCGTTAAGCCATAAAATCGCGTTTGATAAAGACCTCAACCGAACGATTTGTGTGGATGTACGCTATGTGTTATGGTGCATCGATAAGTTGGGGGGTGCATCCAATATCATTAAAGAATTGACGCTGAAGTAACTTTAAGACCTCCGGGCGTAGCAGCAGCTGCGCCCGATTCTTTTTTGTGGAGCCTCGTTTTATTACCGATCCAAATGAAGTTGCGTTGCAGGCTGCTGTAAACGCGGCCGACAACCAGTTGCTGAAGGCACGCATAAAAAAAATACCCGTACGGGTGTTGGATGAGCGCGTGGCCGCCATTGCTGGCCGCGTAACCCAATCGATTGATTGCACTACGTGTGCCAACTGCTGCAAAAAACTGGAGCCGGAGTTATCCATCACAGAAATTCACCAGTTGCGGGCTCATCGTCAGGCTTCTCTGGAAGCGTTTACTGCCCGGTTTCTGGATTACGATACGAGGCGGGAGGTGCATTACCTCAAACCAGTGTGTACGTTTCTGCACGACAACAAATGCACCGTTTACACGGATCGCCCCAATGCCTGCCGCGAGTATCCGCGGTTAGTGCCGGATCTAAAATTCCGATGGAAGAAGACCATGGAAGACTACATGATTTGCCCGATCGTGTTTAACACGATTGAGCTTCTCAAGGCAGCGCTTAGCCAGCTAGAAGACGTACCTAATCGATAGACCCGCAGAGGAAGATGCCGGCGTTACGATCAGTTGATTGTAGCGGTCAATTCCTTTCCGCAGTTGCGCGTGGGCAAATACATCCAGAACAATATCAGCACCCACCGCACCCGCAACCAACCACAGGAATGTTCGTGCAGCATTCGATCCTCCGGTGTTGAGGTCGCTGAAGAGAAAAATGGTGGGAACGATGAAAAGAAAATTGCCAACCATGTCCAGCCGCTCGAAATTCCGGTAGCGCTTTTTTACTTCCATATCTTCAATCGATAGTAGTGGCATTTGCAGCGCGTAAGGAGTACGCAGCCGCAGCAAGTCATAGTAGTATTGGTAGCCTCGATTGGAGATCGGCTTTAACTCAATCGTTTTTCTAAACTGCCCAAATGCGGAGGTTCCAATCACCAGGAAGGCAAAGATGACGATGTTTTTCATGCTCGTTATTTGTAAAGTAGATACGCCAATGCGCCCGCGGCCGCCCCTTGAATGGTGCCCCAGGCAATGTCAATCAAACTGATCCATACCGGCCAGTTTTTTACAAACGAGAGGTTTGTAAAATCAAAAACGGCATAAATCAGGCAGCCACCCAACGCGCCAACCAGCAGCAGTGTGGTAAGTCTTTGATCAAGTTGCAGGGTTAATCCCAGCAAAATACTTAGCAGCAATGAAATCGCGATTTGAGCCAGAAGCCCGAAGGATAAGTTGAACGTGATTTTGCCGTCGGCATCTAAGTTGGCCAGGTAACCTAACGCCTGCCGGTACCACGGTGAGGCGAGGCGGGCAAGCCAGATGTAGTCGAGCAAGACAAAAACAACGGCCGAGAGGCCGGCAATTTTCAGAAATCGGAGGGTGAAGAAGTAGTCCATTCTTTTGCTTTTTCGTATGAAACAAATTACCGGTTTATTTTACTCCATCAGGGGTTAGACTGTTTAAGTATTTTTTTGAGTTTGGTAAGTTCTTGTCGGTTTCTTTCGGTGTTGATGTTGTCGATGATGCCGTGTTTTTCGCGTGTGGTAAGGCGCCAACTCAGCGAGGCGCGGGCATTGTTTTGGCGAATAGAGTCCATTTTTTGCAGAATGGGCGAATAGCTTTCGGCTTGGTATTGAAGATCAATGCGGTGCAGCGGGATTTGCATCCATTCGTGCGCTTGCCCGATGAGCAGGTCTGCCGTCATGTCCTGAAAATTCTCGAAGTTGTTGTAGACGCTGCTGATCGGTTGGGTAATATTATCCACAATGGTTTCGCCTTTTCGGGGGGCAATGGTGTGCAATTTGGGCGAATCGCGGATGGATACAAACAACACTCCCCGTGTGTTTTCGTTGATCCATTCGCGAAAGGCGAACATAAATCGCACCGCGTCAGACAACCCGAAGTTATCGCTGATGCCTGCATCCATAATCTGGATAGCCGGTTCGGTAGGTAACGTGGTGTTAGGCGTAATGTACGGAAAGGTAGCGCTCATGCGCAGTGCCGAAAGAAAACGTAGTTGATCGCTGCCATGGGTAGAAAACAATCCATGAAAGTCTACGCCACCTACTTTGGCTAGCCCATACTGCTTCAACTCATGAATCTCGCTGTTCATAAAACTCATGGGGCGGGAGGCGATGAATAGTTTACGGCCATCATTTACAATTGTGGGGGTAAGCAAAATGGTGGGCACCCGGCCCGATCGTTCGACACTGTCGTACGCGGTGAGTGGCTGATCCAGGTAGCCGCCCGTAGATACGCGTAATTGTTCTTCAAAAGTATATGCACGGTCGCGGTGGTAGTGATTTCCCCCGTAAGGGAACTTGGTAAAACCAACAAATAAGTCGTTTGCCAGCAGGCCAAAAATCATCGGGTTGAGGTTGTCCTTGGCAATCCGATCGCGGTGCCACGCAGCGAAGGGTTGGGTGTTCGTACCATGAAGTTGTTGGATTTGCAACTCGCGGTAATACGTGGCCCCAATCAATCCACCCGAAGCACCGGTGATCAATACGCTGTGCTTCAGTAAATCTCCTTGCGTGAGGCTGTCGGCAGTTTGCAGGCAAGTAAACGTCCATAACGCGGCCCGTTTACCGCCTCCACTGGCGCACAAAAACGTGAGCACGGGTTTGGTTTCGCCAAACTGTGCACGCCAGTTATTCAGTGCCTGCAGGCTGAGTTGCCGGTCGCGCGCCATATGGCTGGAATCATTCAACCGCTTGAGTTCATCCACCGAATATGGAACCGGAGGTTTCTGGTAGTCCAAGCCAAATGCTTCATAACGCTTGGAAAACATGTCTTCGCCCACCATGTAATTCACCACTAAAAACAGAACGATGCCTGCTGTGGCCGACCAGCCGCCAAACCAGTAGGAGAAGGCACCCGTGAGCATCACAAAAATGGTGAGGAAAATTATAAAGCTTGCCGCGGCCGGCAGCTGAAATGCCGGCAAATCTTTAAAAATGCCAAGAATCATAACAAACAAGAAAATACCGAGCTCCACCATGACCAGATTGAAGTGGTTTTGATCGAATACCTGTAGCACGGTGGCTTTGTTATAAAAACGGTTTTGTTCCACCCTTTGTATCCGAAAAGGTAAAGCCAGATAGTAGTCTACGCGCACTTGCTTTTTCTGCGCAATACGCAATTTTTTTAGCGCACTTGCCCGCGTGATATTTACCTGCGCTTTTAGTCGCTCATCGATCCGGCAAACGACATATTTGAAAATGTCTTTATTCGTAAACCAGAAGTAGAGTGTAAACAGCAGCGTCATCGCCAGATAGCCGCTGACTAACCCGCCCAGGTGAAGCGCAAGTGTGGTAGCGGTTGAGTATTCATTGTTCAACTGGAAAATAATCACCTCGTACATATACAAACCGAAAAAGAAAGCCGGCAGCAGCGAGTTGTTTAGCTTGTATTGTGTAAAGGGTTTACGCAGCGTGCCCACAAAAGAAAACCGCAGGCTATCGTTAATGTAACAGGTAATGTGGAACGCGTTGGCAAACCCTGCCATTGCGAGACCCATGAGGAAGAAACTTGTAAAGCTAACTTCGTTTAGGTATTCCGGGTCCAGAAAGAGGTAGGGAATACCCAGGTACTTGCCGAAGTTGCCGGTAATCATGGCAAAGAGGATGATCCAGCAAATCATCAAGACAATGTTCCTTCGGAAATTGTTGAGGAGCAACTGAACAGGAAAGGAGTAGAAGAGTTTGGGCAGGAAAAAGTAAAGCGAACGCATCATATCACCCGGGAAGTTAGCAAAAAGGCGGAAACGAAGTACCCCTCGTTTGAGTAAACCACTGATGCGAATCGGGCGCCTTTGTGTAATTTCGGCACCGGCATTAAATTTCAGTTGTTGACCGCCACTTTCAAAATCTACCGCTCGTCAGCCGGCTCGGGCAAAACCCGCACGCTGGCCAAAGCCTACATCAAGCTGGCCCTTTCGGGGAATGCGGATGCCTTCCGGCATATCCTGGCCGTAACGTTTGCCAACAAGGCTACCCAGGAGATGAAGCAGCGCATTGTGGAGTACCTGGCCGATTTTTCGGCCGGCCGGGCGAACAACCTCACCCTCGAAATAAAGGAAGAACTCCGCCCCACCGACCGTCAACTACAGGAGAAGAGCCGTGATGTACTTTCGCTCATTCTGCACCGCTACTCGCAATTTTCCATCAGCACCATTGATGCGTTCTTTCAGCGCGTCATCCGCTCGTTTACCCGCGAAGCGGGTTTGCTGGGCAACTTCCGGCTGGAGGTGGATAACGATTTGGTGCTGGACGAGGTCATCGCTGCTTTGATGGACGAGCTGGGCCCGGATCAGCAGCAACTCACCAACTGGGTCGTGCGCTTTTCGCGCGACCGCCTGAAGGAGGGTTCCTCCTGGAATATCACGCAGTCGTTAAAGGACTTTGCGAAGCAGATCTTTAATGAGGATTTCAAACGGGTGGAGGGCCAGGTTTTGAAGAAGACCAGCCAGGATCATGAGGATGCTTTGAAGACGTTGTGGGAGGAAGTGAAAAAATTTGAAGCGGTGATGAAAAAGAAAGCCGATGAAGCGCTTTCGATTATTAGCGCAGAAGGACTTACCGTGGAGGATTTCAGTTATAAAGACAGCGGTACCGCGTACACCTACTTCCGGAAGTTCTCTATGGGCGAATACGCAAGCACGCAAGCGCCCCGCATGCAAAGTTACCTGGCCGGTGCCGGAGCCTGGGCGGCAAAGGGTTTGAACCACGCCAAGATGAGGGCTGTGGCAGAACGCCAGTTGTTGCCGATTCTCCAAGACATGGCTGCGCATGACGAACAGCAGGGCAGGAGCTACCGGACGGCACACGTGATTTTGAAAAACTACTACGCCTTTGGCCTGTTGGCGGATATCACCCGCAAGCTGCAGCATTACAAGAGCGAGAACAATGTGATGCTCCTGTCGGATGCTCCCCAATTCCTTCAAGGCGTGATCCGCAACAGCGATACACCTTTTATATATGAGAAGGTGGGCTCGTGGTTTAACCACTACCTCATAGACGAGTTTCAGGACACCAGCCGGTTTCAGTGGGAGAATTTTGTTCCGCTGCTCAGGGAAGCGGCTGACCAGAATTACGATAACCTGATCGTGGGCGATGTGAAGCAATCCATTTACCGGTGGCGCGGGGGCGACTTGCAACTGTTGCAACGCGATGTTGCCCACCGGTTTGGTGCCGACCGTGTAGACGTGCAAGCGCTCAATCGGAATTTTCGCAGTGCGGGCCATCTGGTGGAATTCAACAATCGCTTCTTTGCGGCTGCGGCTCGGCTCGTGTCGCGGGTGGTAGAGGATGAAACACCGGCCGAGGTATACCGCGATGTGGCGCAGCAGAAATCGAAATGGCCGGAAGCCGGTTATGTGCGCATCGAGTTTTTGGAGCAGGAGGAAGAGAAGTGGGAAGAGCGTGTATTGAAACAGTTGCCAGGGTGGCTGGAGCAATTGCAGGAAAAAGGTATGGCGTTAAAAGATATTGCCATTCTCGTTCGCGAAAACAAAGAAGGGCAACGCATCGCAAACTTTCTGCTGCAACATCAGCAATCCCCTGCTGCAAAACCGGGCTTCCGGTACGATGTGGTCTCCAACGAATCGCTGCGCCTCGATTCTGCGTGGTCGGTGAATGTGCTCATCACCGCGTTTCAGTTTTTGAAAAATCCGGAGGATAAAATTGCGCGGGCCCAACTGGCGTTTGAGCTGTGCGGAGATGCTTCGCGGGATTTGTTTCTGAAGGCGCAGAAAAATGAACTGGCGGGATTTATACCGGAAGAGTTCATCCTTCAGGCGCGCTATCTCACCAAGCTGTCGCTGTTTGAACTCACGGAAGAGTTGATCCGGATTTTTCACCTCGGTGATAGGGTAGAAGAGTTGGCTTATCTTCAGGCGTTTCAGGATCTGGTGCTGGAGTTTTCCGCGCGGGAGAAAACAGATCTGCTGGCATTTTTGGAGTGGTGGGAGATCTATAAGAGCAAAAAATCCATTCAGGTGTCGGGCTCGGTAGATGCCGTTACAATTCTCACGGTCCACCGTGCGAAAGGATTGCAGTTCCGTTTTGTGCTACTGCCGTTTTGCAACTGGGAGATGAATCACAAAATCGCTCCACTCGTATGGGTGCAGAGTGCCGAAGAACCCGTTCGTTCACTCGGGCCGGTGGCCGTTACCTATTCGAAAGACATGGAGGCCACTCATTTTGCGGAAGCTTATCGCGCAGAGCGGGTAAAAGCGTACCTAGACAATATCAACTTGCTGTATGTCGCGTTCACCCGGGCCGAGTGGGGCATGATGGCGTTTGCGCCAAGGCCTGCCAGTAAGAAGAATAGCGAGGAAAAAATGTCTTACATCGCAGACCTCGTTTATCAAGGGCTTACCGAGGATAAGGAATTTTCGAGTCACTTCAACGGTTTGATTTTTGAGAACGGAGAAATGACGCGACTGGAGGCGGCTGCCGGTGAAGGCAGTGTCAGCACGATTCAGTTAAACGGGTATGCGTCCTGCGACTGGCGCAAGCGCATGGTGATCAAGCGGCAGGGCCGCGAGTTTTTCGATGCCAGGGTGAGCGACAGGCGTACAAAGATCAACGAGGGTATTCTGCTTCATCAGGTGTTGGCCCGCATCCACTATCAGAAGGATTGGCCCGAGGTGGTGAAGATATTTTTTGATGAGAACTCGATGGACGAGGAAGTGCAGGGGTGGGTCACGGCCCGCATTCAGACGATGATGCAGCATCCGCTGATCTCGGGTTGGTTTGATAAACAGTGGCAGGTGAAGACTGAAGCCGCGGTGCTGCTGCCGGGCGATCGGCAAAAGCGCATGGATCGCGTGATGTTCGGCAAGTCCCGTACGGTAATTGTCGATTACAAAACCGGGGAGAAGTCGGCTGGCGACCGCGAACAGGTAGAGCAGTATGCCGCTGTGCTGGGGGCGATGGGTTATACTCAGGTAAGCGCGTACCTGTTGTATCTCCAAAATAATGAGGTGGTGGAAGTAGTAAGCGGGTCAACCGGCTCGTTGTTTGGATGATGGAAAATGCCAAATTTTCGATACTTTAGTTCAGCAATTTTTCATTAAATTGCTGTTTTAAAACAGCATAATGGAGGAAATTCTCACAAAATCGAACCTTCTCATTCAAAACCAGTCGCTCGATTTTGTCCGTTCGTTGCAAGGCAGGATCGACTGGAACGACCGGGCCATTGGACTTTTAGGTGCGCGTGGTACCGGTAAAACCACCCTATTGTTGCAGCGATTGAAACAGCACTATGGCCTTTCAGGCAAGGCCGTGTATGTTTCCCTGGATGACATCTTCTTTTCGGAGAATAAACTGGTTCACTTTGGTAATTGGTTTGTGGCACAAGGTGGTAACGTGTTGTTTGCTGATGAAGTGCATAAGTACCCTAACTGGGCGCGCGAAATCAAGAACTTGTATGACACGCATCCTGAGCTTCGAATTGTTTTCACCGGCTCATCCATCACGGACTTGTTGCAACACGATGCCGATTTGAGCCGCAGAGCGGTTCGGTATGAGTTGCCGGGTCTTTCCTTCCGCGAATACCTGTCGTTTCAGAAAGTATTCCATCAGCAACCACTGGCGCTCAACGAATTGTTAACAAGGCATGCTGAAATCGCAGTCGAATGGGTGAGCCAATTCCGACCCTTGAAATATTTCACTGATTATTTGGCGCGGGGCTATTACCCGTTTTTCGCGGAGAACCCTAACACATATCACATTCGTCTCGAGCAAGTCGTGAAAATGATCATCGAGACTGACTTACGATACCTCGAGGGTTTTGACCCCGCGAACAGCCGCAAGGTATTCCAGTTGCTTTACATACTCGCCACCAACGTGCCGTTCAAACCTAACGTGACAAAATTGAGCGCGAAGATTGGCATACACCGCAACACGTTAGTCAGTTATCTCCAGCATCTGGAGAAGGCCCGGCTGATCAACACACTCACGGCCACGGGAAAGAGTATTAGTACACTGCAGAAACCCGATAAGATTTATCTGGAAAACACGAATCTTCAATTTGCGTTAGCGCCAACTTTGGTTAATCGTGGCACGCAGCGGGAGACTTTTTTTATGAATCAGCTTGTCCATGCCCGGCACCGGATAACGCTTCCTGTCAAGGGTGACTTCTTAGTTGATGATCAGTTTACCTTTGAGATAGGAGGCCGCGACAAGTCAATTCAACAAATAAAGGCAGCCGATCAGGGTTTTGTTGTGGCGGATGATTTGGAGGTTGGAGCGTTACAAAAAATCCCATTATGGTTGTTTGGATTTCTATATTGAAGCGACAAAAAATTGCGTTGACATGACGCCCTTCTTGCAACAACTTGCCGATGATGTACTGGCCGGGGGCACTCCGCTGGACCAATTGACGTTTGTGTTTCCCAACCGCAGGGCAGGATTGTTCTTCCAGCACTACCTCGCGCAGCGTCTCCAGCGGCCGCAGTGGTCGCCCAAACTGGTGAGCATTGAAGAGTTTTTCCGGGAGCATACCGATTTGCGCGAACCCGATCGGCTAACGCTGATCTTCGAACTGTATCGGGTGTACATGCGGGTGATCAAGCGCGAGGAGCCATTCGATAAATTCTACTTCTGGGGCGACATGCTGCTGCGCGATTTCGATGAAGTGGACAAATACCGCGTAAACGCCACGTTGCTTTTCAAGGATTTAAGTAAGCTGAAAGAGCTGGACGAAACGTTTGATTACCTCACCGATGAGCAAAAATATTTCCTGAAGGAATTTTGGCTACATTTTGAAGATCAGCCCTCGCAGACGAAAGAAGAATTTCTCAAGCTCTGGCGAAAGCTGCCGCAGGTGTACACCGAGTTTGTCAAAACCTTAAAGAAGGAGGGCGTTGCCTACGAAGGACTGATTCACCGCGAAGTGGCGGAGCATCTGGAAAAGAAACCCCCGAAGGCTGCCGTGGCCGCTTCGGTGGTATTTGCCGGCTTCAATGCGCTGACGCGGGCCGAGGAAACGTTGCTGGCGGAGTACGTCAAGCAAGGTGCCCGTGTATTCTGGGATTACGATGCCTATTACGTAAACGATGCGCGGCAGGAAGCCGGCACCTTTGCCCGTCTGTACCGCCAACACCCCGTGCTCGGCAAAACTTTTCCGGCCGAATGGCCTGCGCATTTTTCGGCCTCGCGCAGCATCGTGCTTACCGGTGTCTCTCAACGAATCGGGCAGGCGAAACGCGCGGGGGCGCGGGTGAAAGAAATTCTTGATCAAATTCCACCCGAGCAGCGCGAGAGCCAGTTGAACCGCACCGTGATTGTGCTGCCGGACGAAGCCATGCTGCTGCCGGTGTTGCACTCCTTACCCGAAGAGCTCACAAGCATTAACGTCACCATGGGTTTTCCGCTGCGGGCAACTCCGCTGTTCACCTTGCTCGACCTTTTGATCGAAATGCAGGTGAGACGGAAGGGTGATCTGTTTTCGTACCGGGAAGTGTTGGCGGTGCTCGGGCACGCCTACACGCTGGCGCTGGCCGAAAAGGAGAGCACGCTGATTCAGAACGAGATTGTGCAGAAAAACCGGGTGCGTTTACCGGCTGCAGAACTTCAGCAGTCGCATGCCGTCTATCAATTGCTTTTTGCAACCACCGAAGCGCCCCGTGCGGTGGATTACCTGCTCGAGATCGTGCAATACCTCGGAGCTTCGTTTACAGACAAGCAAAGCTTCGATCGCGAGTATGCGTTTCATTTCTACCAGCACCTGGCGCGGCTCAAACTAATTTTTCAGGACAGCGATCGCTGGCCCGACTGGCGGGGTTTTCAAAAACTCTTCCGGCAGGTGATTCAATCGCAGAAAATTCCATTCACTGGCGAGCCGCTGCGGGGGTTACAAATCATGGGCGTGCTCGAAACCCGTAACCTCGACTTCGATAACGTCATCCTGCTTTCGATGAACGAAGGCTCATTGCCCGCCCCACAGCGGCAAGGTTCGTACATTCCGCACACGTTGCGCAAAGCGTATGGCTTGCCCGCACACGAACACCAGGATGCCATGTATGCGTATTTGTTTTATCGCGTGCTGCAGCGGGCCGGCCAGGTTGATTTGCTGTACAACACTGAACCCGATGTGGTTGGCAATGGTGAGATGAGCCGCTATGTGCAGCAGTTGCTGTTAGAGTCCGGGCTAACCATCGAACGCAGAGTGTTACACAATACTATCCACGTCAATCGCGCCAAGCCGATTGAGATTGCTAAAACACCCGAGGTATTGGCACAAATGGATAAATACCTTGGTCCGGATGGTGCGCGTTATTTGTCACCATCGTCCATCAACGATTTTATCGAATGTGGCTTGCGGTTTTACCTCAAGCACGTTGCCGAACTGCGCGAGGCCGATGAAGTAGAAGAAGACATTGACGCGCGCACGTTTGGCAACATGCTGCACGATGTGATGGTGTGGCTCTACAATGACTGGCGGGTGGCCGGGCAGCCGGTGACAGCAGACGAATTTAAAAAGGCGCATTCACGCATTGCGGGCCTGGTGGATCGTGCGTTCCGAAAGCATTATCATCTCAACGAGAACGAACCCGTGTTGCACGAAGGGCAGCGCGTAGTGGTGAAGGAAGTTGTGGAAGCCTTTGCCAGTCGTATTCTGGAGATTGATGCTGCGCTGGCTCCGCTTACGATCAGGCAACTGGAAGAAAAATTTGAATTTCCCTTGCGTCTGGCTGATGGACGCTCGGTGCGCATTGCCGGCAAGATCGACCGTGTGGATACAACCGGTTCGGTCATTCGCGTCATTGACTACAAAACCGGGCAGGATGAGTTGAAGTTCAAAAGCCTGGAAAGTTTGTTTGAGCGTGACGGTGATCGCAACAAGGCCGCGTTTCAAACCCTGTTCTATTCGTTTTTGTATGGAACGGTGGATCAGATCACCGGGCCGGTGCAACCCGGACTTTACAACCGAAAGAATATTTTCGGTGACGAGTTCTTGTTTGGCTTGCTGATGAACAAGATGGCTGTGCGCGATGCCACCACCCTGTGGCCAGCCTTTGCGGAGCAGCTAAGCCAAACCGTTCACCAGCTGTACGACCCCAACCAGCCCTTCACCCAAACCACCCACGAGAAGCACTGCGAGTTCTGCGCGTACAAGGCGCTGTGCCGGAGGTAAGCATCAGTAAATCTAATCCGGTAACGAGAGTTGGAGAGACAGCCCCGCTGCGTACGGGTAGTAAACTCCAATCGCGCGAAAGCGGGTAACGCCAATGTTCAGGTTTTCATTGGTATTGTCATCCAGAAGAAAGCATCACGCTTGTCTGTTTTGTTAAGCATGCGTTTTACTCGAATCCGCGTAGTCATAAATGTTAAGGATAGATAATGGCCGGAGCTTTCAGCTTTTACTCCTCTTTTTATTGGGTAAAAAGTTTGCCCCGATTGCATAGATGAATCAAATACTAATACTTTTGGGAATGGCATTTGTAGACGCAACACCCGAGCAGATCGCGCAGGCCCTGCAATCCGCGCAGCTTGCTTTTCTATCCTTCAAGAATTTTTCCGGAAAGAAGAAGGCTGAATTTCTTCGCGCTATTGCGGATGAGATCGAAGCCCTCGGCCCCGAATTGGTGCAGACCGCGGTGCGCGAGACGAACCTGCCCGAAGCCCGCATCATCAACGAACGTGGCCGCACCACGGGGCACTGCCGTATGTTTGCCGACCTGGTGGAGGCGGGCAGTTGGGTAGATGCGCGCGTAGATACCGCGTTACCCAACCGCATGCCTGCGCCCAAGCCCGACATTCGCAAGATGTTGGTGCCCATTGGACCGGTGGTTGTGTTCGGTGCTGCGAATTTTCCGCTCGCCTATTCCACAGCCGGAGGCGACACGATTTCCGCCCTGGCAGCCGGTTGCACGGTGATCGTAAAGGCGCATCCCGCGCACGCGGGTACGTCTTTGCTTGTGGCCACCGCGGTAACGAAAGCCGCAGGGCGCACAGGAATGCCCAACGCGGTTTTTCAACACCTGTTCGGGGCGAGCTTCGAGGTGGGCCAGGCATTGGTGAAACATCCGCTTACCAAAGCGGTGGGTTTCACGGGTTCGCTGGCGGGCGGCCAAGCGCTCTTCGATTTGGCCAATCAGCGCCCCGAACCCATTCCGGTATTTGCCGAAATGAGCAGCATCAATCCGGTTGTGCTGCTGCCGCAATCACTGCAAAGCAGTTTTGCGAAAACGGCTTCGATGCTTGCTTCTTCCATTACGCTGGGTGTGGGGCAATTTTGTACTAACCCGGGTTTGATACTGGCGGTTGAAGGCGAAGGCCTCAATTCGTTTGTGGCTGCGTTGGCCGCTGAAATCAAGAAGTCTGCGCCCGGCACGATGTTGCATCAAGGTATTGCCGACAATTACGCAAACCGGAGCCAGCGGACATTGACTCAGCAGGGCATCACCGTGGAAGCACAGTCGAACGAGGCGGGTGATGCAGCCCAAGGCCGGCCGATGATTGTTTCAGTGTCGGCAAAAGAATTTTTGAAAAACCCGTTGTTGGCCGAAGAGGTGTTTGGACCCTTTTCATTGATTGTGAAGTGTGCCGATCGCAATGAGTTACATACGGTTGTTAATTTGCTGCACGGGCAGCTTACGTGTTCGGTGATGGGAAGCGAGGAAGAGATTGCAGAATACGAGAGCATGATCAATGTACTGGTGGAAAAAGCAGGCCGATTGATTATAAATGGTGTGCCCACCGGTGTAGAGGTGTGCCCTTCAATGAATCATGGTGGACCATTCCCGGCAACTACCGATAGTCGGTTTACCGCTGTGGGAACGGATGCCATCAAACGGTTTGCACGGCCCGTGGCCTTTCAAAACTTTCCGAATGCTTTGTTGCCGGATGAATTGAAAGATGGAAATCCGCTGGGGATTTGGAGAGTAGTGAATGGGGAATTTGAAAAGTAGTTGTTAGTTGTTAGTTGTTGGTTGTTGGTTTTTAGTTGTTAGTTGTTAGTTGCATTAACCACTACCAACTGACAACTACCAACTATCAACTTTAAAATGAGAAAATGAACAAGTTTCGTTGTATAGACGCTCACACCTGCGGTAATCCCGTACGCGTGGTAGCTGAAGGCGGACCCGACTTGAAGGGTGCCAACATGAGTGAAAAGCGCCAGCACTTTTTGCGCGAGTTCGACTGGATTCGAAAAGGACTAATGTTCGAGCCACGTGGCCACGACATGATGAGTGGCAGCATTTTGTACCCACCGCATGATCCCCAAAATGATGTAGGCGTTTTATTTATTGAGACCAGTGGCTGTCTGCCTATGTGCGGGCACGGCACGATTGGTACGGTAACCATTGCCATTGAAGAAGGCCTGGTAAAGCCAAAAACACCCGGCATCCTGAATCTGGAAGTGCCGGCCGGGTTGGTTCGAATTGAGTATCGGCAGGAGGGCGGTAAAGTGAAGTCAGTTAAAATTCGGAATGTGAAAGCCTACCTGGCAGCCGAAGGAATCTTGGCGGAGTGTCCGGATCTTGGTGAACTGACTGTCGATGTTTCTTATGGCGGAAATTTTTATGCCATCGTTGATGTGCAAAAGAATTTTCCGGGCCTCGAACATTTCACGGCCGACCAATTGATTAGCTGGAGCCGTGCCCTCCGTGCGAACATCAATGCCCGGTATTCGTTCGTGCATCCTGAAAATCCAACCATCAATGGGTGCAGCCATATTTTGTGGACCGGACAGGTGATGGATCCAAAATCATCGGCCCGCAATGCGGTGTTTTACGGTGACAACGCGATTGATCGCTCGCCCTGTGGCACCGGTACGTCCGCGCGCATGGCTCAATGGTTTGCCAAAGGCAAACTGCGCAAGGGCGATGAGTTTATTCACGAGAGCATCATCGGAAGTAAGTTCATCGGCCGAATTGAGGAAGAAACACAATTGAACGGGAGGCCCGCTATTGTGCCCAGCGTAGAAGGGTGGGCCCGGATTTATGGTCATAATACCATTACCATCGATCCCGATGATGATCCGTATGCGTATGGATTTCAGGTGATCTGACCGGGGTTGCTGGTTTCTAGTCGCTTGCTTCTGGCAACTTGTGGCTGGCGTGTTGTTTCTGAATACTGGACATACCTTTTATTTTTGCTACAATGAGCTACAAGAATTTAGAAATTTGGCAGGAGGCAAAGGAACTATCAATCGTTATTCATGAGATGACGTTAGCACTACCAAGATTTGAGCAGTTTGAGGAGGGTCAACAAATTCGAAGATCCAGCAAATCTGTACGGGCGAATATCGTAGAGGGGTATGGACGAAGAAGATATAGAGCTGAGTTCATTCGTTTTTTGGTGATCGCTCAAGCCTCGAATGATGAGACAATCGATCATCTTGAAACGTTGTTTGAAACGAAGTCATTAACAAATCAAAAACAGTTTGATGATCTGCATGCCCGATTGCAATGCCTCGGCCGCAAAATCAACAATTTCATTAAAGCAGTTGATGGCAATAGCAATTCTACGTGGGTAAATGAATACGAGCTACACTATGACGATGATATCACAGCATCGGATGCGCTCAGCGACCAATCACCTGCATCGAGCAGCCAGGAACTAGCAACCAGTAACCAACCAAAGGCATGAAAGTTGGAATCATCGGTGGCGGCATTATCGGGCTGTGCTCGGCTTACTACTTAAAAAAGGCGGGACACGATGTGCTCGTGTTTGATCAGTCCTCGCTGGAAGACGGCTGCTCCTTCGGCAACGCGGGCATGGTGGTGCCCAGCCACATCATTCCGCTGGCGGCTCCCGGCATGATCGCCAAGGGTATTCGCTGGATGTTTAACAGCAAAAGCCCGTTTTATGTGCGCCCCCGCCTCAATCTGGATTTGTTGCGTTGGGGTCTTGATTTCTATCGCCACGCCAACTCCGGGCACGTGGCACGCTCGGTGCCTGCGCTTAAAGAATTGAGCTTATTCAGTAAAGCGTGTTATCAGCAATTAGCTCGAGAGGCTCCATTTGATTTTGCTTATCACGAACGTGGGTTGCTGATGCTGTATCAAACCGAGGCAGCCGCTCATGAAGAAGGGGAGACCGCAGACCTGGCAAACCGGTATGGCGTTAAAGCAGAGGTATTGTCCGCCAGCGAAGTTCAGGCGTTGGAACCCGATGTACGGGTGAATGCACGGGGCGGTGTTTTTTATCCGGGCGATGCGCATTTAACGCCTCAGCTGCTCACCCGCGGACTCATTGAATACTTGCGGCAAGAAGGTGTTCAGATTCTTCCTTCTGTTGCGGTTACTGACTTTGTTATTCAAAACCATCACGTTCGGTCCGTGCGCACCCCGCAGGGCGACCACGCGGTTGATTCGCTCGTGCTGGCAGCCGGCTCCTGGTCGGGCGAGCTGGCGCGCCAACTGCACCTGCGCTTGCCGATGCAGGCGGGGAAGGGGTATAGTTTCACGCTTCCGGAAGTGAAGAAGAATGTGCGCATTCCTTCCATTTTACTGGAAGCACGGGTAGCCGTTACGCCCATGGGTTCCGCTCTGCGCTTTGGCGGAACGATGGAAATAACGGGACTCAATCACGCCATCCATTTGAACCGCGTACGCGGAATCGTGGAGGCTATTCCGCGTTATTATCCGGAGATGCAGGTATCCATGCCCAAGACAGAAGAGATTTGGCATGGGTTGCGCCCCTGCTCACCGGATGGACTTCCGTACATCGGCCGGTTGAAAGATTTGCCCAACGTGATTGTGGCAACGGGTCACGCCATGATGGGTTTGAGCCTGGCGCCCGGTACGGGCAAACTGGTGGCGGAATTAATGAATGAAGAACAGCCAACGGTTTCTTTGGCTGCGTTTGCACCTGAAAGGTTTGCGGGTTAGAATTTCTCGCCTTTGCCGATCCAAATCCGTATTTTTTAAATTGGTACCAACGTCTGAATTTATGCAGTTGCGGGCATAGGAGGCTTTAAAAATGGAGCGTGGCGGCCTGCTCTACTGAACCTTTTTTGTGATCTCATTTTTCAGCGGCTGTAAGTGGCGCGTTACAATTGACCAGATTATAGAGTCGTCAACGTTGTCGTATGAGTGAATCAGCCGATTTCTAAGGCTTATTATTTGCCAAGCATTTTTTAAGTCGGTATCGTTTGACTCTTTCAAATATTTGTTAACCGCCTCGCCAATGATCCCTAAGTGCCGCTCAACAGCTCCCTTGGTCTTTAGGTCTTGTTTGTATTCTCCAAATGATTTCAAGTCCTTAGTAAAGTTTTCAATCAATTCAATTGAGTAAATTATGTCAGACAAAAACTTTTTCTCCTTCTCCGTCATAGATTAACTTCTTTGTCCGATTGATATTTGCTTTTAAATAAGGATTTCTAATTGAGTCCTCGGTCAAAAGGTCTACTTTCCGTTTAAAAAGCGCTTCAAGTTTGTCCCAAAGCGAAAGCAAGGCTTCTCCACGGTCGGCTGGGTCGGCAATGTCAACTTTAACAACTAAGTCAATGTCACTTTTATTGGGGTCAAAATGGTCGGTAATTGATGACCCAAAGGCATAGATTTTGTCCACCTTGTGCGAACGGCATAGGTCAACAAAGTCGGTGTACCTCTCCCTTATTAAAGTCATTAAGTCCATGATCAAATATACCTAATCTTTTGGATCATTTTTGTCGAGGCGGAATTCGGTCATTAAAGTTCGTGAGAAGTACAACTGTTGGGCCTTGCGCTAAACTGTCATCGAAGTATTTCCACCGCCTTATGTTAGCGGTAGTCATTTTAAAATAGTCTTGCAGAGATTCCAAACGTTATTCCCAAATATGGCCTATCATTATTCCAGAAATCTTTATTTGTGTAAAAATGACCTATAAAGAGTTCTGAGTTCAAGAAAATGCTTTCAAACACTTCATATTCATACCCTACAGTGTACCGTATTGTTCCTGTGTTTTTTCTTTTTTGTTCGATCATGAGATTACCATTTACGTTTTCAACTATCGGATTCTCATACAAGCGCACACCTGATTGAATAACTAGAAAGTAATTGCTTCGCTGTCGGGTCAACCGATAACCCAGCCCACCTATAAATTCTGAAATTGGAATTCTGCCACTATATGTTTGTTGGGTAGGGTATTTTAAATTCAGTCTTCCACTAAAATCATCGTAGTTGATGCGAAACAATAAGCCGCCCTTTGTTCTGTAGTCGAGTGATGTTTGAATAATCAACCCCGATGAGATGTTTTCAGAATTATGATTGATATACCCCATTTGTAATGCAGGCATAAAAAACCTTTCCGCGATTTTGTCCGGAGCTTTTACCTGACCATTTGCAGTAAAGAGGGAACTACTGATAAGAGTAGTAAATACAATAATTCTTAATGTATCATTTGCTTTTTCATTTTGCCTCGTTTTTGGAATTACGATTTGATTCTTTAATTCTATCCAAAATTTCTTTTCGTAAGGCAAGATTCTGTTCATATTGCTTTTGGTTCAGTTTCTCAAGTAAAAAAGTGGTTATTGCCCCGCCAAAAATAGCGATGCCAAGTTCAGAGAATATGTCCAATATTACTTCGTTAATAAAGGCTGCCCAGGTGTCAGCAAAAACAAACTTCAGAACTCTACTTAATACAGTAACTATTATGCCAAGGAAAAAGAAGAATTTAATAAATCGTCCATAGAAAAGTTCTTTGTCAATTATCAAGTCTAATTCCTCCGGATGCCTCCGGTAATATTCAACAAGTTCATCAGTAACTTCTGTTTTTTCACCCCATAGGGTGTTGTTTATTATTTTCTCCTGGAAATCTATTTTTGTCCTCATAGACTACTTCTATCTGTATTGATGATTACTGCTAACGGTTTGCAGATTTGCGTTGTGGCGGATTAGATGAACTAACCTATCTGAACGCACACTGTTCATTAAATGTACTACTGTTTATATTCCCACTTCCCCCGCCATAACGCAAATGTGCTGTTAGCGGTTCGTTGTTTTTCTGTCATGCGATATTAATTTGTTTCCACTTGTCGGATTTGTAAACATATCCGTTCCAACTAAAGTCACCCTCTGAACCGAAAATTAGCAGAAAACTTTCTTCGTCCGAAATTGATTTTGATTGTCTGTTACCAGAAATTATTTTATGCAAATAATTTAGTTCATTTTCAATGTCGTCATTTGGGTAAGTAACTAAAACTTTCAAGTCGCAGTTTGTAATTAATAAATGTGAAACTTCTTGGTAAAGTCCGCCATTAAAATTGTTTTCATGTTCAAATGCAACTCGAATATCTCGGAACCAATAAGTATTCGGATTTATGTCTGGCGTTTTATCTTCGGGCTTATAAAGGATTGTGTCTAACGAATAATAGTCATAGGGATAGCAGAGAAGATTTAATCTGCTTGCAACTTCGTCCATTACAGAGTTGTCGTCACCTTTGATATAACTTGTAAAAACTTTTGCATTACGCCAAATTTTCAGAAGGTGTTCTTTCCGATTCGTAACGGTGTCAGTCCACGCCTTATAAAAGTCAACTGATTTTACTTTGTCCATTAGGCAGGTCTACTGTTTTGTTTTTTACAATTTCTGTCGTAGGTCTCAAGCCAACTACCACTTTTTACTGTAAATGTGCTTCCTGCTGCACCTCTAACCGTTTTGTTTGAAGATGGCATGGAAGCAATTTTTTTACATTTCTGTTCATAGGTTTCAATCCATGAACCTGCAAGAACTACAAAAGAGTCGCTGGCAACAGCAACAACGTCTTTGTGCGATGAAGGCATTGATGATGCTTTTTTTCCATTTGAGTCGAATACTTCAATCCAACTCCCTTTTGTTTGAACGTCTGAAATCATTTTTTAATTATTTTTTTGTTTGTGCTTACTCTATTCGGTTTTTAGCGTCCTCGTTTCGCAGTCGTCCTAAAAATGACCGCTAACGTTTTGCAGATTGGCGATGGGCGGGCTTTTCACCACTAATTTTTATGCGGAGCACAAAACTTTCGGCTACCACAAAACTGTCAAGCGGAGACGAAACCCCGCCTATTGCCAATGTGCTGTTAGCAGTAGTGGCTCTTGGTCGTCCGTCAATTATTTGGTCAGTATCTGTCGCCATAATTTGCAAATGCTGTCAAAGTCAATGCCTGTGTTTGCAGGACTTGTGCTTGGTAAAGAAATGTATTTTAATTCATTTTTTCTGTCGAAATACTTGTCAAAAAGAGTTTGGGATCTTGTCCCGTTGAAACCGATAACTTTTAAATTCTTATGCTTTGCGATAAAGTTGTCCAAGTCGTTTGGTTCTTCATCTTCGATTGCACTGTCAAGGCTACCTTTTCTAATTGCTTTGTGTGCTACATCCCAAATTCCAATTTTAGTTTTGAGTAAAAGTGCTTTTTTGTCGGTGTAGGTCAATGGCAAATCATTGTCTGTAATAGCCGAAATGATTTTCCAAAATCTGTTTCTTGAATGTCCGTAATACTCGCCAAGTTCAAGTGATTTGTCGCCGGGTATTGTTCCTAAAATCAGAATAGTCGTGTCCGCATTTGAAATTGGGTCGAATGATGTTTTAGTATGTGTCGAGATTGATTTAGAAACAGGAGCTTTCTCCACAACTTTTTTTGTGAATTGTTTTGGTGCTTGTGCAGGGGTTATTGCTTTTGATGCTATTCCTGTTGGTGTCGCGCCGCTCCAACTAATATCAATTGTATTCCCGTAGTCATTTACTTTAAAACTAATACTGTCTTTATGTGCAACGTCTGAACCGTTAAACTTGTATGACTTACGAAATGATTTTGTCTCGTGGTCAATGTTAACCACTAAAATGTCGCCCCGAGAAACTGTCTTGGTGTCGATTTTATAACTCTTCGATTTTTCAAGTCTGGTCGAAGGTCTGATAGTTCTATTTCTAATTATTTCTGTCATTGTTGTTGTCCTGTTTGTTGTTGTGATGACGGTCGTCCTGCCATTACTACTAACGTTTTCGGGCTTGGCGTTCGGGCGGGTTTCGGAGCGCAAAACTGTCAATAAGCACTGAACTTAAATAGATGCACAAAGCTCCAAGTTTGCACGTCACCCCGCCTGACGCAAAACCCGTGTTAGGGGTTCGGGCTTCTTTCAGTCATCATTGTTCTTATTCATTCGAAAGATTCTCTACATAGTTTTTGAGTTCCAAATTCATTTTCTTGAACCCCTCAGGAGCAGTTTTCATCATTGGAAGTTGTCGAAAGATTTGGGAAAGCACTCCACGATATTCTTCTCTGTTGGTCAGCAGGGTTTTACCGTCACCTAAATCTTTTAGTTCAAAAAAATGTTCTCCATCAAAAATTCTTGGAAGTCCAGTCTGGGCAAGCCAAGCGAATTGCTTTCTCTCTGTCCAATGGGAAATATCAGGCTTAAACTCATAAGGGTCAGTACCTGCTGCTGCAAGTCTTAAATGCAGGTTACCATTTGGTTGTACTGTCCCACCCAAAAATGTCAATTGAGAGTTCCATTTTTTATAATTGTCAAAGTCTATTACCGTATTCCAAACTTTGTCAACCGAAGCATTTATTTCAACATCATCTCGAATTTCAAAACTGGTTCTACTCAAAAGAAGAACTAAGCCGACTGTGATTGCTAAAATTGTCCACATATTTTTCCTTTTTTTGATTGTCATTAGTTTGTCTTATTTTACTTTCGTTGGTTATTGTTTTATAACCTGACCGCTAACGGTCGGCAGCTACCCGAAGGGCGGGACTTTTACCACAAAACCTGCTTTGAAAAACTAATGTTTGATTAATCACAAAACTGTCTTTGATGCACGAAACCCCGCCTTTTTGGTAGGTGCTGTTAGTGGCTGGTGCTCTTTTCTTCATATCAAAGAAACAATTTCCGAATCACTATTATTTTCATTTATTAGATAGTCGGATAATTCTTGTTTTTTCTTTTCCAACTTTGGAATAAATGATTTTAAAAATGGATTAATGTCTTCAAAAGCTAATTTTTCTCGGTAAGCGTCCATTTTCTTTTCCCAATCTTTTGAGCCAGGGTTTAGATCTCTTACGCTATGACTGTAATTGTGAAATTGTTTACTGAAATTTTCATTAGCTTCAAAAGTTTCATTCGACTTCAAAATAAAACTAAATGCTTCAAAAACAGAATGTAGCGACAAAAAGTTGTCAATTATGACCTTGTATTTTTTCTCTTCTAAATTCAATTCATTAATAAATTTTTCAAAGAATGGAATCAGTGCATATTTTATTACGTTTTTGTCATCTAATTCTGATAATAGTAAATGAAAGTTGTCTCTAGATGTTTGCCTAAATTTCTTCTTATCCGTAAAGAGATTTATTATTTTTTGATATACAATTTTTTTATTGGCATCATTAAGTGAATAAATATATATAGCTGCAAAATATTCTTGAAGGGAGCGATGAGGGAATGTATAATCGGTACCTTCTTTATTTAATATGCCAATTGCAACTTGCAAATCGTTTATCAGTTTATCATTGTCGAAATTTATATTTTTCTTTTTTTCTTTAATGAATTTGAATTTATCCTCTAAGTATAGTCCACTAAAAATAAACTGCTCGTCAAAGTATGATAAGAATGAAAATAATTTCAAAATTTCCACAATTTGTTCCTTTGAAAGCCCACTTTGTTTTTCTCGTACAAAAGCCAATTTAGACATGCTGTCATGAACAGAAAACAATGCGTCAAAAACTTGGCTATAGAATTCGCTTCTTTTTTGTGGGATACTCGAATACGATTGAAAAGTTAAAATGAACATTGATAAGAGAAGAGGATTACTCAGAAAACTTTTATATGAAACGTTTTCCTGACTATTCACTGCTTCTGTAATTTTGTCGCAAAGTTCTTTTTCTTCAGTTGGAATTTGTTTTTTAATAAAGCTGTTAATGTCATCATCTGATAATTCACAAACCTCAAAATTGTGAAATAGAGGGAGCAAATCAATCTCAGTATATGGTCGTGAGGTTAGTAAATAATTATTCTTGTTATATAGTTTAACTAGGTCATCAATTTCTTTGGTTATTTTTTCTTTTTTGGTCGAATTGATTTCATCATAACCGTCAAGAAAAAAGACAAAGTCACCTGAACTCATTAATCTCTCAATTATTCTGTCGTGTGTAGCAAGCTTATTTAATTTAAAAATTCTATCTTTAATGAAATCAATAACACTCCCATTAAAGTCATTTAAGTAGCGTAGTTCTACTTTGACAGGAATTTTAAATTTAGAATCAATTGCGTTTAAGAATAAATATTTAACGATTGTACTTTTTCCGCTACCTGCGTTACCAATAAGAGTGATGAATTGCTTTTTGTTAAATAGTTCACTAATGGAACTTGTCGATATCCTCTTTGAATTGTCTTTGTATCCAATTGGTCTACGGCCTTTACCACAAGGTGTTATAAAGAGTGGCTGATAGAAATCCTTTAGATTTTTTGGTTGAACTCGATGTAATAAGGTTTTCGTAGAAAAATTTCTATTGTATTCTTCTACTTGATATTCAAGTATGTTATTGTTTATTACTTGCTTTACTTCCTCACCAAATTCTTTTCCAAGGTTTTCGAAAAGAGATTTTAATTTGTCTCCGACTACTGTCGCTATTATTGTCATGATTGCCATATTACTTGGTTTATTTGTTGTCTGTTACACTTGCCACTAACGTTTTCGGGCTTAACGAAGGTGGCGATTTTCACCACAAATGTTGATGCGGAGAACCAAACTTTGATTAACCACAAATGTGTCTGAGGGGTACTGAACCGCCACTTTTGCCAAACCCGTGTTGTGCGTTCGTTTTTTCTTTAATTAGTTTATATCTTTAAATGTTATACTTAGTATTTTATCTTTATATTTTTCTATTGTCATTTTGGAATTTTCATAAATTTCTCTAATTGAAATTTTCAGACCGTTAAAATCGTCAAAAGAACCGTCTGCGAAATTTTCTCCAATATGCCAAAGGTAATGCACTCCAATTTTTTTCCATTCTAAATCAAAATCCTCAATTAATTGACGTTCAAAAACTGAATCGGAGAATGTCTGATTAAATTCTATTCTCATCTGATATGATTTGATTCCTAAAATCGGGTTTGAAACTTTAATGATTTTTACATTCATGATTATCTCCATTGATACGAAAGTGCTCGGACAATATTAGCAATAGACTTGTTTGTTAAATTGCCTTTTCGAACCCGCGTCCTGTCCCACGAAACCAAACGTTGAACGAAGATAAAACTTTAAACCAACTCGTCACGGCACCATTGCAGAAACATGCTGTTGTGCGCTGGGCGGTTTACTAGTTTGTATAACTCATTTTTCTACAATCTGTTTCCTCTCCGGTAGTTTCGCAGGACGAGATTATTCTTCCCTTGTTGTCAAGCGTTATCAGTCTACATTGTACAATTTCGAAGGTATTGTTTTGTTCTTTCACCTGTCGTAACCTTTTGTCTTCGTATATATATGTCCTTACGATGTTCAACCGGATATCCTGAAAACTCTTCTTAACAATCGTGTTCGAATTGGGATAACTAAAGATAACTTTTGATGTCATTTGATTCTCTGATGAATAATTAACCTCTGAAATTACCCTGTTTTTCTTAAAAACTCGTTCAAAAACTGAAGGTTGAAAACCTGAAGAGCGACTAATCGTTTTAGTATGCCGATTGTGTTTGTCGTACAGGTAGTGAGTACAATAGTTTGTCGTGTCGCCTGTAAATACGACACTAAGATTTGGTGGCCTGAACCGATGAGAAATTGTATGTAACGAGTCTTTAATCAGTAACGACTGCTTATTAAAGTAATAAAATTGCCTTCGTGTTTCGTGTTGATAAATGCTGGAGGTTATTTCTAAAATCGTAATGGAATCTTTAAAGTAAAAGATTTCCTTCTTTGTAACTTCTTTTCCGCCATATCGGGTAGTGATCATCTTGTTCAGCAGGCCCATTGGGTCATAGTAGTATTTAAATACCTCACCCTTTTCTTTAATTATTCTAATTTTATTTGTTTTGTCAACAACGAAAGTGTCGCGGTCAACTATATTTCCATTGACATAGTAAGTTCTAACCCAGGTTGTATCCAGTTTAACAAGATCGCTTGTCTTGATTTTGTTTTCCCCTACAATTGAATCTTTGAGAATTTCTCCCAGGTTTCCAAAAACAGTTCTTCTTCGGAATGCGCAATCCTGAAGGGTCGAGTCCTTACAAGTGAATTCTGTTCTTTGTGAAGTTCCTTTAAAAAAGAAATGCAAATTATTACTGCGGAAGGAATTAGGATGAGTCAATTGGTTGATAATTTCGTACTTTGATTTTGGGTCAGTGAATGAGATTTGGTAAAACTGTCCGACAGTCTTGAATGAAATAGATAAATTCAGTACTAATGCAATTAAAGCAAGTTTCATCAATTTGTTTTTTACTGTACTCTTCACCAGCCTTGTACCCAACGGTCTATGTATGCGCTGTGGCTTATTTACCTTATAAAGTTAAAATTATTTTCAAAGCGATAACGCATACATCTTGTTGGCAGCTGGTTATAATTTCCAGCTACTTTATACTTCATCCGCAATATGCAGGCGGTGTTTAAAGCTGCCATGGCAAAAGCGCGTGTGAATAAGCCCATCGGCATTCATGGCCTGCGCCATAGTTATGCAACCCATTTGCTGGAGGCGGGCACAGACATGACATTTATACAAAAGCTGTTGGTCCATCATGACATTAAAACCACGCAGCGATGCGTATGTTGGGCAGGCCCAACTCCATGCGGTGCGCAGTCCGCGGGATAAACTGCGTAAGCGGTAGGAGTTGCGCTCCCGGCCACGGATTGAAGCGGAAAGCCCGCAGGGCGCGCTTCGCGCCCGAGGACTTGCAGCGGAAAGCCGGGCCCGAGCGGCAGGGGCCGCGCGCGTGGCGCGAGGGGGCCGCCAAAAGACTTCTCCTCAACTGTGTTTGTAGCGGGCGCGTTTACTCCGGATTTGTATCAACAGGCATCGCGGCAAGCCTGGCTTTTTGGGGATCGCTTCACTTCGTTCGCGCTGACGTTGGATTTCTTATGGCTAGTCCGTCTGCTTGCTTTCCAGCTCTCGCCAGTCTTCCCGCGGCGGGGAGAACACATCAATCAGTTTGCAAGCCGTGATACTGCGGCCGCTGTGCGGTACATGCCCGGGCACATAGGCCGTTTCACCGGGCTTCAACACGCGCGTCTCGCCCCCAATGGTAAACTCCATTTCGCCTTCCAGCAGGTGGCTCCACTGCTCGTGCGGGTGCTGATGTTCTGGCAAGGCGATGCCGGCTTCAATGCTCATGTGGCCACAGGTAATTTGATCGCTGTGGTGCACCTGGCCATAAATGCCATCCCAGATTTTGAGCTTTTTCTTGGCGGGGTAGTTGATGAACGGCATGAGTGTTAGTTTTTCGAAAGATAGGCAAAGGTGCAGGTTCATTTTGTGCCACTGAGTGTGCCGGCCGTTGGCCGCGGCGCACGGGTTGAGCGCGCGAAGGCGAAAAAAAAAGTCAGGCTTTTGGCCTGACTTGTTGGAGTCTTTAGCTTCTTAAAGAAGCGAACAGTTCCTAACGGTTGAAACCGCCTCTGCGGAAACCGCCACCACCGCCTGAAGGGCGTTCTTCGCGAGGCCGGGCCTCGTTTACTACCAGGTTTTTGCCTTGGAAGCTAAAACCATTCAAGCTTGAAATCGCTTGCTGGGCTGCACCGTCATCCGGCATCTCAACGAATCCGAAGCCACGGCTTCTCTGCGTTACCTTGTCCATGATAATTTTTGCTGAAGATACTTCTCCGTACTCGGCAAAAAGTTGCTTGAGTTGTTCCTCAGAAGCCTTCCAAGGAATGTTCGCTACATAAATGTTCATCTTACTTTTTTGAATTAATTAAACTACTGTCAACTCCATAACACCAACCTAAATGCCCCAAACAGTAGCCTTAAGAGAGATTACGTAATTAACTCGGTAAATATAGAACTAATTTCTTGATTTAAAAGCAAGTGGGCTAGAAGCCAGCTCAGAAATATCCCGGCATGTCGAACGAAAGTGAGGCATCCCTATTTGCGGCGCTGCAATCAAGGATTTTCCGGCCGTACCTCCCCCGAAATGACGATTTTCATTTTTTTGAGCTGGCTGCTAATACACACGCTCTACCGCCCCCGATCCGTAGACCTTTTTGGCCAGATTTTTGGTGTTTCCGCGATGTTTTAAAACCCCGCTGCCCATAATTGTGGCTTCCAGGGAGTTGGAAACCGTGATTTCTCCGTTCCCTGAACCGGCCAGCTTTGCTTTGGCATTTTCCAATTCGCAACCAAACGCCAGCAAATTACCACTGCCGGTAATCTTGATCTCGTTGGCGGTAGCGTACCCCTTTAGGGTAACGTTACCCGAGCCGCTAATATCTGTTGTAACAACATTTCCTTTGATGTCTAAATCGATGGAGCCGCTTCCGGAAACCCCCAGGGTAAGGTTATCAGAGGAAATCGAATTTTCGGAAATCACTTTACCGCTACCGTTTACCTGGATTTCGGAAATGGACTTGACGCTTACGAACAGCTTCATGGTAGGGTTGAGTTTGATATCGTCAATTTTCGCCCAGATACTTTTATTGGGCGCCTCGGGTTTTCGCTCGACATTCACCATTAAAACGCCATTTTCTACTTTGATCTCGCTCACCAGGAAGATGTCGGTAAGCACCTCTACACTTACTTCCTGTTTGTTGGTTTGCTTGAGGTATACCGTGTAGCCGGAGTTGACATAGATGGATTTAAACTCGGGTAGTTCCAGCACTTTTTTGGTGGTTTGTGCCTGGGTAAATGAAACAATGGTAAGGAACAAGAGTGTAGCCAAAATGAAGGCAAAAAGCAGGTTGAGTTTGCGCATGGCAGCAGGGTGTAAATGCGCAGCAAGATGTGGGTTCGGCCTGACTTTAATTCCTTAACCTCGGTAAATTCCAATTTTTCAAGCCAGGAAGTCAAAATGTGGGGTTAAACTACAGGGCGCAGGGCCAGTTTACGCCCACGGGCGGCGATAGGCAATCCCCGGCGTTAGCGGTATGGTCCGCTACCGCAATTTCATTTCTTTTTCCGGTCGGAAAAGATGAATCGGTATACCAGCCAAAACGCGATGACCCCGGCCGCCATCGCCACGATAATACCGGGTGTGATGAGTTTTACTGCATGCATTAGAACCCAAATCTAACCTGAAATTTCAGATCATTTACCATGTTTCCGGTAATCTGATCAACTCCCGAACTAATGGATGTTTCGTGGGCAAAGCGGGTCATGCTCCACCGCGCCCAAACGGTGCAACGTGGGGTGAGGTCGTATTGGATCAGGGCATATTGCCGGATGCCCCGGCCGGCAAGTGCGGGCAACGAAAATGCGAGCCAGACATCCCGCTCGTACACATACTGGCGGTTATCAAAATCTTCGGTATCAAACAACGCATAACGCATGGCGAACGTAAATCGCTGGTTCTTAAAAGCGAAGTCTTGCAGCAACAACAACCCGGATGTTTTTTGTTTTTGGATGGAATAACTACTCCACTGCACACGGGTTTTAAAGCTGAAGTTACCCTCGCCATAGTCGGCATTGAGCCAAACGTTTTGCTTGATTCCGGTATTCAGTTGGTAGGTGGGTTCATCGCTGTTTACATTTCGGTCTTTTTGCTCTGCACGGTACTGCAAAAAAAGCCGGATGGTTTTTGTTGGCGCCCAGTTTATACGGCCCAGATATTCGGTGCCCATGCTTGGGGCGTACACGCGAAACCGCAACCATGGAAATCGAAACTGATCCACATATCCTTGCACGGAAACCCGTTTGTTGAACTGATACTTGAATCCCCAGTAAACCCCTTGTTCGTTTTGGGGCGTGGTACTTTCCGCAAATGTGTTACTGTAGAATGAGATGAAATTTCTTTGAAAACTCCGAAAATGTAAGGCCACGGCCAGTCGCTCCGAGAGGTGCCCAAGCACGCCCGCAACGGTGCCGTGCCCCCGGCCCCACGTATAGCCATGTTCGCCAAACAAGCTCACGTTTTTATAGGTGTAGGATAGAAAGGCACCTACGTTTTCGTTGGTGTTACCTTGAAATGCAAACTGGTTGTACGGACGCGCGTTTCGGAGGATGTTTTGATCAAAGTGTGTGCGGTGCCACACCATGCCAGCTTCAAGTTGTTCCGTTTGATAATGCAGTACCACGGCCTGGTTGGTTTCACGCAAGGTTCTGCGCACGGCCTGCTCCGCCGGAGTACGATGCAAACCGGCCAACGGTAAGCTGCTAATGAAACGCTCAAGGCTGTCGCTTTGCAGGCGGCCGTCGCGTTTATTATTGCTCAGCAGGGCGTGCACAGACAACTTCTTTGTTACTGCCAGGGTGGCGCCAACACCTCGAAAAAAACCAGACTCCAATACCGATGTGTACGGCAGAAATCCCAGCGAACTGCGCCGGGCCGTAAGAATGGTTTCCCCACCTTTGCCAAGCCCGAAACCGCCACCCAGCAGCAGCCCTTGCCCAAACTGCGTTTGAAAATCGCCGAGCGTCAGGGATTTTAATCGCCCCAAATTGCGCACGTGCACGTGCCCGGAAACAAAATCAAAGCCCATTTGCGTGGGCGATAGTCTCATGGCTTCTCCGGCATCTTTTTCGGCTGTAAAGCCTGCGGTAAACCGGTTACCCTGTTGTAGCCGCAGGCGGTGGTAGAACTTATCGGGCGAACCCGCAAACCGTTGGGTAGAATCAGTCGAGCGAAATCCGAGCCGCGGCTCCAGGCGGCGCTCCCACCGGTTTACCCAATACCCATTCATCTTTTTGAACAAGGCGCGCGTATGCGCAGGCTGCCCCACACGAACAAAGAGTACGAGTCGCTCAATCGTTTCGGGCGTGAGTTCGGGAATGGTTTGGAGTTCGTACAACGACATGAACGGACCTTCTTCCTCCCGATGCCGAAGCAACGCCGTGATCTGCTGATCGGTAAGCAGGAATAGTCCTTGAAGTTGTGCGCGGGTGGCTCGATTAAGGTCGAGTGGGTGATTGAGCAACTGCATCCAGTTCTCATAGATATCCTCGTAGTTCAAATCCAGATCTTGTAAGGGTAATAATTCGTCTACCAGCCGCTCGAAATCAATTTCTTTTGCCGGGGGCTGTGCTACAAGCAGTACTCCGGTTAAGAGAAATGCCAATGTGCAGCCCGCAGCGTTCACGTCTTTTTGGCCTTGCGTTGGAACTGCAGGTGCGCAGAGATCTGGTGCGTTAGCAGCAATTGGAATCCGTACTGCAGGGCATAGTCGATGCGAAGTACACCCGAACGATAGCCGATACCTGCGGTGGCTAATTGGGGTTGAAGTTGGAATCCCGATCGAAAGAACATCCGTTCCCGGAAATTGTATTCGAAGCCGCCACGAAAGGTGGTGGTGTACACAAGATCCTTTTCGATTTCGGCTGTAGCCAGTGCTCGTTCCGACGGCTTTACGGCAACGCCCACGGCCAGTCGCGTGGGGAGCAGCTCTCCGGTTGTCCAAGTCGCCTGAGTGAGGTTTGTGATTAACGCGCCAACGGATACCATCGGCCCAAGTTGAATCAGCCCCCCAAAATCAAACGACACCGCGCGTTGTACTCCAAAACCTTCCGCCCGGTATTGCAACCCGTTTGCGCGCAACCCGAGTTGCGTAATGCCGATTTGATGGGCGACTGAAGCTGACACTACCTGTTCGGCATACACCTCATCACCAAACTGGAAAGCATTGAAGGCGAGGCTTGACTTTGAAAAGCCAAGGGTGGCAAACGCGCCCCTGCGGTTAGCGCCGGGCAAATGGCTAGCCACTTCTTTGGCAGTGCCCACGCTAAAACTGCGCGCCTGAATGAATGCTGCGGGGTTGGAAAAGCCAGACCAGTCGCTGCGGATGGCCACGTTGCTCCACCCCAGGGCGGCACCTTGTGCGCCCAACCGGCTTTGCACACTTTGCGCAAGCGCTTCATTTGCCCAAAATAACAGGATGAGCCAGCCGTATCGCATGGTAAAAGTTACAATGCGTTAACCGGTTGGCCCACGCGTTTGTACCCCCGAAAAATCCCGGGTGCTTGTAGGACTAAAACTCCTTTCGCAGGTTAAAGAAAAACCCCCGTGTACCCTCGCGGGTGAAGGAGTATTCAAATCGAAACACCGTATCGTAAAACGTTACTACATCCAATCCAAATCCGGCTCCGGCCAACAGCTTGTCCGACAGGCGGGTGTTGAGATTGCTCTCCTCATAGTTGGGGTAATTTCGTACAAAACCTACATCGGTGTAGGTCTTCAGGTAGATGTCCAGCGGGAAGTGGCGGAATTGTTTTACCGGCATGTCTTCGAAGTGCCACACGCGCGAAAAAATCCGTTTCTTCAGCGTAGTTTTATTTAAGGCAAACATGGGCCCTTCTACAACAAAGATTTCATAACCGCGAATGAGTTGCGCGCGGTACCCAAGTGCACCGAACAACGTGTACGGCTGGCGATTGGGGCTGCTGAAATAGCCGGAGGTGAAATTGGAAAAGAACCAGCCCTTCTTTAGATCGTAGTGTTGGGCGTAAGTCACGTTGGCTTCAAATAAGTTCACATTTTCGTTGGGCAGGCCGAGCCCTGATTTATTTACATACGCCGTGAACTGGTAGCCTTTTAGTGGATATGCGATGACATCGCGATGATCGGCATTGAAGGTGTAGGACACAGAAAAGAATTGCTGCCGCTGCGAAGCGTTACCATAAAAATTAGGGTTAAGCTGTACGATGGTATCGGCTACTTCGCTCCTGCGAAATTCCACTTCAAGACCATGGGTTTCATAAAACGATTTCCGAAAGGTGTAGGCAGTATTGATACCCACGGTTTTTCGCAGGGTATTGCGCTGGGAGAGGAAATCCAGTTTGTGGTCGTTGGTGGCAAAGGCAACATTTTTCGGCTCGCCATAATCAAATTTAAAATTCAAGCCGTGGCGTTGGCGGGCATCCAGATTTGGAATTCGGTATTGGAGTTCGTACTTACGAATGAAACCAAACTGCGCGGTTAACCGCAGCGTTTCGTTGCGGCCGCGGAAGTTGTATTGATACAGGCGAAGCCCATAATTTACCCGCCGGAAGTCTGCCCCGTAATTCTGTACCCACTCGTTGAAATTTCTGTCCGACAGCTCAAAGATCGGTACGGGAAAAGTGTACCACCGCTCGGTTACTTCCACGATTAAATCCACGAGATTCGGTTCATACGCCAGGTATTTGCACTCCACGGTGTTGAAGAGGCGCAGATTGTAAATTTTATTTCGATCGAGCTGGAGTACCGCTGGCAGGTTCTTGAGGCTGATCGTATCGCCCGATTGCAGCGTGAGTTCGCGCGTGATGATGCGGCTGCGGGTGATGTTGTTGCCGATAATGACTACGCGGCCTACCTGTACCACTTCGTTGGCGGGTGGGGATACGTTTGGGCGAGCCTGGGCCGAATCCGGGGAAGCCCATCCCAACCACAAACCCATGATCCACACCAACATATTGCCCTACCCAAGTTTAATGCAAGCAAATTACGGTATGGATCGGAAAAACCGACTACGGTTTAACCTCCTTTTTAGAATACACGCGCCATAGAATAACCACGCCTACCAAGGCCAGCGGAATGCTCAGTATTTGCCCCATGTTTAGCGGTAGCTTGCTTTCGAAGCCCACTTGATTTTCTTTTAGGAATTCGTAGGCAAAACGCAAACTCCAGAGAATAACCATAAACCAGCCGAAGATAAGGCCAGGTGGAAGGTTCTCTTTGTACCGGGTCCAAATCCAGAAAAGCAGCACAAACAGCAGGAAGCAACTTATGGCCTCGTACAGCTGCGCCGGATGCCGAGCGATGGCATACGTTTTTATTACGGCCACCTGGTGCCCGTCTTTTTCTTCCAGCAGTTGGTAATCCAGAAAAGCAGAACCCGAGCGATCGATAAAATCATCTAATTTACCCAAGTACCATTGCGCGGTGGTGTTAACGTAATTGTGCGCTGCGCCGGAAAAAAGACCGGGTTTGAAAAAAATGTAAATCAAAATGGGTTTGCGCCCATTGGCACCGTCAGGCTCATTCGGATTTTTTGCGATGGAAACAAAGTCCACCACCTTGTCGGTATCCTGTTCAAACACTTCGGTAACGCGGCTTACAAATGCTACCCCAAGTGCGGAGTCTGTGGGGCGACCCAGAATCTCGGAGTTAAAAAAGTTACCCGTGCGAATCATGGCTCCGGTAAGCGCTACAAGAATGACAATGCGATCCAACACCTGCAAGTAGCTTTGGCCGGGCTTGTTCTTCCGGCTGTACAGCCACAACGCAAACAAAATTCCAATAGCGCCCCCATGGCTGGCCAGGCCCAGGTAGCCGGTGATTCTAAACTTCGGCTCGAACTCAATGGGCAGTAACACCTCCAACGGACTTTGCCAAAGCATTTCGGGCTGATAGAAAATGACGTGCCCGAGGCGTGCCCCCAAAATGGTGGCAATCACCATGTAAATGGTTAGTGTATCAACATCTTTCTCGGGTTTTCCTTCCTTGCGGTGGATGTAGTACAACAGTTGCTGACTAACGAGAAACCCCAAGGCAAATAGCAACCCGTACCAGCGTAGCGAAAACATCCCAATCTTCACAATCTCCGGGCTACCGTTCCAGATCAGATACAGAAAATTCATACGAGCATTTTTAAAACCGGGCAAAGATATACAATTCGCGTGGCTGCGCGAGAATGGAAACCGGCCCTTTACGGTACGTTTTCCAATTCGGCAAGCTCGCTTTTAAAGCTACCGGAAAGTATCGGAAACCTGCACCAACTCCGGGGGTCAACGTTCACATCGTCCAGATGGAAGGAAGGCGCGAGGCGCTCACGTTTCCACTGATTTGCCGCCCACAGGCGAAAAAATTTTTGAATGTGCTTTTTAATTGCCGGGTGTGGGTATTCGTTACGGAGGCGGTTGTAGACGCCAAGAGGCGATAGCCGCTCCAGCAGGGCCAGCCGTTCAATCGCCACCAGTACCTGATAGGGCATCAGGTCTTTTTCGTCCGTTTGTGTTTGCTCGGGCGGGCGCAACTCAGCCGTGGGCTGCAGGTTGTTTACATACCGCAAACCTGCGTAACCCAACTCCACTTCGGCCCATTTCAACCATTGAATAATAAACGGCTTGTCGATGCCCGCAATCGGGGCGAGGCTGCCGCTGGTGTCGCCATCCATGGTAGCGTACCCAACATCGCCTTCGCTGCGGTTGGATGTGGTGAGGAGGATGGATTGCTTTACGTTGGCCAGAAGCCAGATCACGGGTGATCGCGATCGCGCCTGAATGTTTTGTAGTGCGATATCGTCTGTGTGCCAGTTCAACGCGCGCCCAAGCGCAGTTTCAATTTTGGTTGTATAGTTTTTTACCTCGTCATCAATTACCCAATGATGAAACTGGGCACCAACAGATTTTGCCAATTCGCTCGCGGCTTGAAGTGTGGTGGTGGAGGAGTTCACCGTGCCTTGATAGGCACAGGTAAGCAACCGGTTTACTGCGTCGGGCACGGTTTGGGGTGCCACCGGCCAGCCCAGTGCTTTTGTGAAATCATCCCAGCCGAGTTCGGCCACGGCTCTTCGCACCATCTCGCTCACCAACACCGCGCAACACGATGAATCGGCCCCACCACTGAGGCTCAGCACAAAACCTTTCGCGCTGCTTTTGGTGAGGTAATTAAAAAGCGCCAGGCTTGCGGCTTGCGCGAGTTCTTCGTTGCGATCGGGTTCTGGCGCCTGCGAAATCGTGCTTGTAGTTGTTGAGAAATCAACATCCGTAAAGCGAAACGTTGTTCTTTTAAACGAAAGCCTTCGGTCGGTCAGCAGCAACTGCCCTTTTTGCGCCAGAATAACGTCGCCATCGTAAATCATCCGGCCGGCTTCATTGCCCAACAGGTTAACGTAGAGATAGGTGCAATTAAAATCTTCGCTGCTCTTCCGCACCAATTCATTGCGAGTGGCGCTTTTGCCCATGGCAAAATGGCTGGCGCTCGGGTTCATTATCAGTTCCACGCCGCGTTTGCATAACTGCGCGCCGGGGCGCACATCGCGCCAGGCGTCTTCGCAAATTTCAAAACCAAACGTAATGCCGTTTTGCGCATACACCACATCGCCCACGGGAAACGCGTGGCCATCGCGCGTAAGCGTCATCACGTGCTCCGCGGGCCACGCATCGAACCAGCGGGGTTCGTAATGCACACCATCACGGGCAAGGTTTTGTTTGAGCGTAATACCCAGAATTGTACCGTTGCGAATAACACACACACCGTTGTAGGTGATACGCTCCATGCGCAACGGCATGCCGATGCACACGGTAACGTTGCCACACGCGGGCAGGAGGGCGAGGAGTTCTTGCCATGCGCGTTCGCTCAACCAATCCGACAGAAAAACATCTTCACAGCCATAGCCGGTAAGGCACATTTCCGGCAGGAGCAGGAGGTCAACCTGATGGGCTTGTGCCTCGGCAATCGCGTGCCGGATGTTGGCCGTGTTGCGCGCCCAGTCGAGCGGGGTTTGGTTTAGGGCGGCTCCGGCAATGCGCATTATGTTTTACTTGGTAAACGTGAAGTCCTTACGGGATGTTCAGCAACTCAATGGTTTTCAGCGCTGCATGTTGCTCCGCTTTTTTCTTGGTGAGGCCGTAGCCAAGGCCGTACGGTTGTTGACCGATAAACACCTGGGCCATGAACTCGCGGCCGCTTTTGCCATTTTTTGTGTCGGTGATCTCAAAGCGGATTTCCTGGCTATTGCGCTGTGCCCACTCGATCACTTTGCTTTTGTGATTCGTGTTTGAGTTAACCACGGAATCCAGGTCAAGGTAAGGCTGCACCAGCTTATTGATCACAAATTTTTTGCATTGCAGATATCCTTTGTCCAGGTAGATTGCCCCCACCAGCGCCTCCAGGGTATTGCCCAGAATTACCTGCTGCAATTGCTGGTTTTTTGAGTCGTATTGCACGATGGTTTGAATGCCGATTTTGCGCGCGATTTGGTTGAGCGATTCGCGATTGACAATGCGCGACCGGATCTCGGTTAAAAAGCCTTCGTCTTTAAACGGATATTTTTTGAAAAGATAATCAGCAATGGCAGCACCCAAAATGGCATCGCCCAAATACTCGAGACGTTCGTTGGATTCCCGAAATCCCTCTTTCTCAATCGCCCGCGAACTGTGAAGCGTTGCTAATTTGTACACGGCCAGGTTAGAAGGCGAAAAACCAGCAATATTTCTAACGGCCGCGATCAGCTTCTGTTCTTCTTTCCTGACTTTAGAATTCGACCGCTTGAGCAGGCTTAAACTCCACACAGGAATGATGAGTTATTCGGGCTTTTTAAGAATGATCGAGAAGTTGTGGCCGCCAAAACCAAACGTGTTGCTCAAGGCGATTTTTACTTCACGCTTTTGCGATTTGTTGAAAGTCAGATTCAGGCGCGGGTCTAAGTCCGGATCAGACTCAAAATGATTGATGGTGGGCGGTACGATGCCTTCTTGCAAGGCCATGATGCACGCGATGGATTCAATGGCACCGGCGGCACCCAGCAAATGGCCGGTCATGGATTTGGTGGAGCTGATATTCAACTTGTAGGCATGCTCGCCAAACACTTTTTGAATGGCGCGAATCTCGCCAATGTCGCCCAGCGGTGTGGAGGTGCCGTGCGTGTTTATGTAATCTACCTCGCCTGGAGCAATGCCGGCCTCTTCCAGCGCGTACTCCATCACTTTAATGATGCCGTGGCCATCCGGGTGTGGGGCAGTAATGTGATAGGCATCGGCAGACATGCCGCCCCCGATGATTTCAGCATATATTTTTGCTCCTCTGCGTTTGGCGTGTTCGTATTCTTCCAGAATCAGTGCACCTGCACCTTCGCCCAGCACAAAGCCATCGCGATTTTTATCGTATGGACGCGATGCCGTTTCGGGGCTATCGTTACGCTCGCTCAACGCTTTGAGCGCGTTGAATCCGCCCACGCCGGCAATACACACAGCAGCTTCGGAGCCGCCCGACACGATGATATCTGCCTTGCCTAGTTTTAGGTACGTGTAGGCATCATAAATCGCGTTGGTAGACGAAGCACATGCAGAAACGGTAACGTAATTCGGGCCACGGAACCCGTACTTAATGGAGATGTGCCCGGCGCTCAGGTCGGGAATCATTTTGGGAATAAAAAAAGGATTGAAGCGGGGGGTGCCATCGCCCGCAGCAAAACTTCTTACTTCCTCCTGAAAGGTGAGCAGCCCACCAATGCCCGACCCCCAAATTACACCTACGCGGTCGCGATTAACCGAATCCATCGGCAGTGCTGCGTCTTCAATGGCCTCATCCGCAGTTACCATGGCGTATTGTGCAAACGGATCGAGTTTGCGGGCTTCCTTTTTATCCATAAAGTTCGCGGCATCGAAGTTCTTTACTTCACACGCAAACTTGGTTTTGAATAGAGTGGTATCAAACTTCGTAATCGGGGCGGCACCGCTGGTACCGGCGGCAAGATTATCCCAATACGCACGCAAAGTGTTTCCGATTGGGGTAATAGCACCCAGCCCTGTGATTACGACACGTTTAAAACTCATAAAAAGATGTAAGCGGCAGTTCGCTGCCGAAGATTATTTCTTTGCGTGTTCTTCGAGGTAAGAAATCGCCTGACCAACGGTTGCAATGTTTTCGGCTTGGTCGTCCGGAATGGAAATGTTGAATTCTTTTTCGAATTCCATGATGAGTTCAACGGTATCCAAAGAATCTGCACCCAAGTCGTTGGTGAAGCTTGCCTCCGGAGTAACCTCAGACTCTTCCACTCCCAACTTGTCGATAATGATTTGCTTTACTTTTTGTGCGATTTCAGACATGATTTTAAGATTTAGACTGTTAAAAAACAGTGCAAAGAAAGAGATTTGAGGGCATATTGTCAAACATTTTAAAACCACCCCGTTTGTTGCCATTTTTGCCCGTATGCCCCGGAAAAAGCTGCTGGATGTTGCCTTTGATTATGACTTTGAGCTGTTTGGAATTACCTCGGTAGCCAAACCGTTTAAGCTGGCGTGGGCGATCAATCAGGCGTTGGAAATCCGGTTGGTTAAACAGGAGGATCTTACCGTGCAGCTCGAGCAGCACCTGGCGTTCAGCCACCACGTGTACCAGACGCATGCCACCACGCTGCGACTCATTCGCAACAAACCACAGGATGCCGCGAAGGGGGCAATCTTGTTGGTGCCGGAACTCCCGCACATCGACTACTTCTTTTACCGTCAGGGGTTCGAAGATTACGATAACAAACGATTGCAGGAAGTCTTACGCCACATTCCTTCCGTTGAACTCGTGTCTTTTCTACCTTTGGCGACTCTAAAAAATAAGGACCTGTTCATTTTCTAACCAACTCATGGAACGTATCACGTACAATCGCACTAAAATTGTTGCCACCGTTGGCCCAGCATCCAACAACAAAGAAATGCTGCGGGCGCTGGTAAAGGAGGGAGTAGATGTTTTTCGCCTCAACTTCTCGCACGGCACCCATGCCGATCATGAGAAGGTAATCAATTTCGTGCGCGAGATTAATGCCGAGATGGGCACCAGCGTGGCCCTTTTACAGGATTTGCAAGGCCCTAAAATCCGTGTAAACGAAGTGCAACCCGGTACGGAGATTCAGGCCGGGCAAACCATCGTGATCACCACCCGCGAGCTACTGGGGAACAACGAAATTGTGAGCACATCCTACAAGGAATTGCCGCGCGATGTGAAAGTGGGCGACATGATTTTGATAGACGATGGAAAAATCGAATTGAAGGTAGAAGAAGTGCGTGATGTGGATGTGGTGGCCAAAGTGATCTACGGTGGGCCGTTGAAATCCCGTAAAGGCATTAACCTGCCGTTTACCAAAGTCTCAACGCCTTCGCTTACGGAGAAAGACCTGGAAGACCTGTTGTTTGGGTTGAAGCACGGCGTAGATTGGATTGCACTTTCGTTTGTGCGCAAAGCCACCGATATTGAAATTCTGCGCGATCATATTACACGGGCCAAGTCGCATTCGCGGATTGTGGCAAAAATTGAAAAACCGGAGGCCCTCGAGAATATTGATGCCATTCTTAACGCCACCGATGCGGTAATGGTTGCCCGGGGCGATTTAGGTGTGGAAATTCTGCTGGAAGAAGTGCCCATGATGCAGAAAATGATTGTGGAGAAGTGCAACCGCCTGGCCAAGCCGGTGATTGTGGCTACGCAAATGATGGAAAGTATGATCGAGAACCCGCGGCCTACACGCGCAGAAACCAACGATGTGGCGAATGCGGTGATGGATGGAGCCGATGCATTGATGCTTTCCGCTGAAACGGCCGCAGGGAAATACCCCATTGAGGTAATTCGTAGTATGGTGAAGACGGTATCGTCCGTAGAAAAGCAATCGAATTTGTATTTCAAGTTCCGCGATATCAAAACGGACAATCCCAACTACATGACGGACAGCATCATTCTGCATGCGTGCCGACTGGCAAAAGAAGTAAATGCGAAAGCCATTGTGGGGATGACGCAATTGGGCTACAGTGCGTATAAGTCTGCATCTCATCGCCCGAACGCAAACATTTTTGCGTTTACCAATAACAAACAGATCATCAATTCCATGAATCTGGTGTGGGGCACGCAAGCGTATCATTACGAGCGTGCAGTCTCAACCGATGAAACCATTGCCGACGTGGAAGACATACTTAAACGCGATGGTCATGTAAAAACGGGCGATGTGTTCATCACGCTCGCCAGCATGCCCATTCAAGAAAAGGGCCGTGTCAATACGGTGAAGATCAACATCGTTCGGTAGTACGAAATTTAAGGTGCGGGCGGAACGAGCATCGTTTCCTCCCGCTCTACCACCACTGCGCCGGGCGGGTCGCCTTTGCGTTTGCGCACATATTTGCACAGGGTGTAGGCCACGGGTACTAAACCTTCTGTTTTACGTTTGGAGTAATATGCCGCCAGCGCTGCTGCGCGTTCCATTACCGGCTTTGGAAAATCCTGCCCCGCACGGTGCCGGAGAATGACGTGAGAACCCGGAGCGTCTTTGGCGTGAAACCACAGATCGTTTTTGTGCGCATGTGCGCGCAGCATCAAATCATTGGCGGCTGCATTTTTGCCCACGCGCAATTCAAAGCCGTTGACATGATGCGTGTGGTAGGGCAGGGACTTGGTTTGGGCAGCGCCCGCCGGTGCGGGTTGGGCATCGGCTAACTGGTGCAGGTGTGTGGCCTGCTGCACCTGCGTGAGGCGCTCGTTCAGCACGTGCAATGCCTTTGCTTTCTCCTCAATGGTTGTTTTGAGTTGGCGGACTTCAATAGACTGGTTCTTGGATTTCCGATAGAACACCTCGGCATTTTTTTGTGCACTCAATTCTTTTTTTAGAGGAATGCAAATGGGGCTATTGTTATCGTAGAAATTCTCGGCCGTTAACGTAGCCGAACCGGGTTCGGCCCGATGCAGGTTGGCCATGATGATGTCGGCCCATTGTTGGTAGTGGCTGTCGGTGCTTACCTGAGCTAACCGCTCTTGCGCCAGGTCGAGTTGCCCTTTGTATTTGGCGCGTTGGTTTTCCAGCTCCGTCAGGGCATGATGCTTAGCGCGTTGAAAAGCAGTAGTGGCCAGGTAATGTGCGCAGAAATCATTCAGTGCCGTGATTGGATCTTGGTATTCCCGCAATACCTGCCCGATGGGGAGCAACGAAAAAGCCGGGGCTCCGCGCCACGCCACAATAAAAAAACTTGGTTTTTGCAGGCGGACCAAACACGCTTGAAAAAGTTGCCACTTGCCGGTTTCGTCTGCTTGCCGGAAGCCCTGTTCTTCGAGGTAACTCCATACCATTTTCCCCAGCACCGGGTAGTGCGCGGGTAGCTGGCCCAGATTTGCATGAAAGGCCTGTTCAGACCAATCGATCGAACGCGCCAGCACCGCAGGTGTAAGTAGTTTATCGGCTACCAGTTGCTGTTTGAAAAGATCAACCACCACACCGTTATGCAGTAGTAGAATATTCGATCGATTGCCGTGCATTTTAAACAACAATCCATAACCGTTGGTGAGTGTAAGGGTAAAGCTTCGCTCGTGGGCAATCACCTGCACACCCGTTACGGTGCGCATGAGCACCTCGGTAAACAAATCGATGCTGTTTTTACGGGCACGGTGAAATGCGGTGGGAAACGTGATGCAACTAAACGCGGGGTCAAGCAGCGTGCGAATGAAAAACGATTGGTTGCCATTGTTAAACTCCAGCACCAATTCATCTTTATTCTGACTAAAGCACGAAACCAACGTAAAGCCGCGAATTGATTTTTCGATGATCGGGCACAGCGCCTGCAGCAAAAAGAAATGATATTGCACGGCTTAGGCCATCAACGTGAGACCATCGTGGGCCAGAAATACACCCGGCGGCAGTTGTTGCTCAATCTCCTGATGGCAACCCAGTTTGTGACTAATGTGAATAAAATACGTTTTTTCTGCACCCACCTTCCGCGCTACTACCAAAGCCTCCTCCAGATTAAAGTGGGATACGTGCTTTTCTTTTTGCAGCGCGTTGAGAACAAGCGTACGGGTGCCGCGCAGACGGGCGTAGGTGTTTTCGGGAATGAAATTGGCGTCGGTAATGTAACTGAAGTCGCCCACGCGGAATCCAAGCACGGGCATGTGCAAGTGCTTTACCGGCAGCGGCATAAAAGGAATATCCGCCACCTCAAAAGGCTGTTCGTTTATTTCCAGCAGTTGCAGTTGCGGCGTGCCCGGGTACCTTACGGGTTCAAACGCATAGTAGAATTCTTTTTTGAGTTGTTGAAAAACATCAGCGGTGCCGTACACCGGCATGTCTTTCTGGTGCAGATAGTTGTACGCGCGCACATCGTCCAGCCCGGCAATGTGGTCTTTGTGGGCGTGGGTAAAAACCACGGCATCCAGTTGGTGTACCCGTTCGCGTAGCATTTGTTGCCGGAAATCCGGCCCTGTGTCGATCACAATACTCTTGCCCTCTACCTGCAAATGAACCGAACTGCGCAACCGCTTGTCGCGATAGTCCAACGAAACGCAAACCGGACACGAACAGGCGATGACTGGAACGCCTTGCGAGGTGCCGGTTCCCAAAAAAGTAACTTTTACATGCACGTGAATCTCGGATGTGGGAAATTTACATTCCCCGTATGCGGCGCTTATTTCACCTCCACCAAGGCCAACTCATCGTAGAGTTTTTTGCTTTTCTCGCTAAAGTTGGTGGTGTCCAGGGTAATGCCTTTTAAAATTTCAAGTAGTGCGTTAATCTTTCCTTCGGTGGGGAAAAACTTATTTACGATCATGATCTTCTGATCGCGCAGCACGCAATACCCGGCTTTGAAGTTTCCTTTTTCATACCGCAGCATGTAGTCGGATTCCGAAATCAAATCTTCCAGCTTGGTAAGAAATTGGGTGGTGTACTTGATCATGCGCAGGGTGAATTTGGTTGCAAGATGCACCTTAATTCCTCAATTTTCAATTGAATTTCATGCCCGCGCGGGTACCGGTTCAAATCCGCTCATTCATTAATTTTGAAGGTGCCCGTGAAGAAACTGATCGTGATTGTTGGCCCCACAGCGGTGGGCAAAACCGCATTGGCCGTGGCATTGGCCGGCAGGTTAAAAACCGAGATTATTTCTGCGGACTCGCGGCAGGTGTATCGCGAAATGACCATTGGCACAGCTAAACCCTCGGCGGTTGAACAGGCCGGAGTGCCCCACCATTTTATTGATTCGCATTCCATACATCAGCCACTGGATGCCGCCACGTTTGGGGAAAGCGCCCGCGCCTGCCTGAAAAAATTGTTTCAAGACCACGATGCGGTGATTGTCTGCGGTGGTTCCGGCCTCTACGTGCAGGCGCTGTTGCAAGGTTTTGATGAGATGCCAAACGTGCCGCCAGCGCTACGCCAATCGATAGTTGAAAGTTATCATGCGCACGGGCTTACCTGGCTGCAACAGCAGGTGCAGCAACACGACCCCGTGTTTTTTCAACAGGTAGACCGGCAAAATCCGCAACGGCTCATGCGGGCATTGGAGTTGTTGCAGGTTACGCGGCAGCCGTTGGATCAGTTACGAAAAGGAGAAACCGTGGCGTTACCCTGCGAGCAAATCAAAATCGGCTTGGAGTTGCCCCGCCCCGTTTTGTACGAGCGCATCAACCAGCGGGTGGAAGCAATGCTTGAACAGGGGTTGTGGCGGGAGGCGGAAACGTTGTATGCTTTTCGCGATAAAACTCCGCTGCAAACGGTGGGCTATCAGGAGATTTTTGCCGCCATGGATGGAACCATCGATGGCCAAACGGCGGTAGAGTTGATCAAACGCAACACGCGAAGGTATGCGAAACGACAGTTAACGTGGTTTAAACGCGACGCGGCCATTCGTTGGTTTGACGCCCACGATCACGACACGATTTTCGCCTGGGTTTCATCGAAGCTTCATCCGATTTAGTATTCTTGCAAACCCCATGGCATTCGGAAGACGCGTGTTAATCGTTACCTATTACTGGCCCCCCAGTGGCGGCAGTGGTGTACAGCGGTGGCTAAAATTTTGCAAATACCTTGCGCCCATGGGCTGGGATCTTACCGTGCTCACACCGGAAAATCCTTCGTTTGCTTTGCGCGATGAGTCTTTGGTGCGCGATGTGCCAACGGCGGTAGAGGTATTGAAGCTTCCGATTTGGGAACCCTATCAACTCTACTTGAAAGTGGGCGCATTTTTTGGAGTGAAGGCGAGCCAGCCAACGGATTTCGTCTCAACCGGGCGCACATCTTTTTTTGCTGCTGCGAGTGCTTGGGTGCGTGGTAATTTTTTCATTCCGGATGCCCGTGTGTTTTGGGTTCGGCCGGCCGCGCAGTTCATCCAGTCGTGGATGAAGCCGGGTGAAGAACCGATCATCATCACCACCGGGCCGCCACACAGCATCCACTTGGTTGGGCTGCGGATAAAAAAGCAAAACCCAGCGGTGAAGTGGGTGGCAGATTTCCGCGATCCATGGTCGGAGTGGGATCTGCTCGATACGTTTACCCTCACGCGTTGGGCGCGTGCGCGGCATCGCTATTTTGAACGCCAGGTGCTTACGCGGGCAGACCGGGTCATGACAATTGCGCCTTTTCATCAACAACGCTTAGCACAGTTGGGTGGGCGGCCTGTGGACGTGATTACGAATGGATTTGATCCCGATGATTTTACATCCATCACGCGAAAGCGTACGGCAAAATTTACCATTCGCCATGTGGGCATGGTAGATGAATTACGCGATCCGCGTCCGTTCATGGCGGCGCTTCGCCAACTTGCACTGGAGCAACCCGAATTCGGTAACCATGTAGCAGTTGAGTTTATTGGCAACGTCAATTCCAATTTTCAACAGGAAGTTGAGCGGGATGCCACGTTAAAGGCGCTCACCACGTTTACCCGTGCGATACCGCATCAGCAGTTGTTGCAAACGTATGGCGAAACGGACGTGCAACTTTTGGTGCTGGCCCACACGGCCCTGGCGCCTGGCAATTTGCCCGGAAAATTCTTTGAGTATCTCGCCTCTGGTAACCCGATTTTGGCGGTTGGTCCGGTTCAGGGCGATGCCCGGGATGTGCTGGTAGCTACCGGGGCCGGTAAGATTTTTGAGCGATCAGACCGCGCGGGCATTACCGCTGCGCTGTGGTTCTATTATCAGCAGTGGAAGTCGGGTGCTGCACCGCCAAGCAATCCGGCGCTGGCGTATGCGCGGCCGCAATTGGCAAAACAGCTTAGCGATTTGCTTGCTTCATTTGGATAAACGCAGCATGCGCAACGCGGTCCTGAACAGATCGTTCGCCTCTGGCGATACGCGCGCCACCAAGACCAACGCCCCGTACACCAGCGTGAGGATAGCAGATCGGTACACGATGTCTGCAAGTATCCAGGGAAGTGTGGGGAGAAGCTGGTTAACGCCAACAGCAAAAAGCGCAATGATGAGTACTTTGATTGTGCCTGCCGTGAAAGGCTGTAGTTGAAGTTTCCAGCGGATGAAAAAAAACTTCACCAGGTTGAAGGTGCCCAGCGTAATGGCTGTGCTTACGGCAGCGCCCTCAATGCCATACAGCGGAATAAACACGTTGTTGAGCACGATTACCAAAGCGGCCAGCAACAGCATGAGCACGATGTTAAACGCATAGTAGCGCGATAAAACAATAATCTCGCTGCTGGGTCCAAAAAACATGTCCACCAATTTCCCCAAACCAACAAACAACACCACGTATTTGCCGGCTGCGTATTCATCGCCTTTGGGCATCAGCGTAAAAATTGCGTCCAGATTAGCCCATACCCCAAGCAGAAGCAATCCTCCGATGATGAGTTGATTCAATGCTGTTTTTTGATAGATGATGAGAATGTCTTGGGTATCTTTCTTTTCGAACGCCCGCGAGATGAGCGGCATGGCAATCTGCGACAGTGCGCGTTTCGGGATTTCAATTACCGTAGCCATGTAAAACGCCGTGGTGTAGATCCCGTTGGCGGCTAAACCCAGTAGGCCAGCCACCATAATGCTGTCGATCTTGCCCACAATAATGGCACCTGCCGTGCCGGCAAAACTGAGTACACTGTACCGCACAATGGTTCGCGTGTGTGCGCGATTTATTCCGCTGCCCGGTAGACTGAAACGGAGCTGGCGCCCGCGCCACAACGCAAACAACAAAATGCCCACCGCAAGCGCATTGGCCAGCACCGTGCTGATGACGAACTCCGGGTAGCTCAGCCATCCCCAGAAGTAACACAGCACCAATAAACCAAACATTACCCGCACTACAATATCCCGCAACAAGTTGGGCAAAATGGTTTTGAGCAGTGAGCGTGAGTACGCCTCGAATACACTTTGTAGCAGCAAAATCAGCGTAAGCCACAGCATCAACCACCCATACTCGCTGATGGCGCCTGCGTTTTCCTGGAAGTAGCCCAAAAAGGTTGATTGAAAGGCAACAAACAGAACGGCAAACAGCGCGAAGCCGATGCCCGCCAAACACACCATGAGCGAGAGGAAGCTGCGCGCGGCGCGGTCGTCTTCATGAAACTGCGGGTAGAACCGAATCAGACTTTGGGCAACGCCCATTTGGGCAAAGGGCGCAAACAGAATTGCGGCGTCCTGAATGGTGCGAAGCAAACCCACCTGCTCGGTTTCCAGAAATCGCGGATATAAATAGAGCAGGTTAATGTATCCAATGGCGACACCCAGATAAGAGATGACGGACGAGATAACGCTTTGCCGTACGACTACGCCCATGGTGTTGCTGTTATCATCTTAGTCAACCAAAGATAATGCGTGGAGTGCCTTGTGTACGATTTGTTCGTTCTGTTCAGCAGAGAGTAGCCGGGCGGCCTGGTGCGCCTGTAGCTTGAAGTGGTTAATGTCTTGCGCGGTTAGGGAATTTAGCCGACTCGCCATTTCCTTAGGATCGAAGGACTCAGCAACCACACCCATGTTGAATTTTTTTACAATGCCCGCCATTTCGGGAGTGGGGCCGATGGCGATGGCCAGCCGCGCCTGAATAAAATCAAACAGCTTGTTGGGAAGTGTATTGGCGTAGTTGAAGTTAACGGGGGGCAAAACAAAAATCCCGATATCGTACGAGCGGATAAACGCTACGATTTGATCGCTTGCTACGGGCGGTTGAAAGGTGATGCGCGGATTCCCGCCTGCCAGCGCTTTTAGCGTGTCAACGTAACCGGAGGTCTTGGCGTTCGATAATGCGGGTGTGATGAGCATGAGGTCGAGGGTAAACCGATCGTCCGTGTACGCCATCATTTCGATCAGCAGTTCCAATTGGCGCGATGGGTTCGCACCACCATGGTGAATGATGCGGATGCGCTGCGGATCTACGGGGTGGGGCGAGAGTTCGTGGTACCGGGTGGCATTGGTGAGCACCACAGGGTGAACATGAAACTCATCCTGATACGCGCGGCGCAAACCTTCTGATACGGTTGTCATCCAGTTGCCGTGAGGCAAGTAGGTACTGCAGAGAAACTGGTTAAACCGCTGAAAGAAAATTCGCCAGTACAATTTTTCTTCGAAATGGCGGGGTGCGAACTCGTGGGCATCAATCCAGATTTTTGATTGCGTTTTGAGCGAAAATGCCAACGGCAGGCTTTCCACATCGTTCGCCACGATCAGATCAAAGTGTTGTTGCTTCAATACGGGAATGAGCTGCTGGTAGCGATAAAGGGCCCAATAGGCACGATGATAAAACCGGAAAATGAGCAAAAAAGAAAGCCACAGCCGCCGGCCATGGGTGAGTTGTGGTCGTGGCACGGAAATCAACTCCACTTCGGGGGCCTGGCTGCCCGCGTAGGCCACGGCGGTAACGTGAAAATGTTTACCAAGCCACCGCATTTGCCGTTGCACCCGTGCATCGTGCGTGAGGTTGCTGAAAGCAATGATCAGCGCGCGTTTCATTTCATCCGGTGGGCTTCCACAATATAATATCTTGGCGTAACGAGCCGAAGCAAAGGCCGAATGCCAGGGGTGTACACGGGGCTGGTCCATTTTTCCCGCCGCACAATCTTCCATCCTGCTTTCTCCAGCAGCCAGTCAAATTGCCAGTCTTCAAATTCGTGAAAGTGCTGATCCCACCGGTTTGTAGGGTGCCGATAGGCGGGCGCAAACCACAAACGTAACGGGATACTGGCAAACAGAACCGGCGCCTGGATCTGCCGCAGTACACCAAGCGGGTTGAGCAGGTGTTCAAAGATTTCGAACGCGGTGGCTACATCGGTTGGGTACGCGGCCACGGCACCGGGCTCGTCATCTAAATCTTCGCCTTGGGTATTAAAAACCTGATAACCCGCCTCGGCCAACTGTGCGGAAAATGCATTGGGTGTGCCAATGTCTAAGAGGCGGGCGGGTGGTGGCAAACTGGCTCGCATAAAAGCGAGGGTTTTGTTGTATCTACGCTGGTGACTCATTTGGTAATTCGGTTGGCCGCCTTCACTCGGCCCGGATGCGCTTTGATAAAAGCGTCCCAGTTTTTTGATTTCGGTTTACTTACGCCTTTGGTATAGTGATGGCACACGGCAACAGCCAGTGCATCTGTGGAGTCGAGTAGCTTGGGCTGCTCTTTGATGTTAAAAATCGTCATCAACATTTTGGCCACTTGCTCTTTCGAGGCATTGCCATTGCCGGTTACCGATTGCTTTACTTTTTTGGGCGCATATTCGGTAATGGGCACTTCTCGATACAGCGCGGCCGACATGGCTACGCCCTGCGCGCGGCCTAGCTTTAACATCGATTGCACGTTTTTTCCAAAAAAAGGCGCTTCCAGCGCTACTTCATCCGGTGTGTATTCGTCTACCAGGGCCAATACGCGCTCGAAGATCTTTTTCAACTTCAGCTCATGGGTACCGTATTTGCCGAGATGGATCACGCCAAACTGTTGCAGCGATAGTTTGGAAAGTCGGGATTGAATGATCGCATACCCCATAACGTTTGTGCCGGGATCAAGGCCCAAAATAACTTTTTCCTGCACAACACTTTTTTCCATTGTAATTGCGGTGCAATTTAGCAACTGGTGGATGTTATTCCTTGTTGGTTCCATATTTGTGCTGTATACCCTGCTGCTCCTACTGTTGCGGCAAGGGGTAAAAAAGATACGGGTTCAAACTTCCGTTACAGATGCGCACCAAATCCGGTCCGTTTCTGTGGTGGTGCCGTTTCGCAATGAAGCCAGCCACCTTGGCGCCCTGCTCAACGACTTGAAATCGCAAACGTATCCCGCCTTTAGCTACGAGGTGGTGCTCGTGGATGACCACTCTTCGGACGGCAGCTACGAATTGGTGCAGCGCGTGGTGCAGGGCGACGCACGCTTTCGGTTAACGCGCCTGGGGGCAGGCGAGAAGGGAAAGAAAGCGGCGCTCACCGAAGGCATCCGCGTAAGCAAAGGCGAAATCATTCTTACTACCGATGCCGATTGCCGTTTGCCGGAAACGTGGTGCCGCACAATGAACGCTGCGTTTGAGAATCCGGCGGTTAAAATGTGCCTCGGCCCACTGCGCCTGCGCGGTAGCTCTTCTTTCCTTCATCGTATGCAGGCGTTGGAGTTTGTAAGTGTCGTGGCGGTAACGATGGCCACAGCCGGGTGGGGGCGGCCCTCGCTGGCCAGTGGCGCAAATCTGGCGTTTCGGAGAGACGCTTTTTACGCGGTGGATGGGTACTTCAATGAGCGAACGCTGGCCTCGGGCGATGATCAGTTTTTGATGGAAAAAATCGCGCAGCGGTTCGCGCATGCGGTGATTTTTCTGCCCGATCAGCGTGCGCTGGTGGCCACCGGCGCGGCGCCAAATCTTAACGCTTTCCTGCAGCAACGGTTGCGGTGGGCTGGCAAATGGCGGCGCCTCCAGCCTGCCACACGGGCGCTCGCGGTGTTTGTTTTCGTGTTTCACGCGGTGGCGATGGCCAGTATTCCCCTGGCCGTTTTTACCACGCAGGCTGCCGTTTGGATTCTTCCGCTGTGGCTGGTGAAGGGCGGGTGCGAATGGTGGCTGTTGGCGCCGGTGGCGCGTATCACCAAGGTAACGTGGAGTTGGACTTCGTTTTTTTGCTGGCAGTTGGCGTATCCAATGTACGCGGTGGCTGTGGCCGTGTTTTCCAGACGAAAAGATATCGATTGGAAAGATCGCACGTGGCAAAATCAGGTCTAACCTGTTTTAAGTATCTTTACCCGTCGCCATGGTAACGCTGTTACAGAAACAAGTCGAGAAAAAAGAGCTGCAGCTCAATGCCTTGCTTGAAATTACCCAAGCCATTAACAGCAACCTGCCCGAAGAAGCGTTATTCAAGATTTTCAATTTTACCCTGCGCTCTAACCTCCAGATTCGCAAACTCGCGTTGTTTGTTTTTGACGAAATCTGGACCTGCAAGGTGCATTTTGGCACCAAACGCAACTACGGCAAGGTAAAACTGGATGAGCGCGTGAAGATGATCAAAAACCTTCACCGCATGAGCGAGTTCGAGAACTGCGAGTTTGATGAATTCGATAAAGTCATACCCATCTTGCAGAAGACGGAAACCCTGGCCCTTGTGTTTGTGGGCGGGCTTGGCGCTACCGAAGATGACCACGAGGAGGAAGAAATCATCAAATTCATTCAGGCGCTCTCCAACATCATTGTGGTGGCCATTGAAAATAAGAAATTGGCGCGCAAGCAGTTAGAGCAGGAGGCATTTCGCAAGGAGTTGGAAATTGCCAGCGATGTGCAGCAGTTTCTGTTTCCGGAAAAGCTGCCCAACACACCCATGTTGAAACTGGAGGCCAGTTATTTGCCGCACGACCGCGTGGGTGGAGATTATTACGATTATGTGCCCATCAACAAAAACCAGTTTTTAATCTGTGTGGCCGATGTGAGCGGCAAGGGCATTCCTGCCGCGTTGATGATGTCTAACTTTCAAGCCTCTTTACGCACGCTGCTTCGGCAGACGCCTAATCTTACGGAGATCATCGAGGCGCTGAACTTTCAAGTGTTGGAGAATACCAAGGGCGAGAAGTTCATCACGTGTTTTGCCGCCATCTATGATATTGCCCTCCGTACGATGATCTACGTTAACGCCGGGCACAATCCGCCCTTGCTGCTTCAGAAAAACAAAGAGATCAAACTGTTGGAGGATGGCTCTACCGTGTTGGGGGCGATGCATCCGCTGCCCTTTCTGAACGAAGGATTTATTACCGACCTGGATGACTTCACGCTGTTTTGTTACACCGATGGGTTAACCGAAACTGTGGACGAATCTGGTCAGGAGTTCGGGCAACATTGGTTAATGAATTACTTCGCACTCAACAACTTCAAAGACCTGAAGACAATTCATCAGGACATCATCGTGGCGCTCGATTCGTTTAAAGGCCGCAATGGCTACCGCGATGACATTACCATGCTCAGTTGCCGCGTGGAGAAGTTCTAACCATGCTTCACCGCACTCCGTTTTTGTTGCCGCTGCTCTTTCCAAACTTGTTGTGGCGGGTGCCCACTACGGAAAAATTGCTTTTTCTCACGTTCGATGATGGCCCGGTGCCCGGACCAACCGAAGCGGTGTTAACCATTCTAAAGGAGCAGGGTGTAGCCGCTACCTTTTTTTGCATTGGCGATAACGTGCGCAAACATCGCGCGGTATTCGAGCGGGTGCGGGCCGAGGGACACGCGGTGGCAAATCACACCCGCAATCACCAAAATGGCTGGAAAACAAACACGGCTACGTATCTGGCCAACGTGCACGCCTGCGATGCCGATCTGGGCCAGCCCGCACCGTTGTTTCGGCCACCGTACGGTCGCATCACACCCGGGCAAGTGCGCCAGCTTTCGGCCAAAAAAATTGTGATGTGGGATGTACTGACGCGCGACTATGACCGTACCCTCACACCCGAAGCCTGCCTGCGCGGTTCTCTCCACGTCATCCGGCCGGGCAGCATCGTGGTTTTTCATGATAGCCTCAAAGCCGAGAAAAATCTGCTGTATGCGCTGCCGCGTTTTCTGGAAGGCGCTCGGCAGCAAGGGTACACATTCGCGTTAATTCACCACCATATCTAGCGGTGTGCCTGTGAAAGTGCTCTACGGTGTGTTGGATTGGGGCTTGGGGCACGCCACCCGCAGCATTCCCATCATTCGCTTGTTGCGGGCGCGCGGGTGCGAGGTGCGTATTGCTACCAGTGGCCTGGCCTACGAGTTGCTGCGCACGGAGTTTCCAGAACTTACCATCTACCCGCTGCCTTCCTATGCCGTTCGGTACGCGCGCCACGGCTTGTTTATGATGAACATTTTTTGGCAACTGCCGCGCTTGTTGTTGGTTATTGTGCGCGAGGGGCGCGCCGCCAGAAATATTACGACAGAATTTCCAGCCGATCTTATCATTTCAGATTGCCGCTATGGGTTTCGCTTTCGCGGATGCAAAAGCGTGTTCATTACACACCAGTTAAATTTTCAAATGCCTCGCATGTTGAAATGGCTTCAGCCGGTGGTGAATTTGTTCAACCACATCATGATCAACCGGTTTGATCAGGTCTGGGTTCCGGATGTGCAACATGGCATCACCGGTACGCTTAGCCGCCCCGGCTGGTTAACAGAAAAAGTGCGTTGGATTGGCAATTTATCGCGGCTACCGTTGCCCACACCGGGGCTCCAACAGGAGTACGAGGTGGCCGTGATTTTGTCCGGGCCCGAGCCGCAGCGCACCTTGTTAGAAAACAAACTGGTGGCACAACTCCAGTTGCTTAATCTTCGGGCGGTGGTGGTACGTGGGCTACCCACAGCCCGCGCCCGGGAGCGCATCAACCAAATCGATTTCCACAACTACCTGGAGGGCGCAGCATTGGCCAACCTGATGCAGCAGGCTGCGGTGGTGGTTGCCCGCAGTGGTTACTCTACCGTAATGGATCTGATGGCTTTGGGTGGTAAGGCGATTTTCATCCCAACTCCCGGCCAAACGGAACAAGAACTGCTGGCGAAGACGCTTACCGCACAGCGAATTGCCTGGTCTGCGCCTCAGCATCATTTTGATTTGGCTGTAGCGTTAAAAAAACTTCCTGACTATCGCGGTTTTGCCGAGTGGAAACACCCACCTAATTTGCTGCCCGTTGTAGTAGATGAAACATTGAATTCGTTGTCTTGATCGATACCCACGCACATATCTACCTGCAAGAGTTCGATACCGACCGCGCAGATGTGTTTGCCCGGGCCGCGGAAGCTGGCGTGGTGGAATTGTACATGCCCAACGTAGACCACACCTCCATCGATCGGATGTTGGAAGTGGAGGCGAAGTTTCCGGCAATTGCGCGGCCCATGATGGGCCTGCACCCGTGCTACGTCAAGAGAGGATTTGAAAAGGAATTGTATTTGGTGGAGTCCTGGCTCGCCAAACGCACGTTCATCGCGATCGGTGAGATCGGCACCGACTTGTACTGGGATAAAACCACATGGCCCTACCAACAAGAGGCCTTTCTTCAGCAAATCCGGTGGGCAAAGCAATACCGTTTGCCGGTCGCGATCCATTGTCGCGAATCCATCGCGGAAACGCTGCAACTGCTCGAACCCCACGTGGGCGATGGCCTTACCGGGGTGTTCCACTGCTTCACTGGTACTGTGGAGCAAGCCCGGCAGTGCATTGCCTTTGGATTTCGGCTGGGCATTGGAGGTGTGAGCACATTTAAAAATGGCGGATTAGATCACGTGTTACCCGAGATCGACATCGCTCATCTGGTGTTGGAAACCGACTGCCCATATTTAGCTCCCGTGCCGCATCGCGGAAAGCGCAATGAACCTGCGTTCCTGGCGCTCATCGCCCAGCGCGTGGCCGATCTCAAGCAGGTACCGCTGGCCGAACTGGCCGCTACAACCACGGCTAATGCCCGTTCGTTATTCAAATCTCAGGCGCTACACCCGCTGTCATGAATTTCAAAAATGTTTCCGTTAACACTGCGTTTCCCGGCAAAGCCCGATCACGGGTAATGATTATTTATACCGGCGGTACCTTCGGCATGACCCAAAATGCAGAAGGGGTGTTGGTGCCGTTCGACTTCGCCCATATTCTGGAGCACCTGCCCACGCTGCGAAATCTATCGTTAGACCTTACGGTGATTTCATTCGACCAGCCCATCGATTCGTCTAACATTGAGCCTGCACATTGGCAAATGATGGCGCGGTTGCTTTTCCAACACCGGGCTGAACAGGATGGTTTTGTGGTGTTACACGGAACAGATACCATGGCCTACACGGCATCCGCGCTTAGCTTCATGCTACCCGATTTTGGTAAACCCGTGGTGTTCACGGGTGCGCAGTTGCCCATTAGCCACCCGCGCTCAGATGCGCGCGAAAACCTGATCACAGCGCTTGAAATTGCATCGGCCAAAAACGGGCCCCATGCACAGGTGCCGGAAGTTTGTATTCATTTTGGTTCTGAGTTGCTCCGTGGCAACCGATCAAAAAAAGTAGAAAGCATGCATTTTGATGCTTTTCAGTCGGAGAACTATCCGCCATTGGCCAAAGCCGGGGTCAAGATCACGTACAACGAAAGCGCGATTGCTGCACCTGGGCCAACCGCGCGCCTGCTCGACCGGTATGATGCCGGGGTGGCGATATTAAAGATGTTTCCCGGGATTTCACTCGCCGCCGTGCAAGCGTTGTTTGAAGCGCCTGGGCTTCGTGCCGTGGTCATCGAAACCTATGGTTCGGGTAATGCACCTACCAGCGGTGCGTTTCTCGAATTGCTCCGCTCTGCCATGGCGCGGGGGATTTTGCTCGTCAATATTTCGCAATGCCCCGGGGGCATGGTGATCCAGGGAAAATACGAAACCAGCCGCCATTTGCAGGCGTTGGGTGTGCTGGGGGGGTCGGACATGACCACCGAGGCCGCGATTACCAAGCTCATGGTTTTGTTGGGCAATTATCCCGTGGAAACGGTACGCGAACGCATGGCCCAGAATGTAGCTGGGGAGTTAACCGTGGCGAACTAACCACGGTTTTAGGCATTTCCGCAGCGGAGAGAGAGGGATTCGAACCCTCGTGACGCTTTAGACGTCAACACGCTTTCCAGGCGTGCCAGTTCAGCCACTCCTGCACCTCTCCGTAAAAGGGACGCAAAGAAAATCAATTTCCTGTATCTATTTGGAAGTTCCGGCAAGAAAAGGCGCGGCCGTTTGTGACGAACACCTGTTCAGCGCATTTCAAGACCAAATCAGTATGTACCAAACAGGTTCCACATTTTTTTTAAAAAGTTGTTTGAAAATGCGCAAAACATTTAATTTTGGCCACTTCAAAAAAGTGATTAAACCTTAAACCATGAAAAAACAACTCGCTATTCTCACGTTCGTAGGGGTACTTTTCTCCGCAATGGCCTTTGCGCAGGATTCTACAGCTACTCAAACTGATTCGACTGCAACCCCGGCTGCGGCTGCGGTAGTGGAAGAAACCCCTGTTGCGGATACCGCTGAAGCAACAGAAGAACAAACATTTCATCAAATTCTGAAAGAAAAATTCATTGAAGGTGGTAAGGAATACATGTGGCCAATCCTCATTTGTTTGATTTTAGGATTAGCAATCTCTATCGAGCGCATTATTACGCTTAACCTGGCCACCACAAACACTAAGAAATTATTGAGCCAAATCGAAGACGCGCTTGCAAAAGGTGGTGTTGAAGCCGCAAAAGAAGTAACAAAAAATACCCGTGGCCCTGTTGCCTCTATCTTTACGCAAGGTTTGATGCGCCACTCAGAAGGCATTGATATGGTTGAAAAGTCAATTGTATCGTACGGTGGCGTTGAAATGGGCAGACTTGAGCGCGGTTTGATTTGGATTTCATTGTTCATTTCACTCGGACCAATGCTTGGATTCTTCGGTACTGTAATCGGTATGGTGAATGCATTCGATGCGATTGAAGCAGCAGGGGATATCTCTCCTTCGATTGTTGCCGGTGGTATGAAAGTGGCCTTGATCACAACCGTTGGTGGTTTAGTGGTGGGTATGATTCTTCAGATCATGTATAACTATTTGGTTTCGAAAATTGACAGTCTGGTGAATGGAATGGAAGATGCTTCCATTTCACTGGTGGATATTCTGGTAAAGCACAAACTTGCTAAACACTAAGAGCAACATGGAAATCACGGATGTAGGTCTATATATCGCTTATGCGGTATTCATAGTGGCCGGGGCAGCAGCGATTGTGTTTCCGCTGGTAAACTCGTTGAAAAATCCGGGCTCAATCGGTAAGTCATTGGTTGGTGTTGGTGCAATGGTGGTGCTTTTCATCATCGCCTATGTTCTTTCCGGTGACGAGGTAACTGCCAAATACACCGCACTTGGTGTGGATGCGGGTTCCTCCAAACTCATTGGCGCCGGTTTAACGATGTTTTATTTTGTGATTGTGCTCGGGTTTGTGGGCATAATTTATTCTGAGGTCTCTAAAGCATTCAAATAATGCCACGTTCAACACCCGAAATACCCAACGCCTCGATGGCCGACATCGCGTTCTTGTTGCTAACCTTCTTTTTGGTTACAACCACTATCGCGAACGACCGAGGCTTGAGTATTCAGTTGCCTCCGCCTCCGGAAGCTCAGCAGCAGGAGGAGATCAAAATTCAAGAGCGGAATATGTTTAAGATTCAAATCAACTCGTTCGACCTGCTGTTGATCGAAGGTGAGCCGAATCAAGACATTTCCAACTTGAAAGAGGATATTAAGAAGTTCATCGTAAACAACGGTGCTGATCCCAACTCATCGGACAGCCCCGAGAAGGCGATTGTTTCAATCAAAACCGACCGTGGTACCAGCCACAAAAAGTTTATTGAAATCCTCGACATCTGCCAGGCAGCGTATTACGACATCTGGGCAGAACGCGCAGGCGTAACCAATCAGGAGTTTCGCGATGCGGCTTCGGATTTGGCGAACCCGGATAATAAAGCGATTTATGAAAAGGGTCGTGCCGGATTACCGATGAATATCTCGATTGCTGAACCTACCAAAGTAGGGGGCTAAAACTGAATCAAGCTATGTCAAAATTCAAAAAGAAAACACAGGTTAAGCAGGACATCCCAACTTCGTCCATGCCCGATGTGGTATTCATGTTGTTGTTCTTTTTCATGGTAACAACAGAGATGCGTGAAACTACCATTAACGTGCAGCAGCGCATTCCCGAAGCCACCCAGCTGAGGAAGTTGCAGCGGAAGTCGTTGGTAACAAACTTGTTTATCGGTGAGCCTCGCAAACTGGAGGAGTTTGGTAAGGAACCCAAAATTCAGGCCGGAGATGTGTTCATCGAGCCAAAGGATATCGTTTTGTGGGTAAACCGCGAAAAAGATAAGTTGGCAGAAAACGAGCGTGATCAACTTACTGTTGCACTGAAGGTAGACGGTGACGCAAAGCGCGGTATCATCGCTGATGTTGAAACCGAGCTTCGCAAAGCGAATGCCCGTAAAGTACTTTACACCGTGCTCGAAAAGCGCACGGCCAGAAAAGGATAAGAGTTAGTTGTTTTTCATGTTTTTAAGCCCCTTTCTGTTCGCAGGAAGGGGCTTTCTGTTTATCATTGTGCTATGGCTTTGGTCTCTGCAATTGCGGTAAACAATCCCAGGGTAATCCGTGCCTGGTGCATGTACGACTGGGCCAACTCCGTGTATTCGCTGGTCATTACCTCCGCAATTTTTCCGGTGTATTACAAATCGGTAATGCGGCAAGCGGGTGGCGATCAGGTGAGTTTTTTGGGCTTTTCTTTGGATAGCTCTGTCTTGTACTCGTACGCGCTTTCTTTCTCTTTTTTGGTAGTGGCGGTAATGTTGCCGTTGCTGTCGGGTGTGGCCGACTATGTGGGGCGCAAAAAATTGTTCATGCAGTTTTTTGTGATGCTCGGCAGCAGCGCGTGCATGGGCCTGTTTTTCTTTCGCGGGCCCTCGGATTTGAATTGGGCCATCACGTGTTCCGTGCTGGCAAGCATCGGCTTTAGCGGCAGCCTGGTGTTTTATAACGCGTTTCTGCCTGAAATTGCTTCGCCCGATCAATTCGACCGCATCAGTGCGCGGGGCTTTAGCATGGGCTATTATGGGTCTGTGCTGTTGATGGTGCTGTGCCTGGCGATGATTTTGAATGCCACAGCGTTTGGTTTTGCGGATGAAGGCGCTGCTTCGCGTTTTTCTTTTCTGCTCACCGGGGTTTGGTGGTTTGGCTTTGCGCTCATTCCTTTCCTGGTGCTCAAAGAAAACGGCTCGCCAACGGAGAAAAAAGACGTGCTCCTAAAAGGCTATCACGAGCTATTGGGGGTGTGGAAACGCATTCGGCAGTTGCCGTCGTTGAAGCGATATCTGTTATCCTTTTTTTTCTTCAACATGGGCGTGCAGACAATCATGTACCTGGCCACATTGTTTGGCACCGATGTGCTCCATTTGGCAGACGATAAATTGATCGGCACCATTCTGGTAATTCAATTGGTAGGTGCGCTGGGCGCAGGTTTGTTTGCCCGGGTCTCGGGCAAACTGGGTAATAAACTTGCGCTTGTGATCATGATTGGGATTTGGATTTTGGTCTGCGTGGTGGCCTATGCACTGCAAACGGAGTGGCAGTTTTACGCACTGGCGTTTGTTGTGGGTATGATCATGGGCGGTATCCAATCGCTATCGCGCGCAACGTATGCAAAATTGATCCCGGCCGATACCCAGGATCATGCCTCGTTTTTTAGTTTTTACGATGTTACGTACAACGTGTCGATTGTGTTGGGCACGTTTTCGTTTGGCTTGATTAACCAAATCACCGGTACCATGCGCAACAGTGCGCTGGGTTTGGGCGTATTTTTTGTACTGGGGCTGGTGGCGTTGCTTACCGTTACGGACAGCCGACTTGCCGCTCGCCGCCGCTAAAAGCGGAGGTGCTTTACCGTCATTCCGTTATTGATCAACTGCTTCAGCGAATTAATTCCAATTTTCAAATGAAGATCCACGTAATTGGCCGTAACCACTTTGTCGCTGGTTTCGGTTTTTACGCCATCCGGCACCATGGGTTGATCCGATACCAGCAGTAGCGCCCCGGCTGGAATTTCATTGTAAAAAGCGGTCGAAAAGATCGTGGCCGTTTCCATGTCAATGGCCATGGCGCGAATCTTGCGCAAATATTCTTTAAAATTCTCGTCCCACTCCCATACTCGGCGGTTGGTGGTGTACACAGTCCCACTCCAGTAATCCTGATTGTGATCGCGTATGGTTGTGGAGATCGCTTTTTGCAACGCGAAGGAGGGCAACGCGGGTACCTCCGGAGGGAAGTAGTCGTTGGAGGTACCTTCTCCGCGGATGGCCGCAATGGGTAGAATAAAATCCCCGAGGTCGTTCTTGCGCTTAAGCCCCCCACATTTACCTAGAAACAGGCAGGCTTTGGGCTTGATTGCCGTTAGGCAGTCCATAATGGTTGCGGCATTTGGGCTACCCATCCCGAAGTTGATCATGGTAATGCCTTCGGCCGTGGCGCTGAGCATGGCGCGGTCTTCTCCCGCTACGGGCACGTTATGCCATTCTGCAAACTTGCGCACGTAGTTGTCGAAATTGGTAAGCAAAATATACTGGCCGAAGCTTTCCAGCGGCAGCCCGGTGTAGCGAGGAAGCCAATTTTCAACAATGTCCTGTTTGCTCTTCATAATAAAATCAAATTTCTTTGGTGCGTGTACGCGTTAAACCTGCCTCCGGTTGAGCTAACAACCAAAAAAGAGAATGGCAAAGTATGGATTTTTGATGGGATCCGGAAGAAATACATCCAGCTCACCCCCGAAGAGTGGGTACGTCAACACTTTATTCATTATTTAATCCAAGAGCTTCGCTACCCAAAGTCACTTTTTCGGGTGGAGGGGAGTTTGCAATACAACCGCTTGCAAAAGCGATCGGATATTTTGGTATGCGATCGGCAGGGGAAGCCGTGGATGCTGATCGAGTGCAAATCGCCCGCCATTAAACTCACGCAAAAAGCGTTTAACCAGGTGGCGGTTTACAATCTTACCGTGGGTGCGCAATATTTGGCGGTAACCAACGGAATGGTGCATTACTGCTGGTTACGCGGAATCGATAACCCGGAGCCGGTTTTTTTAAACGAGTTTCCACCGTTTCAATAAAAAAACTCCGGTTGCCCGCAAGCCCCCGGAGTTTCTGATCGGTTGTCGGACACTTAACCCAGAAATTCTTTCACATCCGTGTAGGGCAGACTAAAGGCATCGGCCACGGCTTTGTAAACTACCTTGCCGCCAATCATGTTTAATCCTTTGCGCAGATCGGTGTTATCTGCACACGCTTTCTTCCATCCGTGGTTCGCCAGTTTAATCGCGTAGGGCAGGGTTGCATTGGTCAGTGCCCACGTAGAGGTGTACGGTACAGCGCCGGGCATGTTGGCCACGCAATAGTGCACCACGTCATCAATAATATACGTAGGGTCTTCGTGCGTGGTGGGCTTGCAGGTTTCAATGCAACCACCTTGATCTACCGCTACATCTACCAATACCGTGCCTGGGCGCATCGTCTTCAACATATCGCGGGTAATGAGTTTGGGCGCTTTTGCTCCGGGTATCAATACCGCACCAACAATCAGGTCATGATTTTTTACCAACTCGCGAATAACGTAGTCGTTCGAAACCATCGTATGCACATTTTTCGGCATCACGTCGTCCAGGTAGCGGAGGCGGTTGATGTTCACATCCGTAATCGTAACATCGGCACCCATGCCAGCCGCAATTTTGGCAGCGTTGGTGCCCACTACACCACCGCCCAAAATCAACACTTTAGCGGGCATTACACCGGGAACACCGCCCAATAAGATGCCGCGCCCCTTTAATGGCTTTTCTAAGTACTTGGCGCCTTCTTGAATGGACATCCGGCCCGCCACTTCCGACATCGGCACCAACAACGGCAGACTACCGTCCACACGCTCTACGGTTTCGTAGGCGAGGCAAACCGCACCGGTTTTAATCATGGCATGCGCCAGCGGTTCGTACGAAGCAAAATGAAAATATGTAAAAACGAGTTGATCTTTGCGAATCAAGTTGTACTCGGCTTCGATGGGTTCTTTCACTTTCATGATCATCTCGGCTGTGTCAAACACCTCTTTTGGGGTGGACAACATCTTTGCGCCGGCCCCGAGGTATTCCTCATCCGAAAAACCGCTGCCCACACCGGCGGTCTTTTGCACGTACACGGTGTGTCCTCTGCGTACCAACTCCTGCGCGCCGGCCGGGGTTAACGCCACGCGGTTCTCGTTATTTTTGATTTCTTTCGGAACGCCTACAATCATGATTCTGGAATTTTAACTTTGAACAACTTTTTGGAGCCGCAAATATAGCGATCGGATACGATTGCAGAGGCCACTAAAACCGATTTTATGACACCAGCAGGCAGCCCGGTTTACTTTGCATTTTACGGTTCGTTGCGCAGGGGTATGCAGAATTACCTCGCTTTCGCGGATGAGTTGGAATACCTGCATTCGGCTTGGTTGCGTGGTTACAAAATGTACGCGTTGCAAGAATATCCGTGTGTTGTGAAAGCAGGGCCGGAGTCGAAAATCCTGGTAGAAATTATGCGCGCCAAAACGGCCCACTGCGCGGCGCAGATTCACCAGTTGGAACTTGATACCGGTTACGCGTTTGAAACGATTTCGGTGGCCGGGCAAGATGCGTGGTTGTATTATTTTGTTCAACCTCCAAATGATCGGGTGGTCGCCTCGGGCGATTGGGTTACATTCTTCCGGGAATTTTATCGGCCTTAATCAAAAATTTTGTGCGCAGAAAAACCGGAAAATGCTGGCCGATTTTTCCCTATTTTTGGCCTGAAAACGTTTTCTATCGTGAGCCAGGCAAAAACCATTCGACACAGCGAAACGCAGGTGCAGGAGTTGCTCACCGACTTCCATCTGGCCTGCATGAGTCGAGAAGCCAGCGTGCTCGGCCGCAAAGAGGTGTTTATGGGCAAAGCCAAATTCGGGATTTTTGGCGATGGAAAAGAATTGGCTCAACTGGCCATGGCCAAGGTTTTTGAGCCAGGCGATTTTCGCTCCGGCTACTATCGGGATCAAACATTCATGCTCGCCATTGGCGAGCTTACGTTACAGCAATATTTCGCGCAACTGTATGCCCACACCGACGTGGCGGCTGACCCCGCCTCGGCCGGGCGACTAATGAATGGCCATTTTGCTACGCGCATGTTGGATGAAGACGGCAGGTTTAAGCATCTGGCCGCGTTAAAAAATTCCAGCGCAGACATTTCGCCCACAGCAGCGCAAATGCCGCGGTTGCTTGGCCTGGCTTATGCCTCAAAGCTGTTTCGCGAGAACCACGCGCTTCACGCCTTTACGCAGTTCTCCAATAAAGGGAGCGAGGTGGCATTTGGCACTATTGGCAATGCCTCTACTTCCGAAGGCATGTTCTTCGAAACGCTCAATGCTGCCGGGGTGCTGCAGGTGCCCATGTTAATTTCGGTTTGGGATGATGAGTATGGCATATCAGTACCAAACAAATACCAGACTACCAAGGGCAGCATCTCAAAGATTCTGGCCGGGCTTCAGCGCGATAAAAAGGACAAAGGCTTTGAGATTTTAACTGTTCGGGGGTGGGATTATCCGGCGTTGTTAGCAACCTATCAAAAAGCAGCGCGTATTTGTCGCGATGAGCATGTGCCGGTGTTGGTGCACGTGGTGGAAATGACGCAGCCTCAAGGCCATTCCACCAGTGGCTCGCACGAGCGTTACAAATCAAAAGAGCGGCTCGAGTGGGAAAAGCAGTTCGACTGCATTCTCAAGTTAAAAGAATATCTGCTTGAGCAAGGTCTTGCGCTGCCAGAGCAATTGGTGGAGATCGAAAAGCAGGCAAAAGACGAGGCGAAGCGGGCCAAAGAAACGGCGTGGAAGGAATTCAACGAAGACATTCAAATCGATCAGCAAGCGTTGGATACAATACTCGCAGAAATGGCCGACCTCCCGGAAGTTGTAGAGATTCGGCAGGAGTTGCGACAGACCGTTAATCCGTTACGCCTTGATGGAATAAAAACTGCAAAAAAAGTTGCCCGTGTTTTGCGCGTGCGCGAACATCCCGCCAAGGCCAGCTTGATCGCCTGGCTTGAGCGAACGGCACGCGAGAATGAGGAACGCTACAGCTCGCACTTGCACAGCAATTCAACTGAGTCGGCTCTGACGGTAGCCGGAGAACCCGCGGTGTACTCCGATGCATCGCCACTCGTAGATGGCCGTGAGGTGCTGCGTGCGTGTTTTCAACAGGCGCTTACCCGCGACCCGCGCATTTTCGCGCTGGGTGAGGATGTGGGAAAAATCGGTGACGTGAACCAGGGGTTTGCGGGGCTGCAAGAGATTTTTGGTGAGTTGCGCGTAACCGATACCGGCATTCGCGAGTGCACCATTGTAGGGCAGGCCATTGGCGCTGCGCTGCGTGGCTTACGCCCGATTGCGGAGATTCAATACCTGGACTATCTGCTTTACGCGATCCAGATTTTGTCGGACGACCTGGCCTCTTTACAGTACCGTACCAGGGGTGGGCAAAAGTCGCCCGTTATCATTCGCACGCGCGGCCATCGGCTGGAAGGAGTGTGGCACGCAGGTTCGCCCATGGGCATGATTCTCCACAGCCTGCGCGGCATGTATGTACTCGTGCCACGCAACATGACGCAGGCTGCAGGCTTCTACAACACGCTGTTACAGTCGGACGATCCTGCGCTCATGGTGGAGTGTTTAAATGGCTATCGGTTAAAAGAACGAATTCCGGATAACCTTGAAACGTTTACGGTGCCGCTGGGTGTGCCCGAGGTATTGCGCACGGGCGATGATGTAACCGTTGTAACCTACGGCTCCATGTGTCGTGTGGTGATGGACGCGGCCAACGAACTGCACGCGGCCGGTATTGAGTGCGAAGTAATTGATGTGCAAACCTTATTGCCGTTCGACCGGCACCACCGCATTTTGGAATCCGTAAAGAAAACAAACCGTGTGGTGTTTGCTGATGAAGATGTGCCGGGTGGTGCCACCGCATTTATGATGCAGCAGGTGTTGGAAGAACAGCAGGCCTATGCGTTTTTGGATGCCAAGCCCGTAACGATTACGGGGAAAGCGCATCGCCCAGCATACGGATCAGATGGTGATTATTTTTCCAAGCCAAATGTAGACCAGGTGTTTGAGGTGGTCTATGCGCTGATGCGCGAGGCCGATCCCGAAAGATTCCCCGCGTTGTATTAACGCCTACCTGCGAATACTCTGAAGCGTAAACTCCGGAGTTTCGATTACGTTACTGCGGTTCAATTCGCGGTCTTGGATCCACACACGAAGTTTTAGTGTACGAATACTGAAGGCCGATAAAAATCCCACCGAGCGCATGGGGTAGGTAATAGTGCCTTCCAACGGAGCACTGCCCACGCCCTCTTTTTGTAAACGGGGTAAACGGCCGTTAAAATCCACGCAGAATAGTTCTTTCCAATCGTATTCGGTAAAAGTGCCGTTGGCGTTTTTGGTGTAAAACTCAACGAAGATGTTGTTAAAGTTGGGATTACTCTGGAAGTACACGGTATCGATTACCCGCGGCGGGCTGGCGTTGTTGAAAACCAACTCCCAGTTTAAACAATCGAATGGGCGCACGTAGGCGGGCAGCGTATCATAACCGCGCACTGTTCTTCGGCTGCGATAGTTTACCAGTTTGCGGGTGGTGCTTCGGGTTGTAAGCTTTTGGTTGGTACCTTCTTCGAAATAAAAATATTGCGCATACGCGGGTTGCCCGTTGCTGTTTACGAATTCATCGGTTCGCAGACCCACATCGCCATTACCATCCCGAAAGTTAAGACGCAGTACAAGGGTATCCGCCCCAGAAGGCACATCGCGAAAAAACACCTCGGCAAAGTCAATGGAAGGAGTAGTGGGAAAATTCGGGGGATCAAAGCATGAAAATGCGATGGCGAATAAGCCTACCATAAACACGCCCCCAACAAGTCTTCTCATCGTATCTTTGAATCGGTTTGTAAGTTAGTCAACAGTTGGTAACGTATAAAAGTTTTACGGGTAGAACGTACGCCAATAACGACTGCGATTGGCAGGAAATTGCGCTTGAGGTCTTTCGGTTTCAGGCCAATGCCTGTGCCGTGTATCGCGATTATTTGCAGTATCTGGGCAAAAAACCGGCAGATGTTCAAACAATAGCCGAAATCCCTTTTTTGCCGATTTCATTTTTTAAAACCCACCTGGTTCAAAGCGGGAATTGGCAAGAGGCGGAGGTTTTCTTCAGCAGCGCCACCACCGGTACCGTAACCAGTAGGCACGCGCTTCCCGACAAAACGTTCTACCTCCGCCACGCCTTGCGGCTTTTTGAAGCCGAGTACGGTGCAATTTCAAACTATCATGTGCTGGCGTTATTGCCCGCATATCTTGAGCGGCCGGGCTCTTCGTTGATTGCCATGGCTGATTTCTTTATTCGAGAATCAGGATCCTCTGAGTCGGGCTTTTTTCTTTACAATCTGGGCGAGCTAACCGCGCGCATCCGAAAGCTGCTGGAGACCAACCGCAGGGTATTGTTGTTGGGGGTAACTTTTGCGCTGTTGGATTTGGCCGATCAACTGAGCGCCCCGTTTGATCAACGGCTGTTGGTAATGGAAACCGGAGGAATGAAAGGGCGTAGACCGGAAATCACCCGAAGCGAGCTGCATGGGTTTCTTACCGAAAGGCTGGGCGTTCCGGCCATTCACTCCGAATACGGGATGACCGAGTTGTTATCGCAGGCGTATTCCAAAGGCGGCGGTATTTTCAACACCAATGCGTCGCTGCGGGTGTTTATTCGTGATATTACCAATCCGCTGGAGTTGGTGCCATTAGGCGAGACCGGTGGGGTAAACGTGGTTGACCTCGCGAACGTGCATAGCTGTAGTTTTATTGAAACGCAGGATTTGGGCAAATTGCACAGAAATGGCACGTTTGAAATCCTTGGAAGGATGGACAACAGCGATGTTCGGGGCTGCAATTTGCTCGTTAAGTAGCCTAATTTGGCGATAAACGGAAAATCTCAAGAAAATCCGTTTGATTTCCGGGTAAAACCTTAATATTTTTGATTTCCAAAGCCAACCACATGAAAAAAATTGCAGCATTTGTTCTTCTTCTGGTCGTATTCGCTTCCTGTAGCCAATACACCTGTCCTACCTACTCCAAAAAGGAGGTAAAGAAGCCGGCAACCGCCAAAATTTAACTCAAAGGTATTTTTCTACGTCCGCTGCGGTGATCTTGTCGCCTGACATGATCACCAGCCGCTCGACCACGTTTCGCAGCTCCCGGATGTTTCCCGTCCAGGTATGGTGCTCCAGTAGCTTTACGGCTTTTTCTTCAATTGCCTTCGGCTTGGCTCCATATTCTGTGGAAATGTCTTTCAAAAACTTTTCTGTTAGCGCTGCGATGTCCTCTTTTCGATCGCGTAACGCCGGAACGGAAATCACGATTACACTTAGGCGATGGTAAAGGTCTTCGCGAAAGCGGTTTTCGCTGATTTCTTTCTTCAGGTCTTTGTTTGTGGCAGCAATTACGCGCACGTTTACCGGCAAATCTTTCTCGCCACCCACGCGGGTGATGCGATGCTCTTGCAGCGCGCGCAGCACTTTGGCTTGGGCGGCAAGACTCATGTCGCCAATCTCATCCAGAAACAGCGTGCCACCATCGGCTTGCTCAAATTTTCCTAAACGCTGTTTTACGGCGGAAGTGAACGAACCTTTTTCGTGGCCAAACAGCTCGCTTTCGATCAGCTCGCCCGGTATGGCCGCGCAGTTTACTTCAACAAATGGCTGTGCGGCCCGGCTGCTTTTTTCGTGAATAGATCGCGCTACAAGTTCTTTGCCCGACCCGTTTGGCCCGAGCACCAGCACGCGTGCGTCTGTGGGCGCTACTTTTTCGATCATCTCGCGCACGTGCTGCAGCGCGGCAGATGTACCCACCATTTCGTACCGGCTGGAGACTTTCTTGCGTAGCGTTTTTGTTTCCGATACAAGGGAGTGATTGTTTAATGCATTGCGCAGGGTAACCAGCAGCCGGTTCAGGTCGGGTGGTTTCTGCAGGAAGTCATAGGCGCCTTTACGTGTAGCATCTACGGCCATTTCAGTGGTGCCGTGAGCCGATACCATGATGAACGAGGTGGCGATGCCTTTTTCTTTGGCACGTTGCAACACTTCCATGCCGTCTATTTTGGGCATCTTAATGTCGCAGAAGGCCACATCATACGGATTGGTTTCCAGCAGTTGCAAGGCTTCCTGGCCGTCTTTCGCTTCGTCTACTTCGAGCTTCAGCTCTTTTTGATCCTTTAAAATGTCTTTCAGTACCGCACGTATGGCGGCCTCATCTTCGATAATCAGAACACGTGGCATGTGCAATAAGGGTTAAAAAAATGCAAGCCTGTAAGCCGGGTTCTGTTCCCCAACACGTTGGGGCTTCTATCATTTATCTGGCTCTGGCTTCGCAACCAGAGTCTAGCAGCCTACCCACCCCGGCAGATTGCTTGCGCAATCAGGACAAGAGCGGGTCCAGCCCGGGGCCTATTTGGCCTTTCAACTCGTAAGGTTTGCCATGCGCACTTTATCACTAAAATGCCGGTGGGCTCTTACCCCACCTTTTCACCTTTTCCCCAACGAATCGGGGTAGTTTGTTTTCTGTGGCACTGTCTGTCTCCAAACAAGTTTGGAGCCTTCCCGTTAGGAAGTACGATGCTCTTATGTTGCCCGGACTTTCCTCTACCGAATTAACGGCAGCGATAGAACGGCTTGCCAAGCAAAAGTACAGATGATTTAGAACTCCTGTCGAAATTTGTTTTTTGAGATTTCATCTGGAGCCATCTCAAAAAAATGAAAAGCGTCATTTCGAGGGAGGTACGACCGAGAAATCCTTGATTGCAGCTGCAAATAGGGATGTCTCACTTTCGTTCGACATGTTTCTGAGACGGCTTTTAGTGAATATCGGCTCCGGTGATTTTCATTTCGAACTGATCGGCAAGATTGGCCACTTCCATAATCATTTCGCGAACGGCATCTGCGGATACAGAGCTGGCCTCGGCCACGGCTTCGATTTGCAGGTATCCTTCCGAAATTACAAAGCGGCTGTAATAGAAGTGGGCAGATTGCTCTAACAGCATGGAAAATGGCATGTCGTGTTGCAACGGGCATACCTTTGAGCTGATGTGGTAAAGCCTGCGGTTGTACAACTCGTTTACGCGCACGTAGCCCAATACGGTTTGAAAACGCGCACCCGAAACCGGCACCACAATAATGGCGTGGTCAGGGTCATACATGGTGTACTGGCCATTTACCTGATCAGCAACCTGGGCCATCACGGCATTTAAATCCATGGCAAAGGTGGTTTAGTTGGGAAAAGGTACTAAATGCCCAGCGTACTAAAAATAAACTGCATAGACTTTTGTGCCACGCGAAGAGAATTCGATTGCTGGCGCAGGCAGGCGAATCATATTCGCCACAAACAACAGCGACTTTACCCATTTTGAGCGAGTGCGGATGGCTGTAAGATCAAAGTCGAGGCCGAGGTAATATTGGCGATAAGGTGTGAGGGCATCGGTGGCAAGCGGCACACCGCGCGTCATGCCGTGTGCACCATACCCTACACTTACATTTAGCCATTTAGGAAAAAGCAAAAACTTATCCATGTCCACCGAGAGCCAATACGTTTGCCCGTTGTAGTCTTTGATGAACTCTTCGTGCAAGCCACGTCCGAGCAATTCCGGGCGCATGCGTGCAAGTGAAGTACGGTGGAACGAGAATTTAGGATGTACGCGAACTTCGCCCCAGGTTGTTGCCTGCGCCAGAAAAAGCGCAGAACCAAGGAAGTTTGCCGCAAGATCGCTGGCGGATGCCCCATAGCCTGCGGAGAATCCATCGAAAACTTCGATAGACGATGTCATCGCAAATGCGGCCACACTTCCCCAGAGTGCCGCCTTTCTTTGCGGTACATTGGCCCATTGAAGTGTGCGGGCAGCCGCGTGACTAATCTGAAAGGAGGAGTACAAGTGGCCCACCTTGTCGATCTGTTTCCACTCGGCAGCATCATTAAAAAACCGAAACGATTGCCGCGGATACTGGGCGTACCAAAGTTGGTTTAACGCAAGCAGCGAGCCGCCATAACCAATGGCCGTGGTGGTAACCAGTGCGGTCAGGCGCTTGTGGTTTACACCCGTGGTATCTGGCTGGCTCCATCCGGGCAAGACAACAAGGCTGAGCCAAATACTAAAAACTGCCTTCATTGTTTGTTTCGGATTCCATTTTCAGCTCTCGCCTCCGTCGGTCGCGCGCGGAGCGCAGCAGGTCTTTTACCTCGTTAAAATTCTGGGTGTGCAGCAAACTAAACCCGGTGGTAATGGGCAATTGGTTTCCCAGCGTATTTTGAATGGTGTTGAAATTAGACCGGCTATACATTTTAACCTTAAAACGCCCGTCGGGAGTAAGCAGGTAGTCAACGGTCCAGTCGCCCGCCACTGAGGCCACGTTGGCAGTTTGAGCGTTGCCAAAGGTGCCATCGCGCGTAATGCGCAACCGGCCGTTCAACATCGAGTACGAGAGGCGAAGCTGAAAGGTATTGAATGCCTCTTGATTCATGGACGCCAAATCAAGATCAAAATCGATCTCCAGATTTTGATCCATCTGCGAAAGCCAATAGCTCAATTGATTTGAGAGAAATTCGCTCACGCTGTTTTGAATGGTGCCGCTCGTGTTAAACGCATCGGGGGGTGAGAACCGGCGCAGCACAATGAGACTAAATACCTGTTTCTTTAATTCCTGCTCATCTGCCCGGGCTTTAAATGCATCAAATTGAAACTTTAGTGGCACGGGGCGTGCGCCGGCCTCGGTTTCGGCTATCACGTTATCGGGTACTTCCGGCGCGGAAAGGTCGAATTGAATTTGTGGCGAAAGCATCTGGCCATCCAGCTTGAGTAATACTTCTACGGGGTATTTTCTGCGGATGGCCGGAGCGCTGATGACCGACTGATCCGGAAGAATGGGACCGAGCGATGCGAGCTGCCGGTAGCTGGCAGTGATTTTCATTGTACCTTGGTAAGGATCGCCATACCAGGCGATGTTACTGCCGGGTTTTACGGTAAACTCCTTATTGATGATGTCGTACAGGGTGAAGTTATACGCGCCCTCGGTAAACTCAAAAAATCCGAACATGTTAAACCCGCCACGGGAGTCCATGAGCAGTTTGAGATCTCCGGTACCCCGCCCCCGAATAATATCGCCTGCCTTGATATCGAAGATGATCTCGGCATAGGCGTCCGGCGTGATGTCAAGATTTAAGTCCAACACAAACCCGGATAGGTCGGTCTCGCGATCTTTAATGGGTGTATCCGCCTTTGCGGTTACGGAATCCGTGAAATGAAAAAAATTAATGAAGTCTTTTTTTTCTACGCTGTTGGTACCGCCAATGGGAATGAAAATCCGGGTGTTTTTTTCCGATTTTGCAGAGGCCGAAATTTTTAAATTGGCGATCGGCCCGAAAATGTTCAGGCTGCCAGAAGAATACGCCTGGCCATAAAAAAGCTGGTTGTCTTTTGATGTGGTGTTGAGCACCTGCATATTTTTAAAGTCGCAGTCGATGTTAAATCGGAAACGTTGAAAATTACGGTGACCAATGCGGCCTTCTAACTCACCTTTGTTTCCTACTACATCCGTTAACTGCATGTTCTCGAAAATGATTTGACTGGCCGTCATATTCAATCCACCCTGTATTTGGTAGTACGTGTTTAAGTAGTTTACGCGCAGCCGCCCATCCTGAATTTGCCCCGAGCCTTCGATCAGCGGTTTAAGTAGTGTGCCGGTGATGGTGTACCGCCCGGTGAGTGTGCCGTCCAAATCAGAAAAAATACCTTTCACCAGGGGCTCAATTACTTTAATATTTGCTTTGTTAAAATCGGCTTGCAGTTGTAGCGGGCTTTCCACGTCCGCGGGTTGATATTTGCCGTTCAAATCCATTAATTTATTTTCACCCCGAATCAACTCAAAGTCCAGATTAAACTCATTGCGCTCGCGCACCCAAACATTTTTGCCTATCAGTGTGCCGATCAGAAATTTGTTAAGCGTTAGATCGGTGATGGTAACGTTGTTTTGAATATTTGGCGAGCGATATACGTTTTGCAGGGAGATAAAACCATCAAGCTGGCCGGCAAAACTCTCGCTTGAAAAAGAGTTGAGCAATTCCAGATTTACGTGCTCAAAGGCAAGCCGGAGCTCTGGCTCCGGCTGTTGCGAGATGTAGCCACTGAGCGTGATGGCGGCATCCGGACGGAAAATCCGAAAATCGCGGATGCTGAACTCCCGGCCTTTCCAGAAAATGGCATTGGTGTTGGAAACGGCCCACTCTTCCCCCAAAGCACGAATGTGCGAGGGTAGCATTTTTAGACGGATACTGTCTTGCAAAAACGCTACTTCTGTACGGAGATTAACCGAGTTTGGTTGATCTTCTTGTTGTAAATCCAAGGTAACATCAATGTGGTTGCGATCCCAGATCGCTTCTGCAAATAGTTTTTCTGTTCGCAGCCGAGAACCCAACTTTTGATTCCGAGAGTCAATGGTCAGCATGGCCAACACCGATGTACTATCATTAAACTTTGACGTACTCAAATCAATGTTGGTGTGGTACAGTTCCTGGTTTTTGTATCGGATGGTATCGATGCTCGTATCAAGATGAAATTGAGTAGCCGCGCCATTCGAAAAACTGCCGCGCACCAGAATATCGTGATCTACTTCCAGCGGCAATTGAATAAGACTAAATACCGGATTGATATTTAAAAGTTGAATTTGAATATCCGTATCGTACGGAACTACGCGTGGCGCTTTGCCTTTTTGTTGGTAGTATTGTTTTTGTGCTTCGCGATCGTTCTCAAAATTCAGCGCAATTTCATCTTTAAAATTCAGCAGATCATTAAACAACTGGCCAAACAGAAAATTGCCTTTGATTTCGCCGTGCACCAGGCTGGAGTTTACAGTAAGGGTTCTGTTGGTTTTGGATTTAACAGACGAAAGCACCAATTCCGGTAACTGGAGTTTCCGGTTGTTGTACACTAATTTGGTTTGCGAGAGCGAAGCACTGCCCACCAGGCTATCGATGGATAGGCCTTCGGTGTTGATGTCGAAATTCGTTTGAACAAAAAACTCGTCTTTCATTAAATGGAGTTTGTCCAGCCGCGCGGTATCAATCCGCCCTTTTATTTTCAACAGATCTTTCCGGTTGCGTAAGTCAATGGACCCGGTAGCATTGAGTTGGAGGTGCGGGTCGTTAATCGTCAGTTTGCCGTTAAAATACTCGCGGGCAAATTGTGCGTTGGTTTCAATGTTGGTGTAGTTATAGCGAAAAATGCCAATGGAGGGTATGGAGCCGTTTAGCTTAAAGTTGGCGGTAGCTAGCGTAATGCCTCGTCCTTCAATGGCACCATCCATGGTAACTCGCTGAAAGGCCACGGTGTCTTTCGAAAATGTACCTAAGTCAAAGTCAATAAGTTTGAGGTTGCCCCGATACGTGGTTTGTTCCAGCCGCTCGGGGTCAATTTTCAGGTTGAGGTCAGAAAAGATCGTGCCCGCCGGGCTGAAGATTTCTGCGTCTGCAACAAAATCGTTAAGAAAACCCACGAAATTTCCGGCCACACGAAAGCGCCTCAGATTTTGAAGAAATTGCAGCGAGCGTGGCGGAAGCAACGGGGCGAGGTCATGTATGTTTACCTGGCCTTCGGTGATGGCGAGATTAATGAATGTCTCGCGCAACGTAGGAAGGCCATCAAAATCTGCCCGGCCTTTCAAGATGGACTGGCCCGTGCGGACTTCGAGATTGCGTGCACTTAAACGGCCCACCCGGCCGCGAATGTGCCCGGAGATGGCGAGTTCTTCCAAGAGGGTTGCCGCGCCCGTCAACTTCTGCAATTCGGCTGGGTCGAGGCGGGTGTCTTTAAGCCGCAGATCCATGCGTACTTTCTTTGTGAAATCGGACAAGTCGCTACTGGCGTGGTAGGAAAACACGAGTGTATCTGCCAAGCGGCTTTTGCCGGTTTCCAGATCCAGATGGTAAAACTCAAGCGCCTTTTGCGAGTAGCGGAAGAAGGTTTGTAGTTTTTGAATTGATAACTGCGAGTGTGCTTCTATCGCCTGAAGGTTTTGTACCACAAACTGGGTGGTATCGCCAATCACTTTAAAGTTGGAAAGTAGACCATCCGAAATATCGAATTGCAGGTTTGAAGGATCAAATCGGCCAGCTGATAATTTTTCTTTACCGTTGGCATACGTAAACTGGCTGTTGCTTACGCTCAACTCACCGATATTGATTTTCACACTGGTGCCACCCGGCTTTCCGCTGCTGAACGCCTGTTTGATGCGTTCGATCCATACGTTGAGGTTTAATCTTTGGGTGCTGTCGCTGCTGATATTTTTTAACTGCACGCGGGCGCCATCCAATGCAGCACCGTCTACATTGATATCGCCATGTGCGTATAACGACACCAAATCGAACTTGATGTGTAGTGTTTGGGCCGCCAGCAGCACATTGTTTTCGGGATCTTTTACCTGTAATCCTTCAAGGTGAAGATAATCCCACCACGAGAAATAAAATGATTCGAACGTAACGGGAAAACCCGTGGCGGTGGTAAGTTTTTTTGTGTAGCGCTCCAACAAACTTTCCTGTACAACGCGAACCTGAAGTATCAAGAAAGAAAGAACGACAAACAGCACCGTTAGGTAGCCGCCATACAGAATGAATCTGCGAAGCCACAGAAGCAGCCGATTTTTGATAAATTGCCAGTTCATTCGCGCTTTACATGATCACCAACATCCTTGCCATAGAATCTTCGTGCGATGAAACTTCTGCTTCGATTATCCAAGATGGAAAGGTACTTAATAATGTAATTGCCTCGCAAACCGTGCACCAGAAATATGGCGGTGTAGTGCCCGAGCTTGCCTCGCGTGCGCACCAACTACACATCGTTGATATTGTTAACGATGCGCTGGGGCAAGCCGGTATATCGCCACAGCAATTAAATGCCGTGGCATGTACGCGCGGCCCGGGGCTGTTGGGGGCGTTGTTAGTGGGTGTGTCTTACGCAAAGGCCATGGCCTGGTCGTTGGATGTTCCGTTAATTGATGTGAACCACATGGAGGCCCACGTTCTAGCACATTTTATAGACGACCCCAAGCCCGCGTTTCCTTTTCTTTGCCTCACGGTAAGCGGTGGCCACACGCAAATTGTTTTAGTGCATAGCCCACTTCAAATGGAGATTTTGGGTGAGACGTTAGACGATGCGGTGGGCGAGGCGTTCGACAAAGCGGCAAAGATCATGAGTTTGCCGTACCCTGGCGGGCCGTTAATCGATCAATACGCAGCGCAAGGCAATCCAAAAGCCTTCGTTTTTCCCGGCAGCGATATTCCCGGCCTCAATTTTTCGTTTAGCGGCATCAAAACGGCCTTTTTGTACTTTTTGCAAGAAGAGGTGAAAAAGAGGCCGGATTTTATTGCCATGCACTTACCGGATTTGTGCGCCAGCCTGCAACATCGGCTGGTGCAGATGCTGATGAAAAAATTGGAGTTGGCGGTTCAGCAAACCGGCATCCTTCGGGTGGCTATTGCAGGCGGGGTGGCGGCCAATCGCGGCCTGCGTGCTGCCCTGCAAAACCGCGTGGAAAAAAAGGGCTGGCATGCGTTCATTCCGGCATTTCAATATTGCACAGACAATGCCGCGATGATTGCTATGGCGGCCCACTTCAAATATCAGGCAGGCGCCTTTGCATCGTTAGACATGGCACCCGTTGCGGGGTGGGAAATGAAAAAATCTGCGGTGATATGAAATCGGTTTTCAAACCCGGCGATACCAAGACGTTTTCAAAACGAGTAACGCCTGCGGATTTTGTGCGCTTTGATGCGGAGGTGCTTCATGCCGTTTACTCCACGTACGCGCTGGCACGCGATTTTGAATGGAGCTCGCGATTGTTTTTTCTGGAAATGAAAGATGCAGACGAAGAGGGTGTGGGTACGTTTCTTTCGATTGATCATAAAAGCCCCGCGTTTGATGGCGAGTGGGTACAGATTACGGCCACGGTGGAGAGTTTGAATGGGCCGGAGTTAATCTGCGCAATTGAAGCCCGGGTTGAAGATCGTATTATTGCGGTAGGAAAAACCGGGCAGAAGATGCTTAAATTGGAAAAGTTGAATCGTATCTTTAGAAGAACATCATGAGCAAAGAGCGCTTTGCCAAAACCATTAACATCCGTAACAAACAAGCCAGCTTTAATTATGAGTGGCTTGAGACGTTCGTTGCCGGATTGGTATTAACCGGCTCAGAAATAAAAAGTATCCGCGAAGGAAAGGTAAGTTTATTAGATGGGTATTGCTTCTTTGATCGGGGCGAGGCATTTGTAAAGGGTGTTAACATCACACCCTATGCCCAAGGCACACACTACAATCATGAAGCGGTGCGCGACCGCAAGCTGTTGCTGAAGAAGGCAGAGATTGCAAAACTAAAATCGCGGGTGGAAGAAAAAGGACTTACGTTGGTGCCCACGCGGTTGTTCATCAACGATCGGGGATTAGCCAAAATGGAGTTGGCATTGGCCCGTGGGAAAAAGGTGCACGATAAACGCGAGACCATTAAAGAGCGCGATCTCAAGCGCGAGTTAAGTAGAATTAAATTAGGATGAGTAAGGAGATAGTTGGCTTTGGAGTTTGCAGGTTAACGATTGTGCCGGTACGCAAAGAACCGGATCATCGTTCAGAACAGGTTACGCAGTTGCTGTTTGGCGATCAGTATCAGGTGCTATCGGTAGATGCGGGCCGTGCGTGGCTTTATATTCAAATTCATAGCGATCAGTACACGGGATGGATTAGCGCGCTGCAGCATCATGAAGTTGCGGCCGATTACTACGAACAAAGCATTTACGCGGATTATAAGATTACCACAGAAACAACGGCCACCATCCTATACCAGAAAAATCCCATTACCATAGTTATGGGCAGCGTGGTGCCCATTACCGGCAATGAGTTGTTTAAGATGGAAGATCAGTTTGCCTTTAATGGCGAATCCAAAAACCTGAGTCAGCGAAGAGATGCCGAATTTGTATTGCAAACGGCCCACAAGTACTTGTCTGTGCCATATCAATGGGGTGGTAAATCGCCTTTTGGAATTGACTGCTCGGGGTTTGTGCAAATGGTGTTTAAGATTAGCGGTTACAGCTTGCCGCGCGATGCACACCAACAGTTTTTACATGGAAAACCGGTAGATCAGTTCGAGCAGGCGCAGCCCGGAGATCTGGCTTTTTTTCAAACCGATGACGGCCGGATTATCCATGTTGGCATCGTGGCGCCCGGAGGCAAAGTCATTCACGCCAGCGGCCATGTACATCTGGGTACGTGGGTAGCCGCAGGAATTGTTCACCCCGACCAACGCCAAATCACCCATCGGTTCGCAGGAATCCGCAGAATTCTGCCTACGACTGATTAACACAACTTGATTAACCGGTTTTCATGGACTATCTTTCTCGCCATGAACCGGGTGTTGGTACTCAATCAGGATTATAGTCCACTCATGGTTTGCTCTGTAGAGCGTGCCTTTCTGTTGGTATTCATGAATAAAAGCGAATTGCTGCGGGCCGCCAACGGCTATCGGCTGCGCTCCGTTTCCGCCAGTTTCCCGATGCCGTCGGTCATTCGGTTAAACCGGTATGTGCATGCGCCCTATAAAGGCGTTACGCTAACCCGGCAGAATGTGTTTAAGCGCGATAATTTTGAATGTCAATACTGCGGCACAAAACGAGACCTAACGCTGGACCACGTGATGCCCACTTCGCGGGGTGGCCCCCACAGTTGGCTTAACCTGGTTACAGCGTGTAAAAGGTGCAATACCCGCAAGGGCGACTATACGCCGGAAGAAGCGGGCATGAGCATGCGGTACAAACCGTATAAGCCAACCTACTCGCTGTTTTTGAAAGATGCCAGTGGCGTACACCTGCATGAGTGGGAGGAGTTTCTCACGCGGTAACTAAAACTTCAAACGAAAAACGGTTTTTTGGTGCGGCTCCGATTCTGCCGTAAGGCTGCCGCGGTGCATTTGCATAATCTGTCGCGAAAGGCTGAGACCAATACCGCTACCGGTTTTCTTCGTGGTAAAGAAGGGCACAAAAATCCGGTCAAGTGCCTCTTTTATAATGCCGGGGCCGTTATCAACCACCTCAATCACAACCCCGGTTTCGTTGTATCGCCCAACTATGTCTATACGCCCGCTGGGCACCCCGTGTAGCGATTCAAGTGCATTTTTGATCAGGTTGATTAAAACCTGCTCAATCATCTCTTCGTCAATCTGCAGCGTAATGTATTCCGATTCGCAAGAGACTGAAAACGAAATGCTTGTTTTGCGGATTTCCGGTTTCATTAACTGTGCTACCTTTTCCAGTAACGACTTCAGGTACACACTTTTTACTTTTGGCTGCGGCAGCGAGGTATATTCGCGGTAAGCATCAATGAATTTGATCAAACCCTTCGATCGGTTCTCGATTGTGTTCAGGCCCTCTCGTAAATCATCCGCGCCTTCCGTTTTTAATTCGTAGTGGGTAGTGTGGTTGGTCAGGTCATGGTCGAGAATTTCGCGCAGGGTTGAAGTCAGCGAAGAAATAGGTGTGATGGAGTTCATGATTTCGTGCCGCAACACCCGCGTTAGGTTTTGCCACGCCTCAAGTTCCTGCTGTTGTAATTCCGACTGGATGTTTTGCAACGTAACCAACTTTACATCGGTACCCCGCATGCGCAGTTCAGTACTTTGAATGGTGAGCTGAAATTCATCTGTTTTGAAGAGTGCACTTTTGCCGGTTTGCAAGTGCAGCAACACTTGATACAGGCCACTATTGATTTGGTTGAGCTCGTGAATGTTCTTGATGAGATTAACACCAAGAAACCGTTTCGCATTTTGGTTGATGAGTTGCACCTTGCCTTCGCTGTCGTACGAGAGAATGCCTGTGCGCACCTGCTGTACAATGGTGGTAAGGTATTGCCAGTTTTCTTCTTTTTCCGATCGGGCCTTGCGAAACGCCTCCAGCACTTCGTTAAATTTAATGTTCAGGTCGCGGAAGCTCTGGCCCAGTTTGTTATCGGCTGTAAAGCCAGAAATAAAATCCTGATACTTTACCGATTCTAAAAAACGCGTAAGCTTCCGGTTGGTGAGCGATACAAAATGGAATAACTCAAAAAGCTCGCCCAGAATGATTAAGCCCGTGAGCCCCGCGGCAAACATCATGTTTGGCCGGCTGGCCATAAACACAAATGCGCTCATCGACAACCCGAGGATGACCACGCGCAAGGCTACACGTACACGGAAGTCAGACCACCGCATCAGCGCGTAATTGAAGGTTGGAGGCTATAGTCCATGTTTTTCCAGTCTGCGGTAAAGTGAGGAGCGGGTAAGGCCCAGTTCGGAAGCGGCCTGAGTGATGTTTCCATTGAACTTCTTCAAGACTTTTCGAATGAGCAGTTTTTCCACCTCATCAAGGTTAAACTGATCCAGCGAAAGCGCCGTGTTGTCGGCCTCCTTTCCAACTGATACAGAGAAATTGAAATCCTCCGGTTGCAGCACCGTGGAGTTGCTAAGAATAATGGCGCGCTCCAAGGCGTGTTGTAACTCGCGAATGTTTCCCGGCCACGGATGTTTGCTCATCCGCGAAAGCGCGGCATCGCTGATTTTAGAAATATTCTTGCCGTACTTCTGGTTATACTGTTTAAGGAAATGGTTTGCCAACAGGGGTACATCTTCCACACGTTCGCGCAATGGCGGAATCTCCACTTCTATGGTGTTGATGCGATAGAGCAAATCTTGGCGAAACCGGTTTTCCTTTACCATTTCGTACAGGGGCATATTTGTGGCGCAGATCAGACGCAGATCTACAGGTGTATCTTTGTTAGAACCCACGCGGCTTACCTTGCGGCTCTGCAACACGGTAAGCAGTTTGGCTTGCAGCGGCATGGAAAGGTTGCCGATTTCATCCAGAAACAAGGTGCCGCCGTGGGCTAGTTCAAATCGGCCGGGGCGGTCTTCTTTGGCGTCGGTAAATGCGCCCTTTTTGTGCCCGAATAGTTCGCTTTCAAATAATGTTTCCGTAATCGATCCTAAATCCACCGATACAAAAGATTCGGTTTTGCGCGCAGAGTGCGCATGAATGGCACGCGCAATCAACTCTTTTCCGGTTCCATTTTCGCCCAGAATCAACACGTTGGCATCGGTTTGGGCTACCCGGTCAATCGTTTGGAAAATGCGCTGCATGGCCATGCTCTGGCCAATGATGTCTTTATACTTTTCGTTGATGGATTGATTGATCTCCTGATTTTTGATCTTCAGTGTTTCTACCTGGTCGCGCGTTTCGCGCAGCCGCATAGACGAGTACAGCGTGGCCAACAGTTTTTCGTTTTCCCACGGCTTCAATACAAAGTCAGTAGCGCCGGCCTTGATGGCCCGCACCGCCATTTGTACATCGCCATAGGCCGTAATCAACACCACCACTGCCGAAGGATCGATCTGCAGGATTTTTTCTAACCAATAATAGCCCTCGCTGCCGCTGCTTACGTCTTTGGTGAAGTTCATATCCAGCAAGATCACATCATAATCTTCCTGTTGCAGCAGGGCCGGAATGGCCTCCGGGTTTTTTTCAATTTCAACTTGCGCGAAGTGCCGTTTCAAAAACATTTTGGCCGCTTTCAGCAAGTCTTCATTGTCGTCTACAATCAGAATTTTACCGTGTTTTTGGTCGCTCATAAAGCCGATGAAGAGTTTTATACCGTCCGTATTTGGCAACTTTAGTACCGAAAGTGGGATGGCCTCATTTTGCACCAAAATACAGTTTTTGGTTGTAACGGCCCGAACAAATACGTCCGTTTGCGGACGGTACCGTACACCGGTGAACTATCGAGGCGTTGTTTTTGATGAATTTCGGGCGTTATTAACCGATTATTTGTATTGGCACATTTGTTGGCAAAGAACAAATGCCAAACCTGTAGCCGTTAAAAAAAACGCCTGTTAATGAATTAGTAGATGGATCGGAAAATTGAAAAGAAAACATTCACAGTAAAACGTGTGCTCACTTGGGGTGGTGCAACGGCCTTGGTGGTATTCGTGGCCTACCAGTTTATTTTTGCTGACCGACGCTCCAAGTTGAAGATCGACTCAGATAAGATTACAATTGCTGAGGTGCGAAGGGGCGTGTTTCAGGAGTTCATTCCACAAACCGGCACGGTAGAACCCAGCCGCACGGTGTTTCTGGATGCGATTGAAGGCGGAAACATCCGGCGTATTGTGCGCGAAAGTGGTGCAATTGTAAAACGTGGCGATGTGATTCTCGAACTTACCAATCTTAACCGCGAGTTATCTGTACTGCAGCAAGAGGCCTCGTTTAATGAAAGCATTAACCGGGCACGCGAAACGCGGCTCAACATTATGCGCAACGATTTGGAACAGCGGCAAACACTGGCGCTGATCGATAACCAACTGGCCATTTTAGCGCCGCAGTTTAAAAGGCAAAGCCAACTGTACGACAAGAAACTAATTAGCAAGCAGGAGTTTGAGCGCACAGAAGCGGATTATAAATACAACCTGGAACGCAGGCGCATTACCTATGAGGTATACAAAAACGATTCGATCGACCGCATCCGGCAATTGCGTGCGGTAACGCTCTCGGAGTCGCAGATGACGCGCAGCCTCGATGGTGTGGGTAAAATTTTGGATAATCTCGTGATTCGCGCTCCGATTGATGGTCAACTCTCTACACCCCATTGGGAATTAGGCCAAGCGGTGAATCTGGGCCAGCGCATGGGGCAGGTGGATGTGATTGGCAGTTACAAAGTACGCGTACCGATTGATGAGTTGTATTTGCCGCGTATTCAAACCGGCCTGCGGGCCACCACCACGTTTGCAAATAAAGATTACCATCTGCTCATTACGTACATCTATCCGGCCATTTCCAACGGGCGATTTGAAGTGGATATGAATTTTGATGGCGAAACCCCGCAAGGTATTCGCAGGGGCCAGAGCTTGCGCCTGCGGATTGAGTTGGGACAATCATCAGAAGAACTGCTGCTACCAGTGGGCGGATTTTATAAAGACACCGGTGGAAACTGGGTATTTGTGCTGGAGGCCGATGGCCGCGCAATAAAACGCGAAATCAAGCTGGGCCGGAAAAATACGGAGCATTTTGAAGTACTGGAGGGGCTCAAGCCGGGCGATCGCGTGATTACGTCTTCTTACGAAAATTTTGGCACCAATGAAGTTTTAATTCTGAATTGATGCAACGAAGTACCGAAACCAAACGTCTTTTACACTGCTATTGTAGAACTATTTAACACATAAAAACATCCAACACTTAATTACCCCTGTGCCATGATCAAATTAAAGAATCTCGAAAAAGTGTACACTACCGAAGAGGTGGAAACTACAGCGCTCAATAGCATCAACCTCGAAATCAAAGATGGCGAGTTTGTGGCCATTATGGGGCCATCGGGTTGCGGCAAGTCAACGTTGCTGAACATCCTGGGTTTACTGGATAATCCTTCGAATGGCGAGTATCATTTTGGCGAGCATGAGGTGGCCAAGTACTCTGAGCGGCAGCGTGCCCAATTGCGTAAGGGCTCTATCGGGTTTGTGTTTCAAAGCTTTAACCTGATTGATGAGTTAACCGTTTTCGAAAATGTGGAGTTGCCGTTGCTCTACCTGAAAGTGGCTTCGGATGAGCGCAAGCGCAGAGTAGAAGAAGTGCTTGAGCGCATGAACATCATGCACCGCAGAAATCATTTTCCGCAACAGTTATCTGGTGGGCAACAGCAGCGCGTGGCCATTGCGCGCGCTATTGTAGCGAAGCCAAAAGTGATTCTTGCCGATGAACCTACTGGTAATCTTGATTCAGTGAATGGCGAGGAGGTAATGAAGCTGTTGTCTCAGTTAAATGAAGAAGGCACAACCGTGATCATGGTAACGCACTCACCATACGATGCAAACTATGCCCACCGCATTGTGAATTTGTTTGACGGTAAGGTGGTGACGGAGAACATTAAAGAGCAATTCCATATCTAGTTTGTTTTAGGTTAAGGTTAGGGTTAGGAGATCCCGGCTTAGGCCGGGATTTTTTTTTGAACACCCGATTGTTCACGATTGAACAGTAACAGTTTCTTACCGCGCAAATTGATGAAATATACCTGCCGTAATGCAACGGTTCGGAATTTGCCTTCGTCTTAGTCTCATCAAACCCTTTGCATATGCTCAAGAATTATCTCGCAATTACATTTCGTAACCTGGCAAAGAATAAGGTTTTCATTTTTGTAAATGTATTTGGTATGGGTGTGGCCATTGCCTGCTGCGTGGTGGCTTATCTTAACTTCCGGTATGCGGCCGATTGGGATGGTACCCAAGTGAAAGGCGATTCCATTTACCGTGTTCAGTTCTGGCGCGAGTTTCAGGGCAATCGCGAGCGTTACGGCATGGCCCCTATGCCGCTGGCCCAATACGTGCGGCAAAACATTAAAGAGGTGGAAAAGACCGCGCGCATTCAGGTGAACTATGTAGATGTGCGTATTGGCGATGAAGTATTCGGAACTCCTTTTGCGTTTGTAGACTCCACGTTTTTCCACATGTTTAGCTATGAACTGGTGCACGGTTCGTGGCGCGATTTTTCTGATAAGACGCGCATTTTCATTAGCGATGAACTGGCGCGGAAGTATTACAACCGCGAAGACGCCGTTGGCATGCCGATTACCCAGATTATTCTCGGTAAAGATGGAATTCGCAGACCCAAAGAATTTACTGTAGGTGGGGTTTTCAAGAAGTTACCCGGAAACTCAAGTTTCGGATTTAGCGCGGTTACGCTATACGACAACTTCTGGGATATCAATCTTGATCCGGACATGAGCGAAAATAGCTGGAAGCGGTGGACCACAGCCTTGTTTGTTTGGATTGACGATCCTGCCAACGTGCGCCTGGTAGAACGGCAATTGCAAACGTATGTAGAACCACAAAATCAGGTACGCGAAGATTTCAAAATCTCGAACTACTACTTGCAACAATTCAGTAGCATGATGCCCGCAAATCGGGCCAACCCGCGCCTTGCCCAGGATGGCTTGTGGGGTGGTTTACCACAAGAGGCGATTATCGTGCCGGCCGTAATGGCCGGGCTGCTGCTCTTGCTGGCTTGCTTCAACTTCACGAATACAGCCATTGCCATCTCCAGCCGAAGATTAAAAGAGATTGGCATTCGAAAGGTAATGGGCGGCGTGCGGAAGCAACTTGTTCTGCAATTCATGGGCGAGAACCTGTTGCTTTGTTTTTTTGGTTTGGCTTTTGGCTTGCTACTGGCCGAATGGATGGTGCCCGCCTACGATTCGTTGTGGAACTGGCTGGAGATTCGATTGGTGTATGCAGAGAATTATGGATTCCTCTTTTTTTTGGTTGCGTTACTGCTTCTTACCGCCATCATCGCAGGGAGCTACCCTGCATTTTACATCACGCATTTCGAACCAGTAGCGATCTTAAAGGGCAAAGCAAAATTTGGAGGCACCAATTGGTTTACCCGCGTGCTCTTGGGTGGGCAGTTCGTGATCTCGCTGCTTGCGATTGTGATGGGTGTGGCCTTCTACATCAATGGCAAATACCAACGAAATTATGATTTGGGTTTTGCTACGTCGGGTGTTATTTCCGCGTGGGTAAACACCGAGTCGGGGTTTAATACCTATCGCGATGCGCTGGCCGGAAATCCGGATATCAAAGTAATCGCACCTACGCGCCATCACATTGCCAATAATTGGTATAACGACCCGGTGAAGTTTGAGTCTTTGGAGCGCGAGGTGGACATCATGGAGGTGGGCGACCGCTACCTTGAGGCCATGGACATGAAGCTTATTGCAGGCCGCACGTTTGAACCCGATTCTGAAACGGACCGAAAAGAATCAGTGCTGGTAACTGAAGAGTTTTTGAAGGAGTTTAAGTGGACTGACAACCCGATTGGAAAACGCGTGGTATGGATGGATACCGTGAGTTTGTATGTGATTGGCGTGGTAAAGAACGTGTACAGCCGCGCACTTTGGCAGCCGATTGAACCCATGATGCTGCGGTATACCCAAAAGGAGAAAATCCAGCAGTTGGTAGTTCGAACCGACCCGGAGAAAACAGCTGCGGTAAATGAGTATATGCGCGCCAAGTGGAAAGAAGTGTTTCCCAATGCACAGTATAGCGGCCAGATGATTGATCAGGAGTTGGCCGAGACAAACGAAATTAATGATAATCTGGTGCTCATGTTCGGTTTTCTGGGTGCATTTGCAGCATTGATGACGGGTATTGGATTGTACACATTGGTATCGCTCAACATCGTAAAACGCATGAAAGAAATTGGTGTTCGTAAAGTGCTGGGGGCGTCCATCGGAAATATTGCGGGAGTCATCAATCGTGAGTTCATCATCAATCTCGGCATTGCCACGGTAATTGGCGGCGGGCTCGGCTTTCTTGCGGCAAATTGGTTGATGGATTCCATTTGGGAGTACTATCAGCAATTGAACATATCCGGTCTGTTGGTTGCCGCAGGCACAATGATCTTTATCGCCTTTTGCGCGGTAGCGTATAAAACGTTCAGTACGGCTTCGTTAAATCCCACAAAAACGTTACGCGACGAGTAGCGAACGGCGCCGCTGAACCGCCCTGATGAATTTAACCCCGGCTATTGCGCGGTGCCGCCGCGTAATTCCGGGTTTTATGAGTATGCTCGCTGAATCGCGGCCACGGTACGCGGCCAATGTTAAGTTTTTTGGTATTAACTATTTGAGGAACAGGAGCAAAGACCCTGTCTTTGTGTTAACTTTTACCTAGCAATTATGTAATGTTAGCGTAACACAATAGTTTTACTAGGAAGTTCTTTACATCCAACTTCCTGATATGAATAAAAAAGTAGTCCATAAAAAATTAGTGGCGGCGTTGTCGGATACAATCAAGAAGCTTGGCTTGGCGAAGCGTACCAAAAAGATTGACAAACTTATTGATCGGGCAGCCGGTAAGCTGGCAGCGCGCGTGGAGAGCGCACGGAAGAAGGAAGAAAAAAAACCCGGTAAAAAGACTCCGGTAAAAAAGAAATCCGCGAAAGCGAAAAAATCGACAAGCAAACGCTCGCCTGGCGCCGCCGGCCCAGTGGTTAATTAACTTATTGAGTTTCTTGTCGCCTTTCTTTGAAAGCGAATTTTTTTGGCTCGTATTTTTTTGGTGCGTATAAAAATCCAAAAGCTTCGCAGCCGTCTTTCGAGTGCTTGGCATGATGGATATAGTGTGCATGAATCATCCGTTGCAAATACCGGCTCTTTTTTCCCGGTTTCCATTTAATACGCTGGTGTACAATGATGTCGTGAAATACCAGGTAAAATAGCCCGTAGCAGAGTATGCCCACGGCCACCGCAAAAAGGTAGGGGCTTGGGTAAACAGTGGTAGAGATCAGAAACAAGGCAATCGATGGAATGCTAAACACCACTGCAAACCAATCGTTCTTTTCGAGTGTGTGATCGTGCACCGTGTGGTGGGATTTGTGCCAGACCCAAAGAAATCCGTGCATTACGTATTTATGAGTAAACCAAGCCACAAACTCCCAAGAGAGAAACGTACCAACCGCAATGAGGGAACAAATCCCAAGTGTGATCCAATCCATTATGCTGTCTTCGCCAGGGGCGTTACTTTTTTATCGCTGAAGAACTTTTCTAACACCGTAAACCGGTAGTCAAAAATACGATTTACCTCACGGCCTACAAAAACCCAATGCGCAAACCGGCCCAGAATGCCAAGCGGAATGGCGTAGTTCAACTCGTCGGTCATTTCAACGCCACCGGGTACTTCTTTAAAAATGTGCTGGTGGTGCCACAATGCGTAGGGGCCGAAGCGCTGTTCGTCTACAAAGTAGAACGGCTCTTTTACGTGCGTGATCTCGGTTACCCAATGCAGGGTAATGAAAGGTAGTATAGATACTTTGTAACGAATGATTTGGCCGGCATAGGTTTTTTCGCCTCCGGACGAATACAGAATTTTAAAGCCCATGTGCTCCGGCGTAATGCGCGAAAGATTGCGCGGTGTCGAAAAGAAATCCCAGGCTTCGGTGAGCGTGATGGGCAGCACTTGCGTGCGTTTTAGATGGTAAATTTTCATAGCTATTCTGTAAACAACCCGGTTGGCCTTTAGTTTGCGCTGGATATCGCAATTTTCCGGGCCATAGCAGGAAAAATAAACCCGTGAAACGGAAGCACGCTGTACCAATACAAACGCCCCCAAACACCCAATGGCCGGAAGGTGGCTGTTTGTACGAGATAGGTTTTGTGCTCACGCGTTTGAATACGAAATTCAAGCCATGCTTCCCCGGGCAATTTCATTTCCGCAAAAAGCAGCAGGCGCCCCTCGTCTCGGTCTGCTACTAATACACGCCAGAAATCGAGTGCATCGCCGGTCTTGAGTTCGGTAGGATGACGCCTGCCCCGCCGCAGGCCAACACCACCCACCAATTTGTCAACCAATCCGCGTAAGCGCCACAAGAAATTGCCCACGTACCAGCCATTTTCTCCGCCAATTTGCCACAAACGCTCCACTACACTTTCCTTTTGCGAAATGGGTACTTCCTGGCGGTCTACAAAAACACCGTACCGCGGCACTTCGGTTTTATCAAGAAAATTGTCGGCCATGGTGGAACGCGAGATGGCGTCTTTCCAACTGGAGACAATGTTTTTTTCTTTGATGCGATTAAACGCAACCTGTAGGGATTCTATGTACGACAGCCGGTTTACGGGCACAATTGCCTGTAGCCGGGCATCGCTACAAATTACCTCGTTGCGCAGGCTGTTCACCAACGCCCGTGCCAGCGAGTATGACGTGGAGGTAACAAACACAAGCCAGAGCGAAGAAAGCTTGGGTGTAAGCACGGGCACGGTGATGATCCATCTGCGTAAGCCACGCTCGCGGGCGAAGCCCTGCAGCATTTGTTTATACGTGAGCACATCCGTGCCACCGATGTCAAAACTTTGGCCGAGTGTTTCCGGGCGTCCAATCACACCCAACAGGTATTCAACCACGTTCCGAATGCTAATGGGCTGACAGCGCGTACTGAGCCAGCGCGGGGCTACCATTACCGGTAGCTTTTCAACCAGATCGCGAATGATTTCGAAAGACGCGCTGCCGCTGCCTATGATGATGGCAGCGCGGAGTACGGTAACCGGCACTGTTGCCGTTTGCAAGATTTGTTCCACCTGCCGGCGCGAAAGTAAATGATCGCTCAGGTCGGCATCGTTTACAATGCCGCTGAGGTAAATTACCTGGCGCGCGGTGCTTTGATTAATATAGGCAACGAAATTCCGCGCCGCAGCTGCCTCGGCTTCCATAAACTGATCATAGCTGGAACTCATGGAATGCACCAGATAGTACGCGATGTCAATTTTCTTGGGTAACACAACGAGTGTTTCCAGTTTCTGGAGGTCGCAGGCGCACACGTTGATTTGGCGTAGTTCTGCTTCGCCAAAGTCGTCCCAATCAAATCTCCTTTGATCGCGTACCAAACAAACCACATGGTGCCCGGCCCGGATCAACTCGGGTAACAACCGGCGGCCAATGTAACCGGTTGATCCGGTGAGCAGAATGGTCATGCGGCTTTTGGCTTACCCACGGCTTGCTGATACACCTCAAGGGCACGTTGCCGTGCAAATGCATGGTTAACGATGGGTAACGGGTATGCATTGCTTCCGAACTCAGGTACCCATTTTTTGATGTACGCCTGCTGCGGATCGAATTTTTCCGTTTGCAGCAGCGGATTGAATACGCGGAAATAGGGCGCGGCATCGCAGCCTGAACCTGCGGCCCATTGCCAGCCACCATTGTTTGCAGCCAAATCAAAATCCAGCAGTTTTTTTGCAAAATAGGCTTCGCCCCACCGCCAGTCGATGAGTAAATGCTTGGTAAGAAAACTGGCTACAATCATCCGCACACGGTTATGCATAAAGCCGGTGGTGTTTAATTCGCGCATACCGGCGTCTACAATTGGGTAACCGGTTTTACCTTCACACCATGCGGCAAACTCGCCGGGATCATTGCGCCACGCAATGCGGTCGTACGCGGGTTTAAAGGCACGTTCGTGAATGTGCGGAAAATGCCACAAGATCATGTGGTAGAAGTCGCGCCAAATCAGCTCGTTCAGCCACGTTTCGTTTTTGGTTTGTGCCAGTTGTGCCAGCTTACGAATGCTTACGGTGCCAAAGCGTAAGTGCACGGAGAGTCGTGTTGTGCCGGCAACGGCCGGAAAGTTTCGCTGCTGGTGGTAGTGTTCAATTACACTTTGTTTTATGGCACGTGGCGGAAATTCAATACCAGACGGTGCGAAACCCAATTGGGTGAGGGTGGGTAGTGGCCATGGCTTCGTTTTTTTGAAACGATCGGTAAACCGTTTGGTATCCCATGGCTTCAGTTGCTCAGCGGTGATTGTATTTTTCCATTTGCGGCTATACGGGGTAAACACGGTGTAGGGCCCGCCATCTTCCTTTACCACCTCGGATTTTTCGAGAATCACAGTATCCTTATACGTGTGGAAGGGAATTCCGCGCGCGGCCAACGCGTTTGCTACCCGTTCATCGCGGGTGCGGGCATAGGGCTCGTAATCATGGTTTGTAAAAACAGCCTTCGGGGTTACTTGGTTGAAGAAATCGACAGGATTGCCATGAATCACCAGCAAACTGCTACCGTGTTTTTCCAGCTCCTGCTGCATAACGTTAAGCGAGGCCAGAATAAACTCTACGCGTGCGTCTGCCCGGTCGTCCAGCAAATCAAGAATTGCGGTGTCGAAAATAAAGATGGGCTGCACGTTGCCGGCATCTTTAAGTGCGTGATAGAGCCCCGCGTTGTCTTCCAAACGCAAGTCGCGCCTGAACCAAAACAGCGTGGTGGTTGAGTCTATGAGGCGGTCAGGATTTTTTTGCTCGAAGCGCTTCAATTTCTTTTTCCAGTTTATCGATGGCTTCCATTTTTACAGCGTACAACTTGAGATCGCCAGAACGTTGCACATGCATGGCTTCTTCCAACAGCTTTTTGCGTTGGGATTCCATTTTTTTTATCGGATCGGATTGTAAGAAAGAGAACATGCCAAAATAACAACCGGCATGGCGCAGATGTTCAAGCTACCGCTTGCAGAACGCGGGGGAATTCCGGCTGACGCAGTAAAATTTTAAACCATGCGGTGTACTGTTCCGGAAACCTGTTAATGTCGTTTACCAGATCTTCGATGCGCATCCATTTCCAGTCTTCGGCTTCGTCTGGGTTTAAAACGGGTTCGCCTTCAAAAACATCAAAAAGCACATAGTCCAACTCGTGCTCGTGTAGTCCATTTTCGAAGGTGGCCTGATAGATAAACGAGAAGGCAACCCGGGGTTTGGCCACAATCCCCATCTCCTGAAACAGTTTGCGTTGCGCGGCCTGAACAACATCTTCGTTGGGCAGTGGGTGGCTGCAGCAGGTGTTGGTCCAAAGACCGCCGCTGTGGTACTTTGTTTGCGCTCGCTTCTGCAAGAGCAGTTCGCCTTTGGTATTAAAAAGCAACACAGAAAAAGCCCGGTGCAGCACACCTCTTTTATGCGCTTCCATTTTCTCCATGGTGCCCACGGGTTGGTCGTGCTCGTTTACCAACACCACGTGCTCCATCAGATCAAATTCAGGCGGTGTTTTACAAAAGAGTATGCCAAAATAGAGAGCTTATGGCGATTGCGAATCCGAATTCTGCTTTTCATGACATGCTCCGAGGGCGTATTGCGGATTTTATTGAAAAGCGCGCGGTAATACACATAGGCAATATACACCCCGAAACGTGCCGATCGGGGCAATTGCTTGATGCCTTCGTATCCTTTATCGAAGTCAGCTTCAATGTCGGCCTCAATGAGTTTTTTGTTTTGCTCATTAAACTCGCGCAAAGACAACCCCGGAAAATAGGTGCGCCCCATGCCCTGAAAATCGGCATTGAGGTCGCGGAGAAAGTTAATCTTTTGAAAGGCAGCACCCAGCTTCATGGCAAACGGCTTCAGGCGCTGGTACTCCTGTTCATCGCCCTTACAAAACACGCGCAAACACATTAGGCCCACTACTTCCGCAGAGCCCAGAATGTATTCTTCGTAGCCGTGCTGGTCGTAATGCACCTCGGTGAGATCCATTTCCATGGATTTGAAAAACTGATCGATCAGCGGGCGCTCAATATTGAAATCGTTTACTGTTTTTTGAAAGCTGTTGAGAATAGGGTTCAGGCTGATTTTTTCTTCAATGGCCTGGTAGGTGTCTCGAATGAAACGATCGAGCAACTCGCGTTTGTTAAAATCATGAAACGTATCAACGATTTCGTCTGCAAAACGCACAAATCCATAAATCGCATAAATCGGATCGCGCATGTTTGCCTCCAGGCATCGAATGCCCAGCGAAAACGAGGTGCTGTAGCTGTGGGTGGTTAGCCGACTGGTGCGGATGGAAACTCTATCGAATAGTTTCTTTTGGGTCATGTGGGTAAGTTAGCGAATTATCAGCGAACCTCCGCAGCCTGTGCTTGCTTCCACACCTGCTCGCCTACCACTTGACCTGAAATAAGCGAGGGGGGCACACCCGGACCCGGAACTGTAAGCTGACCCGTATAGAACAGGTTCTTTACCTTTTTGTTTAACATTCCGGGCTTTAGGTTGGCGGTTTGTAAGATGGTGTTCGCCAGACCATACGCGTTGCCTTTAAACGCGTGATAATCGCCAATGAAATCGTTATGCGCATAGCTGCGCTTATAGACTACGTGGTCGCGGATGGAATCGCCCGTGAGTTGTTCCAGGCGATTCATCACTAACTCGTAGTATTGATCGCGCACGTTGGGTTCGTCTTTCAAACCCGGGGCAACCGGTATCAGGATGAAAATATTTTCGTGCCCGGCCGGAGCCACTGTTGGGTCGGTCTTTGACGTGGCACACACGTAGAACAACGGGTTTTCCGGCCACGCCGGTTTTTCATAAATCTCGTCTGCGTGGCGCGCAAAATCCTGATCGAAAAACAGGTTATGGTGCAGCAAGCCCTTCACGGGTTTATTTACACCCAGGTAGTAAATCAGGCTGGAGGGAGCCATCACCCGGCTTTGCCAATATGCTTCGGAGTAACGTCTGTGTTCTGCGGGTAGCAAGTGCTGTTCTACGTGGTGGTAATCGGCAGCGGCAACCACAAAGTCGAACGCCTCTGCGCGGCCATTCACCCACACGTGCTCAATGCGGCCGTGGGTAACCGGAAGTTGCTCTACCGCACTGTTGTATTGAAACACTACGCCCTTTTCTTCCGCCAGGCGCACCATGCCTTTTACAATTTCATGCATTCCCCCTTTGGGATACCACGTGCCCAGCGCCATATCGGCATAGTTCATCAAGCTGTAAAGTGCCGGAGTTTTGGCAGGCGCGGCGCCCAGAAAAAGCACCGGGAACTCCAATAGTTGGATGAGTTGGGGGTTGCGAAAATACTTCCGCACGTACGCACTGATCGATTGAAATACGTGCAGCCGTAAAGCGCCTGTGATCAGTTTCCAATCGAGTAATTCCGTAACGGATAACCCGGGCTTATACACGAGTTCGTTAATGCCAACTTCGTATTTGTATTTACCCTCTTCTAAAAATTGCTTCAACCTTGCACCGCTGCCGGGCTCAATCTTTTCGAAAAAAGCTTCCAGCGCGTTTTCGCCCGCGGGCACGTCCCACACGGTATTTTTTGAATAGTAGATGCGGTAGGAGGGATCGAGCCGTTGCAGTTCGTAGTAGTCGCGCGTGGATTTTCCAAACCGGTTGAAATACCGCTCGAATACATCGGGCATCCAATACCAACTGGGCCCCATATCAAAAAGAAAACCGTTTTCTTCGAATTTCCGTGCCCGCCCTCCGGGAGACGAATTTTTCTCGAAAACGGTTACCTTAAAACCTTTGTCTGCCAAGGTGGTGGCAGCGGCCAATCCGGAAAAACCAGATCCAATTACAGCAACTTTTTTCATCCAGCGGAAATCAGTTGCAAAGGTACACTATTCGTACCCTTGCAGTTTCTTTTGAATCTCTTTTCGCGCGTGGAAAATGCGGTTTTTTACGGTGCCGATGGGTATGTTGAGGTGCTCTGCAATTTCGTGATACTTGTACCCTGTTGTGTGCATCTTGAAAGGTACGAGTAGCTCGTCCTTAATGTCGTTTACATTTTTCCACACCTCTTTAAATTCTACGCTGCCTTCCGGGCGGTTGAAGGTGTGGGTGTCTTCTACGTTGAGGTAGTATAACTCTTTCGTATCATCGTGCGATGTCTTTGCACGCTGCGCTTTGCGGTAGTTGTTGATGTACGTGTTGCGCATGATCGTAAAAAGCCATCCTTTAAGGTTTGTGTCTTCGCGAAATTTATCGCGGTACGTAAGCGCTTTTAAGATCGTGTCTTGTACGAGGTCTTGAGACTCTTCGCGATCGGAAGTGAATCTACGAGTAAACGAGCGCAACGTAGGCCGTAACGTTGCAATCTGGTGGCTGAATTCGAGGGCTGTCATATTGTTCAACGTTTGCTTTTAAATGTTGAACAAATGTAGCTATCCTATTTTGGTGCGCAAGTTTTTTGTCTAATTTTTTTTACGCGATGTTAAACAAAAAATTCTACTTCAAATTCTTGAGCATCTCTTTGAGATTCAATGCGTTATCAAAAATGTGGAAATTGCCGGGAATCTTGATTGCGATCTTTCGGATGGCTGCGCCCGACGCCAGAATTTGCGTCTGGGGGAAATCTACGGACAAGTTATTGATGTAACTCTGCATCGCTTGTGGAGCCGGTACCGAAGTCATGGACGTGATGAGCACTTTTGGCTTGTGAATAGCAAAAACCTCTTTCAAATCATTGTACGGCACGGTTTGCCCAAGATAATATGTGCGGAAGCCTTCTCTTTTTGTGATGTAGTGAAAAAACAGCAATCCCAGTTCGTGCAATTCACCTTCGGGCAAATAAAGTACCACGCGTGAAGCCGTTTTCGGGGCCATCGGCACTCCATCAATCGCCACAATCATTTTGTTGCGGATGAGGTGTGTAATAAAGTGTTCTTGCGCAGGGTTAATGTTACCGGTTTGCCAGAGCACGCCAATCTTTTCCAGAAACGGATAGATAATGTTGGTGATGGTCTTTTCGAATCCAAACTTCGCGGTGAGTTTCGCCAGCAGCGCCTCGAACTGCTCCTCATCCAGGTCGATCATGGCAATCACCATTTGATCGATGAAAATATCAACTTCGGATTTCGTCTCCGTAAGTTCGGCTACTTTTTTCCGGATGTCTTCGTATGTGAGGTTCGCAATCTTCGAAATCTTCACCCCGTGGTTATTCAGCAGCGATACATTGATCAGCTTCTTTAAATCTTCATCTGAATAGAAGCGGATGTTGGTGTCGGTTCGGGCGGGGTCGATTAACTTGTGGCGCTTTTCCCAAATCCGAATGGTATGTGCTTTAATGCCACTCAGGCGCTCGAGTTCTTTAATCGAATATTTTCCCATCGCTTCAATCGTTAGTTTACAGGCTTAACAGTGGTTACACCTGTTATGTTTAAAAGTTTTACTACAACCTTAAGCAGTTTTACTGAAAAAAATTGAAGAATCACTCAATTCGTTCGGAATCATGGTTTTTATCGCAAGGGTGGGAGCCATTTCTTTTTCAGAAAGAAGCGTGGAGCGCCTACCATAACGGTAAAAGTGGCCTGGTTAACGCACCCACGGGCAGCGGTAAAACCTATTCATTGCTCTTGCCCATGCTTGAGTCGGGTTTGAGCGCCCCACCACGCGGCCTTCGCGCCATTTGGATTACCCCGATTCGCGCGTTGGCCAAGGAAATCGAGCTGGCGGCACAACGCGCGGTAGCGGGGCTGGGCTCGCAGTGGCAAATTGGGGTGCGCACGGGCGATACCAGTGTGGCAAAGCGCGCCAAACAAAAAGAAAAACCGCCACAGTTGCTCATCACCACACCGGAGAGCCTACACTTGCTGCTGGCCCAAAAAAATTGCGCTGAATATTTTCAGCATCTGCAGGCGATTGTGGTGGACGAGTGGCACGAGCTGGTGGGTTCGAAACGCGGCGTGCAGATGGAACTTGCGCTGTCGCGCTTAAAATGCATATCGGCCGGGCTGCGGGTGTGGGGTATCTCCGCTACCATTGGTAATCTGGAACAAGCGATCCATATCCTGCTGGGGGCCGACTATTACCGAAAACAACATGCTGTAATCCGGGCGAACATCGAGAAGAAAGTAGAAATTCATTCGCTGCTGCCAGATGAACTAGAAAAGATGCCCTGGGCCGGCCATATCGGAATTCAACTTATTGACAAAGTGCTTCCGATTATTGAGCGCAGCATGTCTACACTCATTTTTACAAATACACGCTCATTTGCGGAAATCTGGTATCAAAAAATGCTTGCCCACGCGCCCGAACTGAGCGGGGTAATGGCTATGCATCACGGCTCAATGAGCCAAAACATGCGCGGCTGGGTGGAAGATCAACTGCATCAGGGAAAACTTAAGGCGGTAGTATGCACCTCAAGTTTGGATTTGGGCGTGGATTTCCGCCCGGTAGAAACCATTATTCAAGTGGGAAGCCCGAAGGGCGTGGCGCGCTTTCTGCAACGCGCTGGCCGAAGCGGCCACCAGCCGGGCGCAGTAAGCAAAATTTATTTTCTGCCTACCAACTCGCTCGAGTTAGCCGAAGCTGCTGCCTTACGGGAAGCCATGCAGCGCGGAATTGTGGAGGACCGGGTGCCCTACATTCGCTCGTTTGATGTGTTAATTCAATACTTAAATACCTTGGCCGTGGGGGCTGGTTTCCGTTCGGAGCAAGTACACGCCGAGGTAAAAAGTACATTTAGTTTTGAGTCGATATCTGAACAGGAGTGGGAGTGGGTGTTGCACTTTATCACCACCGGGGGCGCCTCGCTTACCGCGTACGATGAGTACCGGAAAGTGGAAGTGACGGACGGCGTTTATCGCATTACCGATAGGCGCATGGCGCTGCGTCATCGGCTTTCCGTGGGCACCATTGTGAGCGATACGATGATTTCCGTTCGGTTTCTCAGCGGTAAGCAGTTGGGTTTCATTGAAGAGTATTTTATTTCTCGTCTCCATCCGGGCGATGTGTTTTGGTTTGCAGGCCAGGCGTTGGAACTGGTGCGAATGGTAGGGATGGAAGCGCAAGTGCGCAAGTCGAAGAAAAAATCGGGTGCAGTGCCCTCGTGGCAAGGCGGGCGCATGCCGTTGTCATCCCGCCTAAGCGAAATGATTCGCTTAAAAGTAGATGAGAGCACCCGCGGTGCTGAAAAAGACCCGGAGATGATGTTTATTCGGCCGCTGATGGAGCTGCAGCGGCACCGCTCGCACCTGCCCGCGAAAAACGAGTTTTTGATTGAGTACCTGCAGACTTCGTTTGGATACCACGTCTTTATGTATCCGTTCGAAGGTCGCGCTGTGCACGAAGGGCTGGCTGCGTTACTGGCGCACCGCATCGCGCGGATCAAACCCATTACCTTTTCGTTTGCGATGAACGATTACGGATTTGAGTTGCTCAGCGATCAGGAAATTCCGATTTACGAAGCCATCGAAACCGATATCCTCTCGCCCGATCATTTGCTTACAGATATCCAGGCCAGCATCAACTCCACCGAAATGGCAAAGCGTAAGTTTCGCGACATTGCCGCCATTGCAGGCTTAACGTTTAAAGGCTACCCGGGGAACCCCATCAAAGATCGCCACTTGCAGGCGTCCTCGCAGTTGTTTTTCCGGGTATTTCACGAACATGAATCGGGCAATCTGTTGCTTCAGCAGTCGTATGAGGAAGTGATGGATTTTCAACTGGAAGAACAGCGCTTACGCGCCGCACTCGATCGCATCTCCAAACAAAAAATTATCATTAAAGAACCAAGTAAACCCACGCCGTTCGCCTTCCCGATTTTGGTAGACGATATGATGCGGGAGAAGTTTACTTCGGAGTCGCTTATCGATCGCATCCGGAAAATGGCGGTAGAATATCAGTCCGATTGAGCTGGTTCAACCACGTCCGCAGCAAAAAAACGTTGCTTCAGCGCCGCGGTAAAAACGTAGGAAACGGGCCTCTAGAAGATCGAGCGGAACAACAGGAATAACGTGCCGGACAAAATCATCACCACGGGTAAAGTAAGAAACCACGCCAGCATGATGTTTCGCACCGTTTCGATTTGCAGATTTTTTACGCCTTTGTTGGCCACCATACTTCCGGCAATACCCGATGAAAGTACCTGTGTAGTGCTTACCGGCCAGCCGTATAAACTGGAGAGGCCGATGGTGCTGGCCGCCACCAACTCGGAACTGGCGCCCTGGGCGTAATTCAGATGCTCCTTACCAATTTTCTCTCCAATCGTTTTTACGATTCGTTTCCATCCCACCATGGTGCCCAGACCAATGGAGAGCGCAATCATCACCACCACCCAGTAGGGAGAATAGTCGATGAGCTTGCGGAGTTTCTTGGTGCTGGCCTTCAATGTTACCTGATCTGTTTCGCTGAGATTGAGTTCTGGCGCTTCCAGAAGATCGCGTACGTTGCGATCGATGAGCATAACATCTTTACGGATCAGAAAACGTTCATCTTTTGGCACATCGTTGATGGATGCCGCAGCCAAATGCGGGTGTAAGTCTTGCGTGAGTGCTAACGAGGCCGCAAGCGATTTTTTTCCAGACTCGGATAGCGGTTCCGGATTCACTTTTTGAAGAATCAGCTCAATGGTTTGGTTCGACTGCACAAAGGCTTGTGGAGACTCGCCCGTGTTCAAAGCAAAATAACTCGGCACAATCCCGATCAAAATCAACATCACCAAACCCACGCCTTTTTGGCCGTCGTTCGATCCGTGCGAAAAACTAACCGCCGTAGAGGTGAGGATTAAAATGCTGCGAATCCAGGCTGGGGGCGGGGTGTCTTTTTTGGGTTCCTTAAAGAGATTGTCGGCATGTTTGGTCTTTCGGGTAAGCACCCGAATCAGGAACATCATGATGATCGTCATCGTGAAACCGATCAACGGCGAGATCAACAGCGAAAGGCCGATCTTTTTGGCCTGACTCCAATCTACCGCTGCTTCGCCCGTGCCTGGCAGCAATGCATACGCAATGCCTACGCCCAAAATGGAAGCAATCAACGTGTGCGAACTGGAACAAGGAATACCGTAATACCACGTAAGTAAATTCCAGAAAATGGCGCTAAAGAGCAGCGCCATCACCATCGCCAAACCGTGGGCGATGTTTTGGTCTACCAACGATTCTACTGGCAATAAATTGATGATCCCCACGGCAACGGTAATGCCGCTGAATAACACGCCCAGAAAATTACAAATGCCCGACCAAACCACGGCCACCCACGGCTTAAGTGAGTTGGTGTAGATCACCGTAGCCACCGCATTGGCGGTATCGTGAAACCCATTTACAAATTCAAACCCACAGGCGGCAACTAAGCACAGCACCAGCAAGATGGAGTAGGAGAGCTCGAGATCAAACATAGACAGTGCAGGCAAAGGTAGTCTTGCCAGTTGGGGCGAATGTTACGCCAATATTAACAATTATTACCCCGAAAATTTTGATTTTGCCGTAATTTCAACCTTTTGGGAGCTACGCTAACCATACACATTCAAGACGAAGAACTGCGGTTATTGCCGGACAAAGCAATTTTTTTGCCGCGACTAAAAACGCTGCTGCTGGCGGATTTGCACCTGGGCAAGATTACTCATTTTCGCAAATCGGGTGTGCCGGTGCCCACCGCCGCAAACGACCAAAACACAGCTGCGCTGATCGATGTCATCCAAAAAACGAAACCTGAGCGCACGATTTTTCTGGGCGATTTGTTTCACAGCCACTACAATGAAGAGTGGGAGGTGCTCCGCCAGGTGCTTACGCATTTTGTTGGTTGCTCTTTTGAGTTGGTGGTGGGAAACCACGATATTCTCAGTCCGCTGCAGTACGCGCGTGTGGGAATTCGAATTCATGCTGAGCAGTTAATGCTTGCGCCGTTTTTACTTACCCACCAGCCGCTGGAAGAAAATCATTCGGGCTACAATCTGGCCGGCCATGTTCATCCCGGAATTCGGTTGGTAGGCAAGGGCCGCCAGAGCCTGGTGCTGCCGTGTTTTTGGTTCGGTAGTAAAGGAGCCCTTTTGCCGGCTTTTGGTTCCTTTACGGGATTGTATCGACTGCCACTCAAGAAAAGCGATCAGGTATTTGCTATTGCAGACAATAATGTGATGAAGCTATGATGCGGATGTTTTTGATGGTGATGTGTTGGTGGGTGGGGCACGCAGCCGCGGCGCAGGATGCACGCCTGGAGTTGCTTTTTCTGGGCGACATTATGCAGCATGATTCACAGATCGCTGCTGCCTACCGAAAAGAAACAAATGAGTACGATTACCGCGATTGCTTCCGGTGGATTGCTCCCCACTTGCGGGCAGCAGACCTGACCATTGGTAACCTGGAACTTACATTGGCCGGTCCCCCGTACAAAGGGTATCCGCAGTTTAGCGCGCCAGATGCGCTGGTACGCGATTTAAAAAATGCCGGTGTTGATGTGTTGGTTACCGCCAATAATCACTCGATGGACCGTGGCAAGGCTGGCGTAGTGCGTACAATTGAGGTCTTGGCGCAAGAGCAACTGCTGGCTACCGGCACGTTTAAAGATTCCACCGCCCGCGCCGGGCAGTATCCATTAGTGATAGAAAAAAATGGATTTCGGATCTCACTGCTCAACTACACTTACGGCACCAATGGCATTGCCGTAACTCCCCCCGTGATTGTAAACCTGATTGACACCGTGCAGATCAAAGCTGACCTTCAGGCCGCGCAAAGCCAGAAACCCGATGTTACCATTGTTTTTTTTCATTGGGGCGGCGAGTACCAATCGCAAGCCAACGCCTGGCAGCGGCGGCTAACGGAGCTTTGTTTTCGCGAAGGTGCCCAATTGATCATCGGCGCACATCCGCATGTGCTCCAGCCGATGGAGTGGCATCCCGAAAAAAATCGATTGGTTGCCTATTCGTTGGGTAACTTTGTTTCCGGCCAGCGGCCGCGTTACCGCGATGGGGGCGCCACCTTACGCGTGGTGTTGCGTAAAGCAGTTACCGATTCGGTGGCCACCACCACCATCGAACAAGCCCGTTACCATTTGCAATGGGTGCACCGCGATGCACGGCAGCATTATTTTGTGTTGCCCGCAGCCGACTTTGCTACCGATACCGTGCTGCTGGCTACACCCGTTGCGCGCCAGGCGCTGCAACAGTTTCTTAAAGATTCGCGTGATCTGCTTTCACTTTCAAAATCCAATTACGCTGTGACAGAAGACTCTGCGGCCGCATATCGGGTGTGGATTTCCAATGATGCTACGTTGCAGCCAGCAGCCCTTCTCGATTTTTACCAGGCCCAACGCGCAGATGTGTTTGGCGCGCCCGGCTGGGTAACCGGAGAATTTTTAGACCCTGAAACTGCCTTACGCGCTGCGCACGACATTAGTCAGCAAACACCATATAAGCATGCAGCGGTACAGCGGCTATACCGAAAGCCCGATTAGCGTCTGCCGCGCGAGCCGCTGGTCATGATCACGCCAACCGAAAATTCAAGACCAGTGAAGTCGATCTTTGCGTCGGGAAAGGAAATGGGTTGCGTAACCAAAGTACCTGTGGCATCTACGCCTGCAACCGTGCCGCTGAGTGGGAAGCGCGAGGCGCCCATCAGGTAATTGCCCTCAAATGAAATTCCGAATTGCCGGTTCACATAAAACAACAACTCGGCACCCACGTGATATCCCCAGCCGGGTTTGTTTTCGAAACTCAGGCTGCTGTTGGCGAGCGTCCAATTTTGGTGTTGGCGTAGTGCACGATCCATATTGCCGTAGTCGATGCGTTGACTAAAACCATGGAAGCCGAAGGCACCACCTTTGAGGTTAAACTCCGCGGACCGGCCGCGCAATTGAAACACCAACTCAACGGGAACAAAAACGGTAAAGTTGGGCCCAGTCAGCGACTCGTTGGAAGTGAAAGGCAAATCGCGCATGCCTAGCCCGGCCATGCGGTAAAGCGTGATTCCTGTTTCGAAGGCGATAAATCGGTTAAGGTCAACGCCCACACCCCGAAAACTGAAGGGGCTAATGGGCGTAGAAAATGTGCCGTTACGCGGAATGAAATACGAGAACGACAATCCAAAATCCTGGGCTTGAACGGCCACGCTCAGCCAGCTACATACAACGAACCATCCGAATCGCTTCACACGAAAAATTTTCGCAAGATAGCGCGCCTGCGCAGCAATCCAGAAATATTTCTCCAAACGCTGCATAGCTTGCGTACCATCCCTTAAATTTAAAGTTCTCAAACCTCATCGTATGAAATGGCATGTCGTCTTTTTTTTAGCTGTTGTTGTGTTGGCTGGCTGTGCCAAAAAACAACAAGCAGATTTGATCATTTATGGCGGCACCATCTACACGGTGGAGGCTGCTAATCCTACGGTAGCGGCCGTAGCCGTGCGCGCAGATACGATTTTAGCAGTGGGTACGTGGGAAGAAATCAGCGCGTTGAAGGGTGAAGCAACCCAGTTGTTGGATTTGAAAGGAAAAACCATGACACCTGGCTTCATTGAAGGTCATGGCCACATCATGGGCCTCGGTTACAATGAGTTAAATATTGATCTGCTTGCCGTTACCAGCTACGATGAGGTAATTGCCAAAGTACGGGAGGCTGTTGCTAAGGCAAAACCCGGGCAGTGGATCGTGGGACGCGGCTGGCATCAGGATAAGTGGGATACAAAGCCCGCCAAGATGTATAAAGGTTTCCCTTCCCATCATGCACTCAGTCAGGTTTCGCCCGATAACCCCGTGTTTCTACGGCACGCCAGCGGCCATGCCGGGTTAGCCAATGCCAAAGCGATGCAACTGGCAGGCGTAAATCAGCTGTCAAAAGAGCGTGTGAACGATGTAAGCAGCGATGGCGGTGAAATCATTCGGGATGAGTTGGGTAATCCTACAGGTATCTTTAATGAGCGTGCAATGACGGTTATTGCCGATAACATTCCGGAAAACACAGCCGAGAATGACGCGCAAGCCCTGGAACTGGCCATGCAGGCCTGTGCGCGAAATGGTATTACGGGTTTCCACGATGCCGGCGCATCGCGTGAAAACATCAACCTGTTTTATCAATTTAAAACGGAGGGTAAGCTGAAGACTCGTCTGTATGTTATGCTCACCGGTTTTGACCGGCCCATGGTGTACGAATGGTTCAAAAAAGGTCCGGATATCGATACCGCCCACTTGCTTACCATTCGCTCGGTGAAGTTGAATTGCGATGGTGCGCTTGGTTCGCGTGGGGCGTGGCTGTTGGAACCGTACTCGGATCGCCCGGATTTTTATGGGATGGCCACTTACCCGATGGATACGGTGTTAAAAATTTCACGGCTGGCATTGAAGGCAGGCTTTCAGGTTTGCGCTCACGCCATTGGCGATCGCGCCAATCAGGAAATTCTTAACCGCTATGAAATCGCCTTTGGCGAAGTACCCGATGTGGCAGATCACCGCTTCCGCATTGAGCACGCGCAGCATCTCCACCCGTCCGACATTCCGCGGTTTGCGAAGTTGGGTGTTATTCCGGCCATGCAGGCCAATCACCTGAGCAGCGATCGGCCCTGGGCCATTGAGCGGTTGGGCGAGCAACGCATTAAAGAGGGCGCCTACATGTGGCAGTCGCTGCTCAAGTCGGGTGCGCGGATTGTTAATGGCACCGATGTGCCCGTAGAGCCAATAAACCCGCTGGCCAGTTTTTACGCATCGGTTACACGCAAAACGCTGAAGGGCGAACCGGCAGGTGGCTACGAGCCTGAAGAAAAAATGACGCGCGCGCAGGCCTTACGCAGTTACACCCTCGATGCCGCGTATGGAGCTTTTGAAGATAAGATCAAAGGTTCGCTGGCGGTGGGCAAATTGGCCGACTTTGTGGTTTTTGATCAGGACCTGATGAACGTGGACGAAAATAAGATTTTAGATACCAGGGTGATGATGACAATTTTAGGTGGCAAAGTAGTTTTTGAGCGACAATAGTGGGGGGTGGTAAAAAAAAACGGGGCCCGCGCCAAAGGCGCGGGCCCCGTTTTTTTGTCCTCAAACTTATTTCAAGAATTTGTGGGCACGTTCAAAAATCAGTTTCCGATCGGCCGTAATGGTAGGGTCGCTGTAAATGCGCGAAGATAACTCCGCCACAACACCCTTTTTATATCCCAATTTTTCGGCAATTTCTTCGCAAAAATGAATCTCGCTGCGGAACACTTGACCGTCACTCTTCATGATCTGTATCAAATGGTAGAGGTTTTCAAATTTTTGGTCTTCCGACAGCGCATTTAAGTCGCCAATGGGCCGAGGGCGCCGCAACATCTCCTCCAGGTCCGTATCAGAAATACCATTTGCTTTGCCAATCAATCGAATCACCTTGGCTTCTTTATCAGCAACTTTGCTGTCGCTCGCCGCCAAATTGATCAGTACATTCAGAGTTTCTTTAATCATGATCGTTAAAAATTTGCACGAAATAACTATTTCCAGTTGGTGAAATTAGTAGAAAAAACCCGATTTTCTTACACTTTTGCAAAAAAACAAGACTTTGCAAACACCCGTGCAACTTGTTGGGTTGGTGTAAGTCTTTGGTGAAATTGAATATCGATATGAAAAAATGGGGGCTTTTATTTATCGCGTTTGTTTCTTCGGTTGCGCTTTGGGCGCAGCTATCCGAAACCCGGGCCGTTGGACCGTTCAAGGGCATAAAATCGGGCGAAGCCATTGATGTGTTCTTGAAAAAAGGTGACAAAGAAAGTGTACGTGTGGAGATGACCGGGGGTAGCTTAAGCGATGTACTCACCGATGTGGCCGGCTCAACGTTGCGTATCGAAATGCGCAGCGGCACCTATAAAAACAGAGCGGTGAAGGTGTATGTAACGTATGTAAATCTGGAAAAGCTCTCGGCCAGTTCAGCCTCCAATATTTTCTCTGAAGGGCCGATCAAGACCGGAAACCTCGAGATCAATGCATCCAGCGCCGCCAATATTGAGATAAGTCTGCAGGCGAACACCGTTTCTGCCGATGTATCCAGCGCGGCGGAGATCATGTTGGAGGGCACGGCCAAATCTTTTCAAGCCGATGCAAGCAGTGCCGGTTCGATTGATGCCTATGATTTAATCGCTGACGAGGTAAGTGCGTCTGCCTCCAGCGCCGGCAATATTAAGATTACTGCCAACAAAGCCATACAGGCGGAAGCTAGTAGCGGGGGAAGTATTCGCTACCGGGGTAACCCTTCGAAAACCAACACGTCTTCGAGTAGCGGCGGTTCGGTGAAGAAAAGTATTTAAAGTTGGCGAAAACCCGGTGAGAGCCGGGTTTTTTGTTTCCGTTTTCTTTCCTCGCTTTGGTACTGCTCGAAGTTTACTAACGCCATATTAAAATGCTGATAAAACCGGGGATCAGCTTTCGGCAGGGGATTCCAGGATTTCTGCTTGAAAAGAAAATTGATCATGACTTCGATCGTTTTTCATGCTTAGACGTACAATTTCCTGTTTTAGTTTGTTGATCGGTAAAAAAAAATGTTTAACTGGTGTGATCGTACACAATTACCCACTGATTGTTCATTTTTTCGAACAAAAGTGTAAACAATCCGGTGGGAGTGTCGCCCGTGCGGGTTAGTGTGTATCGCCCGGTTACGAGGGCTGCTTGCGGCGTTAGTCCTTTCACAGAATAGATCTCAAAGGTGAGTTGCCCCATGACTTCTTTTGTGGGATAGTCCCGTTTGTACCGATCTAGGGTAGCCTGCCAGCCGGTAGTGATTTTTGATCCGATGAATTCCAACGAGTCGGATTTCCAGTAACCGTTCATAAACGCATCCAACGAATGGTCATTCCAGGCTTTTTCCTGCTCGGCAAGAACACTCCGAATGGCACGGTCATCTTCATCCGAAAATACCGCGGCCGGGTACCGACCACATCCAAGTACAAAAAAGCAAAATGCTACGATGGACAAGCGTTTCATAGATTCTCAATTTCTCACAATTTATTTATTTCAACTCCCTATTTTGCACGGCCGAACCAGCGTATGAAAAAGATTTCGTTTTTAGAGCACGTACTTCCCCACCTCACAGCCGTAGTGGTGTTTTTTTTTACTACCCTTTTCTTTTTCAATCCAATTTTTTTCGAGAACAAAGCGCTTCAGCAGCATGACATTCAACAATTCATAGGGGCAAGCAAAGAGCTGCGCGATATTCGCGAGGCCACCGGCGAGGAGGGTTTATGGGCGAACTCCATGTTTAGTGGCATGCCTGCATACCTGGTAAATCTTGACTGGAGCGACGGGGCGATTGTTACCGTTAAAAAAGTAATGTCGTTGTTTCTTCCCCACCCGGTGGCCAATGTCTTTCTGGCCTTCGTGTCGTATTACATCATGCTACTCACGTTTCGCATCCGGCCGTGGTTATCCATTGCCGGTGGCCTTGCGTTTGGATTGTCTTCGTTTGTGATCATCGGGCTCGTGGCCGGCCACAACGCCCGCATTGGTGCCATGGCATTTATGCCGTTGGTAATGGCGGGTGTTCATCTCGTTTTTTCCGGCAAACGGTGGCTGGGTGCCGCTATTACTGCGTTGGGCATGGCGCTGCATTTGCGCGAAAATCACTTGCAGATGACGTACTACTTGTTACTGATCGTACTCGCCTACGGCTTCGTGCAACTTTGGTCTGCCGTTCGGGCAAAACGTGCGAAAGAGGTGTTTGTGAATATTGCCGTCTTGGTGCCTGCGGTGGTGGTGGCGGTAGCCACATTTCTGGGGCCCTTGTGGGCAATTACCGAGTACACCCGTTATTCCATTCGTGGCCCCTCTGAGTTGGGGCGCGGCGTGGGCGCAGAGGCCAGTGGCTTGAGTAAAGCGTATGCGTTTGAATACAGCAACGGGTTGAGTGAACCTTTCACTCTATTGATTCCGAATTTTCTGGGCGGTGGCACGGCCGATTATCTCGTGCGCAATGAAGCGAGCGAAACCTATAAAGCGCTGGCCACCCCGCGCGATGAACAAATGGCCAACCAACTGGCCGCGTATTCTTCGGCATATTGGGGCCCGCAATCCAACACGGCACCTTACTACGCCGGGGCGGTAATGGTTACACTTTTTGTGATTGGAATTGTTTTTGCGCCACGCACATACTTTTATTGGTTAATGCCCCTAAGCCTGTTGGGGGTGGCACTCAGTTGGGGCGATAGTTTTCCGGGTTTGAATTACTTTTTGTTTGATTACCTGCCCGGCTATAACAAATTCCGCTCGGTAACTTTTGCATTAACGATCGTGCTGTTCTGTTTGCCGTTACTCGGTCTGCTTGGCTTGGAAGAAATGCTGAAGCAGCCGTTGTCGGACAAGAATCGTACAAAAGCCATCTTCGCTTTGCTTACTGTTCCATTGCTTTGCTTAATTTTTGCCGTGCTGGGCAATTTTGGCTCCTATTTGCGTGCGGAAGAAACTCAATTGCCCGCTTGGTTTTGGCAGGCATTGAAGAAAGACCGGGTTCAACTGCTGCAGGCAGACGCGTGGCGCTCGTTTTGGTTCGCGTTGTTGGCCGTGGGTGTGGTTTTTGCCTGCTGGCAAAAGTGGATCAAAGGGAACTGGGTATTGCCCCTGGCCATGGTGTTGTTGGTGGTGTTGGATTTGAGTTTGATTGACCGCCGGTACCTTACGCCCGACAGCTATCAGCGCAAAACCGCACAGCGCACGATGGAGGCATCCGAAGCCGATCAGGAGATACTAAAAGATAAAGCCCACTACCGTGTTTTCAACCTGCAAAATCCGTTTAACGAAGCGCGCACATCCTACTTCCACCATTCGTTGGGCGGCTATCATGGGGCGAAACTCAGAAGGTACCAGGATTTGATTGATTCTGCGATCAACAGCGAGTACAGTCGCTTTATCGCAAATGCACGCCAGGGTAGTTTTGATCTTGCGGGCTACCCGGTGCTCAACATGCTCAACGCCCGCTATCTTGTTTTTGGTGCCGGTGCAGACAATGTCATTGACAATCCGGACGCAAATGGCAACGCGTGGTTTGTGCAGCAGGTGGTTGCCGTAGAGAGCCCGGCGGCCGAGTTGGCGCAGGTAAAAGAAATCAATAGTAAAACCACCGCGGTGGTGGATGTGTCGAAATTCAAATTGAACGATAAGGCGTTTGAGGTAGACAGCAGCGCCTCCATTCAATTGGTGGAGTACCGCCCCAACAAGTTGGTGTACCAGGCAACTAACTCAAAGCCGGGCTTTGCGGTGTTTTCGGAAATCTATTATCCAAAAGGCTGGCGTGTAACGGTTGATGGCCAGCCAGCGGAGCTACTACGTGCAAATTATGTGCTTCGTGCGCTCGCTCTGCCGCCCGGTTCGCACCGGGTTGAAATGGTTTTCGATCCTACTCCTTACCGTGTAGGCAATCCGGTTTCCGCCGCGGCGGGCTGGTTGGTGGTGGCCATGGTGGCCGCCACGATTGGCATGAGCCTGCGCAAAGAACGAGCCTGATGCTCACCGATCGGATTGCGCAACGCTTTCGTGATGAGTTTGGGCAGGAGCCCATCCTTGTGCGTGCCCCTGGTCGAATCAACCTCATTGGTGAGCATACCGACTACAACGAGGGTTTTGTAATGCCCGCAGCCATCGACAAAGCGTTTGTATTTGCCGTTGGTCCCAACACCACCGGGGCTACCCGCGCGATTGCGATCGACCGACGCGAATCCGCCTCATTTGGGCTCGCGGAGCTAACGCCGGGGCATGGCTGGCAGCATTACCTGATGGGCATGCAGCACGGGTTGCACCAGATTGGCGTACCGTTTCAAGGCATGAACGTGGTGTTTGGTGGCACCATTCCGGATGGCGCGGGTCTTTCTTCTTCCGCCGCGTTGTGCTGCGGTTTTGGATTCGCAATTAGCGAAGTGCTGCAACTCCATCTTGCCCGCCTGGGCATCGCCAAATTGGCGCAATATGCAGAGCATGAGTTTGCGGGGGTAAAGTGTGGTATTATGGATCAATATGCCAGCCTGTTCGGCAAGGCCGGCCATGCGCTGCAATTGGATTGCCGGTCGGTGGAGCATACCGATGTGCCCTGGAATCCCGACGCGCTACAACTTTTGTTGGTGGACACAAAGGTAAAGCACGCCCTTGCCGGTACCGCGTACAACGCACGCAGGGCCGCGTGCGAGGCGGCTGTTTACGTGCTGCAATCGCATTACGGCCAGGTGCAATCACTGCGCGACGTGACCGAACTAATGTTGCTCGAGCACCAGGACGAGTTGGGTGAAGATGTGTTTGTTAAAGCCCGCTATGTGGTGCAGGAAAACAAACGCCTGCATGCGGCGGCGTTGAGTTTGCAACGTGCGGATTTCGTGGCTTTTGGAAAACTACTCAACCAAACGCATTGGGCTCTGAGTACCGAATATGAGGTAAGTTGCGAAGAACTCGATTTTTTGATTACCCTGGCGGAAGAAGAAACCGGTGTGCTGGGTGCGCGCATGGTGGGCGGTGGTTTTGGCGGCTGCACGCTTAACCTGATTCGTAAAGACCGGGTAGACTATTTTCGGGGCCGGGTTTACGAAAAATTTGTTGCGCATTTCGAAAAAGAACCTGACTTTTATTCGGTTAACCTTTCAGATGGTGTAAGCCGTTTGTAAAAACAGAAAACCTAAACCTCACCCATGGGATTAAACTACATCGACTATCTGGTATTTGGCGCGTATTGTGCTTTGATTCTCGGCATCGGCCTCTGGGTTTCGCGCGATAAAGACGGAAAACAGAAAAATGCAGAAGACTACTTTCTGGCGAGCAAATCATTGCCCTGGTGGGCGATTGGGGCATCGCTCATTGCTGCAAATATCTCGGCCGAGCAGTTCATCGGGATGTCCGGGTCTGGCTTTGCTATTGGTCTGGCCATTGCCAGTTACGAGTGGATGGCGGCGGTTACTCTTCTTCTTGTAGGGAAATTCTTTCTTCCCATTTTCATCAACAAAGGTATCTATACCATTCCTGAGTTTGTTGAAAAACGATTCAGCACCAACCTGAAAACCATTCTTGCGGTATTCTGGATTGCACTATTTGTTTTTGTAAATCTCACCACGGTAATGTACCTGGGCGCACGTGCCATGGATACCGTCATCGGCACGGGCGATGGTAGTCTGATGATGGTGAGCATTCTTGGTCTGGGCTTGTTTGCGGCCGCATATTCTTTATGGGGTGGCCTTTCTGCTGTGGCCTGGACGGATGTGGTTCAAGTGGTTTTATTGGTGATTGGTGGTCTCGTTACTACAGTTATCGCTTTGCAGCACGTGTCGCCAACGGGCAACATCATCGATGGATTTGTGCATGTGTTTAACACGGTACCGGGTAAGTTTTCGATGATCGTTTCCAAAGGCGAGATCATCACCCCCGATGGGCGCGATGCCTGGTGGGATTTACCCGGCTTGTCGGTGCTCATTGGTGGCTTGTGGGTAGCCAATGTGTATTACTGGGGCTTTAACCAATACATCATTCAGCGCACGCTGGCCGCGAAGAGTTTACAAGAGTCGCAAAAAGGAATTGTGTTGGCGGCGGCCCTGAAGATGATTATTCCGTTGATCGTGGTCATCCCCGGGATCATTGCCTATGTAATGAATGCCGATGCGAACGGCCAGCTCTCGCAACAGTCGCTCGACCCGAGTTTTATCAATGCACAAGGGAACATCATTAACGACAATGCTTTTCCGTGGCTGATCCGGACGTTTATTCCTACCGGGCTTAAGGGACTCGTTATGGCTGCGTTGGCCGCGGCTATTGTCTCATCGCTCGCCTCCATGCTCAATTCAACGTCCACGATTTTTACGATGGACATTTACCGACCGTACATCAACAAAAACGCAACCGATAAACAGACGGTGGCGGTGGGCCGATTGAGCGGCGCAGTTGCGCTGGTTGTTGCCATGATCATCGCGCCCGCGCTGGGAAATCTGGGGCAGGCGTTTCAGTTCATTCAAGAATATACCGGTGTAGTGAGCCCCGGCATTCTGGCGGTGTTTATCATGGGGTTGTTCTGGAAACGCGCAACGAACAACGCCGCAATCTGGGGTGTGATTGCTTCCATCCCTATCGCCATGTACTTTAAGGTTGCGCCCAACGGTTGGTCGGATGCGGCCATCTTCGTTAACATTCCGTTCCTCGACCAAATGTTTATCACTGCGCTGTTATCGATCGGAATTATTGTAGCGATTAGTTATCTGGAAGGTAAAGGGCAAGACGATCCTAAAGGGATTAAGCTGGCGCCGGGATTTTTCAAAACCGAGCCCGCCTTTAACATCGGTGCAATGACGGTATTGATTATCACAGCCTTGCTTTACGCGATTTTCTGGTAGCATTTTTTCCTATCATTTTTTGCAAAAACCCCCGATCGGGGGTTTTTGTATTTTTGATCTATGAACCGCATCGACCGGCTCACGGCCATTCTCATTCAGCTTCAAACCAAAAAGGTGGTGAAGGCGCAGGAGATTGCCGACCGGTTTTCCATTACGCTGCGCACCGTGTACCGCGATGTGAAAGCGCTGATGGAAGCGGGTGTGCCCATCGGGTCAGAGGCTGGCACTGGCTATTTTATTGTCGATGGCTTTCACCTGCCGCCCGTGATGTTCAGCCGCGATGAGGCAAGTGCGCTCATCATGGCCGGTAAGTTGATTGAACGCATGACAGACGCCTCGGTGAAAAAGGCATTCGAGTCAGCGCTCATGAAAATCAAGTCGGTGTTGAATGAGGGCGACAAAGATTATCTGGAGATGTTGCAGGCATCCGTTGAAGTGTCGCGATTTCCTGCGCCCCAGAACGAGGAATTCCCCAATAACTTTCTGAACGATATTCAGCAGGCGCTGGTGAACAAGACCGTGGTCAGCCTGGCCTATGCCGCCTCCGGTGCGGAGGTTACTGCCCGCGAGGTAGAGCCAATCGGGCTGCAATACTACAGCGGAGCATGGCATTTAATTGCCTGGTGCCGGCTGCGCAATGGCTACCGCGATTTTCGCGTGGACCGCATCAAGACACTCACGCAAACTCCGCAGAGGTTTGATCCGCGCAACCTGATCAGCCTACAGGAATATCTGCAAACGCTTATGCAGTCGTATCACGAGTTGCACAAAGTAGTTGTGCGCTTTGATCAGTCTGTGTACCAATACCGCAGGTATATTTATGGCGCAGTAGCGGAAGAAGATTTGGGTGACTCGGTACGGCTTACCTTTCTGGTGAGCAACTTCGACTGGCTGTCGCACTGGCTGCTTTCCTTTGGCAGCGGGGTAACCATCGAAAGCCCCGAGGAATTACGGCAGATCATGAGCAACCTGGTGGAGGAATTGCAGGAGCACTATCTCAAAATGTCCGCCTCCTGACATAGGGTTGTCACTCCCTGAAAAATTTTTTTAAATTCTTGAGTTTGTGCTGACATAGGGCTGTCAGTGGGCATGCGTTGGTTTGAATAAAAAAAAACAGCATGAACACCCCAATCCAAAAAGAAGTGAAGCCCATCAATTTCATTTTCCACCGTGCCGAGGTGAAGGTGAGTGAGCTGGCCGGGCTTACACCCATTACGCAGGAATTATTTGAAGAGGCCATCCGCCAGAAACTGACGATCACCGGGCCGGTGCATTGGCACTACTTCGGCTTTATGGGCGATGAAAGCAAGCCCTTTACGCTGGAGATTAGTTTGCCCGTGGCGCAGTTGCCTACAGAATACGATGGGCGCTTTCACCTCAAACGCACCGAGGCGTTTAAAGCGGTTAGCCTCCTGCACGAGGGCAGTTGGTTCGAGATTCCAACGAGTTATGGTGCATTAATGAGCTACGTGCAACAGCATCACCTCACGCCAACGGGTGTTAACCGCGAGTTGTACATCAATGCCGATTTCCGGTATCCGGAAGCCAACGTAACAGAAATTCAACTGGGCATTCAATGAGACGCACGATGATCAGAAAATGGATAATAGCGCTGGGTGTAGCCATGGCGGTGCTCAGCGCGTGGGCCGTAAACGCACAAACTAAATCAACACATATGAAAATGAATGCCGGTTTTATTACCTCCGGGTTAAACGAGACCAAGGAGTTCTACCAGCGCGTACTGGGTTTTGAAGTTGTTTTTGAGAACGACTTTTATCTGCTCATGAAAGTGCCCGGTGGAACGGAGCAAGTCAGTTTTCTGCTCCCCAACCATGAAACTCAGCAACCCCTGTTTAAGCCCGCCTTTGGCGGCAAGGGAGCGTACCTCACAATTGAAGTGGAGAACGTGGACGCAGAGTTTGATCGAATCAATCGCTTAAAGATTCCCATGGCCATCAGTTTGCGCAGCGAGCCATGGGGCGATCGCCATTTTGCCATCGTGGATCCCAACGGCATCGGCATTGATATAGTCACCTACACGGCACCAACTGAAAACTGACCGCAGCATGGTTTGGGTTTTTAAAACCAATGTAACCGAACCGCAGCAAGTACAACGGCTTCGGCCGATGCTGGACGAGGTAGCCGGCTGTGGCCGGTGGAATTTTGCGTTGGATGATACCGACCGGATTCTGCGTGTGGTGGGCGAGTGCGTGGGTCACGTCGTGCCCGATATGCTGGCCGGTCAGGGGTTTGATTGTAAGGAGTTAACTGATTAACATATGAGAAAAATCTTGAGTGTAGCCATCATTCTGGATGGTATGATTGAGGGACTGCTGCGCGCGCATGAGATAACAGTTACGTGTTGGCCGTGGAGCACCTGAAGCTGATCCGGTTTACCTATTGAAGCAGTAGGTCGGGTTTGGCAGATGTACCGGAGAATTACGTGGTGGTCACCTATCTGTTGGAGTCGGACAATGGAAATACGAACTTTACGCTCACGCAGGAAAACTGTCGCTCGGATGAAGCCCGGCAACATGCCGAGGAAAACTGGGCGATGGCCATCGGGACTTTGAATCAAATTGTAGAATCAAATTTTTGAGCGATGAAAAAGGAGAATCAAACAAAGAAAAAAGTAACCATGAAGCCAGCCAAAGGCAAAACGTGGACCGACAAAGTAAACGATCCTACCAAAGCGTTTGTGGTGAAAAAACTGGAAAAGGATTTTGCCGATATGCCGGCAGGCGCGAAGATGCTGATTGCCACGCCAAAAATCGTGGATGATTATGTGCGGCAAATTCCGAAAGGAAAAAGCACCTCGCTGGCCACCCTGCGCAAAGATTTGGCCGTAGAATATGGCGCAGAGTATACGTGCCCGGTAACGTCCGGAATTTTTCTTCGCATCGTATCTGAAGCTGCGCACGAGCAAATCCAAAATGGCACCCCCGTTCATAAAGTCGCACCCTTTTGGCGGGTGGTAGATCGAAAGTCTGCGTTAAATAAAAAGTTTTCTTTCGGGCCTGATTTTGTGCCGCAGCAGCGTAAACGCGAAGGGATTTTAGACGATCAGCACCTAAAACGTTAACACGGCATCCATTCCGTGCATCGTTCGCTAAACACCGAGTTTATGGTAGTTTTGCAACGATGGATGTACCACGGGTTGCGTTAGCGGTAGAAGCCGTTTTTCGGGAACTAGATCAGCAAATTGCGGCATTTCAAATGGAGACGACACTCCATTGCAAATGGGGATGTGGCAAATGTTGTTTCAAGGCTGATTTGGAAGCTACGGTGCTTGAGTTCATTCCGTTTGCAGTATATCAATATCAGCAAGGCCACGCGTGGACGTGGCTCGATAACATCCGGCAAGATGCGCAGGGTTTATGCCCGATTTTGAACCCCACGCAGGGCGGTGCGGGCCTGTGCTCGCAATACGCTCATCGCGGTTTGATTTGCCGTTTGTTTGGTTATTCGGCCCGCCTTTCCAAGCATCGTGATAAAGAGCTGGTCACGTGCGCAATCATCAAGACCGAGCAGGCAGAGGCCTTTGGCATAGCAAGTCAAAAAATTCAGGAACAGTTGCCTGTGCCGGTGATGAGCGATTTCTACATGCAACTGCATGGCATCGACCCGGATTTAAGTCGGGAGTTCTTGCCGATTCGCCAAGCCATTAAGCGGGCGCTCGAAATTGTTTTGCACTACTACGCTTATCGCGATAGCCAGTAACCAACGGCCTGTGTGATTCGCCTCGCAACGGGTTCTGCTATTTCGGTCACGTCTGGCGTTGCCCACACTGCAGTACTACTCCGCGCGGTTGTTTGCCATGGCAGGGGAGGATACAGAACTGAAAAAACAACCATCAGGGCCACAAATATGCCCAAAATAATCACCCAGAGTTTCTGACGAGTTGAGCGGATTGTGCGTTTCATGGCGGTTTCTGCTAGTACAGATGCATGCCAAATCCGAAAAGTTGGAATGACCTCGAATTTTTGTTCGGAATTGTTCAACTGCCAACAGCGCGGTGGGTTGGCTAGGTGCACCGGCGCGGTTACTTTGCTGCGGCTGAGCTGATAAAAACGCATCTTGAACTTATTTTCTGTCTACATTTGTTGTATAGCAAATCGATAAATTACAGCAGGATGAAAAAAATGTTGTTTTGGGTATTGGGTATGGTGGCCACGGGTGTTGCAGCCCAGGAAACGCAGGCAACGGTAAACTGGCTGACGTTTGAACAAGCCGTGGAGAAATCAAAAACCGAGAAGCGCAAAATTTTCATCGATGTGTATACGGATTGGTGTGGTTGGTGCAAGGTGATGGATAAGAATACCTTTAGCGAGCCGCTCATTGCAAAAATTCTGAACGAGCAGTTCTATCCCGTAAAATTTGATGCCGAACAAAAGGAAGACGTAGTGTTTAATGGCAACACGTTTAAGTTTGTGGCCTACGGCAACAAAGGGTCGCATCAGTTGGCAATGGCGTTGCTCAATAATCAGTTAGCTTACCCAACCGTGGTGTTTCTTGACGAAGAGTTTAGAATCATTCAACCTTTACAGGGATATCAAAAAGCCCCGGAGTTTCATAAAATTGTGCAGTACATTGGTTACGACCATTTCAAGACGGAAAAGTGGGAAACCTGGCAGACCAAGTACAAGTCGCCTTATGGCGATGCGGCCCCGGAAAAACAAGGCTCAGGTAAATAAGCGTAGATCAATAAAAAACCCCGGCATGCCGGGGTTTATTTTTTATATCACAAGAAGAGGAGACTAACCTTTGTTTTCTTCCTTCTTCGTTTTCATGTAGTCGATGAGACCCAGTGCTGATGCAAAACCAATCAACACGGCAATGATGGTTACAAAAAGATTTGCACCATCTCCAACAGCTTGTTCGAACATACGTTTATCTTATTTGTTGCAAAAATAACGGATTCACTGCAATCGCAAAATCAACAGCATTACTTTATGTGCAGATCCAAAAAACGTCTGGAATCGGTTGTATTAGCCGCAGCTTGGTGCGTTTGTTTAACCTTTACGGCCGTGGGCCAGCCGCAGTCGCGGCAAAAGTTAAAAGTGCCGGTGTATCAAGTAGGTGCGCATACCGGGTTCATTTTTGCGCACTCGGTAGACGTGCAAAACACGGCCGGTGCACAGCCGCAGGTCTATGAGGCAAACATTGGCCATTGGCGAAACGATTCCACCACCTGGAACGCGTGCCGCTGCGGCACGCTGCAATCATTCTCATTGGCTGTTCACAATTATGACGTAGGCATTCTTGGGCACGCGGTTTCGGCTTCGTATGGTTTGGAGCCGTTTTTCAGGCTCACACCCCGAAGTTCGCTTTCGTTGCGCACGGTGGCAGGTTTGGCTTACCTTACTAATCCCTTCGATGCCGAGACCAATCCCACCAACCAGTCGTACAGCCTGGCAGTAAGCGCCTACCTGGCGCTTGGGTTAGGCTATTGGTGGCGGGCAACCGATCAATGGCAGGTAGGTGCACACGTACTGTATCAGCATATCTCTAACGGTGGGTTGCGACAACCGAACAAGGGTATCAACTGGCCCACGCTGGGCCTGAGCATCAATTACAGTCTTCAGCCGCGTACATTTCGAACGTTTAGCCGCAGCACCACCACCTTTTCGAAAAAAATGCGGTGGGATGTTACCGCCTTTGGTGTTGCCAAACGCGTTGGCGGGCAAACTGATGGTCGCGGTTTGCGCTACCTGGTGGCCGGCACCAGCGTGCAGGGTGCAAAACAAGTAGGGCGCATCAATAATCTTACCGCCGGGGTTGAATTCCTTTGGGATGATGCCACCGGAAGTCGGTTACGCGCAGATGGCCGCAGCGAAGATCCCTGGCGGATTTCCGTGCATGCCGGGCACGAGTTTGTTCTCGGTCGGTTTCTTTTCAGTCAGCGTCTGGGCGCTTACCTTCACCAGGCGGGGGGGTATTTCGATACGATCTGCCATAGCTGGGGATTGGCCTACCGGTTTTCAGATCATTGGATGGCCGGGGTAAACATGAAGGCCCACCGCCACGTGGCCGATTTCACGGACTTTCGGTTAACGTATTCGTTCTAGCTCAAATGCCAAGCTCCTCGCGGTGTTTTCGCAGCACATCAATGATAAAGGTGGTGTGATCATGCAGATCAAAACCTGCCAGGTTTGCGCCCGTGTACACTTCTTCGCGGTCTACTTTGGCGGCAAAGCTTTTGTCTTTTAGTTTCTTAACTACTGATTTGGTTTCGAGCGATTGAATCCCATCCGGGCGAACCTGAGCACACGCCACAATAAAACCGGTCAGCTCATCGGTGGCCAGCAGCACCTGGTCGAGGCGCGAGCGGCAAGGCACATTCCATTTTGTGTAGTGGGCTGAAATGGCGTAGGCTATTTTCTCTTCACCTAGTTCGCGTAACTTCTTTACAATCACGTTTGGGTGCTGCTCCGGAAAGGCCTCGTAGTCGGCATCGTGCAATAAGCCAGCGATACGCCACTCGTCAGGGTCTTCACCCAACCGCTGGGCATACGCTTCCATGACGAGTTCTACCGTGCGCATGTGGCGCAACAGACTCGCATTTTTCGTGAGCGACTCCAGCAGGGCCTTCGCGTCTGCGTACTGCATTTACTTCGCCGCTTTACGCTTGCTTAGAAACAGGTTAACCAACGAAAGGCCGCCCAAGATTGCCAACACCGCCACCACAATAATGAGGCGCGTGCGCTGTAGTTGGATCGTTTTTAACTGGTCGTCTTTTGCGAGGGCCTCCAGCTCGCGTTCTTTTTCCTGCAACTGTAAGGCCACTTCCATCTGCGCAATTTTGCGCGTGCTTTCTTCGCCAAAAAGCTTCTCCCGGATTTTATCATATTCCAGCATGGCCTCATAGGCTTCTTTCATCCGGTTCTGGCGGGCATAGTTTGTGGCCATGTTTTTCATCAGGATCGGCTCGTAAATAACGGTGTTTAGCTCACGGCCCAGTTGCAGGGCCTGGTTCAGATAGGGTATCGCTTCGTTGGGCTTGTTTGCGCGTGTAAATACTTCGCCAATGTTTACAATGATGTTCAATTCGCCTAACCGGTTATTCTGTTTTTTCGCTAAATCCAATGCCCGGTTGTAGTATTCAATCGCGCGCTGGAAGTTTGATTGCCGCTGAAAAATGGTGCCAATGTTTGCTAACGGATCGCCAAAAGGTTTTCCTTCCTTCTCGCTCAGTTGCCAGGCTTGCGAATAGTACTTCATCGCTTGCTCATAAAGTTGGAGGTCGCTGTGCAGGTTTCCCAAATTATTCATCGCCATGATGAGTTTTTCGCGGTCGTTCAGCTGCGAGAAGGTGGCGTAGGCATCTTCGTAGTATTGCATCGCTTGGCCGTAATCGCGTTTTACTGAATAGATTGAGCCAATGTTCACTTTCGTGGATGCAACACCATCTTTGTTATCAATGGCGGTATTGATTCTTAGCGAGGTAAGGTAGTATTCCAGGGCCTTATCGAGCGCGCCCTGATTTTTATAGGCCACGCCCAGGTTGTTGTAGGCCGCCGCCATGCCTTTGCGGTCGGAGATTTCGGTAGCCAGCGAAAGTGCCTGCCGCGTAAATCCAATGGCTTTGATGGGATCCGAATTGATGTAGGCTTTGAATAACTCGTTTAATGCCTTTACCTTTTGCTCGCCTTTGGCGGTGGCGACAACATTTTCCAGACTATCCGTTTGGGCCAACAACCACGGAGCAAGTAAAAAAGCAAACAAGACGAACGAAACGCGCATGGTTCAGGTCTGATTAATCCGATAAAAATAAGATATTAAATTCGAATCTGTACCCTACTGTAACGCTCATGAAAATCTATCTTTTCGCGGTATTGGCGGCGTTGGGCGCCCCTGTTGTATGCGGTGCGCAAGACAATCACGCGCAAGCACCCTGGATGGCCCCGATTCACCGGCTGTTTAATGGGATGAATAAAGGCGACAGTGCGCTGGTGCGGTCCGCGTTTCTGCCGGGGGCAACGTTGGTAACTGTGGGCAAAGACCCGCAGGGCAATCCGCAACTCCGAGCCACCCCGTTGTCCGCATTTTTAAAGGCCGTGGGCACCCCGCACCCCGAGGCATGGTCCGAGCCGATCTGGAACATTACTGCCAACCATGCGCCCGATCTTGTACAGGTGTGGGCTGAATATGCATTTTACGTGGGCAAAACATTCAGCCACTGTGGTGTTGATACTTTTCAATTGGTGCCCGATAAAGGTGGCGAATGGAAGATCTTTTACCTGGCCGATACGCGGCAGAAAGAGGGCTGCGTAATTCCGGAGTTTGTGAGCAAGCAGTTTAAATAGATGATTTGCCCCATGCACGGGTGGCGGAATCTGGCGGGCGCTAATTAACTTTATCCTTTAACACGGTTTTTGATGAAGGAACAAACAGATGAGGTGATACCCGGTAAAACGGAAATCCCGGCAGGGAACTCAGGCAGGATTCGTGCGGATCTTGTGGTTGCTGTGTTGGCGGTAGCCATTGGCGTGTGCACCATGATCGTTTACATTGTGCAAGCCCGGATCATGAGCCAGCAAATGCATGCATCGGTTTGGCCGTATCTGGAAATGTTGACCGTGCCCGGTGAGCATGGATTAAAATTAATCGTGTCGAACAAGGGCGCGGGGCCTGCCATTGTTAAAAGCACCCGCATTTTTATGGGCGGTGCTGAGTTCCGCGAAAGCCAGCTGGACTCCGTGTTGCTTTTGCTGGTGGCCAAAATCCCAAGCTATGTGCATACAACTATGGAAGGGCGCGTGGTTTCGGCCGGGGAATCGTTTGATTTCTTGCACTTTCCGAAAATGTCGGAGGTGGTGCTGTTAGACAGCGCGTTTCGTAAAAACGATGTGCGTATTGAAACGTGTTACTGTTCAGTTTTTGGAGATTGTTGGAAGGTAAGCCGCGGCAAAACAACCGAATGCGACTCTTGCGACTAACTTGGCTGTTGATCTTGCTGATACCCCGGTGCTCCGCCGCGCAGACGGAGGAGTTACGAAAAAGCATCTACTTCGATGGCGGTAGCTACTTCATTGACGAATACCAAGGAGCGGAACTTTCGCGTTGGCTGGACTCTATCCCCAACCTGCTGGAGAAATACGAAATTCAACTCATCAGCCATACCGATCCGGTAGGGGGTAAGCGCTACAACCAGTGGCTTTCAAAAATGCGCAGCACGGCCGTTTGGGAACTGCTCGTGCTGAAAAGCATTCCGCAGGACAAAATTTCTGTAAAAGATTGGGGCCTTGAAAACCCCGTGTATTCTAACGACAACTACAACGGCCGCGTGATGAACCGCCGGGTGGATGTTATTCTACACCCCGTTGTTTTCTGAATTAAAAAACGAAGTGTCCGGTTTAGGACACCTTTTTTCATTCCCGAACGGCATTTCGTGCAACTTGCCCATAAAACCCGCGTCTTAATGGGGAAAACCGCAGTGGCACCATTATTGGCAATATCCCAGCATTCTATGATCAAGTTAACCGACATCGACAAATATGTTGACTCGCGCTTTCAGCGCACCTTCATTCTCAAAGGCATTCAGTTGGAAGTAAACCAAGGTGATTTTCTCACCATTATGGGCCCAAGTGGTGCGGGTAAATCCAGCTTGCTAAACATTATCGGCCTGTTGGATGAACCCTCCGCCGGGGAGTACTACTTCTTTGATCAGCCGGTGCACAAAATCCGCGAGAAGCAAAAAAGCGACATGCACAAAAACTTCATTGGCTTCATATTTCAAGCGTACCATTTGATTGATGAATTAACCGTGTATGAAAACATTGAAACGCCGTTGCTCTACAAGGGCGTAAACAGTAGCCAGCGCAAAAGCATGGTGGCGGAGTTGCTGGATCGTTTTAACATGGTGGCGAAAAAAGATTTGTTTCCCGAGCAGTTGAGTGGTGGGCAGCAACAGTTGGTAGGCATTGCCCGGGCCATTGTAGGGCAGCCGAAGCTTTTGTTAGCGGATGAGCCCACCGGCAACTTACACAGCGATCAGGGCCGCCAGATCATGGAAATTTTCAAGAAACTGAATGACGAAGGCATTACCATCATTCAGGTAACGCACAGCGAGGAGAACGCCCGTTACGGCAAGCGCATTGTGCGCGTGGCCGATGGCACCATTCAGTCGGATGAACAAGTCAACAACCGGTTATAAAAAACACTTCGAAATGGGTATGATTCGATTCACGTTGATTTTACTGCTCAGCAGCAGCGCGTTTGCTCAATCGGTACGCCTTACTTTTCAAGATGCGGTAAAGATGGGTTTGGAAAACAATGTGGCGCTGGGCCAGCAGCGCAACCAATTGTTTGTTACGCAAGTCAACCAAACATCGGGGCTGTTGCAAATGGCGCCCAATATAAGCGCCTCCGCAGACGCGGGCCGTTTTGATGGCAATTCGTTTAACCAGCAGCTGGGTAAGGTGGTAAACGGACAAACGGATTTCGTAAACGGGCGCATTGGTGCCAGCGTGCCCATTTTTGGTGGGTTTTCTCAGCTCAACCAATACCGCCAAGCCAAAAGCCAAAACGAGGCGCAGCTACAATTTATCGGGCGCACTCAGCAAGACGTCATCCGCAACGTGGCTTTTCAATACCTCACCTGCCTGCTGAATCAGCAACTCATGCGCATCGATCAGCAAAACGTACAAACCCAAAAAGCGCAGTATGACCAGATTGCCGCACAAGTGGCGCTGGGCAGCCGCGCGGAGGCTGACTTGTACAATCAGGATTTCCAGGTGAAGAATGCCGAGCTGTTGCTCGTGCGCTCGTCCAATCAATTCAAAAACGCACTGGCCACACTGGCACAAACGATTTTGATCGATCCCACGCTGAATTATGAACTTGAAGACCCTGCGTGGGAAACGCAGATCACAGAATTAGAGTCGGCCAAACTGGATGAGTTGATTGTGCTCGCTTCCGAAAAGCGCCCCGACCTGAAGCAAGCCGATTTCATTATGAAAGCCAACCAGTTTGGTTATGCTGCCCGCAAAGGCCAGTTGCTGCCGAACCTCAGCGCGTTTGGTGGCTTAAGCTCGCGGTACAACTACATTTATGACTTTTCGGATAACCGGCCGTTTAACGAGCAGTTTCGCAAGGACAACCGCCAGTTTAACTATGGGCTATCGCTCACGGTGCCCATTTTTGCGGGTTTTCAAAACCGCGCGTTAATGGTGCAAAACAAGATTTTGTATGAGAATTCCAAGCTCAGCCTGCGGGCCACGGAAATCACGGTAAAAAATGATGTGCTGCGGGCCTATCAAAACTTTCAGGATGCGCAGACCAGTTATGTTTCGGCCGATGCGCAGTTGAAATCCGCGGAGCTGAGTTACACCATGGAAAAAGAACGGTATGACTTAGGTATCTCCAACATCGTACAACTTACTACCTCCCAACAGGCCCTCGTGCGCGCGCAATCGGATTACGCCAGTGCGCGCTATACGCTCATGTTCCAGAAACTGCTGCTGAACTACGCCACCGGTACGCTTAAGCCGGAGGATATTCCCTAAGCGGCGCGTCTAAAATGCAATCGCAAGGTAAATGTGCCACGCCCGGTTGCGGATGTCCGGCCATTCCACTCCAGGCAACGTGAAATTCGGTTTTCCAAAAACGTTCGTCAATCCCCAATAGCGGCGTAACCCAATAGACGTATTTTCCGAGGGGTGAAGGGAAAAACCTGCACATAATCCGATATCAATTGGCTTCGCTTCCTCCGAGAGGTTATCATTCACGGTTTGCCCGGAAATAGTGCCGGTTTCTTTGGCCGCGAGTAAGAACCCAACCTGTGGCCCTACGTGGATGCGGAAAGCCTTCTTGCCAATTTCGCCAAGTATTGGAAGCGTGATGTAACTGGATCGCACGGTTGTCTCGCCAACCTTGGTTCCCGACCCGGAAACCACATTGTTTCGTTGACCGAAGGAAGAAAAATTGAGTTCCGCTTGAAGTCCTTTCCGGTTGTTCATGAAAATCCCGATTTGGGGGCCCCAACGCAAAGCGGCATCTACATTAAGGTTCTCACTGAAACGCGCGCCGTTAACTCCGCCCTTAATGCCAAACACCACATCCTGCGCAGATACCGCCATGGCGGTGGCTATGAAATGCGCGCAAAGCAAAGACTTGTACAACATATCTGAACTGGTTTTTCATGAGTCAAGTTAAAAAAATTTGTTACTCACTCGCCCGGTTCGTTCTCCAAACAAGTTGGAGATCAGTTAAAATAAAGTGGAACAAATAGCGATTTTTAGTCTACATTTGCACCCCCATTCGGGTGAATGGGCTCCGCGTTGCGGAGTATTCTTCAACCAAAGGTGTGGCACCGTGCCCGTGTGCCACATGTAACGAGGGCAAAACCATTGTATGGCGAAAACAACCAAAGGTCCTGAAAAGGCAAAAGGCGTAGACATCGATGACAACGATGAATTAGCACGTCTGCGTGCGGAAAAGAAGGCAGCCGAAGAAGAAGGCATTAGCCGCGTTATCCGCGATGTAACGGCCCCCAAGCCGGCCGCAAAAAACAACGTTTCGTTGGAAGATTTTGACTGGGATGCGTACGATCGTAAAGGGCTGGGCGAAGGCTACAGCAAAGCCGATCGCGATAACCTGACTAAACTGTATGGCGGCTCTGTGGCCACCATCAATGAAGGCGAGGTAGTTCAAGGTACCATTGTAGGCATTAACGACCGCGATGTGATCTTAAACATTGGCTTCAAATCAGACGGTCTTGTGCCGCTGGCCGAATTTAAAGACAGCGCCAACCTGAAGATTGGCGATGTGGTAGACCTCTTCATTGAAGAGCGCGAAAATGCCATGGGCCAACTCGTGCTGAGCCGCAGAAAAGCAAAGCTGGTGAAAGGCTGGCAGCGCGTACAGGAAGCACTCGATAAGGACGAGGTGATCGAAGGCTTTGTGAAGCGCAGAACCAAAGGTGGTTTGATTGTGGATGTATTCGGCATCGAGGCGTTCTTGCCTGGCTCTCAAATTGACGTTAAGCCGATCCGCGACTTTGATATTTATGTGAACAAATCCATCGAAGTAAAGGTGGTGAAGATCAACTACACCAACGACAACGTAGTGGTGTCGCACAAGGTGTTGATCGAGAAAGACATCGAACAGCAAAAGGCGGCCATCCTCACCAACCTCGACAAAGGGCAGGTGTTAGAAGGCGTGATCAAGAACATGACCAACTTCGGGGTGTTTATCGACCTGGGTGGCGTAGATGGTTTGCTGCACATTACCGATATTTCCTGGGGCCGCATCAACCACCCGGAAGAGGTGTTGAAGCTCGACCAGACCGTGAAGGTGGTAGTGTTGGATTTCGATCAGGACAAGAAGCGTATTTCGTTGGGTATGAAGCAGCTTACGCCGCACCCGTGGGATTCGCTGGCTTCAGAAATTTCTATTGGCAGCCGCGTGAAGGGCCGGATCGTAAACGTGGCCGATTATGGTGCGTTTTTGGAGATCATGCCTGGCGTAGAGGGCCTCATCCACGTAAGTGAAATGAGCTGGTCGCAACACCTGCGTAACCCGCAAGACTTTATTAAAGTAGGCGATGAGATCGAGGCGGTGGTATTAACGATCGACCGCGAAGAGCGCAAAATGTCTTTAGGCATTAAGCAACTGAGCGAAGATCCGTGGACGCGCCACGATGTGCTGAGCAAGTATGCCATTGGCACTACGCACAAAGGCATTGTACGTAACCTGACAAACTTTGGCCTCTTCCTGGAACTTGAAGAAGGGATTGACGGCCTGGTGCACGTATCGGATTTGAGCTGGACGCGCAAGATCAAGCACCCGTCTGAGTTTACGAAAGTGGGCGAGAGCCTGGAAGTAAAAGTACTTGAACTGGATGCATCCAATCGCAGATTAGCGCTGAGCCACAAACACCTGGAAGAAAACCCGTGGGATACCTTCGAAAACGTGTTTACCATTGGGTCGGTGCACAAGTGTACCATCATCTCCAAAAACGATAAAGGCGCTGTATTGGAGTTACCCTACGGTCTGGAAGGCTTCTGCTCTGCAAAGAATCTGGCGAAAGCCGACAACGGCAAGGCGGAAGTGGGCGAGAGCCTCGACTTTAAGGTGCTGGAGTTCTCGAAAGACGACCGCAGAATTGTGCTGAGCCACAAGTCCACATGGTCGGCTGAGGAAGAAGATAAGACGCAAGCCAAGAAGAAGCCTGCGGCTCCTGCTAAAGGCAAGACAATTGAAAAGATCAATCAGGAGTCGGAGAAATCCACCTTGGGCGATCTGGAAGCGTTGAGCGCGCTGAAGGAGAAAATGTCGGGCAAAGGCCAGTAATGATCTCCGGTAGAAACCTGTCAGCGCAGGCAAACGCCCACCGCTGACAGGTTTTTTTATGAGTTTTATCGTTGGGCATCACAACGAAAAAAAGCGTTAGTTTTGCTCAACGAAATGGTTCCGTGGCCGAGTGGCTAGGCTGAGCTCTGCAAAAGCTCCTACAGCGGTTCGAATCCGCTCGGAACCTCCAGGCCTTGAATCAACAACGGTTCAAGGCCTTTTTTTTCGGTTGCGGCTTTTCGGGTTAATGAAATGTCTCTTGTAGCATTGTCTGCTCAATTATTGCTGGCGGTACAGCGGCAAGCACCTACTGATGATTTGCTGCGCCAGTTCCGTTCGGTTTCTACCGATGCGCTGGCACATGAGCTCACTACGGATCATGCGCGGCTGGCATTTTGGATTAATCTCTACAATGCGTGCTATCAACTGCTGGTGCCGCGTCAGTCGCTCGCCTCGCCACAGGTTTTCAGGCAGGCTGCAATTCGGTTTTCGGATCAAACGTTGAGTTTGGATCAAGTAGAACATGGCATCTTGCGGCGCTGGCGGCACCGGTTTGGCCTCGGCTATGTGCCGCAACTGTTGCCGCCCCATGTCGTGCGGAAACTGGCGGTGTCAAAAATCGACTACCGGATTCACTTTGCTTTGAACTGCGGCGCAAAAAGCTGCCCACCGATACGCAGTTACTCGGCCGATGCGTTGCACGAGCAGTTAGCACTTGCTACCACCACATTCCTGGCCAGTGAAACACAAGTAGATGAACGGAAGAAGGTTTTGTGCGTCACCCGATTAATGCTTTGGTTTCATGGTGATTTTGGCGGCCACGCAGGTATCCGGGCCATTCATGCGCGGCATTTCGGGCAGGACTTTACATCCTATAAAATTCGATTTCAACCGTACGATTGGTCTGTACTGCTACGGAATTTTGCGCCCTGATTTGTCATTACACTTCTGTTGGTTTTGCCCGTGCCACATTTTTGCACATGCGAATTCGCTGAACTTTACTACTTTCAGCGCATGATCAAAGCCGGAGTAAGTGCAGTGATTTTGCTCGTCCTGTTTGGTCATTGCCAACACCTGCGCCCGTCTGCTATGGAAACTGTTTCAACGCCAACTGCCATCCAGAAAGTCTCTTTGCAAAACCGAAATGGACTGCGGCTAAGCATTATCAATTTTGGTGGTAAAATCACCGAACTTTGGGTACCCGATCGCGCCGGTACATTGCAAGATGTGGTGCTGGGGTACGATACCCTGGAGCACTACTTATCTGGCAATCCTTACTTCGGGGCACTTATCGGCCGTTTTGGTAATCGTATTGCAAACGGCAAATTCGTATTGAATGGCCAAACGTATCAGCTACCGCGAAACAACGGTGAGAACAGCTTACATGGCGGGCCGGGCGGTTTTCATAATGTGTTTTGGTCCATGCGGTTGGACTCGGCCGAGAATCGGGTTACGCTTTCGCGGATAAGCGCAGCGGGCGAGGCGGGTTATCCCGGTAATCTGCAGGTGCACGTCGCCTACCAACTCACCGAGAAAAACGAAGTGGTAATCGAATATCGGGCAACTACCGATGCGCCTACCGTGGTAAACCTAACCCATCACTCGTTCTTCAACCTTGCCGGTGCCGGCGCAGGCGATATTCTCGGCCACGAACTCCAGATCATGGCCGACCGCTTCTTACCGGTAGATCAGGGTCTGATTCCCACGGGGGTGTTACAAGATGTAACCGGAACGCCCTTTGATTTTCGTACACCCATGCCGATTGGTGCACGTATTCACGGCACCGATGAGCAACTGCTGCGGGGTAAAGGGTATGACCATAATTGGGTACTCACCCAACCCCAGCCCGGGGCACTAACGTTGGCCGCCCGTGTGGTGGAACCTACTTCCGGCCGCACCATGGACGTGTACACTACCGAGCCCGGTTTGCAATTCTATTCGGGTAATTTCCTGGACGGATCAGATCGCGGAAAGGGTGGCCAGGCATACGCCCATCGCACGGCTTTTTGTCTGGAAGCGCAACACTTTCCCGACTCGCCAAATCAATCACATTTCCCCCGCGTGGTGCTTCAGCCCGGCGAAGTGTACACCCAAAAAACGATCTACGCGTTCTCGGTTACGGAGTAACCAGCAACAGGTTGTTCCAGTTCAGCACAAAATAACCAATCAACGCGCCCATGAGCAGTGCGCAGAAGAGTTGGTGAATCCACACCCGCTGTAGTCGCAGCGCTGCTATCGCAAAGCTGCCTGCCAGCAACACCATTTGCAGCAGTTGGTTGCGCCAGGGCAAAGCCCGGATAAAGTGGTTTTCGAGCAGGGCGTTAGCAGCGAGAAAGCTGATGAGAAAGAAAAATGTGCGGTAGTTGCCGAGGTAGTGATTCCGCACGGTATCGGGGTCAGGTTCTCCATCCATCCCGAAAGGAAAGAGCAAACGCGCCAGCAAAAACAACGTGATGGGATACACCAGTTGAAACACAAAACCAGGTAAACTCCACACCTCATCACGCAACTCGTACAGGCTCCACCACTCCTGGATGTGAAGAAAAAAAACGAGTAGCACCCAGACCATGTGCAGCCAGTAGAGTTTCGCGCGAGTAGCACGCAGGAACAAATCGGCAACGCCGGTTATCAGTTGTGTAATCCCCAAACCAAGCAAAATGGAAATAAAGACGCTGAGGTATTCAAAAGGGCTCATGTAAACATTTGAATAAAAGTAAGTTAGAACAAACGAACCAGTAATTTATAATCAATCTAAATTGCACTTTAGATCACAAATGTTCAACAAAACCAGAGTATGTTTTTCATCTTGTTCAAAGAACTTTTGGACATCAAAAATTAGCGTTGCGCCTTCCAAAATTAATTTGAAAAAACGGCCTGTGCGCGTACATTTGCACGATTCCGTAAAAACCGGACGCCTAAACAACATGCAGCAACGTATCAACGCTTTCTACATTTTCGTTTTTCTTTTCCTCTTCAGTTTTTCTACGCACGCACAAGACATTCCCACAGACGAGGCCAGCATTAAAGCAGGCGAGGCGCTGTTCAATGGCAACTGTAAATCTTGTCATCGCGTAAAGCAAAAATTGGTAGGACCGGCCCTTGCGGGGATTGAAGGCCGCGCGCCATCCATCAATTGGATCATCAACTGGGTGCGCAACCCGGCGGCAGTCATCGCTTCGGGCGATGAGTACGCAAACAAAATCTATAATGAGTACAACAAAAGCCAGATGACGGCTTTTACCAATTACACTGATGATCAGATTCTCGACATTCTTGCGTATGTAAAATTTGAGGCCGAGAAACCGGAGGCTGCGCCGGTGGCGGCTGCAGGCGCGGATGGCGCGACCGGCGGTGGTGGCGCAATTCCGTCCAGCTACCTGAATGCCATCTTGATTGGTATGGTGGTGATTCTGGTGTTGTTATTGGTAATGCTGGCGCTGATCATCAGCGCCCTGAAACGTTTCCTGGATACCAAAAATCTCACAGAAGAAGATAAAGAGGTTGTTCACTCACCGATCAATACAAATTCAATCGTAAGTAGCCCCGGCTTCATTTTCCTTGTGGTGTTTATTGTAGCGGGTGTGTCTTTTAAGGCAGTAATTGATGGACTTTACTCCATTGGTGTTCAGAAAAACTATGAGCCGAAACAGCCCATTGCATTCTCTCATAAGATTCACGCAGGGCAGTATGAAATCGACTGCAAGTACTGCCACACCGGTGTGTTGCGCGGCAAGCAGGCAAACATCCCGGCCGTGAATGTGTGTATGAACTGCCACAACCAGATTAGAAAAGGTACAAACACGGGCGAAGTAGAGATCGCAAAGATCTTTGCCGCCGCTGGGTTCGATCCGAATACGTCAACGTATACGGGTAACACAAAACCGATCGAGTGGGTGCGGATTCACAACCTGCCCGATCTGGCGTATTTCAACCACGCGCAGCACGTGAACGTAGCCGGCATTGAGTGCCAGACGTGCCACGGGCCGATTCAGGAAATGGAAGTGGTAAAGCAGTACTCTTTGTTAACGATGGGTTGGTGTATCGATTGCCACCGCAAAACCGAAGTGAACACGAAAGGCAACCAGTACTACGATAAGCTGGTGGAAATCCACAATAGCAAGAAGCCGATGAAGGTGGAAGATATTGGCGGGTTGGAGTGTGCCAAGTGTCATTATTAATATTTTGAAACCATTCTTTTTACTACTGAGAATAGCCCAGATATGAACGATACCAAAAAGCTGTATTGGAAAGGCCTGCCGGAACTGAAGAACGATCCGAACTTTGTAAAGCATGCAGACAAGGAGTTTGTAGACATGGGTGCGCCCGATCCGGGCCACTCGCGCAGAGACTTCTTGAAAATGATGGGCTTTAGTGTGGCGGCGGCATCGCTGGCCGCGTGCGAGGCGCCCATTCGCAAAGCTATTCCTTATGTAAACAAGCCGGTGGATGTTGACCCCGGTATCCCGAATTATTACGCCTCCTCGTACGTGAGCGGCGGTGACTATTGCAGCGTGGTGGTAAAAGTGCGCGACGGTCGTCCGATTAAAATCGATGGCAACAGTTTATCCAGCGTTACGAAAGGCGGCACCAGCGCTCAGGTGGAAGCATCGGTTTTATCGCTATACGATAGCTACCGGCTTCGCGGCCCCGAAGTAGGTGATGCCGCTTCGGATTGGCAGACCATAGATCGCGAGATTACCGCGAAGCTTCAGGAAATTGCATCGAAGGGTGGCCAGATTCGCATCGTAAGCAATACGGTACTTAGCCCCAGCACACTGGCAGTCATCGAAAAGTTCAAATCAAAATACCCTACCACGCAGCACATTCAGTACGACCAATCTTCTGCGTATGGCGTTTGGAAGGCGAACGAAGGCAGCTTTGGTACAGGGATGATTCCTTCCTACGATTTCAGCAAAGCGAAAACCATTGTAACTGTAGCGGCGGATTTCCTTGGTACTTGGATTGCTCCCATAGAATTTAGCAAACAGTTTGGTACCACGCGCGAGATCAACGAAGAGAAACGCGAAATGTCGCGCCTGTATGTTTTCGAATCGAACCTCTCCCTCACGGGCGCGAATGCGGATTACCGCACCATGATTCGCCCCTCTCAAGAGGGCTTGGTAGTTGCCCAGTTGTATAAACTGATTGCTGCTAAAGCGGGCGCACAGGGTATCACCGCAGGTATTGACAAGGTGGCGCATTTGGAAAAAGCGGCAAACGAGCTTTGGGAGAACAGAGGCCAATCGCTCGTGGTAGCCGGGTCAAACGACAAAGATGTTCAGGTACTTGTCAACGCCATCAACCATTTGTTGGGTAACTATGGCAGTACCATCAACACGGCACTACCGGTAAATTACCGGAAGGGTAACGATGAGGCCATGGCCGCATTTATTGCCGAGGCCGAAGGGGGCAAGATCGATGGTGTGATTTTCTATAACTGCAACCCGGTGTACGATCACCCGATGGGCGCGAAGTTGGAAGCCGCATTGAAAAACATCGCACTTTCGGTAAGCACAGGCACAACCAAAGACGAAACCGCATCGGCAAGCAAGTTCAAAGCACCCGATCATCACTACCTTGAGTCTTGGAACGACTTCGAACCGAAGAAAAATCACTTCAGCGTATCGCAGCCTGCAATTACGCCGCTCTTTAAAACACGTCAGGCACAAGAGAGCTTCTTGGTTTGGGCGGGCGAATCAAACACCGATTACTTCGAGACACTGAAGGCCAACTGGAATGCGTGGTTTTACGCAAAGTCGGGTAGCCTGTCTGGCTTCCAGTCGTACTGGGATAAGTGCTTGTATGATGGCGTTCTTGAATTTCCGGCGGAAAACAGTGCAGCACCGAACTTCGCAGGAAACATTGCAGCGGCTGCAGCCGATATCGAAAAGGAATATCAAGCCAACAACACCGCATACGAGCTGGTGGTGTATGAAACCTGCGGCGTAGGAAATGGCGTTCAGGCGAACAATCCGTTGTTGCAGGAATTACCCGACCCGATCACAAAAGCCGTGTGGGATCACTATGTAACGGTATCGCAAAAAGATGCAGCCGCGCTGGGTATCAACAATGATGCGGAAGGCCATACACAATTGATTAAGCTAACCGCCGGATCGTATTCGGTATCCGTGCCTGCATTGGTACAGCCGGGGCAGGCACCGGGCACCTTGGGCTTAGCGGTAGGTTACGGCCGTACGAAAGTGGGGAAAGTGGCCGAGAACATTGGCAAAAACGCGTACCCGTTCATTTCAATAGCAAACGGATATCTTTCGTATAGCGTAACGAACGTAAAGGTGGAAGTAACCACCGAGCCGTTCCAGGTTGCGCAGACCCAGATTCACCACACGTATATGGGTCGCGAAAGTGTGATTCAGGAGTCAACTCTTGCGGAATTCAAAGAGCGTCCGGATGCCGGCCGCGCATTCCCAAAGATTTCGGATTGGGACAACAAAGTAGATCCGGCCGCGCTTTCGTTATGGAAGGGGCACGACTATAAAAATCACCACTGGGGCATGGCGATCGACATGAACACCTGTAACGGGTGCGGCGCTTGCGTGGTGGCATGTAATGTAGAGAACAACGTGGCCTTGGTGGGTAAGCAGGAGGTAATCAACCGCAGGGAAATGCACTGGTTGCGGATCGACCGCTACTATAGCAGCGCCAGCGATGCACCGACTGATTCAAAAGAACTTGAACAGGCCGCAGAAAACCCGGAAGTGGTGTTCCAGCCGATGCTTTGCCAGCATTGCAACAACGCACCTTGCGAAACGGTTTGCCCGGTGGCGGCTACAACACACAGCACGGAAGGTCTCAACCAAATGACGTACAACCGTTGTATCGGTACGCGCTACTGCGCCAATAACTGTCCGTACAAAGTGAGACGCTTTAACTGGTTTAAGTACCACGATAACCAGCAGTTCTACTCTTCGAACCCGGCCATGAACACAGATTTGGGCCGCATGGTGTTGAACCCCGAAGTAACGGTGCGTTCGCGTGGGGTAATGGAAAAATGTTCTTTCTGCGTACAGCGCATCCAAACCGGAAAGCTCACAGCGAAGAAAGAGCGCCGCCCGATGCAGGATGGCGAAGTAGTAACCGCCTGCCAGGCAGCTTGTACCACCGGTGCCATTGTATTTGGCGACTTGAATAACCCGGAGAGCCGCGTAAGCAAACTGTTGCAAATTGAGCGCGACCCGCAACGCCCGTACGGCATCGACAAAAAGGCGAGAAACCCGCGCGCGTACCGCGTGCTGGAAGAGATTGGCGTTAAGCCGAACATCTTCTACCTCACCAAGATCAGAAACAAAGACCAAGCAAAAGAAAACGCATAACCCTACGTAATAACGAACTCTATGCACGTTACTTCCTCTCTTCGAGAATCACTGGTTACCGGTGGAAAAACCATGGCCGATGTGTCGGAAGACATTAGCCGCCAGGTAGAAGGAAAACCAACCAAACTTTGGTGGGGTGCCTTTGGTTTTTCTGCACTGCTGCTCCTGTTTGGATTATACTGTTTAAGCATGACGCTGTGGAACGGCATCGGCTTATGGGGTCTGAATAAAACAGTAGGGTGGGCCTGGGACATTACCAACTTCGTTTGGTGGGTGGGTATTGGCCACGCAGGTACGCTTATTTCGGCTATCCTTTTGTTGTTCCGCCAAAAGTGGCGCATGTCTATCAACCGTGCTGCTGAGGCGATGACCATCTTTGCGGTTATTTGTGCGGCCACCTTCCCGCTCGTTCACATGGGGCGCCTTTGGCTTGGTTTCTATTGGGCGTTGCCGCTACCCAATACCTTCGGTTCTCTTTGGGTAAACTTTAATTCGCCACTGTTGTGGGATGTGTTTGCGATCTCAACGTATTTCAGCGTATCGCTGGTGTTCTGGTACATCGGTTTAATCCCCGACTTTGCGGTTATCCGCGATCGCGCAGTGCGCATGGGCCACTCCACCCGCGCAGCAGTTTATAATGCCCTCAGCTTTGGCTGGGATGGCGGCGCAAAAACGTGGATGCGTTATGAATCAGTAGCGCTGATCCTTGCCGGTCTCTCCACGCCGCTGGTATTGTCCGTTCATACGATCGTATCCTTCGACTTTGCAACCTCTGTAGTTCCGGGTTGGCACACCACTATTTTCCCACCTTACTTCGTGGCGGGTGCGATCTTCTCTGGCTTCGCCATGGTGTTAACGCTGCTTTTGGTTACGCGCAAAGTGTTTAAACTGGAAGATTATATCACCATCTACCACATCGAGTTGATGAACATCGTGATCATCATCACCGGTTCCATCGTGGGTATCGCATACATTACCGAGTTCTTTATTGCTTGGTATGGCCAGGTGCCTGCCGAACAATACGCATTCATGAACCGGATGTTTGGTCCGTACTGGTGGGCCTATTGGGCGATGATGACGTGTAACGTGTTCTCGCCCCAACTCTTCTGGTTCAAGAAAATCCGTACCAACATCGCGGCAACGTTTATCCTCTCGATTGTGGTAAACATCGGAATGTGGTTTGAGCGCTTCGTGATTATCGTAACGTCAATCCACCGCGACTATCTGCCGTCCAGCTGGTCGATGTTTTACCCTACGATGTACGATTTGGGTGAATACATCTTCACATTTGGATTCTTTTTCTGCGCCTTCCTGTTGTTTGCCAAGTTCTTCCCGGTAATCAACATGGCTGAAGTAAAAAGCATTATCAAATCATCCTCTGAACAGAAGCACTAATTACACATGGATAGCAACAAGAACTTTCTGGTAGGTGTATTCGAAGACGAAGACGTGCTGATGAAGGCCGTTGAGAACGTGCGCGAAAAAGGCGTAAAGATTCATGAAGTATACACCCCTTTCCCGGTACACGGATTAGACGAGGCGCTGGGTTACAAGCGCTCGCGTTTGCCCATTGCCGCGTTTCTTTTTGGCATGACGGGAACAATTCTGGCAATCAGTACACAAATCTGGATGATGGGTTTTGATTGGCCGATGATTATTGGTGGTAAAAACCATGTGTCGTTACCGCCATTTGTGCCCGTAACATTCGAATTCACCGTGCTTTTGGCTGCCTTTGGAATGGTGGGAACGTTTTTTATCGTGAGCGACATGAAACCCTACAAGTGGCCTCGCCAATACGATGTTCGCAGCACGGATGACAAATTGGTAATGGCGATCGATCTGGCCGCTAACAAATTTGGCAAGGATGAAATTGCAGGTATCCTGAAAACCAATGGTGCAACTGAAGTTAACGAAAAGAATTTTTGATCATGCGTAACAGTTTCATTTTATCACTTTTTGTCGGTGGCTTGTTACTGGCCGGTTGTCAGGCCGGTGGCGACAATCCGGGTCTGGAGTATGCGCCCAACATGTACCATTCGGTGGCCTACGAACCGCTTTCGCAAATTACTGACGAGCAAGCAGGTGCATGGGTAAACTCATTGGACAATGGCCGTGGCGAATATTTTAATTCCAATAAATACAATCCACATGGCATGAACTTGCGCGAGCCAGCACCCAACACGGTGCCGCGCAACAAGCAGAATTGGTTGCCCTATCGGTTGCCCAAGGATAGTCTCACGATTGCCGCTGCCAAATTGAAAAATCCCCTTGATTCTACGAAAGCGGTGTTGGCCGATGGAAAAGCGTTGTACGAAATGTATTGCAAACACTGCCATGGAGCAAAAGGCGAAGGCGATGGCTTAGTGGCCGACAAGTACGCGGGCGTGGCGAATTTAAAGGGCGATGCGTACAAAAATATTTCTGAGGGCCACATCTTCCATGTGATTACGCATGGCAAGGGATTGATGACAGCCCACGGGTCGCAAGTGCTTCCCGAAGAGCGCTGGAAGATTGCCAAATATGTTAAAACGCTTCAAAAGTAATTTCTGAAACCTGTAGATACCATTCTGATGATAGCTGACGAGAGATACGAGTTCAAATCCGAAACCAAACGTAAACTCCTTTACGTGGGGATTCTGGGTTTAGTATTGTTTGGTTTGGGAACATTCCTGGCCATGAACGCCGGACATGGCCATGGGGATGGCCACGCAGCCGCTGCTGAGGTTTCTAAAAACCTTATTGCCAGCGCAGAGCCTGTGGCTGCGGGTGGCGCAGAAGGGCATGGCGAGCACCACGGCAGCCCGGTGTGGGTGAAGCGAATTTTCACTTCTCTTTGGCACCACAACGTATTCTTCGCGGGCATCGGCATCATCGGGTTGTTTTTCATCGCTATTCAATATGCCGCACAAGCAGGTTGGTCTGCACCCATAAAGCGGGTGCCGCTGGCCATCGGTCACTGGATTCCTTTTGCTGGTATTTTAATGGTGATACTCTGGTTTGTGGTGAAAAACGATGTTTTCCACTGGACACACCACGACCTATACGTTGAAGGCACCGCCGGATACGACCATATCATCGCCGGCAAGGCCGGGTTTTTCTTTTGGCCGTTGGAGGCCGGAAGTTTCCCGATCTTTTATGTGTTGCGTTTGGTGATCTTCTTCAGCTTGTGGTATGTGTTCTTTATGTGGATCAAGAAGGAGATGCTGCAAGAAGACATCGCGGGTGGAGTTCAACACTGGCTTACTGCGCGTAAATTCTCCGCCATTTTCCTGGTGATTTTTGCCGTTACATCTTCTGTAAGTGCATGGGATTGGGTGATGAGCATCGATACGCACTGGTACAGCACCATGATGGGTTGGTATGTGTTTGCGAGCTGGTGGGTAACCGGTTTGGCAACGATCACCCTGATTGTAGTAAATCTGAAAGATGCGGGCTACCTGAAGATGGTAAACTCAAACCACTTGCACGATCTCGGTAAATTTGTTTTTGCCTTCAGTGTGTTCTGGACGTACATCTGGTTTAGCCAGTTCATGCTGATTTACTATGCAAACATCCCTGAGGAAACGGTGTACTTCATTCAGCGCCTGCGCACCGCGCCCTACAGCTGGATATTTTTTGTAAATCTGTTGTTAAACTTTGTGCTGCCGTTCCTGTTATTGATGACAAGAGATGCGAAACGCCACGCTTCGATGTTGAAGGTGGTATGTCCAATCGTTATCGTAGGGCATTGGTTCGATTTCTTTAACATGGTAACACCGGGTGTGATGAAGACAGAAGGAGGGTTAGGATTCCTGGAAATCGGCTTAGCGCTGGTATTTGTTTCCCTCTTCCTTTACGTGGTATTGAACGCGCTGTCCAAGTTTCCGCTGGTGGCCAAAAATCACCCGATGATGGGCGAAAGTCTTAATCATCACATCTAACGAGTTGAATCACTAAAAAAAAGAAATCCATATGATGAGTGTGATAATCGGTTTAGGGGTAGTTCTGGTGCTGGCCATACTGTACATGTTGTTCCGCATCGGGAATCTGGTGGGGTTGGTGAAGGGCAATACCGAAGAGATTGACGAGAGCGCGAATAGCTCACATGCGTACTTGTTCCTGTTGTTTCTTGTGGCGGGGCTGGCTGTATTCTTCTGGTACTCGTTTACGTTTTATGAAGACTACACGCTGCCGGTTGCATCTGAGCACGGCTTAATTACCGACGGTTTGTTTTGGATTACAATGGCGGTAACAGTCGCATCCTTTACGGTGATTTTCATTGGGATGTTTTGGTTCACGTTCAAGTACAGGTACTCCAAAAATCGCAAAGCCGAGTTCTATCCAGACAATCACAAGCTTGAATTGCTTTGGACGGTAGTTCCCGCGATCGTACTCACCTTGTTAGTGTTCCGCGGTTTAACCGTGTGGAGCGACATCACGGCGCCTGCATCGAAAGAGGCAGAAGCAATTGAGCTCGTGGCACATCAATTCGCATGGACGGTGCGTTACCCCGGCGTAAAAGACAAGGAACTTGGCAAGCACAGTTTTCAAATGATCGATGCCATGAACGAATTTGGTCTCGATTTGAGTGACAAAAACTCGTACGATGATTTCAAGTCGCTCGAATTGCATTTGCCCAAAGGAAAAGAGGTACTGTTAAACATTCGTGCGAAAGACGTGCTGCACAGCGTGTTTTTGCCACACTTCCGTGTGAAAATGGACGCTGTTCCTGGCATGCGCACGTACTTTAAATTCACGCCTACTAAAACGACAGAAGAGATGAGGGCCGAAACCGGCAATGCGAACTTCAATTATGAGTTGGCGTGTACAGAGATTTGCGGAAAAGGCCACTTCTCCATGCGCCTGTTGGTGGTAGTAGAAGAGCCCGAGGCATACGAAAAATGGAAGGCGGCACAAGAGCCGTGGTTAAAGCAAAATCCGGATTACCTGAAACGGGTACCGGCCGAGTTGAAGGAAGTGGCGTTGATAAAGTCTGGCTTGCCGTTGGAAGGCAAAGTAATAGACCAGGCAGCGGTAGTTCCGGTAGTAAATTCTTCACTTAACTAAGATCTTTTTTAACGATGGCAACCGTAGACATTCACTCGCACGTTCAGGTTCAGGGACACGATGATCATGGCCACGAGCACGAGCATCATGAAGGTAACTTCTGGACGAATTATATTTTTTGTCAGGACCACAAAGTCATCGCCAAGCAGTTCCTGTTTACAGGGATGTTTTGGGCATTGATTGGTGGTATTTTATCGGTGATTTTCCGTTTGCAGTTGGGTTTTCCTGAAGCGAGCATCGAGTGGCTGCGGCCCGTGCTAGGCGGATGGATTACGCCGGAAGGCAAGTTGGATGCGGAGTTTTATCTGGCGCTGGTAACGATGCATGGAACCATCATGGTGTTCTTCGTACTAACTGCCGGCTTGAGCGGTACATTCTCCAATTATCTCATTCCATTGCAGATTGGTGCTCGCGACATGGCCTCTGGTTTTATGAACATGCTTTCGTATTGGTTCTTTTTCTTGTCCAGCGTAATCATGTTTGTTTCGTTGTTCCTCTCGACCGGCCCTGCGGGTGGCGGATGGACGGTTTACCCGCCGCTGAGTGCGCTGCCACAAGCGATTTCCGGGTCTGGTCTTGGCATGACGCTTTGGCTTGTATCGATGGCGTTGTTTATTGTGAGCACCCTGTTGGGGGGGATCAACTACATCACCACAGTAATTAACATGCGTACCCAGGGGTTGTCGTTTACGAAACTCCCGCTTACGATTTGGGCGTTCTTTTTGACCGCGATCATTGGCTTGTTATCATTCCCGGTTTTGTTTGGCGCGGCGCTTTTGCTGATTTTCGACCGGAGCTTCGGCACAAGTTTCTTCCTGTCTGACATCTACATTGGTGGTGAGGCGCTGGCACATGAAGGCGGTAGCCCCGTGCTGTTTCAGCACTTGTTCTGGTTCCTTGGCCACCCAGAGGTGTACATCGTGCTACTTCCTGCGCTGGGAATCACATCAGAAATTATTGCCACAAACTCGCGTAAGCCGATTTTCGGATATAAGGCGATGGTGGGATCAATGCTCTTCATTGCAATATTGTCGTTCATCGTTTGGGCACACCACATGTTTGTAACGGGGATGAACCCTTTCCTCGGTTCAATCTTTACCATCTTAACGCTGATTATCGCGGTTCCATCAGCAGTGAAAATCTTTAACTATGTAACTACACTTTGGCGCGGAAACATCCGATTTACGCCCGCGATGTTATTCTCTATTGGATTGGTTTCGTTCTTCCTTACCGGTGGTATCACGGGTATCTTTTTGGGGAATTCAGCGATCGACATTCAGTTGCACGATACGTACTTCGTAGTTGCCCACTTCCACCTGGTGATGGGTAGTGCATCGTTCTTCGGCATGTTGGCAGGTATTTATCATTGGTTCCCCAAAATGTTCGGACGGATGATGGATGATCGCCTCGGCAACATTCACTTTTGGCTGACATTTGTGGGCGTTTATCTGGTGTTTTTCCCGATGCATTACATCGGTATTGCCGGGTTCCCGCGCAGATATTACTCGTGGACAAACTTTGAAACGTTCAGTGGCTTTGCAGACCTAAATATGCTGGTGAGCGTGGCTGCGATCCTCACGTTGTCGGCCCAGTTTATCTTCTTGTTTAATTTCTTCTACAGCATGTTCAGGGGTAAGGTGGCGCCCGCCAATCCGTGGAATTCCACCACGTTGGAGTGGACAACACCGCGCAATCCCGGACACGGCAACTGGCCGGGCGCAATCCCCACCGTGTACCGTTGGCCGTACGATTACAGCAAGCCGGGTGCAAAAGAAGATTTTATCCCGCAGCACATTCCGTATTCCGAAACACCGGAGTCAAATCTGCCGCACGAAAACGAGCAGATTAAGCTTGAACTTGGCGGTCAGGTAAAAACTGCGGCGCACTAAGCGGATTTTCTTGAATTCTGCAGCCACCCGATTTTATAAGCTCTGCTTATCAACTTGGGTGGCTGTTTTGTTTTTGGTGCTTGTAGGTGGCATTGTGCGCACCACGGGCTCGGGCATGGGCTGCCCGGATTGGCCGCGCTGCTTCGGGCAGTGGATTCCGCCAACATCGATTGAACAGTTACCGCCCGACTATAAGGCGAAATATGCTGCCCACCGTGCGGCGAAAAATCAAAAGTTTACCCGGTATTTGCGTTTGGCGGGCTTCAGCGGCACGGCGGATCAAATTGACCAAGATCCGGGTATTCTTGAGGAGGCCGATTTCAATCCCACCAAGACCTGGATTGAGTATGTAAACCGATTGATCGGGGTGGTTATTGGGTTATTGATCATCGCGGTGTTTTTGGCATCCTGGAGATACCGGCAACGGCAGCCTCAGATTTTTTGGAGTGCATTGGCAACGCTCTTGCTGGTAATCGTACAAGGGTGGTTTGGGTCGATTGTGGTGTCCACCAATCTTACCACATGGACAATCTCGTTGCACATGTTCTTAGCCCTCGTAATTGTAGGGTTATTGACTTGGTTAATGCACGCGGCGCGGCCGGGCCGTAATCTTGCCGGCAGTTGGCCGCGCGCGCGATTGTTCGTGCTGGTGTCCGTGCTATTATCATTTGTGCAAATCTTTTTGGGTACCGAGGTGCGCTCGGCCATTGATATCGTGGCCGCGCAGCTGCCGCGCGCGGAGTGGGTGAATGCCCTCGGCGCAGAGTTCATTGTCCATCGTTCGTTTTCCTGGGTCTTGTTGGCGGTAAATGGGTTTTTGGCTTGGAAATTAATTAAAACAAACCCCGAAAACCGGCTCGTAAAAGCCATAATAGCTTTACTTTTGTGCGCCTTTTTCTCCGGGGTAGGGATGGCTTATGCGGGCATGCCCGCGTTTTTGCAGCCGCTACATTTGGTGATTGCCGCAACCACCATTGCGCTGCAGTTTTTATTGTGGCTGAGGCTGAACCCGGCTAAGGGCTGATGTGTTAACTCCATGATGCAAACGCAAACTTTTTCGATGGCCGATCTCACGAAAGTGAAGGCGAAAGCGTATGGGGAGTTATTAAAGCCCAGACTTTCATTTTTGGTGGCCTTTTCGTGCGCATTTGGGTTTGCGCTCGCATCTAAATCAGATATCTCCTGGGCGCGTTTGTTGCTCGTTACGCTGGGTGGATTTTTACTCTCGGGTGCATCTGTGGCTATTAACCAAATTCTGGAAAAGGATCTCGATCTGCTGATGATCCGAACACAAAATCGGCCGCTGCCCTCCGGGCGTATCACCGTGACTGAGGCCGTTTGGGTAGCCGCGGTATGTTTTGTGGCGAGTCTCGCGCTGTTGTACCAATACACCAATACGATTACCGTGGTGTTATCGGTTGTGTCGATGGTGTTGTACAGTTTTGTTTACACACCGCTGAAACGGGTGGGCCCTGTTGCGGTATTTGTGGGCGCTTTTCCCGGCGCGCTGCCTCCGCTATTGGGATGGATTGCCTACAGTGGGCAAATCACCCACGAGGCCTTGATCATATTTGGAATTCAATTTGTTTGGCAGTTTCCCCATTTCTGGGCCATTGCCTGGGTGGCCGATGACGACTACAAAAAAGCGGGGTTCCGGCTACTTCCCTCGGGTGGTGGAAAAGATTTGAACACCGCCATCCAGATCATGATCTATACGATGTTTCTTATTCCGCTGAGCTTGTTGCCGGCTAAGTTTGGGATTACCGGAATCAACTCAGCCATTGTTGCAACGATCTGCTCCATCGCATTTTTTGCGCAGACGTTTTCGCTGATGAAAACGGGTAGCCGTCAATCGGCTATGCGGATTATGTTTGGTTCGTTTTTGTATTTGCCGATTGTTCAGATTGCTTATTTGTTGGATAAAACGTAGAGGGGTATGGAAAATGTAACGTCACCGGATTTTAAAATTATTGAAGAGCCCAAAAAGCCCTTGGCAATGCATCCGAAGAAATTCGCGATGTGGCTATTCATGGCCAGTGTAATGATGTTGTTTGCGGCGCTCACCAGCGCCTATATTGTACGCCAAGCGGAGGGCAACTGGCTCTTTTTTGAACTACCGGCGTTTTTCACAGCGTCAACGGTGATCATTGTTTTAAGCAGCGTTACGATGCAATGGGCGTTTTTCGCGGCCCGCAAAAACCAGATTTCCACCGTGCGCACGCAACTCACGCTTACGTTTGTTGCGGGTTCCGCATTTTTGGTTCTGCAAGTATTGGGTTGGCAGGCATTGGTCACCAATAGCGTTTATTTTGTTGGAAATCCGTCCGGTTCGTTTTTGTATGTCATCACCGGGTTGCATGGCCTACATATCGTTAGCGCGCTTGTTTTTTTGTTCATTGTTTGGGTTGCGTCCCTGAAAATCACGCATTACGCGGAAAAGATTGCACAAATGGAAATGTGTACCACCTATTGGCATTTTTTAGGCGTTCTTTGGGTATATCTTTACGTCTTCTTATTATTGAACCGATAATCTAAACTGAATATGGCACATACCTCGGCCGCACCGGCCACGGCACACGGAAGAAGCATTTGGGATGGGGGAGTCTCCCCAATGAATGCGAGCTACGGAAAGCTAATGATGTGGTTTTTCCTGCTCTCGGATGCGTTTACGTTCTCTGGCTTATTGATTACTTACGGATTAATCCGCGCGGCGCACCCGGCGTATACTGGCTCGCCAGCCGATTTCACATTCTCGTCTGAATATTGGCCCATTCCTGAGAAGGTTTTTGATGCAGTGCCCTTTTTCCACGGTGCAGAGCTTCCGCTGGTGTTTGTGGGTTTGATGACCTTCATTCTGATCATGAGCTCGGTAACAATGGTGCTGGCGGTGGAAGCTGGCCATCGAATGGATCGCAAAGCGGTTGAGAAATGGATGCTTTGGACCATCGTGGGTGGCTTAACGTTCCTTGGCTGCCAGGCATGGGAGTGGACGCACTTCATTGTGGGCACCGGTACAGATACGATCGTGCAGAAATTCAACGTCCTCACAGGGGCGGTAGATCCGGTGGCGGTGCAAGGCGCCAATTTGAAAATCAACCAGTATGGCCCGCAGCCTTTTGCTGATTTCTTTTTCTTTATCACGGGCTTTCACGGCTTCCATGTTTTTAGCGGCGTGCTGCTTAATTTCTTGATCTATTATAATACAGTTACCGGCGTTTACGACCGCCGGGGCCACTACGAAATGGTTGAAAAAGTCGGCCTGTATTGGCACTTCGTAGATTTGGTTTGGGTATTCGTATTTACATTTTTCTATCTCGTTTAAAACTTTAAAGTCGCTGATACTATGGCACATCATTCCCACGAACCCCAGGTAACGGTTATCCCGCCCGACAAAGAAAAGATCCGTCACCTCTGGAAGGTTGCACTGATTCTGTTATTGGTAACTGTATTCGAATTTATTATTGCCTTTGCCATATCCCATCAATATCACACGTTGAAAGTAGCCATCTTCGTGGCGCTTACCATCGTCAAGGCAGGCTACATTGTAATGGAGTTCATGCACTTGAAGCACGAAGTAAAAGTGTTGTTCTGGTCAATCATGATTCCGTTGGTTTTTGTGGTGTGGATGCTTGTGGCATTTGTGTACGAGGGCATTAAAATGAGCGACATCAATTTCATCCGTTGGTGATGTAACAACAACGTTTAACAGAAAGGGCTGAGGCAAAACCTTAGCCCTTTTTTATATGTTAAATGTACGAGCGAAATGAAGAAAGGGGTTCTCTTATTACTTGCCTTGGCGTTGCCTGCCCTGGTGTTTGTATTTCTGAAGCGTTTTGGCCGTAACGAGTTTGCTGTGCCCGTTTTTCATGCACAGGCGGCCGAGTGGACACTTTCAGATTGTCCGGCAGCGACAATCCCCGTTCGCTACATCACATCCTCAACGGGGCCCAACGTGCAGATAGTAACCACCCGTACCTTAGATGCGATTGCGCTTGACCTGCGCCGAGTAGAGCAGAATATTAGCCCTGCGCTATATCAGGTGGTGCCCGTTGTGCGGGATTCCGTGCGTTGCGCATTGCTGCTGCGCGAAAATGATACGGAGGTACTCATCGACACCGCCGGTCAGATTCGCGGCTATTACAGTCTTGGCTCGCGCGAAGAGACCGACCGACTGATTCTGGAATTGAAAATTTTATTGAAACAGTATTGATATGTCAGCGAGAGAACCGTACAAAAACCTCATTATTGCTTTATCCATTGCCATACCGGTAGTGGTGGCTATCCTTTTCCGGGTGCAGATTACCGGCTACGACTTCAGTTATTTGCCGCCCATCTACGCTACCATTAACGGAATTACGGCCGTGCTCCTGGTGGTGGCTGTGGTCTTGATTAAGCAGGGCAAGCGGGCACTGCATGAACTCGTCATGAAGATTGCGATTGCGTGTTCGGCCTCGTTTTTGGTAATGTACGTGCTCTACCACATGACCAGTGAGCCCACGGCTTACGGAGGTGATGGGTTCCTCCGGTATCTTTATTACTTTATTCTCATTTCGCACATTGTGCTTTCGATTGGCGTAGTGCCGCTGGTGCTTTTTACTTTTTCGCGGGCCCTCGCCGGGAATTTTGCACGCCACCGGGCATTGGCTAAATTTACATTTCCAGTATGGTTGTATGTGGCCGTTACCGGTGTTATTGTGTACCTGATGATCAGCCCGTATTATGCGTAGCGCGGTGGTTTTTTTGGTTTTGATGATGATGCAGGCAACTGCCGTGGCGCAGTGTGCGATGTGTCGTACAACGTTGGAGAACAACGTGAGCAACGGGAATCCCGGAATCGCGGCGGGCATTAACTTCGGCATTTTGTATCTGTTCTTTGCACCTTATCTGGCAGTTGCGGCCATCGCTTACTTTTGGTTTCGCACCAGCAGACGAAATGCAAAACTCGCTTAAGGCTGCTTTGGCCTGCAGGTGCCCGGCGTGCAAGCAGGGAAAATTATTTCCAACCCCGTGGTATCATCTCGCCACGTTTGCAGTAATGAATAAACGTTGTCCGCATTGCTCGGTTCAGTTCGAACCCGAGCCCGGTTTTTTTATTGGTGCGATGTACGTGAGCTATGCATTTACGGTAGCCATTTTGGTGGCGGTAACCTTAGTCTTGTATCTGTTCGTAAAACCGCAGTCCGATTGGGTGTATATTTTTTCTGTGATTGGCACCACAATACTTCTCATTCCGCTGAATTTTCGCTACTCCCGGGTGGTGTTTTTGTACTGGTTTGGTGGCCTTCAGCGCATCCAACAATAACGCACAGTTTTTGCTATTTTAGGGCATGCCTTGGGTACGCCATGCTCGTCCATTCATTTTGGCCATTGTGCTGGCTAGTGCGGGTGTTCTAAATGAAGCGAGATGGGATCGCAGCCAGGCTGAACAGGCACTGGTGGATCGCGTGAGCGCCAGTCTTTCCGCACGTATTGCCATTGCACAGAAACAGTTACTTTCGTTTTCGGTAACGGATTTTGATTCGCTACAACTACAGGATGTTTTTCTTTTGCAGGGCGACTCGTTAGAGCGTTGGAGCGAGCATGAGTTTCTGCCCGATTTTGGTAAGATTGGAAATGAGCAGCCGCTCCAGTTCATTGCCTCCTCACGCAGCAACTTTCTTGCGCTCCAAAAGCAGTTGGACGATGCGCGAAGGTTGATTCTTGTGATTAACCTTCAGAACAAGTATCAGGTAGCAAATCGATATTTGTCTACCGAACTAGTGTCGGAGTTTTTTCCAATCCAATCTGGGATTGTTTTGCCTGTAGATGCGATGGTGGGGCTGCCGGTAGAGGTGGAGGGAAAACCATTGTTTAAAATTGCGCCGCTGGATCTCGATACACACGCTCCCGGTTCGATCTGGCTTTTTGTGGCAGCGCTACTGTTCGTGCTGTTTGGCGTGGTGATGATGGTCCGCGCGTTGGAGCAGTTTAGTCGCGGCTGGGCTTTTGTTTTTTTGGCTGCAAGTCTTGTGGTAACACGCGCAGTGCAGCTTGCATTTCACTTTCCGCGGTCGTGGGTAAAAGGTCCGCTTTTCGACCCCCAGGTGTATGCATCCAGCTACCTTAACTTTTCGCTTGGCGACTTGCTGATCAATAGCCTCTTGGTGTTAGTGGTCGTGACGTACGGTTATCTGCGTTGGTTACCCGCATGGTTAAACCGGCAAAATGCGCCCCGTTGGAATTTCATTACACACGTGGGGCTATTTTTTTTGCTTTGCCTGGCCGTGCTCTTCCCCTACCTTTTTTTTGAATCGATCTATCATAATTCCCAGCTTACACTTGATATCTCCGACACGCTGCAAGTGAACGCCCGCCGGGTAGTGGCGTGGATGTCGGCACTGGCTGGCTTGCTGGCGGGGTGGTGCACGGTGCTGGCGCTCGTTCGAATTTTATTTCAAGCACCGGTTAAGGCAACGCGTACGTATTTCGCATTTGCAACCGCATTCTCACTATTTCTGTTGTACGCATTTGTTGAGGGGCGGAGTTATGAAATTCCGGCCGTGGTGATTTTAGTTACAATTGGTTTATCCGCTGCCTTTGGCAGACGCATGCGCTTTGGTGTGCAATGGCAATTGTTACTGGCGGTGCTGGGCTGCAGTTATGCAGCGATGGCCGTTTTTTTTCTGGGTGAAGAACGTAAGCGCGAATATCAGCAACGCTTTGCGGTAAGCTACTTGTCGTCTCGCGATGAGTTGGGCGAGTTTCTTTTAAGCGAAGTGAGTGCAAAAATCGCAAACGATCCTTTCATCGCTTCGGTTTGGAATAACCCACTTCGCAATCGATCGGTCATCAAGGAGAAAATCAAGCGTGTCTATCTCCAAAACTATTTTAACCAATACGATGTCGGGATTGAGTTGTTTGAATCTTCCGGCAAGCGTGCCGACACCACGGAGGCTGCCGGCCTTGCTGCCGTTCTCACCAGCATGTCCGGGCAAATGCTCCCCACCGGCTATGAGGGTGTATTTATTCGCCAGGCACCCACGTTACCGGCGGCGCGTAATTACCGGGTGGTTACCCGGGTAGGCCGCGGCCGGTACATGGCAGGCTTTGTTGTGGTTGATTTGACTTTGAAACGCGCCATACCGGAAAGCGTATTTCCGGAGGTACTTCTGGATGAGAAGCGAATTCAAGGCGAGGTTTTTGGCCCCTATAGTTACGCCTGGTGGGAGCAGGACCGGATTTTGAATCGGTTTGGGAGTTTTGACTATGAGAGGTTGGACGTGAATTCTTTTCAAGACGGTGTGCGATTTTCGGCTTTTGGTTTTGAGCATTTTCCGGTGCAGGAACGGGAGGGGCGGTGGTTAGTAGTTTCCCGTCCGGCCTACACGTTTGTGCAGGGTTTAGCCAACTTTTGTTTTTTTCTTTTGTTAGCCAGTGCGCTTGTGGGTGTAGCAGTGGCCATTCAGCGATGGAGAGAAGTGGTGAATTGGCGCAATCACACGTACGCCCAGCGTATGCAAATTGCAACATTGTTATCGGCCACACTCCCGTTTGTGATTATCGCAGTAACCCTTTTTCAACTGATCCGGGGCAGCAACCGAGAACAGCTGAATACCCAGTTCGTGCAACGCGCACGTAATCTCAACCAGGCACTGGAAGGGCTACCGCTGGGGCGCGATAGCGACTTAACATTGGATCAAGTGCGCCAGTTTACCGATCTTGATTTTTCTATTTTTGATGCACACGGGCGCCTGATGGTAACCAATCAGCCCGCGGTGTACGATCAGCAGGTGTTATCGCCCTTACTTGCACCGTCCGTTTTAACGGAGAGCCGCGGCGCAGCACCGCTGGTGCGCGAGGAGCGTATCGGAAAGCTGAGCTATAAAACATGTTACTTGCCCATCCGGGATTCAGAAAATCACACGTATGCGATTTTGTCTGTTCCGTTTTTCGATTTTGATCAATCAAACGAGCGCTCGGAAATCCAAACCTTGAATGTGTTATTGATTCTTTTTGTTGTGGTGGGGCTTTTTGCCGTGCTGCTATCCATTCGGCTCTCGCGGCAGTTGGTGAGTCCGCTACAATGGATTGCGCACACATTGAGTCAAACTACGTTTCAAAATTCGCCCTCGCGTTTGGAATGGAAGCGCAAAGACGAATTAGGGGTTTTGGTAGATGCATATAATCGCATGTTGAACAACTGGACGGAGGCGAAGGATAAACTTGCGCAGCAAGAGAAAGAAAGCGCCTGGCGCGAAATGGCCAAGCAGGTGGCCCATGAAATCAAGAACCCGCTTACCCCCATGAAACTCACGTTGCAGCAAATGCAACTGTTACAAGCCAGAAAAGATTTGACCGACGGGAAGGTGGCGGAATCAGTAGCGGCCCTACTTCACCAGGTGGAGTTGCTCAATGAAATTGCAAGCTCATTTAGCGCTTTCGCGGGCATGCCGCAACCGAAGTTCGAGCAGCTGCAGGTGGGCGAGGTGTTAGCGCAGGTGGTGCGGCTTTATCCGCAGGATGCACAACATCGCGCAGATGTGGTGCAACCCGCGGATCCGGTGTATGTTTGGGCGGATGAGAAAATTCTGTCGCGTGCATTCGCGAATATTTTACTGAATGCGTGGCAGTCATCGGATCGGCCGGTGCAGGTGGTGATTCGGGTGGAGCGTTTGCCGGATGGCGTGCAGATTTCCTTTGCAGACAATGGTCCCGGCATTACAGAAGAACAGCGCGCAAAGATCTTCTCGCCTTATTTTACCACGAAAAAAACGGGGTCGGGCTTGGGGTTAGCGATTACAAAGCAAGGTATTGAACGCTGCCGAGGTTCGATTCGATTTGAGTCTACGGTGGGTGTTGGCACCACCTTTTTCGTTCACTTGCCGCTCATGCACCCGGCAGCTAATCACGCTTCAAGCTCTTCATGACCTTGTTTACGAAAACAAAGTCATCCAGTTCCTTTACGCCCGACTTCATAATATCTTGCTGTGAGCCCTCCCACATGTTTTTTCCTTTGTGAATGAACATGATTTTTTCGCCTATCCCGAGCACGGAATTCATATCGTGCGTAACCACAATGGTGGTAATGCGGTATTCGTGTGTGATTTCCGAAATGAGTTCGTCAATCAGAATCGATGTTTGTGGATCGAGGCCGGAGTTGGGTTCATCGCAGAAAAGATACTTTGGATTATTTACGATCGCACGTGCAATACCCACGCGCTTTTTCATTCCGCCCGATAGTTCGGAAGGCATTTTTTTGGCGGCGGCTTCCAACCCCACACGTTTCAGACAGAAGTTTACGCGATCCATTTTTTCATCGGGTGCCATTTTGGTAAGCACATCCAACGGGAACATCACATTTTTTTCCACATTTTTTGAGTCGAACAGCGCGCCACCCTGAAACAGCATCCCAATTTCTCTGCGGATGTCTGCTTTCATCTCTTTATCAGCTTCAGTAAAATTCCGAAGATCGTAAAACACGTTGCCCATGTCAGGGTGGATGAGCCCAACAATGCACTTCAGGAGCACGCTTTTACCTGTGCCACTGGCACCGATGATGAGATTCGTTTTTGCTTTTTCGAATTCGCCACTGACGTTGTCGAGAATAAGACGATCGCCAAACGACTTACTGATGCGCGTAATCTTGATCATTTATTCAATAGCAATTCGGCCAGAAAATAATCGCTCAGCAAAATGGCAATCACGCTGGTGGTAACGGCTTTGGTGGTGGAAATGCCCACTTCCAGTGCGCCACCTTGCGTGTAATAGCCTTTAAAACACGAAATCGTGGAAATCAAAAAGGCAAACACCACAGATTTGATCAATGCGAAGAAGATGGTAAACTCGTTAAACGTGAACCGGATGCCATAGATGTAATCTGTGGGTGAGATGATCCCCGTAAGGGAACCAATAAGGTACCCCCCAAAAAGTGCACAAAAACCGGCGATGATAACCAACATGGGGTACATGATGAGCGAGGCCACTAACTTGGGAAGCACCAGGTAGGAAGATGAATTAATACCCATTACTTCCAACGCGTCAATTTGCTCGGTAATACGCATGGTGCCGATGCCGCCCGCCATGCTGGAGCCCACTTTGCCTGCGTAAATGATGGCGATGATCGTGGGGGCGAGTTCAAGCACGGTCATTTCGCGCACCACCTGGGAAATCACAAACTTAGGGATGAGCGGACTTACCATGTTGAACGCAGTTTGCACCGTGGTAACGGCACCCATAAACGAGGAAACAAGCATGACCAGAAACGTGGATTTGATACCGATCTGAATGCATTCTTCCAGCGTAAGGTGATAATAGGTTTTTAATGTCTCCCGCCTTACAAACAACGAGCCCAGAAAGAGCACGTATTGTCCGAATTCCTTCATGAAAATTTCTAAATTGCTTCAAAGATAACTAAAAATCAATGGCACTTTTGGCAGTGATAACCGGTGGAACAAAAGGCATTGGGCGTGCGATTATTGAGCGGTTTGCAAAAGCCGGCTTTGCCATTGCCACCTGTTCGCGAAAGCAAGCCGATCTGGATGTGTTGGTGGCAGAGGTGGGCCAGCGTTACGCAGTGCCGGTATCCGTTTTTGTGGCCGATATGAGCGTGACCGAGCAGGTAAAACGATTCACCACGTTTGTAAATACCGTAGGCGCCGCGGAAGTTTTGGTAAACAACGCGGGGTATTTTGTGCCGGGCGCTGTAACGGACGAACCCGAGGGAACGCTGGAAAGTATGATTCACAGCAACGTGTACAGCGCGTACTATACCACACGTGGATTGATTGATGCCATGAAAGCCCGCGGCCGGGGCCATGTGTTTAATATGTGCTCCATTGCCAGCATCAAAGCCTATCCCAATGGCGGCTCGTATGCCATCTCAAAATTTGCATTATTGGGATTTTCGAAAGTCCTGCGCGAGGAGTTAAAGCCAACCGGCATTCGCGTTACCGCGGTACTGCCCGGCGCCACCCGCACCGCCAGTTGGGATGGAGTGGAACTTCCGGACGATCGGTTTATGAAGCCCGAGGATGTAGCCGATACGATTTACGGCGCATATGCCCTTTCAAAAAATACGGTAGTAGAAGAGATTCTCTTACGCCCGCAGTTGGGCGATATTTAAACCTGAGTGCGATGGAAAACAAACGACTGGTTTCATTAGACGCGTTTCGGGGTTTTACGGTAGCCGCCATGATTTTGGTGAATAACCCGGGCGACTGGGGCAACACGTACGGCATTTTACTGCACGCCAACTGGCACGAGACGATAACACCCACCGATTTGATTTTTCCTTTTTTCCTTTTCATCGTAGGTGTGTCGATTGTGCTGGCATATGCGAAGCAAAAAGCAGCCGGGAAAAGCAAAGGCGAGATGCAGAAAAAGATTGTCTGGCGCGCGGTGAAGATCTTTGCGCTGGGAATTTTTCTGAGCCTTTATCCCGAGTTTAACTTTGCAGAGATTCGCATTCCCGGGGTGTTGCAACGTATTGCGATCGTTTTCTTGGTATGCGGGCTGTTGTTTGTAAATACTTGTTGGAAAACGCAAGCCACATGGGGCGTGGCATTTTTGGTGGTGTATTGGCTTGTGATGGTTTTTGTGCCCGTGCCCGGCTTGGGCGCAGGAGTGCTTGAACCCGGGCAAAACATGGCGGCTTGGCTGGATGCACTGGTCATCCCGGGCAAGATGTGGGAGGGAACATGGGATCCCGAAGGAATACTCAGCACGGTGCCTGCGTTTACTACCGGAATCTGTGGCATGATGGCCGGCCACGTTATTCAAAGTAAGATGACGGCCGAGCATAAGCTGATTTGGCTGTACATGGGCGGCGCTTGTGTGCTGGCGTTGGGCTACCTTTGGGGCTGGAGTTTTCCCATCAATAAACACCTCTGGACGTCATCGTATGTGCTGTATACCGCGGGCCTGGCACTGCTTGCGTTGGCCACCAGTATTTGGGTGGTAGATGAGCTTGGGTATAAAAAATGGACGACCGTCGGGTTGATTTATGGATCAAATGCAATCACCGCCTACTTCCTCGCGGGCATATTCACGCTGTTGGTGAGTATTCCGGAAAGTGCCAACATCCAAAGTGGAGTAATGCAGGTACTAAAGGCCATAGGATTGCCCCCAAAGGCAGTTTCGTTGGGGTGGGCGCTGTGCTATAACCTGATTTGTTTCGTGCCGGTGTACGTGCTGTATAAACGAAAGATCTTTATTAAGCTTTAGCCGCGCGTACGGTGAGGTAAATCCCACTTGCAGGGGCGAACAAATTGGCCCCGAAAGGGTTAAATTTGCTGTAAATCAGTAAAAGCCGGTGAACGGAGAAATTGCAGCCCTAAAACAGTATTGCAACAGCCTGGTGCAGTACAGCAGGCGAAAAACCCGCGTAGTAAATATTGGCGATGTGCCGCTGGGCGGAACCAATCCAATTCGGGTGCAATCGATGACCACCGTAGATACGATGGATACCATCGGCTCGGTGGAGCAAGTGATTCGCATGGTAGATGCCGGTTGCGAGTACGTGCGCATTACGGCACCCAGCATTAAGGAAGCGCAAAACCTGGAGGAAATCAAAAAAGAGCTGCGCAAGCGTGGCTACACCGTGCCGCTCATTGCGGATATTCATTTCACACCTAACGCTGCGGAGCTGGCCGCGCGCATTGTAGAAAAAGTGCGCATCAATCCCGGAAACTATGCCGACCGCAAGCGGTTCGAAACAATTGAATACACTGATGCTTCTTACGAAGCCGAACTGGAACGCATTCGGGAAAAATTTACCCCGTTGGTAAAGATTTGCAAAGAGTATGGCACCGCCATGCGCATTGGCACTAACCATGGCTCGCTGAGCGATCGGATCATGAGTCGCTATGGCGATACACCGCTGGGCATGGTAGAATCTGCGCTTGAGTTTTTGCGGATTGCCGAAGATCTGCATTACTACAACATTGTGTTGTCCATGAAATCCAGCAACCCACAGGTAATGGTGCAGGCCTACCGGTTATTGGTGCAAAAGTTGGATGAGGAGGGCTTTCAACCGTATCCGCTGCATTTGGGCGTTACCGAAGCGGGCGATGGCGAAGATGGACGTATCAAATCGTCTGTGGGCATTGGCACGTTGCTGGAAGACGGGCTTGGCGATACCGTGCGGGTGTCGCTTACGGAGGAGCCTGAAGCAGAGGTGCCCGTGGCCAAAACGCTGGTAGATCGGTACACCGATCGGGCAGGCCACGAACCTATTCCCGATGTTGCGCAGTACCCAATTCATCCATTTGAATACAATCGCAGAAAAACCCGGGAAGTTCAAAATCTTGGGGGGCACCAGGTGCCTCGGGTAATGGCCGATTTTTCGCTAAAAGAGAAAGTTACCGCAGCGTCTTTCTTTGCGCTTGGCTATCACTATTCTGTGCCGTTGGATAAATGGAACATCACGGACATGGCGTGCGATTACGTGTTTCTGGGAGACACCGCCATCGACTTTGAGATTCCGGGCACGCTGGGCCTGGTCTACAATCATAAAACCTGGCTTACGCAGCGGCACCGCGACCGCGTGTATCCGTTCATTCACTCCCGCGACTATCGTAACGGCGTAGAAGTTTCCCCGAATCTCAATTTCATTTATGCACTATTGAAGGATGTGGATGCGCCCTTGATTCAGAAACTGAAAACCGATGCCACGGCGGTGTTGGTTATTGATACCTACAACAAACACGGCTACGCAGAACAGCGCAGGCTTTTCGTTGAATTGATGACGGAAGAATGCGAGGTACCGGTGATCATCGGTCGCGCCTATCGCGACCTAAAGGCGGAAGACTTGCAACTGTTTGCCGCAACAGACGTAGGCGGTTTATTGATTGATGGTTTAGGCGATGGTGTTTTTCTGGCGGCCGAAAACTGCGGTGGCGATAAGGTGGTAAACGAAACCGCATTTAATATTCTGCAAGCCACCCGCACACGTATTTCAAAAACAGAGTACATCTCTTGCCCATCGTGTGGGCGCACGTTGTTCGATCTGCAAGAAACCACGGCAAAGATCAGATCGCGCACGTACCACTTGAAAGGTGTGAAAATCGGCATCATGGGCTGCATCGTTAACGGGCCCGGCGAGATGGCTGATGCCGACTATGGGTATGTAGGCTCAGGTCCCGGGCGGATTACACTGTATCGGGGGAAAGAGGTGGTGAAGAAAAATGTACCCACGCCGCAGGCAGTAGATGAGTTAATTAATTTGATTCGGGAAGACGGCATCTGGATAGAGCCGGAAACGCTAATTGCTTAAATATGGAAAATCAAAAACCGGAGGCGAAACACACCACGTTGCGTGAGTTCTTCCAACTGGGCGAAGTGGGCGGATATTTTTTCAGGAAGAAAGACCCCTCGCGCCCGAGTAACATTAACATTCGCATGATGCATGGCATCAACAAAATCTCCATCGCCATTTTTTTGCTGGGCGTTTTATTTCTCATCTTTAAACTGGTGATCAAACCCATGCTGTAATGAACCTCGAGTCTTTTCGGAATTATTGCCTTTCAAAAAAAGGCGTTACCGAAGAGTACCCGTTTGATGAGGTAACGATGGTGTTGAAGGTGATGGGCAAAATGTTTGCCGCCACCGACATCAACGAATTTGCAAGCATCAACTTGAAAGTAGATCCAGAAAAAGGCACGGAATTGCGCGAACGGTACCCGGCCATTCAGCCCGGTTATCACATGAATAAAAAGCACTGGATTACGATTTTTATTGATGGCTCGTTGCCCGATAAGTTCTTAAACAGTCTGATTGACGATTCTTATGCGCTGGTTGTGAGTGGGTTACCAAAAAAAAGATAAAGCAAAGCTTCTGGATTTGTAGCTGATAATCAACGAGATACAATCTTCCACCTAGAATTTCGTTTACTCATGGTTAGACTATTTCATTAACTTTGTTTCTTGTGTTTATTATAGTCTGATGTTCAGGGGCTTTTTCATTGCATTACTGGCTTTTTTCAGTACAGCTTGTACGCAAAAGATGATTTGCCCCGCCTACCAGAGCTCGTTTATCTACGACAAAGAGGAGCTCCGGAAAAAGTTTAGCTACTTCAACGAAGACTCAACGCCAAAAATTCTGGCGTCCCGGCAAACCAAATACCTGGTGGCTGTGCCAGAGTCGTATCGCAAAAAATTGCGAAGCCTTCGCACCATTGAAATGAAGCCGGTGTATCCGGTAATTCCGGATTCGCTTAAGGTGGATAAAGATGTAGAGTTGCTGTTGGCCGAGACGGACATTACCGATTCCGTGGCCACCGCGGCTGACTCCGTAGAGACCGAATATGCGATCACAAAAACAAAAGAGAAGTACAATCTTGATCAGGATTTATACATGTGGTATTTCCGCAAAATACTGGTCATGCCGGATGTGCGCGTAGCTATGGAAAGTAAAAAGGAACAGGCTGCCGCTGCTGCAAAAGAATCAAAGTCAAAGAAGAAAGACGTAACCAGAAAGCGAAACAAAGCGGATTCACTTGACACGAACACGCCAGCCGATACCACCAATACAAAAAAGCGCGCGCTCTTTGGTGGGCGGAAGAAAAACAAATCAACGGGGCCAGCGGCCACGCCCAAAGAGAAAGCGCCTGCAAAAAAGGAGGACGAAGGCGATGGATTCTAATGCGGTGCTGCCACTTGATCTCGCACGGCTTTAGGAACAAGATGTCTGCCTTTCACTTCACACTTCGTCCGCTGGGCAGGGCCGATTGTGCAGATTGTTCCAACATCCAAATGTGTAACCAGTTAAGAAAACAGTGTGAGATTTCCGAATTGATCGGCCGGGGGCACGGGTAGGATCAGGCTGCTGTCGTGCGGCTGGTTTTCCTGGATCCGGGGCGAAACCGGGTAGCTATCCATTTCCTCCGAGGGGTAGGGCGTAAGAAGATCGAGCAGCTGCTTTTCGCTGCTTTCGCTCGCAAGCCAGATTTCGCCTTGTGTTTTGCTGAGAACCACGGGCATGCGGTCATGCAACGGAAAAACTACTGCATTGGGTGGCCCTGTAATGATGTTGAAAGTATGAAAAGCCTGCCCCTCTTCATTGTCGTACTCCTCCCAAAGACCCGCGATAGCAAAAGGCTTTCGCGTTTTCATTACCACGCGGTAGGGCACTAACGACTTTTTTGAAACTCGCTTCCATACGTAGAAGCCATCCGCGGGCACGAGGCATCGGTAGCGCATCAATGCTTTGCGGGTGGAGGCGCGCTCCAGCAAAGATTCTACCCGCACGTTTATCAGTTTCTCGCTTATGGGTTTGTTCTTGGCCCATTGCGGTTCCACCCCCCAATAGAAGTGCGAAAATCCCGTAGGGCTATTTTGCGTGATAACGGGTAGCAGCCGGGTGGGGAACGCATTGAAAATCGCTTGCTCAAAGCCGAGTGGGTCCACGCGAAGTTCGTGGCCCAGATCGGTGGGCGAAACGGCTAAACTATAACGATCAATCATGCACAAAGAACTCCAACGCTTTCAGTTCGCTCCAATATAAGCCTTTGGCGTCAAACTGAGCAAAGCCCACGTGGCCGCCATAGCGCGGGAATTCCGTGTGTACGTGTTGGTTGGCAATTGTCTCCGCGCCGGGGTAGCACCGTGGCGAAAGAAACGGATCGTTCTGGGCGTTGATTATTTTGGTTGGAATCGTAATGCGGGGCAAAAACTGCAGCGCACTACTCTGCTCATAGTAATCCACCGCATTTTTGAAACCGTGCAACGGCCCGGTGTACACATCATCAAACTGCAAAAGATTTGAAATATCCCTTAGCGGGCGCAAATCAATATGCGGGAATTGAGCGGCTTTACTTCTAAGTTTTCTGCGCAGGCTAATGAGGAAGTTTAAGTTATACAGCCAGTTGCGGGGCTGAATGATTTCAAGGCAACTGCTATGTAAATGCAACGGCACGGAAAACACAATTGCACGCTGCAAAGCGGATGGCCGCTCGCGCGGCTCGCCCAGGTACTTTAGCGTAAGGTTGCCGCCTAAACTGAAACCTGCAAGGTAGATGCGCCCAAAGCCGTGTTGTACAGCATGGGCGATCACCACCGCCAGATCGTCTGTGGCACCGCTATGGTAAAACCGCGGTTGCCAATTCAGCTCACCGCTGCAACCGCGATAGTTCCAGGCCAGCACACTCCAGCCTTTTGCCGAAAACGCCTGTGCGAGGCCACGCACGTACGGGCGGTGGCTATTGCCTTCGAGGCCATGCGATATGATCAACAACTGGTGGGGCGAGTTACGCACCCAATCCAGGTCCAGAAAGTCGCCATCTGGCGTAGCGATACGCTCGCGTTGGTAGGGTAGCTTTGGTGCTATTCTGAATTTGGCGGGGAAAATCGTCTCAGCATGGCAATTCCACAGCCATGCGGGCCGTTGATAATCGCCAATCACCATCTCATACGTTCTTTCAACCGCTGGATGTGCATGGCGTGGTGTTCGCCATGCCAGGCGTAGCTTGCCACCAACGTATCCAGCCGCACGTGTTTTTTGTTGTCGGGGTGGTAGAACTGCCGTGCAAAGTCCGCGGGTGATACGGTTTTAAGTAGTGCTACCCATTTGGCGTCGTGCACGTGAATCAGTGCAAGCGAAAGCTGAATGTCCGCTTCGTTCTCGCCGGTTTCCGCCCAGCGTTTTTCCTGATAGGCTTTGATAGTGGGCGTATCTTCTGTGAGGAGCCATTTGGTGCGGATGTACGCATGCAAATGGCTGTCTGCCACGTGATGAATGGTTTGGCGCACCGTCCAGCCACCTTCGCGGTAAGGGGTGCCCAGTTGCGCGGGGGTAAGGGTAGCTACAACCTCTGCAAGCCGGGCCGGAAAAGCCGCCAGGGTTTGTATGTTGTTTATGTTTTGTTGTTGGGTATAGGCCTCCAGCGGCTGAAACCGACCGATGGGATACCGCAAATCTTCGGCACTCATTTCTCGGAGATGGCCTTTTTGATCTCCTCTTCCGAAAACGCTTTATTCAGTTTAACCACTTTGTTTTTGTTCAAACGTTTTTTGCGAACGCGGATGTTGGTGAACTCAATCAGCAGCGAAAACGCCACAGCAAAATAGAGGTATCCTTTCGGGATATCTTGGTGGAAGGCTTCCAAAACGAGGGTGAATCCAATCAAAATCAAGAAACCCAGGGCCAATACTTCCATGGACGGATGCCTGCGTATAAAATCGCTGATGGCGCCCGAAAAGAACATCATGATGATGATTGACACAATCACGGCAATGATCATCAGGATTACCTGATCAGGAGGAATGATACCCACTGCGGTGAGGATGGAATCGAACGAGAAGACAATATCCAGGAAAATGATTTGAATGATCGTAGACGAGAACGAACGCACGGCCGCCTTTGTACTGTCGTCTTCATCATCTCCTTCCATTTCATGGTTGATTTCCATCGTGCTCTTGGCAATCAAAAACAAACCACCGAAAAGCAGGATAAGATCTTTACCACTTACTGACCATGACTTTTCCATGAAGATGTTGGCCGGGATTGTAAACAGGGGTTCCACAAAACCAATGATCCAGGTAATGCCCAACAGCAACAGAATGCGTACACCCATGGCCAGGGCGAGGCCGGTATTGCGTGCGCGTTGGCGTTGTTCTTCGGGTAGTTTGTTCGATACAATCGAAATGAAGATGATGTTGTCGATACCGAGGATTACTTCTAAAAAACACAGTGTGAGAAGGGCTAACCAGGTATCTGGCTTAAGGAACAATTCCATGGGTTAAGGTAAGATTGGGGTAATAAAACAGGTTACAAAGTAAAAAAGTGGTTTATCTGAAACAAGCCGCTTTGAACGCTTTTTTTCGGCATTTTCGGCAAAAAAAGGCGCTTGGCCGACTTCCGCGGGAACATTACTTTTGTGTCCCTTTTCGGAGAGATGCCAGAGTGGCCGAATGGGACGGTCTCGAAAACCGTTATACGGGTAACTGTATCGAGGGTTCGAATCCCTCTCTCTCCGCTGTTTATCCTACCAAGGGCAGCCCGCGTAGCGCCATTACGTGCAAAAAAGTACAGAAACCAAGATAGCCTAAGGCTACGGTAAATGCAGTAGTTCGGGTAGGCGCCACGTAACCGGTGGCATCAGTTAGCAACCACACCAAAAACGGCACGATTTGTAAGGCGTGCAGCGCAAAAAAGTGAGGTACACGCCAATCGCCCCCTTCGGTGCTCCAGTTCAGGAGCGGCAGCCCAGCGCCGCCATCGGCAACACCCACCGCATGTTGTAAGCTGGTTGACATGATGCCCCCGGAAATGCCGCCCAGAAACAAGATGGCAAGCCCGAATCGCCACGCCCAGACCATGTGCACAGGCATGGGGATTGGATTTTTGAAAAACGAGAACAGCGTGTAAAAAACCAGCAGCGAGTTGAGGGCAATGAAGATGCCCATCACAGAAAAAATTGCCGCGTTGCCGGGGGAAGAGATATTGAAATGCGATTGCACCCCGCGCAGCGCCTGCAAAAAGATTAACCCTAGCTCCACCGTCATGCACACCACGGTGCCCCAACTTATCACTTGCTTATCGCGCAGCGGCAAATAGGCCAAAATCCAACCGAGCGTAACGCAATACACACCAACTGAAATCGCAAACTTCATCGGCTTCAGCCAAACATTAATGCCCATGAGTTGGCGCGGGTCTAACGCCCAACCCACGGCGGCGGCTACCGCCAGCAGACTACAGGCAAGGGCGCTGATGTATAGCACCCGGTTCCGCGCACGCAGCGCAGCAATCCAATCAGAAATTTGCATGCACCCATTGTTTGGTGTGGAGGCCGCGGATCAGGAAATAGAGTACAAAACCCATGGGCCCAAACAAAAATGTGAGCAGCAAACACGGAACTACCAGCACGTGTTTTATGCCGTGCTGCTGGCTGTTGCGCAGTACCCAGCAGCCTACCCAAAGATCGAACGCCAGGTAATGTACCCAGCCGGTTACCACCGCCCACGGGCTGGTGAACAAGCTCATTACCCCCTGCAAGGAGGAGAAGTCGCCCTCGGCTGAGCCAAAGAACAAGAAAATCAGCGCCACATACACCCCGCCCAACAAGGCCGGAAGCAGACCGGAGACGATGACCGCTTGTGTTCCGCGCCAACGCGGTGCCAAAATCAAGAGCAGCCAGCCCAGCGGCGCCGCGGTGTTTACGATTTGAAAAACAACTTCGGGAGACATGAGGTGTAATTTGATTTTGTAAATTTATGTGATTCAACCGCGCCTACATGTTAACCTGGATCAATTTAGTACTACTCTTTTTTGCGATGACGATGATTGAACCTCCGAAGAAATACCTCGCCCTGGGCGACTCCTACACCATTGGCGAGTCGGTAGCAGAGGCCGACCGCTGGCCTAACCAATTGGTGCGCGCGCTGGAAGCCAAGGGCAAGCGGTATGAAATGCCGAAAATTATTGCAACCACCGGCTGGCGTACAGATAACCTTCGCGCGGCTATGGACGGGGCTCAACTATCACCAGAGTATGACCTTGTTTCTTTATTGATAGGCGTAAACAATCAGTATCAAGGCAAGTCTGTGCAAGCGTATGAGGGTGAGTTTACAGACCTTCTGCAGCGGGCCGTAAAACTGGCGCGTAGAAAAAAGGAGAACGTGTTTGTAGTGTCAATTCCGGATTACGGCTTCACCCCGTTTGGCGAAAAAAAACAGGCGGAGATCACCCAAGCGATTGATGCATTTAACGCCGTAAACAAAGCGATAACAGAAAAAGCAGGGATTCGGTATGTAAACATCACCGACATCTCGCGTGAAGGTTTGGTGAAGCCCGAGTATGTGGCGGACGACAAACTCCATCCCTCGGGTGTGATGTACCAAAAATGGGTAGAACGAATCGTAAAAGTATTTTAGTTCGCTGCGAAACTACTTCACCAGCGGCGCCACATAACGGGTTACCGTTGCTCCAACGATTTTGTGGCCCTCCGGATTAGGGTGAATGCCGTCCGGTAGATTCAGTTTTTCGTTGCCGGCCACGCCCTCCAGCAAAAATGGAATTAAGGTAGCTTTGTTTTTCCTGGCCAGCTCGGGATACAGGGATTTAAACTGATTGGTATACGCCTCGCCCAGGTTGGGGGGCACCATCATGCCGGCAATCACGATCTTTGTTTGAGGATATTTTTTCTTCACTTGATCAATGATGGCTTGTAGATTTTTCTGGGTTTGATCTAACGGCAGCCCGCGCAGGCCATCGTTGCCCCCCAGCTCTAACACAAATACATCAACGGGTTGTTTTAAAATCCAGTTTAAGCGCTCCAGGCCGCCGGCCGAAGTCTCCCCGCTGAGCCCGGCGTTAATCACCTTTACAGGTGTGCCTTTTTGTTTCAGGTTTTTCTCTACCCAGCTTGGAAACGCCTCTTCCGCAGACAGCCCATAACCTGCTGTTAGACTATCGCCAAAGAACAACACCGTAGGCACGGGGCGTTGCAAAAGAATTGTTAATGCAATAATCCAGAAGCTTTTCACGACCATACAAACAGTTATCTTGAACCGATTTTACGAATAAACGTTGTAAAAGTACTTTTTGATTTTGAATCATGGCAGAAATCGTACTCGAAGCAGAGCAACTCACCAAGTCTTACACGTCGGGCATTGGTCAGCTCACCGTTTTGGATCACGTATCGTTTCAGGTGCGGCAAGGCTCTACGGTGGCCATCATCGGGCCCTCGGGCAGCGGCAAGACCACATTGCTCGGCTTGTGCGCGGGGCTAGACGTACCCACCAGTGGCTCCGTGGCGCTGATGGGTTTCAAAATGCAAGCGATGGATGAAGATGACCGTGCTTTTTTGCGCAATCAATATGTTGGCTTTGTTTTTCAAAATTTTCAGTTGTTGCCAACGCTTACCGCGCTTGAGAATGTGATGGTGCCGCTGGAGCTGCGGGGTGATCGCAGTGCGATGCCGCGGGCAAAAGAATTATTAGAGCGCGTAGGGCTGGCAGCAAGAATGGATCATTATCCCACCCAACTTTCCGGTGGCGAACAGCAACGGGTAGCCATGGCCCGCGCATTCATCACCAGCCCGAGGATTCTGTTTGCGGACGAACCCACCGGCAATCTGGACGAAGAGAACGCCTTGCATGTAACCAAGCTCTTGTTTGGTATGAACCGCGAGCAGAACACCACGCTGGTGCTGGTTACGCATAACCAGGATTTGGCTTACCGCACAGAGCGCGTATTGAAAATGAAAGGCGGTCGCCTGGTGGAAGATCATCACGTGGTACCCGCATGATTGACTATCGCATCAAACTAAAAAGACCGCACGTTCCCTTTTGGAAAGATCGGTGGGTGTGGAACATGGCGTGGCGCGATGCGCGGCATAACTTCGCACGCCTTTTCTTATTCGTGGCTTCGCTCGTTACCGGTATTGCAGCGGTTGTGGCCATTGGCAGCCTGAACTATTCCTTACAGGAAGATTTAGATCGTAATGCACGCGAGCTGCTTGGCGCGGATTTGGTAGCCAACGGAAATAAGCGTTTCGAACCGGAAGTTCTGGCGGCTTTTGATTCTACCGGCTTGGAACAGGCCTCGGAGTCGGAGTTAGCCTCCATGGTCATGTTCATGAATTCAAAGCAATCGCGGCTGGTGCGCGTTATGGGGCTCCGGGGGGCATTTCCGTTTTATGGCGAAATCGCTACACTCCCTACCGACGCATACGAGAAGATGAAGCAGGGCGGTTACGCGATGTTGGATGAGTCGCTGGCCATTCAATACGAGGTAAGTTCTGACGATTCAATAAAGGTGGGTAACAATGTATTTCGTGTGGCGGGCGTTGTGCAGAAATTTCCAGGTGGTGCGGGTATCTTAACCACATTTACCCCCTCGGTGTACATCGCGCAAAGCGACCTTGATTCTACGGGCTTAATTCAATTTGGCAGTCGCGTAACGTACCGGCAATATTTCAAAACCAAAGATCAAACCGAGGCGGAAGCGCTGGGCAAAAAGCTCCGGCCCCTCCTTCGCAAGTATGGGCACGGGTATGATACCGTGGCGGAACGGAAGGAGGATTTGGGTGAAGCATTCCAATCGGTATATCAATTTTTTTCGTTACTGGCATTTGTCGCGCTGCTGCTGGGCTGCATTGGTGTGGCCAGCTCGGTACACATTTATGCCCGCGAAAAGCGCGATGAAGTTGCCGTTCTCCGGTGCATCGGCTCAACCGGCTGGCAGGCATTCTCCATTTATTTTATTCAAATTTTCTTTCTAGGCTTGCTGGGCAGTGCGGTGGGCGCAGGGGTAGGCTTGGGTATTCAGCAACTGGTACCGGTAGTATTTAAAGACTTCATACCCGGCGAAGTTACGCTCGGCTTATCATGGCGCGCGGCGTTGGAAGGGTTGGCATTAGGTACAGTCATCTCGGCCCTGTTTTCTGTTTTGCCGCTGGTGGCGGTGCGTTTTGTGCCACCACTTACGGTTCTGCGTGCAGAATCCATTGCAAGCACAGTAGTTTCCAAGACCAAGGTGGTTGCCCTGGCGCTCATCGTACTTTTTCCAATTGCCGTGGCCACCTACCAAACCAATAGTTGGCGGGCGGGTTTGGCATTTACCGGCGGTGTGTTGATCGCGTTAAGCTGCCTGGCGTTGGTGGCGTGGCTTTTACTCAAGCTGGTGCGAAGGTTTTTCCCGCGGCAGGCAGGGTTTGTTTTTCGGCATGCGCTTTCAAACCTTTTTCGCCCCAACAATCAAACCGCGGTGCTCATGGTTACCATCGGGTTGGGTACGTTCATTATCGCTACGCTAAACATCATCCAGTCGAGCTTGCTAAACCAAGTTGAGTTCTCTGGAAATGAAAACCAATCGAATACAATTCTATTCGATATTCAAAGTTCGCAACGCGAAGGCGTGGTTCAACTCATCCAGTCGCACCAGCTGCCCGTCAACCAACTGGTGCCGATCATTACCTGCAGACTGGCGGAGGTAAAAGGCAAACCCATCGACCAACTTCAAAAAGACACTACGGATAAAATTCCCAATTGGGCGCTCACGCGCGAATACCGGGTAACGTATCGCGACAGCCTGCACATCTCCGAAGAGCTTTTGAAGGGTGAATTGCAAAAACTTACCCGTGATGCCGCAGACTCTGTGTGGGTAACGATTTCCGAAGGGATGCACGAAACGCTGGAGGTGGGTGTGGGCGATTCCCTCGTGTTTGATGTGCAGGGCGTGCCGATCAAGGCGCATGTAAGTGGCATTCGAAAAGTGGATTGGCCAAAAGATCCACCCAACTTTATTTTCGTCTTTCCGAAAGGAGTTTTGGAAAATGCACCTCAGATCTGGGTGGCCGCCACGCGGGTGAGCGACCCCACGATTGGTAGCCGGTTTCAGCAGGCATTGGTTATGCAATACCCAAACGTTTCGTTGATTGATCTGCGACTGGTATTGAGTACCATCAATGAAATTTTTGAAAAGGTGGGATTGGTGATCCGGTTTTTAGCGCTGTTCAGTATTGTTACCGGGTTGGTGGTGCTGGCGGGTGCCGTGCTGAATAGCAAGTTTGCACGCATGAAAGAAAATGTGCTTTTGCGCACCATGGGCGCCCGTACGCGGCAAATCACGAACATCACATTAATCGAGTATGCGTACCTGGGCCTTTTCGCTGCCCTTACGGGGATTTTGCTTTCGATTTTCGCGGGTGGTTTGCTGGCCACATTTTTCTTCAAGGTAGATTTTACATTTAGCCCGTGGCACTTAACGTTCATCGGGCTTGGTGTGGCCGTAATCACCATGCTAATTGGATGGTTCAATTCGCGCGAGGTAATTTCAACTCCACCATTACAAGTGTTGCGCAAGGAAACTTGAACGAAGCCTAAGTTTTTGTACCTTCGGCAACGTGGGTTTTTGGTATGAAGCGACTACTTTCTGCGTTGTGTTTTGTAACGGGTGTTGCCATGGGTCAGGGCGCAAATCTATTTGTGCCGAATGCCGGCCAGTTCACGCCGGACGTCCGCTTTATTGCGCGGATTCCTGGAGGCGCAATTCAAGTGCATCAACGCCATTGGTTGGTACAACAGCTTGATCTGCGCAAGTTAGAACAGCTTCACCACAGACATGCCCATCGCGAGCAGGCGAGCACGTATCAACCCGAGTTTATTACCGGCAACAACGTACGCATTGAATTTGCAGGCGGTAACCTTGCGCACGTAACTCCGGTAAACGGAACCGGGGAGTATTACAACTATTACACCAACCCTGAGCCCGCCTGTTGGGTAACGGGTGTGCCCACGTATCAAGGCCTGCACTTTAAAGACGTGTACGCGGGCGTGGATTTACAGCTGTATCAGCAGGGGCAGTCAATAAAATACGATTGGCACGTGGCGCCCGGCGCTGATGCCGCCTGCATTCGGCTGGTGTATTCCGGCATGCAGAGCATCAAAACCGTGGGCGGGCGCCTGGTGGTTGCGCACTCGATTGGCGGATGGCAAGAAGTTGAACCGGTGGCCTACCAGATGATCAACGGTGTGCGCCAACCCGTGCATTGTCGCTTTCAGATCCGCGAAAGCGAAGTCAGCTTTGTGTTTCCAGACGGTTATGATCCATGCGAGCCCCTCGTGATTGATCCGTTGCTGATCTTTTCTACCTACACCGGTTTTACTGCAGATAATTGGGCCAGCACTGCAACGCCGGGCGAGCGTGGTACTGCGTACTCCGCGGGGGTAACAAACCAGGCCATGTTTGGGGGCACTTTTCCCGCTACGGCGGGATCTTTTCAAATAAATTACAGTGGCCTATACGATGTTGGCATCGTAAAATTTGATTCGCTGGGCACAAAACTGTTGTATGCCTCTTTCCTGGGCGGTTCGTTATCAGAGTCTGCGCACAGCCTTATTGTTGATAGTAATGATGATCTCGTGGTGCTGGGCACTACATCTTCGGCCGATTTTCCGACCACACCCAATGCGTACGACCGTGGGTATAATGGCGGTTTGCCTGCGTCCAATGTCATCGCCTATGGGGCAGGGTCTGACATCTTTGTGACTCGGATTCGCGCTGACGGGCGGGAGATGAAAGGTGCCACATTTCTGGGCGGCACGCGCAATGACGGCATGAACCCGACTACCAGCGTGTTGGTGGCAAATTATGGCGATGAACTACGGGGTGATGTAATTACCGATCGCGACGGAAATATCCTGATCAGCTCCGTCACAGATTCGCCCGACATTCCGATTTTTCAGGGCTATCAATCGCAATACCGAGGAGGCGACTCCGATGCGTATGTGGCGAAGTTGAGCCCCGATTTGAGTTTTGTGATGTGGAGCACCTTTTTGGGTGGAGCTCTTGCTGATGCATCGCATACCATTAAAATCGCACCCGACAATTCAATCTTACTCGCGGGTGGTTCGGCAAGTCCTAATTTTCCCGTTACTGCAGACGTTTATCAACCTGCATTGGCGGGCCAGGCAGATGGCTGGTTGTTGCGGCTCAGTGCGGATGCAGACTCGGTGTTAGCGGCCACGTTTACGGGCACGCCGCAGTTTGATCAGGTGTATTTCATCGATCAAGATCGGGCAGGTGATGTTTTTGTCTACGGACAAACCAATGGAAATATGCCGATTACGCCGGGCGTCTATCACAACCCGCGCAGTGGCCAGTTCTTACAGAAATTTTCCCGCGATCTTAAGTCGCTGCGTTTATCTACGGTATTCGGCTCTGGTCGCTCGTTACCGGATATTTCTCCCACTGCTTTTCTGGTGAACGACTGCGATAAAATTTATATGTCGGGCTGGGGCGGAGCGGTAAATTTTTTGCCGAACTACTGGGGTACCAATACGCGCAACATGCCGGTCTCGCCCGATGCACTTCAAAAAAACACGAATGGCTCCGATTTTTATTTTATCGTACTCACCTCCGATTTTCGGGAGATGCTGTATGCAACTTACTTGGGGGGAGGGCAAAGCGCTACGCACGTAGACGGTGGCACGAGCCGTTTCGATAAAAGCGGAATTGTGTACCACGCGGTTTGTTCCGGTTGCAGCGCTTTCAATACCACCGGCGGGGCCACGTCCGATTTTCCAACCACACCCAACGCATTTTCCCGGTTAAACCGAAGTGCAAATTGCAACAATGCAGTCTTTAAGTTTGATCTTTCTTCGCTACGGGCACGGATTCAAACAAACTCCATCACACTTAAACAACCCGGCTTAAGCCGGATTTGCCTGCCCGATGAAATTGTTTTTCAAAACCTGAGTAGCGGAGGCCGGGTGTATGAGTGGAACCTGGGAGACGGCACACGATTGTTTCGCCCAGATACAAGTTTGGTGCGGCACCGCTATAAATCGCCCGGACGTTATACGGTTAAGTTGAAAGCCATTGACCAGGGAACGTGCGTAGGCGTAGATTCAACCTTTGCCGTGATCGATGCATTTCAGGCAATGGCGAAGGCAGGCAACGATTTAGCGATTTGCAGCGGTGCACAAGCGCAGCTCACGGCGTCGGGGGGTGTATTTTTCCGCTGGGAGAATGACCGGAACAAAGCGGTGCTTACGGATGCCAATCCGGTGGTAACGCCGCAGCAAAACACTACGTACCGAGTTACGATTACAGAAGCCAACGGATGCACCAAGATTGATACCGTTTTTGTAAAAGTGGTGCCGGGAATTGATTTGCAGTGGGAGTGGAGCCGAACGTTTTCCTGCGCTGATTTACCTGTGCTCGCGCTTACGCGTGTAACCAAGCCCAAGGAAGACGAAGTGATCTTTTTTGATCTGGGTGATGGTACCACGATTGACGCAGCAGCAGCCACGTACACCTACGCGCGGCCAGGCAAGTACGATGTTAAGCTGGTGGGGCGAAAGGAGTTCTGTGTTTACGAAAGTGCCCAAACCATCGACATTTTTCCTTTCCTGGTACCCAACGTAATTACACCCTTGATTGTAGACGGCAAGAACGACCGGTTGCAGCTATTTTTTGGAAACACCACCGTGCAGGCCGCGGGATTTCCTTCGGCCGTAAAGATTTTTAACCGATGGGGCAATCTTGTGTACGAATCGAATAATTATCAAAACGACTGGAGCAGGGAAAACGTGGCGGCCGGTGTGTACTTTTTGGAGTTTCGGTCGGCTACGGATTTGGTGTGCAAAACCTGGTTGCAGGTAGTGAAATAACACTAAATGTACCCCGCCAATTTATACATCACCATTCCGGACCACTCTTTTAAGAGGATTTGCCAATTCACCCAGGCATCTACGTCAGGAACAAAAAGAATTTGAAAAGTGAATCTACGCTGGTGCGCAAACGGATCAGCACTGAAATGGTCTAGCTCCCAGCCTTGCTTCCGGAAACAAGCCAGAGATCTTCGCTGATGGAATGCGGAGGTGATTAAAAGAAACTTTCCCGGATCAGCACCGGCAAAAAGCTGCGTAATCTCCCGGGCGGATTGAGCGGTGTTATCTGATTTTGTTTCGAGTACAATGCTCGTGCTGTCTACTCCGCAGAGTATCATAAACGCTTTCAAGTCGCGAGCTTCTGTTTGTCCGATGTCGGTAAGGCGGCCAACACCGCCGGAGATAATGATCTTCTCAATAATGCCCAGTTTATAAAGCTGTATGGCGTGCGTGGCGCGGTCAGCGCCGCGTGCAAAGAAAACCCGGTCGCGCGGGCCAACTTGTGCTTTTGTTACGCCCGTAAGTACAATGCCATAGTCATATTTCTTCACTATGGTTTCGTAAGGTGTGGGAGGTAGCTCCCACAGGCGGATCAACTCGTTAGAAAGAAAGTCGTTACTAAACAGAAAGAACAGCCCGATGGTGAATACAAGAAGTCTTTTTTTCCATTTACTGTTTTTTAGCCACCACACGCCCAGCAAGAGTAAGCCAAGGATAACTGGCGGCTGCGTGAGCAAGCCAATTGTTTTGGAAAGAAAGAAGAACATGGCTACATCCTTTTCGGGATAGGATTGGAGATGTTACCCAGGCCATCAATGATTTTGCGCAGCACCTCAAAATAGAGCAAAGCCAGCAGCAAGAGCGTCATGCTCCAAATCACCAATAAGTTGAACACGAGCGTATCGATATTCATGTTCAAAAAGTGCTTTTTGGGCATATAAAACTGGGCATCAAAATCTACCATATGGTCTGGGTCAGGGTCTTTGTAGATCGGATATATTTTCTGTACCAGTTTGCCATTGCTTTCGATGATTCGGTGGGTCTCCGCCAGGTTTTTCACCAGGTCGGATATGGCTTCGTTCTGGTGGGTGGCTTTGAAAAGCTCAAATTCATCCGCAGCTTGAGTGGAATGCGTTTTTGCGCGCACCAGTTTTTCTTTTTCCTGATCCGCCTTATTGAAACGTTTGATATAGAATTTCTTTAGCGTTTCAAAAAACTGTTTTGTGCCCAGGTAAGTGGCCGAGTCGAATTTACTGGGCTCCAGCTCCGAAAGAAACGCGAAGTTACTCTTCCCCACGATTTCCAATTCGTTTTCAATTTCATGCTTCAGCAAGGCAAGATCGGCTACAATTTTCCGCTGCACATCTTCATTGGTATTTCCGCGGTTCAGGTTCACAAAGTCGAGCCGGGTTTCCAATTCGGGTATGTAATAGATCTTCTTAAAGTCGGAGGCGGCCATCACCTTATCGTACATGTAAAACTGCCGTTCATAGGCGTTGTCTTTAAACTGGGTAACCATGGCGGCTTCAAATGCCCAGCGGCTTGTCATCAAATCGCCCACCGCCGGTACCGTGGCGGTATTGCCAATGATCGGGTTGAGCTTATCAAACTTTACTACCACCCCGCTCAGGATGAGTTGTGGGATCAGTAAAATGGGAATCAAAATATAAATCGTAACAGCCGAATTAAATGCAGAGGAGATATTCAACCCCAGCAAGTTGGCAAAGCAAGAGGTGGTAAACAGAATAATCCAATGCTGAAAAAACAAACCTTTAATGCCAAGCATGCTGTTGCCAACCAAAACAAATGTACCGGTTTGAATGGCCGACATCATGAAAAGAATGCCCACTTTAGAGGCCAGATAACTACTCCAGTTCAGGTGAAGAAACTTTTCGCGTTTTAGTATTTTCCGATCGCGTATAATCTCTTCGGCCGATACCGTTAATCCCATAAAAAGCGCCACGATCACACTCATAAAGAAGTAGGCCGGCAGGTTAAGATTCTTGGAGAGGAGGTAGCCGGCTTTAAACGGATCGTCTACGTTGTAGTACCGCACGATGAACGCGAGTATAAACGCCAGCAGCGGCGCCTCCAACAGGTTGATAACAAGGTACTGTTGGTTGCTGAGCTTGGCCATTAAATCGCGTAAGCCAAAAAGATGGGTTTGCTTCAGCCACCCGGGAATCCGCAAAGTCGAGACGGGGGCATCCGCAGCCCGGGCTACGTTCGCAATTTTTGTTTTTTGCTGGTATTGCTGGTTCCATTGCTCCGGGGAGTACTTGCGCTGGCTGGTAAAATTGCCGTACTCGTTGATCACCCGGGTTTCAATGATGTTAAAGATTTGTTCCGGATTTACGTTTCCGCAGAGTGAACACTCGCCTTCTTCGCTGTCAATCAAGTCGATGTTACGCTTGAAATAGGATACCGCGTCTACGGGGTTGCCATAATAAATCTGGTAGCCGCCGGTATCAAGAATGACCAGCTTATCAAACATTTTAAAAATGTCGGACGAGGGCTGGTGAATTACCGCAAATACGAGTTTCCCCTTTAAGGATAGTTCTTTCAGTAATTCAATAATGTTTTCCGAGTCGCGCGAGGAGAGGCCCGAGGTGGGCTCATCGCAAAAAAGTACTGCGGGCTCGCGCAACAGTTCCAAGCCAATGTTCAGGCGTTTTCGTTGCCCACCGCTGATGGTCTTGCGCAGGGGCGAGCCCACGGTAAGATCACGAATTTCATTCAGCCCTAAGTCATCAAGCGTTTTCAGCACTAAATCATTGATTTGCTTTTCATCGAAATGATTAAAGCACAGTTTAGCTGCGAAAAACAGGTTTTGGTACACCGTGAGGTCTTCGATTAGAAGATCATCCTGTGGCACGAAACCGATAATGCCTTCTATTTTTTCGGGCGTTGCATGAATGTCTATTCCATTAATCAGCACTTGGCCCTGGCTGGGTTTTTCCGTTCCATTTAAAACATGAAGCAGCGTTGATTTGCCCGCACCACTGGCACCCATTAGCGCAATCAGGCGGCCGGATTCTTCAATAACGTCTACGCCACGTAATCCTAACTTACCGTTTTTAAACTGGTAGGAGATGCCCCGCGCTTCAAAACTCAGGCGGTTGGTTTGCGAGCGCGTGTTAAACTGCCGGAGAATATCGCCATAATACACCGGATCGGTGGTGCCCCACCGCAAGGAGCTACCCGTGCCCAAAATGGTAATGACGGATGGCTTCAGCGGCACCCCGTTAAACACCACATCGGTGGTGCCGATATATTTTAGAAAATAGTTGCCCGACTCAGGCAAGTGCGCCACCACCATCATGCCGTGCAGATGATCGCGGTAAATGTGTTTGGTTGCGCCATGGCCGGCCCGCGTGGAATCAATCAGCAGCAAATGCTCATTAGAAACGTCCGCCGGTACCTCGGCTAACGCAAACTCTTCCAGCAGATCGATTTCTGTTTTCGACACGTTAAGCAGCGTGGCGATTTTAACGATGAGCGCGTGTTCTTTTTCCGAAATGTTTTTATCTGCGCTTACAATGGAGATTAACTCCATCATCACCACTACCTTCTGCTTTTGGTCGATTTCAGAGTTCAGGGTTTGGCAGAAACGCTCGGTAGAGGCGGCATCCGCACCGGCAGTGTCGGCCACAAGATCATCAAAGTATTGCAGGTGCTTGTTTACACTATTCAGCGGAATATGCTCTTGTAGAAACTGCTTAATCTGATCGCGCTCTTGCTGAGAAATGCCGTCTACCCGCGCCACCAGGGCAAACAACTTCATGATGGCTTTTAGAATCGGTTCGCTCATGGTGTAAATTTCAACCGAAGGTATTTAAAAAAAAAGGGATCGGTGAGCCAATCCCTTTTAATTGCAAAATGTTTAACTGCTACTGGGTAATTCCCTTGCGTAACTTTTCAACAATCGAGGTAATATCCGCCAGATTTTTGTCCGTCAATACTAAGTCGGCCCGGTTGTTCTTAATCTGTTCTTCAATGTTTAAGGCACGGTAGCTGGCCTGCAACGAAGTGAGATCTGCGATAATGGAAGGAATGGGCTCTTCCGTGCCCGAGTTGCCAAGCATGCGAAGTAACTCATCTACCGATTTCTCTTGTTCCAGAATAATCCGCATCAGCGGGGTAAGGATCAGGTTTCGCTGGTCATCGGGCAGAATATTTTTCGGGTAGCTTTTTACCACGCCGGTAGAAATGTAGAGGCCTTCTACAAAGCTGCCGGTTACAATCAGGGCTGCCAATTTATTGCGGCTATCGTCTTTCAGGTATTTGTCGGCCTGGCTAATGGTAGTGTTCAGCAAGCTGGCCAAAGAATCTTTATTCGAGATATTGCTCTCAAACTTCTTCAGTACGTCCACATCAAACGCCCCAATCACACCCAGGTTATCGGCCAGCGTTTTGCAAACGTTCATGTAATCAATGGCGTCTTGCGTCTTGTCGTAGGAGGTAAGGTAACCAATATCGGCCGCGTAAACGCCCAGATTCAGGGCAGCCTTGTCGCTAATGGTAGCATATTGGTCAACTTTCTTCTTGTCGTTTACCAGGCTTTGGTTGTAGTCTGCACCGGTAGCCTCCAGCAGGTAGGGAATTTCGGTGGGCGACGGGATATTATAAACAACTTCTTCTATTTGTTCTTTTAGCGATTGCTCCGCTTCCTTGAATTCATCAGAATTAGCGCCCTCGTTGGTCTTGGAAGAACAGGAAACCAGGTACATGCCTGCCAATAAGTAGGAAAACAGTCCTAAGCGAGTAAATTTCATGGGTTTAAGTGATTTAGCCGTCAATTTTAAGCATTTTTCCAAAAATGGCCGTCAATCGGTGCCTAATATTTTGGGGGGTACAACGCCAGCGAAGATTCCAGACATTTTTTGCTTCTTTGGCCCGTAGTTTTGTCCGATGGGAAGCAATCGATTTCAGCGGGTTTGGATCGTAGACGACAGCGACGTTGACCTTTTTCTGCAAAAACGCTTAATGGAGCTTACCCATTTTGCAGCAGAAGTGGTCATGCACAGGTCGCCCACGGTGGCCCTGCAAGAATTAACCTCAGCCCAGCCCGAGCGATGGCCCGATTTGATTTTTTTGGATTTAAACATGCCGGTCATCAACGGCATACAGTTTCTGGAACAGATGCGCGCGCTTCGCCTCAATCGGGGCGAGGTAAATTGCCGGGTAGTCATGGTAACCAGCTCCACCAATTTTCAGGATGTACAAGCCGCCAAGGCGTTTTCGTTTGTGGCGGAGTTCGTGTCTAAACCGCTTACCCAGCCGATTTTGCTCAACTTACAGCAAGCGCTTACATCCGTTTCGTAACGCCGTTTCGTTCGGCCATTCTTTTTCAGTAAACTTGCGGCGCATTTACAGGGGCCCTTAGCTCAGACGGTTAGAGCACCTGACTCATAATCAGGTGGTCGCTGGTTCGATCCCAGCAGGGCCCACTTTACCAACCGGCGCGTGGGGAGCCCGGAGTTTCCAGGCAAAATACCCGGTTACCAAACCCGTTGTAACACAACCATCAAAACCCGAAGCGGGGCGTTTCTCTTTTGGGCGGCATTTCGGGCTGTCCGCTGTACTCCTCGCCACCACGCGCAACTCCGCCGCCGCTGCGGGGTGCCGCTGCCATCCCGGCCGCGGGTACCCGATACCAAAAAGTGCGCGTCATTTCAAAAGGGCGGGGCGAGCCGAATGCCAAAACTCGCCTTCAAACCCGAAACCGAAATCCCCCAAACACGAGCGCAAAGCTTCCGGGAAAAACAGTGGCACATACCCTGCTTTTTTGGGTGGCTATATGCAATGAGGGGTACATAGATAAAGTGGGGCTAGCACCAATTGCATATATTAGTACGTTAGCAACAATGCCCTTCCGTGTAACCCGACAAATTCTCCACGACAAAAAAGTAACGGCAGACAGTCCAACCCTTTAAGTTTCTACACGCTGACAAAGGAAAATCAAAAAAGGACGAGGGAATTAAAAAAAACAGGACGACCTACTAACAAAGTTTTGGCGCGTGGACAAATAACTATTCTTTAGACAACGTTGGACAGGAGAAAAAAACAAAAAAAAGACGGCTGAACTCAGTAAACTATAAAGACTCGTCTTCGAATCCCCACCGCACGGCAACCGGGAGAGATTCTCACCCACCGCACATTTGGCACATGCCATTGCCGCACATCCAACCGCACAATCCAAAGCAATGGCAAGAGCCAAATCCCCACCCGCCCCTACTAATATAGAGTAGACTAAACCGACAAAGCAGAATTCCACATCATAACAGTACCTTTGACAAAATACTACCTTCAAAGATGACTCTCTATATTAAAAATATGGTTTGCGACCGGTGCAAAATGGTGGTGACTCGTGAACTCGAAAAACAGAATATCAATTTTAAGAAAGTAGAACTGGGAGAAATCACAGTTGTAGATAAAGTTGAGACCTACAGATTAAAACAGTTCAAAGAAAACATTGAGAAGTTGGGATTTGAATTAATTGGTGACAAGAAATCAAGGTTGATTGAAAAGGTGAAAACAGAAATAATCGACTTAATACACAAACCAACTGCAAAACTGAGGACAAATTTCTCTACATACCTCGCAGATAAGATTGGAAAGGACTACTCTTCTATTAGCTCTCTTTTTTCTGAAGTTGAAGGCACAACTATTGAACAATATTTCATACATCAAAAGATAGAAAGAGTAAAAGAGCTGCTTGTATATGATGAACTATCATTGAGCCAAATTGCAGACCAGCTTAAATACAGTAGCGTTCAGCACTTATCTAAGCAGTTCAAACAAATTACCGGACTAACTCCTAGCCATTTCAAGAACCTTCGCGACAAAACGCGTAAGTCACTGGATAAAGTATAACTCTTTCCTGTAATTATATAAACACCTTTTACATCCTACTCCGTTTCTTTGTATGTAAACGGAAATTCAAAATCGTAAATCCACATGACACACTCATACACTGTAGCAGGTATTACCTGTGAAGGCTGTGTAGCCAAAGTAAAAAGTAAATTGCTGATGCACCCCGATGTGCTTTCTGCCGATGTAAAACTGGAAGGCCAGAAGGCCGTTGTTACTATGCAAAGGCATTTATCGGTTGCTGAATTGCAGAATGCCATCGGTAATGACACTAAATACAAAATCAGCGAAGATGCCACCGACCACAGCCACCACACTATGAACAAGGAAGAATCTAAATCTTGGTTCGCTACCTATAAACCGTTGTTGTTGATTGGACTCTTCATTTCAGGTGTTGCTTTCTTAACAGCCGATGGCAGCTTGCACACGGGTATGAATACTTTTATGGCTGGCTTCTTTCTAGTGTTCTCATTCTTTAAGTTGCTCAATCTTAAAGGCTTTGCCGACAGCTACGCGATGTATGATTTACTCGCCAAAAAAGTGCCTGCCTATGGACTTGTTTACCCCTTTCTTGAATTGGCTTTGGGAGTGGCATTTCTAATAGGCTTTAACCCTACTTTGACAAATTGGGCGACTATTATAATCATGGGGTTCAGCAGCACAGGCGTGATTCAGAGTGTTTTAGATAAGAAAAAGATTCAATGCGCGTGTCTGGGGGCTGTTTTCAATCTTCCCATGAGCACCGTAACTATTATTGAAGATTTTCTGATGGTAGCAATGGCGGCCTACATGATTGTAATGCATTAATTCAAAATACTTACATTTGCTACCGCAATGCTGAAAAAACTACTACTTGTTTATGTGTTTCTGTTCGCCTATTCAGGGGCGATATTGCATAGCATTGTACCCCATCATCATCACGATTCGCATAAGGAAGCAACGGAACATCACCATCATGATAGTGCCGAAAACCATTCACATCAACACGATAAGCAAGATACTAACGAACATGAAGATTCGAATTCAGTATATTTTCTGACACACGCTGCAAATGCTGATGTTACATTTTCTCATTCATCCGAGCAAGGTTTCGCTAAAGTCAAAAAAACAGAAACACAGGTAGCAGCTTTTAGTTTAATTGCCATTTTCAGAATCGTTCCTTCGCAACAAATTTTTCATCCTCCCTCGGATGATAGCATTGCTGATAATTCTCTTTATCTATTTCGTGCGCTTCGCGCACCCCCTCTCTCCGCTGCTTAAGCATTAGTTTCTAATGCTATAACTATTTGCTCTTACAAAAGGCAAATACCCATTACTCTATTTACTCAACACTTAAACACGTTGGATATGAATGCGAAAAGCAACTATATCCCCGCACTTAAATACAATTGGCTAACGCAATTCTATGACGGCTTGCTGAATGTATTTCTGCGCGAGAAAACTTTCAAAACGAGATTAATTGAGAGCTTCTCTCATCGAAATCCAAAACACATTCTCGACATAGGTTGTGGCACAGCCACACTTTCGTTGATGATGGAAAAGACGTACACAGAGGCTTGCGTTACGGGCCTTGATGGAGACGAAAACATCTTGGCCATAGCGAAAGAAAAAGGAAAATCAACGCAGTCAAAGATTCGGTTCATTCAGGCTATGTCTTACAACATTCCCGTGAGTGATGGATTATTCGATGTGGTTACATCAAGCCTCATGCTTCATCACCTCAATTCAGAGGATAAGAGAAGAACACTCAAAGAAGTACATAGAGTATTGCAACCCAATGGCACAGTAGCCATTGCCGATTGGGGCAAGCCTTCCAACTTTATCATGCGCGGAGTATTCTATTTGGTTCAGTTTCTCGATGGATTTGAAACAACTACCGATAATGTGAAAGGAATGATACCAGAGTACCTAACCCAGGCAGGATTTAAAGATGTTAAAGAGATTGAAAGGATTGATACCATTTTGGGTAGTGTTTCAATTTATCAAGGTAAAAAATCAAACGCATGAAAAACTATTTTGTAACGGTGCTTCTTTTATCTATCGCGACAGCAAGCACAGCACAGCACATTTTAAGTGAACAAGCTGCACTTGATTCAGCCATGAAGTATAGCCCTTTACTTAAATCGGCTGAACTACAGGTAAAGCAAAGCAACTACTTGCGTAAAGCTGCTTTCAATCTCGCCAACCCAGATGTGATTGCTGAAAGCCCGACAGGTGATTTTTACGCGGTAGGCATTCTACAATCCATGGAATTTCCAACCGTGTACATCAAACAAGCACAATTGCTTAAACAACAATCACTGCTTTCTGAAAAGGGAAAGGCACTTACAACAAATGAAATAAAGAGATTGATTCGTTCCGTTTATTTAAATGCACAATACAATCAGCAACTGGTTACACAACTAAAATATCAAGACAGCCTTTACAATCAAATTCAGCTATCGGCCAAAAGGCAATTTGAAGCGGGTGTAATTGACTACCTCGCCAAGACTTTTGCTGAGTCTCAATACGGTGAAATCCATAATCAATTCGTTCAAGCACAAAACGTTTATAAAGCTAACGTTCAACAATTAAAACTGTACACAGGCATGTCAGCAGAATCCAGCGTGTCTCAACTGGTAAAGCTTTCTACCCTTACAATTCAAGCGGATACATCATCGGTAACACAAAGTCCTTTCGTTCAATACGCACGACAAAACCAACTGGTCAATCAAAAGCAAGTATCGGTGGAGCGCAATCGAGCATTGCCCGGCCTTGTGTTTGGATACCTTAACCAAGGTCCGAAAGAAACAGAAACCTACTATCGCTTTCGTGTGGGCTTCACAGTTCCGCTTTGGTTTTGGCAATACAGCGGCAACATCAAAGCAGCTAAAGCAGGGTTACAAATTGCCGAACAACAAACACGGGTACAGCAGCAACAACTTACAGCCGACTTACAAACTGCCATGAGCGATTATAATTCTACTCAACAAGCCGTTGCATATTATGAAACTTCCGGCCTTCGTCAGGCAGATGACATTATCAATGCTGCAAAACGTTTTTTTGAAAGCGGACAGACCGACTACATCGCTTACATCCGAAACATTAATGATGCATACACGATTAAGCGAACCTATCTCGAAACATTACGAAACTACAATCAAAGTATCATCAACATTAACTACATAACCGGAGATTTATGAAAACACTAAACTATTTCTCAAAGGTTTTGCTTCTCAGCTATTGCCTTTTGCTTACGACCTTAGTAGCCAAAGCAAGCGGAGGCGATGACCACACCCACGCAGGGGAAAAACCAGTTGCCGAAGCGAATGGAAAAAATTATTTCTCTTCGGAAGCAATCTCAGATAAGTACGAACTGTTTCTAAAATACCAGCCTATTGAAGTAGGGCAAGTGGCAACGCTTTGGCTGTTCATTAGTGATTATAAAACCAACAGGCCATTGGATAGTGCTTCTCTCAAGATTACTTCCAAAGAAGACAAGTCGCTAAAGTTTACTATTGTGAGAATGGATAATGGCTATTATGAAATTAAAACCACTTTTCCATCCGCAAAGGTGTACTCGCTAACAGTAACAATAAGTTCATCATTGGGTTCTGATTTACTCCTTTTGCAAAACATCGAGCCGGGTAAACAATTAGCAGTATCAGAAGAAGAACATAGCCATGCTATTTTTGAAAGCAGCATTTTTTTAGTTGGCGTTGGTCTCGCAGCAGGTCTTCTTATCATGTTCATTTTCATGAAAGCTCGTTACAGAAAAGTAGCCGCTGGTTTCTTAATTGCCCTTATTGTTTTACCGACTGCACAATTGCAACCGGTATGGGCGCACGAAGGCCATGATGATGCAGGTAAAAAAGGAAATAACTTTTCCAATGCGTTTGAAGTCCCTAAAGAAACACAGTTTCTATTTGATGTACTCACACAACCTGTTCAACAAGGCGGATTTACTGAAAGCACAAAACTTTTTGGCACAGTAATACCATCATCGAACGGTCAGGCGGTTGTTCAATCACCCCAAACAGGAAGAATCACTTCCCTGAATGTGAAAGTCGGACAAAGGGTAAATCAAGGACAACTGTTAGCCACCATTGAACCAACTATTGATGCTGGCAATGCAGTAACGTTTATTGCTGAAAAAAATAATGCGGAAGCAGAGTTAGAAGCAGCACAAAAAGATTATGAACGTTTAAAAAGCATTGAAGACATTGCAGCCAAACGAGATATTGCCGAAGCGGAATCGCGTTACAACAAGGCAAAAGAAAACAAAAAGCTTTTTGAAAATGTAGGCAATGGCTCATCAAATAATTCAAGAGCGATTTTCTTAAAGTCACCCATCAACGGCACATTAAGCAACTTCACTTTTGCCATTGGTGCAACCGTAAACGCTAACGAAACATTATTTACCGTTACCAATCTTTCAAAAGTATATGTAGAGGCACAGGTATTCGATAAAGATGCTGACAAAGTTAATACAGGTAGAAATTTCATGGTAGAATGTGCCACTACGGATGTTCACAAAACAGCACAAGTAAAACTACTTGCTCCAGCGCAATCCATTAACCCAACCAATCAAACACAACGGGTAATTTTTGAAATGGAAAATCCCGACAATGAATTTAAAATCGGTGAGTTTGTAAATGTTCTGGTGTTTGCCGCTAAACCCATTAAAGAAATTGCCTTGCCTAACAGTGCTATCAGTGAAATCAATGGTCGCCCTGTGGTCTTCATTAAGGATAGTGCAGAGCAGTATAGCGTGTCTTATGTATCCATCGGCCAAAACAATGGCTCTTACACAGTGATACAAAAAGGAGTAGAAGAAGGTGAACGGGTAGTTGTAAACGCTACTTATCAAATGAAAATGATTTATCTAAACCAATAATCCATAACTAAATAAAACAAGTACACATGAAAACAACAATTAAGAACTTTGCCTTTGCACTCTTCGCAGGAGTTGCATCAATGGCCGTAACCTCTTGCGGAAGTAAATCCTCTGAATCAGGTGAACATGTCGAAGGAGAACACGACCATGCAGCAGGAGACCACGAACACACCTACGCCTGCCCGATGCACGCAGATGTTACGGGTAAAGAAGGTGAAACTTGCCCTAAGTGCGGAATGAAATTAGAATTGGTAAGTGCAGATAAAGCGGCTAACACGAACACATATTTCATGGCTTTCAAAAATGAACCCGCAGTAGAAGCAGGAAAGGCAGCCAAGTTATCGTTCACACCGTCCATTAAAGGCAACGAAAGCGAGATGGTTCCCCTCGATATTCAGCACGACAAAAAACTACACTTAATTGTAGTAAGCAAAGACCTGTCCTACTTCGACCATATCCACCCTGAATTTCAGGCAAGCGGCTCGTACGACATTAATGTATTGCCAAAAGGAGTAAACTATTCAAACGGAAGATTTCATAATGAAACCAAGTTCGAACAAGGTGGTGACTACGTTCTGTTTGCAGACTATGTGCCAAGTGGTGCAAATCACCAGTTAGAAAGAATTGAATTGAATGTTTCAGGCACACCTTACAAAGCTCAAAAGTACACGGCTTCTAAAACCGTAAGCATGACAGACGGTTACGAGGTTTCCTTAGAACCCGAAGGTGGAAAGTTTTTTAGCGAAGGCACATCACACATTTCAGGCATTATCAAAAAAGATGGCAAAGAAGTTCCTGCCGATTCGTTTGAAAACTACTTGGCAGCAAAAGCCCACGTTGTAGTGATAAGTGAGGACACTCAGAATTACTTGCACGTACACCCCGAAGTAGTAAACGGCAGACTTGACTTGCACACAACTTTTGGCAAGCCGGGAATATATAGAGGCTGGTTACAGTTCCAAACCAATGGTCAGGTACATACAGCCGATTTTGTCATTAAAGTAGAAGAAGGCAAAGCACCTGAAAGCGAACACGCTGCAGGTGCTGAACACGCACATTAATAAGTAAATGAAGGAATGTTGCAGGGCGGAAGAGCAAAAGCCTGACAGGTTTAGGCGCATACTGAAATGGATTGTCTATTCCGTTGTCGGGCTTTGCCTTCTATTTATAGTCTTGCAATGAATTTGAGTAAAACATCAACGTAAGGAATCATGCTGAATCGCTTAATTAGTTTCTCTCTTCACAACCGCTTGTTTGTTGTGGCGTTCGCCTCTTTGTTATTGGTCTATGGCACATACACGGTTATCAATCTACCTGTAGATGTATTGCCCGACTTAAACAGGCCACGCGTAACAATCTTCTTAGAAGCTAACGGCATGGCTCCGGAAGAAATTGAAACACAGGTAGCACTTCCCGTAGAGACAGCCTTGAATGGTGCGCCCGGTGTAGAAGTTGTGCGTAGCAGTTCGGCCATTGGTATAGGTATGGTGTTCGTAGAGTTTGATTGGGATACCGATGTGTACAGAGCAAGGCAGTTAGTGGCAGAGAAATTACAAACAGTGCAATTACCCAACGGCATTGTTCCTGTGATGGGGCCGATTAGTTCAGTCATGGGTCAAATCATGTTAGTAGGCGTAAGTGCCGATTCAACATCTTCTTCTGAACTAAGAACATTATCAGACTTTACTATTCGTAGAAGATTGATGAGTATCAAAGGCGTATCGCAGGTAATACCCATTGGGGGCGAACGACTACAATATCAGGTATTGATTTCAAGTGCCAAGCTAAAGCAATACAATCTTACGATTGATGCCATCGACAATGCACTTCAATTATCCAATCAAAATACAACGGGCAATTTCTTTGACCAATACGGTTCAGAAGTATTAATCCGCAATGTAGGCAGAGCTTATACATTAGAAGATTTGTCAGGAACAGTAGTGGCAAACAACGGAGGAGTACCCGTGCTGCTTTCACAAGTGGCAGAAGTAAAATATGGTGCAGCGTTAAAGCGAGGCGATGCGAGTATCAATGCAAAATCGGCAGTAATCCTCACAGTAGAGAAGCAACCAGGAGCAAACACTATTAAACTCACTGATGAGATTGAAAAAGCATTAACCGAATTAGAAGCCACACTTCCGCCCGATGTAAAACTTAACCCTCACATTTTCCAGCAAAAGAACTTCATCGTCAATTCATTAAACAATGTAGAAGAGGCTTTACGCGATGGATTTATTCTCGTTATTATCATTCTGTTTCTTTTTCTGCTCAATTTCAGAACAACCATTATCACGCTCACGGCTATTCCGTTATCACTCATTATTTCAGCAATTGTTTTCAAGTGGTTTGATATTTCAATCAATACATTAACGCTGGGTGGCTTGGCAATTGCTATAGGTGAATTAGTGGACGATGCGATTGTGGACGTTGAAAATGTTTTCAGACGGTTAAAAGAAAATCAACTTGCAGCCAATCCGAAACCAACACTTAAAGTCATCTACGATGCCAGCAGTGAAGTACGCAATTCGATTGTATATGCCACCATCATTGTAGTACTCGTATTCATTCCGTTGTTTTACATGCAGGGTATTGAAGGCAAAATCTTTGCACCTCTCGGCATTGCTTACATAACGTCTATTGTCGCTTCACTTTTCGTATCGCTTACGGTCACGCCCGTACTCTGTAGCTATTTATTAAAATCCGTTGGCTCAAAAAAGGAATCAACTAAGAAATCATGGTTCGCTAAAATCTTTAATTCTGAACACGCGGAGGATTCCACGCTAGTGAAATGGTTAAAAAAACAAGACACTAAAGTTTTGCATTGGGGATTAAATCATTCTCGACCCGTAATTACAATCGCTGGTATAATTATAGTTGCCTCCATATCTATTGTTCCATTCTTCGGAACAGAATTTTTGCCACCGTTCAACGAGGGCTCGTTTACGATTAACCTTTCTGCTCCTCCCGGCACTTCATTGGAAGAGAGCAATAAGATTGGCACAATGGCTGAAAAGCTAATGATGAAAGTGCCCGAAGTTGAGTACGTGAGCCGCAGAACGGGTCGTGCTGAATTAGACGAACACGTAGAGCCTGTCAGCAATTCAGAGATTGAGGTAGAATTAAAATCAGATGTTACCCGCTCTCGTGATGAAATTCTTGCCGACATCAGGAGTCAACTCAATATTTTAAAAGGTGTAAACGTGAATGTGGGTCAACCCATTTCACACCGCCTTGACCATTTGCTTTCGGGGGTTCGCGCACAGGTAGCCATCAAACTCTTCGGACAAGACCTTACCGACCTTCGCACCAATGCCGGAAACATAAAAGACATTATTAGCAAAATTCCGGGTGTTGTCGATGCACAGGTAGAGCGGCAAGTAATGGTGCCGCAATTGCTAATAAAAGTAAACCGTGAGGCCTTGCAACGCTATGGAATACAAGCAGGAAAAGTAGCGCAAGACCTTGAAGTATTTTACAATGGAAAAGTGGTAGGGCAGATACTGGACGGCCAAAAAACATTTGATATTCTATTGCGCACTACTGATGAAGAGCGCAGTAATATTGAGAACATTCGTAACACCATGATTGATACGCCTGAGGGCAATTTGATACCCCTTCAGCAAATCGCCACCATTGAAACCACCACAGCCATCAATTCCGTTTGGCACGAAAACACACAACGCAGAATTGTAATTTCATGCAACGTACAAGGACGTGACCTAGGTACCACTGTAAAAGAGATACAAGAAACACTGGGAAAAGAAGTTGCCTTACCCGAAGGATATTTTCTTGAATTTGGTGGTCAGTTCGAAAGTCAACAGTCTGCCTCAAAACTTATTTTGATACTTAGTATATTTTCTATAGCAGGAATTTTCCTTGTCTTATATAGTCATTTTAAATCTTCGCGAATGGTGTTACAAATCATGCTTAACGTTCCGCTGGCATTAATTGGCAGCGTAGTAGCAGTTATGCTTACGGGCGGAACATTCTCTATCGCTACATTGGTTGGCTTTATTACCCTTACGGGAATTGCTTCGCGAAATGGAATCATGATGATTTCACATTACATCCACTTAGTAGAACATGAAGGAGAAAAGTTTAGTAAAGAAATGATTATCCGTGGCTCATTGGAACGATTAGTTCCCGTATTGATGACAGCCTTAACAGCAGCCTTAGCATTAGTACCGCTTACATTAGACCCACAGGCATCAGGGAAGGAAATTCTCTATCCCGTGGCAACGGTAATTTTGGGAGGGTTAGTGAGCAGTACTTTGTTAGATATGATTGTAACGCCTGTTGTCTTTTACAGGTTTGGCGAAAAGGCACTGGAAACGTATTTCAAAAATGCAAAGACAGAAGAATTAAGATAACGAATACATAAAGCGAAATGCAAGTTGAACTAAGAATACAAATATGAATCGCTCCGCTTTTAAAATTCAAAAAATGGACTGCCCTGCGGAAGAGCAGCTTGTAAGACTGAAACTTGGGAACATATCGGGTATTGAACAACTACAATTCGATTTGCAGGAACGACAACTAACCGTATTTCACAAAACCGATGAAAACATAATTGAAGAAGCTCTTCACACGCTTAAACTGGATACCTCACTGCTTTCGACTGAAAAGAATGTTCAGCCTCTCAATAACTCAGAAGTAAATCAACGAAAGGCATTGTGGTGGGTGCTTGCCATCAATGCGTTACTATTCGCTGTTGAAATGAGTACAGGTCTTATCGCTAATTCAATGGGGTTAATAGCTGATTCCCTTGACATGCTGGCCGATGCTATTGTTTACGGGTTGAGCTTGATTGCTATTGGTGGCTCACTCTATCTCAAAAACAGAGTGACAAAACTTAGCGGCATTTTTCAAATCACATTGGCATTAGTTGGTTTATTGGAGGTAGTTCGAAAGTTCCTCAACGAAGAAGCAATCCCATTATCTAATATCATGGTAGTCATTTCATTGTTAGCCTTGATTGGAAATGTTGCCTGTCTTTTCATCTTGCGCAAGATACAAACCGGAGAAGCGCATCTAAAAGCTAGCTGGATTTTCACGTCAAACGATGTAGTCATTAACATAGGAGTTATCACAGCAGGTGCTATGGTAGCTTATTTTCATTCTGCGTTACCTGATTTACTAATAGGCACCATTATTTTCTTTATCGTTATCACAGGAGCCTACCGAATTCTTCAACTCGCCAAATCATAATTCAATGAAAAAAAATCGAAACTACTACATCCGTAAAACTCATCGGTACTTAGGGATAACCATCGGAATACAGTTTTTACTTTGGACGGTCGGTGGACTTTACTTTAGCTGGAACAACATTGATAACGTACATGGCGACCACCTGCGCAAATCTGTTTCATTTTTACAAACAGATATAGAGGTAGTGTCGCCCTCTATTGCATTGCAAGCCTTGCGTCAAGAAAAGTCACCCGATTCTATTCATTCTATACACCTCGTTCGCGTGTTGGATAACCCTGTTTACCAAATTCAATACTTCAAAGGTCATAGTGGCGAAGGTTCGCACCATCACGTTCATTTTGCATTGGCAGATGCAACAACAGGTGCGTTACGTTCTCCGCTCACCAAAGTCGAGGCAGTAGCAATAGCACAGGAACAAATTGTCAATAATGCTAAAGTCGGAAACGTTGAATATTTAGAGCAAGTGGGTAAACATAGCGAGTACCGCGAAAGACCGCTTCCTGCCTATGCCATCACATTTGACGAACCTGCTTGCACCATTTATGTTGCTGCCGAAACAGGCACGTACCAAACTATCCGCCACAATCAATGGCGCGCATTTGATTTTCTGTGGATGCTTCATACGATGGACTATGAAAGCCGAGACAACTTTGGAAACATAGCCTTACGAGCATTTTCTATTTTCGGATTGTTTACCGTTTGCTCAGGCTTCCTCCTATTCTTTGTCTCTGCCCCTTGGTTCAATAAAAGAAAACAAATTCAAACTACTACCTCAAACTCGTTTTAATATGAAAACCAATCTCACATTCATAAGCCTATTTTCACTCATTGCCTTAATAGGTTGTAATCAAAAGCAAGAATCAAAAACAGAAACAACTCCGCCCATAGCCGACAAGAAAATTGTGGAGGCAGTTGTAATCCAGCAACAGTCCGAGAGCGATACACTCAAGGGGAGTTTAAAAGCACTTGTAACGGGTAAAATTGGAAATACCGTAGTAACGGTAAACTACTATTCACCCGCAGTGCGTGGTCGCGTTATTTGGGGCGGGCTTGTTCCTATGGAACAGGTTTGGGTAACGGGTGCGCACAAGGCAACATCCGTTGAATTTGAAGGTGCAGTAAAAATTGGTGATGTTGAAATACCAAGCGGCAAGTATGGCCTGTTTACCATCCCTTCTAAAGATGAGTGGACAATCATAATCAACAAAAATTGGGACCAACACCTTACAGACGAGTACGACCAAAAAGATGACCTCGTAAGAATTAAAGTAAAGCCAGAAACAGAAGAAGTGAATCAAGAAAGACTTCGATACGTTGTAGAATCTGAGGGTAGTAAAAAGGGTGAGATTGCTATTTATTGGGAAAAGGCAGAAGTTACATTACCCATTACAGTTATAAACTAAACCGCTATCTCAAAATTTACAAACGTCCTTAAAAGGCTCAAGCATAATACTTGAGCCTTTTTATTTCTTCTGTCAAATTCTCAAAATCATACTTGTAAATTAATTCTCCCTTTTTTAAATTTATTATACCAATCCATCAGATTTCCCTTTCGGGGAATAGGACTGGCCTTCTCGTTTGTAGTAATGTTTAACCCTCAAAACCAAAACGTTTATGGCAAGTACCACAGAAACAGGTCACGCAAAAAATGTAGCGACCTTCGAAGACCTCATTAGCTTCTGCACAGGCTATGGAGCAATGTACAATCCGAGTAAAGCAATATTAAAACTTCCTGCTTTAACCACTCAACTTACAGGTGCAAATGCAGCATTACAAGCAGTCAAAGTAGCAAAGACAGCGTACGACAATGCCACCAATGCAAGAGAAGTAGCCTTCAAACCAATGAAGACACTTGCTACTAAAATCGTAAGTGCCTTGGCAGCAACCGAAGCCACCAAGCAAACCGTTGACGATGTAAAGTCCACAAACCTGAAAATTCAGGGAAAACGCGCAAAAGCAGTAGAAAAACCCGATGCAAAAGCATTAGCCGAAGGCGCAGAACCCGTAAAGACAGCATCAACTTCACAACAGAGTTATGATAAGTTGATAGACCATTTCGCACAGTTGATAGCAACCTTGACAGCCGAGCCAAAGTATCTCCCTAACGAGAATGAATTGAAGCTAACAGCACTGAACTTGATGCTTACAGATTTAAAAGCAAAAAACACAGCCGTGATAAACGCTACCACAGCAGTAAGCAATGCGCGGATAGCGCGAGACAAAGCCCTCTATGCCGAAGGAACAGGCATGGTCGTTACAGCAATGGACGTAAAGACTTATGTGAAGTCCGTGTTCGGAGCATCAAGCCCCCAATACAAACAAGTGAGCGCCCTAAAGTTTACAAAGCGCACCGGTGACTAAGAAACGGACACTATTCCACAGAGAAAAGGCAGGGATATTCATAATACTCCGGCACTTCTTTTAAAATGGAGCAGCGTAACCGGAGAAGTAAGCACCCCGTTTTACGAAACTCCAAATGTTATCCACGAAGTTGACAATGTTACTCACGAAACTGACAATGTGATTCACGAACCTTGCGATGTTATTCACGAATATTCTAATGTTACTAACGAAGTTTGCAATGTGATTCACGATGTTACCAATGTGATTCACGAAACTCACGATGTTATTCACGAAACTAACAGTGTAACCGGAGAAACTCGCAGTGTGACTGAGGTGTAACCCGAGAGTGTAGCCCGCCCAAGCCGCACACTTGCCAAAGCCCGCACAATCCCGCCCGCAAGTCCAAAGCTTTGCCAAGAGTGCCGCACCCCCGCACCAATATTTGACAGTGTGGTAAGAGTAACTGGAGAGATTGGGTAAGGTTGCCCCCCGCGCAAGTACACAATACAAAGAGTGACTCGTGGACAAAGAACAAATAAATAAAAAACGGACGACCATGTACGGTGACAATCAATTTTATAACGTGACACCCCAACGACAACGTAACGACTGACCTACAACTTCCGAGAAGAAGGGCACATGTTGCTAACAAAATGTTTGCGCAATGGTGGGGTGACGTGTAAGCTCAAAGTGCTATCTTCGTTCAACGTTCAGTCACGTGGGACAATGAAGCGTTTCAAAGTCCCACCACTGCGCAAACACCAACGTTGGTGGTAATTTTTAATGAAGTCCCATATACTGTTTCAAAATAACTATTTTTGAATACCGAGTAATAATACTATGATTAAACTAAAAGTCGAATACTATTTATTCATATCTCTACTATTTTTTAATTGTGAAGATCAAACAGGTACACCGGAGGTAGGATTAAACAGTCTCGTAATTGTAACCGATGAACCTAAGGGTTCGAACTGCGAATACGGTGGAATAAAAATTGAAGTAGGTACCGATTCCAATTCAAATGGTATACTTGACACCAAAGAAGTACTCAGTAAAAATTATATATGTAATGGAGCTACTGGTGCTGTTAGCCTTTTAAAAGTTGTGACCGAATCTCCAGGTACTAATTGCCAAAACGGAGGGATTAAAGTTGATTCAGGTGTAGACATCAACCGAGATGGTACACTTAATATCATTGAAATTACCAACACAACCTTTGTTTGTAATGGCCTTGTCGGTAAAAATAGTCTTATTAGACTTACAAGCGAACCAGCAGGTGCTAATTGTCAAAAGGGAGGGCTTAGAATTGATTCAGGTCTTGATTCAAATGGAGATGGAGTACTCAATACTTCAGAAATCTCATCTATTGCATATGTCTGCAATGGAATTGACGGTAAGAATTCAATGACTAAAACAACAAATGAACCTGCTGGAACAAATTGTCAAAATGGAGGATTCAGAATTGACTCTGGTGTGGACATAAATGGAGATGGATTACTTGTCCCTACTGAAATTGCTGCTACTGCCTATGTCTGCAATGGAAATGACGGTAAAATCAGCCTAATTAATATAACAGATGAACCCGATGGTGTTAATTGTGAGAGTGGTGGTGTCAAAATTGTTTCTGGATTGGATAATAATGGCGACATGGTTTTGAACTCTAATGAGGTAACATCGACAAGTTATCTTTGTTCTCAGGCTAGCACAGCAGCAATCGTATTTGATTTCAACTTATCAAGCGCCTCTATATATACAACAACAACTTCTGTTCTATCGGGCGCAGCAAATACGATCCAGAACTTCAATCTGGCTGATTATCCAGGTGTTGTCTCAGTAAAATTCGAAGCTTTGATGAGCATCTCAGGGGCTGCCAATACTGTTACACTAGAGCTATATGACTTTTCTAATAACCAACTAATCGCAAATAGCTCAATTTCGACAACAAACAATAGCGAAATACTAGTCGTATCAACGCTCAATTTCTTGGCTGATTTTCCAAAGGGACCTTTTAATCTTGGCTTTAAACTAACATCACAAAACGGAGGCTTTGCTGGTATGAGAAATCCTAAGCTTAGATTGCTTCGAAATTGAGCGCAAACAATTCATTTTTAGATAATTAATTCAATCTACCATAACTAGCGATAAGGTTAAAATGAATGTTGACCGGCATTAGTAATGGAATACTCACCAACAAAAAGCTATAACCGATGCCGGGTAATGAGTACTTATATAGTTTTATACTCGCAATTGCGTTTTGTCACGGTGGACAATGACGTTTTCAAAAGCCGCCACTGGTTATAGCCAAACGTTGGCGCTCATTTCCATTGACATATAGACCATGGAAAAAATTAAGTTGATAGCTTTATTCCTAGCTATACCTCTACTGGTTCTTGGACAAGATTCAAAAACCCAAGAGATTGAAGTAATAGGTGTGGGAAAAATAACGACCCAGGCGGACTTTTCATTCTTCGCAGAGTTACCTGTTTCGGGAGCTCTGCGCTTTTATTATCGCTTTTGTCAAATCTATGTCTTTTGATTCAGTCCAGCTCATAATGTCATAGATGCCTTGGTTGCCTGTCTGGTAATACTTTGCAGAACTGTGGATGTATTCACATTCATCTGCCACTAAGGCCCAATTCCTCTTGCACGGATTGGCATGGATGTAGTCAAGTTTCTGGCAAATGAATTTGTCGCTCATGCATTCCTTCCAATCGAACGATGGCTCGAAAACTTCGTGCCGCTTGCCGCGACTTCTATCGGTATCATGTACAATGGAAGACAATTCTGATAGTACATCAGTTTCATTTGCCTGCCGCAGCCTCCGTACTATCCCATAGGACATAAACCGTTTACCCTCGCCTATGATTGAGTTGATGGATAGGCCTTGGGTGTTTCTAAAACCAATGAGCGCATGCACGTGGTTGGGCATTATCACGTAGCCAACAATGTAATGCCCTTGGCCTTTCAGGTGGTCAAACCATTTGTACACTTCTGCATACCCATCACTGAGGTGGAACAGGTGTCGCCAACCACTGCAAGTAATGGTGATGAAAAAAATGCCATCATAACCGGTTATCGCCCTGCGCACGCTCATCGTTTAAATTTAGCTCTTTTGTTTTTCTTGAGCTAAACCTAGTTGGTCATTATCGCGCAGAGTTCCCGAAACGGGTAACTCTGCGGGGAAGGAAAGCCAGATGCTACGCCTGGCTTTCCTTTCCTAAAAGTGTATCATATACAAATTTAAAATAGTAAAGAATGTCATCATTTGTATGCTTCAAGCCCGGCAACAAACTTTTAAAGTCATAGTTCGGATTTTCCAAAGCCCATTTAAGGGAAGATAGAATTTCATTTTGCTGCACCAATGTGTAATCCTTTTTAAAGCTCTTGATGAAATTTGCATCAATAAATTTTTCTTCTTTAACGTTAGTCATATAGTACATCTTATATAGCGGTATTCTTATGTGTTTCGGCAATTCCATAGTCAAAGTTTTTGTTTAAAATCCGTTTAAAGGGATTTTATCTACATCTTTTACCCCAACTGGCGCGGAAGTTACTTCCGTGCCCTGTATTAAATAAACAAAATACCTAATAAGCCCTTACCTGTACCAAAATAATCTCTTGCACTACTGTACAGATACTCTTCTGCTTTATCAACGATTCCTGCCACCACCGGATTATTGTGAATATAGTCTAATCTTTGTGTTGATAGCAAATTCGTACTTAGTTCAACCGGATGGTAACAGTTCTGCCAGAACATATATTTTGTGTGTTTGCCACTTTCTGATGCGGCTCTCTTAAATAGTTCCAGCATCCATTCGCGTCTACTTTCGGTTGAATTAGATTCAATTGCCTTACAAATGTGAACGGATGTAAACCTCTTCATATCCTGAATGATATCTTCTATATCATCCTCGCCCTCTTTTCCAACAATTAAATGCACATGATTGGTCATGATACACCATGCATAGATGCCAAGCCCCTTTAATTTCCTACAATGCCGCAAACTATTTAATAGAATGTCTTTGTATTCCTTTCTACTGAGAGCATCAATTCAATAGGCTATAGTAAATGTGACAAAATGTAACTTTGAATGATCACGAACCTTATACTGTTCACTCATAATATCTAAGTTGATAGATAGGATGATATGGCAAAGTAACGAATACGATATTTATTTATAGAAGGGGGAGGTACTTTTTAGAGAGCACGGAAGTAACTTCCGCGCTAGAGGGGAGGTTGTGCCAATACTTGGCTAATAGTATCACGCTCGCGCCAGTTTTTCCTTACCCTGTATAGCACATACTCTTCTTCAGTGTTGCATTCAAAACATTCACCATAACCCCTTGCCACTGGTTCATTTTTAGGAATGATGTCATCAAAAAAATGGTCATTGATCTGCCATTGCCCTGCTGCATCCCTTCTAAGATAGCCGCTGAAAATTTCTGTCATAGCAAGCTCGTGCAGCTTTTCCCAGCTCAAGGGTGTGTGTATGTCCTTTTGATAGTATTCACGGGGTAGAACTACTATTGGCCCAGAATAAAAGTGCCAAAGATCATTTAATTTAACTCCATACAAAAACTTTATATCATCCTGAACACCTTCAGTTAAGAGTTGTTGCATTAGCAATGCTCCAATTATTTTATCTTTTTCATTGTTAAAGCATATGAGTGAGTCAATCTCGTAGTGTTTTGAATTGCCCAAATAGCGATAATAGCCTAACCGATTTTGTGACCAGGTTCGAATGCTGTCATTTAAGCTAGAATAAACTTGTAGATAATCTTTTGTTCCCACTTCCTTCATTGCAAAATCTATGTATTCCTTCCTCTTTTTTAAATTCTCCTTACTGTGCGAACATCCAAGTAGAGCCAGTATAAAAATGAAAGATTTAGTTCCGAGGTTTGACATAACCATCATCGTTTAAACCCCGAGTAAAAATCCAATCGTAGTTGTAAACCCAATGGCAATCGAGAAAACCCTTGGGTGCTGTTGCTGGTATGTAAGCCCGTTTAGCTTCAAGGCCTTTGATCGCTTTCTGTGGAGCCACACCATCTTGCTCCCACAATTTGTCAACACTTTCGTTAGTGCCATAGTGCCACACGCCTTCCCCATTATTTTATTCTTCGCAGAGTTACCCGTTTCGGGAACTCTGCGCTTTTATTATCGCTTTTGTCAAATCTATGTCTTTTAATTCAGTCCAGCTCATAATGTCATAGATGCCTTGGTTGCCTGTCTGGTAATACTTTGCAGAACTGTGGATGTATTCACATTCATCTGCCACTAAGGCCCAATTCCTCTTGCACGGATTGGCATGGATGTAGTCAAGTTTCTGGCAAATGAATTTGTCGCTCATGCATTCCTTCCAATCGAACGATGGCTCGAAAACTTCGTGCCGCTTGCCGCGACTTCTATCGGTATCATGTACAATGGAAGACAATTCTGATAGTACATCAGTTTCATTTGCCTGCCGCAGCCTCCGTACTATCCCATAGGACATAAACCGTTTACCCTCGCCTATGATTGAGTTGATGGATAGGCCTTGGGTGTTTCTAAAACCAATGAGCGCATGCACGTGGTTGGGCATTATCACGTAGCCAACAATGTAATGCCCTTGGCCTTTCAGGTGGTCAAACCATTTGTACACTTCTGCATACCCATCACTGAGGTGGAACAGGTGTCGCCAACCACTGCAAGTAATGGTGATGAAAAAAATGCCATCATAACCGGTTATCGCCCTGCGCACGCTCATCGTTTAAATTTAGCTCTTTTGTTTTTCTTGTGCTAAACCTAGTTGGTCATTATCGCGCAGAGTTCCCGAAACGGGTAACTCTGCGAAGACAAAAGTTGTTCCATTCTGAATTTTATAGCCTCAATCGGGTCAGGTAAGTCAATTGGGAAATGTTCGTTTTCGTATTGGTCTATCAATATTCCCAATATCTCAAGTTCATCTCCCTCCTTAGTTCCCTTTTTAGCGTCAAAGATTATTTCAAGTCTGTCCAAAGCTTTTTGGTAGTCCTTTTTCGTCTTTATTGGTTTTAAGTTTATAGTCGTCAAATTTTATTTGCATCAATCCTGTCGTAATCTTTGTGAGTCCCAACAAATCTTATCCCCCAACTCGCGCGGAAGTTACTTCCGTGCCCTCTATTAAATAACCAAAATATCCAATAAGCCCTTACCTGTACCAAAATAATCTCTTGCACTACTGTACAGATACTCTTCTGCCTTATCAACGATTCCTGCCACCACCGGATTATTGTGAATATGTTCTAATCTTTGTGTTGATAGCGAATTCGTACTTAGTTCAACCGGATGGTAATAGTTCTGCCAGAACATATATTTTGTGTGTTTGCCACTTTCTGATGGGGCCGCCCCACGGTATGCTCGGTTTTTTTTGCCGTTTGCATCGTCTTTGGTCAGGGAGGCGCGCACTTCCTCAACGTCTTCATACGTGCGGCCCTGCACCGTTACGCGTACCTGGTTGGCAGCGCCGGGCATCTTCGCCAGCGGCCCTAAGGGGGAGGCAAACGCAATCTCCTGGGCAAATGCAGAAACATTAAAAAAAATAAAATACCTTTAACGCATCAAATCTCATCGCCTAAGGGGTGGTCAAACCATTACCGAAATGGGTGGGTCAATGAATCCGAAATAGTCAATTAACACTAACATGATACGAACAATCACAATAGATATCATAAATGATAAAGCCTTAAAGCTTTTGCAGGATCTTGAACTTCTTCAGCTAATTCGCCTGCGTAGAGAAAAAAATCAACCCGGTTCGATCAACTGGGCGCAACGTTACAAAGGTGCTATGACCAAACAATCCATCACCGATATTGACAACCAACTCAACGACCTGCGCAACGCATGGGAGTAAAGCACCTTTGGGATACCAATACTGCTATCTATTACCTGCAGCAACAATTCCCGCCTCATACTGAAAAATTCATCGATGACTTGTTAATTGATGAACAGCCCTGCATTTCGGCAATCACTGAGATTGAACTGCTGTCCTGGAAAACCGCTACTGAAAAAGATTTGGAAGTCCTTCAAAATTTCATCAATGATGCCCTGGTCATTGAACTTGAACAGCCTATCAAACTCAAGACTGCTGAGATACGGAAACAGCACAAAGTAAAATTGCCGGATGCTATTATTGCAGCAACTGCGCTGCTCTACAATCTCACGCTCATCACTCGTAACGCCAAGGACTTCGAAAATATCTCCGGCATCGCTTGCGTTAACCCCTGGGAAAAATAAAAAGCCAAGCGTTATGCCTGGCTTTCTTCTTTCATTCTTCGCAGAGTTACCCCTTTCGGGAACTCTGCCCTCTATTGGTACAATTTACTTCGTTAAATCAACATCTTCAAGTTCGGGGTAGTTCGTAACCGCATATGTTCTTTGCTTGCCGGTAGCATTAAACCGTGCCGAACTATGCGGATATTCACATTCATCCGCGACCAAATCCCAAGCTTCTCGGCAAGGGTTTGCATGGATGTAGTTCAATTTTTGCGCAATGAATTTGTTGTTACGGCATTCCTTCCAATCAAACGAAGACTCAAATACTTCGTGTTCACCTTTAAAAGTCAAAGTTCGGACTCAACGAGGACTGCGACATCATGATCGACCAAGTCCGCGCAATTGATAATAAAAGATTTGTGAAAAGAGTTGGCAAAGTGGACAGTGGTACGGCCGACACGATAAGAGAGAATTTGAAAATAGTTTTGGACTTAGATTAACCTTTGTCATTGTTGGTTCCTGACCAATAGCAGCTAGGGCAACTATCTTTTGTCCAGGCTGCGCAACACGCGCGCCACAAATTCGCCCGCCTGGCTTGGCTCTAACCAGCGGTTAACGATTACCAAATCGTTCACCGGATCAATCGTTACGAAATGCCCACCAAAACCTTCCGCAGAAAAAACCTGGGGATGCACGCCTTTCCAACGATCTACATTCAACCACCACAGAAAACCGTACGTTTTATTTGCTGCGGAGGGCACACGCGCATCGGCAAGCCACCGCTCGGAGATGAGCTGTTGGTTTTTCCATTTTCCGCTGCGACTTACCAGTAACCCAAACCGCGCCAGGTCCGTGGTGTTAATGAAAAGGCCACCACCAAAGTGCCCACCGCCGCTTACCGATTGTATCTGCGTGCCATCTACATTTACAAATGAATGCTCATACCCGTACCATCGCCACGTTGTGGATGCGCCAATGGGATTCATAATTTTTTCGCGCCACAGCACGGGCAACGGCTGGCGCACCACGTGCAACAGGGCGTAGGCCAACAGGTTCACGCGCACATCGTTGTATTCGTACACCGTGCCCGGCTCGTTTAACGTGCGGTGCTTCCAGTTGTCGATGCTGCCCTCTCTTGGCGGCCGATCTGCCCAATCGCAAATGCCAAACTGGCAACCCGACCAATCGGAAGACTGTGTAAGCAAATGCCGCCAGGTGATCTTGCTGCTGTGTGGCGAATCAAACTCGCCACTCCACACGTAGTTCTTCACCGGCTCGTCTACACTGCGGATGAGTTTTTGATCGAACGCCAATCCCACGGCAGTGGAAAGAACGCTTTTGGTTACGCTGAAGCACATGTCTACCCGCTCCAGATCACCCCACGAGGCCACCACATACCCGTTCTTGATGATTATGCCCGCCGGGCCGCCGCGGTGCCGCGTGGGGCCAAGAATCTGGTAGTTGGGTTCGTTGGCGTACGCTTTGAGTAGTGCCATGCGCACATCCGTTTCAGTTTTTGAATCGTTTCGCAACGCAAACCGAACCGCGCTATCGAGTAAAGCGGCATTCATCCCCACTTCGTGCGGCTTTTTGGTTTGCCATTGTACATCCGGATAGTAGGCGGTTTGCGCGTGCGCGGGTATCCCCGTAAGGGCAATAACCACAGCGACAAAAAATCTGCAGGTAATCAATCGAGACAAAGCGTGCATGAGCATGAGAACTAAAGAAACGAACGCGCTCACTCGGGACTAGCTGTTTTTGCCTTGGCTTGATGATTTTCAGCCATCTCCAAGCCGCCCTTCAAAATCCCAAGTAAGCCCACGCCCAGCGAAATCAAGCCAAACGAGAGCTCGTTTAGCGCGCCCACGTGCTGCTGCAGTGCTGCTGCAACCCCGATGATGAGGAAGAACCCCGCCATGCACCCAATGTAGATAAGAAAGAGCTTCGACTTCTGCGGATTTTCCCAAATGCGCTGCGATACTTTGTTCTGGCTTTTGGTGGTGTCCTGTAGCGTGGAGACACTCAGCCCCAAACCGTAAAAAATGAGGGCCATGTTGTAGTCGCTCCAAATGGTGGCGCGTTCATTGAAGAACGGCTTGGCGATAAAAAACATGCCTGCAAACATCAGCGGGTATTGGATATAGCTGATCTTATGAAAAAGATCTCTGGCGTTGTTCATCGCTTACAAGCTCCAACCTTTGCGGTACTCGCGCTTCACAAACTGATTGGCCTCATCAAAGTTGGTGATCTTCATGTTCTTCGCGTCCCACAGCAGCTTTTTGCGGCCGGGGTAGGTGTAACCGCGCCCGTCGGCATTGTTCTTGCGCATTTGGTAGCTGCGGATGGCAAGGTTACCCATGAGAATGGCTTCGGTAAATGGCCCGGCAAACTCAAAGGGTGAACTAACTTCCGCATTGCCATAGCCTTTTAAGCAGGCGTTTACCCACTGCACATAATGGCCTTCTGGTACGCGCGCGAGGCGCTCGGGGGGCAGGGCCGTGTCTTTCATTTTCGCTGTAGGCAGCAATACGGGTGGCACATTGTAGTTGCCCATCAGTTTCCCTTTTGTTCCTTCGAAGATGAAGCCGTTGCCCCAATCGCCCATCTGTTCTTCGGGCAGTAGTTCTTCGGGGCGTTCGGGCAGCAAGCCGCCATCCATCCAGGTAAGCTTTACATTTCCTTTTCCGTCTTTGCGGGGAAACTTGAGGTGAATGATAGACGAAGCAGGGCAGCTCTCGGCATAATTGGCTTCGCGGAAGAAACCCTCCCACTCGGTGGTGGTAGAACATTCCACTTCCGTGGGAAAATCAATCGGCAACGATTTGAAAACGGGGTCTAAAATGTGGCAAGCCATATCGCCCAGCGCACCCGTGCCGTAGTTCCACCAGCCGCGCCAATTGAAGGGATGGTAGGCGGGGTTGTATTCCTGAAACGGCGCGGGGCCGAGCCAAAGATCCCAATCCAGGTGTTTGGGTACATCGTGTTTGCCGGTAGGTTTGGCAATACCTTGCGGCCACACGGGCCGGTTGGTCCAGGCGGTTACTTTAAACACATCGCCAATCAGGCCGGCATCAATCCACTCGCGAATCACGCGCACGTGCGGATCGGACGCGTGTTGGTTGCCCATCTGCGTAACGACTTTGTACTTGGCGGCCGCCTCGGCCAACATGCGCGCTTCGTAGATGGAGTAGGTGAGTGGCTTTTGCACGTACACGTGCTTGCCCATTTGCATGGCGGCCATCGCGGCCACCGCGTGGGTGTGGTCGGGTGTAGACACGGACACCGCATCAATGCCTTTGCCTTCCTTGCTCAGCATTTCGCGATAGTCTTTGTAAAACTTTGCCTTCGGGAAATTCTTTACCGAGTCGCGGGCCATCTGCTCGTCTACATCGCATAAAAACACTACGCGTGCGTTGGGGCTGCCCACAGTTTTGCCGTCGGGCGTACCGGCAAATCCGGTGAGGTCGGTGGTACCTTTGCCGCCCACGCCAATGCCTGCAATGTAGAGTGTGTCGCTCGGGGCAACAAAACCTTTGCCGCCCAACACAAAGCGCGGCAGAATGGTAAACGCAGCAGCGGCCATGGCCGTTTGTTTCATGAATGAGCGCCGGGTGTGGCGGGCAGAGCGGGACTGGTTAGACATATTTTGCGATTTAATGATTCGGTAGTTTGTAAATTTGATTCATCAAGTAAATTGTTTTTTTGTTGAATTAAAAGACTTTTTATTCAATGAACCCCACACTCACCGATGCCGCCCTGGATGTTCCAAAGATTAAAGAAGGAATAGCCTATCTGGAACAATTGCTGCTGGATGTGCTAAACGAAAATGGCGAGTTGGCTTTAGCGGAAGCCTTTCGCCAACGCAGCTCCGTAGTAGTAGACCCGCGTCTGCCCAAGATTTACTCAATCTACTTTCAACTACTCAATATTGCGGAGGAATATGCCGTTGTGCAGTACCGCGCTCGTTTGGAAGAGGGCGAGGGCCTTGCGCGGGTTAGCGGGCTTTGGGCCGATACCCTTCGCGCATGGAAAGAACAAGGGTTGCAGGCAGGGGAGATGTTACAGTTGCTGGAGAACACCTTTATCGAGCCGGTGTTTACGGCACACCCCACGGAATCTAAACGCACCACGGTGCTAGAGCAGTTGGCGCAACTTTTTGACCAATTTAGTTCGGCCCGAAAAGCCACCACCGCAGCCGAGCGGCAACATGCCGACGCCGCCATCAGGCTTTCTTTGCAGCGCTTGTGGTTTACGGGCGAAGTGTATCTGGCCAAGCCTGCGGTGCAAGACGAGCTGCGCAACGTGGTACACTACCTCACCCATTCATTACCCGCTGCTTTGGAGCGTCTCGACCAACGTTTGGTGCAGGCGTGGCGCGAACTCGGGCTGCCGGGAGAACTTACGCAACATTGGACGCGCTGGCCGCGGATTAGTTTTGGCGATTGGGTGGGTGGAGACCGTGATGGGCATCCGTTCGTGACTGACACGCTCACCGCGGAGACGCTCTCGCACTTGCGCCAACAGGCTTTGCAGCTCATTCGTCATCGAATAACCCAGTTGGCGAAACGCCTTAGCCTGGCGGAAGATTTGGTGCCCGCCACACCCGCGCTCTCGAATTACATTGATCACTGGACGGAACAACTCGGGCCAGACGGGAGACATGCCTTCGATCGCAATCCGCGCGAGCCGTGGCGCCAGTTTTTGAATCTGGTGGTGGCGCGATTGCCCAACCCCGGCTACGCGGCGTTTAACGATACCACGCGGCACTGCTATACAACTGCTGCCGAATTACTACAAGATCTGTCTTTTTTGCACGCGCAATTGCTAGCGGCCAAGGCTGCTGCGCTGGCCGACGCTGAGCTGATTCCGCTGTTGCGGCTTGTGCAAACGTTCGGATTTCATTTGGCCCACCTCGACATTCGACAGAACAGTCGCTTTCATGATCTGGCGCTTACGCAGCTGATGCAGGCGGCAAATATTCGCAATGCGGATACGTTTGCTACATGGAGCGAAATCGATCGTCTTCGTTTCCTTGAAGAAGAACTACGCTCGCCACGGCCATTTACGGCTGACGAATCACAAATCGGCCCCGAGGCAAAACAGGCGGTGGGCACGTTGCGTGCGGTAAAACAACATGCCCGCCGGTACGGTTGGGAAGGTATTGGTTCCCTGATTGTGAGCATGACCCGGCAAACCTCTGACTTGCTGGTGGTCTACCTGCTGGCGCGCGAAGCAGGATTGGTAGAGATTACCCAACACGGCTGGCTTTGCCCTGTGCAGGTCGTTCCGCTGTTCGAGACGATTGACGACCTCCACCGCAGCGATGATATACTGGAAAGTTACTTGCGCAATCCGGTAACCCAGCGAACGTTGCATTGGTTGCAAAACATGAAACAAATGCCGCATCGTGTGCAACAAGTCATGATCGGCTACAGCGACAGTAATAAAGATGGCGGGATTTTCAGCAGCTTATGGTCGCTGCAGCGGGCACAACAGCGGCTGGCGGAAATAGGAATGAAACAGGGTGTGGAGCTACTCTTCTTTCATGGCCGCGGTGGATCGGTAAGCCGCGGCGCGGGCCCCACACATCGGTTTATTGCTGCTTGTCCACCGCAGGCGCTGCAAGCGGGATTTCGCCAGACAGAACAAGGCGAGGTGATCGCCCAGAAGTACGGTCGCCTGCCTTCTGCCGTGTATCATTTGGAAGTACAGGCGGCGGGTGTTGCCCGACAGAGATCGCGCACACCCAAGTCAGACGTGTGGTTTGATCGTACGCTCGAAGCGCTTTCGCAAACCAGTAAGCAAGCCTATGAGAAGCTGTTAGCCGAGCCGGGCTTCATCGATTTTTTTGCGCAGGCTACCACGTTGGATGTGATTGAACAAAGCGGTATCGGCTCACGCCCTGCACGCAGAACAGGGCAACGTACGTTGGCGGATTTGCGTGCGATTCCGTGGGCATTTAGTTGGAGCCAGGCTAGGTTTTACTTGCCCGCGTGGTTTGGCGTGGGCACGGCCCTTGCCACATTGCACGAGCAGCAGCGTCAGGATTTCGAACGGCTCAAAGCTTCATGGACCTCGCACCCGGGTTTGCACTACATTATCACCAATGTTTTATCTGCGTTAATGTTGGCGCAAAAAGAAGTCTTTCTCGCTTACGCGGATTTGGTGGAAAGTGTGGAATTGAAAAATCGCCTGGTAGCGGTGGTAATCTCAGAGTTAGCGCGCACCCAACATCATGTGGAAGAATTGATTGGTTCTACCATTCGTGCGCGTAGGCCTGGCATGCAGGCGATGATGGAGTTGCGCGATGATAAACTACGCCTGCTCCATCACACGCAGATTCGTCAATTGGCTGCGTGGCGACAACTAAAAAAGGAGGGCCGCGATGAAGAGGCTGCCGCGATGTTACCGCAACTATTACAGGTGGTAAACGCCATTGCCGGTGGCTTACGGGCAACGGGATAGCGCCCTACTCCGAGTCGAACTTCACGCTGATCTCCAGTGTGCGTTCATCGTACTTTAATCCGTACTGATCCAACACGTCTTGCGGCACACCGTCCCACTGGTTGGGGGTATTGCCGGCATAGCCAAGATCTTTGATGCCGATTTTGCTTGTGAAAAATCCGGTGGCGGTCAAATCGCGCAGCAAGTTGAAGAACGCCACTCCCTGTTGGTGTTCGGGTAGGGCTTGTTCAGGAAAGGCGATCGCGTCTACCATTTCGATTTGTTGCTGGGCAGAGGCCTTTACAAAGGGTTGGCCGTAGCGTTTGAAGCATTGTAGGTCCAACCACTTTAAACCCCCGCGCATCGGTACCTGGTGGCGGGGCATGTCTTTTACGATAAATTCTAAAAATGCGGGCACACCGGCGTCTGTAGCACTCCCCGAAGTTTCGTCTTTGGGAATGATAATGTCCACAAGCACGGTTAACGTGGCCATCTCGTGCTCGTCAAAAAACGTCTCTGCAACTACTTTTTTGTAATGTTCCGTTTCATAGGGTTGCCGGTCCGGGCCGCCAAGGTCGGCCGCGGGGGCAGCGGATGTTGTCTTTTTTTGGTCGGGCGCACAAGACTCTAACAACACACCGGTTGAAAGTGTACCTACTGCAAGCGCTTTTAAATATTTTCTACGATCCATAGTGGTTAATCTTTTACCTGAATGATTTTTTTGGCTGAATTCATATGCAAATTCCAAATCTCACATCTCAAATCTTACATCTCAAATCTTACATCTCAAATCTTACATCTCAAATCTTAACATTTTAGATATTCTGCTTTTTCATTTCCTCAATGACATACTCACTCGCACGCATCGCCAGGGCGAGGATCGTCCAGGTGGGATTTTTATCGGCTTGTGAGACAAACGGTCCTCCATCAATCACAAAAAGATTTTTCGCTTCGTGCGCCTGATTAAATTTATTGAGCACCGATTTTTTAGGATCGTTACCCATGCGTGTAGTACCTACTTCATGAATGATGCGCCCCGGCGTTTCTAAACCCCAGTTGTCTTCGGCTGAGGATTTTCCCCACGTAACCACACCGCCCATTTTATCAATGATTTCCTCAAAGGTGTGTTTCATGTGGCGCGCCTGACTGATTTCGTGTTCGCTCCATTTGTACCGGAAGCGCAACACCGGTATGCCAAATTTATCTACCGTGTTAGGATCAATCTCGCAGTAGTTGTCTTCGCGGGCCACGGCCTCGCCACGGCCGGCCATGCCAAACGATGCGCCATAAAAGTAGCGGTAGTCGTCTTTTAACGAAGCGCCATAGCCGCCGGCCGGTTTTACTTTGCCATCGCGACCCGGGTATTTGCCGTTGGTGTGTTGCATCCCAAAACCAAAGCCATAGCCCGGCATGCCCATGCCGCCCCAGTATTCGATGTGGTAGCCCCGCGGGAAGTCGAGTTTCTTGTTGTCAAGCCACCACGGCGTGTATACGTGCATGCCGCCTACGCCGTCTTCGTTGTAACGCTTACGTCCAACAAGTTGCGGCAGGAATCCGCCCATCGCCGCGCCGGTAGAGTCGTGCAGGTACTTGCCTACGATGTTACTGGAGTTGGCCAATCCGTTGGGGTGGCTTTTTGATTTGGAGTTCAATAGTAATCGGGCCGATTCGCAGGCACTTGCGGCCAGCATGATGATGCGGCCGTTTACCTGATATTCTTGCAGATCGGTTTTATCCACATACGAGATGCCCACGGGTTTGCCGGTTTCGTCTGTCACCACTTCACGCGCCATAGCGTTGGCTACCACATCCACGTGGCCCGATTGCAACGCGGGTTTTACCAAGACGGACGAGGAAGAAAAATCTCCGTACACGGTGCAGCCGCGATTGCACTGCGAGCAGTAGAAGCACGCGCCCCGCTCTTTATTGATCGGTTTTGTAAGGATTGAGAGTCGCGAAGGGATCACCGGAATGCCAATCGATGTGGCCGCGTCTTTAATCATCAGTTCGTGCAAGCGTGGCTTCGGTGGCGGAAGAAAGATGCTGTCCGGATCGTTCGGTAGATTTTCTTTGGAGCCAAATACACCAATGAGTCGGTCCACTTTATCGTAATACGGAGCCACATCGTCATAACCAATCGGCCAGTCATCGCCAAGGCCATCGATACTTTTGCGCTTAAAGTCTTTAGGACCGAACCGTAACGAGATTCTGCCCCAGTGGTTGGTGCGGCCACCCACCATGCGCGAGCGGAACCAGTCGAAGCGGTTGCCGTCTTTTTGGGTATAGGGCTCGCCGTCAATTTCCCAGCCGCCATAGGAGGCATCAAAATCCCCGAAAGGGCGATGGACGGAGCTGGCACCTCTGCGGGGCGATTCCCACGGCCATTTCAGTTGCGTAACATTTTTTGCAGGATCGTACATTGGCCCCGCCTCCAGCAATAGTGTCTTTATTCCGGCTTGCGCCATCATGTACGCCGCCATGCCGCCACCGGCACCCGACCCTACGATGATGACATCATAAACTTTTGAAGATTTTTTGATTTGAAATTCCGCCATATGCCAATGAAGATTCCGCTAAATGTAGCAGTTGAGGCGAGAAAAAGAAATAGCAATCGATTGATGAACAAAAAAGATTTGCTGCACAAGGTGTAGCGCCACATGATCTTTGTTTAACGTGGCCGTAATGTTGCACCCAACCCAAAGGCGTACCTTTGCGTTGAAAATCAAAAAAGATTTTTTCAGCTATGGAATTTCATGTGGAGTTGGATCAACAGACGGGTGTAGCACATTTTTATCGGGGCGAGAAGCGTGTGGGCACGCTAACGCACCAACTCTCGGGCGATGACTGGAAGCGATTGGATCTTGGCAAGCTTGAGATAGCCTCCAATTTGTGGAATCAAGATGGCGAGTGGAAACTATCCGCATACCCGATCGATGCCAAAACCGGGTACATTAAGTTAAATCGCTCTTACCCTGTTACACTTACCCTGCGGAGCGGGACTCCGGTGGCTGCTTAGTTTTTTTGGGCACCGGATCATAACCGCTGGTGCCCCACGGGTGGCACCTGCCAATACGCTTTGCACCTAAAATTATCCCTTTCAAAACACCCCATTCCCCAATGGCTTCTATGGTGTATTGGGAGCACGTTGGCGCGTGCCGACAGTGAGCGCCTAAAAAAGGCGACAACGTTGCCTGATAGATGCGGATGGGAAAGATGAAGATTTTTTTCAGCACGGGTAAGTTTCAGGTCTCTCGTTTCTTGCTCTCGGTTTCGTTTTTTTCAACGAGCTTAATGTTGATCACTAACAACTATCAACTACCAACTACCAACCAACACCCCACTCATTCAATTGAATACGTAATCTCCCCATCTTTTCCATCTTTTAATTGCACGCCAATTGCCTTAAGGTCATCCCGAATTTTATCGGAGAGTGCGAAGTTCTTTTCGGCCCGCGCTTTTTTCCGTAACCCAATCAGTACTTGAATCGTGCCGTCCAGTAAAGCGTTATTCTGAACGGCCTCTTCCTGCAAGCCCAGAACATCTTCCATCATGGCGCGATAGGTAGCCAAAAAGCGATCAAAAACTTCCTTCGCACAACTTGTCAGTGGCAGATTACCCGATTTAAAATCATTGATGCGTGCCGACATCTCAAACAAGACGGCCAGTGTTTTGGCGGTGTTAAAATCGTCACTCATGTTTTGGTAGCACGCGTCCGACAGCGCGTGAAGTTGCTCATGCAGTGCCGCCTCTCCGGTTGAGTTACCCGGGTGGTGCAGCCCTTTAGCCGTAGCCAGCGCACTTTGTAATTTTCGGAAACCTTTTTCGGCAGCTTCCAACGCCTCATTGGAGAAATCGAGGGTGCTGCTGTAATGCGATTGGAGCATGAAAAAGCGCACCGTCATGGCGCTGAACCCTTTTTTGAGCAGCGGATGATTACCGCTAAACAACTCCGAAGGCAGAAAGGAGTTGCCCAACGATTTGCTCATTTTTTGACCGTTTACGGTAAGCATGTTGCTGTGCATCCAATAGCGCACCGGGCTTTTGCCGTTGGCACCGGTAGCTTGCGCAATTTCGCACTCGTGGTGAGGGAACTTTAAATCCATGCCGCCACCATGAATATCAAACGTCTCGCCCAGGTATTTTGTGCTCATCACCGTACACTCAATGTGCCAGCCGGGAAAACCCTCACTCCAAGGCGAAGGCCAACGCATGATGTGTTGAGGCGATGCCTTTTTCCAAAGCGCAAAATCGATTTTGTTGCGCTTTTCATCCTGGCTATCCAACTCGCGGCCGCTCTCCATTAGTTCTTCGATGTTCCGCCCGGATAAAATGCCATAGTGGTGCGACTGGTTGTATTTCTTTACATCAAAATAGACCGAGCCATTTACTTCGTACGCCAGGCCGTTGGCGATGAGTTGCTCCGTGATACGAATCTGTTCTACAATATGGCCAGTAGCGCTTGGCTCAATGCTGGGAGGCAAAATGTTGAACTGGCGCATTACAGTATGGAAGTCATCGGTATAGCGTTTCACGATTTCCATGGGCTCTAACTTCTCGAGGCGGGCTTTTTTGGCGATTTTATCTTCGCCTTCATCCGCATCGCTCTCCAGATGGCCCACATCGGTGATGTTTCGTACGTACCGCACTTGATAACCGAGGTGGCGGAGGTACCGGGTAACGGTATCGAAAGTGAGAAAAGTGCGCGTATTGCCGAGGTGAACATAGTTATATACCGTGGGGCCGCACACATAAATGCCCACAAAGCCGGGATGAAGCGGTTGGAAGCGTTCTTTTTGGCCCGAAATCGAATTCGATAAAGAAAGGGGAAACTTTTCAGATAACGTCATGAACAAAATCAGCTAAGGGCCACGAAAATACCATTTTTCAAGGTTAAGGTAAGGTTAACCTAACGTCTGTTTCAAACACAAGAATCGATTGAGCAAACGATTACGGAGCATCCGCAACGGTAATCGCAAACGTTTGCAATTAATTTTTTTTAAAGAATTTTGTTTTTGAGTGAAAGAAAAAATCTAATTTACTCGCTCGATTGATTTGCCGAATAATATTCGTTCAATTCAGCCGAAAGTTTCATGTTCAACTAAACAACCTAAAACCAACAAAATCCATGAAAAAACTCTACTCGAATGGGAGGCGCTGGCTGTTCGCAGTTCTCTGGCTAGTGTCTTCAGCCTTCGTTTGGGCCCAGGAGCGAACGGTTTCCGGAACCGTAAAAGATGAAAACGGCACCGGAATGCCGGGCGTAAACGTGTTAATTAAAGGTACTGCCTCAGGTACCGCAACGGACGCCAACGGCCAATACCGAATCTCGGTACCGGGCAGCAGCTCTGTGCTTGTGTTCTCATTCGTGGGCTATACCACACAAGAGATTTCTGTGGGAAGCCAATCCACGGTTGACGTTTCGATGGCGTTGGACGTACAGGCACTCTCTGAAGTAGTTGTAATTGGTTACGGAACGCAGGAGAAGAAAGATATCACCGGTGCGGTAGGGGTTGTCAAAGCGAAAGAACTTATTGAAATCCCAACGGGTAATGTGGCCAACCAATTGCAAGGGCGAATTGCTGGTGTTAATGTGATTAACAGCGGTCAGCCGGGTGCTGCTCCGCAAATTAACATTAGGGGTAACGGTGGTTTCGGTGGAAACAACCCGCTGTACGTTGTAGATGGCGTATATACACTGGACATCAGCACGATCAACCCGAACGACGTAGAGTCCATCTCGGTTCTAAAAGATGCAGGAGCCGCATCGATCTATGGAACGCTGGCCGCAAACGGGGTGGTGTTGATCACCACAAAGCGCGGCCAAGCCGGCCGTGTTAAGGTTACTTACGACACGTTTGTTGGCACGCAAAGCCCAGGTAGAGGTTTTACTAACCTACTCAATTCGCAAGAGATGGCAAACCTTCAATGGCTAGTATTTGAGAATGGGCCTACAAACACGGCGACGCACCCGCTTTACGGTAATTGGACCCGCGGTGGGCCCGCCCCGGTACTTCCAAACTTCATCCTGCCAGCAGGCGCGAGCACCGCTGACGAGAGCCTCTATCGAATAGACCTAGACAACCCGGCCAACACGTTTCAGATTGTTCGTGCGAACAAAGAGGGTACGAACTGGTTTGATGAAAGTACTAGGTCTGCACCGATACAAAATCACGATGTAACAATGAGCGGCGGAACGGACAAAGCCTCTTTCTTGGTTTCTATGAACTACTTCGATCAACAAGGAATTGTTTTGGAGACGTTCACCAAAAGATACTCCATCCGCGCGAACTCGACCTTCAAGGTGAAGGATAACATTCGTTTTGGACAGAACATTCAAGCCACGTATGTAACAGGTAGGGGCATTCAAAATCAAAGCGAGGGTAATTCCATCTCGCAATCGTATCGTATGCAACCAATTGTGCCTGTATACGATATTCGTGGCAATTTTGCCGGAACGCGCGCTCCCTCAACCGGTAACGGCTCCAGCCCTGTGGCAGATTTGATGCGTGCTTCGAACAACGTTGATTTTAACGTGCGAGTGCTTGGTAACGTATTTGCCGAGGTTGACGTGACGAAGGATTTAACGTTTCGGTCAACATTCGGGGGCACTTTCCAAAACCGCTACTTCCATAGCTTTGGATTTCAGACCTTCGAGCGCGCTGAAAACGTGGGCACGAGCACATTTACAGAGGGTGGCAGCTACAATGCGAGCTGGGTTTGGACCAACACAGCTACCTACCGCAAAACGTTTAACAAACACAATCTTACTGTGCTGGGCGGTTATGAGGCGCAGCGCTTCGACATGCTTCGCGAAGTTTCCGGTGTACGAGGTGGTTACTTCTCATTCGATCCTAACTTTTGGACGCTGAACAACGGTGCCACGGTGATTAATGCCAATAGTTTCGCTTTCACCCCCACCAACACCGCTTCGATTTTTGGTCGCGTTGATTATAATTATGGCGATAAGTATTATGTCACTGGGACCTTGCGGAGAGATGGATCATCCCGATTTGAAGATGCATTCGGTGTTTTCCCGTCCATCACTGGTGCATGGCGGATTTCGGGCGAGGACTTCTTTTCTGGTATTACCTTTATTGACGACTTAAAAATTCGAGGGGGCTATGGGGTTCTTGGAAACCAGTTTCGGTTAAGTTCCCTCAATCAGTTTTCGCTGTTTGGTGGCTCCCCGGGTTCCTCGAATTATGATATTGGAGGAACCGGAAGCTCCGCCGTTCAGGGATTTCGCCCCACGCGAATTGGAAACCCTAATGCCCAATGGGAGCGCGCAATAACAACGAACATTGGTTTTGACGCCGCGATGCTGAATAACCGTTTGCAAGTTAATTTTGAATATTATGTGCGCAAATCAGAGGGTTTGCTTGATGCAGTCCAGCAAGTAGCGACGGAAGTCGGTGGCGCTGACGTTCCCGCTCAAAACGTTGGGGCGATATCAAACCGCGGTGTCGAGTTGCAAGTGATCTATCGCCAGAATTTCGCAAATAATTGGCGCTTTGAATCGAATGTTACTCTTACGACTATCCGAAACCGGATTGATAACATCACGATCGGTGCTAACGAATTTTTCGCCGGTGGAACTCGTTTTGGCAACACAACAGTTAACCGCGTAGGCGAGCCGATTTCGGCCTTCTTTGGATATCAAACCCTTGGTTTGTTCCAAAGCGCTGCGGAGGTTGCAGCGGCGCCGGTTCAAGATGGTGCGGCCCCCGGCCGTTTTCGATTTGCTGACATCAACGGCGATAACAGAATTACCCCGCTTGATCGGGTGATTATTGGTGACCCCAATCCTAACTTAACGTTGGGCTTAAATCTGAGCTTGGGCTACAAAGGTTTTGATTTCTCTACTTTCTTGTTTGGCTCTTTTGGCCAGGACATTTTTAACTACACCAAGTGGTGGACGGATTTCTGGCCTTCTTTTCAGGGTGCAAAGAGTGAGGACGCTCTATACAATTCGTGGACACCTGAGCGCCCGAACGCAACAACTCCGCGAGCTGAAAACGTTAGTAACTTTAGTACCAATGGGGAGTCAAACTCCTACTACATTGAAGATGGCAGTTTCCTACGCGCCCGTAACATGACACTGGGCTACACCTGGCCCACCGCGGTCGTGAACAAAATCGGCTTGGAGCGGGTTAGAGTGTACGTACAGGGTGCAAATTTGTTTACAATTACGAGATACTCGGGTTTAGATCCAGAATTACAGAGTGCGAACGTGTTTGACAACACATCGTTTGGGATTGATTTTGGAAACTATCCTGTGGTGCGGCAGTTTTTGGTGGGTGTGAATATTGGATTTTAAATTTGATAATGAAGATGAAGAAGTTAACGTTTAAACTTTCATTGGTGGCCATGGTGTTTGGCCTATCGATGTGTCAGAAAGATTTCTTGGAGGTCGCACCGAAAGGGGCGCTGGACGAGAACGTGCTAGCCACTCGGCGCGGCGCGGATGCGTTACTGATCAGCGCCTATTCGATGTTGGACGGGGTTGCGGACAATGGTTCAGGTTGGGAGGCCGCGGCATCGAACTGGGTGTACGGAAGTATCACTGGTGGTGAAGGTAACAAGGGAACTGATGCGGGTGACCAACCGGATATTAACCCGATTCAAACGTACACCGCGGCGGCAACCAATGGCTACTTTAACATAAAATGGCGCTCGGTTTACGATGGTGTATCGCGTGCGAATGCCGTAATCAGAATCATGGAGAGGGTTACCGATGCAACCGATGCGGAGCGCACCGCAATCGTGGCTCAAGCGCGCACGCTTCGCGGGCATTATCATTTCGAGGCGAAACGGATGTGGAATCGAGTGCCGTACATTGATGAAAAAACGGAAGACGGGAACATACCTAACGAGGCTGATATTTGGCCACAAATTGAAGCGGATTTGAAATTTGGCTATGATAACACTCCGGAAACTTTTAACGAAGTAGGGCGCATAAATCGTTGGGTGGCAGGCGCAATGTACGCCAAGTGCCTGATGTATCAGCGGAAATTTAGCGAGGCGCTTCCTGTTCTTCAGGCGATCATAGCAAATGGACGCAATCCTCGTGGAGTTCGGTTCGCTTTGCTGCCTCGCTTTGGCGATGTTTTTGATATAGCCAATAACAATAGCGCTGAAAGTGTTTTTACTGTGCAGTACTCCGTGAACGATGGGTCCGCTGGTTGGAACGGTGGGTGGGGCGAAGTGTTAAACTTCCCTTACAAATCGGGTGCAAGCCCGGGCGGCTGTTGCGGGTTTTTTCAACCTACCCAGGAGTTTGTGAACTCTTTCAGGACTGCGGGTGGTCTGCCTTTGATTGACGGCAGTTACAATACTGCTGCAAACCAAGTAATCAGTGATGATGGGATTAATGCAAACCAACCGTTCACGCCAGATGCTGGCCCGCTTGATCCTAGACTAGATTGGACCGTAGGCCGTCGGGGAATACCCTTCCTTGATTGGGGACCTCATACTGGCCGCGACTGGGTTCGCGATCAGGCATACGCAGGGCCTTACACCGCGAAAAAGCAAGTATACCGCAGATCACAAGAGGGAACCAACACCGAAGTGGGTAACTGGACGAGTGGCTGGACAGCGAACGGCTATCGGATGATTCGTTTCTCGGAGATCTTGTTATTGGCTGCTGAGTGTCTTGCTGAAACTAATCAAGGTGACCGGGGGCTTGCGCTCGTTAATCAAATTCGCGCACGGGCGGCAAACCCCGCCGGATTTGTTCAAAATGGTGGTGCGCCCGCGGCAAATTATGTGATTAACCAGTATGCTGCAGGAGATTTTGCTACCCGCGACGCCGCATTGGCGCGAATCCGGTTTGAGCGAAAGCTAGAATTGGGTATGGAAGGACACCGATTCTTTGATTTGGTACGCTGGGGTGTTGCAAAACAGACCATTGACGCATTCTTGGCATATGAGGCTCCTCGGAGACCAGTGATGTATCAGGGGGCGAGTTTCACCGCGAATTCGGATGAGTATTATCCGATCCCGCAACGGCAGATCGACATTAGCCGCGGGATATTGAAGCAGAATCCAGGTCACAACTAACAGACGCACGACGTCAATTCTTAAAAAGACTTTCCCTTACCGGGAAAGTCTTTTTATTTTTCGGGCTCGCAAAAAGTTTTGTTCATGATGAAAATCACAATTCTTGGTATCGTGTTCGCGGGCGTATTGCTCTGCGGTTGTTCGAAACCTGCAGACACACGTTTCAGACTAATCGCCCCTGAGGAAAGCGGTATTACCTTCAATAACCAGATTTTTGAGCATGATACGTTTAACATCCTCACCGAAGAATACATCTATAACGGAGGTGGGGTGGCCGTAGCCGATTTCAATAACGACTCGCTGCCCGATCTCTTCTTCTCCGGTAACATGGTACCCAATGAACTTTATTTGAATCAAGGTGGATTAAAGTTTTTGAACGTGACAGAGAAGGCCGGTATTGGTTCGAGCGATAAATGGAACACCGGCGTGGCCGTAGCTGATGTGAATCTGGATGGCTGGCCCGATCTCTATGTATGTGCTACCATGAAGAAAAATCCAGAACAGCGCATCAACTCGCTTTTCATTCACCAGGGCCTGAAAGACGGAGTTCCTTTCTTTAAAGATGAAGCGGCCGCTTACGGCGTGGCGGAAAAAGGATATTCCATGAATGCGGCTTTTTTAGACTATGACCTGGACGGTGATTTAGACTTGTATGTGCTCAACAATATTCTTAACAGTGAAATCCCCAGTGCGTGGCGCAATAAGATTATTGACGGAACCGCGGCAAATAACGACCAACTCTACCGCAATAACGGCAATGGTACTTTTACAAATGTAACCAAGGAGGCCGGAATTGTTTGGGAAGGATACGGATTAGGTCTTGCTATTGCCGATTACAACAATGATCGTTACCCGGATATCTACGTAAGTAATGATTACATGTCGAATGATCTCCTCTACATCAACAATAAAAACGGCACGTTTACTAACCAGTTACCGTCGGTGGTGCGGCATCACAGCATGTTCTCCATGGGTAACGATGCCTCTGACTTCAACAACGATGGCTGGGTGGATGTGATTACGCTCGATATGCTTCCGGAAACTTATCGCAGAAAAAAAACAACCATTCAAGGATCTTCCTACACCGTGTACCTCAACAACGAGAAGTGGGGTTATCAATTTCAGCATGTACGCAACATGCTCCAAGTGAACAACGGAGTAACCGCCGCTCAGCCGCTGAGTTTCAGCGAGGCTGGCTTTCTCGCGGGCGTGTACGAAACGGACTGGAGTTGGTCGCCTTTGTTTGCTGATTATGACAATGATGGTGACAAAGATCTGTTTATTACAAACGGGTTTCCCAAAGACATTACCGATAAAGATTTTTCTAACTACCGAAACGATGTGGGCGCGGTGGCTAGCGCAGGGCTACTTGTAGATTCAATTCCCGTGGTGAAGGTTTCGAATTATGCTTTCGAAAACACCGGCCTGCTTCAATTCCAGAACGTTACAGAAACGTGGGGCATGAAAATTCCGTCATTTTCCAATGGCGCCGCGTTTGCCGATCTGGATTTGGATGGCGATCTCGACTATGTGGTGAATAACATCAACGACCCGGCGTTTTTGTTTGAAAATCGTTCCGTTCAATTGAATCCGGAGTCAAGCAATTATTTGCGTATCCGGCTTTTGGGAAGTGGCGCTAACCCCGCCGCGTTGGGTGCGCGGGTAAAAGTGGTGTCTGCTTCGGGCCAAATCCAGTATTATGATCAGTCTGCGTACCGCGGTTATCTTTCTACTGTAGAGCCGGTGATTCATGTTGGGCTTGGGTCGGAAAAAGCAGTTGCGCTCGTGGAAGTGAGCTGGCCCAATGGTACGGTTAGCCGAATAGAAAATAGCGCAGCAAATCAAACGCTTGTGATGAGTGAGGCAGCCGGTGTTAGTCAGGATATAGTAACAACTGCCCCGCCGCTGGTAGTGCGAGTTGAGGATGACGGGTTGCGTTTTCGTCCGCAGGAAGAAGATAAAATTGATTACAATATCCAACGCACGTTGCCGCACAAATTCAGTCAGTCAGGCCCTTGCATGGCCGTAGGCGATGTAGATGGTAATGGTTTGGAGGATTTCGTGGTAGGTGGTGCGGCGGGTATGAGTGCGGTACTTTTTTCGCAGACTGCGGTGGGTAAATTTCAATCACGCAACATCGAACCAGACGGGAAGTTATCAGAAGACGAAGGTTTGCTTCTTTTTGATGTTGACAACGATCTCGATTTGGATTTGTATGTGGTGAGTGGAAGTTTTGAATTCGAGCCCGAACATGAAAACTACCAGGATCGCCTTTTTCTGAACGATGGTCGTGGGAATTTTTCAGCAGCCACCGGGGCGCTGCCGGGCATGCGATCCAGCGGGTCTTGTGCCCGGGCAGCTGATTTTGATGCTGATGGTGACTTGGATCTTTTTGTTGGGGCACGCGTGATGCCGGGACAATATCCATACACTCCTAACAGTTCGCTGTTGCGGAACACCAATGGAAAGTTCGAAGAGGTTACAGCAGCGATCGCTCCCGGATTACAGAAAGTAGGCATGGTAAGCGATGCGCTTTGGACGGACGCCAATCGTGATGGGAAACCCGATCTGTTGGTTGTGGGAGAATTTATGGCACCAACGCTTTTCGTAAACGACAATGGAAAACTGGTACTGTCGAAAAACGCTGGTCTCGAAAAATACAAGGGTTGGTGGACGAGCCTGGCTGGAGGTGATTTTGATCAGGATGGAGACATTGATTACATCGCAGGAAATGCGGGCTTAAATAATTATTTCAAGGCCACCGACCGAACGCCACTGCGTGTGTATGCTAAAGACGTTGATGGGAACAATAGCGTTGATGCTGTGCTTTCGTGTTATTTTTTGGCAGAAGATGGTTCGCTAAAAGAATACCCGATTCACTTCTGGGATGAACTCAATTCCCAAAGTCCAAAATTCCGGCGCAAGTTTGCCCGGTACAAGCAATTTGCAGCTGTGCCGATGTCTGACTTCTTTACGCCGGAAGAGGAAAAAGATATGTTCATTATGGAAGCAAACCACATGGCCACCAGTCTGCTGCGAAACGATGGCAAAGGGCGGTTTGAGGTGAGTGTGCTCAATCGCGAGCTGCAGTTAGCGCCTGTTAACGGCATGCAGGTGGTGGATGTGAATCAAGATGGGTTGTGGGATATTGTGGCTGTTGCAAACGACTATGGAAATGAAGTCTTTGCCGGGCGCTACGATGCGGCTACCGGCGCGATCCTACTAGGAAACGGTAACGGTACATTTCGCTATGTTCCATCCCGCGAAAGCGGCTTCTTTGTGCCGGGAGATGCGAAGGCGCTGGTGCAGCTTCGGGCCGGTAACGATCTGTATGTGGTTGCATCGCAGAACAGAGATAGTCTTCGCACATTTTCGATAGCCCAGGCGGGTACTTTTTTCGCGGCGGAAGCTAATGACCAAGCGATCGAGTGGAAGACAAAGTCCGGAAAGCAGGTACGGGCGGAGTTTTACTACGGCGCTGGATTTGGTTCGCAAGCAGGCCGTTGGCTGCAACTGCCTGCCGATGCGCAGGACATTTTTGTGACGAATTATTCGGGTGAAAAGCGACCGATCAGCCCGCAGATGCTTTCTGCTTACCGATTGGAGCCAAGGCGGATTAATTGATTCAGAAGTTTACCGCCACTCCAAAATAGATCGTTCGCAGCGAAAAGAGTTCAGGTGTTTTGATGGAGTAATCGAAGTTATAAGAGTAATCGCGCACGTTGTTGAAGTTAGGGATGTTGCTTAGACCACAAAACGCCACGGCCGAGCCATTTTTTCCGATAGTGAGAAGCTTTGAAATGCTCAGGTCCAGTAGGTTGTAATTGGGCAGGCGCGTTTGTGCGCCATTAACGGGTTCATAGGCACCTACGCTGGAGTTGAAGTTAGCGCGCATAACAGGTGTATAAAAACTTCCTTCACGAAACAGGAAAACCAGAGTGGTCGTCCACGTGCCGGCAAAGGTGTATTCCACATTACCGCGAATGAAATAACGGATATCGAAAGGCGAGGACGTAGTTTGATCGCCAGTCGTTTGTTTGGCATTTAATGATGTTAATGACAATTGCGTGCGCAAATTCCGGTTAACCCTGTAGCGACCGTACAGCTCCAAGCCCTGCACGTGTGTGGTTTGAGGGGCCACTTTCCCGCTTTTCGCGAAAACCGAGAAGGTGCCCTCGAACCGCGGTTTCGTATGGCTTACATCCAACGAGTACTGATCTGTTTGAATGTGCGCAATGCCACTGCCGCTACCTTGAGGAATAAGTAGTTTATTGTAGCGCCCGGCCGAGAGGATAAAACTCCAAGTCTTGGAAGGGCGGAAGTTAACATTCAGCTGACTGCTCCAAAATCCGGGTTGGTTATTGATTTCAAATCCTTTTCGGATTCCGCCGCCGGCAATCCACTTCGGTGAAAGATTAATTTTTCCGTACGCGTAGGCCTCGGGTAAGCGAACTGCGGCACGTGCTGTGGCGCTGTCTACAGGGTATTGTTCGCCCAATGCAAAAGCATAACGTGGAAATTGACCCGTAAAGTCCGATCCGCGGTAGTCGTAACTCAGTCCTGTTTTTAGCTCGCGCTTTTGCCCGAAGTATTGATAATTTACAGACGTGAAAAAGTCGGTGAGATGAAGCCGGGCATTAAGTGTACTTAATCCAAATTGTGCGCGCGAATAACTGATGCCTTGGTTCAATGATAGCTCGCTGTTCTGGAAACGATGACGCACGTTGGCAACGGTGTAATTGCGTATTTTCTCCTGATTAAAATTTCCCTGGTAGGTGGGTGTACGTGAGTCGAATAAAAAAGACTCGCGGTTTGTGTAGTTAAAAACTTTAAACACCGTGCGGTCGCTTAATCGGCTGAAGAAGTGAAGCCCGATGTCGACTGTTCTGAAACGCTTTACGCGATCTAGTGCCGCCGGGTTCAACCCGCGCAGCGCAGCAGAGGGTTGATAGTTGGTGAAAGCCGTGAGTGCGGAGGTACGCCCCACTTTGCGTGAGGTAAAATAGCCTACGCTTGCCAACGATAGGGAAACGGTGTGGACGGGCTGCTTTGGAAGGTCTTCGTCCGTACTCAGCGCAATTAACCCGGAGGTTGTATTTCCGAATTCAAGGGGTGGATTACCGGGATACACCTGCACTTGGTGAATTAGTGCGGTGTTAAAAATGCTGAATGTGCCGATTCCGTTGAGTTGTGCATACCGCACTGCATCGTTGATGGGCACATTGTTCAAGAAAATTCCGGTTTCGTTTGGACTACCGCCGCGCAAACTGATGTTGGCGGACTCATCTGTAGTGGTTGCCGCAGGCGATGCGTTTACTGCCAGCAACGGATCGGCCTTGGCGCTGGGGTTTGTGTAGATTTCTAACTTTTTGATTTTGCTTGCCGTAAATTCTTCGGCAATCAGCCGTTCGGATGTGATCACGATTTCATCCAGGTCTGTGGAAGAGGGGGTGAGCGTTACTTCAATTTCGCAGGTGTTGTAAATCACAACCTGAGCATCGCTATACCCAACAAAGCTAATGCGGAGTGAATCATGCTTTTCGTTTAACCACACGAATCGGCCGTTGATATCGGTCGTTACGCCAGTGCCCGGTTTGTTCAGGGCGCGTACGGTAGCCCCCGGCAGTGCGTCACCACTCACTGCATCTTTTACGATGCCGCTTACGGTAACGCACTGCGCAAGGAGCGGGCGGGTGCTCAACAGAAACATGAGGGTGAGCCAGCGCATTTTATTGTCCTGATTTTGCCTTTGGCAGTAACACGTGTTTTACCCAGCCAAACTCGGGCTCTATTTTCAACGCCTTTTCGAAAATGGCAATGGCTTTTGCACGTTCGCCTTTTTTCAGTAGTGCCTGACCCAGAAAAGCCATCGTATCCAAATACATCCAGTTGTAAGGAAGCGTTTCGGGTTTGCTTTCGTACAGTTGTAGTGCTTTTTCGTATCCTGCTACGGCTTCGTCCAGATCACCGCCCCACATTTCCGGTGTAAAAAACTTCGCGTTTGCATACACTTTCCAGGCTAATGCTGAATTTGGATCAAGCCGCTTGGCTTTCTCAATCAGATTGTCGCTCTTGCCGCCCAACACCATGCCCTGCATCGGGCTGTAGCCCATCTTTATCCCATAAGCTGCCGACTGCAATGCGTACGGCTCGGCCCAGTTCTTATTTTCTTCGCTGATCGCTTTCAGGTTATCCAACAGCGGATCGTAATACTCATCAAACAAGTCCTCATCCTGATTACGCATGGTGCCCGAAAGGAGCGCGAACTGCGCAAGGGCGAGTTGAAAACGTGCGCGGGTATCACGGGGGCTCTTTTTTGCGGCTGCCTCACGAATGCTCACCGCTTCTTTCCAGAGCGATGTTTCGATCTTTTGGCTGAGATACGCACGATAGATTTTTTCCTCCGGGGTTTGTGCAGTAGCCGCAAGGTGTATAACAGCTACCACCAGCATTGTCAAATGTTTTTTCATAATGTTTATAGCTTGTTTAAATTCATTTCAAGGAAAGGAAACCACTGATTGCCATCCGGCGAGAATTCACCCGTTTCTTGCCAGCGATTGCCGTCAATGGAAATGGTGTACCGGATTTTTCGCCCGGGGTAATCAAAGCCCCACGTATATTTTCCCTCACCGGTCACGGCAAATTGTGCATCGGCCATTTTTCCGTCGCTGAGGTATGAGCGGAAGGAAAATTTGTTTTGAGTTGCATCGAAGTTTACCAGTGCCAGCGCATGGTGCCGCACCACGTTGTCGGCTTTACCGATTCCTTCAATTTGCAAAACGGCACCGCTGAGCTTAAACTCGATGATCTCGGTTTGATCTACTTTTTGTGGCTCGCCCGGACCCATGCGATAGAGTGCAGTGCCTTTCCAGTTTCCGATGAGTGGCTCCAGTTTTTTCATTTCCGGGTTAGTGTTTTGGGCAGCCGCGGGAAACACGGCTGCCCCTAACGAAAGGATAATCAATAGTGTTTTCATTTGATGAAATTTTGGCTTTATGTTAACGAAGTGCGAAGCCGATGTTTACGCTTAGCTGAAACGATTGGAATGGATCGCTGATGGAGTTGGTCAGCCCGTTTGTAGTCCACGCGCGTTTGCCGCTAAGCCCCATGTGGTAGGCGGCTTTGATGCCAAAGAACATGGTATCCGAGAGGCGGCGTTCAATGCTGATTGCGGTGTGGATGAACCCATCGCCCATGGACACGGTGCTGCTGTTGGCTCTGCTGCCCAGCAACTCTCCGAGCGAGTTTGCAGTTGTGGATCGGATGGCAGTGAGTGTAAGGCCGCCAAATCCAATACCGGCGGCAGGCACTACGTTCCATTGGTTGCGCTGCCACACGTATGCGCCATAGAAATAACCCATACCCCCCGTTAGCGAAGTGTTGTTCTGGCCCCGTGCAGCGTTACCGGAGAAATAGGTTCCTTCACCACCGATCCGCCAATGGCCCACTGCACCAAATCCACCAACACCGCTGCCAAACGTCATCGGTGCTTCGGGTAAACCGGATTGCGCCAACGCGTTGTTCATGCTTCCGAAAGAAAAACGTTGTGTAGCCGGCATCAGGTACAACGCGCTACTTGGGTTTTGAGCTTTAAGTTGAGACCATGAACTAATTGCAAGAATGAGAACGATTAACTTTTTCATAATTGTAAACTGGTTTATGTTATAAACTATATAGGTAAAAAATTTTATTTTTGTATGTAGCCTTTAAGCGAGTTGACGTAATCTTCGAATGCTTTCACTCCTTTTTTTGTGATGCGGCACGTGGTAACCGGTTTTTTTCCATGAAATGATTTTTCAATCGCGATGTAGCCCGCCTCCGAGAGTTTGTCCAGTTGCACACTTAAGTTACCAGCGGTAGCGTTTGTTTTCTCCTTCAGGAATGTAAACTCCGCCGCGTCTAACCCGATGAGAAGCGACATGACCGCCAGGCGGAGTTGCGAGTGAAGCAGCGGATCAAGTTCCTTAAACATCGTCTTTTACTTTTGAATTTTCAACAAGTAGCCGGGCACGAGATATCCCATGGCAATGGCCACGGCGGCCAACAACGATCGATATTCCGATGGCAAAAAGAAGCAGACCACACCGGCTACATAGATGGCGATCCCACCGATTAACAACGGTTTGAATTTAAGCGTGAACCCCGAGGTGAACGTGGCAATACTACCACCCAACAAGATCAGCGCATCAATCTGGTAGTCGATGAAATGTCCTACCATTGGCATGGTAATGGCAAATACACCAAAACTCATCCACAACGCCGTGTTGATTTTATCCAGGTGTGTAGAAGACCCCGCCTTTTTTGTTTGGCGGTAGGAGTACACGAACGTAATCACCCATGCGAATGGAATCACCAGCCAAACAGCATACGGATAGTCGAACTCAATTTGCAACAGGATAAAATTACCCAGGTTCGCGGCCACAATTACCCAGCCCCAAAAGAGGTAGTAAAAGGAGTTGTCGCGCACATTGCCCTTGGCCTGATTGATCATGGATTGGATCAACTCCAGGCTCTGCTGTGGGCTCAGCTTGTCGTTTTCGGTATTCATATCCGTAATAACGACACAAACATAAAGTAGTTTATAATATAAACCAAAATTTCTCAAGAATTTTTGAGATCATGGAAATTTCGCTTGAAACGGCCATTTCAATCCCTATCTTTCCATCCACCAAACCCAAACCTCTACTCGTATGAAGAATCTCCTGGCTTGTTTACTCCTGCTCTTTGGTTCTGCAGCGGCTGCCCAGCCCGAAATCAACCGATTGGAAAAACTCAAAACCGAAGCAGCCGCGGAGGTGGAGAAAAATGCCGTGCTCGGTCAGCAAATCAACGACATGCTGTTTAGCTTTTCCGAACTCGGATTTCAGGAGTGGGAGACGTTCAATTACCTCACGAACCTATTGGAGAAACAAGGATTTAAAGTCGAGCGGGGTGTAGCGGGCGTGCCCACGGCATGGATTGCCCGCTGGAGTAATGGATCGGGCAAGCCGGTGATTGCGCTGGGCTCCGATGTGGATTGTATCCCCAAGGCCTCGCAGAAGCCGGGCGTGGCGTATCACGACCCGATCGTGGAAGGGGCCCCCGGGCATGGTGAAGGCCACAATTCCGGGCAGGCACTGAACATCATCTCTGCGCTCGCACTCAAAAAGATCATGGAGCGGGAGAAAATCTCGGGTACGCTTATGCTGTGGCCCGGTATTGCCGAGGAATTGGTGGGCACAAAAGCGTTCTATATTCGGGCTGGGTACTTTAAAGATGTGGACGCGTGTATCTTCACGCACGTGGCAAATAACCTTGGCGTTGGCTATGGCGATGCCGGTTACAACGGATTGGTATCCGTGCGTTTCAATTTCGAAGGTTCCGCTGCGCATGCTGCGGGCGCTCCGTGGCGTGGCCGCAGTGCGCTGGATGCCGTGGAGTTGATGAACATTGGCTGGAATTTCAGACGCGAGCATTTGGAACTCACGCAACGCTCGCACTACGTTATTCCCGATGGGGGCGATCAACCCAACGTGGTGCCATCGAAGGCCGCGGTGTGGTATTACTTCCGCGAGCGCACCTACCCGGATATCAAAAAGTTGTTTGATACCGGATTGAAGATTGCAGAGGGTGCTGCCCTGATGACGGACACGAAGTTCACGTACGAAATTCTGGGCTCCGCATGGCCGGGGCACTTCAACAAACCCATTGCGGAAGCCATGTATACCAACATCCAGAAGGTAGGCTTGCCCACCTGGAGTGCCGATGATCAGCTGCTGGCCAAGGCTACACAAATTGAAATGAAGGCACCCAAGATTGAAGGACTTGCCTCCAAACTCGATACCATTGGCTTGCCGGCTCCCACCGGCTCGGTGAATGTGATGGGCCGTCAATTGATGTCGATGGGTGGGGGCTCGGACGATATTGCCGACATCAGTTGGTCGCTGCCTACGGTGGTGTTGCGCTATCCGTCCAACATTCCCGGATTGCCCGGCCACCACTGGAGCAATGCCATATCCATGGCCACTCCGATTGCCCATAAAGGAATTGTGTATGGCGCCAAAGCGGAAGTCATGACCTTGCTGGACATGATGCTGAAGCCGGAGATCATTGCCAATGCGTGGACGTACTATCGCGAAGAGCAAACGAAAGATCAAAAATACATTCCGCTGATTGGCGAAAAGGATAACCCGGCCATCTATTTGAACAAGAAGATCAGCGATGAGTTTACACCCAAGCTGAAACCGTTCTATTACAATCCTGCCAAATTCAAAACTTATTTAGACCAGCTCGGCATTGTTTACCCAACGGTGAAACCCGAGCAGCGCGAGGCCATTCAGAAACTGGATGAGAAATCAAAAAAATAGAGTAAGATAGCGACATGTTCACCGGCATTATTGAAGCAATGGGTGTGATTAAAAGCATCATCCCCGAAGGCACAAACAGACATTTTGAGATTGAGAGTCCGGTGAGTCATGAACTGCGCGTAGATCAGAGCCTTGCCCACGATGGTGTTTGTCTTACCGTAACACGGGTGGCGAATGGTAAGCATTGGGTAACCGCAGTGCACGAAACGCTGGCGAAATCTAATCTGGGTCAACGCCACGTGGGCGACCGATTGAATCTGGAACGTTGCATGTTGGCCAACGGACGATTTGACGGCCATATTGTTCAAGGCCACGTAGATCAAACAGGGCGCTGTGTGTCAGTGAAAGATTTAAACGGCAGTTGGCTGTTTGAGTTTGAATATGATGCGGGCTTGCGTAACCTAACGGTGGAAAAAGGATCTATTTGTGTAAACGGTGTGAGCCTGACTTGTTTTAACTCTGCTGCCGGTCGCTTTTCCGTAGCTATTATCCCATACACCTACGCACACACCAACTTTAATTCATTGCGTGCGGGCGATACGGTGAACCTGGAGTTCGACATTGTCGGCAAATATGTAAAACGTCTGCTGGAACGATAGAAAATACAGCCGCCAAATTACAGTAACTTAACTTTCAATTTGTAAACCAAAAAGCAATGCTCGATCAACTAATAAAACTTGTAGAACAAAACGCGGGCAAGGCCATCATTCAAAACGATGCCATCCCCAACCAGTTTAATAACGCCGCCATTCAGGAAGTTGCCGGTGGAATTTTCAACGCGCTCAAGGGCCAGGTGGCGCAGGGCAACATGAACGATGTAGTGGCCATTTTTCAAAAAAGTGCTTCAGGCCCGGCGCTCGCCAACCATCCTATGGTGAAGCAGATGGTGGACTCCATCGCCAAAACCATTGCATCTAAATTTGGCGTGAGTCCGCAGGCGGCATCCAGTGTGGTGTCTGGACTGCTGCCTACGGTAATGAATCAGTTCATCCAAAAAACGAATGATCCGAAAGACGCATCGTTTGACCTTACCACGATGATGCGGCAAATGAGTGGCAACAGTTCTTTGGATCTCGGTAGCTTGATTGGTCAGGTAGCCAGTGGCAGTGAAGGCAACCCATTAGGAGGACTGGGAGGGATGCTGGGGGGTATGTTCGGCAAAAAATAACATTACGCGCCCCCTGAACGGATTGCCGTGGGCGGCAGTGGCGATTGCAACTTCCGCCGCACGTATTTTATGACCAGGAATCCGGCAGCTCCGGCAACAATGCCAACACACGCGCCGGCCAGCAGATCAGTAAGATAGTGTACCGAGAGATACAGGCGCGTAAAGCTCATTAACGCGGCCCACAGAAAAAGCCACCGGATGCCACGCAGCGATGCACCAGCGGCAAGCGTAAGCACGGTGGCCAGTGCAAATGCATTGGCTGCATGGCTGGAAGCAAATCCGTACAAACCACCTTTATAGCCCTCGATAAAATGAAGTTGTGTGCTTAACCCGGGTTGATGCGAAGGGCGAAGGCGTTCGAAGAACGGTTTCATCAGCGAGGCCGTGGTTTGGTCGCTGATGACAATCGCAATCAGTACGCCCGCAAGGATCGACCAGGCGTCTTTGGTGGGGCGTGTTTTGAAGAGCAGGTAAATGATGAGCAAGAACAGGGGAGTCCAAAATGTAGTTTGTGTGATTACGATCATTACCGAATCCAGCCACGGCAGGTGCATGCCGTTAACGGCTAACACGATCTGTTCATCCCAATACTGTATGGTTTCCATTGCCCGCAAATGTCGGCATTTGGTTTCTGATTTTTGCTGCTGCGTTACACCTGCGATCGGTTGATGTCATTCTCAATCCAGGCTTCCGCCTCTTTACCTGAGGTAAAAAACATAACTTCTATCCCGGCCTTCTGGCAAGCATCCTGAATGCGGGTGCGGTAGTCTTCATTGTGCTGGTTGGGATCGTAAATCGCGGCTACCAGCCGCAAGCCGCTGCCCACCGCAGAAACAAAGATATCCGAAAGCATCCATTTTTGGTCTGCCGGGGTAATGTTGCCTTGCTTGCGCAAGTCGGAAATCCAATAGGGAGTATTGTATGTGCGGAGCGTCTCCAGGCATTTGTTAAACAAGGCGCGGTAGGCCTCGCTGGTGACTTGTTTCTTCCAACTTATGCCCATAACGTTCGTTCGGGCGTTGTAATGGATGATACCATACTCGCTTTCATAACAAATCTGGCCTTCTACCTGATCCGGGTTTTTGAACGACAGTTTGAAAGTGGTGCCTTTGTTCAACGAACTTTCCACAGAAATGCTGCCACCCATGATATCGATTTGTGATTTAACCAAAAACAATCCCAAACCTTTGCCATCAGTATGGGTATGAAAACGCTTGTACATCCCAAATAAATCGCGCCGGAATAATTCCAGATTCATACCTACACCATTGTCTCTAAACTCCAGATGAATTTGGTCTGGCGAAAGATACGTTCTTACCTCCACCCGTAGCGGGCGGTTGGGCGACCGGTATTTGATCGCATTGCTGGTAAGATTAAATAAAATGCTGTTGAGCAGGGGGCGGATAGCGAAGATGATCGGGGCCTTCGTGAAGTCGCCCACAATTTGCGCTTCTGCCGGAGTTTGATGTAGCAGACTCTCGCGCACTCGTTTAAACTCCTGATCAAACGAGATTTTTTCTTTGATGCGATAGACCTCGTTTCGAATGTCAATGATCTTGTTCAGGTCTTTGATAATCGCGTCTAACTCGTGCGAAGAACGGCTCAGCAATTCCACCAGTTGCAGTTGCTCGCCCGACATCCCCGCTTGGTTCCGTTCCAGTAAGTTCGATAAGCCCAACAGCCGGGCTACCGGTGCCCGCAGGTTGTGCGAAATGGTGTAGGAGAACTGCCGAAGTTCACTGTTGTATTTGGAAAGCTCGCGGTTTGCGTCAATCAATTCCTGGTTTTTCAGATCAACCGCTTTCTCTAACTCTTCATTCGATGCGCGCAGGCGCTCCTTTTGCTGTTCGATAATCAAATTTGCTTCTTCCAGTTTCTCATGGTTGGTCTTGATCTCTTCGTTCTGAACTTCAAGTTCCTGGTTAAGATTGGCAAGCATCCGGTTTTTTTCTTGCAGCAGCGTATTCGTGCTGTCTTTTTCAGCAAGTAAATTGAGGTTTTCGTTGTCTGATTTATCCACGGCATTTTTTAACAAATACGAGGCCATGGTAATCATCAAAAAATGAACAAAAAATACCGTGTTGTAATAAATGAAAAGATCGGATCGCTGATACAAATCCACTTTTAATCCGAATAACCCGATGAGAAAGTCGTACCCCATCGAACAGGTAAAGGTGACGAAGACGGCCAGCGCGAGCCATCTCTTTTCGTGCTGGGTGTCGAACACGAAAAATGGAATTGTGCACGTGGCCATGGTAATGATGCGTGGCGGAAAATAAGAGGCGGTATACACAAGTGGACCGGTTTCGGTGCCCGTGGCACCCACCAACCAAATCACGTACGCGGGTACAAAACAGGCGACCAAGAGCCGTGCCCATATAAAAAAGCCGTACCGGTTCAGCACCGGCACGGCGAGGTACACGAGAAAAACATACGCCATGCGTTGAACGCCCTCGGTGAATCCGGTGAGGGCGAAAAGTGTGATAAACAGCAGCAACGTAAGCACGACCAGCACCACGGAGAGCCGGTTAGACAGCACGATGCTACGTTTTAAGAACGGGTGACTGGCCCGGTCAACACCCAACTGTGAAAACAACCTCCAATACCTCACACCTTTTTATCTAATCCATGAACAATATACTGGTTTTCTTGCGCCAGAAATGTTTACTTTTCCTGTTATTTCAACTTACGTATGAATAAGAAATATGATGTCGTAATTATTGGCGCGGGTCCTTCGGGGTATGCGGCGGCCATGCGGGCACTTGATTTTAAGAAAAAAACGCTTTTGGTCGAGAAGAACCGCGTGGGCGGGGCTGGAATCACCAATGGGGCACTTTCATCAAAGACCTGGTGGGAACTCAGCCGCGATATTTCTGCCTTCCGTAAGGCGCTTCACCGGTTTAACATTCCCGCACCCGCGGTACGCTACAAAGAAATTCAGGCGGAAGTGAAACGGGCCGTACAGGAGCGGAAGGATCTCCTCGAACACCACATGGAACAACTTCAGCACAGCGACTACCACGATTTGCTTGATTTTAAAATCGGTAATGCGCGGCTGGTGGGGCAAAATGAAGTTGAAATTACCCATGGTGCGCAGACCGAGCGGATAACCACCGATTTTGTGGTGCTGGCCACGGGCAGCCGGCCGCGCTACCTGCCGGAGTTACCCATTGATGAGCGCATTGTGATGACAAGCGAAGGCATTGAGGAAATGGATGATTTCCCAGAGAGCATGGTAATCGTGGGGGCGGGTGTAATTGGCTGTGAGTACGCCACCATCTTCAGTGGCTTTGGGCGCACGAAAGTACATATCATTGACAAGGGCGATCGGATTTTGCCATTCGAAGACGAAGATGTGGTTCGGATTATCGAACGGAATATGGAAAACAACGGGGTACTCATTCACCGCAACTCACGGCTGGTAAACATGCAGATTGTGAATGGGCGGGTGGAGTACGAGTTGGAGTACACCGATAATACCCGCGAGACCTTCAACGTAGAAAAGGCGCTGGTATCGGTGGGGCGGGTACCCAATATCGAAGACTTGTGGGACGATCGGGTGGGGATCAACATCACTAAGCGCGGAATCGATAACAACGATACACAAACAAACGTGTCGAATATTTTTGCGATTGGCGATATCACGGCAGACATTTCGCTGGTAAACGTAGGGGAGTTGGAGGGGCGGTATGCCATTGAACGCATTTTTGGGCATCCTTCCCGTAAGTTGGTGTATGAGAACATCAGCACGATTATGTTTTTGAACCCCGAAGTGGCGGGTGTGGGCCTAAACGAAATTCAGGCGAAAGAAAAAGGAATTGAGTACAAAGTGGTTACGTTGGAGTACAGCACCATTCCCCGCGCCATTGCAAAGCGCAACACCCAGGGTTTTATCAAACTGCTGGTTACCAATGACGAGGAGATGAAGATACTCGGTATGAAAGTGGTGGGCAACAATGCATCCAGTGCTATTCAAGCGGTAGCCGTTCTCATTTCGATGAATAAGGGCATTGAAGAACTGGCCGAGTGTGTACATCCCCACCCATCGATTACTGAAGGCATTCAGGAGTGTGTGCGGATGCTCATGGGTAAATCACTCTTCAAACCATCAGCCCTGCGCGGGCGGCTGTCGTGCAGGCGTTTTTGCGGTGGCCGTTACGAAGAAATTTCCTTTCGCTAGCTAGGAGTAGTAAACGGCAATCTCGTTCAGCGTTTTCCGTTGCTGATCCGGAACATGTGCACCCGGGGCGGGTAACCCTACCGGGATGAGCAGGAACGGTCTTTCGTTATCGGGCCGCTGCAAAAGGTGAGTGAGGAACGTCATCGGGCTAGGGGTGTGCGTTAGTGCCACCAATCCCGCCTGATGAATTGCGGCAAGCAGAAATCCGCAAGCCAAGCCTACAGATTCGGTTACGTAATAGTTGTTCTTTTTTGAACCGTCTGGCTGGAGGTTGTACACTTGCTTAAACACAACAATCAGATAGGGGGCATCTTCCAGAAACGGCTTTTGCCAATCCGTTTGTAAAGGTTTGATGTCGTTCAGCCATTCATCGCTCATGCGGTGCTCGTAGCTTTCGCGTTCTTCTTTTTCGGCTGCGTTACGAATTTGTTTTTTCAGCGCTGGGTTACTCACCACACAAAACGTCCAGGGCTGTTTATTTGCACCCGAAGGGGCACTGCCGGCTACCCGCAGGCAATGATTGATGAGTTCGAGCGGAATGGCTTGGGTGCTAAAATCGCGCAACGATCTGCGGGCACTCATTTCCTCAGCATGTGTTTGCGCTTTTAAAAGAGCAACAGATTCATTCCAGGCGGGAGGGAGATAGGGTATGAACGGGTAGCCGTTGATGAGATGCGGATTCATGTGTTGAATGTAAAGAAAAGCACACGATGTGCTGAATTAATGCTCAATAAACCAACAAAATGTCGGCCCGGAGATAAATCAGCTGTGGCGTTTCCGCAAAATGCCCTCTACATCGCTTAACGTATGGCCCTTGGCCGTAAGCAGCACCATGTAATGATACATCAAATCTGCAGCTTCGTTCAAAAACAAGTCCCGATTATTATCCTTCGCCTCAATCACCAATTCAACTGCTTCCTCGCCCACCTTTTGCGCAATTTTGTTAATGCCTGATGCAAGGAGTTGGTTGGTGTATGAGCCCTGCCGGGGATTTCGCTGCCGGTCGTGAATTACATGTTCGAGAAAATCAAAACCATGGGCAATATTTATTTCATTGAAACACGTATCCGATCCCGTGTGGCACACGGGCCCGGTAGGCTCAGCCTTGATCAAAAGCGTATCTTTATCGCAATCCCACATACAGTCGATTACGTCCAGAAAGTGGCCCGATGTTTCTCCTTTTGTCCACAGGCGCTGTTTCGATCGGCTAAAAAAAGTAACGCGTTTTTCTGCAAGTGTTTTTTTTAGTGCTTCGGCATTCATAAAACCCAGCATCAACACATGGTGTGTGCGGGCGTCTTGAATGATGGCCGGCACGAGCCCTTGGTTGTCGAACTTGATGGTAGAAATATCGGCCGGGGAAATCATAGGCGAATGGGAACGTGTTTGGCTAAAAACTTTTTTACCTCCGGAATGGCAACTTCGCGGTAATGAAAAATGCTGGCGGCAAGTGCGGCATCCGCCTTGCCAATTAAAAACGCTTCCAGAAAATGGTTTTCGTTGCCGGCGCCGCCGGATGCAATCACTGGAATGGTAAGTAACTGGTTTAGCTTCGCAAGGGCATCCACGGCAAAGCCGGCTTTCGTTCCATCGTGGTCCATGCTGGTAAACAAGATTTCGCCTGCGCCACGTTGCTCGGCCTCTTTCGCCCAGGAAAAAAGCTTTTTATCGGTTGGTATGCTTCCGCCGTGTGTGTGGATAACCCATTGGTTGTCTACCTTACGGGCATCTACGGCAACTACCACGCATTGTGTTCCAAATGCAAGCGCCAATTCGTTGATTAGTTCTGGACGTTTCACGGCGGATGAATTCACACTGATTTTGTCTGCGCCAGCTTCCAGTAACGGCGCCACATCGGCTACCGATTGAATTCCACCTCCAACCGTGAATGGAATGGTTACGTGCTGCGCAATTCGCTTCACCAGATCGGCAAGTGTTTTCCGTTTTTCGTTGGAGGCGGAGATATCCAGAAAAACGAGTTCATCCGCGCCCTGCCGGGCATAGGTAGCCGCCAGTTCAACGGGATCGCCCGCATCGCGGAGGTTGACGAAATTAGTTCCCTTTACGGTGCGGCCGTCTTTAATGTCCAGACAGGGAATGATGCGTTTGGTGAGCACGGTTTAGTCAGCCAGCTTCGACTGTTTTAGTTCTTCCCAGGAAATTTTGCCTTCGTAAATCGCTTTACCGATGATGGCGCCATGAATTTTAATGAACTGCAGTTCTTTTAAATCATCTATTGAACTAATGCCGCCACTGGCAATGATGCGTAGGTAGGGAAATTTGTTTTTGAGCATTTTGTACAAGCCAAAATTGGGGCCCTTTAACATCCCATCGTTGTTGATGTCCGTGCAGGTTACGTACATCAAACCGTCTTGATCGTATTGCTGTATGAGGTCATAAATGGAGAGTGGCGTGTCTTCCAGCCAGCCGGCAATCTGTACTTTGTCTTGCTTTACATCTGCGCTAAGGATAAAGTTTTCCGGGCCGTATTCACGCAACCAGCGTCTGAATTTTTTCGGTTCGCGAACGGCCAGACTACCCACATTGATTTGATTCACTTCCATTTCGAGCAGGCGCTCTACTTCTTCATCCGTTTTTACGCCGCCTCCAAAATCTACTTTTAGCGAGGTGTTGGCCTGAATGTCTTCGATCGCATCCCAATTCACCACCTTTCCTTTTTTTGCCCCGTCCAGATCTACCAGGTGCAAAAACTCCATGTCTTCTTTTTCAAACTCTTGCGCAACTTCCAACGGGTCATCACGATAGATTTTCATTTTACCGAAATCGCCCTGGGTAAGTCGTACACACTTACCGGCAATGATATCAATGGCGGGAATAATTTTCATCGTTCGTATTCAAAACTATGCTTCACACGAATTCACGGGGTGGCAACACTTGGGCGGTGGCTTATACTTCCAAAAAGCGTTGGATTACCTGTTCGCCCAGGCGGTCGGACTTTTCCGGGTGGAATTGCACGGCATAAAAGTTGTCTTTCTGCAAAGCAGCGCTAAATTCAACTTTATAATTGGTTTGTGCAACTGTAAACGGCAGCAGCGGCACATAGTAGCTGTGTACGAAATACGCGTAGCCGTTGTCAACACTGGGCGGCATCCAGCCTTTGATGTGCTCCAGCTGGTTCCAGCCCATGTGGGGTACTTTGTAGTTGGGTGCGGTTTCAAATCGCTTCACAGTGGCATCGAAAATTCCAATGCAGGGCGTATTGTTTTCTTCGGAATGGGTGCACATCAACTGCATGCCAAGACAGATGCCTAATACGGGCTGACGCAAATCGCGAAGCACTTCATCTAACCGTTGTGCTTTCAGAAAGTGCATGGTAGTGCTGGCCTCGCCAACGCCGGGGAAGATAACCTTATCTGCGGCCCGAATAATTTCCGGATCGCTGCTCACCGCATAGCTGGCGCCAAGTCGATCGAGCGCGTAGCGCACCGATTGCACGTTGCCTGCGTTGTACTTTAGGATGACGATACTCATAACTTGATCTGCTGTTAAATCACGCCTTTGGTGCTGGGTAGTTGATGCCCCTCTTTTTTAACCGCCATTTTTATAGCCTTGGCGAATGCTTTGAAGATGGCTTCAATTTTATGGTGCTCATTGGCGCCTTCTGCTTTGATGTTGAGGTTGCATTTGGCGGTGTCTGAAAAAGACTTAAAAAAATGAAAAAACATTTCCGTTGGCATCTCCCCAATTTGTTCGCGCTGAAACGTGGCGTCCCACACCAGCCACGGTCTGCCACCAAAATCAATGGCCACTTGCGCCAGGCAGTCGTCCATCGGCAGGCAGAAGCCGTAGCGTTCAATGCCCCGTTTCGTGCCCAAGGCTTTCAGGATGGTTTCGCCCAGCGTTAGCGCAGTATCTTCAATGGTGTGGTGTTCGTCTATGTACAGATCGCCTTTCGCGTGGAGGAAGAGGTCTATTTGTCCGTGGCGTGCGAGTTGATCCAGCATGTGATCGAAAAATGCAATGCCGGTGGCAATTTCACTCTGGCCTGTGCCATCCAGATTTACACGCACGGTGATGTCGGTCTCGCGGGTCTTACGATGGATTGTGGCAGTGCGTCCGGAACGAAGGAGCAGTTCGGCAATGGCCTCCCAGCGGTGAGTAACGAGTGCACATGTTTCGTGCAGTTCAAATTCTTTTAGCTTGGGTTGTAGAGAGCCATCGTTGAACAAGATCGCGTGGGCACCCAGATTTTTCGCCAATTCTACATCGGTTAGCCGATCGCCCAATACCCAGGAGTTTTTCAAATCGTAATTGCCATTAAAGTATTCACCCAGCATTCCTGTGCCGGGCTTGCGGGTAGGTTTGTTTTCGTATGCAAATGAACGATCGATGTGCACCTTGGTAAAGTGAATGCCTTCGTTTGCGAGGGCAGTAATCATTTTTTGATGTGCGGGCCAGAACGTTTCCTCGGGGAATGAGGCCGTGCCTAACCCGTCCTGATTCGTTACCATCACCAATTCGTAGTCACTTTCGCGGGCGATTTTTCCCAGCCAGGTGAATACGCCTGGAATAAATTCTAACTTCTCCAGGCTATCTACTTGTTGGTCTGTGGTGGGCTCCACAATCAACATTCCATCGCGATCGATAAAAAGTACCTTTTTCATTTTTGATTTAGCAGTTCGATCAGTTTTTGATTCTCGGCTGGTGTGCCAACGGTAATCCGTAGGCAATTCTCGCAAAGTGCTACCATCGAGCGGTTGCGCACCACAACTTCTTGTTCCAGCAGCCACTGGTAGACCCGATTAGCGTCTTTTACTTTTACCAGTACAAAGTTTGCATCGGAAGGATATACTTTTTCCGTGATGGTAAGGTTTGCAAGCGCAGCCATCAGCGCTGCTCGTTCTTTTTTGAGCACGTCTACCTGTTCGCGTGGTGTTCCGCGGGTGAGTGCTTCCAGTGCAATTTGCTGCGTAAGTGTGTTGATGTTGTAAGGTGGTTTGATCCGATCGAGCCATTGAATGATTTCGGTCGAGGCGAAGGCCATACCAAGACGTAATCCCGCAAGCCCCCACGCTTTGGAAAATGTTTGGAGCACTACCAGGCGGGGGTAGATGTTTAACGCGTGTATCCAACTTTCGCTGGCGGCAAAATCAATATACGCTTCGTCTATCACCACAATGCCTGGAAAAATGTTCAGCACGTATTCCATTTTTTCGCGACTTAGCAAGTTTCCGGAAGGATTGTTAGGCGAACACAAGAACAGCAACTTCGTGTTTTGCGAAATCACATGCTCGATTGCCTGTACATCCAGATCGAAATCCCGCGTAAGCGGTACAGTAATCGTCTCTACCAGGTTAATACTTGCACTTACACTGTACATGCCGTACGTGGGTTGGGGAATGATTGCCAAATCATGTTTGGGCTCACAAAAAACTCGGAACAACAGATCAATGGCTTCATCGCTACCGTTGCCTAAAAAAATCTGGTTGGGAGCGACTCCCTTCAACGCCCCGATTTTTTCTTTTAGCTTGCGCTGATGCGGATCGGGGTACCGATTGTACAGCGTAGGGAAGGGATTTTCGTTGGCATCCAGAAAAATCCGTGCCGTGCCGGAAAATTCATCGCGGGCACTGGAGTATGGCTTTACGTTTTGAATACCCGCGCGAACGAGTGGAGTTACGGTGCTGCTCATGCCATGGCGTTTAAACGAATTCGAACGGCTTGCTGGTGGCCTACCAACTGCTCAGCCATCGCCATTTCTTCTACTACCGGGCCAATTGTTTTCAAGCCTTCCTGGGTTATACGTTGGTATGTGATGTACTTCAGATAGCTTTCCAGCGATACACCACCAAACGCTGTAGCATAGCCCGCGGTGGGCAAGGTGTGATTTGTGCCAGACGCATAATCGCCAACCGACTCGGGCGACCAAGGCCCTAAAAATACCGATCCTGCGTTGCGTATCTGGTCGGCCGCATGGTGCTCGTCTGTCCAATGCAAAATCAAATGCTCCGGGGCGTATGTGTTTATAAATTCAAACATCATCGTTTCATCGGTAAATGAAATAGCCAGGCTATGCGCAAGAGCTTGCTCGGCCAACGCCTGGCGCGGCAGTTTTGCTACTTGTAGCGCCAGCTCGCGCTGCACGCGCGGGATGAAATCGGCTTGATCAGTTACAAAAACCACTTGGCTGTCGCTGCCGTGTTCTGCTTGCGAGAGGAGGTCTGCTGCAACAAATGCGGGGTTAGCATTCCCATCGGCAAGCACCAATACTTCCGATGGGCCCGCGGGCATATCAATGGCTACACCCTCCTGACTTACAATCTGCTTTGCTTTGGTAACGTACTGATTACCCGGGCCAAAAATTTTATACACCGCCGGAATGGTTTCCGTTCCGTACGCCAGCGCACCAATGGCTTGTGCGCCGCCGGTTTGAAAAATGCGGGTTACGCCCGTGATCGTGGCGGCATACAAAATGGCTGGATGAATTCGTCCTTCCGTAGTAGGGGGGGAACATAACACGATTTCCCGGCAACCCGCTAACCGCGCAGGTATTGCCAACATGAGCACGGTGGAGAACAAAGGTGCACTGCCACCGGGAATATAAATTCCCACTTTATCGATGGGTATTCCTTTACGCCAGCACGTAACGCCGGGCATCGTTTCTACAATGAGGGGTTCTCTTTTTTGGGCGGCATGAAACCGCCCAATGTTTGCAGCGGCAATTTGAATAGCGGCCTTTATCGTAGGTGCGAGTCCATCCACTGCCCGTTGTATCTCGTTGGCGCTGATTTCGAGCGAGTCTATCGCCACGTGATCGAACTCTTGTGAAAAAGCGCGTAGTGCCTCGTCACCGGATTTTTTAACACGGTTAAGAATATTGCGCACGGAGCTGTCAAGATATTCCAGCTCCAATTGTGGACGTTGGCAGAGTTGTTTCCACGTGGATGCGCCTGGATTGGTAAAGACTTTCATGGGAGTTGAGAATATTGGTTCGTCAGGCAATCATTTTTTCGATGGGGATGACTAAAATTCCCTGCGCGCCAAACGACTTCAGTTGATCAATTTTTTCCCAGAAGTCGTTTTCGTTTACTACCGAGTGCAACGAAGACCAACCCGGTCGGCTCAGGGGCATGATCGTAGGGCTTTTCATTCCGGGAATAACAGATGTGATTTTCTCGATGGCGTCGTTCGGGCAGTTCAACAAAATATACTTGTTGTTCTTGGCCGATTGCACCGCGTTGATTCGGAACAAGAGTTTTTCTAGAATGGCTGTTTTTGCTGCCGCCAGCGTGGGTTTGGCAATCAATACCGCCTCGCTTTGCAGCACCACTTCCACCTCTTTCAACCCGTTGCTTAACAACGTGCTGCCGGTGCTTACTAAATCGCAAATCGCATCGGCCAGACCAATGCCGGGTGCAATCTCTACTGAGCCACTGATCTCGTGAATGCCCGCCTGAACACCCTTGCTGGTAAGGTATTGCCGCACAATGTTGGGGTAGCTGGTGGCAATATTTTTGCCTTGTAAGCTGTGGATGCCGGCATAACTATCGCTGCGCGGAATAGCAAGCGAAAGGCGGCATTTCGCAAAGTCAAGCCGTTTAACCAGCTCCAGTTGTTTCCCTTTCTCCAGTAAAACATTTTCACCTACTATGCCCACATCAGCCACACCGTCTTCCACGTATTGGGGGATGTCGTCATCCCGCAGGAAAAGCACCTCTACCGGGAAATTCCGGGCTTGGGTTTTCAATTGATCTTTGCCATTGCTGATCGCCAGCCCGGACTCTTTTAGCAATTGGAGTGAGCCCTCTTGTAACCGGCCTGATTTCTGGATGGCGATGCGTAGTATTGCGTTCATGCGATGAAAATGTAGTCAATAAAAAAAGGCTTGCCTTTGGAGTGGCAAGCCTTTTCGGTTTTTCGAATATGTTTTGATCACAACATACCCATGCCACTCCGCAGCTTGCTGAGGTGATGATGCAAATGGTTGTTGTTCACGTGTTTCATTGATTTAACGCGTCAAAGAAATGGAACCTATTTCACAAAACAAAATAACTTTGGCAAATTTTGATTGAACAAACCACGTAGCTACGAGTTGAAACACGTATGCGAGCATCTATGAATAAGATAGTCATGGCGGTTATTGGCCTGGCGCTGTGGAGTTGCACCAGCACAGAAATGAAGCTACAGCAGTTTTTATTGAAGGGCAATCTCGCCCTGGAGGCGGGTAACACCGCGCAGGCGGGTTATTATTATCGCGAGGCGACCAAACTTGAGCCGTGTTATTTAGACGCATTGAATAATCTTGGCACGTTGGAGTTTCGTGCAAAGAATTTTGAAAAGGCCGTGGCGTTCTACGATCAGGCGCTGGCATGCAAAGCAGATTTTTTGCCCGCCTTGTTTAATCGTGCAAATGCGAGATTTGAGTTGAAAGAGTACTTTGCTGCTCTGGCGGATGTAGAGTTGATTGCCAAAGCAAAGCCCGATACGGCATGGCTCGACTTTACGCGTGGCCTGATTTTTACACGGCTCCGAAATTTCCCGGAAGCCCAACGCGCGTTTAACAGGGCGATGGCAAAAACAGCCACTCCATCAAGCGACCTGCTGGTGAACCGCGCAACGATTTTCTATTATCTGAAAAAGTACGACAGCGCCTTATTGGATTTAGCGGCAGCCGAAAAAATAAATCCAGATGAAGCGAATATCTACAATACCCGCGGGTTGGTTTACGCAGACGTGAACGATTTGGAGCGCGCGTTGATCGAAACCAATCGTGCCCTCGACCGTGCGCCCAACCATCCTTACTACCTTAACAACCGTGGCTTTATTTTTCTCCAGCAAAACGACTTAAAGAAGGCCGAGCTGGATATCAACGAAAGTATTTCGCAGGACCCCTACAATGGGTGGGCCTATCGCAACAAAGGCATCTATTACTTTATGGTGGGCGATTACGCTTCCGCAGAACGGCTATTGGCTCAGGCCGAAAAAATGGATCCCTTCATTGATAAGATTCATTTTTACCTTGGTCGTGCGTATTTAAAAAATAATCAACTGGAAAAAGCCTGCGCGCAATTCCAATTGTCTGAAGAGGCGGGCGATAAAATGCTCACCGGCGAGGAACTCAAAAAATGCCGATAGATTCGTTGCAACAGATGGTAGTGGCTTTGGCCGACCGGCTACAAAAACCGTTGCCTGGCGCTGCTGCCCATGAGCCGTTACGGGCAACGCCAACGGGAATCATCAAACCTAACTTCGAGCACCAGGTTCCACCCAAACCTGGCAGTGTGTTGATTCTGCTTTACCCGCAAAACGAGCAGATTTTAATTCCTTTGATTAAGCGGCCGGATTATCTCGGGGCGCACAGTGGGCAGGTGAGCTTACCGGGCGGCAAGGCCGAGCCTGGGGAGACCGCAATAGAAACCGCGCTGCGGGAGGCGCACGAGGAAATAGGCATTGAGGGGCGGCATGTGCACGTGTTAGGTGTGCTCTCGCCTTTTTTTGTGGTGCCCAGTAATTTCATGGTCACGCCCGTGGTAGGGTACCTGCGCCAATCGATCACGTTTGTTCCCGATGCAAAAGAAGTGGATCGCATTCTTCACGCGGATTTACTCGCCCTTTTGCGCGAAGATGCCGTGCGCGAAAAGGAAATTCTTGCCGCTCGGCTTTTTCCGATGCGAGCACCACATTTTTTGGTGGAAGATGAGGTGGTTTGGGGTGCTACAGCGATGATATTGAATGAGTTACGGGTTCTCCTTCGGGAGCTTGGGATGGCCTGAAAAGCAAGAAGCCCCTTCCGTCTGAAGAGGCTTCTTGTTACCTAAACCTAAACCTATGAGAAGAATTACTCTACTCTCGCTATTAATAACGAGGTGTTTTTTCTAAAGTTTCAGGCGGAGGTTCGATTTTTCCATTTTTTAACATCCTGTTTAATGGCTACTTGTTTTTTAGCTTCGCGGCATACTGTTTCTTGAACTTATCCACTTTCGGGCGGATCACGTATTGGCAGTAGCCCTGATTGGGATTCAGCGCATAGTAGTTTTGATGGTAATCTTCGGCCACGTAGAACTCCGCTGCGGCGCTGATTTCAGTAACAATCGGATCTTTAAACGTGCCAGCAGCGGCCAATTGCTTTTTGTATGCCTCCGCTACTTCTTTTTGTTGAGCGTTGTGGTAAAACACTACCGACCGGTACTGCGTGCCCACATCTGCGCCTTGCCGGTTTAGGGTAGTTGGGTCGTGCGTGTTCCAAAAGATTTCTAATACCTCTTCGTAGGAAACCACCGTGGGGTCGAACGTAATTTGAATCACTTCGGCATGCCCGGTTAAGCCGCTGCACACTTCGCGGTAAGTTGGGTTTTTTATTTTGCCACCCATGTAACCGCTCTCCACCTTTTGCACACCCTTTACCTGAAGAAAAACGGCCTCGGTGCACCAAAAACAACCACCTCCTACGGTGGCGAGTTGCAGGTTTTTTGTTGCGGGTGAATTGGATTGCGCAGCGGTAGAAAGTGTACTCATAAGAAAAGCAAAAACTAGGGTGAACGATTTCATAAAAAAGTGTTGTCGGTATCTAAACCGGGTATGCGCCCGAAAGGTTTCTGGTTTTAGCCGGAATCCGGCCCGAATGTCCGCCGCGCGCTAATCAGTATTGATCCAGGAAACCGCAATAGTTGCTGCGGATTTGCCGGTCGATTTGCTCGCGCACGAGTTGGCGTACCCGGCTGGTGGCCGGTTCGCGCTGCCGCAGTAGTCGCTTTACATGCTCCGGAAGCGCGCGTTCATCGCCGGAATAGGTGGCCCATGAAGGCGTTTCATCGGCAATGCCGCGCAACGTCTGGTTAAAAACAATTTCCTCGCTGGCCGCGGAGATCTTTACCTGCAGGGCGCCCTCAGCATGGAACGATTTGGTAAAAATGGTCGCTTTCGCGGATATCTTGGTGTAGGTAGGAACCATCTGCGTACCTACCTTTTTTTCGCCCGTCTTCACACTGTCTTGAAACGTTTCTTCCGATTTGGTGATGCGCGGGCGTGCCTCGTTATACTCCGTTACCTCCGAGCGCACCCAAAGGCTGTATTTGGCCAACTGCTCGGGTTCAGTAGAGAAAAATTTCACAAACCGTTGATTGCATGACTGCAATTGTTGTTGAAAATCCCAGTCATCGCCAAAACGCGTGCGCGCCACCATCACAAACAGCGTGGCATTCTCTCGTGCTTTTTCTTGCATTTCTATGGCTTCGCGGTAGCCTTTGGATAACCGATTTGTCTCTTCAAACAGCGCGTGCGCCTCGCGGTAGCTACCGCGCGTATCGCGCATCATCGCTTCAATACCGGCCTGGTATGCCTCTTCTGCGGCTTTCAATTTCAGTTCTTCCACTTGGTTGAAGCGATTCTCCGGCTTGGGTATAATGGCCAATGCTCCGGGCGCGGTGCGGATCTCATCGTGCATACGGTTGATCTGCTCGTAGTTTTGCATGGCCGCGCGCCACTTAAACGGCTGGTTGGAGTTAATGATGTTTTGCGCCTCGGAATCAAAATACTGCACCGCCAGCGAGTAGCTCATCTGCAATACCTGTTTCGATTTTTTGTGGTCCGGGTTCTGCCGCAGCCGCTGCACGGCCGAAAGCACTGCGTTGGAATAGTCGCCCCGTTTAAATGCGCCTTTGCCCGAAGAACAGGCATCCGCCAACACGGCAACCAAAAAAAACAGAAAAAGCGAGCGGTAACGAGAAATGAGGTGACCCATGATGGAACAAACTTAATTCTTCACGGAACAAAATCAATGCCCAAAAAATCAACGCGCATCGCTGCCGAAAAGGTCCGACAAGACTTCATCCAGCAGATTACGCCAATTGCCCCAGGAGTGGCCATCTGGCACTTCGCGGTAATGATACACACACGCGTTTTTTTCCAGAATGTCGCGCATTCTTCGGGTACTCTCGCTGGTATCATGTATCGTGCCGGCAGTCATGGAGATTTCAATACTTAACCCTTTGGCTTGATCGCATAGCGTGTACACCTGTGGGCTTTTCCAAAACGCGGGCGATTGAATGCCGGCCTTGCCGAAAATATCGGGCGCACTAAACAGAAAATACGCCGCGGATAAACCACCCATAGACGTGCCAACAATTGCCCGGTCGGCAGGTTTATGACTCACCCGATAGCTACGTTCGATTTCGGGGATGAGCTCCTCCTTGAAAAAAGCGAGGTAGCGCGGGTTCATGTTCAATTCATCCATTCTTCGGTTGTTGGCCCGGTTGGCGGGCTCACGATGATCCAAAAAAACGGCCACCACCGGCCGGATTAGTTTTGATCCGATCAGGTTATTCAGCACGGTAAACGCGTTGCCCATACGTGGATGGAGGTATTCGTAACCATCGGTAAAAAAAACAATGGGTAGATCGGTAAGTTGCTCGTAGGCCGGGGGCAAATAGACCGAGTATGTAAGCTGGTAACCGATCCGGCTGCTTTCGAAAAGAATATCCTCAATCAGGGTACCTTTTGGCAGAGCCGGATTTTCTCGTAGCAACTGGTCTTCGCGCCAGCGGGGCATACGCAGTTCGCTGTTGGGGCTGCCACCGGCCACGCCCGACCATTGCTGCTGGGTGTTGGTGGGGTCTAAAATCCATTGACTGCCGTTTACTACAATTTTGTAGTCGATCCGCGCATTTGGCTCGAATCGCGCCTTGAGCATCCACACATCCGGCGCACGAAGCAATACGCCTTTGTTGTTAAAGTTCTTGTTATAGCCCCACTGGTTGAAATCGCCATTCCATTCTACCGTGCGCGCTTCGCCCCGGTATAAAAAGGCAACCGAGTCTTCGCAGATCAGCGGGAGCCGTTTTTGGTGTTTCAATCCGTTCCAGATCGAATCGTACCGGCTGGATGTTTGTAACGTATGTAGCGTTGCGCGCCAGTCATCGTATGTTTGTCCGTGGGCGGCAGTGCCCATCCACATCAAAAAGAACAATGCCCTGCCGCATCGACTCATTTTCATGCCGCGTACACGCTAGTGTTGAATGAGCACTTCTTCCGAATCGCGCACACGCAGGCACAATACCCCCGCCACAATCATGGATACCCCGCCCGTAACGAGGATGTATATCGTTTCGCCAGCGAATACTTGTTTCAAAAAAAATCCCAGTACGGTGGCGGCCAGAATTTGGGGAATGACAATAAAAAAATTGAATACGCCCATGTAGTAGCCCATCTTTTCTGCCGGCAGTGAGGCCGAAAGCATCGCGTAGGGGATAGATAAAATACTTGCCCATGCAATGCCAACGCCAACCATTGATAGCCAAAGGTAGGCGGGTGTGGTAATGAAGTAGATGGAAATCAGGCCCAGCCCTCCGCAGGTAAGTGCAAACAAGTGCGTTACCCGGCGGCTACTGTACTTTGCCAGCACTGGCAGGAACAATGCGGCTACCGCGGCTATGCCATTATACGCCCCAAACAACATGCTTACAAAGCTGGCGCCATCGTTGTACGCTTGCGAGGTGGTGTCGGTTGTTTTGTAAATGTAACTGGTTACGGCCGGGGTGGTGTAAATCCACATCGCAAATAAGGCGAACCAGGAAAAGAATTGCACCCACGCCAACTGTACCATTGTTTTGGGCATGGAATGAAAATCCTTTACCACGTGCACCATACCTAGGTACGATCGGCCCTGGTTGATGTACAAACTTGCAAGCAAATGCACCACACCGAAAACGCAAAGGCCAACCCCCAGCACGTACAGTTCTTTTGCTGCGGCAAACACGTACACCAGAATGGAAATCACTCCGCCCGCCATCATCAGCATGGTGCCGTAATAGGAAAAGAGTTTTTTGAAAAATCCTTCGTCATCAATTTTTCGCTTTTCGCGATTGCGTAGTTTTTGTTCCGCTTCCGGGTGCGGCGGATACTCTTTCGTAGAGAACACCGTCCACATCACCGTAAGGAAAAGCATCAATGCCCCAAGGTAAAACGAATACCGCACCGAATCCGGAATTTGCCCTTCGCCAGCCGAGTTTGAGATGTTAAACCACTCGGTAAAAATGGTAGGGAGGAAGGAGGCTACAATCGCACCGATGCCAATGAAAAAACTCTGCATGGCAAAGCCGGTAGTGCGCTGCGATGGCGGCAGTAAATCGCCCACAAACGCGCGAAAGGGTTCCATACTTACGTTGATGGATGCATCCATAATCCACAATGTGCCGGCGGCCATCCAGAGTGCGTAGGAATTTGGCATGACGCATAGCGCCACCGAAGCCAGCAACGCCCCAATGGCAAAGTAGGGGCGTCTTCGGCCCCAGGTGGGATGCCAGGTGCGGTCGGAATAAAATCCAATAATGGGTTGAACGAGCAGCCCGGTAACGGGGGCAGCCAACCACAAAATCGGAAGTTCTTCCGGGTTGGCGCCCAACGTAGAAAAAATCCGGCTGGTGTTTGCGTTTTGAAGCGCAAACCCAAATTGGATTCCCAGAAATCCAAAACTCATGTTCCAGATTTGCCAGAAGCTTAGCGCGGGTTTAAAGGTTCCGTTTGCCATAGTTGCTAATGAGATGAATTGATTTGTGATGCCGGCGGCTGCACGGCACTTTCGCGAACGAGCGTCCACAACACTGCGGAAATACCGAGGCAGATGGCGCAGATGATGAAGATGGCCGTTTCATGTTCAATCATGGGAATGATTTTTCCAAACAACAAGCTCACGATAAGTTGTGGAATCACTACCGAAAGATTGAAGATGCCCATGAATAAGCCCATTTTATTTTTTTCCACCTTCTCGGTCATGATGGCAAACGGTAAACTTACCGTTGCGGCCCACCCGATGCCTACAATGGCCATGATGAGGTAGATGAACAGCGGCGAGCGCCCCAGGAAAATCAATAATCCGTACCCCGCGCACATGGCGGCCATGGCAAACACGTGCACGCGTACCCGGCCAATTTTTTTGGCGAGCGGTTCCAGCAAGAGCGAAGGGAGCAGGAAACCGATTGTATTTAAAACCAGAAACGATATCGATACAATTTGGCCGATTTCCGCATCGGAAGTTGCAGGCATCATGCCGCGTACAAAAAACACCATGTACACAAACATGGTTTGTACGCCCAGCCAGCAAAATCCGTGAGCAAAATAGATTCGGTTTAGCTGACCAAACTGGCTTGTGGTTGCTCCCGCGGCACTCGCTTCCGGGGTTGATAAGGCTGCGGGTTCCGTAATGAAGAACGGAGGCAATAACGAGAAGAGCAGTACCAGGCCTGCACCGAAATAAATCAGCGAGTAGTTACCCCACCACGCCCCGATGGCATAGGCCAGCACACCAAAAAAACCGGAGATGGTTTGCATCCACGTATATCCAAATGTGCGCTTTTCGCCTTCGGGTGTTACATCTGCAATAATCGACCGGGTCGGGTTGAAGCTGATGTTGATGGAGAGATCCAACGTGAGCGCAACGGAAACAGCCACCACCAAAATGCCGATGCCCGTAGCGGAGCTAATCGCCCCGAGGCTAGGTAGTGCCAGTAGACTAAGCGAAGCCAACACGCCTCCAATCCAAATGAAAGGCCGTCTTCGTCCGCCCCAGAACCACACCTTATCGCTAATGATACCAATCAGCACCTGCCCCACGATGCCGGCAATCGGTCCTGCGGCCCACACGATACCCACTTCGTGTATGTTGAGTTGGTATTGCGTGGAAAGAATCCAACTCAGCGCAGAAATCTGTACCGATAGCGCAAAGCCCATGGCTGTAGAGGGCAGGCTGAGCAGGGTAAGAAAACCCTTGGAAAGACGCTTTTGAAATTCAAGCATACGTTACCATTCCACCCGGTGGGCGGAAGCGTTAAGTTGAAACTGAATTTGTTGTACGGATTCAGCGCCCATAGCATCGGGCTCGTTTATCGGGTCGTATTTTTCTAATGGCGCGAAAAAGGAGTGCTCGCGTTGCTGCGCGGTGTGCGCCTGACCATCAACGCGCACCTGATCGAACTTCCCAAAACCATGAAAAACAACCGTTGCGGTTTTGTACGGAGACGGAAAACTGCCGGAAGCTGCGGTAATCTCCAGTCGATTTGCGGCTGCGTCGTAAATGAGTTGCCGCGTACTGCAAGCACCTTGCTCATAATTGAAGCTTACGCCATCGTCTTCATACAAGGTAAAGGAACGCTGCTGTGTGCCATGATACACATGCAGAAAAAGTTCCTCATTGCGATCAAATGTGTTGATGCCCGTGGCCTTCATTGGTAGCACGCTGCTTGCCCGGATAAAAATAGGCAATTTATGGAGCGGACAATCCACAAATACTTCTTGTGCGCCCGCATATCTTTTTCCATCGAACAAGTAGTACCATTCGCCTTCCGGCAGATACACTTTTGTGATTTCTTTCTGGCTCTCTACGGGGGCAACCAGCACGCTTGGCCCAAAGAGGTATTGATTCTCGAACCGATGGTAAAACACGCGATCATCAAACGGGAATTCAATGGCCAGACTGCGTTGCACCGGGGTGCCGGTTTGTGTTGCCTCGTAAAAAATCGAATAGAGGTAGGGCATGAGCTGGTAGCGGAATTTGATGTAATTCCGGGTGATGTTTTCTACCTCCTCGCCATACGACCAGGGCTCCGAATCGGCCGTATTGATCATGGTATGGCCGCGGAAGAAAGGCGAGAGCGCGGCAATTGAAATCCAACGTGCAAAAAGTTTGGGCGAGGCATTGCCTACGAAGCCGCCCGCATCGTAGCCGGCAAACGCAACCCCGGTTAGACCCAGGCTATTGACCATGCGCACCCCCAGCAACATGTGCTCATCGTACGATACGTTGTCGCCCGTCCACAGGGCCGCATAGCGTTGAATACCCGAGAAACCCGAGCGGGTGAGGTTAAATGGCCGTTGGTTTTGCAGCAGCGCTTTTGTGCCCTCGTAGGTGCTACGGGCCATTTGAAACCCATACAGGTTGCGCGCCTCGCGCATGGTGGCACCTTCGCCATCAAAATCAAAAAGCACGTTCTCGGGCAGGTAGTTTCCCCAGGTGGCTATCTCGTTCATATCGTTCCAAAACCCGTCAATGCCCAGATTCACGTAGTCTTTAAACTGTTCTTTCCACCACTGCCGCGCGGCCGGGTTGGTAAAATCAGGAAAGTGGCACCAGCCCGGCCATACCTGCGCGGTGTAGTTCTTGCCGTCAGGGTATTTGATGAACACATCATGCTCCAGACCATTTTCGTAGGCGGTGTAGCCCGGTTCCACTTTTATTCCGGGGTCGCACATGATCACCACATGAAACCCCTTGGCTTTAAGTTCTTGAATCAGCGCGGCTGGGTTAGAAAAATGGGAGGGGTGCCAGGTGAAGATTTTGTAACGATCCATGTAGTGGATGTCCAGCACCACCACGTCGGCAGGAATGTCTTTCTCCCGGAAGGTGTTTGCCACGGCCAGCACCTCTTTATCGGGGTAGTAACTGTACCGGCATTGCTGGTAACCCAGGCTCCATAACGGGGGCAGTGGCATGCGGCCGGTGAGGTGTGTGTACGATTGAATTATCTCCGAAACGGAGTGACCAAAAATGAAGTAATAATTCATTTCACCACCATCGGCACCGAAACTGGCAAACCGGTCGTTGGAGGCGCCTAAATTGAAATAACTTTTGTGGGAGTTGTCGAAGAAGATTCCATACACCAGGCCCTGATGTAATCCAATGTAAAAAGGAGTGCTGCTGTACAGTGGATCGGTACCCGCGTGGTAGGCGTAGGCATCGGTATTCCAATTTTGGTAGCCAGCACCCTTGCGGTTAAGGTGGCCGGTCTTCTCACCGAGTCCAATGAACCGCTCCCCGGGCTGTAATGATTTATAGCAGGTTACCTGTTCACCAATCCAACTTGTGCTTAAGCCGGGCTCGTCTTGATTTATGCAGCGACCATCCGGTGAAAAGAAGGCGAAGGATGAATCGTGCTTGTTCATTCGAACGGTGAGTCGTTCGGTTCGCCATTCGAGGTGCGAACCAGTGTCCACCACGTTTTTGTCCCCAATCATTTCAGGTTCAGCTACAACGGCATACGAGTGTGCCGAAAAATCGGAGGTTCGATGTTGGTGAATGCGGGCCACAGTGGCTCCGTACCATTGTACGCGGGTATGTGCAAACTCGCTCGCCACCACCCATCCATCTTCTGTGTTGGTGAGTTGGCGAAACGTGCCGGGTTGGCGGGGAAATCCGGGTTTTTGTAGAAAAGACATGTATCCGTGGTATTAAAACACGGAAAGTACATGCATTCAAATCAACGTAACAACCAAAACGGGCGATTAAAATTCAGAAAACGATTGCGCTATTTTTTCTTAGGAACGCCCTTTTTTAAAGACGATTGGCGTACCACGAGCTTGGTTTTTAACACTTTTGTTTCGGGGTTAACATCGCCTTCTTCTTTGTCTTTCATCTCAATTTGCCGAATCAAAAGCCGTGCAGCCTCCTGACCCATTTCAAATCCGGGTTGATCAACCGTGGTCAGGGATGGCTCAACCATCTCGCCATAGCTCCAGTTGCTAAACCCAACCAGAGCGATGTCCTGCGGAATTTTCAAACCCTTTTCTTTGATGGCCATCATGGCACCCATCGCCATGGGGTCGTTATTACAGAAAATGGCATCGGGCGGATTGGGCATCGCCAATAGCTTTTTGGTGGCTTTTTTGCCTTCTTCTATCGAACCCTCCGGGCAAACGATGGTGTAGCTATCGCGCACCTCCAGGTCTTTCTCAATCAACGCATCCTGATAGCCTTTCAGTCGGTCTTTGCTAATGATGAGGTTGGGCGCACCCTGCAAGTGGGCGATGCGCTTGCAGCCCTGGTCGATGAGGTGTAACACCGCCTCTTTGGCGCCCACGTAGTCGTCTACAATTACTTTACTCGTGTTCGGATTATTGTACATTCGGTCGTAAAACACGATTGGTACACCTTTCGAGAGGATCGACTCAATGTGATCGAAGTTGGTCGTTTCGCGCGAAACGGAGAGCAGCATTCCATCCACGCGGCTGTTAAACAGCGCCTTTACATCCAGTACCTCGCGTTGGTACGATTCGTTCGACTGGGTAAGAATAACGTTGTATCCGGCCTGATAGGCCACATCTTCGATGCCAGAGATTACAGTGGAAAAGAAAAAGTGAACCAGTTCCGGGATGATCACCCCAATGGTGTTTGTCTTCTTTTGGCGGAGACTTAGCGCAACAATATTGGGTTGGTAATTTAGCCGGTCGGCCAACTCGTTCACCGCTTTTTTTGTGTCCACACTGATGTCGGGATGATCTTTAAGTGCCCGTGAAACGGTGGAGGGTGAGATGCCCAACTCGCGCGCAATGTCTTTAATCGTTACTTGATTGAACTTCATTTCTAACGGCTGCTATGTGAGAGTATACCTGAAAATTTTTAAGCAATATAGCTACAGCGTTACAGTTCAATGATGAAAAACCGCAAAACCAGAACTTGCAACTATTGGCTAATCCCCAATCGGATTCGGTAAAGATACGTTGAATGTCGGGAAAACTTGCAAACGTTTGCGATTACGTTTCCGTTAAAATTTCGCGATTTTTTTGAGTTATTGAGCCTTGGATATGGAATTTTACCTCTAATATTGATTACCGAAAGATTATTTCAGGTGGAAAGTATGCCTGAAGTAGCTGTTCGAAAAAACAACAAAAACAATTTAAACCTAACTAAAACCAGTATGATTAGATTTTATCTAGCAGTACGCAGATATGCTACTCTTCTGATGGTTTTCGCCACCAGTTTGGCGTTGGCTCAGGAGCGTTCCGTATCTGGCAGAATTACATCTGCGGATGACAATTCAGCGATTCCGGGGGTAAACGTCCTCGAAAAAGGAACCAGCAACGGTACGGTGAGCGATTCGGACGGAAACTTCCGGATCAACGTTGGGCCGAATGCTGTGTTGGTATTTTCCTTTGTGGGTTATACCACACAGGAGGTAACAGTGGGGAGCCAGTCTACGGTAAATATATCGCTGGTTTCAGACGTAACAGCACTGTCAGAGGTAGTCGTTGTTGGATACGGTTTACAAGACAAAAAGGAAATTACGAGCTCCGTGGTGTCTGTAACAACCGAAGGATTTAACCGCGGTAACGTGAATGATCCAGCGCTTCTTTTGCAAGGTAAAGTGCCAGGATTAAGCATTTACAACCGTGGTGGCGACCCGAACACCAATGCAACGATTCGTTTGCGCGGTTTATCCACAGTAGGTGCCAACACCGAACCATTGATTATTGTCGATGGCGTTTTGGGTGCTTCGCTCGCAAACGTTGATCCAAACGATATCGAATCCGTTAACGTTCTGAAAGACGGTTCGGCATCTGCAATCTACGGTAGCCGGGCATCAAGCGGTGTAATTATTGTCACGACCAAGCGCGGATCAAAGCGCGGCGGTGGCATGTCGGTAGAATACAATGGCTTTGTTGCGGCTGCTACGCCCTTTCGTCAACAGCCGTCGCTTTCGGCAAGTGAGTATATAGCGGCTGGAGGTAACAATTTGGGATCAGTAACCAATTGGCAGGACGAAGTGACCCGCACTGGAATGACGAACGTACACAACTTGGCGGTGTCGGGCGGAAACCAAACCACTTCTTTCCGGATGTCAACAAACTTCCGGAATGTGCAAGGTATTCTTGAGGGTTCCGGCTTCAATCAAATTAACACGCGCGCGAATCTGCTTCACTCGGCCTTGAATGATCGGTTGAAAATTGACATCAACATGTCAATTACGAACCGTAACTCAAATTTCTCATTCAACGAGGCATTACGCTACGCAGTGTTGTTTAACCCAACAGCTCCAATTCGCTTCGGAAACGGGGACTTTTATCAAGCAATCTTGTTTGACAACTTTAACCCTGTAGCCATTATCGAGCAAAACGTGAATAGAGGTAATCGTAGAAACATTAACTATAACGCCAAAATCGATTATAGCATCACAGATAATCTCACAGCTACCGTTAACTACGGCCAACAATTTGAAAACAATCTCAACGGCGAGTATTATTCCCGTAATTCGTTGTTCCGGGGCTTGAACCGCGGAGGTCTCGCTCGCCGCTACACAAACTCCATTAATTTCACATTGTTTGAAGCCTATGCAACGTATGCGAAGGAGTTTGGAAAATTTGATTTGAGCGTGACCGGCGGTTACTCGTTTCAGGAGGATGAGTTCCAAGATGTGTTCATTGAAATGGGCGATTTCCCCAGCGATGCGCTTGGGTTTAATGCGCTGGAGTTATCGGGAGACCGCCTGAAAGGCATCCCAGGCTTGTTGAATATTCAAAGCAACACTAACCCCAAAAATCAGATCGTAGCTCAATTTGCTCGCTTGAATCTGACGTTTGATAAGGGGATATTCTTCAATGCGTCGGTGCGTCGGGAGGGGTCAACTCGCCTCGGTGCCGACAACCGATATGGAATCTTCCCCGCGTTCGGTGCCGGCGTGGATATCTTGAAATATGCTAATATCGCTTCAATGAGCGCGTTCAAGTTTCGCGCGGGTTATGGTGTAACCGGTGCGTTACCTCGCGCAAACGGTCTTGCACAAGATCGCTTCCAGTATGATTTTGCCAATGGTGGGAACGTTCAACAAGTACAGTTAGGTAACCCGAACCTTCGATGGGAACAAAAGGAAGAAATCAACTTGGGGATTGATTTTGGCTTCAGCCAACGGTTAACTGGGTCATTGGATGTTTACACTAGAAACATCAAAGATTTCATTCAACCCACCCGCGTTCAGATTGGACAACAACCTGCAAACACTCAATTTCAGAACTCTGGATCGTTGCGTACACGAGGTATCGAACTTGCATTGAATTACACAGGCGTTAAATTGGGTCAGGTAACCTGGAACCCTGGTATTGTGGCGAGTACCTATCGCTCAACGCTTACAGATTTCGTAGTGCAGGAGAATATGATTGCTGAACTTGGTGCACCAGGTCAAAATGGTACGTTCATGGTGCGCTCTAAAGTAGGTGAAGAAGTTGGACAAATCTGGGGTCCGGTTTTTGACGGAGTCGAAGGGAATGGTGCTCCACGGTTCCGTGATATTAACGGTGACGGCCAAGTGATTGCCGCCCCGGGACAAGCATTAAACCCGAATGCCGATTTTCAAGTGCTTGGTCGTGGTTTCCCCACCCTGGAGTTGGGTTGGACCAATGAGTTTCGTTACAAGAACTGGGATTTAAATGCCTTTTTCAGAGGTGCCTTTGGCCACAGTCTGGTGAACAACTTCAGGGCGTTTTACGAACCAATTGATCCGGGCGCGATCAATTCGTACAACCGAGTGATTACCGATAAAGCTGTTCCCGGTCTGACTGTTGCCCAGTTCAGCTCCCTTTATGTTGAGCGTGGTGATTTTTTGAAGTTAGACAATATCACGTTGGGATACAATTTCAAAACGGCAGGCAAAACATTACGTAGCGCCCGCCTGTTTTTCACTGTACAGAACGCGTTCATCTTGACGAATTATACGGGTATTGATCCCGAGCCAGTTCTGCAGGATTTTGGTAGCGCTGATAACGGCGGTTTCCAAGGTACCGAGCCGAACGTGCTGGCTCCAGGTATAGACCGTCGGAACTCGTACTTTAATAGCAGAACATTTACGTTTGGTGTGAATATTGGCTTGTAGAAGAATGGAAAACGAAAGAAAATTTAATATGAGAAATCTAGCAAAGCTTACTTTTTTGACGGTTTTGGCTTTCGGAGCAGCCTGTACCGATTTGGAAGAGGAGATCGTTGGTGATTTCACCAAGGATTTTACGCCTGGTAATCAAGGCGTTGGTGTTCGGAATAATGTGAATAAAGCAACACCTGCCGACGGCTTGGGTGGTGCTTTCGCACGAGTATTGAACGGGACTGCGAACCACGGTGGGTACTTTTCAACTCAAGAGGTATCCTCAGATGAAGCAGTAATTACTCAAAAAGGGGGCGATTGGTTTGATGGTGGCATTTGGTTAACCATGCATCGCCACCAATTTGCATCAACAGGTTTGGGTGGAATAAACGGTGCTTGGGAGGATACGTACGCTGGTATTTTCCAGTGTAACACGTTGTTAAACCAAGCAGTAGGACAAATTCCCGCTAACCGGGCGCAGTTACGTTTCTTACGGGCTTACTTTTACTGGCGTTTGCTAGACTCGTTTGGACGGGTTAAACTGCTCGTAACACCTGGTCAGGATGTAAGGCAGTCGACTCGCGTAGAAGTATACAATTTTGTCGAGTCAGAGTTATTAGCTGCGATTCCCAATTTACCGACCGGAAAGCAAGACTACGGTCGCGCAAACAGGGCTGGTGCATATGCGTTGCTGTCACGGTTGTACCTAAACGCAAACGTTTATACTGGTACACCACAATGGCAAAAGGCTATTGATGCTGCGAATGAGGTCATTAACTCAAACCTGTATTCGTTGTCGCCGGAATACAAAGATGTTTTCTCGCCCGCGAACGTGGAAAATGTGGAACACATTTTTGTAGCTCCATTTGATGAGGCTACCGGAGGTGGGATGAATTTCGCTCAGATGACTTTACACTATCCTAGTCAGTTAACGTATAGATTGGCGCAGCAGCCATGGAATGGTTATTCTACTTTGGAAGAGTTTTACAATTCGTATGAGGCAAGTGACAAGCGCCGGGCAAACAATTTCATCGTTGGCCCTCAAACGGATGTGAATGGCTCGCCTATTCTTGACCTGGCATTTGACAAAGATGACCCGGACGGAGCGGCGATCAATTACACTCCTCAGATCAACCAACTTGCGCCCAACGGCTCACGGCAGGCAGGTGCTCGCTTAGGTAAGTTTAGTTTCAAACTCGGCCAGAATCCCGATATGGACAACGATTTCCCGATTTTGCGTTTGGGCGAAGTTATTTTGAACAAGGCTGAAGCGCTGTTCCGTTTGGGGCAAATTGGCGCAGCAGTTGCTGAAGTCGACAAGTTAAGAACGCGTGCTGGTGTAGGCACTATTGCACCCCTTACTGAGGGCAAGTTGTTAGCCGAGCGTGGCCGGGAATTGTTCCAAGAGGCACTGCGGAGAACGGACTTGATCCGCTTCGGTGCATGGGGCAACGCATGGTGGGAGAAGCCTGCACACTCTAACCCTAATTTGAATGTTTTCCCGATTCCCAACGAGCAGTTGCAAGGTCAGGCAGGAACACAGTTTCCTTTGACCCAAAACCCTGGGTACTGATTTTTCTGCTACTTGTCAAAGTTTGGAAGCGTCCGGTTCGATACCGGACGTTTCTTTTTGTAGTATGAATAGAATCGCTGTAATCATCGCTTCGTGGAGCTTCATCGCTTGCGTTTCGACAAATTCAAAGAAGCCCATTTTTGAAGACGTTGCAGCTTCGGCTGGAGTTATATTTAGAAATGATCTGGAGCTAACTGAACATGTTAATCCCTATACGTTTCGAAATTTTTTTAATGGTGGCGGGGTTGCTGTTGGCGATATCAATAATGATGGATTCCTTGACATCTACTTAACTAGTAATCAAAGCGGCAATCGATTGTTTTTGAATAACGGTAACTTCACGTTTACTGATGTTACCGATCAAGCGGGCGTTTCTTGTGCGGGTTCCTGGTCAACCGGGGTATCTTTTGTAGACATCAACGGGGATGGTTGGTTAGATATTTATGTTTGTAAGTCAGGCCCGCCGGATACACCCAAGCGCTTTAATGAATTGTTTATCAACAACAAAGATCTTACTTTTTCTGAACAGGCTGCCAAATTTGGCTTGGATGTAAAAGGACTTTCTGTACAGGCCGTTTTTTTCGATTTTGATCGTGACAACGATCTTGATTGCTACCTACTAACCAATTCTTTCCGCTCAGTAGGGGCCTACGATCTAATACCAGGGCTCAGAGAGATTCCGGATTCCGAGGGTGGAGGAAACAAATTTTTTGTGAACGAAAATAATTTCTTTTTTGATAAAGCAGCGGAATTAGGTATCTACAGCAGTGCAATTGGTTTTGGATTGGGGGTTACTCTGGGTGATTTCAATTCAGATTCATGGACTGATATTTTTGTTTCAAACGACTTTTTTGAGCGTGATTATCTTTACCTCAACCAACATGGACGGGGATTTGTCGATTCCCTGACACAGTATTTTCAGTCAATAAGCGCCGGATCAATGGGAGCTGATTTCGCTGACCTTGATAACGATGGTAGCGGGGAACTGTTTGTCACCGAAATGCTGCCGGATTCACTTCATCGGAAAAAGACAAAAACACTTTTCGAAGGTTGGAGTCGGTATGAACTGGCGGTGCAGAATGGATACCATCATCAATTTTCAAGAAACGTTCTTCAGAAAAAAATGGGTAATAATTTTTTTGGGGAAATCGGAAGATTTGCGAACGTGGCCGCTTCTGAGTGGAGTTGGGGCGCCTTGATATTTGATATGGACAACGATGGCTGGAAAGACATTTTTGTTGCAAGTGGCATCACCCGAGATCTTTTAGACCGCGACTACCTTTCTTTTAGTAATGATCCGGAGAATGTTAGAAAGCTTATGGCAACAGAGCAAGATGCAGTCATCCAATTGATTGAACGCATGCCTACTTCCCGGTTTGTTAACTACGCGTGGCACAATCAAAAAGGACTTTCCTTTGAAAACAAAACAAAGGACTGGGGTTTTGGATCCCCAGGCTTCTCAAATGGCAGCGCCTATGGCGATTTAGACAACGATGGCGATTTAGACTTGATTGTGAACTGTATTAATTCGCCAGCCCGAGTTTACAAAAACAATATAGACACGGCAACACACCGCAGTCTTTCATTCCGGTTTATAAGCAACTCAAAAAATACCTTAGCAATCGGTACAAAAGTTCATGTCTTTTCTAGCGGTGAGTTGCTCGTGGCTGATAATTTTCCCAATCGGGGGTATCAAAGTTTTTCTCAACCGAGCATAACAATTGGTGTGGGTAGTCGTAGCCAAGTGGATTCGGTTGTGATAGTTTGGCCCGATAACACCGACACTACGTTGCAACAACTTCCAACGAATTCTTCGTGGGTGATATTGAAAGGTAAAGAATCAGTACCCAGCCGAACAAAAAGGAACTTAGCCACGAACGCGTTAATTAGATTGGAATTGAGACCGGAAAGACTTTTCGCCCATAAAAGTAATTCGATCAATGACTTCGATCGCGAACCGCTACTTACAGAGATGTATTCCAATGAGATTCCAAAGTTAATTTTAACGGGGGATAGTAAACCGGGAGTATATGTGGGCGGCGGGGCTGGCCAGCACGGAGTTTTTATTTCATGGAACGGTAATTCATTTGTAAGCAAAGAGTTCAATACCAACTGGTCTGCCGTGGAAGAAACAAGGAGTGCAATGTGTGATGTTGATGGAGACGGTGATCGGGATTTTATTTTCGCATCAGGTGGGCGATTGTATCCTTCTATTTCCGATTTGCAAGTTGATCGACTTTTCTTACAAACGGCACCCGGCGTATTTCGTGAGTCAATGCAATCAAGTCTCGCAGCCAGTGGATTTGCAACGAGTGCAGTTATACCGATGGATTTTGATAGAGACAATGACGTAGACTTGATAGCTCTGGAGAGGTTCGATCCGTCCATTTATGGTCGTGGTGGAGGTCTTCATTTCTTTGCCAATGATGGTCTAGGAAACTATACCGATGTAGGAGATACCCAAACACAGGAAGTAAGAAAGGTTGGGATGGTCACAGATGCCGTGGCAACCGATTTTAACAACGATGGCTGGGAAGATCTGTTGGTTGTGGGTGATTGGATGCCGATTACGTTGCTGGTAAACAAAAATGGGAAGTTTTCAGTCACACCTGTTCCGGGCCTTGCCGGGCAGAAAACAGAGGGCTGGTGGCATTGCATCCATTCGGCTGACTTGAATCAAGACAAACTCCCCGATTTTGTAGTCGGAAATCACGGCTTGAATTCGTTTGCGAAACCCGGAGATCGACTTTGGGTTGGTGATTTTGATAGCAACGGGTCATTCGAACAAATTTATACCACCTACCAAGGTGGAAAGCATTATCCCGTTCATGATCGTGACGAACTTACTGCTCGTATTCCTTCCCTTAAGAAGTTAGCGCTTAGGTACAAGGATTATGCTGAGCTATCGATCCAAGAACTTTTTCCAAATTTGAATTTCGAACGCGTTTTTTTTCATGAAGTGAACATGCTGGCTTCAGTAATGTTACTCTCTGACAAAAATGGAAACTACCGTTTGGAACCAATGCCTAATGAAGCGCAGTTTTCATCAATTTACGCGGTTACCACTGCGGATTTGGATGGCGATACTCTTTTGGATGTTATTGTTGGAGGAAATCAGTATTACGTTAAACCGCAGTATGGGCGTCAGGACGCGTCGCCCGCCTGGTGGTTTAGAGGAAGTAGAGATTCAAAAAGTTTTAAACTTGAGGCGGGGGTTGCGCTAGGGGTACGTGGTCAAATACGAGACATCGCGTATCTTGCCGCTGAAAACGGGAGACAGTTTTTATTTTTTGCGAAATATGGAGATGACCTTGAAATATATGAGATATATCGTCAGTAGGGCGTGGGTGGTTATTGTGCTATTTGGTTCGGGCTGCTTCCAGTCTGAGTACACCCGGCTGGTAAAGCAAGAGTTATCCCGGGATACACGGATGGATTCAGTAGTCCTGGGGATTAATTTGGGAGACACAAGAGATGAGTTCTACGGCAAATGTTTCGATCTCAACCAGCAACACTTGGTTACCCAAGGGCCGAACGGTGCTACAGTTCAGTTCCTTTTTACCGACTCGTTGGTACATCAAAAGCCAACACCAATGCGCTTACTTTTTATTCCGCAGTTTGACGATCAGGATTCTATCGCGGAAATGAATTTGGAGTTTAGTTACGTAGGATGGTCACCGTGGAATAAGAGCCTTCAGTCAGATACGCTATTCAACAAGGTACAGCAACTCTTGTTAATTGGATATGGGGGTAATCGATTTATATTTCCAACTATTGCTGGACAGGCAACTCCTGTAAAACTTGATGCGAACCGGCGCATGATTGTTTATAAGAAAGATGAACGTAATGTGGTCGTAAAAGTACAAGATATTTTGAACGAGCGCTTTCGCCATTCAATTTCTGAACAATGAAGCTTGAAATGCCGTTGGTTATAAATCGATTTTTTTTGGTTTGCATTGTCTTTTTGTTCTTGATAGCATGCAAACGTTCCGAAAATAGTAATCCAAAAGAAACTCCACTTTTCACCAAACTTGCATCAAAAAAAACAGGTATTGATTTTCGAAACGATCTTGAGTTCGATCAGCAGTTCAACATCTATACCTATAGAAATTTTTATAACGGCGGTGGTGTGGGTATTGGAGATTTTAATAATGATGGTCTCCCAGACATTTACCTAACGGCTAATCAAAAGCAAAATAAACTTTACCTAAACGAAGGGAACTTGTCTTTTCGAGATATAACTGAGACTGCTGGAGTAGGGGGTAAGCGTGCATGGTCTACGGGTGTAAGTGTCGCAGATGTGAACGGCGATGGTTGGCTCGATATCTATGTTTGTAATTCCGGGGATGTGTCTGGGGACGACAAAGAGAATGAGTTGTTTATTAACAATGGAAATCTTACGTTCACCGAGCGAGCGGCCGAATTTAATCTTGCCGACCGTGGTTTTACGACACACGCTGTTTTTTTTGACTATGACCGAGATGGTGATTTGGATGTATACTTGTTGAATAACTCCTACCAAGCGATTGGCAGCTTTAACTTGATGAAAAATGAGAGACCCATTCGCGATTCCCTTGGCGGGGATAAGCTGATGAGGAACGATGGTGGGGTTTTTACTGATGTGAGTGAGAAAGCAAATATCTACGGGAGTGTAATTGGTTTTGGTCTTGGTGTTACCGTAGGTGATGTTGATAACGACGGATGGCTGGACATTTACGTATCCAACGACTTTTTCGAACGAGACTATTTATACATCAATAATCGAGACGGAACATTCCGAGAAGAGCTCACCGCACAAATGAGTTCCATTAGCGCTGCATCCATGGGAGCAGACATGGCTGACATCAATAACGACGGCTGGGCAGATATCTTTGTCACCGAAATGTTGCCGAAGGATAATTCGAGAGTGAAAACGGTCACCACGTTTGATAGCTGGGATCGATACATGTACGGAGTAAGGAATGGTTATCATCATCAATTTACACGCAATACGCTTCAGCTAAACAATCGAAATGGCACCTTTAGTGAAATAGGGAGACTTGCTGGACTTCATGCCACTGACTGGAGTTGGGGTGCATTGATTTTTGATATGGATAATGACGGTTGGAAAGATTTTTATGTTGCTAACGGAATTTTCCAAGACTTAACAAATCAAGACTATTTGCAGTACATCTCTACCGAAGAGGTCGTTCGATCAATTCTTGCGGAAAAAAAGGTGGATTACAAGCGATTGGTGGAGTTGATTCCGTCAAATCCGGTACCGGATTACGTTTTTCGTAATCTTGGCAATTTTACTTTTGAGAATCGTGGTCAATCTTGGGGTTTTGATGAGCCCAATTTTTCAAATGGAGCGGCTTATGCTGACCTCGATAATGATGGTGATCTTGATCTTGTGGTAAGCCATGTAAACGAGTTGGCATCGGTTTACAAAAATGAAGCTTCGGAGATCGGGAAAGGGAAATCAATTCGAATTGTATTGGAGGGAGAGGGGAAAAATCGATTTGGAATAGGTGCAAAGATAACGGTTGATAGCAAGGGTCAACGTTATACGGCTGAGTGTGTACCAAACAAGGGTTTTCAATCTTCCGTTGACTTTCGTGCCCTTATCGGAGTTGGGGAGGTAGATACCGTTGACAGAGTCGAGGTGGTATGGCCCGACGGCCGGGTATCTGAGGCTCGGAAGGTTGTTGCTGGTGGTGATGTTGTATTCGCACAGAAGGATGCACGTATTAGGATAAGTTCCTCCACGGTTAATTTGCCGTATGTTTTCCGTCCACAGAATTTTACGGGGATTGATTTCTTCCATAGAGAAAATGATTTTGTTGACTTCGACCGAGATCGATTGCTTTACTCCATGTTGAGCAATTGTGGTCCACGAGCGGCAGCAGCCGATGTTAACTTAGATGGTAAGATGGATATATTTATCGGGGGAGCTGCGGGAAGCGCGGGAAGTTTGTACCTCCAAACCAGCTCCGGTAAATTTTCAGCCACGCACGTTGAGGCATTTCTTCGAGATGCGGCGTCTGAAGATATGGATTGCGCTTTCTTTGATGCTGATAGAGATGGTGATCCTGACCTTTATGTGGCCAGCGGTGGAAATGAATTTACCAACGTTTCGGATGCTTTGCGCGATCGCCTATACATAAATGACGGGCATGGACAGTTTACGAGGTCGACCCAAGTATTGCCGACTACTGCGTTAGAGAACTCTAGCGTGGTTGCTCCGGGCGATATTGATGGTGATGGCGATTTCGATCTTTTCGTTGGAGTTCGAGCAAAGGCACAAGCGTATGGCGAACCCATGAATGGTTATCTGCTCGTGAATGATGGATTCGGTCGCTTTTCCGAGAAAACCCGAGAACTTTGCCCAAAATTAACCGCCTTAGGAATGATCACGGATGCCTGCTGGCTTGACGTAAATGGAGACAAAGCGTTGGATCTTGCGGTCGTTGGAGAATACCTCCCGCTCACCATTTTCGAAAATATTAATGGAAGCTTCGTTCAATCAGAACAGAATTCCTTGAAGTATTCTAACGGATGGTGGAACCGACTACTTCCGACGGATGTCGATAAAGATGGTGATACGGACATAGTAGCGGGAAACCTAGGACTTAACTCTAGGTTTCGAGCAAGCAAGGATGCCCCTATCGAATTGTTGATATCTGATTTTGACAAAAACGGTAGCATTGAACAAATTCTTTGTTTTACAGAAGCTGGTAACTCGTACCCTTGGGCGTTGAGGCATGATTTGGTAAGTCAGCTGCCACCGTTGAAGAAGAAATTTTTGAAATACGAGGATTACAAAGACGCCACAATCGAAGATGTCTTCGATGCCAAGACTATCGAAAATGCCACCAGACTTACTGCATACGAAATGGCTTCTGGTGTTTTTTTTAATGAAAATGGGAAATTCCGATTTCAATCCTTTCCCACCCCCGCCCAGTTTTCACCTGTGTATGCTTTGTTGGCAGACGACTTTAATCGCGACGGGCACACGGATATTCTACTTGGTGGAAATCAGTTTAACGTGAAGCCTGAGTTTGGTCGCTATGATGCAAGCTTTGTCAACTTGCTTATTGGTGATGGGAATGGTGAATTTAAAGTTGCTGCACCGGAACAATCAGGGTTGTCCATAACTGGTCAAGTAAGAGATTTTTTATTTTTCCCGACAACTGGCAAAGAATTATTGATTATTGTTAGAAATAATGATGCGGTGGTTGTGTTCGAGCGGTAGCCGCCAAGCCGTGAGGGGGCTATTTTCTGCTTTATTGTTTTTGTTTGGAGTTGCATGCGATAATCAACATCAAATCTCGGAAGTTTTGTTTTCAAATGTTCCTGAGAACTTCACTTCAATACGATTTCAAAACACGTTATCCGAAGACAAAGACTTCAACATCATTGAGTACCTGTACTTTTATAACGGCGCTGGTGTAGGTCTTGCCGATTTCAATCGCGATGGTAAGCTGGATGTTTACCTGGTGGCGAATCAACTACCCAACCGTTTATACCTAAATGAGGGCGATTGGCACTTCCGTGATATTACTGAAGCGTCGGGAACCGCCGGCACCGGTAACTGGAAAACCGGTGTTACAATTGCAGATGTTAATGCCGATGGCTGGCCTGATATTTTTGTGACTGGTGTAGGCGGCTACAAAAAATTTACCAGCCGTAATCAATTACTCATCAACAATGGTAACCTCACCTTTACTGACCGCACGGAGGAATTAGGTTTGGCTTTTCAAGGGCTTTCCACACACGCTGCTTTTTTTGATTATGATCGCGATGGAGACTTAGATGTCTACCTGGTAAATCATTCTGTGCACAGTCCCCGCTCGTATGGACGTAAAAGTTTGCGATTTGAAACTGACTCGCTGGCGGGCGATCGGCTCTACCGAAACGAACGCATCCCTACGGGTAACCTTCAGTTTACAGACGTTACCCGCGCGGCAGGTATCTTCTCCAGCCAAATTGGTTATGGACTAGCGGTGGCTACAGCCGATTTAAACAACGATGGTTTCCCGGATATCTACGTATCCAATGATTTTCATGAGAACGACTATCTCTACATCAATCAAAAGGATGGAACTTTCAGGCAGGAGTTGGAAAAATCTTTACCCCACAGCAGTCGCTTTTCAATGGGTAACGAAGTAGCTGATGTGAACAACGACGGCTGGCTCGACATTTTATCATTGGATATGCTGCCCTATGACGAGCCCGTAATCAAAACATCGGCCGGGGAAGACACTTACGAAGTGTATCAGTTCAAACTTCAGTATGGCTATCATCCGCAAATTGCCCGGAATAATCTACAGCTTAACCGGGGCCTTGATTCCGGCCGGTTATTTTTCTCAGACATAGCGTGGTACGCGGGTGTTGCGGCCACGGATTGGAGTTGGGGCGCGCTGCTTGCCGATTTTGATGGCGATCAACGCAAAGACCTGTTCGTTACCAATGGTATCGTACGGAGACCTAACGACATGGATTTTGTGAGCTTTATCGCATCCGACTCCGCGCAACGGCTGCTGGAAAAAGATCCGCTACCGTTTATTCGGCAGATGCCTACAGGTAAAGTGCCGAATCAAATCTTCCAAAACCAAGGCAACCGATTTGTAAAAATGAACGACGCGTGGGGTATTCAAAATCCTACTTTTTCCAATGGGGCAGCCTATGGCGACTTAGATAATGATGGAGATCTGGATCTGGTCGTTAACAACATTAACGAGCCGGCCAGTGTATTACGAAATAACTCCACGGCACCGTTTCAACGGCTCAGCATTTACGATTCCACATCGCCCGGAAATCCTTTCGCAATTGGTGCCCGCGTAAAAATTCAATCCGGCAATGTTGTGCAGATGTTCGAATTGCAGTCCAACCGGGGCTGGTGCTCCAGTTCATCTACCGAAATTTCTTTTTCTGTTTCCGGGGATTATCGTGTTGAAATCTTGTGGCCAGATGGCACCATTCAGCAGGAGCCAGGTAGCAAAGACCTCATCCGCCGGATTCACAAAAGCAGCCTGCCTGCGCCGCCCGAACAATGGGCTTCAGTGTGGTTGGAACCCTTCGCTTCGGGTATTCAACATGTGCATCAAGAAAACGAATTTAATGCGTTTAGTCGTGAAAGTCTCATTCCCCACATGCTCACCACAGAGGGGCCGCCGCTGGCCGTAAACGACTTTAATGCCGATGGCTTGGATGATGTTTACGTGGGTGGTGGCCGCGGACAGACGGGTGCGCTCTACCTCCAATCCCCGCAAGGGCTTTTCAAGCAGTTGCAACAAAAGGCATTTGCACCCGATACTATAGCCGAAGACGTAGATGCGGTTTGGGTCGATGTGGATGGCGACCGCGACAACGATTTGATTGTAGTGGGCGGCGGCCAGGAAAAGTTAACGCGCAATCGTGGGTTGCAACCACGGTTGTACCTCAATGATGCGGGCAAGCTTACAGATGCCACGCGCCAGTTTCCGCAAGTTTACCTGAACGCATCTTGCGTGAAACCTGCAGATTTTGATGGAGATGGCGATGTTGACCTTTTTATCGGGGCCAGTGTGATGCCGTTTCTCTACGGCATGGCTCCGCTGAGTTATCTCTGGATAAATGATGGACGAGGATATTTTACTGATTTCCCGCGCTGGGCTGGGGCAAGCCGATTTGACAACGTAAGCCAGGTGCGGCCGGGAATGGTAAAAGATGCCGCTTGGGGTGATGTAAACCTGGATGGGCGCCTCGATTTGGTGTTGGCAGGGGAGTGGATGCCCATTACGGTGTTAGTTCAACAGCCCGACCACACATTTCTGAATCTGTCGGACGCTTACGGCCTCAAAGCTACCCGCGGGTGGTGGAATACACTACACGCCGCAGATTTGGATGCTGATGGCGATCTGGATTTTGTGGCTGGAAATTTGGGTTTAAATAGCCGCCTCACGGCCTCCCGGCAGCAGCCGCTTACGATGCTACTCGGAGATTTTGATGCCAACGGAAGCTCAGACCATATTCTTGTGTATTACAACGGGGCCGCGCAGTACCCCTTTGCCACGCGCGATGAGTTGGTAAAGCAATTGCCAATGTTGAAGAAAAAGTACCTGAAGTATCAGGATTACCGCAATGTGCAACTGGTAGACCTTATTCCACCCGAACAAAAACAGCAGTCAGCTGAACTAACGATAGATATGTTAAGTACTGTAGTGATCTGGAACGAAGGTGGAAAACTTACCGTGCAGCCACTCCCTGCTGAGGCGCAATGGGCCCCCGTCTTTGCAGTTACCAGCGATGATCTGGATGGCGATCAATACCCAGACCTTTTGCTGGGAGGAAACTTGCTTGCTACGCAGCCTTCCCTTGGGCCGTATGATGCGAGTTACGGAACGGTGCTGCGCAACACAGGTGGGCGTACGTTTGTTTCCGTGTCGCCAACCGAGACCGGGCTGGTATTGAAAGGGCAGGTGCGAGATATGCAGGTGCTACGCGGTGCACAAGGAAAGAAGATCTACCTGGTGGCCCGCAACCGGGCACACGTACAAGCCTTTAGGTCTGTCCGGAAATAGCCCGTGCGGGCTGGCGGAGCACGGATTGAGGCTGCATTGGCTCAAATCAAACTTTCAGGCTATATTTGCAGTAAAATACGCTATGAAGAAAGTACTCTTTTGTTTGTTGGTTATGGCCGTGCTTGTTTCGTGCTCTACAAACACAGGCGAGTACAAAAGCAAAGCAAACGACCCGGAATTTCTGCATCGTTCCATGAAGGAAATTACCGATCGCATCGTGCACGATATTTTTTCGCCACCCGTGGCAAGTCGCATTTATGCCTATACCAGCATTGCTGCATATGAGGCAGTACGGCACCATGACCGTAGTTTCCAAACCCTTGCCGGGCAGCTCACCGATCTCACCCCGTTTCCACAGCCAGATTCTACGCAGGAATATTCTTTCAACCTTGCGGGTACGCAGGCAATGCTTAGAGTGGGGCGCGCGTTGGTCTTTTCGGAAGACAAGATGGATGCGGTTTATGAGAAAATCATGAGCGACTTTAAAGCTACCGGTGTGCCGGATGATGTGTTTCAACGCTCGGTGGAATTTGGAAACCAGGTGGCAGAACACGTACTGGCCTGGTCGGCCAATGATAACTACAAACAAACACGCAGCTTCCCGAAGTACAGTATCGAAAAAAGTGAAGCCACCTGGAAGCCCACACCACCCGCATACATGGATGCCGTTGAACCACACTGGAACAAAATCCGTCCATTTGCGCTAGACTCAGCGCAACAATTTAAGCCGGCGCCGGCCACGCCATTTGTCAAACAGAAAGGCTCAAAGTTTTTTACAGAGGCCGAAGAAGTGTATAACATCGGTAAGAATCTCACTGCGGAGCAGCGGGAAATCGCTGCTTTTTGGGATTGTAATCCTTTTGTGATGAATGTAAAAGGTCACGTCATGTTTGCCACGAAGAAGATTTCCCCGGGCGGTCATTGGATGAACATTACCCGTGTAGCGTGTACACAATCGCAATCTAACGCAGTCGTTACTGCCGAGGCCTATGCGCGGGTGGCTGTTTCGTTGGTGGATGGCTTTATCAGTTGTTGGGATGAAAAATATCGCTCGCGGTTGGTGCGTCCGGAAACATTCATCAATCAAAATATGGATGAGAATTGGGTGCCGCTGTTGCAAACACCGCCCTTTCCGGAGTATACCAGTGGGCACAGCGTAATTTCAGCGTCAGCGGCAGAGGCACTATCAGGTTTGTTTGGCGATCAGTTTGCCTTTACGGATTCTACCGAGGTAGAATATGGTATGAGCGTGCGCTCGTTTACGTCTTTTCGTCAAGCCGCGGATGAAGCATCAATCAGCCGTGTGTACGGGGGTATCCATTACCGCCCCGCGGTAGAAGAGGGGTCGCGACAAGGAAGAGCGATTGGTGAGTTTATTCGCCAACGGCTGAAGACGCGAAAAGGATAAGCTGCTCCAGCTAGCGCAGGCTTACAACCGGTATCTCGGTGTGAAATAGCACGGCTTCGGTAAAACCCAGTTGATATACTGGTGTGTGGGTGCGATCGTGGGTGGCCATCACAATCCAATCCATATCCATCGACTTAGCAAAATCCACGATGCCCGATGCCAGTTCTACATCATTAAATACATGGTATTGAAAACTGATGTTGGGGAATTTTCGACCGAAGGCCTGCATGCTTTGTAAGGCTTGAGGTGTGGTGCGGAAATGGGCCGGTGTGTTTACAAAAAGCAGATTTACCCGACTTCCTAACGCTTCAATCAAAGGCAATACGCGTTCGAACGCCTTGGTAGGAGGTGTTTGGAAATCAGCTGCAAGCACCATGTTTTTCCAGATTTTTTCGGTTGCGTCCTGTTTTATTGACAAGACGGGGCAAGGTGCCATACGGATTACCCGTTGACTGTTCGATCCAACGAACGGCCGGTCGATTTTTTCATTTCCGTGCGTTCCCATCACAATCAGGTCAACCTTAAAACGTGCCGCCTGCTGCACAATTTGCTGATAGGGTGTACCATGCACCACCCGAAACTCGAGATCAACGGAATCGAATTGTTTTGTCTCGGCTAGTTTCGAGAGTCTGATTTCCGCATCAACGGTGTCGGCCACCGTTTGAGGATAGGCTTCCTGTTGGCGAACGGTGAGGCTATTCCATTCCAGTGGCGTATAAACGCAGTGCACCAGCAGTAAGCGCGCACCGGTTTTTTGCGCGATGTAAACGGCAATTTGCTGTGCCTTTTCAGAATAGGGGGAGAAGTCGATGGGAACCAAAATACGTTTCATACCTGCCTGGGTTAGCGAGAAGAGCTGGTCTCAGAATATACTCTTAACAAAGTTGCCTGCCGAAACCGGCAGGCAACTCGTATGCCGGCATCCTACGGATGTTTCCATCGTCTTCCTAATTGCTGCCAGGTTCTTATGAGCCTCAAAGTGCGGTGGTCTTCGCCGGATGCCACATTTTTTTCAACCGCGGGCTAATGCACCTCAATAGCTTTGGGCTTCACTTTTGCGGTTACTTCTTTTGGTAGCAACAGCACCAGAATTCCGTTTTCATAGCGGGCGTCCACTTTTTCCACTTTTACATTTTCGGGCAGGTTGAAGGATCGCATGAAGTTTGTGTAATTGTACTCCCTGCGTGTAAAGTTGGTTTCTTTTTCTTCCTTCTCATTTTCTTTTTCTACCGTAATGGTAAGCAGGCCATTTTCCACGGTGATGTTGAAGTCTTTCTTGGTGAGACCCGGTGCAGCGAGTTGGATCTCAAATTCCTTTTCTTTTTCCACTACGTTCACCGCAGGCATTTCTTGCATACGTTTCAGCCAGTTGGCATCGAAAAAACGTTCGTTGTCGAACAAATCGGTGAGCCAACGTTCGTTAAACAAGGTTGGAAAATTGGTTTTCATGAGTCTCATATCGTCCTCCTTTCTTGGTTTTCGTTTGACGGTGTTAAGGTCAGCAAACGCCGCAGTTAAATCCATGACGCAGGACACTCAACCGGCTGATTCTCGTCATTACGGTCAAAATTTTTCCAACTAATCGGGAACCTTTTTAAACAAAAAAAGCCCTCGCAAGAGGGCTTTTTGTTTAGTAGCATCATGCTGCCAATTAGTGTGAAATGACCACCTTCTTTCGCACCCAATTGCCATTTGATCCAACCCGAAGAATGTAAACGCCTGCGGCGAGATCGCTCACAGACAGAGCCGCGCGCCGCGCACCTGGGGCAATCTGTACTGTTTGCGCGCGTTTACCCATTTGGTCGATTAAATCGACTGTCAGGGTAATCGTAGCTTCAAGGGGAATCTCAACGTACAAAAGGTTGTCTGCCGGGTTAGGGAAAGTTGCTACTGTTTCCTCCGATAGTTGTTCAATGCCAGTAATTACATTCACCGGGGGATCTGGAATATTTTGGATTACAAGCGATTGATACACTTCGCGGGTATCCTCATCCTGCAGAAAAACAGCAACTGCCATGTCGTTTGGTTCCCAGTAGAACAAATTCAAGTCCGGAATCCATTCCAGGTTGAATGTGTAGGAGGTATTGGGCAGAAGTTCCCCACCCACTGCATTTGGATGAGTGCTTGTTTTCGTGCCAAGTACTGTGGGTAACATCTTCTTCACGACAAATTGGAAGTTTTGCTCGCCGGTGTTCACCAGACTGCGCTTGGCCCCCAGCGCATCTAATGTGATCGATTGTTCCATGACCACAACGTAGAGAACCGTTTTGTTATTGAGTTTTTCAACGGGGTTAACAGCCACGGAGACATTTAACTTACCATTCGTGGTAGTAGCGGTGGCGGTCAAACTTGTTTGGGCAAGCATCAGCGTGCGTTTGTTATACTCCGTTACACCCCAATCGGTGAAGAGCGGCCGTGTTGCATCCGGCTCACCCAGAAAGCCGTCTATCCGGGAGCGTGGGGTTGTACGAATATTGTAGTACAAAGCGCGCGAACTGGCATCACCCGGGTTATCTTGGTTGAAGGGGTCAACACCAGGAAACCCGACACGGTAATTCATTTTAACTAATTCCATACCAACCTCGGAGGATTTGAAGTTATTGATGAATTCGTTGACGACTCTTTCATTAGATGCTGTGCCGGAACCGGCGTTTGCGAAACTCTCCAGTAGAATTGTTCTTGTTCGCTCACCAAGCCGGAAGTTATCCACCGCGAAGCCCGAACTTTCATCGCTTTCATTGGCAGCCAGGGCAAAACGAAATACCACGTTTTCACTTCTAACGATTCGGTTGGTTTCCGGATCTGCTAAAACAAATCGCGAGTCGCGCCATTCGGTATCTTCTAAACTCCAACCAATATCACCAACTGATTGATCTCCGGGTTTTGCTGCAATTGCGGTTGCATTGTACCACTCAATGCCCTCGCCTTGCTTACCTAGTACCTTCCACTTTTTCAGCGGGTCAGCCACATTAAATGTGTCTGTTGAGTACTGTAGCACAACGCCATCATTCAGCTTTAGCGCCCGGAAACTATTGAAGGAAACCATTGGTCGTGTCAAGGCGCGTGTATCAAAGTTGGCCGAGTAAAGCGCAGACCGTTCATTTGCATTGTACGAACCAGAAAGTTTGGTCATCCATGCTCTTGTACCCAGGAGTGGATTGGGAAATTTGTTTACCGGCACGCCATGGGCCCAGGAAGGCGCGGTGCTGGACGGTCTGAAAGGCGTGCCAAAGACCTGCCAGTTACCGTTATCCGTCTCAAATCTACCCTCTGTACCGTAGTTATTGTTGCTTGTGGCAACATACCGCGGCAGAATTACGATTTCCTTAGAAAGCTGAGCGATACAACCTTTTTTGCTTTTTACCTCGAGCCGGGCGGTAAACACGCCAGGGTTGGGATAGGTGAACGAAAAGTCATCTTCATTATTTGCCAATTGCTCAACTCCCCTGTGCGGGTTGAAAAGAATAACATTTGCGGGGGAACCATTTCCGAGCGTCCAGGTAAGCTGCTCAAAACCATCTTGACCAGGTTCGGCAGGGGCAGTGGAAATTCGGGAATTATCTGTGAAAATAATGGGCTTGGAATTATCTAATCCGATGAATCCGAAATCAACTTGAGGCGTGGCTCCAATTCTTATGTTTTGCGAAGCCGGTGTAACGGCAGAGCACCTGTCGTTTGAGGTCACTTGCAAACTCACGTTGGAATACAAGCCAGGTTGAGCATACGTATGGGTTGGATTCTGACTCTCGGAAGTGTTTGCCGTACCTGAGTTCGGGTCTGAAAAATTCCAAGACCATTGGTTGATGGTCAGCCCAGCCGGTGGCACATTGGCAAAGCGAGATAAGTCAGTGAATTGAACAGCGATGTCTTCACATAATGTAGATGTACTGAATTCAGCAATCGGGTTTGGAGTAACTTGAACGGTGATTGTTCCTCTACCACTACAAGGCGAAGCCGCTTCCTTAAACACATATTCGATTCGGATCGGGCGATATCCATTGGTGAACGCATCGGGGTTCAAAGTGGCGGTGCCGTTTCCGTTGTCTACAAACGCATTTCCTACCGATAACTGGGTGCTTCCATCCCACAGGGTAAACGTTCCTGTAGAAACGCCCGCAGCCGGTTTAGGATAACCGCTGATCCGGATAAGGCCACCTTTCTCGCAATACTTTAGGGTGCCAGCCACGGGTTGGTTTGCGCGGTCAACTTCAACAATAGGTACAGGCGGCAGGAAGATTTCAACATTTTGAAAAAGTGTAAACTCTTCATCGGCCGCATTCGCAATACTCTGGTAAATGGCCTCAAACTGAATTATACCTAAAGATCCACCCTTATAGTATACTTGATTTTGTCCGTCCACCGATACCTCTCTGAAATACTCGTACGGATTCTGGTTGGCGGTACCGCCAATGGTGAAGCGTTGATCCAGTAGCCTCTTGGTATCAAAAAAGAAATCAAAATACGTGCGACCTGGAACCGGATTATCTCCCGGATTGTAGCTGCGGCTTCGAACAGGTAACGTAGGTACAAAAGCTGCCCATTCCGGCCCGAAAATCAACTGATCGCCCGCGAGAACGGAACGCGGGATAGACGTCTTCAAGTCGCGCATGTAAAATGCGGGAAGGTTATTGAACTTAATGGTATCTACTACTGAGGGCGACGGCGGGAAAGGCCCACCCAACGCGAATAATGAATTTTCGAAACAGTATTTTGTATCAAGACCACCAATTGCCCTTCGACTGTCGTAAACGGTGTGTTGTAACGTGCTGGTGGCCACACAACCATTGCTGTTTGTGCGTTGCATCGTGATGTTGAAGGGGATGTTTAAAGCAACGGCTTTCAAGGCGAGTTGGTCCACATTTACACCCGGGCCAGAGAAAGTGCTAAATCCAAAGTCACCAGCAACAGGTCTGGGTATCAGCGTGACCTGAAAACTCGGACTGTTAAAGTTGTCTGGAATGTTTGTTACCGTTGACGTTGACCCAAAGGTGCTCACAGCATAACTGTTCGTAAATAACGCGTTGGCAGAAGATAGGGGTGAAGCACTGATGCTGGCGATAACCACATTGTTACCAATGGCGGGAATCGCGTTGCCACCTAGTCTTCGAATGTTACCACTCACAGATCCGGTTCCATTGATCCGGAGGCCGGTAATCGTAATCTGATCTATGCTGGTAGCCCCGGAGTTTTTAAATGAAATTTCCGCAATGGTGTTATTCAAATATTGAATTGCACCTAAATATGTTCCCGGATCATCGGGATTAGGCGCGTTCCCTGCAAAGTCCGCTCCCGAAAGAATGACTTTCCCATACAAAGGCTTGTTCGATGCATCAAGCGACACATCAAACTGGAAACCAACAGGCAACAAAATATTAAACGATAAAACATCGCCCGGCGCGCCGAGGCTACGGAATTGATCACGTGTTGAGCCTTCACGAATCCAAATGGGTTCGTTTAATGTTTGGAAACTGTTGCTACAAATTCTTAGCGAGAGTCCAGAACCAGGATTGCTGTTGTACGTAACGCCCGCAGGAACCGTTGTGGGTTGGAAGGAAAATGAAACTCCTGTGGTAGCTGTGTTGAAGAATTCATCGGTTGATGCACCCGGAACAAAGAACCCCGTATTTTTTAGCGGAACCAGCACAGGCGCAGGTATCGGGTTTGCTGTTGCACTGCCACCAAGCTCCTCAAACGCTTCGGCATACAGATAAACTTGATATGTAACGCTCGGGTTAAACTCGCCCGAAGGCAGCAGATTTGGCCGAATGGTGGCTACCTGCGGTATCGGATCCGTCTGCGAAATAGTAAAGCTTCCAAACGCTACTTTGGCCGCATTGGTGTATGTGGTTGGGTTTCGCAACTGTTCAACGGTGGGTGGCGGCGGGCTGGTGGTGGGATCTAACACCAGATAAAACGCTTTCCCACGATTATCAAAAGTGGCCACTAGATTTGCTGAAGCCACGCTTGCGTCTACGATGCCAGAAGCAACAAGGTTGGTGGAGCGCGTACGCAGGCGTGTTGGGTTGCTATTCGCAACCTTGAAAAAGAAGACGCCCGAGTAGCTGAACCCTGGGAAGCGGTTACCCGCTTGGTCCATGATACCCCGGTTTTCCGGTACCACATTCACGGCGGTTGGCGCCCCTAGCGCTCCGGGCTCCACGGTTACATAGTACAGCGAATCCTCGCGGAGCGTGCCGGTGGGAATGTTGAAGTAAAGCGAATCGGTGAGATTTGCGGTAACTGTGCTACCCAGAGCGCCGGGGTACTGGCCACGCGGGCTGGTGGCCAGATTTAATGTAGCCACTTCCTGCCCGGTTTTCTGGCTCCGAAGAACTACTCGCCGGTCAAGCGACCACACTGGAACATTAAATGCGAGCATTACATTTGATTGGTCTTTCGACACATTTAACTGTCCGTTGGCAGGATAGGTGCGCACCATAACGGGCGGGAACAACGCTGCGAATGCATACGTGGGCCCCGCACTGATCGCGGCAAGATTACCATCCCGGTCTGCCGAGTAGGAGCTTCCCAAATTTGTACTAATGGCATTATTCGTAACGGGTTGGGTGTATCCCTCGTCTAAGAGGTAAGGCTGGAGCTTTGGCGTACTGCCGTTTGCTGACGGATCGACATCAACCTGTAGAAAGTAGGATGTGGCCAAAGCGGAATTCAGCGGTCGCGGGGTTGTAAACGATACCACCAATTTGTTGCCTCCTGTGGGTGTTATGGTACCGCCCAGCGTGGTGATGTTTACCGCACCAGAGCTGAAGTTAGGACCGTTTGTCTCGAAGATTCTGATGTTTTTAAGAATGGCCGTTACGTCTGCCGTAGGGTTTGCCACCACACCGCCAGAGCCTTCTGGGTTTCCGAAGGCGATGGTAAATCCGTTTAGCGAAGGATTTCCTGCCGCTTTGTAAGGCACATTAAAGCTCACACCGAAAATGGTTTTGTTCACCGAGCCGCCGCCAATGTTGGTAGAAAGCTCAAGGCCGCCCTGTCCCGCTGCAAGCGTGGTAGAAAAAACATTCAATACTTCTACGTTGGAGCACCCGATTGACGGAGCGTTAGCCGAACTTAACGAAGGCCCTGTGGTGGTAACCGTTAACCGGCCATTACCTGTGCCGGTGTATTGAAGCGAACCAAGGGTAAGAACGCCACGGCTAAATGCAATTGAGGTGGGAACTACTGTAGCGGATGCACTAATGCTAGCCGAATTGTTAAACTCAAGGTCGGTAATAAGAAACTGGTCGCGAGCTGTAACTACAGGAATAGGATCACCGCTTTCAAACCCAAAGGGCTCAAGCACGCCCTTGTATAACTGAGGTTGGGTAGTGAAATCCAATCGGTCGGCCACAACATTAATGATATTTCTGTCAGTAGGTGTCTGCGCTCCAGACGCCACCGCTCCAGAGGCTTTTGTCCAGGTACCGCCGGTAACTTTTCCGGCGCTTGGATCAAATTCAGATCCGGCGGGTTGCCGGATCTCCGTAATTCGTACGCGGATGTTATCCACATCACGCACATCGGGCGAAGTATTTTTAAACGTAGCGCGGAGTGTAAATGTGGTTGAATTGTTGTCCGCGGCTATGATCGGAGAGGAAAGCGTAAAGGCGGCGGTCGCACCGGTGAGTGTAACTTCTCCCAAATTTGTCCCCGCCTCGTTAAACACGGCTAAACGCTGAATGGCCGATGCGCCCGCGGTAGTTCCACCAAGCAACGGGTTAGATGTTTCAATCGCAAATTCGATTTCAGAAATTGCCGTGGCGGCTCCATCAAGGTCGTTCACGGTGCCATTACCATCCTGTATTCGATAGGTAGCCAGTGCAAAGCTTCCGGCAGAACTGGCAATGGGGTTCGACTGGAAGTTAATGTATGGTATTCGTTCGCCTGCGGATGCGGAAACGGGCACGTACAAAAGCAGCGATTCGGTAGAAGAGATTACACTAATGTCCGGCGATGTTCCGGAGAGACTTCCAGCACTGATATTAATCTGGGTGGGGCCAAGCGGGTCAGGCGCGGAAGTGAACTGGAAGTTGGAGGGAAATGTAAGCACACCGGGCGTTGGGGTATTGAAACCAAGAATTGGTGCAGGTGAAAAAGGTCCATTGATAACATCCAGCGCGCGCGAATTGCTAAATGCCGTAAGCGGGCTCGTGAAATCTAGATCGCGGTTTTGAAAACTGTCGCGGGCTTCCACCACCACAGGTGCAAAATTTACATTGATGCTCGTGGTTGCGGGAATAGATGTAAAGTCTAGACTGGTTGCAGTTACCTCAATACGGTTTTCATCGCTCGTTAGCACACTGGTAATGCCGGTAGGCGCACCATTGGCCAACTGGGAACTGGTTACAGATTTTGCAACTAACGAAACAACCGCAAACGAAATTACCTGATTATCCACTGCGCCGTTACCGCGGAAACTGGCGCGCAGCGTTAGATTCTTAGTGCCATTGTCGTTTACTATCAATGGCGACGTAAAGGCGTTGAATGTTACCCGGCCAACCGTAGCGCTTTGCGCTACCGCCGCTGTCGGTACATTCACTTCTTTTATTTCGGTGGTACCATCATAAAGTGCTAACTGCCGCAGATTCTGGTAATTGGTAATATCAAATGTAATGGTCGTTAACTCCGTGGGGGTTCCGTCTGCGTCCGGCGAAACTACGCCACCATCCCGAACAGTGAATTGCTCCAGATCAATACCGTTGGTAGCGGTGATGTCGGTGAACTGAATCACTCGGTAATCTACATTAGCTGGATTTGAAAATGCTGCGTCAAGCACGATATCGGATGTGTTGGAATAATTGATCGTAATCGTGTTGCTAGCCACGCTAATGGGCCCTGCGGCCACAATCAGTTGCGCCGTGGCGCCATTAGCTGCGCCACTAACGCTGGTAAATCGAAAGGCAGGATCAAAAGAGATAATACCAGCTGTATTGGTCAGCGTTATGCTCGCCATCGAAATGCCAGCAGAGTTCGTAAGTGTCGGGGTTAACGCATAATCAAGATCAAGCACGCCGTTTACATCGTTCGCGCGGAGTACCGGGCTGGGCGTTACATTGGCATCGTATAGCTGAACGGCCCCAGGTTGGGTGGTGAAGTTAAATTGTGTAGCCACGGCCTCAATCCGATTTTCATCGCCCGTTAACACGCTGGCGATACCCACCGGAGTGGAGGTGGCTAGTTGTGAACTACTTACTGCAGCTGTGGCAACTGATACTACAGTGAATGAAACGACATGATTGTCCGTCACCTCGCCCGCCCGGAAGCTGGCGCGCAGCGTTAAGTTCCTTGAAGAATTATCCGCAACAATAAATGGTGCTAAAAATGCATTAAACGTAACCCGACCCACCGTTGAACTCTGTGGCGAAGCTACCGCTGGCACGTTCACTTCCTGAATTTCTTGGGTGCCGTCGTACAGTGCTAACTGCCGCAGATTCTGATAATTGGTAATATCAAACGTAATGGCATTTAGCCGGGTGTTGGTTTCGTCCGGGTCATTGCTTCCCCCACCATCGCGCACCCGGAATTCTTCTATTGCGAGGCCATTCGTTGCCGTAATGTCGGTAAATTGAAAATCTGTGTAGAGGATGTTAGACGGGTTTGCAAAGCCAGTGTTCAATACAATATCGGAGGTGTTTGAGTAGGTGAGCGTAATGGTATTACTATTGCGACTGAGCGTACCATCAGATACCTCCAGTTGCGTGGTTGCTCCGTTGCTTCCACCGCCGGTACTGGTTAATCGGAGCCCGGCAGCGAAAGTGATTATCCCCTGCGTATTCGTCAGCCCAAAATTCACCATCGTAATGCCCGAAGAGTTCGTAAGGTTTGGTGTTAGAGCATATTCAAGATCGCGTACAGCATTGGCGTCATTCGCATGCACGATTGGACTAACCGTAAGCGGCGCATCATACGGTTGTGATGCTGCCGGTTGGGTGATGAAGTCCAGTTGCGTAGCTACCGCGTTGATGATGTTTCGATCGCTAGGAGTTTGAGTGCCGGCAGCCACTGATCCCGTTGCCTTGGTCCATGTGCCGCCGGTAACTCTTCCCGTACCAGGGTCAAATTCCGAGCCTGCAGGTTGGGTGATTCTGGTTAAGCGAATGCGGATGTTATCCAAATCCCGAACATCCGGGGCGCTGGTTTTAAACGTTGCGCGAAGAGTAAACGTTGTGAAACCATTATCTGGAGCCACGATTGGTGAAGAAAGTGTAAACGCTGCCGTACCGCCGGTGAGTGTGATCTCGCTGAGTTTGGTTCCTACGGCATTGAAAATGGCTAACTGCTGAATATCGGTTGAGCCCGCAACGGTAACACCGAGGTTGTTGGTGGTAGTCACTTCAAATTCCAGCGTTGAGATAGAAGTGGCGGCACCGTCATCATCATTTGTCAAACCGTTGCCATCCTGCAATCGGAAGGTTGCAAGTGGAAAACCAGCTGCTGCGTTAGTGATCGGATTGGAATTAAACGAGATGTAAGGAATTCGGTTTTGAAAATCCGCTGTCTCGTAGGTAAGTACCGAAGCCGTTGACGAAACAATGCCAATGCCGTTGGATGTTCCGTTTAAGCCTCCGGCAGAAATCGTGAGCGCCGTAGGCGGTGTAGGCGGATCCGGTGCGGACGTAAACTGAAAGTTGCCGGGGAGCGTAAGCACACCGGGTGTTGGCGAATTAAAACTCAGGATCGGAGCGGGCGTGAAAGGGCCATTGATAAATGTAAGTCCACGCGTATTTCCGAAGGCCGTTACGGCGCTGGTAAAGTCCAGATCGCGATTCTGGAATCCATCGCGCGCTTCTACAACCACTGGCCCGAAATTCAGGTTAATGCTCGTAGAAGCAGGTACCGTTGTGAAGTCAAGTACCGTAGCCGTTACCTCAATTCGGTTTTCGTTACCGGTTAATGCGCTAGTAATGCCGGTTGGCGCGGGGTTGGCCAGTTGCGAGCTCGAGACCGCGTTGGTGCCCAATGAAACTACTGAAAAGGAGATCACCTGATTATCGATCACCCCGTTGCCCAGGAAACTCGCGCGCAGCGTCAGGTTCTTCAGTGTGTTGTCGGTTACCACGAACGGTGAGACAAAGGCATTGAACGTTACGCGGCCAACCGTAGCGCTTTGCGGAACCACAACGGTAGGCACATTTACTTCCCGGATTTCCGTTGCTCCATCGTAAATGGCTAGTTGGCGCAGGTTTTGGTAGTTCGTAATGTCAAACGTAATGGCACTCAAACGCGTCTCTGTTCCGTCTGGGTCGTTCAAACCGGCTCCACCATCGCGCACCTGGAATTGTTCCAGATCAATACCGTTGGCGGAGGTTAGGTTGGTGAATTGTATGTTGTAGTAGTCAATATTTAAGGGATTGCTAAAGCCGGTATTCAATACGATGTCGCTGAGAGCCGAATAGTTGAGTGTAATGATATTGCTGTTCCGGCTAATGGAGCCATCCGAAACCACGAGTTCCGTGGTAGCCCCATTAGCGCCTCCACTGGCGCTGGTGAACCGGAATGAAGCATTAAAGGTGATGACACCCGCGGTATTGGTGAGGCCAATATTGGCCATCGAGATGGCACTGGTATTGGTCAGGGTAGGCGTTAGGGCATAATCCACATCGCGAACGCCATTGATGTCGTTGGCGCTGAGCACCGGGCTGGGTGCTACGTTGGCATCATAGTTTTGAGTGGCGCCTGGTTGGGTAGTATAATCAAATTGCGTGGCCACTACTTCAATGCGATTGCGGTTGGCGGTTATATCGCTTTGAGCCCCTCCTGCTGAGGCATTGAAGAAGTCAGAACTCAGGAGGGTGGTAGTTGCGTTCGTTACCGCAAACTGAAACTGCACGTTATCGGTAACGGTTGCCGGGGTGTTGTTGAAGCTTACCCGCAGCGTAAAGGTGCGTGTACTGTTGTCAGCCGGGCCGTAGCCCAGAGTGCCATTAATGTTGCTGAACGTCACAGTGGCGGCGCCTGCCACTTCACCTAACTCAACGCCACCGTCATCGTACAGGGCTACGCGCCTGATGGCGCTGGGGTTACTGATGCTAAATGTAATATTGTTCATTAGGGTGGGGGCACCGTCCGTATCCGTGCCGGAAGCACCGCCATCGCGAATGGTGAACCGCGCTACCGCAATGTCGCCTGCGCCACCAGTGATATTGGTATTCTGGTAGTCGGCATACATAATATTGGAAGGTTCGGTAAAGGTGCCATCCCGAACAATATCAGCAGCATTTGAAGCCGTTAGGTTAAAGCTAGTGCTTGTCGCGTTTGTAAGCCCGGCTACGCTGGTAGTGATTGCGCGGCTGGTGGCTTTGGTAGAGAAGATGATGGGGGAGTACGTTCCAAGTCCGTTCGTGATGGTTACTGTCGGTGAAGTTGACAAGACGCCTGTAGACGAGAGGCTACCGGTGTTGCCATAGTCCAAGTCGCGCGAACCGAGGTTATCCGTTGCTTCAATGGTTACGGCCGGGGCGACTGCAATGCCAATCAGCGTGTTGGTGGGTTGCTGTACAAATCTAATCTCGGAAGCTGTTACGGCTACTCGATTATCGTTTACGTTGGTGCTGGTGCGGGCACCGCCCGTGCCAGCAGCGCCATCGCTGAAGGCAAAGGTAGATCCCGAGGTAAGGGCCGTAACGCTGCTTACCCCCAGTTCGAAATGTACATTGTCTGTTACCGTAGCATTAAAGCTGGCAAATACCTCGAATGTTTGTGAATTGTTATCCGGGGCAACAATATTTAATCCCGAAAATACTGCGGTAGGGCCACCAGCAGCCGTGGCCACAACAGAGGCACCGTTACGCAACGCGAGCAGTCGGAGATTACCGGGATTTGTCACGTTAAACGTGATGTTCGTAAGGGTAGTCGAGAGGCCATCCGGATCGGTTCCGTCTATGCCGCCATCCTGAAGCACAAACTCACCCACCTTAATCATGCCGGTTGGAGGAGGGCTGCCAATGGTAGCGCTGGCCGCCTGAAAATTGCGATAATCGATATTCGCGGGATAGACAAATGCGGCTTCCGAAACGGTGGATTCGTTGTTGCCCGACACGGTGATGCTCACGCTATTCTCGGAATTGGCAGCTGTGATCGAAGCGGTGGTGACCTCCATTGTAGAAGTACCTATTTGGGTAAAGTTGAATCCCGACCCTGTAAAATTAGCCAGACCACTAATGAAAGCTGCTGGTGCACTAGCTCCCCCGAGATTGGTGGGGTTGCCAGTGACTACAGTAAGGGCTTGTGCAAAATCAAGGTCACGGTTGTTGTTGGCATCCCGTGCTTCAAAAATGGGTTGTTGAGCAAGTGGTGATGCAGCAAACGCGCTGGCCGAGGGCTGTTGATCAATATTAATCTTGGTGGCAGTAACCTGTACACGGTTATTGCCATCACCGGACTCTACCAACTGACCTCCGGCAAATCCGCTACCCCCGGCTAAGATGAAGTCGGCCTCAGTTATCCGGAAAACAAGCGCTTTGCCATCAATATCATCGGGGAGTGTGCCGAGCAAGGAAGTACGCAGCCAGATTCTAAGGGTATAGGTCTTATTTTGGTCATCAAAGATTCGGCCGAGCTGATCTTGGCTTGAGGGGGCACTATTTGGGATACCCGTAAAGATGATCTGGTTGGCCGTAATGGAGCTGGCAACTATACTGGTTGCGCCAGTACTGGCAGGACCAGACAATTCGGCCCCCAAGATGGCCTGAGTCCAATCGTCCACGTCGCCAGAAATCAAATCCTTTCGATTAATTGTTAACCCCGCAATGCGGGTTGAGCTGTTATCGCGGGGAGGCGTGTCATCCGCAGCGGGACCGTCATCAAACACACGGAAGTCAAAGTTAAGCACCGCAGTGCCTTGTGTATTGATCAATGAGGAGAATGTGCCTGGCTCGATACCCGAGCCGGCGGCCAAAGTATTGGCGGTGCCCGCAATCGTGAAAACAGCGCGCGGATTATTGGACGCACCGTCGGCTGTGATGTAATTCGATGACAGAAGTGTTCCGTTGTAATCAAAAACCTTGAAGTGGTAGTTGGTTCCAGCGGTAAGGTTGGTAACCGTTACAGAATTACCCGAACCATTGTACACAACATAGTCATCTTCGTCTGAACCCCCGCCGCTCGGAAACAAATGCCCGGAACCAAACGCGGCATTGGCGGTGTAAGACACACCGTCCGTGGGGTTGGTAAATGAGGTTGCGGCATCATCATCTTGGCTGGCTAAAACGATTCGATTGCTACCGGTTCCATTAGCCCACGTTAGCGTGACCTGAGTTTGAGTGGTTCCCGAAAATACAATCGCTGTCGATTGGGTATTGGGCTCCGCGGCCAGTGTTGTTCGGCTGTTGGGGTTATTGGTGGCGGTGGTGGTATTATACACCGCCGTTGAACTACCCGCACCGTTGTATTCGTAGACGCGGAAGTGATATACGGTGTTGGCGGTGAGGCCGGTTAGATTTACGGTATTTGAGGTACCATCAAAGACTACGAAGTTACCGGTGCCAATTTGTGTACCCGAACCGAAGGCAGCGTTTGCGGTATACGAGGTGAGTTGTACGGGGTCGGCATCCACGGCCGATCCGGCCTTGGCCAGCACCAGCCTGCGATTGCCACCCCCCGATCCATCTACCGCATTAGTCCAGTTTACCGTCATGGTTGTTGTAGTTATAGAACTAAACGTGATGTTGGTTGCTTGCAGGGTGGGGGCCGTTTGCCGGTTGTTGGTAGGTGCGCCCGTTAATCGATAGTTTTCTGCACCGCTCGTGCCATTGAATTCGTAAACGGCAAAGTGATAGGTGGCATCCCCGTTAAGTGCAGTTAGGGTAAAAGGTCCGGAGCCAATGTGGACGACATAGTTTCCGGTACCGATTTGTGTACCGCTGCCAAAGGCGTTGTTAGCGGTGTAGGAGGTTCCGTCCACGGGGTTGCTATCGACAGCCGATCCCTGCTTAGCCAGCACGATGCGCGAGGCGCCACCACCATTGGTGAAATTGACATCCATAGCTGAAGCAGAAATAGCAGAGAAGATGATGCCGGAGGCGGCAGGACTGGGCTCCGCGGCCAGTGTTGTTCGGCTGTTGGGGTTATTGGTGGCGGTGGTGGTATTATACACCGCCGTTGAACTACCCGCACCGTTGTATTCGTAGACGCGGAAGTGATATACGGTGTTGGCGGTGAGGCCGGTTAGATTTACGGTATTTGAGGTACCATCAAAGACTACGAAGTTACCGGTGCCAATTTGTGTACCCGAACCGAAGGCAGCGTTTGCGGTATACGAGGTGAGTTGTACGGGGTCGGCATCCACGGCCGATCCGGCCTTGGCCAGCACCAGCCTGCGATTGCCACCCCCCGATCCATCTACCGCATTAGTCCAGTTTACCGTCATGGTTGTTGTAGTTATAGAACTAAACGTGATGTTGGTTGCTTGCAGGGTGGGGGCCGTTTGCCGGTTGTTGGTAGGTGCGCCCGTTAATCGATAGTTTTCTGCACCGCTCGTGCCATTGAATTCGTAAACGGCAAAGTGATAGGTGGCATCCCCGTTAAGTGCAGTTAGGGTAAAAGGTCCGGAGCCAATGTGGACGACATAGTTTCCGGTACCGATTTGTGTACCGCTGCCAAAGGCGTTGTTAGCGGTGTAGGAGGTTCCGTCCACGGGGTTGCTATCGACAGCCGATCCCTGCTTAGCCAGCACGATGCGCGAGGCGCCACCACCATTGGTGAAATTGACATCCATAGCTGAAGCAGAAATAGCAGAGAAGATGATGCCGGAGGCGGCAGGACTGGGCTCCGCAGCCAGCGTTGTTCTACTATTGGGATTGTTTGTTGCCGTGGTGGTATTGTAGTTTTGGGTAGCTCCGCTGCCGTTGTATTCAAAAACGCGCACGTGGTAGACTGTATTGCTCGCAAGATTTGTTACCGTTACTGAGTTACCCGACCCGTTAAAAACGCATTTTTGTCCGTTACCTAAGTCGGTGCCGCCGGTGTAATTGGAATTGGCCACGTAGTTTGTTGCCTCGCTGGGCACAAACGTGATCACAGCATCGTCAACTATAACAATCTTGTTTCCACCTGTTCCGGTCCAGGTTATGGTGAGCGAATTTTCAGTAATGGTAGTGAAATTAATATTGCTGGCCTGAGTCGCGGGCTCCAGTACTAACGTGGGGCGGTTGCCTTCCAAGGGGGGTGAGCCGGTGCGGTAATTGATCGCAGCGCCCGAACCGTTATACGCGTGGATGTCGTAGAAATAATCAACTCCGGGTGATAGCCCGGTTTGGTTAAACGTTGTTGCTGCGCCAATATACGCCACGATTTCTGTGTCGGCACCCGGGTCGAGGTCATCGCCAACGCTGTGAGCCGTGCCGTCTTGTGGCCCGGGCGCATCGGGAGATGCACCTTGTCTGCGCACAACGATATAGCCATCAGCGCCTCCTGCGCTGGCGGTCCATGACAATGTGTAGCCCGTGCCATCATTCAACAAGTTACTGAATACAAGTCCGGTAGGTTGGGCAGAGGGCACTGTCTGCAGCGTTGTTCGGGAATTGGGGTTATCACTTGCCGTGGTGACGTCATATACTTCAGCGCCAGCGGCCCCAGTATAGTTGTACACTCGCACCGTGTACACCGAGTTTGCGGCGAGGTTTGTGACTGTAATCGGGCCGCTATTACCGTTAAAAACGCATTTCACGATTCCTGCACCCCCATCTAAATCAGTGCCCGCTCCAAAATCGAGGTTGGCGCTATACGTGGTGTTGTTTGATGGAGTAAAACTACCAGCAGCATCCTGAATGGTGACGATTCGGGTTGACCCCGACCCGTTTGTCCAGTTTATTGTAAGCGTCGTTTCGCCAACGCTGGTAAAACTGACGTTACTTGCTTGCTGGCCAACGGCGGCTATGGCGGCACTACATACCAATACCACTGCAGCAACAAACGAAATTTGAGAAACACGGCTCGGTCGAGAGATTCGATTCATAAGTAAATTATTGTAGCAATACCGTAATAGTTCTTCGAAAAAAAGTTTAGGTCTCCTGGCTTGACTAAAATCTGATCAGTACAAGTTTTTCCTATTGGATCTCCCCATTCTTATCCATCTTCAGCAACATCACCACACGCAAGTTTGCGAGGGTTGTTGAACCAAGTACCACAAGGCCGCCATCGCGGGCTTGCCGCACGGCCACGCCCACATCGTTGGTTTGGTTGCCGTATCGTTGCCGCCAGATTTCGGTTCCAAACGCGTCTATTTTGATCAGTTGAAGATCAAATCCGCGCCCGGTCTCTCCGGGTAAATCATCTGACTGCGAGTCGTACGAGCCCAGCAGCACAATTCCGCCATCCCGGGTAGCGGTTAGTGCGTACCCGGTTTCATTAAACTGCGACTTTTGGGGGTCTTTCGTAGATACGATCTTTTGGCTGTTGGTAAACGTGGAGCCATCTTCATTAATGCGCTGGAAAAAAATATCATCGTTTCCGTTCACATTCGTTGTTCCTATTATCGCGTAGCCGCTGGTAAAAGGGGTGATGTCTGCTGCGGTCTCGTTATTGCCCGGGTTGCCAATCGGTAGGTCGAAGATTACCCGTTGGCTGTTTTGCTCCGCTTTAACCATCCGGATGTCTTTGCCGCCCGTGCGGGCCACGGTGCCGGTCCAGATTGCCTGGTTTCCTGCATTGAGTAATAGCCGCGGTGTAATGTTTGTAGCACCGCCGGTTCCATCGCCATACTGGCGCAACCACCTGCGCTGAAAATTAGCTCCGCTATAGCTTGCGAGGAACATCTTCTGGTTCAATGCCGTGTCCGAGGGGTTAACACCTAACACGAGCACGTCGGTGCCAGATTCTGCCAGCCCAACGCCCCGGCGTCCGCGCAAACCAGCGATTGAATCCAACCGCACTTGTTTACCGTCAACTCCCGCCCGAAGTACAAAGGGCCTGGGTACGCCATTGCGGATCCATTCGCCCGTAATCAAATACCCGCCATCTTTTCCCAGAATCAATCCATGGCCCACCAACTGCGGCTGAGTGGCATCGAAAAAATCTTCGCCAGCCGCGGGGTGAATTTCCACCCAGAGGAGGTTGCCGTGCACGTCCGTTTTGTACAACTTTATCTTGCTGCTTGCCGACTCTCCCAACCGCGCATCTACATTGGTAAGAATAACGAATCCATCATCAGCAGTTTGCTCAAACGCAACCGCTGTTTCATTAAAGCCACCGCTGAAGTAACGCAGAAATGTATCGGGTTTACCTATGGATTGATCATTTTCACTCAGGCAGGCGGATAGCAGTACAATTAAGGAGGCGGGTAACAAAAACCTCATGGCTTATCGGATTAGTTTTTTGGGTTTGAAGAATGGAACTAAGAAACCAATGTTAACGGCCAGGTTATTTTGCCGGATGTCGTTATTCTGGAACGCAAAGTCGAATACCGCCTCTGGTGTTGACCGGTTATTGCTGTTGATCAAGTTACGAAGCCCGTGTTGGTATCGAACTTCGCCCGTGACGTAAAACTTCCCGATCCTGACTTTTGCACCTGCGCCTAATTGAATTGAATACACCCAATTCGCAAAGGCTTCCGTTTGGTTAACCGTGCCCGTTAGCGTACTGGGGGTAGCTCCATTTGGTGTAATTGTAGTTGTGGGTATGCTCTCCACCCGTAAGCGCCTGCTTAGCGTTGGCCCGAAGGTAACGTACGTGCCAAAACGCTCGCCCAAGCGATACTGCATTAAAGGGCTGACATCAACCCACACCTGACTCACCTCTGCACTCAGCGTGCCCGAGTTTCCGTCTGAGATATCGGAAGACAAAATGCGATTGTTTTCATAGGTAAACCGGCGTGCAAAGTACATGAGCTCGGCAGCGGCCACAAGCCGCTGTTTCCAATTGTTTCGGAATTTGTTTTGTTGAAAAAGGTCACGCTCAAAAACCAGTCCGCCTTGAAAACCAACACCCGCATTGTAGTTGCCGGCACCTTGGCCGTTTCCGCCAACGTAGAAATTCGAAATGAAAACGGGCAACGTTGCGTTAACCGCGCCTTTAGCACCCACGCGAAATAACGGTTTGGTTCTAAACTTCCGGTAAAGGGTAATGAATTCGGCTGGGTCTACGGCTTCGTCAACCTCAAAAAAGGGATCAGCCTGGAGCAGCAGAATCATGTGGGCGTCTGCCTCTTTTGGTTCTTCTAAATATATGTAGGCTTGCGTAAGCAACTTAAATGCATCGCGCTTCTCCTCGGCAGACAGTTGGTCGCGCGTGATGCATGCTTCGAGAAGTTTTGGTACCTCGTGCAACCTTCCCTGTTCGTAGGTGGTCTGGGCAAGCTTAAGTATCTGCGTGCAACTCGCCGAGGTACGACCGGTTTGAGCAGCGGTGGTAAGCGCGCAGCCGATCAGGAGCGCGAAGAGAAAAATAATCCGCATGTGTGATTCTATTTCGGTAGGGGGTATTTGTCGCAGGTTTTGATCCTTTCCAGGTCACCAATGAACTGTTCCCATTCATCCGAGCTCAGATTTCTGGAAACATACTTGCACAACAGGCCGCCCATTGTTTCCACTTTAGTGGGCCAGGCGTGAATGGTTTCATTTGCTGTGGTAGAGTTGCTGTTCACACCCACAAGTAATTGCTCATCATCGGGGGTAAAGGTGGCGCTCCATACCCAGTCCGGGTTATCCACGAGTTTGATGGGCTGGCGGTTCATCTCGGCATCGCTCCAATTCCAGAGGCGCACGGATTTGTCTCGGCTGGTGGTGGCCATAAACGTGTTGGCAAAGTTGAATTTGATTTGTTCAATATGTTCACTGTGCCCGCTCAGGATTCGAGGTTGGCGGCTGCCGTCTTCCCAAATAATTCGGAGCAGGCCGTTTTGGTCGCCAATCACAATACGGCGGTTGTCGGCACTAAAGGCAATTGCAGTAATTGGAATGTTCTGGTTGCGGTAGAGCTCTTTGGCGGCGTAGTTTTTCGTGATATCGTAAACCATCAAGACACCATTCTCGCCAGCGGTGGCTAGTCGTTTCCCGTCGGGGCTTACCGAAATGCCGTTTACTTTGCCCGTTCTGGCGTCCACCACTTCTTGTACAGAATTCAAATCGGTGAACTTAATACTCCTGCCAGAGTTATCGCGCATCAGTGCTCCTTTGCCGTTGGGCAGGAACTCAACATTATCAATGCCATCGGTAAAGCCAGGTATTCGTTTTGGGGCTTGTTCAGGTTTTCTTAAATCAAAAAGCAAGGCATAATTTTTCGAAGCATCACCCGTAGTTACGCCACCTGCCAACAGCAGTGTTCCATCGGGACTCAAGTCGATCGAAAAGAACAGATAGTCACTCATCCGGGGCACCAGAGGGTCGGCTTTCCAGGTGCCATTGGATGGAGTCCACCGCAACACACGCCCGTCGCTACCGGCGGAATAAATCTGGTTTGATCCCGCATGGGTGACTAACGCCCGCGCAGCACCTTGCTCATGGCCCTTCAGGTTTTGGGTAATGGGGTCTCCGCGCTCGCCGGTTTCCTTGTTTGTGATTTGGTTCTTCAAAGCAAAATACAACCCATTGTAGATGTCGTCCTCGTACGGATAACCCTTTTGCTGCCGGTTAAACAAATAACCGGTTTCAGCTACCAGCGCTTGTTGTTCCGGATCGTTAGTTAACTCTTTAGACTTGATTGCAATCGCTTTTGCAACGGCCAAGTATCGCTCGCGCTGAGCAATCTCCTTTTGGATACGCGCGTTCTCGGCTTCTTGAGTTGCTTTCTCCTGGTTCTTTTTCGCCAAGTCAGCGTTTTCGTTTGCGCGTTGTTCATTTTTTACCGCCTCAGCCCTGGCAGCTACGGCTTCAATCCGTTTGATTTCAGCGTCTTGCCGCGCCTTCTCCGCTTCTCTTTTTTTATCTTCAGCGATCAGTTTCGCACGATCTGCCGCATTCTTTTCACGAATGGCAATTGTCGCCTGGTCGTCAGCGCGCTTTTTTTCGTCAAGTGCTTTTTGCTCATTCTCCCGGGCACGTGTTTCGTTTCGTTTCGCCTCGGCCCGCTGGTAAATCGCAAACACCAAAAACATCAGCGCCACCACCAACAAACTGCCAAACACAATCATGGCAGTACGTGCGCGCTGCAACTTGCGCTTCTGCTCCAGTTCTTTGATGCGTTGCTCGGTTTCGAATTCTTTTTTGGAGTACTCCAAAAAGATTAAGGTGCGCTCAAAAGCGGGGTGGTAGCGTTGCCCCCACACCAGCGTGGGCTTGTGCTTGGCCTGCCAGTTTAGGGCCAACTGCAAATCCGGTGGCCGCCACAAGCCGGCCTTGCCTACCTGATACATGGAGGCCGCTTCGGCCAGGCGGATGTACATGTTTACGGCTTCCGATTCATCGTCCACCCAGTTTTTCAGGCGCGTCCAGATGCGCATCAAACTCTCGTGCGAGATATCGATCATCGATTTTGAACCCATCACCATGCCATGGGAAGGGGTAAGCAACGAGCGGCCGGGTTCCCGGAACTTTTCAATCACACCTACCACATCGCTTTCTGATACATCGGCAATGGCGGCAATCTCATTCAACCGGGTAGGTCTGCGGATGCCGAAGTTCTCGCCGCGTTTTTCGGTGATGGCTTTGAACATGACCTCGCAAATTCGCTTTTGCTCGGTATCCAATTCTTCATACGCTTCGTTGGCATGCATCGATAACGCTTCGGCCATCGTGCCGATGGCCTCATAGTGCTTCAGGTCTACCGCCTCGGCTTCGTAATCGCGGTAATGGCTCCAGTAGCTCCACGTGCGCATCAAGGCATGCTGCAAGATCGGCAGTTGGTCGGGGTTATCGCCTAAATCATTCAGTAGTTGCTGTACCAACCGCGGTGCAATCTGCGCCCCGCCTACGGCTACTGGCCCTTCAATCGCTCTGCGCTTTTGGTCGCGCGTCATCTGCGGAATCAGGTAGTGGCTGTCATTGATTTTGCGGGTAAGCTCGGGGAATTGCGCGCAATCGCCAATAAAGTCCGAACGCATGGTAATGGCGATGTAGATCGGGGCGTCTTCATAGTTCACCGCCTCCATCAACAGGTTTACAAAAGCGAGTGTTTCATTTACCGAGTTGGGGTCGGTACTGTCTTTAAACCGGAAGAGTTCTTCAAACTGATCCACCAGTACGAGGTAGTTGATATCCGACCGTCTGCGGGATTGTTGAATCGCTTCAACCAAGCCAAGCGAACTGCTGCGCAGCAGGGTGGAGACAATAGTTTTTTTGATTTTTCTGTCCTCTACATTCGCATCAGTATACTCTTTTGAGGATTTGAGCAGCGATTCGGCCAGGTTATCGATGGGGCCGGCTCCGGGGCGCGTAACCACCACTTCCCAGTTTGAACTGGCGTCCGTGAGGAACCCTCCGTACAAAATGGGCAGCACGCCGCAATAAATAAACGAAGACTTACCACTTCCAGAGGGACCAATTACACCAACAAACCGGCTCTTGGAGAGCTTAAGCAGCACTTCATCGCTTTGCCCTTCGCGGCCAAAGAACAAGTGACTTTCTTCGATTTTGAATGGACGTAATCCGGGGAACGGATTTAGTGTGCTGATTTCTGATAGTTGTCCTACCGAGGTACTCATAGGCTTACGAGTTAAAAGTCTTGTAAAAACGTTTTCAGAGATTCAATGGATCGATGGGTATCGTTTCCAGTGATGATTTCCATATTCTGGCTTTTCAGGTTTTCGCTGTCGGGCACCGGTTCGGTGGATACGATCGCTTTTCCTTTTATGGGTTTCTTCCGGCCGAAGCCTGGTGCTTTTAGCAGATCTAATACCTTCATGCGCACCCATTGATCATTCACTCTGTTCTTAAAGATAATTGCGCCATCAAAAGACTTTAGGTTTTCGATGTGGCGTTTGCGCGAATCCATTAAGTCGCCCTCAAACGCAGGCAACAACACTTTAAAACCAGATTTTTCAATCGCTTCGCGGAAAGGTTTTACGGCATCCATGTCCACCCGGTCGTGCATTAAGTAGATGGCTTTGCCCAGATGATCTTCGGCCTTGCGGTCGTTCGACTCCAGCAATTCTTCACGCATAATGTTTTTAAAATCTTCCAAAGGGGTTTGTAAGATTTCGGCACCTTCTTGTGCTTCCACATCACGTTTAATGGTGTCGATAAAAGCTTTTTGCCGATCGCTGGCATTTTTTAGCGTGGGAGCGATCCAAACCAGGCGCGAAAACTCTTCGCCACGCTCTTTACGTGCAAAGCTGTGCTCTGCAGCCAGTCGATTCTGGATGTCTACCACCGAACGATCACTGCCTTCAGGAATTTCGCCATAGGCACTACCGATCAGGTGAATGGACATGGCACTTGCCTCCAGGTCGGTTCTTACTTGGCGTTCCAAGTCGGTAGCGTTTCCCGGTAAGGATTGGCCCGGTAACACTACATAGCCGTGGCGTAGCAACTCACGCTTGATGATGTTGCGCTGTACGGACAGATCGTGGCCGGTTTCCGCCAGATAGATGGTTTTACGTTTAAATAGGTTTTTTACTTCTTGGCGCGTGCCCTCGCGCAGCAGGAGCAGCGTTTCGCTGATGTCGTACGCCAAGTCGACCATCTTCATCCAGTATTGCTTCTCCGCCTCCTGGCTGAAGAAATCAGAGTACTCTTTCATCTGGCCGGTTTCCGCATCCAGTTGGTACATTTCGTAACCAATCATATCGCGCAAACGTGGCGGTTGATCGGCTGCGGATAACGGACTCTTTAAGACTTTGAAAACCCGATTTCCGGTGCCGGGCTGAGCTGCTTTAACAAAGGCTTCTACGGTATCCAAACAACGGCCAGATTGGATGAAATCGCGTGACAGAATGGTGATTAGTGCACCAGCGTTATCCATGGTGGATGCTGTAACGGAATCGAATTCGGCTTTTAATACGATATTGGGTTTGGTGCCGAGTACCTGAAATAGCATCAGGTCCAGAAATTTTTTAAACTGACTTACCCAGCCAGCCTCTCCTTTTTTGAGGGATTCGTTATCTTTTTCTGCAAAGGTGATTAGCGCATCTATTTCGTAAGCCATAGGTTTAAAGCGTGGTGGTTTTAATTCGGTTTTTCAAAAAGCCTTGCACCATTTCGTAGTGGTTGGCCATCACAAAGTAGAAATCAGAAAGATTGAGTTTAAATACTACCGTGCGTTCGCGGGCTACAGTTTCGTCTACCGGAGTAATTGGACCATCGGAGAAGATGTCGCCATAAACATCACCCTTTTTCAAGGTTAGTTTTTCGCCCGAGGCAAGGGTAACGTCTACCGAACCGTGGGCAACAATCAAGATCGGGTTGTCGTCCGTATTTGCCGCGATCATCTTCGCGCCGGATTGAATGTCTACGGGTTGAATCTTATCGGCCAACTCCGACAAAAAGTTACCTGGAATTAAGCCGAACGCAGGAATCTGCTGTAGAAAAAAGACAATCTCAATTAATAGGAAGAAGCCATCATCCAATCCATCCAACAGTTGGTTGTTTGCGATGGATGAGTCCAGAAACTTTTTGTCTTTATTTGGCAGCCGGTCGGCAATGGCCTGATACGCGTTTTTGTCCTTATTATATATTACCCAGGCTGCGGTTTCCTGTAGCAGCTTGTCTTGGTTAAAGAGCTGACTCACCAATCCGCGGCTCACCCGGAAATCGGGCAGGTAGGCGGCGAGGTGCACAGCGCATGCCTTTGACCACCGGTTATTAAAATTGAAATCGCGATTTAGAACATAGTTGATTACCTGTACGGGATTGTACTGTTCTCGAGGGAAGTACACCTGTAACGCATCAATTTTATCCGTAGTACGCGTATCGTCTAGCAGGGGGATCAACTTTGGCTTCAGGTCTTTGTCGAGGAATAAATCCAAAAGCTCAAGGGCATATTGAATGCTGTCGGGAGTGGCGGTGAGTAAGTTCTCGCGCACCAGTTGCACGCTTTGCGGATCATAAATCAGTGAAAGCAAAAGGGTGATTTGGTCGTAGTTTTCGCGGGTTTCTTCTGTAAGTGCCTGGCGGAGTATCAGGAATGGTTCTTCGTTGGGAAGTTCTTCAATCGCGGCCAGGTTCCACAGTGTTTTGCTCATCTCTGCATCCAGCAAATCTTTTACAATCGTAGCTTCGCGACCGCGGGCTTGGTAGTTTCTGTAGCGTAGGGAGAAAAGAATTTGTTTTACAATGCGTTTGTCCGGGTAATCGGCTTTTTTCCACAGTAGTGTAAACCCTTCTTCGCTACCAATACTACCCATGATCTGCACAATCTTGAGCATCACCTGGTCGGTTTGCCCTGCTTTATGGAATGCATTTTCCAGTGCAGGCAGCACAGGCGCACCCGCCTCTTTCAGTGCGGCTGCCGCTTCGTGGCAATAGGTGGGCGAGGAGAGGAGTTCGATTAACACCGGCCAGGTTTCGGGGCGTTTTATTTTTCGTGCGGTTAACAATGCCTCGCGCCTTACGCGTGGATCAGCATCGCGCATCAACTCTAATAAAATGAAGATTGTTTTGGTGCTCACCAACTGGCGCAGCAATTTCGCTGCCAGCAAACGATCGTTGCTTTTGGGTGCTTTGCTCAACTTCACCAGATTATCCACGGAAATGGACAGCAAGTCGCTGTCGGACATGGCCGATGATGCCTGCGCTGCGAGCCCCTTCATTTCATCGGTTTCGCGACCCAGCCCGAGTTCGTGAATCTTCTGTTCAGCGAAACGTTGAATCTTTCGGTTGTCGCTTTCGCGCAATTGTAAAATGGAGCTTTCAAACAGCGCAGGCTCCATGCGCTCCATTAGCTTCAATCCATAAATCACCTTTCCTTCTGCAGAGCTATTTACTTCTTTATCTAAGATACTGTTAAGCGTGTATTCGCGCTCGGGGTGTTCGTGTTCAACAAGATTGCGGCTGGCACGAAGCGAATCTTGCAACGTTTCGCGGTAGCCCCGGTACATGCGGTTGGTTACCCAATACCAGCACCCCAACAGCGGCACGGTAAACGCGGTAATGGAAATGAGATCAAAAATCTTGAATTGGTTGATCAGCACGATCAAACCCCCGGCAAAAATGCTGGCAATGGCGGCCACCATGCCTTCCATCTTGGTTTGCGCATCCAGTTTGATACGTTTATCAATCGGGATGTAATACATTTTTAGAACGGGGTCGTCCATGGCGCCTTTTAACGAGTTTACAAACAGCTTGCTCATGGCGATCATGATAAAAAAGAAAATTACGGAGTTACCCGTTTCATAACCGAAAATAATGCCCAGCGTGAGGGCGCCTGCGGTAAAGATGATGAGGATTAGCGGGTTGATGATGAGCGACACACGCAAGCCGTACTCGTTGGTAATCCGGTCGGCCCCGAAGGTGGCAAACAAGAATCCAAAAATTACAATCGTAGCTTCAAACAACGATAGGAAGTAGGGCAATTCTTCTTGCGAAAACCGCGAGGTGGTTACGTTATAGAAGGAGTAATCAATGAATCGCAGGCTGATGGTAGAAATGATTACAAACACCGCCATGGCCACCAAATACCTTGATTTGAAGAAACTCACTACCCCGAGCTTTTGTAGCTCCGAATCGTTGCCTACATCGCTTTGCAGTGTTTGAGCGGACTTTAGGTAGCGTTTGGATAGTACGATAAAGGCCACGAGGAAACCCATTGCACTTACGAGCGAGATCGTGTACAACGTTTCGGTTTGTACGCCAAAATTCAGCATTACAGGAATGGTAAAGAATGCCAGAATGGACGCGATGTCTACCCCTACGTCTACAGAGCCAATCACCCGCTTTGCCTGCCTCAAGTTGAAGATCCGGCCAAACGCACCCCAGAACACTAACTGCGAAAGGAAGGTAAAGGGGAGTACGAGTGTGAAACCAAAGGCAAAATGTACGTCTTCATCCCCGAAAAGGGCGGTGATGTATTTATCACCAAATTCAATAACGCCCACCAAAACGATGATTACAATCAGGTTAACAACGGCCAGCACGGTAAACGGAATGCGTCCTTGCAATTGGTTGTAAATCCAAGTGGCCATCAGACCAAACACCCCCGATACAAGCAACGCTACAGGAAAATCCTTGCCTTCGTCATAATGGTTCAGGAAAAGTGTTTGCGAGGCAACCGTAACGGTGGCCAGAAATAGACCCATCAAAAAACTAATGAGCAGAAGGAGGGAAACCGGACCGACCTCGTCCTGTTCTACCCCCAACAGTTTTTGTAGCGTTTTCTCCAACGTAATTGGGTTTAAAAGCCTAATTTCTTTAAGAATAGCGAAAAAACCTATTTTAGCTTTAGTTAATTCCAGAATTAATCAATACTTCATACTCAGGTGTTTGTGTAAAAAAACGGTTTCGTTTGGTCGAACACCTCTTGCTTGTAAGTTTCCGGGCGGTTTGTACAACTTTTTTGTAAATCGGCCCACTACATTTGATGGCGAAATTTAACATATGCGGTACAGATTCCCGGTACTTCTCCTTTGGCTCGTGACATTTACTATCGGCTTCGGCCAGAAGTCGCTCACCGAAGCGCAGCGGTTTTTTTCGATCAAAGCCTACGAGCAAGCGTTACCTTTGTTTGAGCAAGCTTTTCGCGAGGGAATTAAAGACCCGGCCGCCTACTATCAAGCTGCGCAGTGTTTCAGCCGCATGCCCGATTTGAATACCCAGATCAAGGGTATTCCGTATTTCGAGAAGGCCTTAGAAAATTCCAAAGGTTTGCCGCCCACTATTCATTTTGAGGCCGCTCAACTTTATCTGAAGAACGAAGATCTGGTGCAGGCGCTGAAGCAGGCGAATGTGTATAAAGACCTGACGAAAGCCGACAAAAAAGCACAAACCGACGCGGCCCGCTTGATTGATGTGATTCAACGTGCTTCCGCGTTCATGTCCGTGCCGCGCGATTTTAAAGTAGCTGCGTTTCCGGGAGCAGTCAATACCGTTTATACAGAATACAACCCCGTGGTTTCGGCCGATGAAAGCGTAATGGCATTTACGGCATTACGACCGAATACAGGCAAAACGCGGTCGGCCGATAAGTTTATTGAAGAGGTGTACATCTCCTATAATCAGTCGGGCGCCTGGTCTGAACCGAAGGTGATCCCGTTATCAAGCGAAAACAATGTGGGCACCGCAGGTATCTCGGCCGATGGCCAGAAGATGTTGGTTTTTATTGGTGGGTTGTCAGACCCGGGCAATTTATTACAGATCACCAAAACGGGTGATACCTGGTCGAAGCCTTCGCTTGTTAATCCGCTATTAAATTCACCCCAACTAGAATCAACGGCCAGCATAACGCCCGATGGCAAGGTGATCTACTTTGCCAGCGACCGGAAGGGAACCCTTGGCGGGATGGACCTCTGGAAGATGGAACAAAAAGCAGATGGAAACTGGAGTGCACCAGTGAACCTGGGCCCCACCATCAATACAAAGGACAATGAGGATGCCCCCTTCATTCATCCTGATCAGAAGACCTTATTTTTTACTTCGGATGGACATACCACCATGGGTGGCCGCGATGTTTTTGTAACCCGGCTGGTGGATGGAAAATGGACAAAGCCCGAAAACATGGGGTACCCGGTTAACACCACCGCTAACGACAACTACTTCACGTTGCTGGCAGATGGTAAGCGCGCCTATTTCTCTTCCGATCGCAAAGGGGGAAAAGGCGCCCAGGATATTTATTATCTGGATATGCCGGTAAACTCTTCCAGCATTCCGCTTACCATGATCAAGGGAAAAATTTTAAACGGTGAAACCGGTAAGCCGATTCCTACCAAAATGTACGTGGTAGACAATTCCAGCAAGAAGGAGGTAGAGTTTGTATATGATCCTGACCCGGAAACCGGCAACTACCTGATTATCCTGCCCCCAGCGAAGAACTACGATATTATTATTGAGTCGGAAGGGTTTCTGCCCTACACATTAAATGTGAACGTGCCGAATCAAAATCATTTTTACGAACTCTACCAACAGGTAACCTTAAAAACCATAAAACAATTCGATGTAGTGGTAGGGCAAGAAGTGTTAGTGAAAAATGCATTTTATGATACCAACCAGGACGCAAAGACCGATCTTCGGAAAACACATGAAGCCAAACTGGTGCAGTCCGGCAACGTAGATGTGTACGACATGATGTTGGATTTAATGGCCTCCAACGACAGCGAGGGTATTGCCTACCTGGTGGACTTAATTAATTTGAAAGACGGGGTTGACGAGATTAATTTTGACGAGAAGACGAACTCAAAAATTGAAGTTGCCACCCGTACGTATTTCTACGATGAAAGCGATGAAAGCAAGTTTGAGAAGAAGCAAGTTGAGGGTAAGCAGATTCTCACCCTGCCTACCATGTTTGTGGCGGAAGAAGCCCGCCGCCTGAAAGAGGGCAAGAAACCAGCCGTGTACGACCGCGCGTTACTGGGCAAAACTGTAAAAGTCTATTTTGAGGCGGGCAAGAGCGAGATTAAGCCACAGTATCAAACGGAGTTGGAAGGCCTCCAAAAGGCATTGACTCAGTTCTCCGATTTGGGTATCGAAATTTCAGGTTTCGCTTCCGCGGAGGGTTCAGAGGATCTGAACCGCGAGCTTTCCAACAAGCGGGCGATAGCGGTGCTGGAGTACTTCAACCACAAAGGGCTAGTGCGCAGGCGCATTGTAGCGCGTGGTTACGGGGCCACAAAAGATCAGGTGGCCGCCAAGGAAGAAGGCCGACGTGTGGAAGTTAAGGTGGTAGACTTGCAGAACACGGGTAAGTAATGATTTTTCATCGCACATAAAACTTTTGGTTTTGATTTGTAGGCCATTTTTTTGTGGCCATGAATCGATTTTTTTTGTTCTGTTTTTTTGTTGTCGTTGCTGTCTACACCGTTGATGCGCAGCCAGACACCGTGGCGCGCCAGTTAGAGGAGGTCGTGATCCAATCCAATCGCATCCAAACTGGTTTTGATGAGACTTCTGCCAGCGTAATTGTGGTTGGCCAGGCGCAATTGCAACAAGCACCCGGTCAGAGCATTCCCGATGTGCTCCACTACTTTGCCGGCATCGACATTCGGCAACGTGGGGCCAATGGTGTGCAAGCAGATCCGGGCATTCGCGGATCTACTTTCGATCAAGTCCTGATCCTCATCAACGGAATCAAAATTTCTGATCCGCAAACCGGCCACCACTCGCTCAATCTCCCGATCGACATTGAGAACGTTGAACGCGTAGAAATTATTAAAGGCCCGGCTGCGCGCATCTACGGCCAAAACGCGTTTGCCGGAGCGATCAATATCATCACGAAAAATCCAGAGCAAACATTTGTAAAAATACAGGCAGTGGGTGGCGACTTTGGGCTGGGCGGCGCGCGCGTATCCGGAGCGTGGGCGGGGGCCAAGGTTCGGCACTATGCGTCCTGGAGTACCGATTTTTCCAACGGCTATCAGTACAACACGGATTACAGCATGCGTAACTATTTCTACCAGGCCGAGGCAAAAACAAAGGTGGGCAAACTACAGTTTTTGGGCGGCTTTACTGATCGGAAATTTGGCGCTAATGGGTTTTACGGTCGCGCGGATTTTCGCGACCAATACGAGGAGATACAGACCAGTTTACTTGCTTTATCGTTACAAACCGCGCCCGCAAAAAACTGGAACATCACGCATCGGCTTTACTGGCGAAGAAATCAAGACGAGTATTTGTTCGTTCGTTCCAACCCGGCGTTTTTCAGGAATTTGCACATCAACAGCACGGTTGGTTACGAAGTAAATGCACAACTGCGCAACCGTTTTGGCGTAACCGGTATTGGATTAGATGTGAACACACTCACGCTGCGCAGTAACCGGTTAGGAAACCGTGAGCGTACGGTTGCAACCTTGTTTTTGGAGCACCGGTTTGAATGGTTGGACAAACGACTGGATTTTACACCCGGTGCCCAACTTAACCACTACTCGGATTTTGGCACCAACGTTTTTCCGGGCGCAGATGTGGGCTATGTGCTCTCCAACAAACTGAAGGCGTTTGGAAATATCGGGTACACCTACCGCGTGCCTACCTACACCGATTTGTATTACCAGGATCCGGCAAACGTTGGCAATCCGGATTTGCAACCCGAACAAGCAATTTCCTATGAGGCTGGACTAAAATGGATCAACACACCACAACTGCAGGCACAAGCCGCTTACTTTCGCAGAGATGGCAGGCGTATTATTGATTGGACGAAGGCGCAAGAAACCGATCCGTGGCGCCCCGATAATCTTAATAACGTCATTATGAGTGGGCTGGATGTAACCGCAAGCTACGCATTCAATCATGTAGCAAAAAAATCAATCGTGCAGCGTTTGGAAGTGGGTTATGTTTGGATTGATGCCCGGGAAGTCAACAGCTTACAATTTTCGCGGTATGCGCTTGAGAACTTAAAATACCAGCTCACGGCTACCCTGCAATTGCGGTACACTGATCAACTTCGGCAAACGATCAGCTACCGTTTTTTTGATCGCATGAACTTACCGGACTATCAGGTGATGGATACGCGGTTGGGTTGGTACGGAAAACGGATGACAGGATTTGTAGATATCACCAACCTGTGGGACGAGCGATATCAGGAGACCAATTTGGTTATTCTGCCGGGCCGGTGGTTTCGGGCCGGCTTCGCTTATACATTCTTTCCTTCAAAATAAAGATGGTAATGATTTCTACAGCCAGGGTTAAATGGGCTTTGGCATTGTGGGCACTGGTCGCGCGCGGCCATGTACTCCGCTATGGTTAGCTCGGTTTTGCATTTCCCGCACAGAATAGCCTTTTGGTGCCAATCCGATCGTGGCCAAACTTGTGCGGGGTGATCTGCAACCGCTTCATGACATTCAAAGCAGGGATAAAAACGATTGCAGCAGGCAAAGCGTATCGCAATAATGTCGTACGGTGACGAGTAGTGCACGCATCGGGTTTCGCTGTCAACAACCAGGCCGAATATACCGGGCTCCATTCCGTCAAGAGAATGGGTGAATAAGATCATTGCCAATGTAACCCTGCACGTGCACCAGAGTATGGTTGTTTAAAATCATAAGCGTAAGCGTGAGTCTCTTCATAAAGTTAAATGTCGGTTTGTTTAAGCGCGAAATGCCTTAGAAGTAATATTTAGGTGCTTTTTTTGCGAATAACGAAGGAAAACATCAACAAGATGTTTCAACATTTGTTTTCTCTTTGGAAAACATATTGCATCGGAATATCTTTCCAAATCATTTTTTAACCTAATTTTAAACTCCTTGCTGTCGTTCGTGCTCAGTCAAGCAAAATCTTTTTTTATTGTTCTCTTTAGTGTTGCGAGCTGGGGCGTTGTTGCTTCTACCCACTATGCGTTGCCGCGTGAAATAAACCGCGTGCGATTGGACGACCAGGTGGAAATCTTTATTGATTCGTCTGATCGTGTAACGTTTGATGAAATACAGACCACAGATTTTAGCAGGCGCTTTACATCCCGACCTGGGCAAACCTTGGCGTTTGGGTACTTGCCCCACACCATTTGGCTGCGTTGCACCATTACCAATACCGCCGTTGGCAAAGACTGGTATTTGGAAATTCCTGCTGCTTTTTTGGAATATGTGGACTTCTACCAGTTCGAGGCGGGCGCCTGGCGTGCTACGTATGGCGGTTACTATCGTCCGCACCGCGACCGCGGCGTACCACATACCGGCTTTGCGTTTCCGCTGAAATTTGAGGCGAACGGCGCCGCTACGTTTTACATCCGTATTGCGGGCGCAAGCCCAAAGACTTTTCCACTGTATGCCGTTGAGCGGGATACATTCATTGCAGATTCCGATCGTGAAACGCTAGGCTATGGTGTTTTTTTTGGCGTACTGGGTGTGATGTTTTTCTTTAACCTGATTATCGGCATCACGTTAAGGCAGGTGAATTACCTCTTATACGTAGGCACCATTTTTTGTTCCTTCTTTGTTTTTGCGTCGGCCTCCGGATATGCCGGCAAATACCTGTGGCCGGAGTACCCGATGATGAATTTCTACGCAGGCCGAATGATCCTCGGTGTATTTGTTGTTTTTCTGGCCTTGTTTGCGATTCGTTTTTTGGAAACCAAGCGCTATTCCAAGGTGTTGCATTACATTCTTTGGTCGCTCGTTCCGCTGGCAGGAGTCTCTACACTGCTGGTTGCCACTGGCATCAAATCATCGGCCGGAAATACGCTATTAGCCCTAACCTCAGCCCTTTTGATTGTGGCCGGCATTGTGTGCCGCATTCGGGGTAACAAAGTGGCAATTTATTTTATAGCCGCCTGGACGTTCTACCTCACGGGTGGCATAATGTTACTGTTACGCAATGCTGGAGTTTTCGAGTCTAATTTTTGGACTACCCATTTGCCGGAGATTGGCGCGGCCCTCGAAACCGTTATCATTGCGTTTGCGCTGGGCGACCGCTACCGCCAATTCAAAGAGGAGAAAGAACAGGCACAACGCCTGGCGTTGCAGGTACAACGTGAAGCCAACGAGAAACTGGAGCGCACGGTAAATGAGCGTACCGAACAACTTTCAACTACGGTTACCGAGCTGAATACCCTGCTGGCAGAAAATAAGGAGCAAACGGAGATCATCAGGGAAAAAAATGCGGAGCTCGATGCCTTCTTCTATGGTGTAAGCCATGACCTTAAGACTCCCTTGGCGTCTCTGCTGTCGTTAACCGCCCTGGCAAAAATAGAGGTGGTACACCCGAAAGCAGACCAGTACTTTGCCATGCAAGAGCGGGAACTCAATCGTATCAATTCGATTATTCATGATTTGGTTGCGATTACCCGAATTGATCATGAGACCATCCGGAAAGATCACATTGACTTTGATAAAATGGTGGCGGAGTGTTTGCAGTCGTTGCGCGGCTTGCCAAACTTTGAAAAGATCCGTTTTATCAAAGACATTGCGCCCGTACCTTCGTTTCAATCGGAATGGATATTCCTGAATAACATTATTCAGAATCTGATCGAAAATTCGATTAAGTATGCGGGCGAAACCGATCCGTATGTAAAAATTGCCATTCAGCGGGCAAACGGAAATGTGAACATTGAGGTGTCAGACAACGGAATGGGTATTCCGGCCGAGCATCAATCGCGGATTTTCGACATGTTTTACCGAGCCACTGAATTGTCGCAAGGAACAGGCTTGGGCTTGTTTATTTTAAAGCGCTCGGTGAATCGATTAGGTGGTACGATTGAAGTAGAGAGCACACCTGGCGCGGGTTCCACGTTTCGGGTGCAGTTACCGGCCTAGCCGCCTGGCCAGAAATATTGGACTAGCTCAAACAATTGTTCGTGCATAAACCTTGCGCGGGCGGTTGCAGCTGTTTAACTTAATCGCTTACTTCACGCATGGCCTCTACCAAACCTACGCTAACGTTCGCGCAAATCATCAACATGAACGTGGGCTTCTTTGGCATCCAGTACAGTTTTGGATTGCAGCAAAGTGCCGTTAATCCCATTTACGACTTTTTGGGCGCGAGCCCCCATGAAATTCCGATGTTGAACCTCGCGGGCCCCGTAACGGGTTTGTTGATTCAACCCATTATCGGTGCATTGAGTGATAAAACCTGGAGCCCGCGCTTTGGGCGAAGAAAACCGTATTTCTTTATTGGGGCTGTTTTATGCTCGGTGTGTTTGTTCTTCTTTCCCTTCAGCAGCGCACTGTGGATGGCGGCCGGTCTGTTATGGATTTTGGATGTGGGCAATAACACGGCTATGGAACCGTACCGGGCCTTTATTGCAGATAAACTTGATGACCAGCAGCGGCCTACGGGTTTTCAAACACAGAGTTTTTTTACCGGGTTAGGCCAGACCCTCGCCAACGTATCGCTGTTTGTGTTTCCAATCATCATCATCGGCAAGACCGGTGCGATTCCGAACTGGGTATTTGCCTCGTTCTTTCTCGGTGCGGTGTGCTCTATCGCCACCATCTGGTGGAGTATGCACACCACGCCTGAGATACCGCCCACAGATGAAGAGATTGAAGGATTCAAACGAAAAAATCAGGGCCAGCCACATTTGGTCGCACAGTTTTTCATCTCCATCGCTACCTCGCTCATCGCCTATTTGTTTTTGTTTCTGATGGCTATTCCGGCGTTAATCTTTCCAAAACTCCTGCCGCGGATCGTGGCAGCGTTAAAAAAGAACTCGTTTACGCGCATCATCTTTGCGCAAAACCTGGAAATTATCGAAGCAATTTTGGAGATGCCAAAAGTAATGTGGCAATTGGCGTTGGTGTATCTCTTTCAGTGGTATGCCTTGTTCTGTTATTGGCAAAACGCTTCTAAAAGCGTGGCCCTGTCAGTATGGAAAGCTACTCCAGCCTCTGATGCGGGCGCTTACGAAGCGGCCGTGAGCTGGACCGGATTGGTGAACGGCTGGTACAACATTGTTACTTTTTTAACTGCGTTTGCACTGGTTGGTTTTGTAAGGCGCAGTTCGCCTAAGATGGTTCACTTTTGCTGCCTGGTTTTGGCTGGCGCTGGTTTGCTCGCATTTCCGTTCATCGAAAACAAATACTTGTTGTTCCCGGCCATTACCGGATTTGGCGTAGGCTGGGCCAGCATGATGGGTATTCCTTACTTGCTGGTGGTGGGAAAAATTCCAAAAGAAAGATACGGTGTGTACATGGGCATTATTAACATGATGATTGTGGTACCGATGATTTTACAAACAGTATCATTTGGATTTATTATGAAGTACCTGTTGAATAACAACAGCAGCCACGCGGTGCTTTTTGCCGGCGTTTTGTTGCTCTTGGCAGCGATGGCCACGCTCCTTATTCGCGGGTCGGCTTCCGTCTCCGAAACGCAGTTCCAATCAACCGGGCATTAACCTTTATGACCATATATCTTGCAGAATTCTTTGGTACGCTATTGCTGATTTTAATTGGTAATGGTGTTGTGGCAGGTGCCTTGTTGCGGGGCAGCAAAGCTGAGAACCCGGGGTGGTTTACCATCTGTTTTACCTGGGGGCTGGCGGTTACATTGGCAATCTATGCAGTAGGGCAAATCAGCGGTGCCCATCTTAATCCGGCGGTAACGTTAGCCTTCGCTTGGAAGGGGGATTTTCCGGCCAGCCGGGTGTTGGGCTACATTGCGGCGCAAATGGGCGGAGCGTTTGTTGGCGCCGTGTTGGTTTGGGTGCACTACCTGCCGCATTGGCGTGGTACTCCGGATGCGGTAGCCAAACGAGCGGCGTTTTGTACTGCGCCCGCCATTCGCAATCGCGTAACGAACTTTTTGAGTGAGGCGGTGGCCACTTGCGTGCTGATACTTGGGCTCTTGTTTATCGGCACAACAAAGTTTGCAGATGGGTTTAGTCCCATAGTGGTGGGGTTGCTGATTATGGCCATTGGCCTTGGCTTGGGCGGCCCCACGGGTTTTGCGATTAACCCCGCGCGCGACCTTGGCCCGCGCATCGCACACGCATTGCTGCCCATTCACGGCAAGGCCAACTCGGATTGGGGTTACGCCTGGATTCCTGTGGCAGGCCCCATTGCTGGCAGTGCATTGGCGGTATGGATTTATAGCATACTCTACTAACCGCGACCATGAAATACGTTATCGCGCTCGATCAAGGTACTACCAGTTCGCGAGCCGTGCTTTTTGATCGAGACGGTGTGATCAAAGGAATTGCGCAACAAGAGTTTCAACAGATTTTTCCTCAGCCGGGCTGGGTGGAACATGATCCCAATGAAATCTGGCGATCGCAAATTGGCGTGTTGCTGCGGCTACTGATCGAGAACCATGTGCAAGCAAAAGATGTAATCGCCCTCGGTATCACCAACCAGCGCGAAACAACCGTGGTGTGGGACCGCGCCACGGGCGAGCCTGTATACAATGCCATGGTATGGCAAGACAAACGCACCGCTCCGATTTGCGAGGCGTTGAAACAAAAAGGGCTGACTGACTACGTACGCCAAACCACAGGTCTTGTTATCGACTCGTACTTTTCGGCTACAAAACTGAAATGGATACTCACCGAAGTGCCAGGTGTGGCGGCCCGCGCGGCCCGCGGCGAGTTAGCCTTCGGAACGATAGACGCCTGGCTGATCTGGAAACTCACCAACGGCAAAAGCCATGTTACAGATTACTCCAATGCCTCCCGAACCATGCTGTTCGATATTGGTAAACTAACGTGGGACAACCAATTACTTGCTGAGCTTCAGATCTCGCCCACGTTGCTGCCAGAAGTGAAACCTTCCGCGGCTTCTTTTGGCGTATGGCGATATGAGGGCGTAGACATCCCCATCTTGGGCGTGGCGGGCGATCAACAGGCTGCGCTTTTTGGCCAAGCGTGTTTTGAGCCCGGCATGGCTAAAAATACCTACGGCACTGGCTGTTTTATGTTGATGAATACCGGCACGCAACTGCAGTATTCCAAGAACGGATTAATCACCACGGTGGCGTGGGGTTTGGATGGGCGTGTGGAATACGCGCTGGAAGGCAGTGTGTTTATTGCCGGGGCTGCGGTGCAATGGCTGCGCGACAGCATGCATCTTATCGATCAATCGAAGGATTCGGAGTATTTCGCTGCAAAAGCGTTGGGATCGAATGAAGTGTATGTTGTTCCCGCTTTCGCGGGATTGGGTGCACCGTATTGGGATATGTATGCCCGGGGCGCTATTTTCGGGCTCACCCGCGACACCGGAAAAGATCACATCATCAAGGCTACGTTAGAGTCGCTGGCCTTCCAATCAAAAGATATCTTGATGGCGATGGAAGAAGACGCGGGCTTGAAATTGTCGGCATTAAAAGTAGATGGCGGGGCGTGCGCCAACAACGTGCTGATGCAATTCCAGGCGGATATTCTAAACACACCGGTAGAACGGCCCGAAGTGATTGAATCTACCGCCTTGGGCGCCGCGTACCTTGCCGGAATCCAAAGCGGCCTGTGGAAGAAAGAAACGATTTTAAAAAACAGGCGAATTCAAAAAACCTTTACACCGGCCATGCCAGTCCAAACCCGCGATCGTCTCTATCAAGGATGGAAAAAGGCCGTGGCGCGTACAATGAAGTGGATCGACTAACACCTTATCCATGTCTTTCTCTGCACGTAACCGGCCGCAGTTCCTGCACCAGCTTCAAACAGAATCGTTTGATCTGCTGGTGATTGGTGGTGGCATTACCGGTGCTGGAATTGCGCTAGATGCTGCCGCGCGGGGCTTAAAAACTGCGTTGATTGAGAAAGAAGATTTTGCGTTTGGCACCAGCAGCCGATCTACGAAGTTAATTCATGGCGGTTTGCGGTACCTGAAGCAATTGGAGTTTGCTCTGGTGAAGGAAGTGGGCAGCGAACGTGCCATTGTTCACCGGTTGGCACCGCACCTGGTGGTGCCAGAAAAAATGCTCTTGCCTTTATACGACCGCCGAGGTTTGGGTTATTGGTTAACCTCCATAGGATTAAAGGTGTACGATTGGCTGGCCGGGGTGAAGCGCGAAGATCAGCGCAAAATGCTCACGCGCCCACAAACGTTACGGTATGAGCCTTTGCTCCACCCGCAGGGCGTGAAGGGCGGGGCCATCTATGCGGAGTACCGTACCGATGATGCGCGGCTTACCATTGAAATCGTTAAGAAAGCAGTGGAGCAGGGGGCTTGTCCGCTGAACTACATCGAAGCAATCGATTTTCAGTATCAGGCCGAACAACTTACTGCAGTGGTGGCCCGCGATCAGGTTACGGGCCAATCTTTTCCGATCGCGGCAAAAGCAATTGTAAATGCCGCCGGCCCTTGGGTGGATGAGTTGCGCGAACGAAATCAGTCCCGAAAAGGCAAACAACTGCACCTCACAAAAGGCGTGCACATTGTGGTTCCGTATCACCGCCTGCCCGTGCGCCAGGCCATCTACTTTGATGTGCCCGATGGCCGGATGATTTTTGCCATTCCGCGCGGCCGCACCACCTACATCGGCACGACCGATACCGATTACACCGGAAACAAAAACGAAGTGTACACTTCGCTCGAAGATGCACGGTACCTGCTTCATGCCGTGAACGAAACGTTTCCCACGGCACTTCTTACGTTGGCCGATATCGAATCAAGTTGGGCGGGCCTGCGGCCATTGATCCATGAAGAGGGAAAATCGGCTTCTGAGTTATCGCGCAAAGACGAAATTTTCGAATCGGCCTCCGGGCTTATCTCCATTGCCGGTGGCAAACTCACGGGCTACCGCAAAATGGCGGAAAGGGTGGTGAACAAAGTGATCGAAAAACACTTTGGAGACCGGCACGTAAAGCCCTGTACCACGGCAAGCCTCGTGTTACCCGGCGGAGATTTCGAATCCTACGCCCAGGTACAACAATTGCAAACGGCATTGGCGGCGCGTTTAGATGCGCTGAACATCCGCGGTAATGAAGCCACCAATCTGGTGCACCTGTACGGTAAACAGGCGCACATCATCATCGATCGCGTGGAACACCACCGCACCGACCAGCCAGAACTGGATTTGATCCTCGCGGAAGCCTGGTTTGCGGCGGAGTTTGAAATGGCCCTGACGGCTTTGGATTTTGGTATCCGCAGAAGCGGGCTACTCTATTTCAACCACCCAAAACTACAGCAGTGGGCGGAACCTGTTTTGCAGTATTTTGCAAGCGCTGGCGGGTGGTTGCCTGAGTTTGCCGAGCAGCAACGTAACGAATTTTACCGCGAGCTGGGCGCGGTGGTCAACTTCACGAATTAACATAATATGAACAGAATTCTTGTTTACGGTTTAGGTATTCTTGCTTCGGTAGTGCTACTGGGCGTGGAGATAGGTAGTATCTATTACATCATGCCGTTTCCGGGAAGCCAACGCGATGAGTCCATAGACCTTGCGTATTACCTTCATCAAAACATCGTGTACTTGCGGATGTGTGGCGGGATGTTAGCCATTTACCCCGCGTACGTTTTACTCACCAAAGGTACTGCCACGTTGCGCACCGTGGTGATCACGATTCTGGCGGTGTATGCCATGGTGTTTTATCAGGTGAGATTTAAAATGCGGGCGGATGAAATGTTCTTGCAACCCGGTCAGGTTAGTTTACTGTCTCCCAACCAAAACAAAGTAGATCGCAAGAAACTGGTGTTGGGGGTTGCGGTAAATGGCGTGGCGCGGGCCTATCCCATCGAAGTGATTGGGTACCACCACCAGGTGCGCGATACACTGGCCGGGCAGCCGATCATGGTAACGTATTGCACCGTATGCCGTACGGGAAGAGTTTATCGCCCCATCGTTAATGGTCAGCAAGAAGAATTCCGGTTGGTGGGTATGGATCATTTCAATGCGATGTTTGAAGACCGCCGCACACAAAGCTGGTGGCGGCAGGTGAGCGGTGAAGCGGTTGTGGGGCCATTGAAGGGGGCATTATTGGAGGAAATTCCCGCGCAGCAAATGAGTTTGCTGGCCTGGATTGATCGGCATCCAAACACATTAATTCTCCAACCCGACAGCACATTTAAGAAAGCGTATGAAGAACTGGAATTGTTTGATGAAGGCACTTTAGAAAGTTCGCTCGAGCAGCGCGATAGCCTTTCCTGGCAAGAAAAATCATGGGTGGTAGGAGTGAAGCACGCCTTAACGGCTAAAGCGTACGATTGGAATGAGTTGCTCCGCGTTCGCGTGATTAACGATACGTTGGGCAGTTTGCCTGTGCTGATTACGCTTGAGCCCGATAGCGTTTCTTTCCATGCATGGCAGCGCGATACGCTGGTTTTTGATTGGAGCGCCAATCAACTCGTTGATCGCAACACGGGTTCGCAATGGAACTGGCGCGGTCAATGTGTGGCCGGGCAGTTACAAGGCGCTGAACTTCCGTACGTGCAGGCATACCAGGAGTTTTGGCACTCGTGGCGTACGTTTCAATCCAATACCCAAGTTTATCCCGCACAAGAAAAATGACCCCGTCAATTCCCTGGTGGAAACGTGCCGTAGTATACCAGATTTACCCGCGTAGCTTTTACGATAGTAATGGCGATGGCATTGGCGACCTCAACGGTATCATCGAGAAAATAGACTATATCCACAGCCTGGGCGTTGATGCCTTATGGCTTAACCCCATCTTTCGCTCCCCCTATGATGATGGCGGATATGACATCAGCGATTACATGGCCATTCACGAAGAGTTTGGAACTATGGAGGATTTCGATCGCCTGCTGGCCGCGGTGCACAGCCGGGGTCTTAAACTGATCATTGATGTAGTACTCAATCACTCCTCTGACGAGCACGCCTGGTTCATCGAATCGCGCAAAAGCAAAGACAACCCCTATCGCGATTATTACTTTTGGCGCAAAGGGCACGGTACCCAACCACCCAATAACTGGCCCTCGTTTTTTGGGGGTAGCGCCTGGCAGTACGACAACGCCACCGGCGAGTATTACCTCCACCTGTTCTCGAAAAAACAGCCTGACCTGAATTGGGAGCACCCGCCGCTACGTGCCGCCTTGGCCGCCATGATGGAGTTTTGGCTGGCGAAAGGGGTAGACGGGTTGCGGTTGGATGTTATCTCGGCCATTTCTAAACAAACCAACTTTCCCAACACGGATACCACAGATTTTAACGAGACCATTCGTAAATACTACGCCAATGGCCCGCGGCTGAAGGAGTTTATTTCTGAAATGCGCCACCGCGTGTGGGACAAATACAATTGCATGACGGTGGGCGAGGGGCCCGGAATAACACCGGCCAACGCACCCGACTACTTGGACCAAAATCACGGGCTGAACATGATTTTTCACTTTGGCCACATGTTTATGGATCAGGGGCCGGGCGGACGGTTCGATCCCATTCCCTGGACACTACAGGATTTTAAGCAGGTGTTTGTTACGTGGAACGAGGCCCTGAAACAAAACGGCTGGGGAAGCGTGTTTTTGGGCAATCATGATTTTGCCCGCATGGTATCGCGCTGGGGAAATGATCGTGAACATTGGCGCGCCTCTGCAACCTTACTGCTCACGCTGATGCTCACCCAACGGGGCACCCCGTTTGTTTACGCTGGCGATGAAATCGGCATGAAAAACCTTACGCTGGGCGCAATTGAAGAATCCAAAGATATCGAAACGTTAAACGGATGGCGCGAAGCACGCGCGCGTGGCGTGGCCGAAGCCGACTTCCTTAAAGTAGCCAACTACAGTGGTCGCGATAACGCGCGGTCACCGTTTCAATGGTCGGCCCAGCCACACGCGGGCTTTACCACCGGCCAGCCGTGGATGGGGGTAAATCCCAACTATCCAAAATTGAATGCGGCCCAGCAAGAAGCAGATACAGAATCCGTATTGCAGTACTTCCGCAAACTCATTCGGTTTCGAAAGGCGTATCCCGTGTTGGCCGATGGTGAGTACTTGCCCTTTACGCATGAAAAAGAGCAGATCTTTGCGTACGTACGTCAGGCACCGGAAGAAAAACTTTTGGTGGTAATGAATTTTTCAAATCAACCGCTTACTTTGGAAGCGTCATGGCTTCCCGCAACAGCGGTATGGCTATTCGGTAACGAATCTGCGCCCCAGCAATCCACCTGGCAGCCATGGCAAGTGGGGATTTACAAACTATGAGCAGACAACAACAACTGTGGGGCATTGATCTGGGCGGTACAAAAGCCGAAGGTGTAGTACTGGGCCCCGGAGGCATCAACGATATACTCTTTCGCGACCGTGTGCCCACGGGTGCGGATCATGGCTACCAGCACATTCTCCATCAAATTGAAAAGTTGGTGGGTATGATGGAACAGCAAATGGGTTATCGGCCGGCACGGCTCGGCATTGGCACCCCAGGCACACTCGATCCAAAAACGCAAACCATGAAGGGCTGTAACTCAGAATGCATGAATTTCATGCCGATGAAAGCCGATCTGGAACGCATGCTGAACCTGGAAATCGCCATCGCCAACGATGCGAACTGTTTTGCGTTGGCCGAGACGCGTCTGGGCGTGGTGGCGCAACAGTTTCCGCAGGCTAAAGTGGTGTTTGGTGTAATCATGGGCACCGGTGTGGGGGGTGGTCTGGTGGTTGATGGCCGCGCCATTGGAGGGCTGCAAGGCATCGGTGGCGAATGGGGGCATAACTTTTTGGATGACTCCGGCGGCCCGTGTTACTGCGGAAAAGTTGGGTGCGTAGAGAAAGTAATTGCGGGGCCCGCATTAGAAAGATACTATCATGCCGTTTCGGGTGAATCCGTTCGGCTGAAGGAAATTTACGGGCGGTTTCACCAAGGCGAACCCCATGCCGTGCAAACCCTGCAGCGGCTCACACACTTTTTTGGTAAAGCGATCAGTGTAATCATCAATATCATCGACCCGGATGTAATTGTGATTGGTGGTGGCGTGGGCAACATTCCCGAGATTTATACCGATGGTGTGGCCGAAACGCGCAAGTATGTTTTTAATAACGGAGTGCTGGATACCCCCATTGTAAAACCCCTGTTGGGCGATAGTGCGGGCGTATTTGGAGCCGCCTATCTGGTAGCCTAAAACTATTGAATTGAAAGAAACCTTAGCCAGCTTGAAGTAAAAGATGAAACGAATTGCCATTGTAGGACCGATCCCGCGCGATCACATCGTTACGCACCAGGGTGAACTGATTCAAAAATGGGGTTGTGTTACCCACCCGGTGATTGCCCTTTCGGTGATGGCGGGAAAGAAAATGGAAATCATACCCGTTTCGCACTTGCGCGATGTGGATATGGATAATGTGCGCGAAGTATTTTCCGGGTACGCAGGCATCAACTTGAAACACCTGACCAGCAAAAACGACCAAGGCGATGTGATCAGCCTCAGGTTTGTAGATGTAAATAATCGCCTCGAGCGTCAAACGGGGTTTATGGATCCCATTGTGCCGGCCGACTTTGCCAAGTTATTGGATTGCAAGGCGTTTGTGTTTATCCCCATCAGTGATTACGAGATCTCGTTGGAGACCCTCATCTACCTGAAAAAACGCAGCAAGGGTTTGATCATTTTTGATGCCCACGGGCCCACCACCGCATGTTTAATTAATGGTGAACGGCAGCGCAAGTTTTGGATCGACCGGGATGTGTGGTTACCCTACATTGACGTACTTAAAATGAATTTGGAAGAGGCCCAGGCCTCGTGGTTCAAAAAGGAATACGAAACCACCGACTTTCAAATCAGCGAGGAGCCCGATCGCGTGCAGTTGCGCGCATTTGCTGAACACTGCCTTTCCAAAGGCGTGAAATGCGTTTACATCACGGTAGACTCGCGCGGTTGCCTGGTGTACTATAAAGAGCGCAGCAAGGTTCATGAAGAACTTGTGCCGGCCATCAAAGTGCAAAAGGTAGTGGATACCACCGGCTGTGGCGATTCCTTTGCGGGGGGGCTGGGTTTTTCGCTTACCCAGAAGCCCAAAGACTACCTGCGCGCAGCCCGGTTTGGCAACGCGCTGGGTGCCCTGCGCACACAAGGGAAAACGTTTGCAGTATTTAAATCGCTGGCCGAGACGGAAGAAATCGTCCGACAGGGCTATATTTAACCGTTGAATTATCATCTGTGATTAAAGCTGCGATTTTTGATTTAGACGGTGTGATTGTCGACACCGCTCACTACCATTTTATAGCCTGGCAGCGACTGGCCCATGAGTTGGGTATTGAATTTACGGAGCACGAAAACGAACGTTTAAAAGGCGTTAGCCGCATGCGGTCGTTGGAAATCATCTTAGAACTTGGCGGTAAAGCGTTGCCAGAAGCCGAGAAGGAGGCGTTAGCCACCCGTAAAAACGCGTGGTTTGTAGAATACATCCAAGCCATCCGGCCAGACGAAATCTTTCCGGGTGTAAAACAACTCATACAACAGTTGCGCCGCGGTGGCGTAAAAGTGGCGCTAGCCTCCAGCAGCAAAAATGCCCGACTGGTGCTGCGAAATCTGCAGATCGAAGATTTGTTCGATGGGTATGTGGATGGCACCATGATCACCCATTCGAAACCGCACCCCGAAATTTTTCTTTCCGCAGCGGCCCAACTGGGCGTGCAGCCGCAGGCATGCGTGGTATTTGAAGATGCCGAGGCGGGCGTGGAGGCGGCATTAGCCGCAGGTATGAAATGCGTGGGCGTAGGTGCCCCGGTGAACGTGGGCAAAGCTCACCGCGTGGTAAGCAACACTGCGGAGGTTACCGCAGCGGATATTCAAAACATGTAATCCCAGAAAATCAGATCGTGTAAAGACGCTATGAAGAATTATCTGCAACATCACGAATGGCAAATTATTGAAGACGGGTTCCATGCCGAACATAACCGGATTTCGGAGAGTGTTTTTAGCCTGGGCAACGGCCGCATGGGGCAACGGGCCAACTTTGAAGAGTTTTACAGTGGAGATACCCACCAGGGCAGTTATGTGGCCGGCGTATACTATCCAGACAAAACCCGTGTGGGTTGGTGGAAGAACGGCTATCCTGAGTATTTCGCCAAAGTACTCAACGCGCCTGCATGGATTGGCATTCGCATTCAAATCGGAGATGTTGAATTAGACCTGGCAAACTGCCGGGTAGAACATTTCAAGCGCACGCTGGATATGAAGCGAGGCTTGCTGCAACGCACCTTTACTGCCCACTTGCCCAATGGCCGCACACTGCAGGTGCGCGCAGAGCGATTTTGTTCAATGGCCGATGGTGAACTCGGTGCAATTGAATACGCGATTAAGCCGTTGGATTTTTCGGCTACGTTCAAGATTACCTTGCCCATCGATGCGGACGTAGAAAACAAAGACGCTAACTACCAGGAGAAATTCTGGGATGCAGTCGATCAGGAATCGCAAATGGGGTGGGCCATCGTTACCGCGCAAACCAAGAAAACGCTCTTTCATGTTTGTACGGGCATGGAGTACGATCTGTACCTCGAAGGCAAGCCCACGCGGGGGAAAGTGTTTACCAACACGCGGGAGAAGTATGCCGATAACGTGGTGGAACTGGAGGTAAAGCAGGGCGCAGAGCTTGTAGTGCACAAATACGGAGCCGTGCTTTCTTCCGAGAACCATCCGAAGGAATTTCTGGTAAACCTCTGCCGCGCAAAGCTGGATGAAGCAGCAGCGAAAGGGTATGAAGAACTAAAGAAAAATCACGAGGCCGTGTGGGCCCACAAGTGGGAAGAGTGCGACATCACGATTGAAGGCGATGTGGCCGCGCAGCAAGGTATCCGGTTTAATATTTTTCAACTAACGCAGACCTACACTGGAGAAGATGAGCGTCTCAACATCGGCCCGAAAGGGTTTACGGGCGAGAAGTATGGTGGCAGCACCTATTGGGATACCGAGGCGTACTGCTTGCCCTTCTTCATGTCTACAGCCGATCCCAAAGTAGCGCGCAACCTGTTGGTGTATCGGTACAAGCATTTGCAGCGTGCCATCGAGAACGCCGCCAAGTTAGGTTTTACCAACGGGGCTGCACTTTACCCGATGGTAACCATGAATGGCGAAGAATGCCACAACGAGTGGGAAATCACGTTCGAGGAAATCCATCGAAACGGTGCTATTGCTTACGCGATATTTGATTACGTGCGTTACACCGGAGACGATAGCTACCTGCCGGAATACGGATTGGAAGTGCTACTCGGTATCTCCCGCTTCTGGTCGCAGCGCATCAACTGGTCGGTAGATAAGCAGAAGTATGTGATGTTGGGTGTAACCGGGCCCAATGAGTATGAAAACAACGTAAACAATAACTGGTACACGAACCTGTTGGCTGTGTGGACGCTGGAGTTCACACAGTCCGTGGTTGACTTCGTGAAGAAATCGCACGCGGCCCGCTACGAAGAGATTGTTCGAAAGACAAACTTCCGCGAGCAGGAAGAAACGGCGCGCTGGACGGACATCCGGCAAAAAATGTACTACCCGGAAGACAAAACCCGGGGCATCTTCTTGCAGCAGGATGGCTTCCTGGACAAGGAGTTGCTAACCGTAAATGACTTGCGCCCGGAAGACCGGCCCCTGAATCAGAAGTGGTCGTGGGATCGTATTCTGCGTTCGTGCTTTATCAAACAGGCAGACGTGCTGCAAGGCATGTACTTTCTGGAAGAGCGTTTCGATTTGCCTACGCTAAAACGCAATTTTGATTTCTACGAGCCCATGACGGTACACGAGTCATCGCTGTCGCCCTGTGTGCACGTCATTCTCGCCTCGCGTTTGGGCTACAAAGAGAAAGCCTACGAAATGTACTTGCGCACCTCGCGGCTGGATTTGGATGATTATAACAACGACACCGAAGACGGTTGCCACATCACGTCCATGGCAGGCACGTGGATGAGTGTGGTCAAAGGTTTTGGTGGAATGCGGGTGGTTGACGGTAAACTTAGTTTTCAACCCTACATCCCCGACGGCTGGACGTCTTACTCGTTCCGGCTGGAATTCCGGCATCGCGTCATCCGGGTCATCATCAGTCAGAAGGGAACCCAGATCAAGCTGGAGTCAGGCGAATCGTTGGAGGTTATCCTCAACGGAAAAAGTCAGACAATTACCGCCTAGGGCGGTGCCCACCAAAAAACAAGAGCTGCCTGGCGTACCGGGCAGCTCTTTTCTTTTCAATTCGTTTGATTCAGTTTTATTTTCTGTACCGGATAAACAAAAACGTGAAGATGGCAATGAGAATGGCAGGAAGTACGGCCATATAACGCAGCGTTTCCGCACCGGTAGTGGCGTTATCTAATAAACCACCCATAATCGGCAACACCAAAGAAACGGAGAACATGCCGGCACCACCCATCAACGAAAGTCCCACGGCCCCGCTGTTCGGAATCTTCTCGGAAACGAAACCCAGCATGGTTGGCCAGAAGTAGCAAATTCCAACCCCAAATACAATTGCTGCCAGGTACGTCATCGGCCCTGAAGCATAGCTAAGGGCAAGTAATCCCAAAAAAGAGAACACGGCCGAAAACAGCAGCATGCCCGAAGAGCTTAATCGATGAACAATCGGTCCGGCAAACGCACGCCCAACCGCCATAATGCCGTTGGTTAACGCCAGCACCAGGATGGCCGATACGCCCGACTCGCTAAGCAGCGATGCAATGCGTTGGTTTGTACCCAGCTCGGTTGAGGCGGTTAAAAACATACTCACGATCATGAGAATAAAGAGGGGTGTGGCGGTGGCTTTCCACATTGATCCGGTGGAGATACCCAAAGTTACGCGTTCGGTTTTCGGCAGCTCTTGCCCAAGGAAAAGATACCCATAACCCAACAGCGGAATAACGAGCACACCCACCAACGTCTGCCAACTTAGTTGTAGGGAGTCGATGATTAAATAGGCCACCAGGCTGCCGATCACAATTCCGCCAGGGAACCAAACGTGGAAGCGGTTCAGCATTTTTGTTTTCTCTTCGGTGTAGAGCGAGGCAACCAACGGATTGCATGCGGCCTCTACCATACCGTTGCCAATACCCGTGGCTAAAACGGCAATGAAAAGCGACCAATAGCCCGTGGCCGTGATCATCAACACAATACCCAACGCGTGGCTCACAAAAGCAAGCCAGATAATGCGCTTCATGCCCAGAATATCTACCAGAGGGCCGCCAATCACCATCGCCAACGTAAAGCCCCAAAATGCCGGGCCAAACACAAAGCCGATATCCTCCGCGCTCAAACCAAATTCCGCTTGAAATGCAGGCTCCAGCCGGGCCCGAATGGCAAACGTCATCGAGGTTACAATCAGCGCAATACAACTCCCCAGAAACAGTCGGGAAGAATCTATTTTTTGTTGCATGTCTAAAGTGGGTTTAAGTTTTAGGTGGCTGAATATGGAAGTAAAATTTTGTTAGTGCAAGCGTTTGTTTCATCAAGATTCGCCATCTTCCCAAACATAAATTGCATGCAGTGAAGTATTTGTTAGGTATTGATGTGGGTAGCTCCTCGGTAAAAGCGGCGTTGGTAGACGTGGATAAGGGCCACCGGGTGGCGCAGGCATTCTCGCCCGAAACGGAACTCGAAATTGCCGCACCCCAACCTGGTTGGGCCGAGCAACACCCACACACGTGGTGGGAACATGTGCAGCGTGCCGTGGCAAAAGTGCTGGCAATCAGTGGTGTGCGGGCACACGAAATAGCCGCCATGGGCATTTCTTACCAAATGCATGGCCTTGTGCTGCTCGACCGACAAAACCGGGTACTGCGCCCAGCCATTATCTGGTGCGATTCCCGCGCCGTTGCAACGGGCCAGCAGGCGTTCCATGAACTTGGCCGCGAGTATTGCCTATCGCATTACCTTAACTCGCCGGGAAATTTTACAGCTTCCAAATTGGCCTGGGTTAAACAACATGAGCCTGCAATTTTTTCCAACATCCATAAAGCCATGCTCCCGGGCGATTACATCGCATGGCAACTAACCGGCGAGATCGCCACCACCGTATCCGGTTTATCCGAAGGTATTTTTTGGGATTTCGCTTCCGCGGATGTGGCGACGGGTTTACTCCATCAGTTTGGAATTGATCCCGGGTTGCTTCCCCAACGCGTAGCGACGTTTTCGAATCAGGGTACGTTGCGCCCGGAGGCAGCTGCGCAGCTTGGCCTTCAATCCGGTATTCCGGTTTCTTACCGGGCGGGAGATCAGCCAAACAACGCCTTTTCTTTACATGTGCTTGAGCCGGGCGAGGTGGCAGCTACGGCGGGCACGTCTGGGGTGATCTATGCGGTTACGGATCAACCTGCCTACGATGCGCAGTCGCGCGTAAATACGTTTGTACATGTAAACAACACGGCTCATGCGCATCGCAATGGGGTACTGTTGTGCATCAATGGCACCGGTATTCTAAACAGCTGGACCAAGCGGCTGCTGGGCAACATGAGCTATCCGGAAATAAACGCATTGGCTGCGGCAGTGCCCAGAGGTGCAGAAGGCGTAACGGTGTTTCCGTTTGGCAATGGGGCAGAACGTGTGCTGGCGAATCGCAATGTGGGCGCACACGTGATGCATCTGGATTTAAACCGGCATCACCGCGGCCATGTGGCCCGCGCCGTGCAGGAGGGTATTGTATTTGCGCTCGCTTTCGGATTTGAGGTGCTGCACGCCATGGGCATCCGCCCCAAGGTGATTCGCGCCGCTCATGCCAATATGTTTTTGAGTCCGGTTTTTCGCCAGGCATTTGTTAACACGTTGCAAGTGCCGCTGGAGTTATATGAAACCGATGGGGCCACCGGGGCCGCCCGCGGTGCCGGGGTGGGCGCAGGGTTTTTCTCCCTGCCGGATGCCTTCCGCGGGTTGCAGAAATTGCAGTCAGACCAGCCAGATGAGCGGAGCATAAAAGAATACCAACCGGTGTACAGCCGCTGGAAGGAACAGCTCCAACACGTGCTGAGTACCACGGGCTAACTTGCCGTTTAGCAAAAACCTAAACCGGTTACCAAAAAAATCCAAAGGCATTCTTGCCAGTTTATTTAGCACGACTATATTTGCTAAATAATTTAGTATTTAGGGTCGAATAATTCTAAATTTAAACTGACAATCAAGTAATTACAACGTATATGAAGATCATCAAATCCCGCCTGCTTGGCACCCGGTTGGTGCGGGCACGCGACCTAAACATCCAGATTTTTCAAATTCGCAGCGTGCTTAGCGAACACCGCGGGGCCCTGCTCGATCGTATTCTTTCGGACTTGGCCACTTACGTGGATTATAAATTTCATCAAACACTAAGGCGCGCAGATTTGGTAGATCTTGCCCAGAAACTGCTACTGCTGAAGAGCCGGGACGTGGAGATGGAGTTTTATGAGCCCATCGTTAAGCATCTGCAAAAGAAAGACGAGATTACATTAACCAACGATTGCTTCTTTTTGGAGATTGACGAGTTGATCCGGGTCAATCTCAATCCACAGTTACACTTTGCGGCTTAATCGAATTAAGGTATATTTGGTTTCTTACGTTGGTTGTTGTTTCGATTTTAAAAACTAAACCTTTCATTTCATATGAAAAAATTTATCGCTGCAGTATGGGTAGTAGTTGTCATGGTTTCTTGCGGAGATGATGATCCGAAGCCAAAAACCACCGAGGAGTTGTTGCAAGGTGCTACCCGGGGTTGGGTTACTACAAGTGTCACGATCAGCCCTGCGCTTTCATTTGGTGGTACTTCCATCACCGATTTGTTTTCAATTTTAGATGCGTGCGACAAGGATGATGTTGTGATTTTCACATCCGGCACAAACTACTCCATCGAAAATCCACAAAAATGTGAGGCGAGCGAACCAACGATTTGGGAGTCGGGCACGTGGACGTTGAGTGCCGATAAGAAAACCATCCGCTTCGTGCCCACGGGCGATTCTGCGTATGAACTTCAGATCCAGGAATTAACAGAGTCCACCCTAAGAGGCACAGTCGTTGAGACGATCAACGGAGTAAATTATACGCTAACGCAAACTTTACAGCCACGAAAATAGCGGTGGTGCCGTAAACGGTTAAGGCTAACCCGGTAAACGTAAGGTAGAATTCTTACTTGCCGGGTTTGCTTACGCGGATGTCCTCATCCTGATAATAATACTCGTCAAACGTTTTCCTTACCGGCGCGGTGGTGTCGGTAAGGATGCGATACACCATCCATAACAAACTCGCTGAAGTAAGCAGAAAGAGTGCGAAAATGATACCGAAGTGAAACGGTAACGAGGCAAAAACCACATACACCAACAACAGGCCTGTGGTAATGGAAACGCTAAGCGCAGCCGATCCTTTCATATAAAATAAACATGGCCAATTGGGCCTTTGTTTGCGAAAATTTCATTTTAAATAAATCTGCTATTTTTGGCCACCTAAAAGTGCTGCAATGACCTTACTGGAGTTTGAAAAGCCCATAGCCGAATTGGAAGCTAAGTTGGCGGATATGAAGCAGTTAGCTGATGAATCCGACCACGAAGTAACCAAAGCGGTGCAAGCGCTGGAGCACAAAATACAAGAGTTGAAAAAGGAAACGTTCGAGAACCTTACGGGTTGGCAACGCGTGCAGCTCTCCCGCCATCCGGATCGGCCCTACACGTTAGATTACATCTACGAAATCACCAGCGATTTTATTGAACTGCATGGCGACCGGCATGTGGCGGATGATAAGGCCATGGTGGGTGGACTTGGCACCATCGATGGGCAAACATTCATGCTCATCGGCCAACAAAAGGGCCGTAATACAAAACAGCGCCAGCTGCGCAATTTCGGAATGGCCAACCCCGAGGGCTACCGCAAGGCACTTCGGCTAATGAAGATGGCCGAGAAGTTTAACAAGCCCATCATTACGCTGATTGATACCCCAGGTGCGTTTCCGGGCCTGGAAGCAGAAGAACGCGGCCAGGGCGAAGCCATCGCCAGAAACATTAAGGAGATGGTAACACTTAAGGTTCCGGTAATTTGCATCATCATTGGTGAAGGAGCCAGCGGTGGAGCTTTGGGCATTGCCGTGGGCGATCGGGTGCTGATGTTGGAAAATACCTGGTACTCGGTAATCTCCCCCGAATCATGCTCCTCGATTTTGTGGCGTAGTTGGGAGTACAAAGAACAAGCCGCAGAGGTGTTAAAACTCACGGCAAAAGATATGTTGCAGCACAGACTCATCGATGGTATTGTAAAAGAGCCGCTGGGCGGTGCCCATACCGATCTTAAAGCCATGTCGCAGGAGTTGAAGCGGGTTATTGTAAGCACCTATCAAGAGTTGGCCGCGCTTACACCACAAGAACGCGTGAGCCAGCGTATCGAAAAGTTCTGTTCGATGGGCGTGTATAAGGAATAACGCAGAAATAAATTCATCATGAAAAACCGTTATGCTGTAACGGTTTTTTATTTTCGAAAGCACGATGGCAAAGCGCGAACGTATTCAATGGAAAAATCAATTCGTTAACCTCGGGGCAATTGCCATCGGTGTATACCTTGCTTTTGCCGTTAGCCAATGTCAGCAAGGGTGGAGCAACGAGCAACTCATGCAGCGTTATCTTGCGGGGTTGCGCGCAGATTTACAAAAAGACCTTCAAGCAATAGAAACAGACCTCAGCAAACTGCGTGAACTGAATCGGAAATGCACGTTGTTGCTACAATTCACCAAGAGCAGAAAAATAAATGCCGACTCCGTGACCAAGTATCTTAAAGGTATCACGGTGCAGACCACGTTTCACCCTAACCCGCATGCGTACCGTACGCTTATTGGAAACCCTGCCGTAGCAAATCTCATCGAAATAGATATGAGCCGCCAGTTATCGGAATTGTATAACGGCACGTATGAAAATTTACGGGTATTGGATGCACTAACACTGCAGAACTTCCAAACCCACGTGGTACGTCGGTTTATTGATGGCAGTGGCTTTAGCCAGGCGTATCTTAAAAGCGCTGCATTTGAAGGGTTGGTGGCGGTAAACGCAGACTTTAATCGCCAAAAAATAGAAAAATATGAAGTGGCCGAATCGCAAGTAAGGAAGCTGTTACAATTGATCGATCAAACCGAGCCATGAATTTATATGTGATCAATACCGGTTTTTTTAAGCTGGATGGTGGCGCCATGTTTGGCGTGGTACCCAAAACCATTTGGCAGAAAACCAATCCCCCCGATGCCCAAAACATGTGCACGTGGGCCATGCGTTGCTTGTTGATTGAAGATGATCAGCAATTGATTTTGATTGACAACGGCATCGGAAATAAGCAAGACGAGAAATTCTTCAGCCACTACTACCTGCACGGCACCGATTCGCTTACCCGTTCCTTGCGCACACATGGGTTTACCGAGAGCGACATCACCGACATGTTTCTCAGCCACCTGCATTTTGATCATTGTGGTGGTGGTGTTCTGCGCGATGGTAACAGCCTGAAGCCCGCATTTCCAAATGCCCGGTATTGGAGCAACGCCGCGCATTGGCAATGGGCTACCCAACCCAATCCCAGGGAAAAGGCAAGTTTTCTAACGGAAAACATCCTGCCGATGCAAGCCAGCGGCCAATTGCAGTTTGTGGCTCCCGGTAGTCAGCCGCTCTCGTCTTTTGAGATTGCGTATGTGAGTGGCCACACCGAGTGCATGATGATTCCGAAAATTCGCTATCGTGGGCGTACCATTTGCTTCATGGCCGATTTGCTTCCCTCGGTGGGGCACATTCCTTTGCCCTATGTAATGGCATACGATACGCGGCCGTTGCTTACGCTGGAAGAAAAAGCAAAATTTCTGGAAGAGGCAGCCGCGAACGAATATATCCTGTTCTTAGAGCATGACCCCGTGCATGAGTGTTGCACGGTGAAGAAAACGGAAAAAGGAATCCGGCTTGACCGCACATTTTCTTTACACGAAGTGGTATGATTACGGGAATAGCTCTTTCGGGCGGAGGTGCCCGCGGCATCGCCCACATTGGTGTACTTAAAGCGCTGGAAGAAAAAGGGATTCACATCCACCGGCTGGCGGGCACAAGTGCCGGCTCAATTGTGGCCGCTTTGTACGCCTACGGGTATGCGCCCGATCGTGTGTTCGAGATCATCAAAAGCCTAAGTATTTTCAAATCGGTACGCCCCGCGTGGACGTGGACGGGTTTATTAAAAATGGATGGGCTGCAAGAGCTGCTGCACAAATACATCCCGGAGAATTCGTTCGAAGCCCTGAAGTTACCACTTACCGTAGCAGCAACCGAAATTAGAAAAGGCCAGATCCATTATTTTTCTGAAGGCGAGTTGATTCCCGCCATCATTGCCAGTTGTAGTATTCCGGCCATCTTTGAGCCGCGTCAGTTTCAGGGCGGTTTGTATGTAGATGGCGGAATTTTTGACAACCTGCCCGCGCGGCCCATTCGCGATCTGTGCGATGTTGTGATTGGCTCGCATTGTAACCACATCAGTACTGATTTCGATGCAAAGAGTTTGAAAGTTGTAATCGAACGCAGCATGCTCATGACGATTAACGCAAACACACAAATCAGCCGCAAATTGTGCGATGTGTTTATCGAGCCACCGCATTTGGATCGCTTCGGCAGCTTTGATATTGGTAAAGCACAGGAGATTTATGATACCGGCTATCAGTTCGCCAAGTCGAATTTTATGCCGCATGATTTTCAACACCCAACCGTGGCGCGATGACGTTTGAAGAGGAGATTTTGCAAGGAATTCCGAACGATCTACCACCGGCACGGCCATACGAAACAAACATCAGCCACGCGCCCCGCAGAAAAGATATTCTTTCGCCCACAGAAAAGCGACTCGCCATTGAAAATGCGTTGCGCTATTTTCCGCAGCACCAACATGCTGAGTTAGCACCCGAGTTTCGGCACGAACTGCTTACCTACGGCCGCATTTACATGTACCGCTTGCGGCCGGAACACCCTGTGTACGCACGCCCGTTAGATGCGTACCCGCACCGTAGTAAACAAGCCGCCGCCATTATGCTGATGATCCAAAACAATTTGGATCCGGCAGTGGCGCAACATCCACACGAGCTAATTACCTACGGTGGCAATGGTGCGGTTTTTCAAAATTGGGCGCAGTACCGGCTTACCATGCAGTACCTCGCCACGATGACGGATGATCAAACGCTGCACATGTACTCCGGGCATCCACTGGGTTTGTTTCCTTCTCACGCGGCGGCTCCGCGCGTGGTGGTCACCAACGGTATGATGATTCCCAATTATTCGCAGCCAGATGATTGGGAGCGCTACAATGCCTTGGGTGTTACCCAATACGGACAAATGACGGCCGGCTCGTACATGTACATCGGCCCTCAAGGTATTGTGCACGGCACAACTATCACCGTACTAAATGCCGGCCGTATGATTGCCAAAGCGGGCGAAGATTTGCGGGGTAAGCTGTTCGTTACTTCTGGGCTTGGGGGCATGAGTGGTGCGCAGCCCAAAGCCGGTAACATTGCAGGTTGCATTACGGTGGTTGCGGAGGTAAATCCCCATGCGGTGAAAAAACGACACGAGCAGGGCTGGGTGGATGAGGTTATTACCGATCTGGATGAACTGGTGGCTCGGGTAGCGCGCGCAAAACAGGCAAAGGAAGTGGTCTCGCTTGCTTACCTCGGTAACATCGTTTCGGTGTGGGAGCACTTGTATCAACGCGGGGTGCATGTAGATCTCGGCTCAGATCAAACATCGCTTCATAACCCGTTTGCGGGTGGTTATTATCCGGAGGGACTTTCGTTCGAGGCGGCAAACGAAATGATGGCCACCGATCCACCACGGTTCAAACAACTGGTTCACCAATCGTTGCGCAGGCAAGTAGCGGCAATTAATCGCCATACCGCGCAGGGCACCTATTTTTTTGATTACGGAAATGCATTTTTATTGGAAGCCGCACGGGCGGAGGCCGATGTGCGTGGGCCCGTGGGTAGGGAGTTTCGTTACCCAAGCTACGTGCAGGACATCATGGGGCCGTTGTGTTTTGATTACGGGTTTGGACCCTTCCGCTGGGTATGCTGTAGTGGTCGCGCGGAAGATCTGGATTACACCGATCGGTTGGCTCGTGAAGTATTGGAAGAATTGGTGCTAACCGCCGCGCCCGAGATTCAACATCAATTACAGGATAACCTGCGCTGGATAAATGCAGCAAAAGCCAACAATCTGGTTGTGGGTTCGCAGGCCCGCATTCTGTACGCGGATTGCGTGGGCCGCATTCAAATCGCACTAAAGTTCAATGCGGCCATCCGGTCGGGAAAGATCGGGCCGGTGGTGCTGGGTCGTGATCATCACGATGTGTCGGGCACCGACAGCCCGTATCGTGAAACATCGAATATTTATGATGGCTCTCGCTTTACGGCGGATATGTCTGTACACAATGTGATTGGTGATGCGTTTCGCGGGGCTACTTGGGTTTCGTTGCACAACGGCGGTGGTGTAGGCTGGGGCCAGGTAATGAACGGTGGTTTTGGCATGTTGTTGGATGGAAGTGCAGCAGTTGATGATCGCATTCGGCAGATGCTGCATTTTGATGTGAACAACGGCATTGCCCGGAGGGCGTGGGCGCGCAATCCGCACGCGAATGCGGCCATTCGCACAGAGATGAAGCGAAGCCCCGGATTACACGTTACGTTACCGAATGTAGTAGATGCTCAAATACTTGATTCCCTGTTCTGATGTTTCGTTTCATTCATGTACTGATCTTTAAAATTACGGGTTGGACCATTGTCGGCTCGTTCCCCGATCACATCAAAAAATTTGTAATCGCGGTAGCTCCACATACCAGCAATTGGGATTTTACCATAGGCGTTTCTGCGCGCAGCATCTTGCGGTTGTACCACTCGCGTTTCATTGGCAAGAGCCAGCTTTTTAAGCCGCCGGTAGGATGGTTTTTCCGATGGTTGGGCGGCATTCCGGTGGATCGCTCAAAATCGCAAGACATGGTGCAGCAAGTGGCGCAGCATTTTAAGTCGGGCGATCGTTTTGTTTTGGCCATTGCCCCGGAAGGAACCCGTAAGAAAGTGGATCGGCTAAAAACAGGTTTTTACTACATCGCCAAAGCTGCCGGGGTGCCGATTTTTCCTGTAGGATTTGATTTTGCAAAAAAGCAGGTGATAATTGACAAACCGCTGTACCCGGGCGAAAACGCGGAAGCAGATTTGGAGAAAATTATGTCGTTTTACCGAGGGATTACAGGCAAGAACCCCGAATTGGGCCTGCAAGAGCAACAGCAGTAACGTGGCCAATACGCACGAGCGGAATTTTACGTTACCTTTGATCTCTAAATTTAAATAGCATGAAATCAAATCGACTGATCGTAGTTTTTGGCGCGCTGTTAATCGCATCTCAGGCGTTTGCACAGGCGCAATTTGCGCTGGGTTTGCGCGGCGGGTTGAACCTTGCCAAGTTTGATATTTCGCAGGGCGTGTCGAACATTGAGAACCGCACCGGCTTCCATGGCGGTGCTTTTGCGCTGATCAAGCTCACCAAGTTTGGCATTCAACCCGAAGTGCAATTTTCGAAGCAGGGCAGCAGCTTCAGGGCGAACACATCCAATATTGAAGCAAACTTCGATTACATCAATGTGCCGATTATGTTAAAACTTTATCTCGCCGCTGGGTTGAATCTGCAAGCGGGTCCGCAGTTTGGCTTTCTCTCCACTTCAGAGTTGAGGGAAACGGTGGGCAGTATCGTTACCGTACAAGATGCCAAAGATCGTTTAGGAAAAAAGTCGGATACATCAATTGCCGTGGGTGCCGGCTGGGATTTGCCCTTTGGCCTGATGATTGAGGCACGCTACGTGTTTGGTTTGCAGGATGTACAACTGCGGCCCTCCACTACCTCGCCGCTGGATTTCAAAAATCAGGTGATCCAGGTGTCGCTGGGCTATAAGTTGATCAAGCTCGGAAAGTAATTTTTGAATCTAGTGATTCATGAAAGGCCACCTTCGGGTGGCTTTTTTAATTTTGTGCCGTGACCAACAACGCTTACCAAAACGCGGTGGCCTACCTGTATGCCAATCTCCCGATGTTTCAACGGGTGGGCGCAAGTGCATACAAAAAGGATTTAGGCAACACGTTGCAGTTGTGTGCGGCTTTAGGTAATCCGCAGCATGCATTCAAGGCCATTCACGTAGCCGGAACCAACGGCAAGGGTAGTACTTCGCACATGCTGGCCGCGGTGCTGCAAGTGGCTGGTTACAAAACCGGGCTCTACACTTCGCCGCACCTGAAATCATTTACCGAACGCATTCGCGTAAATGGCCAACCGGTGGCGGAAGAGTTCGTGGTGGATTTTGTAGACCGCATACGTCCGCTGGTTGAGGCGATCAAACCATCTTTTTTTGAAATCACCGTAGCCATGGCGTTCGATTACTTCGCCCGGTCGGGTGTGGAAATTGCAGTCGTTGAGGTGGGATTGGGTGGCCGATTAGATTCCACCAATGTGATTACACCGCTGGTATCTGTCATCACCAATATCAGTTACGACCACATGGACTTACTTGGTAACACGTTGTCTGAAATCGCATTCGAGAAAGCGGGCATCATTAAGCCGGGTGTTCCCTGTGTTGTTGCGCAATGGCAAAACGAAGTGGAGCATGTTTTTCGTGCGCAAGCTTCCAGCGCGCGCGCGGCGCTTACGTACGCTTCGGCCGAGTACAGTGTAACCCCAGTGGTGCCCGGCACGTGGCGCACCCACCAGTTGGCAACCGGAGTGAACCAAGACTACCACCTTGATTTGTTGGGCAATTATCAACAGCAAAATCTTGCCGGGGTATTGGCCACACTTGATGTGCTGGCCCGGTGCGGCCTACCCATTTCGCCCACCGCCAGGGTAGAGGGCTTGGCCAACGCGGCAACCATCACCGGGCTAAAGGGCCGATGGCAACAACTTGGGGCGCATCCGTTGATTATAGCCGATACCGGCCACAATGAGGCTGGCCTGCAAGCGGTTTTACATCAAATCCGGCAACAGCCGTATAAAAAGTTGTGGATGGTGCTTGGGATGGTGAAGGACAAGGAGCTTTCTAAGGTGCTGCAACTTCTGCCCCGAGAGGCCAATTATGTTTTCTGTCAGGCGCAAATTCCGCGCGCGTTGCCCGCTGTTGAATTGGCCAAACACGCGGCGGCTTTTGGTTTGGTAGGTGAGGTAGTGCCCGATGTAAACGCCGCCCTGCAATGGGCAAAAGAAAAAGCCAGCCCAGACGACATGATCTTTATTGGCGGTAGTACTTTTGTGATTGCTGAAATTGATAATCTGTAAACGCACTTGAAAAGTAAACTGCAACGCTTCGCGATCATTGCCGAACGCGAAAATGTATTGGAGCCCGGCAAAGAACTTTTTGATAAAATCAAAGGCCGTTGGAACGAGGCGTTCTTTCGTAATGCATATCCCATCACCTTGGAACTGGCTTGCGGCAGGGGCGAATACTCTGTGGTGCTGGCCCAGCATTTTCCGGATCGTAATTTTATTGGTGTAGACAAAAAAGGCGACCGCATCTGGAAGGGCAGCACGTGGGCAGTGGAAAAAGGTCTGGCCAACGTCGCTTTTTTGCGCACGCAAATGCTCAACCTCGAATCGTTTTTTGGACATCACGAAGCCGATGAAATTTGGATTACGTTTCCCGATCCGCGGCCCCGGAAGCGCGATGTAAAAAGACGCCTGACTAGTCCACGTTTTCTGGACATTTATAAGCACGTAGTCCGGCCCGGAGGTTGGGTGCGGCTCAAGACAGACAACACACCACTCTTTGACTACACGCTGGAGGTACTGAATGCACGCGCAGACGTGCGCGATCTGGTTTTTACCCACGACTTATATCAATCACCCCTGCGCGCGGAATGCCACGACATTAAAACACGGTATGAGGAGATGTTTACTGCCCAGGGGGAGGTCATTAAATACCTTCGTTTTTGCTTTACCGATTTGTGAACCACAAATAACATTGCCTTAATGCCGACTTGGCGTAACACTGCGTTAATCCGGCTACTTTTGTGCAACCAATGAGAGGAAAACCGCACTCGGTTTTCCGCCACCTATGGGTAAGAAAAAGCGCGAGGTAGATCTAGTTATCCTTTCCGACATTCACCTCGGCACGTACGGCTGCCACTCCGAAGAACTACTGAAGTACCTGAAAACAATCAAGCCGAAGCACTTGATTTTGAATGGCGACATTATTGATATGTGGCAGTTTAGCAAGCGCTATTGGCCCAAATCGCATATGCAAATCATTAAGCACATCATGGGCGTGCTGGCCAAGGGCACGAAGGTCACCTACCTTACCGGTAATCACGATGAGATGCTCCGCAAGTTTGCAGGTTTTAAACTGGGTAATTTGCGGATCGCCAACAAGAAGGTGATCAATCTGCAGGGCAAGCGGGCGTGGATCTTTCATGGCGATGTATTTGATGTAACCATGCGCTACTCGAAGTGGCTGGCAAAACTCGGTGCTATTGGTTACGATACACTTATCCTCATCAACACGTTTGTGAATTTTGTCTTGAAGCTTTTCGGCCGAAATAAAATCTCGCTCTCCAAAAAAGTAAAAGATAGCGTAAAGCAAGCGGTAAAATTCATTAACGATTTTGAGCGTACGGCAGCGGAGATTGCCATTTACAACAAGTACGATTATGTGGTCTGCGGCCACATCCACCACCCGGAGATGAAAAATATCGTTACGGATAATGGCCAGGTTATTTATCTCAATTCGGGCGACTGGGTGGAGAACCTCACCGCGCTGGAATATCACCTTGGGGAATGGCGCATCTACCGCTACCACAGCGATCCCTTTGCGCAATCCATGAAAATCAACAAGCGGTATCGCAGCAAGTTGGATAACGATGAGATTTTTAAAGACCTGGTAAACGAATTTCTGAAAAAATGAAAATCTTATACGCCATTCAGGGTACCGGCAACGGGCACTTGAGTCGGGCAGTAGACATCATCCCGGAGTTACAGAAGCATGGCGAGCTGGATTTGTTCGTAAGCGGTGCTCAGGCCGAGATTGTGTTACCCTATCCGGTAAAATACAAATCCAAAGGCCTGAGTTTTTACTTCGGTAAAAAAGGAGGAATTGATTTCTATCAAACCTTCCAAAAAAACAGCACGCGCGAAGTGGTGAAGGAAGTGAAAGCATTCCCGGCGGAGAAGTACGACTTGATTGTGAACGACTTTGAACCCATTAGCGCGTGGGCAGCCCGGCGCAAAGGTGTGCCGTGTGTGGGTTTGAGCCACCAATCGGCATTGCTTTCTAAAAAATCACCACGTCCGAAAGTGATCGATCCGTTTGGCGAGTGGATTATCCGCAAGTACGCGCCCGTGAAAAAATACGTGGGTTTTCATTTTCAGGAATACGACAAGAACATTTTTACACCAGTCATCCGGCAGGCCATCCGGCAGGCAACGGTTACCAACAAGGGCCACTATACCGTCTACCTGCCTGCGTACGATGACAAAAAACTAGTTTCGCTGCTGCTCAAGTTTCCGAAGATCAAATGGCAGATTTTTTCTAAGCACACGCAGCAGACTTACCACGTGGGCCGAATTTCGGTTTTTCCTGTAAGCGGCCAGGATTTTATTGAAAGCGTGGTGAGTTGCGAGGGCGTTTTATGCGGCGCTGGTTTCGAGACGCCCGCCGAGGTGTTGCATCTCAATAAAAAACTGCTGGTGGTGCCCATGCAAACCCAATACGAGCAGCATTGTAATGCCGCCGCGCTAAAAAAGATGGGGGTGCCGGTGGTGAAGAAAGTGAAAAAGAAATCCCTCAAAAAGATAAAGCGCTGGCTGGAGGAGGCCAAGCCCCTGAACTACACATTTCCAGACATTGCTGAAGAGGCCGTGGACTTCCTCATGCGCAAGTATGTTTAATTAAAAGGGTAATCTACCCGTAAAAAATCAGTAATACCCACACCCGTTCTTTGCCATTTCGTTTATAGCAGTGGCGACTCAGCGAATCTTGGTGGTGGATGATGATCGGGATATTCTGGACTTGTTGAAATACAATCTCCGCAAGGAAGGATTTCAGGTGCGTTGTGTAAGCCACAGCGAAAAAGCCGTTCAGGCAGCGCTCAGATTCAAGCCCGATTTGGTGGTGCTGGATATTATGATGCCCCATCCCAACGGTATTGAGATTTGCCGGGAGTTGCGTTTGATGGATGTGTTTCGAAATACATTCATCTTTTTTTTAACAGCTAAAACAGAGCCGTATTTTCACGACGCTGCGTACGATGCCGGTGGGGATGATCTGGTAGAAAAGATTACCAGCATCCGGGCGCTCACCAGCAAAATCAACATCGTGCTTCGCGATCATTTTGTGATTCGCAAGCGGCAGGCAGAACTCACGCTGGGTAAGCTTCAAATTAATCGCAGGAAGGCGGTTGTGCGTTTGCCGGATCGTGAAATAAAACTCTCGCACCAGGAAATGGAGTTACTCTACTTCTTTGCCCAAAATCCGGATCGGGCGGTTACCCGCGAGCAGTTGATTAGTAACTTGTGGAGTACTTCGTTGTTGACCTGGACTTCTTCCTTGGATGCCTTGGTAGAAAAGCTAGCCGAAAAATTAGGAAAACCCTGGATCGTGTCAACCGCGGATGGCCTGTACAGCGCCCGTTGGCCTTAGTCTACTTCCAACGCTTCAAGAATCTCTGCCAGAGCGCCATAGGCTTTTAACCCGGTGCGCTCTTCTTCAAACCCAAGCAGGGAAATGCCGGAGAACCCGCGCTCCAAAACCCATGGAATAGCTGTTGCGTCTGCAATTTGTGCCCACAGCGGGAAATGGCCCATTAAGGTATTTCGCTCGTGCTCCGTCAGCTCACTCGCGTCCGACACTTCCAGAAACAGCACATGTGCCGCAGCCGTCATGAGCTTGGGTAGCGCGTCCACAAGTAGTGCACCTGTGCCTGCCACAATCCATTTTGATTCCGCCGTAATGGAAGTAAGTTGTGTTACGTTGATTTGGTAAACCACACCGGGCAATTCGTTTCGCCAATCGGCCGTAAAATCGGCAAGTTCTACTACCAGTGTTGGCCCGGCTATCCACCCGGCAATATCTTTGAATTTCGTAAGCGAGATCCCGCTTTCAACCGGGAATCCCAAATAATCTGCACCCATGCCGGCACCGTAGCGGGCATCGCTTAAGTGGGTGATGTTTCCGATCTTAACGGGTAGTCGTAAAGCCATCGCCAAATATCACAAAAGAAAGGATAACTTTACGCGTTAGTAACAGGCATGCGTTTAAAACATTGGTACGGTTTTGTGATGTTGGTGCTGTGGGGTATGGCGTGCGAGCCGGGGCCGGAAATTGTGGTGTTGCGGGATGTTGAATTTGCGCCTTTGAAGAAAGGCATGTTCTGGATTTACCAGGTGGATTCCACGGTGATTTCGGCAAACATTGAGCAAAAGTATCAATACCAGTTGCAGGTAGAAATTACCGATTCAATTGCCGAAGTACCGGGGCAGGCGTGGTACGTGCTTACGCGTTCAAAACGCCCTACTTCAAATGCAGCATTTACGCCGCTGGTGCCGTGGAGTGCCCGGCGTAACGCGCAACAGTTTCTCGTGCGCGAGGGCAACACTGTTTTTGAGGCGCTTGCTTTTCCGGTGACTGCCGGGCGCGTGTGGAACGGAAATGCGTTTAATGGCTTGGGTGGGGATGAGTTTTGCGAGGGCACGGGTGCCTGCGACTTATACAGCTATGTTGAACTGGGCGCTACGCGCGTGGTGGGCGGCACTACCTTTACCGATGTGCTATCGGTAGCGCAGGGCAATACGCCCGACCGGCTGGTAAAGTTTGATGTGCGCACCAGTTATTATGCACGCCATGTAGGTTTGATTGAGCGCGAGTACCAGGTGTTAGACTATTGCACGCTGCCGGCCTGTTTTGGGCGCCAGTTTGTAGATCGGGGTTTGGTGTATTCGCAAACACTTATATCGCATGGTCAGAGGTAAGCTCATCCTGTTCTTTGTTTGTGTAAGTGTTTGGGCGTGGAGCCAGCAAAACCGGTATGTGGTTACGTTTTCCTCGAAGCAAGGCACCCCTTTTTCTGTGCAGGAGCCCGAACGGTTTTTATCCGCGAAAGCGCTGCAGCGGCGTGTGCGTAACGAAGTGCTGGTTACCGCAGACGATCTGCCGGTAAACCCGGATTTTGTTCGCCAGTTGCGCGCGGCAGGTGTAGACGTGTACTACACCTCGCGTTGGCTTAATGCGGCGCTGATCCAGGCCCAGCCTGCGCAATTGGCAGCCGTGCAAGCGCTGCCCTTCGTGGCAAGCGTACAGCAAGTTGCACCCGGCCGGAAACTTGCCGGCCGCAGCCAGGCCAAAAACAAGTTGAAGGAAAACACCACGGTTGCTGCTGCAACGGCTACGCGCACCCAATTGCAAATGGTGGGCCTTACCAGCATGTTAGATGAGGGCGTAACGGGAAAAAACGTGCATGTGGCCGTCTTCGATAGTGGGTTTGAGGGCGTAGCTGCCATCTCTTTTTTTCAGCATTTGTATGCTGAGGGTAGGGTAAAAGACGTGTACGATTTCGTAGCGCGAAGTGGCAATGTGTATCAATATGATGACCACGGTACAGAAGTGCTCTCCATCATGGCCGGGCTAAATCCCAACACGTTTGTAGGCGGAGCACATGGTGCAGATTACCATCTGTATGTTACGGAAGATATTTCCAGCGAATACCGCGTGGAGGAATGGAACTGGCTTTTTGCCGCGGAGCGGGCGGATAGTGCCGGTGTAGATGTAATTGTGGCATCGCTGGGGTACAATACGTTTGATGATGCTACGATGAACTATCGCACCGCAGATTTGAACGGAACCACAGCCATTGTAAGTCGCGCGGCAACGGAAGCGGCCAGGCGCGGCCTGGTGGTGGTAACCAGCGCGGGCAATGAAGGCAATGATCCGTCGTGGCGGTTGGTTACACCGCCGGGGGATGCCATTGGCACGCTGGCGGTGGGGGCTGTAAATGCCTCGGGCGTTCGGAGTTCTTTTAGCTCGGTTGGGCCTACTACCGATGGCCGCATCAAACCGGAAGTTGTTGCGTTGGGTTCCGGCACGGCCTTGATCCGCAGAACCGGAAGCATCTCTACCGGCAGTGGCACTTCGTATGCAGCGCCGTTGGTGGCCAGTCTGGTGGCCGGGGTATTGCAAAAATATCCGGAGCTCAGTCGCGCCGCGGTACTTGATGCCTTGCAACAATCGGCCTCACTGGCCGATGCCCCCAATAATCAGTTGGGCTTTGGTATTCCGAATTATTTGCGCGTGGTAGATTATTTCGAGTCGAAGAAAATCGATGAGCCGATCGAAATCTATCCTAATCCGGCAGAAAATCTTGTTTCCATCCGCATCCAAAACGGGCTGCAAGAAGAGATTCGTGTAGTGCTAACAGATTTGGCCGGCCGGGTACAAATTGATCGTACGGTAAAGATCACGCGCCCGTACGATCCGATTGACATTGATCTCGCGAAGCTATCGCCCGGCATTTATTTTGTACAGGTTAACCGCACCGGCCAATCCAAAACCATGCGACTGGTAAAACAATAGTATGATACAAGAACGCCCCATCATTGCACCCTCCATTCTGGCTGCTGACTTCGCCCATCTGCAACGCGACGTGGATATGATCAACGAGAGCGATGCGCAGTGGATTCACGTAGACATCATGGATGGAGTTTTTGTTCCAAACTTGTCGTTCGGCATCCCGGTAACGGAGGCAATTAAGCGCCACGCACGTAAACCTTTGGATGTTCATCTGATGATTGTGCAACCCGAGCGATATATCGAAGCATTTCGAAAGGCCGGGGCAGACGTAATCTCGGTACATCTGGAGGCCAGCACCCATTTGCATCGCACCTTGCAGCAAATTAAAAGTACCGGGGCTTTGGCGGGGGTAGCCATTAACCCGCATACGTCGGTAGCCTTGCTGGAAGATACGCTGCGCGATATTGATCTGGTTTGTTTAATGTCGGTCAACCCCGGGTTTGGCGGGCAGAAATTTATTGAACAGACATATCAAAAAACGGCTGCGTTGAAGGCCCTGATTCAGCGGGTGGGTGCCCGCACGTTGATTGAGATTGATGGTGGTGTTAACGAACAAAACGCGGGGCCGCTTTTGCAACACGGAGCGGATGTGTTGGTAGCCGGTAACGTGGTGTTCTCCCATGAAAACCCGAAAGGGGTGATTTCGCGTTTAAGAAGTAGCTAGCTTTTACCATTCTATGCGCCTTGGAATTATTCTTGCTGCCGTTTTGATGATCTCCTGTGCCCGGCAGGTTTCGCGAATTGATCCCGGCCAAACCATTGATTTGAGCGGGCGCTGGAACGACTCGGATAGCCGGCGGGTAGCCGATCAGATGATTCAAAGCCTCACACAGTCGGAGCGGTACAAAGCGTATGCAACGACACTCGGGCGCAAGCCCGCCATTCTTGTTGGCCTTGTACGCAATAAAACCAGCGAACACATTGATGCTGCCAACTACATCAAAAAAATTGAAGTAGCCGTGTTTAACTCCGGCCTGGCTGATTTGGTGGAATCCGAAAACTTCCGGGATCTGCTGCGTAAAGAGCGTGCCGAACAACAGGATTTTGCCAGTGCAGAAACCGTAAAAAAATGGGGTCGGGAGGTAGGTGCCGATCTCATGCTCTTTGGTGAGATGACCAGCGAAACCGATTTCGCTGGTAACCGGCGAGTAGTAAACTATGTGACCACACTTTTCCTTACCGAGATTGAAACAAACAAGCGGGTGTGGTTTGGCCAGCAGGAAATCAAAAAGTTGGTTCGCAACTGAAGATGATGATGCGGAGAGGCACAATCGTTTTTTTGCTGGCGATTGGCCAGGCCTGTGCTTCGTATCACCAAACCAACCGTGATTTTAACCTTGAGTTTGAGCAGGGTCAATTGCAGGCCGCGCTGGCAACACTTCGCAACTCAAACATCAAAAATTCGCGCAACGAGTTTTTGTACTATGTAAACGGCGGCTTGGTGCTTTCGATGATGGGCCGTTATGCCGAAAGCAACGACTATTTGGAGAAGGCGTATTTGCTGGGTGAAGACTTTAGAACAAACTATTTTCTTCAGGCCGCCTCGTACCTGACTAACCCCATAGTTACCGAGTATCGGGGTGAAGATCATGAACACCTGATGCTGCTGTACTACAAAGCGATTAACTTTCTTAAAGAAGGGCGCACGGAGGAAGCGCTGGTAGAGTGCAGACGCCTGAATATTCGGCTGCAACAACTGAGCGACCGCTACGAAAACCCAGATCGGTACCGGGAAGATGCTTTTGTACACATGTTAATGGGCATCATCTATGACATGGACCGCGATTACAATAATGCGTTCATTGCCTACCGTAACTCCTACGAAATTTACACCAGTAGCTATGCCCGGCTTTTTCAAGTGGCCGTACCCCAGCAATTGAAACAAGATTTGCTGCGCACCGCAAGCCTTAGCGGGTTTACCGATGAGCTGGCCCGCTTCAAAGCGGAATTCAACGTGCCGCACTATGTGTACCAGCCCGACCAAAACGGGCAGTTAATCTTCTTTTGGCACAATGGGTTGAGCCCGATAAAGTCCGAGTGGGGAATCAATTTTATTGCCGATACGCGTAACGATTTCATCTATTTCTCCAACGAGGAAATGAATTTCGTTTTTCCCTTTCCGTTGAATAATTATAGCCAGGAAGACCGTAATGCGCTTACTGCGCTGCGCGTATTTCGGGTGGCTTTTCCGCGCTTTGTAGAGCGCCCGGAATACTTTCAATCCGGTCAGTTAATCTGGAATAATCAACGTACTGAGCTTGAAGTTTGCCAAAACATACAACGCATTGCCACCCACTGCCTGCAGCAGCGCATGACGCTGGAATTCAGCAAGGCGCTGATTCGCGTGGCGTTAAAAAAGGCGGTAGAGCACCAAGCCCGCAAATCAGACCGGGTATTGGGATCGGTAGTGGGTGTTGTAAACGCGCTTACCGAGCGGGCGGATGTGCGCAGTTGGCAAACACTACCTCATAACATTCACATCGCAAAAATCTCGTTGCCCCCGGGGCGGCATCAAGTCCGGCTGGAACTCGCCGGGAGCCGCACCGATCAGCAACATGATTTTACGTACGAAGTGCAGAGCGGGCAGACACTTTTTCACACCTTTACTTCGTTAGAAACAAACTATCCGCGCTATTACTGATTAGGGCGATTATTTCTAATTTTAGCGATTCATTAAACGCGTTCATATCAGCTACCGCAGCATCTTTTTGGGTTTGTTAGCCTGGGGTTTATCGGGTTGCATGGGCGTGTGGGCACAAGATCAGCCGGTTTTTCCGCTGGATAATTTCTATGCCGAACGCAGAAAATGGCCTCGTACGATTTTAAAAAACGTGCGGTTCAGCCTGAGCACCGGGTATGGTAACACGTTTTTTCGGCATCGGTTGGATGGTTTTGGCGTGTTGCAGGCCCCAGACAGTGTGGTGAAGATTTTTGATCGCGCCAATCCCAATACCATCTACCAAAGTTGGGTCAATCGTGTGGCAGCGAATCCATGGGGTTTTGCGCCCACGCATTTTCGGGTGAGTTCCGACTCGGCTCAACTTGGTTTTCGCGGCAACGGTTGGAACATCCCGTTTAAGGGAACGATCCACTATGAATTCATGGGGCGGTACCGGATCGGAGGGGGGTATTCCTACCAATGGCTGAATATTGGTCGGTTGGTACCTACACAGTTTGACGATCGCATCGCTGACTACAACCCGATTACGCCGGGTGGGTGGATGCGCCAATACTTCGGAATGCTCGGGGTCTCGTTTTACCGGGCAGATCGGTTTTTGTTCACCGCGGATGCCAACATCGGGGGCTTTCGGCCCGGCCGCAATTTCGATCGGTCGTTGATCCAAAAAGGAATCTATGTAAACGTGGGTGTTACGGTAGAAAAGGAGTTATCAGAATACCTGCGGGTATTTGCACGGCCCTCCTTCGAGATAAAAAACTACACGTTGGCGCTACCCGGCTCGGGCAAAGGTATTGTGCACAACATCAACACGCTGTACCTCAATGTGGGGTTAACGTATTCCATTCCGGAACTGCCACGTTGTTTTCACAAAGACTGCCGCGTGCAGATCAACCATGCCCATGGCGATCGGGAATACAGAAGCCGGGTGCACCCGATTTTTAAGAAACAGAATCCTGGGTATGGCGAGAATCATCCCAACCTGATCAAATACAAAAAGCGCAACAAAAGGCGGCTCAACCCCTATTGATTTTTGCCTGAAAATACCTTGCCATTCGGCCCAAAAATTGGCCGAATTTCTTCCTAATTTTTCTATCTTCGCACGGCCTTTACCAGGCCCTTTTTTTAACCTGCTAATTCACTGTAAACGACCACTTTGTGTCAGAAGAAAATGTAAATGATCCGCCCCCCCGGCAGAACATTATCCCAATCAACATCGAAGACGAAATGCGCGGTGCGTACATCGACTATTCCATGTCGGTGATTATCTCCCGGGCGTTACCCGATGTTCGGGATGGGTTGAAACCTGTACACCGCAGGGTGTTGTACGGTATGCTGGAGTTGGGCGTTAACTACAACAAGCCGTTTAAGAAGTCTGCGCGGATTGTCGGGGATGTGATGGGTAAGTACCACCCCCATGGCGATGCCTCAATTTACGATACACTGGTGCGCATGGCCCAGGAGTGGTCGCTGCGCTACCCCATGGTGGATGGCCAGGGTAATTTTGGATCGGTTGATGGCGATCCTCCGGCAGCCATGCGTTACACGGAGGCGCGCCTCCGCAGAATTGCGGAAGAAATGCTGGCCGACATCAACAAGGAAACGGTAGATTTCCAACCTAACTACGATGATCAGTTTACGGAGCCCTCGGTACTACCCGCCAAGGTGCCCAATTTGTTGATCAACGGCTCATCGGGCATTGCCGTGGGCATGGCTACCAACATGGCGCCCCACAACTTGCGCGAGGTGGTAGATGGTGTGATTGCCTATATTGATAACCGGGAAATTTCCATTCCGGAGCTGATGAAGTACGTAGTAGCCCCGGATTTTCCCACCGCCGGCATTATTTATGGCTTGCAGGGCGTTCAGGAAGCCTACCTCACCGGCCGCGGAAAAGTAACCCTGCGCGCAAAAGCCGAGATTGTTGCTAACGGCAACCGCGAGCAGATTATCGTTACCGAGATTCCGTACCAGGTGAACAAAGCGCAGATGATTGAAAAGACGGCTGCGCTGATTAATGAAAAACGCATTGAAGGCATCAGCGATATTCGCGATGAGTCGGATCGGGACGGTTTCCGGATTGTGTACGATCTAAAGAAAGACGCCATCGGCAACATTGTGCTGAACAACCTTTTCAAGCACACGCAGTTGCAGACCACCTTTGGTATCAATAACGTGGCGCTGGTCAAGGGTAGGCCGCAAACCCTGAACCTGAAGGAACTGATCCACTATTTTGTGGAACACCGCCACGAGGTGGTGATTCGTAGAACGAAGTTTGATTTGGCTGAAGCCGAACGACGCGCTCATATTTTGGAGGGTTATTTGATTGCCCTGGATCATCTGGACGAGGTAATTGCGTTGATCCGCAATTCCAAAGATCCGGAGGTAGCCAAGGTGGGTTTGATCGAGCGCTTCGGTCTTTCCGAGATTCAGGCGAAGGCCATTTTGGAGATGCGTTTGCAACGGCTTACCGGCCTGGAGCGCGAGAAAATCCAAAACGAATACAAAGAAGTGCGCGCCCTGATTGAGCACCTGCAACAGGTGTTGGCCAACGAGGGTCTGCGGATGGATATCATCAAAAACGAACTGTTGGAGGTGCGCGAGCGCTATGGCGATGAGCGCAGAACCCTGGTGGTGCCCAGTGAAGAAGATATTACCGTGGAGGATATGATCCCCAACGAGGAGATGGTGATTACCATCTCGAATCAGGGTTACATTAAACGCACCTCGCTGAGCGAGTACCGCACACAAGGGCGCGGGGGTATCGGTTCTAAAGCAGTTACCACCAAAGAAGACGATTTTACCGAACACCTGTTCATTGCCCAGGCCCACGATTACCTGTTGATCTTTACCGAATCGGGCAAAGTGTTTTGGCGCAAGGCCTACGAAATACCCGAAGGCAACAAAACGTCAAAGGGCAGGGCAATTCAAAACCTGATCAACATTGAGCCGGGCGATACGGTGCGGGCAGTATTGAATGTGAAAGATATTACCGATGAAGCATACATCAATTCCAATTACGTGGTGCTTTGCACGGAACGCGGCACGATCAAGAAAACGGCCCTTGAGGAATTCTCGCGGCCGCGCGCAAATGGTATTGCCGCAATTACGATTAACGATGGCGACCGCCTGCTGGAGGTAGCCCTTACCAACGGCAGCAACCATATTGTGATCGCGAAAAGCGAAGGCAATGCCATCCACTTTAACGAAGAAGACGTGCGCCCCATGGGCCGCACCGCTGCGGGTGTACGCGGCGTTACGCTCGATTCGGACGAGGACAAGGTGATTGGCATGGTGTGCATCACCCGGGCAGACGCAAATCTTTTGGTGGTTTCGGAGAAGGGTTTTGGAAAACGCTCGGACATCTCCGATTACCGAATCACCAGCCGTGGCGGGAAAGGTGTAAAGACCCTTCAAATCACCGAAAAAACTGGCAAGCTTGTTGCAATCAAGGAAGTAGGCGACAAAGACGAATTGATGATCGTAAATAAATCCGGAATTAGTATTCGCATTGCCGTAGAAGAACTGCGTGTTATGGGCCGTGCTACACAAGGCGTAAAGCTGATTCGCCTGAATGACGATGACTCTATTTCTTCTGTTGCCAAGATTGAAAAAATGGAAGGTGAACCGGGTGCCGATTTGCCAACCGAATAAAAAACTAATTTTGTACCACTAAATCAACAACCTGTAAAATGAAAAGAATAGCCCTTGCGCTTTTGCTTTGCAGCCCTTGGCTGGCTGTTGCACAGCAGAAGGAAATTAAGCCGAGCATCCCCAAGGCGGAAACCGCCTGGAAAGCAAATAAGTTGGATGAGGCCAAAGCAATCATCGATGCCACCGTCTCCAATCAGGAGTTCATGGTCGATAAAAAAGGCAACCCGTCTAAAAACGCTGCAAAGGCATGGTATATCCGTGGTGTAATTTATGCTGCCATAGATACCACAAAAAATGAGCAGTTTAAGAGCCTGGAGGCGAACCCGTTTGCCGAAGCAAAGAAGTCGTTCGATAAGAGCAAGGAACTGGACGGTGGAAAGACGGCTAGTTTCCTAAATGATCCTGCCGGCTTTGTGCCGATTACGGTAGACCAGGTAAACGCCTATTTGGCACAAGCCTACTTTAACAAAGCCATCTATCAATACCAGGATAAAAAAGACTATAAGAGGGCGTTCGAACACGTGGAGCAAACGCTCTACTTCTTGCCGAATGATACATCCATCCTGTTAAATGCAGGGGTTTACTTTGGGCCCTCGGCCGATGAAACCGAAAAATCGTTGGAATACATCAAGCAATACCATGCGAAAGGCGGAAAAAGCAAGGACTCGTACATTCAGAAATACAGTTTGTATCGCGATAAGCTAAAGAACAACGAGGCCGCACTGGCCACCGCGCGCGAGGCGATGGTTGCTTACCCGAATGAATCCGAGTTTCCGAAATTGGAGTTGGACATGTTCATTAAGATGGGCCGTTTACCCGAAGCAAAAGCAGCTATGGAAAAACAAGCCATGGCTAACCCGGAAGAAAAAGAGTCGCGTTACTATTTGGGTGTGATCAGCCAGGAACTAAAGCAAATGGATGAAGCCCGCAAGTGGTACAACGAAGCCATTAAGCTCGATTCAAAATACTTTGATGCGCAGCTTGCCCTGGCCGATTTGGTGTACCAGGAGGCAAGGGATGTAAAGGCGCAGATGAACCAGTTGGGGATCACAAAAGACGACATGAAAAAGCGGATGGAGTTGGACAAAGTGTATGTAGACAAACTCAAGGCTGCACTGCCGAACTGGGAGTTGTGCGAAAAGCTGAGCCCGGATGAACCTAAGGTGTTAGATACGCTCCTTAACATTTACAGCGATCTGGATAACCAGGCGCAGATTACCCGTATTGAAAAGAAAATGAAGAGTTTGGGCTTGTTGGATTAACCTACATCCCTCAAAAAAAGGAAAGGTCGGCCAAAAGCCGGCCTTTTTTATTGCTTTCCCGGCCCAAGTGCCCGCCTGCTGACTTCCGTCATTCTTTTGCCGTTGGCCATCGCCTATAATAGCAGGCAATTAACCGATTTGAATATGAGTTCCGTAAGTAAACTTTCAGCAACCCAGACCAACAGCCTGGTGTTGCTTCGCATTTTTATTGGGTGGCACTTTTTGTACGAAGGTGTACTGAAGTTGTACAGCCCAAATTGGACCGCCAAAGGCTACTTGCTTAGCGCCAGTTTTATGCAAGGATTTTTCCGGTGGCTGGCCAGCGACTCCCTGATTTCAGTGATTGATACCCTAAACATTGCTGCGCTGGTAATGGTGGGTGTGAGCCTGGTGGTGGGTTTTAAAACCCAGTGGGCTGCGCTGGTTGGCATCGGCTTGTTGTTGATGTATTACTTCGCCCACCCTGCCTTTCCCGGCTTCCCGCAGGGGCCGTCTGAAGGCAGCTATTGGATTGTAAACAAAAACCTGATTGAGGCTGCTGCGCTGTATGTGCTTTTCGTTTTCCCCACGGAAGGTGCTTTCGGAATTGCGCGGCTGTTTCAACGTGCTAAAATCGAAAACGCATAACCTCAAAACACAACTTTTATGGCAAACGAAGAAGGTTTATTCAACAGATTGTCGCGCAGAGATTGGCTTAAAGGCTTAGCCGGGGTGCCGATTTTTGCCGGTGTTTGGGGTGCCGGGGCTTCTTTCTCCGGCAATGTGAAACGCGAGCGCAAGCTGCTCCTGGAAACGCTCAATATCAAAGCGGCGGCTCCCCCGGCCACGGGGCCGATGAGTGGAGATCCGGTGCGGGTGGGGATCATCGGGTTTGGAATCCGGGGTGAACAACTGTGCCGCGCGTTGGGCTTTGCTACCACCGATTGGCTGACCGACATGAAGAGCGCCCTGGAAAAGAATCCAAATGATACCCGTTTGAATGACTTTAAGGCGCAGGAAAACCTAAATGTGAAGTTAAGTGCCATTTGCGATCTGTTTGAGGTGCGCACACAAAAGGCGTTAGACTCGTTTAACAACGAGACCAACCAGATCAAAAGATTCAAAACACATTCAGCGTTGATTAATAGTGGCGAGGTAGATGCCATCATCGTGGCTACACCCGATCACTGGCATGCACCGATTTCAATCGAGGCCATCAACAAAGGCATCCACGTGTACGTGGAAAAACCCATGACACACAATATTGCCGAAACATATGCTTTGCGCGATGCGGTTCGAAAGAATCCGAAGGCGGTTTTTGCCGTAGGCCACCAACATCGGCAAACCCAAAGCTTTCTAACCGCGCAGGATGTTGTGGCAAAAAACATTCTTGGGCACGTGTCGCTCGTGGTTACAGCCACCAACCGCAATGACGATAACGGAGCCTGGCAGTACTACATCCATCCAGAGGCCAATCCACAAACGGTAGATTGGAATATGTTTCTGGGGTCGGCTCCACAAATTCCCTTTAATGCAGAGCATTTCTTCCGTTGGCGGAAATGGTGGGCGTATGGCTCTGGCCTTTCGGGTGATTTGCTCACCCACGATTACGACAGGCTTAACTGCATTTTGAAAATGGGCATTCCTAAGTCGGTGATGTCATCCGGGGGCATCTATACGCACCGCGATGGCCGAAACGTGCCCGACGTGATGCAGGTAAACATGGAATTTCCAGAATTCACCACGGGTACCAGCCAGGAGCCCGGCAAAGAAAAAGGCATGACGCTGGTATACAGCGCCACGCTGGGAAACTCGTACGACCGCGGCACGGTGCTCATGGGTCATGATGCCTCTATGGAACTGGGCAACACGCTTACCATTTTTGCCGACTATGGTTCAACCAAGTTCAAAAAAATGATCGAGGAAGAGCGAATTGATCCGTTTGTACCCATCTATTCGTACGACCCGAGCGCCAACGGAGCCGATGCGGTAACTTCTGCCACCGCCAAGTACTTCGCAAATAAAGGACTTCTGTGGACCTACCGCGATGGTAAACGCGTGGATTCCACCTTTCTGCATTTACGCGAGTGGTTGAGTTGCATTCGCAATGGTGGCACCCCGAGCTGTGGTATTCAGGAGGGTTTTGAAGAAGCAATTACCGCGCACATGGGTGGGCTAAGCTATAAGCTGGGACGCCGTGTAGAGTGGGACGCCGCAACCGAAAAAATCATCGCACTGCCGGGCGAAGACCTGGATGCGGTGCTTCTGGCAAATGAAGAAAAGGTGGGCATGGCCAAAGCCTGATTCGCCCAATCACAATAAAAAAGGTCATCCGCGGGGATGACCTTTTTTTCCTTGCGTAGCTACGCTGTTATTTTGTTGTGTCGGTGTCGGTAGAGCTGTTCCGGTTTAGATCCAGCCCGGGCGCTGTTTGTTGCTCTTTCGCCTTTTCCAGAATCTCGTCTTTTTGCTCGGCTCCCGGGTTGGTAAAGTTGGTAGCCAGCACAAATACCATGATTGCAATGGCAAAACCCCACGTTAAGCGTTCCAAAATGTCACCGGTTTTCTTTACACCAATCAGGTTACTGGCGCCGGAGCCACCAAACTGGCTGGATAAGCCACCGCCTTTGGAATTCTGCGCTAAAACCACCAAAACAAGCAAAATGGAGGCAAAAATGGTTAACCCAATCAGGAGTGCGTACATAGTCTATTTCTTCAGCTCTTCAATTCGAGCGGCAAAGATGGCCTTTTTCTGTGGAAACTTCCAAATCAGTTTTTTCAAGACTTCAATGGCCCGTTCTTTCTTGCCCTGGCTAATGAGCAAATCGGCCAGCGTGGTGGAGACCACCTCTTGGGTTAACTCAACGCTTTTTTTGGATAAATCCACATCGGGTTTGCCCGATGCGGGTTTGCGCACAATGGTTGGTTGCCGTTTGATAAACCGATCGATGATTTCGATCTGCTTTTTGTTTTTGATGGTCTTTTTTGCCTTGCCGCGGTAGGCCTCAATCCGCGAAAGCAGTAATTCACTATTTACTTCCTGGCCTTCTTTTTTTTTTAAGGCTTTGCGCTGCGGGTTTTCTTTCTTCTGGTCCTTTTTTTTCGTTTTGCCTTTGCCCGTTTTTGCGTTCTTGGCGCTTTTCACCTCTTCAAATCGTTCCAGCGTGTGCTCGAAATCAGATTTTAGCTTTTTAAGGCGCTTCAAATCATGGCTAAGCTCCTCGCGCAGATGTTCGCCATCAAGCGCTACAGGAGCTGCTGTTGGTGTTCGTGGTGCTGAAATCCGCGGAAGCGCGATCAGGCTCTTTAACACCGCGCGGTCTGTACAGTACGTGGCCGACCGGCTGAGCTGACTCGGGGCATTATCATCATCGTGGTCGTGCAACGCTTTGGCCGCAAGCGCCTGGATGGCCTGACTGTACGGGAACTGCCGGGTTAATTGTGTAACTGCTGCTGCCTCCGCAGGTGTTGAAGACTGGATACTTCTTAAAAGTTGCAAAAGGCCCTGTTTGTCCACGCGTATTGGTAAGAGGTAAGGGTAAAGCTAAGCAAATGAGGCTGAATCGCCAAGACCCGGAAGTTACCAGTTTGCTACCGTGGCGTTAAAGATGTCGATTAGAATCTGGTCAAAAATCCGTCGCTCCAGATCTTCCTGGATGCGGGTGAAGTCCAGGTTGTTGTCAAAATCTGCGTAGAACGAAAAGGTTTTGTCTTTAAAGTTGTTTTTTGGCTCCAGATTATCCACGTAGTTCAGCTTTACGGTTATGGTAAGTCGCGTTAAAGCAGCTGCATCCACCGGCGCGGTTGCCCCACCTACGGTGGCCACGGGTGCCATAGGTGCAATGGCGTAGTTTGTGATGACACCCTCCACCTGAAGCTCGCCACCGTCCGGCACTACTTTCACGCTGGAGTTGCGCTGGTAATAGTCTTTTAACTTGTTCGTAAAGTTTGGGCCCAGATTAGCGGGGCCGAGGTCGGTATTGTTGAAGATATCCGAAACCTGAATGGTGCGCGCAGCGGTGGACGTACCGGTGAATGAGTAGATGCCGCAGCCGCTAAAACCAGCTACTAGTACAAAGCAGCCAAGTGCAAATAGTTTATTCATCTAGCGAGTACTCTTTTATTTTGCGATACAGTGTGCGCTCAGAGATGCCCAAATCACGTGCCGCATTTTTCCGTTTGTTGTTGTTCTTCCGCAACGCGCGCAAAATCAACTCGCGTTCTTTTTTTTCTATGGAAAGGGAATCGTCTTCGGTGGTGTGCGAAACATCCTGTACTTCTACGGTTTCCCCCGATGTTTTCAGCACAGGATTAACCGGCGTGACAGTAAAGGTTACCGGTTCATTGGTGGGAACAGATTCCACAGACTTAACGCCATCAAACAGGCCGGGGTAGTCTTTTACCAATTGGGCTGCGTGGCCAGGGTGCATGGCGCCTTCTAACACAATTTTTTTCAAATCGGTTAAATCTTTGCGCATATCGAACAGCACTTTGTACAACAGCTCCCGCTCGGATAAACTCTCCTTGCTCCCTTCATTGTAGATTGCGGGTAAGTTCGTTTCGCGCGGAATATAATACTGCAGCTCGGTGCTGGTGATGAGTTTCTGATCTGCCGACAATACCGAAATCTGATCGACCAGGTTTTTGAGCTGGCGGATGTTACCCGGAAAGCGGTATTTCGCGAGCAATTCCTTGGCATCGTCCGATAGGGTGATGGGCTTGACTTTGTATTTCTCGGCAAAGTCGGAGGCAAATTTGCGAAACAGCAACTCAATGTCTTTACCTCGCTCGCGCAGCGGCGGAACAAAAATGGGCACTGTGTTGAGCCTGTAATACAGGTCTTCGCGGAATTCGCCCTCTTCCACCTTTTGCATGAGGTTTACGTTGGTGGCAGCCACCACGCGTACATCGGTTTTCTGCACTTTAGACGAGCCCACTTTAATAAACTCGCCATTCTCTAACACGCGCAGCAATCGGGCCTGGGTGCCCAGCGGCATCTCGCCAATCTCATCCAAAAAAATGGTGCCGCCATTCGTTACTTCAAAATACCCTTTTCGTGCTTCGTGTGCGCCAGTGAACGAACCTTTTTCGTGCCCGAACAACTCAGAGTCGATGGTTCCTTCGGGAATGGAGCCGCAATTAATCGCGATAAATTGACCGTGCTTACGCGGGCTGAGCGAGTGAATGATTTTCGAGAACGATTCTTTACCACTGCCACTCTCACCGGTAATCAACACCGACATATCCGTAGGCGCCACCTGCGCAGCTACCCCAATCGCGTGGTTCAGCAGCGGGGCATTGCCGATGATGCCGAAGCGTTGCTTAATGTTTTGAATATCGTGATCCGTAATGGCCATTTTTATTTCACAATCTTACCAAATAAGGTTGCGGCTGTGCAGCCGGTGATTTGTACATGGACGTACTCGCCTTTGTTTTTATTCCCCCGGTCGAATACCACTACTTTGTTTGACGATGTGCGCCCCTGAAGTTGTTCTGCAGAGCGTTTGGATACACCTTCAATCAAAACCTTCTGCACGGTGCCAATATCGCGCTGGTAGCGCAGCAACGAGTGCGCGGTCTGTTTTTGAATGACTTCGTCTAGTCTGCGTTTCTTTACGTTCAACGGCACATCGTCTGCATATTGCCGCGCCGCTAATGTGCCGGGCCTTTCGCTGTAATGAAACATGTAGGCGAAGTCGTACTGTACAGCATCCATCATGGACAACGTATCGGCATGTTCGGCTTCGCTTTCGGCACAAAAGCCGGTAATCATATCCGAAGAGATGCCGCAATCTTCGCCCAGAATTTCGCAGATGGCTTGAATGCGCTGCAAATACCACTCGCGCGAGTAGCCGCGGTTCATCCGCGTAAGCACATCGGTATTTCCGCTTTGTACCGGCAGGTGGATGTATTTGCAGATGTTTTCGTGGCGCGCCATGGTGTGGAGCACTTCATCGGTCATATCTTTCGGGTGCGAGGTAGAAAAACGCACGCGTAAGTCCGGATGAATTTGGGCCACGGCTTCCAGCAGGTTAGCAAAGTTGAAATCTACACACAACCCTTTTTTTTCCAGGCGGGCTTTGTTGTTTTCCGCTTCGCTCCATTTGTAAGAATCTACATTTTGGCCAAGCAGCGTTACCTCGCGGTAGCCCTGATTAAACAGGTGTTGCGCTTCGGCCACGATGGAGTGCGGGTCGCGGCTGCGCTCGCGCCCACGGGTAAACGGTACCACGCAAAACGAGCACATATTATCGCACCCGCGCATGATGGAAATAAAAGCCGTTACGCCATTGCTGTTGAGCCGCACGGGGTTGATGTCAGCATACGTTTCCTCGCGCGAGAGGAACGTATTCACCGCCTTGTGCCCATCGTCTACCTGGTGAATTAAGGTGGGCAGATCGCGGTAAGCGTCTGGCCCGGCTACCAAATCCACAATCTTTTCTTCTTCCAGCAGCTGCGTTTTCAATCGCTCAGCCATGCAACCAAGCACGCCAACAAGCAATTCTGGCTTGTTCTTCTTGAACGAATTGATCTGTTGCAGTCGGTGGCGAACGGTGGTTTCGGCTTTTTCGCGAATGGAGCAGGTATTTAAGAAAATGAGGTCGGCTGTGGCGGGATCGGAGGTGGTATCGAATCCCTCTTTTTGCAAAATCGATGCAACAATCTCACTATCAGAGAAATTCATCTGGCACCCGTAGCTTTCAATGTAGAGTTTGCGGGGTTGGCCCGTAGCCGTATTTTGCAGCACTTTCGCTTCCGCGGAAGCGGTTTCGTCCGGAATAAAATCTAAATCGTTGATCAGAGAATTCATCGCACTAAATTGGAACGCAAATTTAGGGAAAATGGTCAACTAAAATGACAGATTGGCAGATTTGATTGTGATCCCAGCTTCAACATTCACATTAAACCGAACTCGTGTATGGCAATTATTAAGACGGTACGAGGATTTTCACCTCAAATTGACCCTTCCTGTTATCTGGCAGATACCGCGGTGGTGGTAGGCGAGGTGGTACTTGGAAAAAACTGCACCGTATGGTTCAATGCCGTTGTACGTGGCGATGTACACTCGATCACGGTGGGCGACAACACCAACATCCAGGATGGTGCGATTATTCATTGCACCTACCAAAAAGCAAAAACCGTCATTGGCAGCAATGTATCTATTGCACACGGGGCCATTGTTCATGGTTGCACGGTGGAGGATAATGTGCTTATTGGGATGGGCGCGGTGATTATGGACGATGCCGTAATTGGCACCGGTTCAGTAATTGCAGCAGGCGCGATTGTATTGCCCGGCACCCAGGTAGAACCCGGATCAATCTATGCCGGTATGCCCGCAAAACGGGTAAAAGAGGTAGGGCCGGAGATGCGCGAAGTGATTGCCCGCACCGCCCGCAACTACCCGATGTATGCCACGTGGTTTACCGAGGCCGGGTAGCGGCCCACGCCAGGCACCGGGGTTTTACAGTTGGTATTCCTGTTTATATTTGCACCCCAAATCGAATAACCAGAAGCATGAAGAATCTTTCTCTAATTTTAAACGGAGTACTAGCGGTGGCCGTGGCTGTGCTTTTTTACCTCCAGTTTTCCAAGCCAAGCACATCTGCGGGCGAAACAACCGGAGGCCCTGCGGGCCCACTCACCATTGCCTATATCAAGAGTGATTCCATTTTGAAGAACTACGATTACTTTAAGGCGCAGCGCGATAAACTGGAGGCCAAAGGCAAACAGATGGACACCGATTTCCGCAACCGTGCACAAAGTCTTCAAAGCGAGTTTGAGTCCTATCAACGCAACCTCTCCAACCTCACCATTGGGCAGGCAAAAACCATTGAAGAAGATTTGGGCAAAAAGCAACAGAACCTGCGGCTGTACCAGGAACAACTCTCGCAAGACCTGCTGAATGAGCAAAACAAAATGAACGAGGAGTTGTACAAAAAAGTAACCGAGTACCTGAAACAATACGGGCAAGAGAAGGGATTACAAGTAGTGTTGAAATTTGATACCTCCAGCGACTTACTCTATGGCGTAGATGCGTTGGACATTACCCAGGATGTAATTGCTGGTCTGAATGTAGCCTATGCGGAGGAAAAAAAGCAGACGCCCGCCAAGACCGATTCTGTTAACACGAAGAAGAAATAACGCGGGCCACATAGTGGTGCCAAAAACCGACCAGACCGGTCGGTTTTTTTCTTTTGTTTAAGTTTGTAACTTTTCGCAGCATGCTGGGTAAACTTTTTACAGCACTTCAGGTACGACAGAACGAGCGAGTGCAAGTCTCCCTCGTCTTGACGATGGGTTTCTTTATGGGTACGTTCATTGCCACGTACCAGGTAACGGCAGAATCGTTATTTATTAATCAGCTCAGCGATCAACTGGACCAGGCTTTTCTGTTTTCCGGTATCCTGGGGATCGTTTCTACCGTGGTGTTTTCGTTTTTGCAGATTCGTGTCAAGTTTACCAACCTGGCCATTGCCAGCTTGCTGTCGGTGGTATTCTTTACCTCGTTGGTTTACGCGCTATACCATTACGGCCCGCAAACCTATCATGATGAGGTGCTCTTCAGCATGTTCATCCTTACAGGGCCGATGACCGCCATCCTTTTGCTGGTCTATTGGGGGATTTTTGGGCGGTTGTTCAACTTCAAGCAATCAAAAAGAATCATAGGTTGGATCGACACCGGGCAGCTACTAGCTGCAATTATTGCCTTCTTTCTCATTCCGTTAACCGCGCCGTGGTTCCCGGATACTTCTAATTATTTGCTTGCCTGTAACGTAAGTATCATTGGAGTACTGGCTTGCCTGCTGCTGATTTCGTACCGGTTTGATCTGTCGGACAACGACCCTGCCTTGCTCGAGAAAACCATCAAGCAGGAAACCAGTTTTAAAGCGATTTTGAAAGACCGCTATACGCTGCTGCTCGGGTTCTTTACGATCGCCTCCATGAGCATGCTTGTGCTTAACCAGTACTTGTTTCAAACGGTGTTGAACGCGCAATATCCTGACCAGCGCGAGTTAACCAACTTTCTGGCCTACTTTAATGGCATCATTTACCTGCTGAGTTTAATCATGCAGACGTTTATCAACGACAAAATTCTGAGCAACTATGGTATTCGTGTATCGCTATTGATTCTGCCCATTGTGGTGGGTGCGCTCGCGATCATGACCTTTTTTACCGGCTTGTTCGCAGGCTATGATATTGCGCTTTCCCCCTCGGGATTTGTTTTCTTTTTCCTCTCGGTGGCCATGTTGCGGTTATTCAACGCCATGTTGCGCGATTCGCTGGAGAACCCGGTGTTTAAGCTCCTGTTCATTCCACTGGAAAGCAAGTTGCGGTTCGGCATTCAAGCCAAAGTGGAAGGCACCGTAAGTGAGACCGGGCGTTTCCTTGCAGGGGTGTTAATTTTTTGTTTCGTGCTCATTCCATTCTTTAAATTATACATTGTAGCGGCTGTCATTCTTGCATTGAGTGTGGGCTACCTGTTTGTGGTAAGTAATTTGTACGCAGGCTACCGCAATAAAATCAGAGCCAAATTAGAGTTGGTTACCGGCGTGGCGCAGGAGAAGCTGGAAGTAGGGTACACCAGCCTGGTGGGCAAGTTGGAAGCCAATTTGCTGAAAGATGTGAAGGGCAAGTCGGTGTTTTCTTACAAGTTGTTGGAGAAGATCAATCCCTCGCAAGTAGCCAGTTGGGTAAACCGGATGGTGGAGCATAAACAGCCCGAGGTGCGCGAATTTGCACAACAAAAGTTGAACGAGTTTAAAGGGCTTTCCGTGTCGGAGCGATATGTTATTCGCTTGTCGGGTAATTCTGAGGGGCAAGAGAAAAACGTATTATCAAAGGCCGATTTGGTGGCTATTTTGAACAACGGAGGCGAAATCACAAAGTCAAGAATCCAGAAACTGGCCCGGTCGCTCGTGCCGGAAGATCGCCAATATGCGGCGGAGTTATTGTTGCACGGCGGCACCAGCGACAACCTATCGTATTTGGTGGAGTTGCTGAGTGATTTGGAACCGAAAGTGCGCAACACGGCCATCAAAACTGCCATCAAGAAAAACAACGGCGAGGTTATTCTGGCGCTGATTGATAACCTCAGTAACCCGCTGTTTGCCAATCAGGCCGCCAATGCACTTACCCTGATTGGAACAACCGCCATTTCCATGTTGGATAACTCGTTTTACCGAACGGGGCAATCCACGCAAGTGCTGATCAAGATCATCCAAATCATGGGGCGTATTGGTGGGCAGCGCGCCAAAGAATTGCTATGGAATAAAATCGACTATCCCGATAAACTCATCGTTTCGCAGGTGCTTTTGTCGCTAGGGGAGAGCGGTTTTAAGGCGGGCATTTCTCAAATAACCCGTATCAAATACGTAATCGAGCAGGACATCGCGGATATTGCCTGGAATTTGGGGGCGATTCTGGAACTTGAAAATGCCGGGGATGAAGAAGTTTTGAAGGCGCTGCGGCGCGAAAGCCAAAACGACCTGGAACATATTTACATGTTGTTGGCCATGTTGTACGATACCCGCTCAATTCAGTTAGTAAAGGAAAATATCGAGAGCGGTACTGTGGAAGGAACCACCTACGCGATTGAGTTGTTGGATGTGTTCCTTTCCGAGCAGTTGAAACAACGCGTAATTCCGGTTTTAGACGACTTGTCGGACGCAGATCGACTATCGCGGTTGGAGATTTTTTATCCCCGCATGAAGCTTGACGATAAATTGGTATTGAAGTTTATCGTTAACCGCGATTTTAACCAAACCAACCGCTGGACGAAAGCCACGGTGTTGTACCGGATTGGGCGCCTGAAAATTGCCGAGTTTAAACTGGATTTGATCGCGCAGTTGTTTAACCCCGACCGGCTTTTACGCGAAGTGGCGGGATGGGCCCTGTACCAAATCAACCCTGCCGAGTATGACGAGCACGCCAATCGCCTGCCCGTTGAGGCACGAAAAGAATTAGATCGGTCCATCCGCCACCAGATGGACGGCCGATCGCTGATGGTATTCGAGAAAGTTTTGTTCCTCCAAAAAATATCCTGTTTTGAGGGGATGTCTGGGGTTAGCCTTTCATTTGTGGCCGACATTTGCGATGAGGTATATCTGAAAAACCGGCAAACATTGGTGCTGGACGATAAACTGCAGAATTATTTCTTCATTGTGTACGAAGGATCCACCGAGTTATTTGTGAAGGGGAAGCCCGTAAAAGACTATCTGGTAGGAGAGTTCATCGGGGAACAACTTTCCGTGCCCGGCTATGGTCAGGCGTACATCCTTACTGCCACGAACGACACACTTTTACTGCGGGTAAACAAGGACCTGTTCTACGAGTTGCTGGCAGGCAATGTGAAGATGGCAGACCAGGTGTTGGAATTTATTTGAAAACGTCTTACTTTCGAGAGATTTTTTAAGCTTTTCGTATTTGCATTTTTTAATTTTAGAGCTTCTGAATCGATACTTTTGGTACTGCATTATGGCTACATTTCAACTCCGATAAGGTGAGATGCTGAACTATTCAGTAAAAGTTGGCAACGTTGAAGAGGAAGTGATCTCGCCCTTAAGTGTGGGGCAGGAGATTGGCACTAATCCATTCCCCGGGTTACGCCCTTTCACCATTGATGAGGCCCACTTATTCTTTGGCCGCGAAGGACAGGTAGACGAGATTCTCGCAAAACTTCACCAGCATCATTGCGTAACGGTAATGGGCTACTCCGGCAGCGGTAAGTCCAGCTTAATGTATTGCGGTGTAGTGCCCGTGTTGATGGGTGGCCTGCTTACCACCACCAGTTCCTCATGGCAGGTCATCTCGTCCCGCCCCGGTAGTGCACCGATAGAAAATCTGGCGAATGCGTTGATTGCCCATTTGTTAGACCGCGGCCGCATTCTTGCTGCCGATGCACACATTCATCGCGCAATCCTCCTTTCTATTCTGCGCAGTGGTACTAACGGGTTGGTGGAAGTTGCCAGGTATCTGCAGAGCCAGCAAGGGGAGAACATCTTTTTATTGGTAGATCAGTTTGAGGAGTTATTCCGGTATCGCGATCCGGCGGATGATCAATCCGTAAACGAAAGCACCGCGTACGTAAATATGTTATTGGCGGCGGTACACCAACGCGAGGTGCCGTTTTACTTGTCGCTGAACATGCGCTCGGATTTTATTGGTGATTGCGCGGCTTTTGCCGGGCTTACCCAGATGATTAACGAGAGCAATTACCTGGTGCCCCAAATGACCCGCGATGAAAAGAAATTGGCGATTCAAGGGCCGATTGCAGTGGCGGGTGGGCAAGTGTCTGACCGGTTGATTAAACGCCTGCTGGTGGATTTGGGCGACAACCAGGACCAGTTACCCATCTTGCAACACGCGCTGATGCGCACGTGGGATTATTGGGTGAGCAACCGCGAAGAAAACGAACCGATTGACATCCGGCATTACAATGCGATTGGTAAAATTGGCCAGGCACTTTCGCAGCACGCCAACGAAGCATTTGATGAACTGAGCCAACGGGAGAAAGAGATTGCTGAGGTACTTTTCAAAACCGTAACGGAAAAAAATCTTGAAAACCAGGGGCTGCGCAGGCCGGGAAAAATCAAGTTGATTGCGGAACTGGCCGAAGCTTCCGAACGCGAGGTGATTCAAGTGGTTGAGCACTTCCGCAAACCCGGGCGATCGTTTTTGATGCCAGGCACGCAAGTGGCGTTAACGGGCGACTCCGTAGTGGAGGTTTCGCACGAGAGTTTTATGCGTATCTGGAACCGCCTGAGCGGTTGGGTGGAAGAAGAGTTTGAATCAGCCCAAATGTACAAGCGCCTGTCGGACGCAGCCGCCATGTACCAGATCGGAAAAACCGGTCTTTGGCGCCCACCCGATCTGCAGTTGGCACTCAATTGGCAAAAGAAGCAACGCCCCACGCGCACGTGGGCGCAGCGATATAACGAAGCGTTTGAGCGAGCAATCGTATTTCTTGATACCAGCCGGATTACCTATGAGGCCGAACTCAAGAATCAGGAGATGCTGCAGCGCAGATTGTTGCAGCGTGCGCGCGTAGTGAATATTGTATTGGGAGCATTTTTGATTCTTGCGGTTGGGCTATTTTTCTATGCGTTAACACAACGTTTCGAGGCTGAAAAGAGAACGCAAGAAGCGCAAGCCAATGAAAAAGCAGCTAAGCAGAGCCGGGAGGAAGCGGTTAAAAGTGCAGCGTTAGCGGAAACAAGGGCTAAACAACTTGAGATCGAAACGGAAAGAACTAACCAATCAAATAAGAAATTGCAAATTGCTTTAGACAGCATGCGCCGGTTAAAAAATCTTGCGCAAGAAGCGTTGAAAGTAGCTGAACAACAGACCATTTTTGCGGAGGGACAAACCGTTAAAGCCAATGAGGCAAGAATTAGGGCCGATAGCCTAAAAGCATTGGCGTTGAAAAATCTGGAATCTGCCAACCGCCTGTACTATTTGCAGGTAGCGCAGACCATTGCTGGTCGCTCCGAAAACATAGACGATAAGGACTTGGCCGGCACATTAGCCATGCAAGGCTACTTGTTTCATACCCAGTTCGAGGGTAAAAAGTACGATCCGTATATTTTCCGTGGCCTCTACTATGCGCTTACCAAGCTATCCGGGTTGAATTACAACGCCCTTAAAACACCTGGGAATTATCGCAACCTCATGTTTGCTCTGGCAGTATCAAAAAAGAATAACGAGTTTTTCACCACCGGCAACGATGGCCGCATTTTCCGTGGTGGTATGAGCGCCATTCAGGAAAAGGAATTTGCAGCTACGCCCAATCGTAACCGGGTGCTGGCGCTTTCTCCAGATGAAAACTACCTGGCCGTAGCCAGCGACTCGGCTTCCATTCAATTGTTCGATGTTCGCACCGGCAACTTCCAGAGCATCAAAGGCCATCAGCGCTTTGTGAACGACATTGAGTTCCTTCCGGATGGGAAATCTTTCGTATCGGTTTCCGGTGATTTCACGCTGCGTATGAACGATGTGGCCTCTGGAAAGAGCGCGCAGTTTTTGGTGTTACCGTTCGAGTTGAAATCCATTGATCTGGCTGCGGATGGGAAGCAGCTTTTCGGGGCATCCCCGAAGGGGAAGGTGGTTATGATTAATTTGGAGACCCGCGAAGTAAAAGTGCTGGTAGATGAAGCGCCAAACCGAGTGCTTTCCATTGCCGTACATCCATCCAAAAAGATGATTGCCTACGGAATTGAAAACATCAGCGATAAAGGTATCATCCAAAAAGGCACGGTGAAGCTGTTGGATTTGTCCACCCTGAAAACACGCGATTTAACAGGCCATAAATCAGGCATTGCTGACCTTGAGTTTAGTGCGGACGGCCAGTTGTTGGCCAGCGCTGGGCTCGACCGAAAATTGCAAATGTGGGTGGTAGAACACCCCGAAGATTTGCCGATTGTGATGGACAACAACAATGGAAATATTTGGGATGTTGCCTTTACGGCTGATTCGAAATTCTTGCTGGCTTCGTGTAACTCAGGCGAGATTCGGGTATGGCCCACGGACTCTCGCTCGCTCGCGGAACAGATTTGTCCGAAGGTGAGCCGCAACATGACCCCGGAAGAGTGGGCGTTATACGTGGCCGAGAATATTGAATACGAGAACACGTGCAAGTCGTTACTGATCAGTGATTACTAATGAGTTTCAACGCCCGGTTAGTCGTAATTGCCTTGTGTATTTGCGTGTCGATGCGTGCAGCGGCGCAGGAAGCCGTGACAACGTGCGAAGAAACACTACGGAAGGCAGACGAAGAGTTTAACTCCGGGCGCTTCTACGGTATTCCTGTTATTTTAAATGATTGCTTGTCGCAGTTCTCGCGCGACCAGCGCTTTCGCGCATATTTGTTGCTTACGCAAACGTACTTGTTGATTGACGATCAGGCAAATGCGGAGAAAAGTTACATCGAGGTACTTAAAGTCGATCCAGAGTTTGTGCCGAACGAGCAAACCGAGTCGGTAGATATCGTAAACCTAAGCAAGAAGTTTACGTCCACCGCTATTTTTACTCCACACGCCAAGGTAGGAGCGGCATTTAATGTTTCGCGCATTGTTCAAGACGCAAATTTGTATGGCACCGATGTGGAGCGAAACAACATCATCCGCCCGGGAATAAATTTTGGGGCGGGAATGGAGTGGAATATTACCCAACGTTGGGGCGTGGGTGCGGAAATTTTTTTTATCTGGAAGTCCGATAAACTGGAGTACCGGAATTTCTTTGAGCAAGACATCACCAGCCGCATCAGTCGGCAGTTTGGGATTGATGTGCCGCTCTACGTAAGGTTTACGGACGATGTGGGCCGCATTCGCCCTTTTGGATATGCCGGGATGGCATTTAACGTATTGTTAAGGTCAACCGGGGAATACGACTTAATTGACTTCACCAGTTCCGGCGGTGGCGATGGCACTGCGCCCTTTCAGGTGCCCAATGTTAGTCCACAGTTGAATGAGAAATACAAATTCCGCACCCTCACACGTTCGATTTTGGTAGGAGGTGGGGTGAAGTATAAGCTCGGGCGCGACTTCATCATGGTAGATCTCAGGTACATGGCAGGGATGAATCTAGTGAACCGCGAGGAGAAGCAATTATCTGGACCGGGCGATGATTTCAAACTTGATACAGAGATTCCAGGCTTTGCGTTCGTTCAGCCTTTTTTTCGGTTGGATAATTTGATTTTCAACGTAGGCTACGTGCGGCCGTTGTACCAGCCGCGTAAGATCAGCCGTGGTGGCATTCTTGCATTTTTGCGGAAAGGAAGGAAAAATGAGTAGGCTTTTTTGTTTCGGTATTGTTGTCGGGCTATTGCTTCTTGCCTGCGAAGATGAATCCGATCTGCAGCGGACGCCGGAAGATGCTTTTATCAAGTTTTATGGTCGTGAGGGAAACCAGGAAGGCGTAGATGTGGTGATTGGTCCGGATAACGCATATTACGTGTTGGGTAACTCCAACAATCGAGAGAACAGGCAAATCTATGTGGTGAAGACCGATGCCGCCGGAAACGTGTTGTGGGAGCGAACCTTTGGCGGGCGGAACGAAGAAATTGCCAAAGACATAGAGCTAACGCCAAACGGGCAATTGGCCATTGTGGCCGACACGCGTTCTGCCGCAGGCGATAAAGACATCATGGTTTTGATATTAAATGCGGATGGCTTGCGTGTGGATAGCACTGTATATTCCTATTCAGCTCTCGATGAAGAGGCGAACTCAATCACCCCCATCAACTCCGGCTACTTAATTGCTGGGTCGACCCGCTTATTCGATCCTGATCCGATTTTAAGCCCGACAGGTATAAACAACATCCTTGATGGCATAGTCGTCCGTCTCAATGCTGACCTCAGCCCCTACACCGGGGTTTGGGGCAAAACGTTAACGGGTATCCAAAGTCCTGGTACCGCTCAGTTTGGTTTAGGCACGGTATTGACGATCGAAAAGGTAACCCAAGAAAACGCGGGACTCTTTGTTGTTTTTTCGCACACAAATTCGAGAGACGTGAATAGCACGGGGTTAAGCAATGCGTACATTTTTTCCATTGACGGTAACGGGTCTCCCGGGGGAGACCGAGTCTTTGGCACACCCGAGGATGACGAGATCGTCACTTCCGTGGCGCGGGATAAACTTACGTCCGGATACACGGTTACTGGTATTTCTACCAAGCCAAGCGGGCGCCAGGAAGTGTTCCAATTCTTCGTTGGGGTTGGCGGCGGCGCCATTACGGGCGGAAACCTAGTTGAGATCACCACAAATCTTTCGCAGACACAGGCGGATATTCCTATTTCCGCAGCGGTAACTGGCTTTGGATCAGGGTTTTTCCTTGTTGGTTCCACGAAAAACTTTTCGGCAGACCAGACCACATTGCAGGGAGATATTTTCTTAAAGTTGATTGATCGGCAAGGTGGCGAACTTTGGCGCAACCCCCCTGAGTTAACTTTTGGCGGAGCAGCGAATGATTTCATTGGCAACGTGGCCGAGACGCCCGAGCAACGTATTCTGCTGGTGGGCACTATGGGCATTGGCGATGTGCAAGGCCAACGCAAAATCGTGTTAATCAAGGTAAACCGGGAGGGTAAGTTTGCGCCTTAACGGCGTTATCTTCCAAACGTAGTTTTACATCAATTTACGCCATTTTTCATTCGTTTTGGGTTACATTTACGGTCTCAAACTGATCTAAAACCTGGACCTTAAGCCTAATCACTAAGTTGGCCCTTCTTCAATTCATGCTTCGCTTCCATAGTGCTTCAAAGCGTGTAGTTACGTTTTCAAAAATTCGTGGTTTTCTGGGCGGTCTTGGTCTTTTGGCTGTGATAGTTTTTGGCTCCGGCGCGCGGGTTTATTCCCAGAGCAGCACATTCACCTCCAACGTAGTTACGGGTAACTGGAATACACCCGGAAGTTGGACCGAGGTGGGCAGTGATGTGGACGATATTCCAGACGCTGATGACATTGTGATCATTCTCTCGGGGCACAACATCACCGTTAACGTAGTCAGCGCGGCTCAAAATACAACCATTAACTCGGGCGGTACACTTACTGTGTCCAACAGTTTTTCGACTGCCGGGCTGGTCGTGAATGGCACTTACATACATAACATTGACGGGGGTATTGTTCCTAGCGGAGTTTGGGCGGCCACCTCAAACTTTGAAGTACGAGGCGTAACAAATGCCAGTCCTTCCAACCTTAACCAGTCATTTGGGAACTTCATTTGGGATTGTGCGGGGCAAGCCACCAACATCTATCTTGAATCGAACATCAGCATTCAAAATGATTTTGTCGTTAACAATGCGGGGGGCGTGCTTGATCACATCAACCGTGCATTGCGCATGTCCAATACAACTTCAGGTTACACCATAGCGGTGGGAAGGGATGTTGTAATCAACAGTCAGGGCGCCTTCAAGATGAACAACAACACAGGCTCGTGTGTCATGACGGTGGGCCGAAATTTACTGATCAATGGAGGTAACTTTACGATTGTTACCGGCGGAGCAAATTCAACTGTAACCGTAACGGGCGATGTAAATATTTCGGGTGGGACGCTTCGGATGCATGAAGACGGAAGCGCCACAGTCGGAACTCTTAACGTAAACGGAAATTTCTCGCACACCGGTGGGTTGATTGATGAGGACAACATCGGGTCGGGGCTCATTGTATTTGCTGGTGTCGGAACCCAGACATTCACATCAGGTGGAACGATCACAAACACGATTGACTTTCAGGTAAACAGCGGGGTTATTCTGCAAATGGCAGATCCCACCACCACGGTAACAGGGGGTGGATCGTTTTCCCTGTCTTCCGGTGCAACGCTGGGGATCCGGGCAGCCGGTGGCATTAGTGCAACGGGTGCCTCGGGACACGTACAAGTTACCGGTACCCGCGCCTTTAACACTGGGGCGAGCTACATCTACAATGGATCCGGGGCGCAGATTACCGGAAGCGGCCTACCAACCGTTGTTCAAAATCTCACAATCGCCAATACAGGCCCGAACATCGTTACACTAACAAATAGTTTAACCTCGGTTGCCGCGGCACTGACGGTTTCCAATGGCACCCTCGCCCTCGGGGGAAATTCGATCGGTGACATTGGTTCGCTGAGTATGACCGGTACGAGCATAACGGGAACCGGAACACTTACTCTGGATGGCGATGTAACATTTAACGTAAGCCCAGTGTCCGCAGCGATTTCGGCAAACGTTGCGTTGGGACCAGCAGTTCGCACCTTTACCGTTGCGGATGGCCCTTCGGTTGTTGATGCGATTATCTCCGGAACGATTAGTGGTGATGGTATTTCGAAAGCAGGCAATGGTCTGCTCAATCTTTCTGGTGGAAATAGCTATACGGGATTGACGGCCATCAACACGGGTACCCTCCAACTTGGCTCCAGTTCTGCACTGGGCACCACAGCTGGGGCAACGGTAATTGCGTTAGGTGCCGTGCTAGACCTCAACGGTGTCAATTACACTTCGGCAGAGCCACTCACGATTAACGGCACGGGTATTTCAAGCAACGGCGCGTTGATTAACAGCAATACCTCAACGGCCACCTTTTCGGGATTAGTTACGTTAGGGAGTGCGAGTAGTATTGTGGGGGGCACCGGGGCGATCAACCTAAGCCATGTCGGAACCATCACCGGAGGCTTTGACTTAACGCTCGGTGGCGCATCCGGTGGAACATTAGCAAGCGTTGTTGGAACTGGAGCAGCGTCGCTAATTAAAACAGATGCAGGTATTTGGACGCTATCTGGCGCAAATACGTATACGGGTGCAACAAACGTTGCCGCGGGCACCTTACGTTTAGGCGCATCGGATAGAATTGCAGATGCGAGTGCGTTGCAGATTTCCGGAACGTTTGATCTGAATGGGTTTAGTGAAGTTGTGGGTTCCATTGCTGGAGCCGGTACGGTTCGAAGCTCATCAACGGGCGCAATAACTCTAACAGCGGGAGGCGACAATTCCAGCACTACGTTTTCTGGCTTGGTGGAAAATGGTTCCGCTACAAGTATGTCGCTCGTGAAGAACGGTACAGGGGCGCTTACACTGTCAGGATCCAATACGTTTACCGGCGGACTCACATTAAACGCAGGCACGCTTAACATCAATAGCGCCGTGGCTCTTGGTACAGGCACTTTTATTTATGCGGGTGGGTCAATTGACAACACGAGTGGTGGCTCGTTGCTGCTTACTGCGAATAATCCCCAAAATTGGAATGCTGACGTAGTTTTTATTGGAACTCATGCGCTGAACATGGGAACGGGGGCCGTAACCCCAAATGCAAATCGCGTCGTTACCGTCAATGGGAGTTTATTAACAGTTGGCGGAGTTATCGGAGGAGGAGCGATCAGTATCTCGAAAGCTGGCGCAGCCCAATTGACGTTAAGTGGCGCAAACACATTCTCGGGTGGATTTAATTTGAACGCAGGTAGAGTAAACGTGAATAACGCCCAGGCCCTTGGAGCATCTACCGGAACACTCTCGATCAATGGTGGGGGACTTGACAATACAACCGGAGCCGCCATAACGCTGGTTAACTACCCCCAGGTGTGGAATGGAGATTTTTCTTTTGCCGGCTCGCGGAATTTGAATCTGGGAAATGGAACCGTGGTACTTTCTGCAAATCGAAATGTCTCAGTTAACGGTGGCGTATTGACTGTCGGGGGGATTGTTAGTTCACCAACGTTTAACTTAACGAAGGCGGGTATTGGCGAACTTTCATTTGGAGGAAACAATGTTTCAGTCAACGACCTCACCATTTCTGCAGGTACGTTGCGTGCGCCTACTTCAACTTTGAATTTGTCGGGAAATTTCGTTTCGAATGGAGTGTTCGTAAACAACACGGGTACGGTTCATTTCCTGGGGTCGGGCACCCAAAGTGTTCCCAGTGTGAGTTACCATAATCTTAGTTTATCCGGATCAGGTCAAAAAAATGCTGCTGGTAATATCAACATAGCTTCCAACCTTATAAATGCGGCTGTATTTGATTTGGGTGCAAACAGTCTTTCAGTTACAGGAAGCATAGATAACACAGGGGGTACACTTCGTTTCTCCGGCAGCACAAATGCGTTGGCGGTACCCACCGGAACCGTGGAGTATTATGGCGCATCCCAAACTGTCGCTTCTGGCAGTTATCGGAACCTCACGATCAATCAGTCTTCTGGAGACGCTTCGCAGGTTGGTAACGTTCAGGTGGATGATGTGCTTACGATTAACTCTGGCCGACTCAATCTTCAAAATCATGTTTTGACCATTGGAGTTGGGGGAACAATCTCGATTTCACCTTCAGCCGCACGTATGATAATTGCTACGGGCGGGGGTGAAGTGAGGAAAGCCGTTTCCGGTGACGGTTCTTTTCTTTTTCCGATAGGCGATAATACAGGAGCGTTTGATTATAGCCCCGTCACCGTAAATTTTACGGGGTCGGGTTACACTTCTGCGTATGTTTCTGCTTCGGTTACGGATGCAAAGCACCCGAGCAATGCGAGCCCAACGCATTTTTTAAGTAGGTATTGGTCGATTTTAACTTCAGGCATTGCGTCTTCGTCCATTTCAGTATCAGGAACCTATGTTGGAGCTGACGTTGTTGGTGCCGTAGGGCAGATTAGCGCTGCTGCAGCGATCAATCCGCCTGTAAATCCTTGGCAAAAATTTGGTTTGGTTGGCGGTACCGTTGCCACCACTTCGATTGCTGTAACGGATGGGGAACCTACGTTTTTTACTGGTGTAACTTCGGGTAACCCAACCGCTGCGGCGGGTAGCGACGTGAGTATTTGCACAGGCGGAACCGTCATCCTTGGAGGTAGTCCAACGGCAACCGGTGGTGTGGGGGGGTATACGTATAGTTGGTCTCCATCATCAGGTCTGAGTGCGACTTCGGTTGCAAACCCAGTGCTTACTGGAGTTTCGTCTGGTGTTACTAATTATACCGTTACGGTTACCGACGCAAACGGGGCTGTAGCTACGGCTGTGGTGCAGGTGACGGTAGATCCGATCCCGGCCGTTACGAATGGTACGTTGACGCAGAGCATCTGCGGTAGTGGTACAGCGAGTTTTACGCCCGTGATCAGTGTGGGGGGTTCGACCTATACGTGGAGCAGTACGGTATTGAGTGGATCGGTTAGCGGAGTAACGGCCAGTGGTACTAATGTTCCGGTGAGTGATAATTTAACAAACTCAGGCAGTGTAGCAGCGGTGGTTCGATACCGGGTCACGCCAACGGGCCCTGTGAGCACGTTGTGCGTGGGCAGTTTTGTAGATTATGTGGTGACGGTTAATCCGGTTCCGACAGTGAGTGCGAGTGCACAGAGCATTTGCAGTGGTGCTACGAGCAATGTGGTGATCAGCAATCCGAATGGGGTGGTAGGCACTACGTTCAGTTGGACGTTGGGTACGGTAGTGGGGGCGGTGAGTGGTCAGGGTGCGGGCAGTGGCACGGTGATCAGCCAGACGCTGAGCAGTGTTGCTGGCGGCAGTGTAGAATATTTAGTAGTAGCGAGTTCGAACGGATGCAGCAGTGCTGTGTTTCCGGTAGTGGTTACGGTTAATCCGGTTCCGGTGGGTAATAGTGTGGGCGCTGGGACGAATGTTGTTTGTTCCGGTACGGCATTGAATATAGTTCCTACCTCGAGTGTAGGCAGTTCGACCTACAGTTGGACGGGCAGCAACGGTAGTGGTGGTACGGGCAACATTACCGATACCCCGGTTAACAGCGGCACCAGTCCGATCAACATTACCTATACCGTAGTTCCTACGGGTCCAACGCCCACGTTCTGTGTGGGAGGTCCGTTCACGATCGTGGTGACGGTAGATCCGATCCCGGCCGTTACGAATGGTACGTTGACGCAGAGCATC